>ERZ1046740.1-NODE-1-length-496345-cov-23.270624_pt1 | contig 496345 bp, 472 predicted proteins | sample MGYA00383093_ERZ1046740 | MGnify/ENA primary metagenome ERZ1046740 (study PRJEB29581, sample SAMEA5548363) | metagenome | biome: marine; feature: coastal; material: water | depth 25 m | study: Short-term variability in the microbial, nano- and picoplankton... | reverse complement strand
GATTACAAAGGTGTCCCTGCTCAACAAGATGTATATGCTTATCAGTTGAAGGTAACTTCATTAAATGGTGAACTTTATACATATACAGGAACAGTTACTTTAATTAGATAATTAAAAAACACGTTTTACAAAAAAGGAAACTTCGGTTTCCTTTTTTTATATTTGTTAGGTAAGTGCTTTGAAATACTTCATCTTCATATTGGTTGTATGTTCGTCATTATGGACGAAAGCAAGTCACCTTGTTGGTGGTGAGATTACCTATAAGCACGTTATAAACAACACATATAATGTTTTCGTAACTCTTTATAGGGATTGTGATGATTGTAAAATCGGCGGAACTGGTGGAGGATCATCTACCTCAAATTGTTCTGATTTGGATGAAGTTTACATAAGAACACTAAGTCAAAATTGTGGTAACAAGAATGTAGGAACTATTTCACTTGACAAATTAGGATTTGAAGACATTACTCAAATATGCACTACTTCAAAATCTAAATGCAAATCTGGGTCAACATATAGTTATGGATTTGAAGCCCATCACTATAAAGGAACTGTAAATTTTAATAATTATACAACCTATTCAGGTTGTGCTTTCCAAATCTTTTTCCATAAGTCTGAGAGGAACTCTAGTATGAACACATTCACTACAGAAGAAGATGACATATACAATTATGTATATATTAATCCTTGGTTAGAAAAGCACGATTCACCTAAACTCTTAAGCAATCCTAAGGTTGTTTTCACTCAAAACCAACCAACATTCCTAAATGAATATAACGGAGATTCTACGAATGATTCCCTATCTTTTAAATGGAAAACTCCATTAAAAGCTTACAATACTAAACTTCTTTACAAATCTGGATACAATCAATCTAACTTCCTAACGACTCATTGTAACGGATGCACTCCAAACCCCGTTGCATATCCGCCTAAAGGATTATACTTAAATAGCGATATTGGAAATATTGTTTTAACTCCAACCAGTGCCAACCAAATTAGCACAAGGGTACTTTCAATTGAAAGATGGAGAAAAATTAATGGAACGTTTAAACTCCTCAGTGAAGTTAGACGAGACTTACTAACTATTGTAAAGGCTGATAATGCTAATAATAATCCAATTATAAATGCTCAAAACCAATACTTCGTTTGCATTGGAGACACACTAGATATAAACATATCTGCAACTGACATAGCACGAACTGTTGCTGGCACCAAGCTTCCAAACGACAGTGTAAAGTTTGAAGTAATCCATAGTTTATCCAATAGATTTCAGTCTACAAAAAAGAGTTCAGGAATAGCTCCATACCAAGAATTAAACTTGTTCTATACTCCAAATAACCAAGATACAGGAAGGCACACTATACTTATAAAGGCAATTGACAATAACTGTCCAGAGATTGGATATTCTTTAAAGGCAATTACGATAATAGTAAAACCTGCTCCTGAAATAGACTTTACGATAACAGAAAAATTTTGTGGAACAAATCAAATTGATTTAATCCAAAATCAAGAAGGCAATTTAGGTTTGACTGTGAGTAATTCTGATAAGCAGATTTATATAAATAATAGTTTTCAATCTGGCGATAATTTTCAGCATTATATTACTGAAGATCTTACATTTAAGCTAAGTATAACTGACATTTTTGGGTGTACGGCAACTGCTAACAAAACTATTAGAAACTTAGGAAGCACAAGTGTTCGCAAAGCAACACTTATTGGAGATACAATAGCTTGCTCAAATGAAAGCTTAGAACTTTATCTTAACCATCCAAAATTTCAAATTACAAAGACTGTGTGGAATTATGGTGGCTTAACATTGAATACCGATACATTTAAAGAGCTTGCAACAAATGGCAATGTTTCTTTAAACTATACTCTAACTAAAGATGAAATTAATTGTGAATTGGGAATGAGAGTAAATCTAAAGGCATTAGCAGCACCAACTCTTCAAGTTGATGTTTCTCAGAATGTTTGTTATAGAAAGAGTATTGATTTAGCATTTTTAAATGCGAAACCACTGAATGGAACTTGGAATTATGAAAAACGAACAATTCCTAATAATAAACTTGAACTAAAGAGTAATGCAGATCAGTCCATTAACCTTACTTATGCTGCAACAAATACCAATAACTGTATATCTGATACTTTAATTTCATTGGACATCTTAAAGTCTCCAGAAATGCAACTAACGGAAGAATCCATTTGCGGAGATCAGTTTGCTTACAACCTTAAGAATGCAATTATAAAACCTTACCACTACTCTATTCAAGATATTGATTGGAAAATCATTAACCAACCTGGTGCTTTAATCGGAACACATCCATTTGCTCAATTGGATATACCAACCTTTGGCACTGGCCTGTATTACGTAGAAGCTGTAAACAATTACATAAATGGATGTAGTTCTTCAGATACAACACTTATTTCTGTATCTCTTGGATTAAAATTAACAACCAATGGCAAAACAACTATATGTCAACAAGGTGAAAAAGTAAACCTAGAGAGCCACTTAAACCTTAATGCAAAAGGAGGTGGTTGGAATTCAATTAACGCAGGTGAGCATTTAGATATGAATTTTTTTACTCCAATAGAATGTGGAGATTACTCATTTAATTATACATACGATAAAAATGGATGTTTTGACCAAATTGATGTACCATTAAGAGTAATATGTAAGCCTCAGTTTAATACTATTTTACCAGATAGTATTTGCTCAGATTATGCAGAAATCAATTTAGAAAATCAAGGAACTTGGAAAGGTGAAGGAGTAACAAATTACACTTTCTCGCCCGACAATATTTTAGGAGTAACATATTTAAGACAAACTAAATCTAGTGCTAATTGCATTTTTGATACGGTTCAAACCATTACGGTAATCGAGCCTTTAGACTTTGAAATTTTAAATATTCCAGACAAAATATGCGAAAAGGAAATACTCAAATTAGAAATCTCTAAACCTTCCTTCTCTATTTTAAATATTAAATCTTGTGAAAATACTTTTGAAAATGTGAAGAGTATATTTGATTATACGCCTACCCTTTGCGACTTAAATAGCAAAAAGATTAGACTGGAGGCAACGCTTACATCAAATGCCGTTTGTAACAACAATAATCAATCATTTTCGATTGATTATTTTAAGACACCAAAAATTAAAAAATTAAATCAAATTGAAAATTGTAATCCTTATTCTTACTTAAAGAAAATAAAGCTTATCACTTCTACCTCGGCAGCCATAACACATACCATTTATAAAAATGGAGTTGATCTAATCACTGGTAGTAATGAAATTAACTACAACTTTAATTCTGAAGGAAGCTATGGACTTAAGATAAATATCATTGACAAAAACGGATGTAAAAATGATATTAAGAACACGGCTTTCTTTAAAATTTACGAAACGCCTGTTTCTCAGTTTAGTATTGGGAATGGAACTAAAACCACTTTATCTGATAGAAATCTTTACTTAAATAATGCATCATATATAGACAAAGGAGAGTTAACATATAAATGGAGTTGGAGCAAAAATCACAAAACAAATCACTTTTCAATTTATACAAACCCTATTTATAAATTACCTGCGGATACAGGTCTTTTCAGCATAAATCTTGAAGCTATTTCTAGCAATAAATGTGCAGATACTTCCAATCAAAACATTTATGTTGTGCCTGACGTACTTATTTTTATACCAAGTGCCTTTACTCCAGATAATAAGGGACCAGAGAGTAATGCAACCTTCAGTGTAGTAAGTTCTAATGTGCAATCATACCATATCAGTATATTTAATAAGTGGGGTCAAATTGTATATGAATCTTACGACATTAATGACTCTTGGGATGGAGATTATATGTCAAAGGCCTGCCAAAATGGGGTGTACATGTACTCCATAAAAATGGTAAATAAATCTGGACTTGAATATGCGTTTCAAGGTACGGTTAATCTAATAAGGTAAAAACTTAACTAATTCAATTTTACATTCATTAAGAATGGTATTATACTTAACTTCGTGTGGTATTTAGCGTTTAATGGTTCCAAAAAACGAAGAAGAAACAAAACAAATAATTAGTCGTTACAGACAGCTACTTAGGGTGTCTAAATGGTCTAGAGAAAAGGGTGATATTACGATTATCCGTAAAGCCTTTGAAACGGCTATGGATGCACATAAGGAGATGCGTAGAAAATCTGGAGAACCATACATCTACCATCCTTTAGCTGTTGCACGAATTGCGGCAGAAGAAATTGGACTAGGTACAACATCTATTGTGGTTGCTTTAATGCACGATGTTGTAGAAGATACAGACCTCACTTACGATGACATAAAACGTGAGTTTGGAACCAAGGTTGCAGATATTATTGATGGATTAACCAAGATTTCTGGAGTTTATGACACCAATTCACCACAAGCAGAAAACTTTAGAAAAATGCTGCTTACCATGGCAGACGATGTTAGGGTAATTCTTATAAAGCTATGTGACAGACTGCATAACATGAGGACGCTTGAGCACATGAGTGATAAGGGACAACTTAAAATTGCATCAGAAACTACTTTTATTTATGCTCCACTTGCTCATAGATTAGGGTTATATGCTATTAAAACTGAGTTAGAAGACCTTTCATTAAAATATACTCAGCCAGCTCTTTATCAAGAACTTAAGTTTAAACTAAACGCAACTAAAGAGCAAAGAAACAGATACATCAGATCTTTTATTAAGCCATTAAAACTTGAACTTGAAGAATTAGGCGTAAACTATCAAATTAAAGGCAGGCCAAAATCCATCCATAGCATCTATAATAAGATGGTTAAAAAGAGATTAGATTTTGAAGATGTTTATGATCTTTTTGCTATTAGGATAATCTTAGATAGTGATCCTGAAGATGAAAAAATGGACTGCTGGAATGTTTATTCCATTGTAACCAGCCTATATAAGCCAAACCCTGAAAGAATGCGGGATTGGATTTCGATTCCAAAAAGTAATGGATATGAAAGCTTACACGCAACAGTTATGGGCCCAAAAGGTCAATGGGTAGAGGTTCAAATAAGAACTGTAAGAATGGATGAAATAGCCGAAAAAGGTTATGCTGCCCATTGGAAGTATAAACAATCTGACGCTGCAGCTGGTAGTTTGGATCGTTGGTTAGGACAGATTAGAGAAGTGCTAGAAGATCAGGAAGTTAATGCTCTAGAATTTTTAGACGACTTTAAAATGAACTTATATGCAGATGAAGTATTTGCGTTTACACCAAAAGGTCAATTAAGAAAACTGCCGAAAGGTTCAACCTCCTTAGATTTTGCTTTTGAAATACATACCGAAGTTGGTGCTCAATGCTTAGGGGCTAAAGTAAATGGTAAGCTAGTACCACTTAGTTATCAAATTATAAATGGAGATCAAATAGAAATTCTCACTTCAGCAAAACAAAAACCAAATAAAGATTGGCTAGAGTTTGTTAAAACTGCTAAAGCAAAAACTAAAATTAAACAAAGTCTTAAGGACGAAAAAAGAGCAATAGCATCTCTTGGGAAAGAAGCTTTGGAGCGTAAAATGAAGAATTCTGGATACGCAGTTTCTTTGGAAAACATCAATAAAATATTGCAATACTATAAAGTTGCAGATGAGCTTGAATTAACCTATCAGATAGAAATTGGAGAGATTGATAAAGAAAAGATAAAATTAAGTGAAATTTTAGTCGATAATAAATCAGTTCATAAAGCCGGTACTAACCAAAAAACTACAGATGTTAAAAAGAAATCATCATCTGAACTTGTACTTGGAGATAACAGTGTAGAATTAGAATACTCATTTGCCACGTGTTGTAAACCAATACCTGGAGATAAAGTAGTTGGCTTTATTACCGTTGGTGGTGAAATAAAAATTCATCAAACCAAATGCAAGAATGCTATAAACCTAATGTCTAAATATGGCTATAGAATTATTAAAGCCACTTGGGGTAAAGACAAAGTTGAGGAAGATAGCTTTGAAGCAAGTTTGGAAATAACTGGTATTGATTCTTTAGGATTAGTGGGGAAAGTTACTGACATTATTTCCAAAGAGTTGAAAGTAAACATGAAATCAGTCAGTTTTGAATCATTGGATGGAACTTTCGCTGGAATTTTAAGGTTAGAAGTAGATAATACGATGCACCTTAATACCTTAATGAACCAATTAAGGAGCATTGATCCTTACATTACTGTTGAACGAATTTTCACAAAAATTGGGCAAATACAAAACATAGATTAGATGGAATCAGAAAATACATATAAAGAAGAGGTAAAACAGCTATTTACCGACTATCTGGAAAAAAAAGGACAAAGAAAAACTCCTGAAAGATATGCCATCTTAGATGAAATTTACAGCAATAAAACTCATTTTGATGTGGATACGCTTTACATTCAAATGAAAAACAGAAACTATCATGTGAGCAGGGCTACGGTTTATAACACTTTAGACTTACTTCAAGAATGTGGTTTAGTAATAAAACATCAATTTGGGCAAAATATGGCACAATTTGAACAAGCCTATGGTTACAGACAACACGATCATATGATTTGTAACACTTGTGGCAAGGTAATGGAGTTTTGTGATCCAAGAATCCAGCAAATTACTTCTAAAATGGCCGAGTTACTAAATTTTGAAGTTTCTAGACATTCTTTAAACTTATACGGAGAACCATTGGTAGACGAAATGGGTCTTTGTAAAAATTGTGATAATCAAGTAAAAATAATTGACAATAATTAGATGGTAGATGTACTATTAGGCCTGCAGTGGGGCGATGAAGGGAAAGGAAAGATAGCAGATTATCTTACTCCTAAGTATGATGTAGTTGCACGTTTTCAAGGAGGACCAAATGCTGGACATTCTTTAGAATTTAATGGCATCAAGCACGTTCTAAACACCATACCTTCTGGTATTTTTCATGATGGTTGTGTAAATATAATTGGCAACGGAGTAGTAATAGATCCTGTTTTGTTTTTGGCAGAAATAGACAGAACAGTTGCTGCTGGTGCCAATGTTAGAGAAAACTTGCGTATATCTTATAAGGCTCATATAATTATGCCAACGCATAAAATACTAGATGCAGCAAGTGAGTGGAGTAAAGGAGATAAAAAGATTGGCAGTACCCTTAGAGGTATTGGCCCAACATATAGAGAAAAGATAGGTAGAGGAGGGTTAAGAATTGGTGAATTATTTGACCCAAATTTTGAAGCAAACTACCACGAGAAGAAGAAACGATCTTTACAATTAGTAGAACAATTTGGTTTTACAGATTTTGATTTAGATGCAATGGAGGAAGAGTTTTTTACCGCTGTAGAGCGTTTAAGACAATTTAAGTTTGTAAATAGTGAGTACTTAGTAAATGAACACATAACAAACGGAAGTAAGGTACTTGCTGAAGGAGCACAAGGCAGTATGTTAGATATAGACTTTGGTTCTTACCCTTTTGTTACTTCAAGCAATACAACTGTTGGAGGAGTGAGCACCGGACTAGGAATAGCACCAAAACACATAAACAAGGTAATTGGTATATTTAAAGCATATTGTACAAGAGTTGGTAGTGGCCCGTTTCCTAGTGAGCTGCACGATGCAATGGGGCAAAAGATAAGAGATGTTGGACACGAATATGGTGCAACAACAGGAAGACCCAGAAGAACTGGATGGTTAGATCTTGTGGCACTTAAATACGCAATTATGCTAAGTGGTGTAAATGAGTTGTGTATGATGAAATCAGACTGTTTAAGCGGTTTTGAAGATGTTATGGTAGGAACATCTTATAAGGGAGACTTAATTAGCACCAATGAAGTACCTTTTGATTTGAATGCAGACAATTTTAAATCTCTTTACGAAAGACATGCAGGTTGGTCTGAAGACATTAGTTCTATGAAAAATCAAAGCGAATTCCCCTCAAACTTCAAAAACTACATTGAAGCCTTAGAAGCTCATATCAAAACTCCAATTAAAATTGTTTCTGTTGGGCCTGGTAGAGATCAAACTATAGTTAGATAAGACAATAAATTAAGATAACAAATCAATGAAAGCATACGTATTTCCGGGACAAGGAGCCCAATTTGTAGGAATGGGTAAAGAATTATATGAAAGTAGTGATGAAGCTAAAAACCTATTTGAAAAAGCGAATGAGATACTCGGTTTTAGAATTACAGATGAGATGTTTGAAGGCTCAGCAGAAGGTTTAAAAGAAACAAATATTACACAACCTGCGGTGTTTTTACACTCTGTTATATTAGCTAAAACTCAAAAGGATATTAAACCAGATATGGTGGCAGGTCACAGTTTAGGCGAAATATCTGCCTTAGTTGTAAATGGTGCTTTAAACTTTGAAGATGGGCTTAGATTAGTGAGCTTAAGAGCTCAAGCAATGCAAAAAGCTTGTGAGATAAAGCCTAGTACAATGGCAGCAATAATTGGATTAGATGACCAAGTTATTGAAGAAGTTTGTGCTAGTGTAGAAGACGAAGTTGTGGTAGCTGCAAACTATAATTGCCCAGGGCAACTGGTAATATCTGGAAGTATTGCTGGTATTGATAAAGCTTGTGAGTTATTAACAGAAAAAGGTGCTAGAAGAGCTCTTAAATTACCGGTAGGTGGAGCATTTCACTCACCTTTAATGGAACCAGCAAGAGAAGAATTAGCTAAAGCAATAGAAGAAACGAGCTTTAATACTCCTTCTTGTCCTGTATATCAAAATGTTTCTACAAAAGCAGAAACTGATCCAGCTACTATAAAAGCTAACCTAATTTCTCAGCTAACTTCAAGCGTAAAATGGACTCAATCTGTTCAAAATATGATTGCAGACGGAGCTACTAGTTTCACAGAAGTTGGTCCAGGAAAGGCTCTGCAGGGAATGTTAGTTAAAATTGACAGATCTGTTGAACGAGCAGGAATAAGCTAATTACACTTACAATAGACTAAATAATAAGGCTTATGTGGTTTTAGAAAATAACACCACACAAAATAGCCACTATAATGTACCAAGGTGATTTAATATTTGTTTTAAAGAGTAAAAAGCTGACATTAATAATAATTAATACTTCCAAGTAATTAATTGATTTATCAAGGTTTAAGTTAGTATAATGAAACGCCCCTGGTTCTATCCAATTAAGGCCAACAGGTAAAAACATTAGATATCCAGCTGCTATTACTAACCCACAAGATGCGGCAATAACACCGGGTAGAGCTTTTACAACCAAAGGATGGCTATTTATCTGCTTCCACACAGGATATACAAAAAATATAAGTAATGCTCCAGGTAAAAAAATACCAACTGTACTGGTAAAGCTACCTAATACCTGATTAAGAAATCCTTGGCCTTGCATAGCTGTAGCACCTGTAAAGCTAGCAATCGTAAAAATTGGTCCAGGAATAGCTTGTACTAAACCTACTCCATTAATAAACTCCTGAGCACTCATATATTGATTATGATGCACAAACTGCTCCAGCATCATTGGAATTAAAACATTACCCCCTCCAAAAACTAAGCTACCAAATCTATAGCAATTTTCAAACAGAAGGATAGCTCTATTACTATTAACTTTACCCACAATCGCAGCTATAATAAAAATCACTCCAAAGGCTATTAAGTACCTCCAAGGTATTCTTAATTTTGGCTTTGTATAAGGTTGTACCTTGCCTTTAAAATCAAAATAAGAAAACAAACCAGCTACTATTAGAACCGCAGGAAAAATCCAAGGTGTCTTAACATACTCTTCTAAAGGGTGCCTTAAAAGGGCAGCAACTATAAATGCCATTGCGGCCAATAAATATCCCTGGCGATGGTGCACAGATATCTTCAGCATCTTTATACCTGCAACCAAAACAAATGCTACGGCAACGGGTTGCACAAAACGCAAATATTCCAGCATAATGTTTTGATAAGCACCAATAAAAATGGCACACAAGGTTAGGAGAATAAATGCTGGTAAGATCCATACAAGCAGAGTTAAAAAAGCTAAAAACGGCCCACCAAACTTATAGCCTATGCTAGTAAGTGTTTGAGTAGACGATGGACCTGGAAGCATTTGACAAAGAGAAAATAGCTCAAGAAGCTCATCTGTTTTTAAGTAGTTTTTAGCTTCCACCAATCTTTTTTGGTATAGGGCCATATGCATATTAGGGCCTCCATAAGCACTTAAAGCAATAATAAAAACGTCTTTTAAAAATATTAGTCGCTTTATTTTTTTTACACTATTTGTACTTTTATTTGCCACTCAATGCACAAATTTAAATCGGTTTTAACCAATTTGCCAATAAGTTTAATGTCACTGGGCATAATAATCGTTCTTAGTTCTTGTAAACAACAATATAAAACTGAAATAAATCACATTAATAATCTTAAAGATTCAATTGCCTTAAACTCTAAAAAACTTGAGTTTGACATTGCACCATTTCAAGCAAGAGTTTCAGAAATGGATGACAACATAAACCAATTAAAGTATGCAATTAAAGACACATTAACACTAGAGATGGGAAGTCAGTTTGATAGATATAAGGGGATAACGAAAATTTATAAAAGCAATATTAAAAGGTATAAATTTTGCAAAACCGAAACTATTGAACTAACCGCACAACTCAATAACCTATTAATTGATATTAATAATAATAAGCTGGGCAAAAAAGAAATTAAAGAGTTCTACAGGAAAGAAAAGTTGGATGTTTTAAATCTTATAGAAAGTACAAAAGGGATTCACCCCTCCATACTAGAAGTAGAATCTGAATTTAGAAGATTATCAAAAATTGTATTTGAACAAATCGCTAAAGAAAAAGCAGAAAACTAAGCTTCCCCAGTAGGACCAAAATTCATAGGTGGAAACTGTGGTGCGACATTTTCTTGCAATTCAATTTCACCAAAGAGCTTCTCAAATTTATTAATATTATCTGTTAACGCGTGTTGTAATCTTTTTGCATGTTGAGGACTTAATAATATTCTACTCTTTACCTTAGCTTTAGGTACACCAGGTAACATTCTTATAAAATCCACCACAAATTCTGAATTTGAATGTGAGATGATAGCGAGATTGCTATAAATACCATCTGCTATTTCTTCAGTTAATTCTATATCTATTTGGTTGCCTTTCTTTTCTTGTTCTGCCATTGGTTCAAATGTATAAAAAAAGAGCAGCTAAAGATTAGCTGCTCTTTTATTTGTTATGGTAAAAGTAAAATTAGTTAGAAGCTTCTACTTCGTTTTCTGTTTCTACTTCTTCTTTTGCTGCTTTAAGTAAATCAAACTCTTCTTGAGACCCTACAACTAAGTTCTCATAAGTTCTGTGTCCTGTTCCTGCTGGAATAAGATGACCAACAATTACATTTTCTTTCAAACCTAACATATGATCTTCTTTTCCTGCAATAGCCGCTTCGTTAAGAACCTTTGTAGTTTCTTGGAAAGATGCTGCAGACATAAAGCTATATGTACCCAAAGAAGCTTTGGTAATACCCATTAATAATGGACCAGAAGTAGCCGTAAGTGCTTCTCTAACTTCGATTGGTTTCATATCTTTACGTTTAAGACTTGAGTTTAAATCTCTTAATTTTCTAAGACTTAAAATTTGACCAGCTTTAACATCATTTGATTCTCCCGGTTCAACAACTACTCTTTTATCGTATAAGTTGTCATTTTCCTCTTTAAAATCAATTTTGTTAACTGCTCTTCCTTCTAAGAATTTAGTATCTCCTGGCTCGATAACAGTAACTTTCTGCATCATTTGCTTAATGATAACCTCAATATGCTTATCATTAATCTTCACCCCTTGTAAACGATAAACTTCTTGAATTCCGTTTACAATGTAATTCTGCACAGCACTAATACCTTCAATTGCTAGGATATCTTGAGGTGTAATAGACCCATCTGATAATGGAGTACCTGCTCTAACAAAATCACCATCTTGAACTAAAATATGTTTAGATAAAGAAATTAGATATTTCTTAGAAATTCCTTCCTTAGATTCTATCGTTACTTCTCTATTACCTCTCTTTATTCCTCCATAAGTTACTACTCCATCAATTTCTGATACAACAGCTGGATTAGATGGGTTACGAGCTTCAAATAACTCCGTTACCCTTGGAAGACCACCTGTAATGTCACTAGTTTTTCCAACAACCCTTGGTATCTTAGCGATAATTGTACCTGCAATTACTTTCTTGCCATTTTCAACAGCAAGGTGAGCTCCTACTGGTACGTTTAATTCTTTAAGAATTTCACCTTTCTTACCAATGATATGAATAGCAGGATTAATTTTTTTATCTCTACTATCTGTAACAACTTTCTCTTTATATCCAGTTGCCTCATCCATCTCCACAGAGAAAGACACACCTTCAATAAGGTCTACAAACTCTACTTTACCATCAAGGTCGGTAAGGATTACAGCATTATATGGATCCCAAGAACAGATTTTATCATCTTTTTTAATTTTAGCCTTATTCTTTACATATAAATAAGAACCATAAGGGATGTTATCAATTTTTAATACTTCCTTAGTTTTTGGATCAAGTAACTTAACCTCACCAGATCTCCCTACTACAATTTGTACATCCTCTCCACTTGAATCTTTACCTGCAACAGTTTTAATTTCATCAAATTCAATGATACAGTTGTGTTTAGATGTAAGTGTAGATTCTTGAGCAATATTAGAAGCAGTACCACCCACGTGGAATGTTCTTAACGTAAGCTGTGTACCTGGCTCTCCAATTGACTGTGCTGCAATAACACCAACAGCTTCACCAGTCTGTACCGGACGGCCTGTCGCAAGATTTCTACCATAACATTTGGCACAAACACCTCGCTTAGACTCACACGTCATTACTGATCTAATTTCTACAGTTTCAATACCAGAATTCTCAATAATCTTAGCTTTTTCTTCAGATATTTCTTCACTAGCTTCAACTATTAATTCTTCCGTATCTGGATGATGTATATCTAATAATGATGATCTACCAACAATTCTATCAAATAGACTATCGATAATTTCATCGTTCTCTTTAAGTGTTTTTACCTCAAAACCACGCAGAGTACCACAATCTTCAATACTTACAACAACATCTTGAGCAACGTCGTGAAGTCTTCTCGTTAAGTAACCTGCATCTGCAGTTTTAAGTGCTGTATCCGCAAGACCTTTACGAGCACCGTGAGTAGAAATAAAGTACTCAAGAATAGATAAACCTTCTCTAAAGTTAGAAAGAATTGGATTTTCAATAATCTCACCAGTTCCTCCAGCTCCAATTTTCTTTTGAGGTTTAGCCATAAGACCCCTCATACCTCCAAGCTGACGAATTTGCTCTTTCGAACCCCTTGCACCAGAATCAAGCATCATATAAATTGGATTAAATCCTTGGTTGTCAGTAGCAATATCGTGCAACAATGCATCAGCTACTCTTGAGTTAATTCTTGTCCAAATATCAATTACCTGATTGTATCTCTCGTTATTGGTAATGAAACCATTTTCATAATTGAAAGTAATTTCAGCTACCTCTTCTCTTGCTTTTTCAATTAACTCGTCCTTAGCAGTTGGTACCAAGACATCAGAAATATTAAATGATAAACCACCTCTAAATGCATAGTAAAATCCTAAACCTTTAATTTCGTCTAGGAACTTAGCGGTTTTGGCAACACCTGCAATCTTTATCATATCACCAATAATATCTCTTAAAGATTTTTTGGTAAGTAAAGTGTCTATGTAGCCAATTTCTTCGGGAACATTTAAGTTAAATAAAACACGACCAACAGTAGTTTCAATAAGCTTATTAACAAACTCATCTTCTTCTTTAACTCTTGCTCTTACTTTTATTATAGCATTTAAGTCTGCTCTGCCTTCGTTATATGCAATTTCAACTTCTTCATAACTATAGAAAGTTAAACCTTCTCCTTTAACAACCTCATCTTTTGTTGATCTTCTAGCTTTAGTCATATAATATAGACCCAAAACCATATCTTGAGATGGTACAGCAATTGGAGCTCCATTTGCTGGATTAAGAATGTTATGAGATGCCAACATTAAGATTTGTGCCTCTAATACAGCAGCATTACCTAATGGTACGTGAACAGCCATTTGGTCACCATCAAAATCGGCGTTAAAACCTGTACAAACTAAGGGATGTAATCTAATTGCTTTACCTTCTACTAATTTAGGCTGAAAAGCTTGAATACCCAACCTGTGAAGTGTTGGAGCCCTGTTTAATAGAATTGGATGACCTTTAAGAATATTTTCAAGAATTTCCCAAATTACTGGTTCTTTCTTGTCTACTATTTTCTTTGCAGATTTTACTGTTTTAACTATTCCTCTTTCTATTAGTTTTCTTATTACAAAAGGCTTAAATAACTCAGCAGCCATACCTTTTGGTAAACCACACTCGTGTAATTTAAGACTTGGTCCTACTACAATTACAGAACGACCTGAGTAATCAACCCTTTTACCTAATAAGTTTTGACGGAAACGACCTTGCTTTCCTTTAAGCATATCACTTAAAGATTTTAGTGGTCTGTTACCATTAGCTTTTACTGCATTTGCTCTTCTTGTATTATCTAATAAAGAATCCACAGCTTCTTGAAGCATTCTTTTTTCGTTTCTAAGAATTACTTCAGGAGCTTTTATTTCCATTAATCGTTTTAAACGATTATTTCTAATAATAACTCTTCTGTATAAATCATTAAGATCAGAAGTAGCAAAACGTCCACCGTCTAAAGGAACTAATGGTCTTAGTTCTGGTGGAATAACAGGAAGCATTTTAATAATCATCCACTCAGGTCTGTTTTCACCTGTTTTAGTAGACGCTCTAAATCCTTCTATTACGTTAAGTCTCTTTAGGGCCTCATTTTTTCTTTGTTGAGAAGTTTCGTTTGCTGCTTGATGTCTTAAACTAAATGATAACTCATCTAAATCTAATCTTGCAAGCAAATCCCAAATTGCTTCACCACCCATTTTAGCAATGAATTTATTTGGATCTGTATCATCTAAATATTGATTTTCTTTTGGTAAAGAATCTAAAATATCAAGATACTCCTCTTCTGTTAAAAAGTCTAGATAGTTTACACCATCCTCTTCTTTAATACCTGATTGAATAACTATATATCTTTCATAATATACAATCATTTCAAGCTTTTTAGATGGCAAACCAATAAGGTAACCAATCTTATTAGGCAACGACTTAAAGTACCATATATGAACAATAGGAACAACAAGTTCTATGTGCCCCATACGCTCTCTACGTACTTTCTTTTCAGTTACCTCAACCCCGCATCTATCGCAAACAATGCCTTTATATCTAATTCTTTTATATTTACCACAGTGGCACTCATAATCTTTAACAGGACCAAAAATTCTCTCGCAGAATAACCCCCCCATTTCTGGCTTATAAGATCTGTAATTAATCGTCTCAGGCTTAGTTACCTCTCCAAAAGAACGCTGTAATACAACCTCAGGAGAAGATAAACCAATTCTAAGTTTCTTAAAATTAGACTTTATTTTTATATCTTTCTTTTGTGACATTTCCTCAAATACTTTTTAATTAATCAAATGTGATTTCAATTCCTAAACCTCTTAACTCGTGAAGTAATACGTTGAATGATTCTGGCAAACCAGGTTCAACCATGTTGTCTCCTTTAACGATTGCTTCATACGTTTTAGCTCTACCTATAATATCATCAGATTTTACAGTTAAAATCTCACGTAGAATATTAGCAGCTCCAAATGCTTCAAGAGCCCATACCTCCATCTCACCAAAACGCTGACCACCAAATTGAGCTTTACCACCCAATGGTTGTTGTGTGATAAGAGAGTATGGTCCAATAGAACGAGAGTGCATTTTATCATCTACCATATGCCCTAGTTTAAGCATATACATTATACCTACTGTAGTTCTCTGGTGGAATTTCTCCCCTGTTAAACCATTGTATAACTGAGCAGACCCATTTGTTGGCAATCCAGCTTTAGAAATTCTATCATTAATTTCACTTTCTAGTGCTCCATCAAAAATTGGAGTACCAAAGTTTAAACCTAGCTTTTCACCAGCCCAACCCAGCACAGTTTCATAAATCTGTCCAAGATTCATACGCGAAGGTACACCTAAAGGGTTAAGTACAATCTCTACAGGGGTTCCATCTTCAAGATATGGCATATCTTCTTCTGGAACTATTTTAGCAACAATACCCTTGTTACCGTGACGCCCTGCCATTTTATCCCCAACTTTAAGTTTTCTTTTCTTAGCTAAATAAACTTTAGCAAGTTTAAGAATACCTGTAGGTAATTCATCACCTACACTAATTGTAAATTGCTCTCTTTTATAGGTAGTTATTACCTCCGTTAACTTAGACTTATAGTTTGCAAGGATTCTTGCAACTAATGCATTTCTACCTGCATCTGAAGTCCAGTTGTTGTAAGAAACCGTAGCAAAATCTACAGAAGCTAAATTCTTAAGTGTAAACTTGGTTCCCTTTGGAATTACGTCTTCGTAATAAACATTGGTAACACCTGCACTAGTTTTACCAGAAACTACTTTATATAGTTTTTCTAATAAAGTAGCTCTTAACTTATCCAACTCAGTTAGATGCTCGTTTTCAAGCTTAGTTAGCTTAGTTTTATCTTCAGCTTTATTAGCTCGATCTTTCTTACGTCTTGTAAATAATTGTTTTGCAACAACTACTCCTTCTTTCGAAGGTGTTGCTTTAAGCGATGCATCTTTTACATCACCTGCCTTATCACCAAATATTGCTCTTAGAAGCTTTTCTTCCGGAGAAGGTTCAGACTCTCCTTTCGGAGTAATTTTACCAATTAAGATATCACCTTCCTTGATTCTTGCTCCAACTCTAATTAGTCCATTTTCGTCTAGATTTTTAGTAGCTTCTTCGCTAACATTTGGGATGTCGTTTGTAAGCTCTTCAATACCTCTTTTTGTATCTCTAACCTCAACATCGTGTTCCGTAATATGAACAGAAGTAAAGTAATCATCTTTCACTACTTTTTCTGATATTACAAGAGCATCCTCAAAGTTATACCCTTGCCAAGGCATAAATGCTACCTTAAGGTTTCTACCAAGAGCTAATTCTCCACCTTGTGTACCATATCCTTCAGATAAAACTTGTCCTTCAGCAACTTTGTCTCCCTTAACCACTAGTGGTCTAAGGTTAACTGTCATATTTTGATTCGTTCTTCTAAACTTGGTTAGATAATATGTTTTGGTATCTCCAATAAAGCTTGCAAGCATATCATCATCTGTCAAATCATATTTAATGCGAATTTCATCTGCATCAACATATTCTACAGTTCCGGCTCCTTCAGCAACTAATTGCGTTCTAGAATCTTTCGCAACTTGTGCTTCAAGACCTGTTCCTACAATCGGAGCTTGAGGGTTCATTATAGGCACTGCTTGACGCTGCATATTGGACCCCATCAATGCACGGTTGGCATCATCGTGCTCCAAGAAAGGAATTAAAGATGCTGCAATAGATACAATTTGATTTGGAGCAACGTCCATGTAATCAATTTTGCTTTTTTCTTCTATTGGAAAGTCACCTTCGAACCTTGCCTTTATTAAGTCATTTGTATAATTACCTTTTTCATCAAATGGAGCATTTGCCTGAGCGATTATGTTCTCATCTTCTTCTTCAGCACTTAAGTAAACAACATTTTCTTCAATTTTTACTCTACCATTCTCAACCTTTCTATACGGAGTTTCAATAAAACCTAAAGAGTTAATCTTTGCGTGTACGCATAATGAAGATATAAGCCCAATGTTTGGCCCCTCAGGAGTTTCAATTGTACAAAGTCTTCCGTAGTGAGTGTAGTGAACATCCCTTACCTCAAAACCGGCTCTTTCTCTTGAAAGACCACCAGGTCCTAAAGCTGACATTCTTCTTTTGTGAGTTACCTCTGCTAATGGATTTGTTTGATCCATAAATTGAGACAACTGGTTTGTTCCAAAGAATGAATTAATTACAGAGGACAATGTTCTTGCATTAATCAAGTCTGTAGGCGTAAACACCTCATTGTCTCTGATATTCATTCTTTCACGAATTGTACGAGCCATACGAGCTAAACCAACACCAAATTGATTATACAATTGCTCTCCTACAGTTCTTACCCTTCTATTACTCAAGTGATCGATGTCATCCACATCTGTTCTTGAGTTTACTAACTCGATTAAATATTGGATAATTGAAATAATATCTTGGTTTGTTAAAACTCTAATATTACTCTCAATATTTAATTCCAGCTTTTTATTAATTCTATATCTTCCTACTTCACCCAAATCGTATCTCTTATCAGAGAAAAACAATCTTTCGATGATACCACGAGCAGTTTCCTCATCAGGTGGATCAGTATTTCTTAATTGACGGTAGATATGCTCTACGGCCTCTTTACCAGAGTTAGAAGTATCCTTTTGCAAGGTATTTAAGATGATTTGAAAATCATTCTTATCATCATTTTCCTTACTTAAGATTAATGTTTTAACTCCAGATTCTAAAATTTCTTCAATGTGATCTTCTTCGATAATAGTATCCCTCTCGATCACAACTTCGTTTCTTTCTATCGAAACTACCTCTCCTGTATCCTCATCCACAAAATCTTCAATCCAAGATCTTAGCACTCTTGCTGCAAGTCTTCGACCCATCATCTTCTTAAGCGAAGTTTTGGTTACTTTTACTTCTTCAGCTAAGCCAAATAAATCAAGAATATCTTTATCCGTTTCGTAACCAATTGCTCTTAACAATGTAGTTACTGGGAATTTCTTTTTACGATCGATGTATGCATACATAACGTTATTTACGTCTGTTGCAAACTCAATCCAGCTTCCTTTAAAAGGAATAATTCTTGCAGAATATAATTTAGTACCGTTGGTATGGTAACTCTGCCCAAAGAATACACCTGGCGATCTATGTAACTGCGATACAATTACCCTTTCAGCTCCATTAATAATAAATGAGCCTGTAGGTGTCATATACGGCAAAGTGCCTAAATAAACATCTTGAACAACGGTTTCGAAATCTTCGTGTTCTACGTCGTTACAGCTTAGTTTTAATTTAGCTTTTAGAGGAACAGCATGTGTTAAACCACGCTCAATACACTCTTGAATGGTGTATCTAGGTGGATCAACAAAATAATCTAAAAATTCAAGAACGAATATGTTACGAGTATCAGTGATTGGAAAATTCTCACTAAATACTTTATACAATCCTTCAAATTTTCTATCTTCCGAAGAAGTGTCTAATTGAAAAAATTCTTGAAACGATTTTAACTGAACGTCTAAAAAATCGGGGTAATCAATCACTTTAGCGATTTTCCCGAAATTTAATCTTTCGTTATATTTTGATGACAAGGTTATAAAATCTATTGGTGTAAAATGGAAAAAATTTAAACGCCAAAAGACCCACTGAAATTCAGGGGTCTTTTGTGCTTATTATATTGTAAAATTATTTAAGTTCAACTTCAGCTCCTGCTTCTTCAAGTGCGGTTTTTAAAGCATCTGCTTCTTCTTTAGAAACATCTTCTTTAAGTTCCTTTGGAGCTGAGTCAACTAATTCTTTAGCTTCTTTAAGTCCTAAGCCAGTAAGTTCTTTTACTTTCTTAACAACTTGTAATTTAGAAGCACCTGCAGCCTTAAGGATTACAGTGAATTCAGTTTGTTCTTCAGCTGCCGCACCTTCTGCTGCTGGACCTGCTGCAACCGCTACTGGAGCTGCTGCTGGTTCAATACCATACTCATCTTTAAGAATTGTAGCTAATTCGTTTACATCTTTAACTGTAAGATTAACTAATTCTTCTGCTAATTTTTTAATGTCAGCCATTGTTCGTGTTTTTTAAAATTTGTTTTTTTAATAATTAATTTTCTCTCTCGGATAATGTTTTTAAGATTCCAGCAATTGTATTTCCACTTGATTTTAATGCAGAAATAACATTTGTTGCAGGACTTCTTAACAGTCCGATTATCTCTCCAACAAGTTCATCTTTAGTTTTCAGATCAACTAGTGTTCCTAGCTCATCATCTCCAATGAATATGTCAGAATCTATATAAGCACCCTTAAGTAACGGTCTATCGCTTTTTTTACGGAACTCTTGAATCGCGATAGCTGGTGCTTTTGGATTGGAAGCAAATAAGAGTGCCGTTGTTCCTTTTAATGTATCTTTTAACTCTCCCCACTTGAAGTCTCCTTTTTCCAATGCCTTGTGAACAAAAGTGTTTTTAATCACTTGCATTTTAACTCCATTCTTGTGTAATAACTTTCTTAAATCATTATTAGAATTTGCTGATAAATTTGAACTATCAGTAACATATACATACTGATACTCGTTTAAATTATCTACTAATTGATCTATTACTATGTTTTTTTCGTCTTTGTTCATTACTGTACTCTTTAATAGGTTAAACTTTACGCTAGAGATTTAGTATCAATTTTAATTCCAGGACTCATAGTGCTAGAAAGTGTAATACTTTGAAAATATATACCCTTAGCAGCTGAAGGTTTCAGCCTTGTTAAAGTATCAATAAATTCCTTGGCATTATCATATATTTTGTCAGCTTCAAAAGACACTTTGCCAATTGATGTATGAATAATTCCTGTTTTGTCAACTTTAAAATCAATCTTACCTGCTTTCACTTCTGTTACAGCTTTTCCTATATCCATAGTAACTGTACCACTTTTAGGATTAGGCATTAAGTTTCTTGGACCTAAAATTCTACCCAATCTACCAATTTTACCCATTACTGCTGGCATAGTAATTATAACATCCATGTCTAACCAACCACCTTCAATTTTTGTAACATAGTCGTCTAATCCAACAAAATCAGCACCGGCATCTTTTGCTTCTTGCTCCTTATCTGGAGTAACAAGTGCAAGTACTTTTACCTCTTTACCAATACCATGAGGAAGAGATGTAGTACCCCTAACCATTTGATTAGCCTGTCTTGGATCAACACCTAATTTAACATCCATATCAACAGATGAATCAAACTTAGCTGTAGTAATTTTCTTTACAATTGCAGCTGCATCTTGCAAGCTGTGCAAAGCTTCTTTGTCGTACTTAGACAAAGCTTCTTTTCTTTTCTTTGAAATTTTTCCCATAATTAACGCGATAATTTTTAATTATCTTCCGGAAACTGTCCGGTAACAGTTATACCCATACTACGTGCAGTTCCAGCAACCATTTTCATAGCTGAACCCACAGTCATAGCGTTTAAGTCTTTCATTTTGTCTTCCGCAATAGTTTTCACCTGATCCCAGTTAACATTTGCTACCTTAATTCTATTTGGTTCAGAAGAACCACTTTTCTTTTTGGTTGCTTCTAATAATTGAGATGCAACAGGAGGAGTTTTAATGATAAAGTCGAAACTATTATCTTGATAAACGGTTATAACAACCGGTAAAACCTTTCCTTGTTTCTCTTGAGTTCTTGCATTAAACTGTTTGCAAAAATCCATGATATTAACACCTTTAGCACCTAAAGCTGGTCCAACTGGAGGAGCAGGATTAGCAGCTCCACCTCTAACTTGTAATTTAACGAATCCTTTAATTTGCTTTGCCATGAAGCTATTCTTTTTCTACTTGTATATAATTAAGTTCTAATGGAGTTTTTCTACCGAAAATCTTCACCATAACTTTAAGTTTTTTCTTTTCTTCGTTAACCTCTTCAATTACACCACTGAAACCACTGAATGGACCATCTGTTACTTTAACAAATTCTCCAATAATGTAAGGATTAACAATACTTTCACCTTCTTGGTTGCTTTCATCTACTTGGCCAAATATTCTATTAACCTCGCTTTGCCTCATCGGAACGGGTTCTCCATCCTGCCCCAAGAAGCCAACAACACCATTTACAGCTCTAATTGTGGGAACTACTTCTCCCACCAAATGAGCCTGTATTAGAATATAACCTGGAAAGTAACTTTTCTCTTTTGATGTTTTCTTTCCGTTCTTTATTTCGTAAACCTTTTGAGTAGGGATAAGAATTTCTGGAACATATTTTGTGAGCTTTGCATAAGCTAACTCAGATTCAATAATGGCTTTCACCTTTTTCTCCTGACCACTTATAGCCCGAACTACATACCATTTAAAATCGTCCTGATTCTTATCCATATTGCTATTAAATTAAGCTATAAAGAATATCCATTACAAAACCAAAGACTTCGTCAATTACCCAAATAGCTAACGCAAAAAGAATAGAAGCTACAATAACAATTATTGTGCTACTTCTTAATTCCTCCCATGTTGGCCAAGTAACCTTATTAACTAATTCGTCTGCGGTTTCTTTCCATATCTGTACTATCCTACTCATCAATATTTTTTTTTTGCACGGGTGGAGAGATTCGAACTCCCGACACCTGGTTTTGGAGACCAGTGCTCTGGCCAGCTGAGCTACACCCGTTTGTGCCTCTATATAATCGTGATTATACTAAAATTTCAGTAACTTGACCAGCACCTACTGTTCTACCACCTTCTCTAATTGCAAATTTTAATCCTTTTTCCATTGCAACAGCGTTGATAAGCTCAACAGTAATACTTACGTTATCACCTGGCATAACCATTTCAGTTCCTTCTGGTAACATGATTTCTCCTGTTACGTCAGTAGTTCTGAAATAGAATTGAGGTCTGTATTTGTTAAAGAATGGAGTGTGTCTTCCACCTTCCTCTTTTGACAATACGTAAATTTCAGCTTTAAATTTAGTGTGTGGAGTAACTGAACCTGGAGCTACGATTACCATACCTCTTCTAATATCAGTTTTATCAATACCTCTTAAAAGGATACCAGCATTATCACCAGCTTGACCTCGATCTAAAAGTTTTCTAAACATCTCAACTCCAGTACAAGTAGATTTTAATTCTTCTGCACCCATACCAACGATATCTACAGCATCACCTACATTAATGATACCTCTTTCAATTCTACCTGTTGCAACAGTACCTCTACCTGTAATAGAGAATACATCCTCAACTGGCATTAAGAAAGGTTGGTCAGTCAAACGTGGAGGAACAGGGATCCAAGTATCAACAGCAGTCATTAATTCATTCACCGTATCTACCCACTTTTGCTCTCCGTTTAAAGCTCCTAATGCAGAACCTTGAATAATTGGAGTATTGTCTTCATCAAACTCATAGAAACCTAAAAGCTCTCTGATTTCAATTTCAACTAGTTCTAATAATTCTTCATCATCTACCATGTCAACCTTGTTCATAAAAACAACTAATCTAGGTACACCAACTTGTCTTGCAAGAAGAATGTGCTCCTTAGTTTGAGGCATTGGACCATCAGTAGCCGCAACAACTAAAATTGCTCCATCCATTTGAGCAGCACCTGTTACCATGTTCTTTACATAGTCGGCGTGACCTGGACAATCTACGTGAGCATAGTGTCTTGATTCTGTTTGATACTCAATGTGAGCAGTGTTAATAGTAATACCTCTTTCCTTCTCCTCAGGAGCAGAATCGATAGTACCGAAATCTGTTTTTTCTGCTAATCCTTGATTAGACAGTACAGAGCTAATAGCGGCAGTTAAGGTGGTTTTGCCGTGGTCAACGTGACCTATAGTTCCGATGTTTACGTGTTCTTTAGAACGATCAAATGTTGCTTTTGACATGATAAATTAATTTATTTTTTTATGTTCAATAAATTGAGCCAATGATGGGAATTGAACCCACGACCTCTTCCTTACCAAGGAAACGCTCTACCCCTGAGCTACATCGGCTTTTAAAATCCAACTGATAAAATCAGGATAAAAACGAAAGGTAGTGAAACTTTACCTACACTAACTCACTATTATTAATGTTTTTTACTTAAAATAAAACTAAGATTAAAAATAGCAGATCATAAACGATTTACCATTTGGTCATATTAATTTTAAATTAGAGCGGAAGACGAGGCTCGAACCCGCGACCTACAGCTTGGAAGGCTGTCGCTCTACCAACTGAGCTACTCCCGCATACTAAATTTTGCCATTTTTTCTACAGTGGGGAGGGTAGGATTCGAACCTACGTAGCCGAAGCAACGGATTTACAGTCCGTCCCATTTGACCGCTCTGGTACCTCCCCAGTAAAAAAAAGAGCCATCTATTGGACTCGAACCAACGACCGGCTGATTACAAATCAGCTGCTCTACCAACTGAGCTAAGATGGCAATTAAATTTAAAATCAGGATGTTAACTCAAAGAACATTACTTTCTTAACCCTCCCGATTTTAAGGTGGGCAAAGGTAACGATTTTTTCTATTGTGCAACTCCTTTGAGAAGATTTTTTTATTTTTTTTTAACAGGCTAAGTTAAAGAGTTGATTGTTAATATTTTATCTCTCTTCACTCTTACTTTTATACTTCTTTACTTGGCGTTTTAAAGCCTCCACTGCTAAATCAGTTGCAGCCTCAAAAGATTGAGCCACTTCTGTCTTGATGAAACTGTTGTTTCTTGCATTGACTTTTATCTCTACAATCTTATTTTCCTTCTGAGATGTATTCTCTACTTTTAGATAAACTTGAGAATCAATTATACCATCATAAAATGTACTTAATTTATCTACTTTTTTAACAATATAATCTTTTAACTTTTGGTCTGCTTTAAAATGGATTGATTGAATTTGTGTGTTCATTAATTTAATAAATTAGTGTTAATGTTAATCAGAAAAGGGATGAGTGTTTTTATAAACCTTTTTAAGTTGCGTAATATCATTACTGGCATAAATCTGAGTAGAACTCAAACTGCTATGACCTAACAACTCTTTAATTGAATTTATATCTGCACCATTCTGTAAAAGGTGCGTTGCAAAACTATGTCTTAATATATGTGGACTTCTTTTACCCACGTAGGTACTTTCTAGTAGCTTATTAATCACATTGTATACCCACTTATCCTTCAACTTCTTCTCTTCGAAATTACAAAAAATATATGGGCTAACAACACCTTCTTTTCTTTTTAATAAATTAAATTTTTTTAGTTGCTGCAGAATTTCGACACCCAATGGAATTAACCTCTCTTTACTCCCTTTTCCAAATACTTTGAGCATTTTTGAGTCTAAGTTTAAATCATCGTTTTTAAGATTAGTTAATTCTGATCTTCTAATACCTGTATGATAGAACATCGAAATAACAATAAAGTGTAAATAATTTTCAAAACTATTTGCCTTACTTTCCAAGTCATCCAGCAAATCGTTTAACTCCTCTTTCTTAACATATGTAGGAAGAACCTTTTTAATTTTCGGAAGTGACAACTGAATTGTTATTGCTTTATCAACCAAGCCTTCCTTAAATAAAAAAGACGTAAACGTTTTTAAAGAACTTATCTTTCGGTGAATAGATTTTGCACTTATAAGACCTTTTGCCAAAATTCGCACCCACCTTCTTATTTCAATAGAATCTAAAGACGCTATAAATTGAATTTCGTTTTTCGAATTACTGAACACATAATACTGCTCAACATCTGTTATGTATGCTGAAACAGTATGTAACGAGTAATTCTTTAATACCCTTAGATAAGAAGAGAATTCTTCTTTGTATGGAAATGAAGTGCTCATTATCGAACACTAAGATACTATATTATCCTAAGTAATCTACTTTTAAGAATTATTCCTAAAAGTCTCTTTATACTTAGCCTTGATAATTTGCTTTCTACGTTTTACAGAAGGCTTTGTAAACTGTTGTCTTTCTCTTAATTGCTTAATAACCCCAGTTTTCTCAAATTTCTTCTTATACTTCTTTAAAGCCTTATCGATAGTATCGGTTTCTTTTATATTTATAATTAACATTTTCTAAAAAGGACTGCAAATTTAGTCTTATTTTTTATTCTTAATAGCCATTATTTTAAAATTTGTCTAGATATCACAAGTTTCTGTATCTCAGAAGTACCTTCACCTATAGTACAAAGCTTAGAATCTCTATAAAACTTTTCAACGGGATAGTTCTTGGTATAGCCATTTCCCCCAAATATTTGCACGGCCTCTGTACTTACTTTAACTGCTACTTCCGAAGCATAATATTTTGCCATTGCACTTTCTCTTGTTAAACTAAGTCCATTATTTTTCAAATAAGACGATTGGTTAATCAATAATTCTGCAGCTTCAATTTCTGTTGCCATATCTGCTATTTTAAAACTAATCCCTTGAAACGAGGAAATTGGTTTGCCAAACTGTTCTCTTTCTTTACTGTACTTTAGTGCAGCTTTATACGCTCCTTTTGCTATACCCACAGATAATGCAGCTATTGAAATTCTGCCTCCGTCTAAAATCTTCATAGCTTGAATAAAACCTTGCCCCTTTTCACCCAATAAATTTTCATCTGGGATAAAACAATCTTCGAATATCATTTCTGCTGTTTCAGATGCTCGCATTCCCAACTTGTTCTCTTTTTTACCCGCTTTAAAACCATCGGTTCCTCGCTCAATAATAAACGCAGAAACACCTCTGCTGTCTAACAAATCTCCTGTACGTGCAAGTATTACAGCAACGTTGCCTGATATTCCGTGTGTTATCCAGCTCTTTGCTCCATTAATCACCCATCCCCCGTCTACCTTTTTTGCTACGCATTTCATTCGCATTGCATCACTCCCCGTATTCGGTTCAGTTAAACCCCAAGCTCCTAACCATTCGCCTGTGGCCAACTTTGGTAGGTATTTCTTTTTTTGACTTTCATTGGCAAAATAAAGAATGTGCCCAGTACACAGTGAATTATGTGCTGCAGTTGAAAGCCCAATAGATCCGCAAACCTGAGCAACTTCATCAATTACAGCAACATACTCATTATACCCCAATCCGGAACCGCCATATTCTTCAGGCACTAAAACACCCATAAAACCGTGTTCCCCCATTTTTTTGAATAAATCTACAGGAAAATGTTGTGCTTCATCCCAGTCTATAACATTTGGGAGTATGTGCTTTACAGCAAAATCTCGTGCCATTTCACGGATAAGTGTTGTTGTTTCAGACGATTTAAAATTCATTTTTTAGAGGATATTACGTGTACAAGTGTAACTAAGTGTAAGGAAGTATTGAAACTATAATAGGTCTAAATAGTGTAATAATCTACTAACCTCAACTTTATTAAAAACATACAGTTCATTTAGCTTATCAATACTCTTAAAATTACCGTGTTGCTTTCTAAAATTTATAATGGCTGCAGCTTGTTTATAGCTAACATAAGGATGCTTAGCTAATTGATCCTTATTCGCTTTATTCAGGCTAATCTTCTGAATTAGGGCCGGATCTACTGCCATTTGGTTTTTTACAATTTCAAATGTTTCCGAAGGCAAGCCTCTTGTATCTTTTATTTGCTCAATGGAATAAAAACCACCTAAAGCATTTCTGAAATTTAAAATTTTGTTAGCATAGTATTCGCCAATTCCTCTCAACTTAATCAAATCATCTTTGGAAGCACTATTTATGTTAATAATAACAACTGAAAAAGTAATACTATCTGATTTTGTTTTAAACCTATTATCACGAATAGTTTCTATTAAAACATATGGCTCTATTTTATCAAAATATTTATTGCCGATAGCGTAAAGCTTTTCTAAATCTTCAGCAGTCTTAAAATAGCCACCTTTGGTTCTATAATTTACTATGTTTTTAGCGACTTTTGGCTCAAGCCCCTTTGACACAAGTTCATCGAAGCTATCTTGGTTGGGGTTAAATTGCCGCAGTGCTGCTGTTGATTTTGATTGATTATAGTCTTTAAAGTTTTTATGTTTAGAAGAAGCTCGTTTAAATCTTGATCTTTTTTCTTTTACCAAACTAGAATCTAGTTGAGATCTAAAAGCGGCTAATTTTTTTTCATCTACCTTAACACGTTGATAAGAAACATTATTATTCCAATAATTAAAGAATACTACAGATATTAATAAAAAAAGGAGAGCTAATGCTCCCCTTCTTTCGAAGTTTGAAACTTCTAAATATGATTTTAGCTTGGTAAAAAGATTTTTTATCAATTAACCTCTGCTAATTTTTCTGATTTGTATTTACCCGCTTTTAAGTTTTCTTGAACTTCTTTAAACGCTACAATTGTTTCTTCAACATCAGCTAGCGAGTGAGCTGCCGTAGGAATTAACCTTAACATAATTACATCTTTAGGCACAACAGGGTATACCACTATTGAGCAAAACAAACTGTAATTTTCCCTTAAATCTCTAGTTAAGTGAGTTGCTTCAGCAACATTACCTTGAAGTATAACAGGTGTTACACAAGATGTAGTTGTTCCAATATTAAAGCCCGCATCTTTCAAACCACTTTGTAAAGCATTTACAATGGTCCATAATTTTTCTTTATGTGAAGGATCTGTTTTTAACATCTCCAATCTTTTCATAGCTCCAATAACAAATGGCATTGGCAATGATTTTGCGAAAATCTGAGATCTCATATTGTATCTAAGGAAATTAATAATGTCCTTATCAGCTGCTAAAAATGCCCCAATACTTGCCATAGATTTTGCAAATGTTGAAAAATAGACATCAATACCATCTTGACATCCTTGCTCTACTCCTGCTCCTGCTCCATCTTTACCCAAAGTCCCGAATCCGTGAGCATCATCCACAAGTAATCTAAAGTTATACTTCTCTTTAAGGGGTATTATATCTTTTAAATTCCCTTGATTACCGCTCATTCCAAAAACTCCTTCTGTAATTACTAAAATAGCACCGCCAGTTTCTTCAATTAACTTACTTGCTCTCTTAAGTTGCTTCACTAGATTATCAATGTCATTATGAGCGTATACATATCTCTTACCTTGATGCAATCTTACTCCATCAATAATACAAGCATGAGATTCTGCATCGTAAACTATAACATCTCTTCTATCTACTAAGGCATCTATAGCCGAAAGGATACCTTGATATCCAAAGTTTACAAGAATAGAATCTTCCTTTTCAACAAACTCTGCAAGTTGTCTTTCCAACTCTTCATGATGATCTGTATTACCAGACATCATTCTTGCACCCATAGGATAAGCACAACCCCAATTAGCAGCTGCTTCAGCATCTGCTTTTCTTACTTCAGGGTGATTTGCTAGCCCTAAATAATTATTTAAACTCCAAGTAAGCACTTCCTTTCCCCTAAATTTCATTCGAGGTGCTATTTCACCCTCTAACTTAGGAAATGTATAATAATGATGTGCTTGTTTAGCGTGCATCCCCAAGGGACCCATCTTACCTTTTACTTTTTCAAATAAATCCATGAATTAATTGTACAAAAAATCGGGGCAAAAATAACACTTATTAGTATGTAGCGATTAATAATTTAACCTTATCTGTCAATCTGAATAAATAAGTCTCAAAAAATGCTACATTTATCTGTAACTATTGAAGATTTAATCCGTATAACCCATAAAATAAATTAACTTTGCAGGCATTTTCGTGAGAGCTTTTCTATACATATTATTAGCAGCAACTATGGTGAGTTGCAGTGGTTACCAAAAATTGATGAAGAAGGGAACCAAAGAAGAGAAGCTAGCAGCTGCTAAAAAATACTACAACAAAAAAGATTATGTGAGGGCCCAACCTCTGTTTGAAGAATTACTTGGTCTATACTACAATCAAGCACAAAAGGAAGATATATACTATTACTTTACTTACACTCACTACGGATTAGGAGAGTTTATACTAGCTGGCTACCATTTCAAAAACTTTGCTCAAACATACGCTATGAGCCCAAGAAAGGAAGAGGCAAGTTATATGGCTGCAATTTGTGAGTTTCATAAAAGTATGCCACACGAACTAGACCAAACTCCTACCAAAGCGGCAATTAATAGTTTACAAGTATTTATTAATCAATATCCCAATAGCACATATGTAGAAGAGTGCAACAAAAAAATAGATGAGCTGCGTATAAGGTTGCTTGAAAAAGTATACCATAATGCTACTTTATACTATCATTTAGGTCAATTTAAGAGTGCTATAGTAGCTTGTACAAATGCCGTAGAAGATTATCCAGACATTATTAATAGAGATGAATTATCCTTTTTAATTGTGGAGAGTAATTACTTTTTTGCAAAAAATAGTATTGTTAAAATGCAGAAAGAACGGTTTGAAAATACGATTTTAGCAGCTTCAGCATTCAAGAAAGAATTTAAACCTGAAAATAAGTACTTTAAAGAAGTATCTAAAATAATAGATAAAGTTCAAAAGGAATTAGCCTTAGTAAGTACAGAAACAAATAATAAAAAAAGCAAATAATATGAACAATAGCGAAATAGAAATTCCAAATTCTACCATTACCAGAGACACTAGAGAAATTAGTGAAATATCTGGAAATCTTTATGAGTCAGTTGCCATTATTTCTAAAAGAGCTAATCAAATATCTTCAACAATGAAAGAAGAATTGGTTGCTAAGCTTGAAGAATTTGCTTCTGAGCACGATAATCTTGAAGAGATTTTTGAAAACAGAGAGCAAATTGAAATTTCTAAATACTACGAAAGCTTACCAAAGCCAACTATTGTAGCAATAGAGGAATTTTTGAGAGAAAAAGTGTATTTCAGAAATCCTGCAAACGAAGATTCTAAATAACAAAAAGGTCCTTCTAGGTATTACCGGGGGGATTGCTGCTTACAAAGCAGCTTTGCTTATTCGCCTACTTGTAAAAGAAGGTGCAGAAGTAAAGGTAGTTTGCACTCCAGAATCCTTGAATTTTGTTACTCCCTTAACTCTTGCAACATTATCAAAAAATGCGATTTACTCGCATTTTTTTATTAAGGAAACCGGCTCTTGGACTAATCACGTAGATTTAGGTAAGTGGGCAGATTATATGATTGTTGCACCTGCAACAGCAAATACATTAGCGAAAATGTCTCAAGGTATATGTGACAATTTGCTACTGGCCACATATTTATCTGCAGATTGTCCTGTCTTTTATGCTCCTGCAATGGATTTAGATATGTATCTTCATCCAACAACGAAACAAAACATTGCTGCATTAGAAAAAATGGGCAACATTCATTTGCCAGCAGGTGAAGGAGAACTAGCCAGTGGATTAATTGGTAAAGGTAGAATGTGCGAGCCTAAAGATATTTTATCTACTCTAATAACCTTTGCTCTAAAATCTGAAAGTCTTAAAGGAAAAACTTTTTTAGTTAATGCCGGACCAACCTATGAAAAACTAGATCCCGTAAGATTTATTGGCAACTATAGTAGCGGTAAAATGGGCAAGGCAATTGCAAATGAACTTGCAAATAGAGGTGCAACTGTTCATTTAGTATTAGGTCCTGCTTTATCAGAAGGTATTAATCCTAGAATTAATCTTACCAGAGTAGAAAGTGCCCAAGATATGTTTAATGAATGCTCTAAGCTTTACCCTGAATGCAATGCCGCAATTTTAAGTGCTGCAGTTGCCGATTACAGACCAGCCGAAAGAGCTGATCAAAAGATAAAAAAGAAGGACGCTTCTTTATCTTTAGATTTAGTTAAAACTGTGGATGTATTGAAAGGTTTGGGTAGCACAAAAACAAAGAAACAAGTACTTATTGGTTTTGCGTTAGAAACACAAAACGAATATGATAATGCTTTGACAAAGCTAGAAAAGAAAAATCTAGATTTTATCGTTCTAAACTCAATGAATGATAAAGGTGCAGGGTTTGGAAAAGAAACCAATAAAATCACCATTATTGAAAAAAATGGTAAAAACCATAAATTTGAAACTAAGCCAAAAACAGATGTTGCAAATGACATTGTAAATCTACTGGGAACCTATATATGAAATACATATTCGCTATAATTTTTTGTGCGATGACAACTTTAAGCTTTGCTCAAGACTTACAATGTAATGTACAAGTAAGAAGCGACAATATTCAAGCTAGCAATAAAGAGATCTTTGAAGATCTAAAAAATGCAATCAATCAATTTATGAATCAACGTAAGTGGATTAGTGATAAGATATTGCCACAAGAGAAAATTAATTGCAACATTGTATTAAACATTACGGATTTTAACATTGACCAGTTTAAAGCTGAAGTTAATATTACTTCAAGTAGGCCGATATTTGGTACTACTTATAACACACCCATGTTTAACCATTTTGATCAAGAATGGTATTTTCAGTACGCACAATTTCAGAACTTAGAATATCAAGAAAATGCAAATGTTAATGCATTAACCACCCTTTTAGCATTTTATGCTAATATTATTATTGGAATGGATTTTGATGCTTTCTATCCACAAGGGGGCACTCAATATTACAACAATGCACTGCAAATTAGAAACTTGGCTCAAAACACGCCTGGCTGGAATCCAAGCGATGGCCGTGGAAACCGAAACAAGTATTACATTATTGATAATTTAATGGATGAGCGGTTCAAACCTCTAAGAACTGCTATTTATCAATACCATATTAAAGGCATGGATGAGTTTAAAGAAGATAATGATCAATCTAGAAAAGAAATCTTTTCTTCTCTAGAAAAAATAAGAACTATTCAACAAACATTACCTAATGCAGTAATCTTTAAAATCTTTTTTAATACCAAAAGAACTGAGTTAATTAATATTTTTAAACAGGCTGAGCCAGGCTTAAAAAATAGGGCTATAGAATTGCTGAGTTTATTAGACCCTTCCAATTCCAACAATTACGAAAAGATTAAAAAAGGCTAGTATAACGTTAAGAGTGCCTTTCGTCTTGCTTCAAACGTTAATTCTTCAATCGGAATTACAGTATCTACAAATAACTCCATTAACTGCGGGTTATGCCCCTCTAGTTTCATAGTTGTAAGGTTAATTGGAATAGAATCAACCCATAAAACAGATTTTAAGTTTTTTAAATCTTCAGAAAACATTCGCATTTCCACTTTTATATTCCGTATAGAAAATTCAATCACTTGAGTTTCAATTATAACAGTTTCATTAAGTAATGTAGGCTTAAAATATGCTATTTGATTAGTACCTACAACCCAACTAAAACCCTGACTACCAAAAATATCAATATTATAATGCTCTAAAATTTGATCTCCTCTAGCATTTAAAAAATAATCTATATATCTAGCGTTGTTTAAGTGCTGAAACGGGTCGCAATCTTGAAAGCGAATACGGGCTTTTGATTTTAAAATACTCATTGCTTAATTTGAAAATTCCATATGAAACGTTTTAGATATTTCTTGATTTGGTGCCAACCAAACAACACCTTTTTTCTTTCTAATATCTTTATTATGTTTAGTAAAATCTGCTAATCCCTGCCACGGTTCTATGCAAACAAAATCTGCTTCAGGTTTTGCCCAAATACCTAAATAAGGAAACTCACTAAAATCAACTTTTACTTGATGCTTGGATTTTTGGTTGCGTAAAGTTGCACTTTTTGAGTTTAAAGATTGAAATACTAATGCATCATTATCAAATGTGTGCTTACTTAAATTAATGCTATTCTCTTTAAAAACCCCAACCTTTTCCTCACCAATGTAAGGCCCAGTTAATAAACTTGCTAAACCAGTTTCTGAATTATCAAAATCTATTACATAGTCTTCTACTGGATTTGCATTAAAAGCGGGGTGCCCTCCAAAAGAGACTGGCATTTCGCTCTCTCCAGTATTAATAACTCTAAAAGTTTGAGATAACTTATTATCTTGATTTAAGCTAAATGATATAAGCAATGTAAATTTAAACGGGTAACTTGGAAAGGTCTTCTTACTTTGCTGCAAAACGAAACAAGCAGAGTGTTCACTCTGATGTAACAGATCAAACTCTAAATCTCGAGCAAATCCATGATGTTTTAAGCTATACGTTTTATCGTCCAAAACATATTCGTGATCTATTAAACTGCCAACAATAGGAAATAAGTTAGGAGCATGTCTTTGCCACACATCTTCTCCTTGCCACATATACTCAAAATCATCTAACCCTTTAACAGAACTCAATTGAGCACCTTTTCGAAGAATTTCAACCTTAAGGTTTTTATTTTTTATAGAAAACTTATTGATCATTGGTTAACGCATAGGTTCTTGCAAATCTATTTACTTCGCTTATACCACTTGCTGTTTGTATTGCTATTTTATTGTTGCCAAAAGCCCGATGTGCTGTTTTATTTCTTATGCTTAAGTAAGTTTGAAAATCAATTTTTTCTCTATTATTAAATTCTTTACTTACATCCCACTTATCAATAATCTTTGCAAAATTACGCTGGAGTTTCCCAGAAAACACCTTGGCTTTTGATCCGCTGCCGTATGCAAAAAACAGTATTTCATCATCAACAGAATATGTTTGATTAATTAAAGAACTCATCAAGGATAAAAATATGGATGCAGTATATAAATTCCCCATGTCTGAGGAAAGAACCTCCCCTGGTTCAACAATTTGCTTTACAAAATTTTTATACCAAGTGGTTTTGGAAAAAGTCTTCACAAAATCTGGAGCATTTTCATCTAATTCAAATTCCTTAATTATGGCATTTAATTTTCCATTTTTTCTTAAAGATTCTAAAACTAGAGGAGTTACAATTCTTCTACCGTGAAAAGCATAAGGCAGATGAAATACTATACTCTTAAAGTCTAGTAAATTCTCTTTACCAAAATGCTGCCAAGCTTCAGAAATTCTATTTTGATAGGTTTGATTGGAGAACTGTCCATCAAAAACAGGTTTTTCATCGTGCAGTTCAACCACCTTATTTTCTCTAATTTCAAATCTAATAGGCTTAAAGAAATCGTGTTCACTTTTCATTGCCACACCCCATTTGGCATCAATGCTTAATAAATCAGGGTTTTTTCTTAGTAAAACTGCAACAGCCCCAGCACCCTGAGTGTATTCTCCTGAAGAATCTAAATCATAATTAGCAATATCCGCTGCCACAACTATTGCTACTTTATCTGGCTCTGTTCTTAACCAATCTAAAGAATTGTGCATTGCATCCACAGCACCAATACAAGCAAAAGTCATATCTACCACATCTGTATGCATTAATGCCTTGCTTTCAATACCTTTATTCTCAAAATATTGACTAACTAATTGATGTACATACGTACCTATTGGCTTGGAACCGTCTATACTACTTTCTGTACCCACATATATTCTACCTATGTCTTTCGGTTTAATTTCAGGATTTTGTTGGAGTAAATTTAGCACCGCCCCCGTTGCAAGACTTATTATATCTTCATCTGCATCGCATACCGACATATTTAAGAGACCAAGCCCATATTTTAGTTTATCAGATTGGATATTTCTTGCTTCTGCTAAATCCTCAATAGGCAGATACAAGGATGGAGCTTTAAAGGCTATATCGTGAATACCAAATGTATTTTCCATATTTCTTAAACAACGTTGAGCCTATTTTGATTTTTAAATAAATCTTATCGAAGAAACGTAACTTGATTTCGGTAAGCAACTTATCGAAATTAAGGATACAAACGAGTACCTAACGCAAATTTTTAAACTATTCCCAGTTTACAAATTCTATATCGTAATTTTTATCCTTATCCATTACTACATTTATTGATCTGGTTAAACAGACTTTACCAGTTCTAATAAACGTAAAAGGTATTTGCTCTTCGTATAGTTTTTCACTTGTTTTAATATCGTACAACACTATTTTAACCATTGTACGATCAAACATCGACATATTGGGTTCGTAATGAGATTGACCTGAACGTAATGTAATCCGAGAAACATTTTGTTGAGCATTATTATACTCGTAAGACATATGAATAGAGTCTGTCAACAATCCAGACAATGGATTATCAAATTTCATAGTATACTTTATGTAATCTGCTTTTTGACAAACCGATATTTTATCATCACCTAAACAGCAACTTTCTGCCATAAAATAGGCTGCTCTAAGACCATTGGATTCTCCACATTTTTCTTTGATTAAGCTTACTGCGTTTTCCATGTAATCAGGATTGCAAGAATTATCTTTAAGCCTAGTATGCATATGTTCAATTGCGGCATTACAATCTAAACACTCATCTTCTTTATCACCACAATTGTGAAGTGTTAAGGAAATTATAGAAGTAATAATGAGAAGGAAAGATATGTTTTTCATTTTGCCAATTTGGAATTGCAAAGTTCTGTATTTATTGTAATTATTCCTATTTACACTATAAATAGATAATTATATACTAGTTGCTTTGTATTGATGTTAATCAACCATAAAATTCAATTATTAAAAGATAAAAAAACTTAAGGACACATTGAACTTTTTTGAATGTGAGAATGGAAGTGTCGATTTAGATTTATTGATACATTCTCATAAAATGTTTCCTCAGTGCGACAACCATTGTAGATGTTGAGATGAAGCTATTAGAATGAAATAAAAATATTATCTAAAAGCTTTTTTAGGTTTTGTTTTGCTTAGATTTGGCTTAAATAAAAGTTATCTCCTCTTTTTAGATTTAACGATTGAAAGCGATTATAAGGCCATGCAAAAGTATAAAAAAAGATATATGTGCCTTGTACAAGTGTTGTGTTTAATGAGACCTAAGAATTTAAAAAGATGAAACCAAGTTTAGCAATTAAATTTATGCTTTGGTTATTGGTAACCGTAGTACTTTTTCATCTTAGCGTAGTGCTGAAAATAATTCCTTATGAAATTACTTGGGGAGGAAGATTAAAAAATGATACTGAAATGTATGTTTTTGAAAGTATTTCGATTCTAACTAATCTTCTTCTATTCCTAGTTTTACTAATAAAAGGAAACTACCTAACTGAAATTGTACCAATGAAAATTGTCAATATCATTTTATGGATTTTTTTCTTTTTGTTTGGGTTAAATACAATTGGAAATATTTTGGCTGAGACCACTTTTGAAAAATTCTTTGCTCTGCTAACATTAGCTGCTTCTGTTTTAATTTGGTTAATACTAAAGAAGGATAAAAAACGAACACCCAATCGAGTAGACCGTTCCACTAATTGAGAACCATATTCACTAGAGTCATGCAAAACCTTCTATGTGAAGACCACTAAACCCCTAAAAATAGGTAGTAAAAAAACTATGTTGATTAGGCTGTAGGCTTTTATTGTTATTTACAAATACTAGAAGTACGCTACTCATTCCTTACATCTGGAGGAATTGTACAACAACTAAGTCCAATTTACCTATAAGGTCTGTAAATCCGTTTAGTAAGGTCTTTTAGAAAATGATGGGGTATTTAATTGGGTAATGAATAGAATGGCGAGTAACAAAATCAAAAAGCACGGGTAATTAGCATAAATAACAAAACGCTAAAAAGCCCGTTGGATTTGCTACAATAATCCTTATTTTTGGAACTGACTTGTATTAAAAGGCTCTATTTACACCAAGGTTTTATAACCACTTGCCAGAAACAGGAGATAGTGGTAGACATATGTAAAATACTGTGTCCGACCTGCGGCAGAGGCGTAACAGAGTGGCTTATATTCTAATGTTTCCTTCAATTCTATAAACATGAAAGGTATAAACCCAAAAAATCTTCCATCCTCTGACTGGGAATGGCTTGAAGATAACGGTCTTTGGAACCGAAACGCAGCAGCAAAGTGGTATACCCCTCTGCTAGATACAGAAAAAGCGTTGGCTCTAATCCAAAGAACCAATCGTATAGAGATCAGATTACCCAACGTTCAATTGGGTAGAACTGCCGATTCATTGGAAGGAGAGAACCTTCTGCATCTTCGGGGCTTTGGCAAACTCAAAAAACTATTGCCACCTCGAACTCTGAATGATGAAGGGTTAGAATATATAAGTAATCTCGGAAAACTCACACACCTTTATATCGCAGGAAATAATTACACCATTAAAGGCCTAAAAAATCTTTCTAATTTGATTAAACTCAAAACCCTCACGTTAGAATGGCTGCCGGAAGGCACAAAAGCTATCGAAATTATAGCTAGCTTACCGAAACTTTCATTCCTTGAACTTCATACAACAGATGTGACGAACGAGGATATGATTCCATTGAAAAAATCCAACCTAACTAAACTCAATATTGGGGGTAAAAACATTACCGGTGATGCTTTAGAACACGTGGGACAAATTGTCACTTTAGAGAATCTCATGCTCGGAAATGTTAATACACAGAAAATAACTGACGATTCTTTGAAATACATTCAAGGTCTGCCCAATTTAAAACGCTTGACATTAAAAGCGACAGAAGTCACCGAAAATGGACTTGCCAACCTGGAGCCTTTAAAATCCTTAAGAAAACTTCAGCTTAAAAGAGAGATGTGCAAATCAGTTGCTGCACAAGCCTTAAAAGCGAAAATACCTGGTTTGACAATAAAAGATAATGCGTAAAACAGCTAACAAAACCTAAACTGCATTAAAACTCAGCTTAGCCAAACGTTGTGATTCATTATAACCAACCACTAACCAATGATAAAATTCTTTAAAAAAATTAGACAAAAAATGCTGACTGAAAATAAGTTCAGTAAATATCTACTTTATGCGATTGGAGAAATCATTCTTGTTGTCAATGGGATTCTAATTGCTCTTTAGGTTAATAATTGGAATGAGACTAGGAAGGCAAAGAATGCGGAGATAGCTTTAAATAAAGTAATTTTAAGGGATATTAAATTTGATGAAGGTAGAATTAATCTGCTTATTGATTATTACACTCAAATTCAATCTACGCATCACCATATGTATAAAGAAAGTATTAGGCTAGAATCATACGACTCCACTTTACCTTATGGAGAATTACGCACAACCAGAGCTTTTGATTTAATCATAAAGGATAATCACTCGGATAATTATAGTGTAATTACAAATGACACAATAAAACAAGATCTGAAAAACTATTTCAGATTTGAAGACTATTTTAAAAGTGCTACATCAAATATCAATTCTTATAAAGTTGAACATTTACGGCCAATGTTTTCTTGATACGGAATGGATGACAATCAAGTGCTATACGATAATTTACACCTGGGTTATTTTGAATTAATACAGCAGAAACATTTAAACTATTTAGAGTTGAAAGCTCAATACTAAACGGTTGAATTTGACGGACAATTATTTAATCTAGGAATTAAATCATCTTGGACTCTTGAAGCACTTGATGTGCTAAAGGAAGCAGCGGCAAAACTCAGGAGTTCACTAGAAAATGAAGTGAATGAAAAACAAAAGAAATTACAATTGAATAGACCGTCCTGCTAATTAATAACCAAATTCACTACAGCATAGTAATAACTTCTCTATAAGTCCCATAAATCCGTAAGATAGGTTTTTTAGACTGTAAGCATTTTTATGGTTTAGGTGAAACATTTTGGGGTAAAATCAGAACCGCAATGAAACATTTTATAAGTTTCAAACTTGCAACTTATTGCCAATGAAGACCTCTAAAAGAGCTTGAAATTCTCTAAAAAAATATTAGTGGAGAATACCGGTCGCCTTCATTACTTTGTAACTACTTAATTACCAGTCAATTATTAACTTTTTAAAACTACAGATGAAACATTTTTTAGGGACTCTAAGCTGGTCTCCGGTGTGGAAAAGTTGACTGCTGATCATATTTCCAAAATTTATCAGAAGTAATTACTTTATCCTATTTCGTAATTATATTCAGAAGTTTTTTACAATAATTAAGCTAAACTGCGTTTTAATGCAGTTTAGGTTTTGTTGTAAGTAGTTAGTTGTTTTGATATCCATTTAAACTTTCAGATTAGATATAATACTCACATCCAGTTAATACAATTTCATACTTCATGTGATAAATTTTAAATTTACTTATTCTAAAGTGATTTTCAAAACTTTAATACATAAAAAGCATGTTCCCGGGTACCATCTCAAAATCATAGGGCTATACCACCATTCTGAGCAAAGGCTTTGGAAAGGTTTCATATATTTGGAGTATGAAAAAGGTATTAATATTCTCAACGTTTGTTCTTGCAATAGTGATTTCAGGTTGTGGCAATAAAATAGATAACGATCAGGCTCAATCGACTGAAGTAAAAAACCATAGCCAAACACTATTACAGAATGAATACTTAGGAAACTATCACGGAATTCAGCCAAGTTACACTATGAAAAATCAATATGGTGACGATATGATAATTGGCGGCCAAAAGGTTTCAGTTCCTTCCATTGATTTTAAATTTCTACTAAAAGAGGATGGCATTGCTGGTTTGCAACAAACAAACCTTGATGATAATAGCAGAGTTTATTATAATGGCACTTTCAAATTACTTAATGAAGATGCCAATACAGTAACTGTGGAATGCTCGTTAAGCGATGGTGAATATTCTAAACCTAAATACATTTTAAAAATAAATAAATCTGATAAAACTGCTGTTTGTAAAGGAGCAAATGAACCTGAATTCAGCATAACTAAACAAAACTAAAATCAGATAGTTGTAAATTCTACTTTTGTTCGGTTAAAGATAATTTGAGCATAAACCTTAAAACCCGATCCAGAACTTTTAACAGGTTTTAAGTAGAACTTAACCGTCATTGTTTTTGATGAAAATGTTTCAGGTGAAACATTTTGCAATAAAATTAGGAATAAAATAAAAGTTATTGCAACTCTAAATGATGTAACTTATTGACAATGAAAGGCTATGAAAAAGGTCGAAAAACTCAAAAAGGAAAATGGTGGAGAATACCGGATTCGAACCGGTGGCCTTTTGACTGCCAGTCAAACGCTCTAGCCAACTGAGCTAATTCCCCAATCTATTTGGTTGCTTATTTTTTTTAAGGTCATAAAATTACACATTAACCTGCAACAAACTACTATCTCCATAACTTAAAAACCGATAGTTTTTATCCAATGCTTCTTTATAAATTTCTCTCCATTTGCCACCAACAACACTGTTTACCAACATAAGAAGCGTACTCTCTGGTAAATGAAAATTAGTAATGAGAGCATCTATACTCTTTAACTTGTATTGAGGCAAAATCATAATTTCTGTAGCCCCAAAAAGCTTAGTAATGTCTTTAACCTCTATGTAGTTGTAAATCTCCTGTAAAGCTTCCTCATAACTTATAGTACTCTCCGTTTTATACGGTTCTAACTTATTTACCATAATATCTGAGTTCCCAGATTTAAGCCTAACCCCTATCCAATATAAACTCTCAAGCACCCTTAGCGTTGTTGTGCCCACAGCAATTCTACTTTTAGCATTTATAATGCTAAGTAATGATGCCCTTGTTATTTCAAAATATTCACGATGCATATCGTGATCCAAAACATTATCTGTTTTAACGGGTAAAAATGTTCCTGCTCCTACGTGTAAAGTTACATCTGCGGCAGCAATACTCTTCTGTTCTAATTCTTTAAATACATCTTCTGTAAAATGCAACCCTGCTGTTGGAGCCGCTACAGATCCTGCATTTTTAGCAAATACAGTTTGATAAGTAGTATAATCGCTTTCTTGAGTATCTCTATTCAGATAAGGTGGTAAAGGAAGCTCTCCTATTTCATCTAATAACGCATCAAATGACATACCATTTGCCCAAGATAATTCTACAATCCGCTCCCCCCTATCTATAAGTTTAGCACTTAATAAATCACTGTTTTCTGATAAAAAGATTTGCTCATTATCTTTCCATTTTTTACTGTTCCCTATAATGCACTTCCATCGGTTACTGCTTGTGGCACAAAAAGCAGCCTCGTAACTGGCAGGCAAAACGGGGTCTAGCAACAGTACTTCTATGGCTGCACCGCTCACTCTTTTAAAATATAAACGAGCTGGGATAACCTTGGCATTATTCTTTATTAATAAACTTCCTGCATCTAAATGCTCTGTTAAGTTTATAAACTTAGAGTGCTGAATATTCCCTTTTTTATAAACTAGGAGTTTGGAATCTTGTCTGTGTTCCAGCGGAAACTTAGCTATTTGATCTTCTGTCAACTCAAAATCAAATTCTGATTTATGAATACTTTGCATTTATAAAACTTTATATCTTTTACCGGGTAAATTAACAATACAATTTTTCATTTCAAGCTCCAAAAGGGCTATGGCTAATTTGCTCGATGGCAAATTTGATTTTAGCATTAGCTGGTCCACTTCTATTTCATTTGCCGCACATATTATATCCATTATAAGTTGTTCGTCTTCTGTTAACTCTATAAATAATTGTCGCTGAGGCTTCTTCTCTGCTTGCACATCCCAATTTAACATTTTAACTAAATCTTGGGCATTTTCAATAACGTTTGCCTTGTAGTTTTTAAGCAAATAATTACAGCCTTGAGAATATGTTTTATTAATGTCGCCAGGCAGAGCAAAAACATCTCTGTTATATTGATTGGCTAACTCAGCCGTAATTAAAGAACCTCCCTTTTTGGCAGATTCTACAACTACAACCGCATCTACCATACCAGCCACTATCCTATTTCTTTTAGGAAAATTTTCTCGATCCGGAATAGTACCAGAAAGAAACTCTGTTACAATAGCTCCATCTGAGCTCACCATTTCTTTAGCTGTTTTAGTATGTAATGCCGGGTATAGTTTATCTAAACCGTGTGCAACAACACCATATGTTTTAACATTATTTTTAAGGCACGTTCTATGGGCACAAACATCTACACCATAGGCTAAACCGCTTACCACAACAACGTTCAAACTCGCTAATTCTTCAACCAGTTTATGCACAAAAGAACTTCCGTAGTCCGTCATTCTTCTGGTGCCTACAATTGCAATGCACCGTTTTGGAGATAAATCTACATTGCCTCTGTAATATAATAGTATGGGGCAATCTGGAATATTTTTTAACCTATAAGGATAGTCTTTATCCAGAAAAAAGGTGGTTCTAATATCATTTTTCTCAATAAAAGCTACTTCTTGCTCTGCTCTGCTAAAGTCGTTAAACCGGTATATATTTTCAGCTATTAGAGAACCTACACCTGGCGTTTTCTGTAAAAATAATTTAGATTTTGAAAAAACTTCTTTTACTCCTCCACAGTACCCAATTAAGCTCTTAGCTAATACCGGGCCTATACCCTGTATTTGAGTTAAGGCAATTTTATAGACTAAATCTTTATCCACTTGCGTAAAATCTAAAATACAAAAGTGCTGTGATAAATGTTATTTATTATTTAACATATTGCTGTTTGTTGTGAACTTCCCTATAAGTTCATCATAACCGTAAAACACATTTTTATGATAAACTAAGATTGTGTAATCGTTCTCTGTTTCTTGGTGATTACCTTCGGTAAAAGAATACTCTAGGTTTCCTTCTCTATCTTTTATTACATAATGGTAGTTGTAATAGCTTTGCTTTAACAATATGGAACTAGAATACATTTCATATTCTGACCAATATTTCATTTTAAACTCTTCTTTTAATTGCCAATCCGATAATTCTCCAAAAATGTAAACATCTCCAAGGTTGGACTTGTCCTTCGACTTTAAATAAAAATGGATTTTAGCATAATCTCCATCTTCCACTATATTTATTCCATCCTTATTCATTATATCTCGCTTACCGTTGTAATCTAGCCATTTCACGTAACTAAGGTGAGATCTTAATTCATCCGGTTTTAGCACTACATTTTGAACACTATCTATATATTTTTTTACAACTTGATTGCTAAAAAATCGTAATGTTCTAATGTCAAAAAACCTAAACTCATTGGTTCCTGGGAGCAAATTTTTATCCTCGTAATTAAAGTTGAGTTCGTTGTTGTTTACAAACATTGGTTTTAGCCCCATTATTGAATTGGACCAACTATTATTCTGCAAAACATTAACGTTTACATCTATAAACGGGTTTGGAATATTAAACCCTTCATAGTTTACATAGAAATCTACTTCTTGATGCGAAAACCTTTTATCCGCAACGGTTGCACTGTTAACATCCCCTCTTACTTGTGTTTTATTATCCAACACCATAAACCTTCGTGTAAGTACTAAATCTTCTTCATCAAAGTTGTTGTAAACCTTTAAAATATAGTTGCCAGACTTAGTAATTTGCATTTCTTGCGATGGAAATTTAAGTGAGTAATGCGTATATTTTTGATAGGTGTTAGTAGAATATTTATACTCCGTAATTTCACCCATTGTATTGCCCGTTATATACTCCATCTGCTGCAAGTCTGATGGTTCCCACTTACTATCGCAATGGACTATGCTGTAATTAAAAAACTCATTGTTTGGAGATAGCTGGTCAAACGATAGTTTTAGTCTTTCTCCAGAGTTTAGATTAATTATTGGAAGTGGATCATATATTGCTAAATCCTTTTGTAGTATTACAGTTTTAATATTATCTAAAAAAACTGAATTATTATAAACATCGGTTTGTGCATTTATAATACCTGAAACTATTACCAGTAGGAAGGTTAAACCTTTTAATTTCATACGTTATGCTTAAATCAAATATGTTGCCAAAGTAGCATATTACCAAGTAATAACATATTTAGATAATAATTATTGTTAAGAATACTGTTGCTTAGCTGCATCCCAAATCTTATCCATTTCTGCAAGCGTCATATCCTGCAGCTTTATACCCTTACTCTTAGCGTAATTTTCAATGGTTTCGAACCTCTTTTTAAATTTTACGTTTGTTTTTTCTAGAGCATCATCTGGGTTTATGTTTTTCCAACGTGCATAATTAACTAGACTAAAGAGTAAGTCTCCAAATTCATTTTCACTTTCTAACTCAGTATTTGCTTCTTTAAACTCTTGCAATTCTTCTTCTACCTTATCCCAAACTTGCTCTTTATCTGGCCAATCAAAACCAACTTGTGCAGCCTTATCTTGCATACGCATAGCTTTAACTAAGCTTGGCATCGAGCTTGGCACTCCACCTAAAACAGATTTATTTCCTTCTTTAAGCTTAATCTGCTCCCAATTTTGTTTTACTTCTTCCTCATCCTTAACCTTTACATCTCCGTAAATATGAGGGTGGCGTGTTATCAGTTTTTCACAAACTGAATTTAAAACATCTGTAACATCAAAAGCCTTTTTCTCCTCGCCTATTTTAGAGTAAAATACCAAATGCAGAAAAATATCTCCTAACTCTTTTTTTATTTCCTCGTTATCTTCTGCCAACAAGGCATCGCTTAACTCGTAAGTTTCTTCAATAGTTAAGTGCCTTAAAGTTTTGTTGGTTTGCTTTTTATCCCAAGGGCATTTCTCTCTTAAATCATCCATTATGTTTAGCAGACGTTCAAAAGCAACTAGTCTTTTATCCATTTACAGAATGTTGTTGGACTTCATTATACCCACAAATTTTTCTTTATAATTTTTACCAATGGGTATTTTAATCTCATTTACCTCGCACATTGAAGTAGAGAAAGACTGCACGTGATTTCTGTTTACTATAAAAGATCTGTGAACCCTTGAAAAGATGTCTGAAGGCAATTTCTTCTCCATATTTTTCATTGTTTGAAGTGTCACTATTTTTTTGTCTTGCAAGAAAATTTTAACATAATCTGCAAAGGCTTCTACATAATAAATATCGTTATAAGCAAGCTTGATAAGCTTTTGATTTGCTTTTACAAAAATGTGCTCGCTCTCAAGATCTGTTTCTGCTACATCTGCATTTTGCTTTATCTTGTAGTATTCTTTAGCTTTCTCTACACCTTTTTCAAATCTATCATAAGCTATAGGCTTAAGCAGATAATCAATAGCATCTAACTCAAAACTTTCTACCGCATAATCTGGGTATGCTGTTGTAAACATAAATAACGGCTTGTTTTCAAGTGATTTAACAAAATTCAATCCATTAATTTCTGGCATTTGAATATCTAAAAACATAAGATCAACTTTTCTTGTTTTTAATACTTCACTTGCTTCGGCTGCATTATTACAACGTGCAATAAGAGTTAAATCTGGGTGTTTATTGACATAGTTTTCTATTATGTCTAATGCTAAGGGTTCGTCGTCAACTGCAATACAATTCATTTTCATGGTTTATTTTTTAAGTTAGGTTTATATCTAAGGCTACTTTAAACTCCTCATCACTCCCTCCAATTTTTAAAGAGTGCTTATTGGGATATAGTAGGTTCAATCTTTTCTTTACATTAATTAAGCCAATTCCGCCTTTATAGTTTTTTTGTTTGGAAACAATGCTTCCACCTTTTGGTTTACTGTTTCTTATTTCAAAGTGTAAATCCTCCATATTGGCATTTACATTTACTTTAACATATCCGTTGGCTTTGTCTTTTCCAAGGCCATGCTTAAAGCTATTTTCTACAAAGGGAATAAGTAACATTGGAGCAATTTCTTTTGAATCTGTTTCACCAATGATGTCAATTTCTAAATCCATTCTGTTACCATGTCGTACTTTTTCAAGTTCTAAATAGCTTTTTAGATATTTCAATTCTTGAGATAAGCTTACTTTTTTCTCACTTCCATCGTATAAAATATATCTCAAGATATCGCTTAATTTTAAAATTAGCTCGGGTGCTAAATCAGATTTTTGTAGCGATAAAGAATATATACTGTTTAAACTATTGAATAGAAAGTGCGGATTAATTTGTGATTTTAAGTATTTAAGCTCTGTTTCAGTGTTTAGTTTAGTTAGCTCCTTAGCCAGTCTTTCCTTTTCATACCAATGCTTTACAAGTTTAAGACTCATTGTAATTGCAGAAGTATAGGTTATTGCCATACCAGTAGTAAGTAAAAACCTTAACGATAATAAACCAGATTTTTCTTCTGGTGCAATGGTATTTAACACTAAAAAAGAACCCGACTCCAGCAACGTACCTAACATTATTGCAAGCACAACAGCAACAAAATACATCAAGTAACTACGCTTGAGTAAGTATACTGGAAATAAGAAATAAATATTAAAATAGCTTACTACAGCGTGTATTGTGACAATTACTGTAGAGTTTATATAATAGTCTGAGGTAGTGGCTCCTGGACTAATTACATATACCCAAAATAGAAAATATAATACCCAAAGAATTACGTGGTGTAGGTTATACTTGGTAAGTTGTATATAGAGCCTAGAATTTACTATTGAACCTCCGGTTTTGGACATTTACTTGACTTACTCAAAATTAAAAAAACAATTGCCTTACATATCAATGTTTGGCTAAAACAACAAAATATATCTATGGAATGATTTACTACTGTCTAAAATACTTTAACAAAGTGTAGCTCCAATTAAGCACATTTACACCAGATTTGAAGTAGGTATTAGATTCTGTGCTGGTCGACATTTCTGCAACTTCTTCTTCTGTATGCTTTATACCAGAGGAGATTGCACTAAAAACGACTATATTAAGTACTAATAAGGTAATTATTATTAGGGTAGATTTGCTGATTGTTTTTAGTCGCTTCATGCTTACAGAAATTATGTTTCTAATAACAATACGAATATAATGCCAAATAGTTTCTTTAATAATCTAATCGGTTAAAATGACAGTTTTATTGATTAGGTTAATTGTAAAATAGAACGCAAGTAACTACCACAAATTAAATTAATTGAAAGTTCTTTTTTGGGTAATTTATTAACCTAAGAATTGCCGTATAGCTAAATCCTATACTATTAGAAATACAATTTACTAACTTTGCAGTTCAATAAAAATAACATGAGTTTTTACATTGTATTAGGATTGATATTAAGCATTATGGCTATTGCATTAGTGGGTATGGCAGTTAGGCTTTTATTAGTTAAAGATGGTGAAGTAAGAGGTGGATGTGCTGGCAAAAATCCTATGATGCAAGATGAGGGGTTAGGTTGCACTGTATGCGGAGCAATGCCCACAGAAGAATGTAAAAAAGAAGATATGCCTGCAATTGGCAAATAACTGCTCTCTACGCTTTTTCTTCATAAATCTGTACAAGCTCGATTAGCGTATTTACGCCGGCTTCCATATCTTGTACACTTACATACTCTTTTTTACTATGTATGGCCATTTCGCCTGTAAAAATATTGGGACAAGGTAAGCCCATAAAAGATAACCTGGAGCCATCTGTTCCTCCTCTAACCAAGTCAGTTTTTGGTTCTATGCCTGCTCTTTGCATAGCTTCAATAGCATTTGCTTCAATATGCGGAAACTTGTCCAACATTTCTCGCATATTTCGATACTGCTCTTTTACCTCAGTTTCAAATTGAGCACCAGGAAAAGCATCAATTGCCTTTTGTGCTAAATCCACTACCACTTGTTGGTGATATGCAAGTTTACTTGTATCAAAATCTCGTATCAAAAACTCAGCTTTTGCTACTTCCAACTCTCCTTCTATGCTGTACGGATGAACAAACCCTTCTGCACCAGAAGTAGTTTCTGGACAAAAATTATCTTTTGGTAACATATCCATAAAATGAGCTAAAACTTTCATAGCATTAACCATTTTATCTTTAGCATAACCTGGATGTGCACTTATTCCTTTAAAAGTGACCGTCATTGCATTTGCACTAAAAGTATCGCCCTCAATGGAACCTCTAGGGCCACCATCTAAAGTATAACCAACATCCGCATTTAGCTTTTTCATATCAAGTTTGTCCACTCCTCTGCCAACTTCTTCGTCTGGAGTAAACAAAATCCTAACATCACCATGCTTATGCTCTTTTTGCTCCATCATATACCGAGCAAATTCCATAATAATAGCAACACCAGCTTTATCATCCGCTCCAAGTAATGTTTTACCAGATGCTGTTATTATATCGTCTCCTATTCTCTGCTTAAGATAAGGATGTTCAGTTGTTGTAATTACTTGTGTTTTATCATCGGGCAAAACGATATCATCTCCATTATAATTTTGGTGAAGTAATGGTTTAACATTTGTACCACTGCAATCTGGTGCTGTATCTACATGAGAACAAAAACAAACAGTTTCTATGCCCTTTTTTGAAGAGTTAGCAGGAATAGTTCCAAAAACATAACCATGTTCGTCTAAATAAGCATCCGATACACCCATATCCAACAACTCAGCTACTAATAATTTACTTAAATCTTTCTGCTTAGGTGTAGAAGGAAATGAGGTGCTATTTGGATCACTTTGGGTGTCTATTCTAACATAACGCATAAAAAGTTCTGTTAAATTTTTAGAAATACTATTCATAATAATTGAGTTCGCAAGTTACTCGTATTTATAAAACATTTAGAGCTTTAAAACAGCTATTTTAAACTACTTCTAGTCAACAAAAATGCCTTTTAGCTCATCGTCTTCTTCGTAAATAAAATAAGCTGACAATGCAGAATCTTGTTCTATAATTTTTAAGGCTTCTTTTAACCCTAACACCATACTAGCCGTTGCATAGGCATCTGCCACTGCACAATAATCGCTTAGTATAGTTGCACTTTTTAAATTGGTTAAAACCGGCAAACCTGATCGTGGGTCTAATGTATGCCCAATAATTTCTCCATCTACCGTATAAAAGTTCTGGTAATTACCACTTGTAGCTACTGCAACGTTTTCTAATTCTAGAACCTTAAAATAGTCTTTAGGGTTAGCCTCTGTTAGTGGTACATTTATTCCCACACTCCAAGACTCCTTATTAAAGTTTTTACCTTTTACCCGCATTTCACCACCTACTTCTACCAAATAGTTGGTTAACCCTTTTGTCTCAATATATCCCGCAATTAAATCCACCAAATAACCTTTAGCTATTGCATTAAAATTTAACGTTAATAGCGAATCCTTTTTATTCGGAAAACCATTATTATCATACACAATTTTATGCATTCCTTGATGAGAAAGAGCAGAAGCTACTTCTTGCTCATCCATCAAAACTTGTTCTTTTTTAGCCTTATCATAAATGCTAAACAGCTGTGCCGCACTTGGATCAAAAGCCCCTGCAGTTTCATTAGAAATGGATTTGGAGAGACTAATCATCTCAACAAAGTGTTGCATATCATTTAAAAAGTGCTTCGCCTCTTCTGGATCATTCCAAATTGTATTAGTATTTGTGTTAAATGCCGTAATTAAACTATTGGTTTGATACGTTGATAAACCGTGATTTACTGCAAAAATAATTGAATCAACCTTTGTGCTAAAGCTATCTATTTCAGAAGAATTAAGGTATGTAATGTGATAGGTAGTTCCTAATGCGTTACCTTCAATTTTATATTCTTGAGGTGCTTGTTTGCAACCACAAATGGTTACAGAAAACACAACAAAAAGCACAAATATTTTAAATTTCAAAAACATGGTCTCAAATAATTAGCACAAAACTATTTATGCAATCTGAATGTGAAAGAAATAAAGTTAAATCTCTATTTACAATTTGGTGATTTTACCTCGTTTGCAACACAACAATCATCATTGTCGTTTTAGCAAACTTTAATATAATCCCAATCCTTTCCATTCTGCACAAAACTATCTATTGTAATGGATAGTCTTTAAACTTGTAATATCCAACTCTTTTATTGTTTCTTACAAACACTTCAAAGTAGTAGTTTTTCACATTCTTATACTCAAAATCTGTGGTAAGTTTGTATGTACTATCACTAGTACAATCTCCTGCAGTTAGTTCTAATTCAGTCAACTTACAACCGCATTTTGGTGGTTTAAATTCAATCTCTTTGCAGTAATTTTCGTTATCATTAATACAAACTTTTAAGTAATCGTAGTCCTTTCCGCTACGTTTAAAATTCTCTAATTTAAGTGGTAGTTGACTAATCTTAGAAGTCCTTATTAATTTGTTTTTCCTGTTATAAAGTTCAAAATATTCTTTACCTGCATTTTCAACCTCAAAATCTATCCAAAGGTTATAAGTAGAATCAGTGTTACACTTTCCTACATCTGCTACTAAATCATAAATTTCACAAGGGTCATCATCGCAATTAGGTGATTTAAATTCTATCTCTTTACAACACTCTTTCTCGCCCAACATGCATACTTTAACATCATCATAGTCTTTACCTAATTTTGGGAAATGTTTAATCTTAAGCGGAAGCTGGTTTACACGGTACACACTTATCTTTTCATTGTTTCTTAAGTTTAAAACAAAACTATCAGCTACAGTATTTACAACTTTAAAGTCTAGGGTTAAGATGTATGTGCTGTCTGAAGTACAATCTCCTTTAACTATGGTTAAGTCCTCTATTTCGCAGACTTTTGTTTGATCAACTTCCTTACAAGCCCAAAACCCAGTAATCATCAATAATAATATTAGGTATCGATTCATATTGTTTTAAAGATACAAAAACAAAAAAGGAGATACTTTTCAGTATCTCCTTCCATAATATTATTCAGGCAGTTTTAATTAACCGCCAAAGTCATCAAAGCTTACATTTTCTGGAGGTACTCCCCAATCATCGCACATTTTAAGTACGGCTTGATTCATTAATGGAGGACCACAAAAATAAAACTCAATGTCTTCTGGAGCTTCGTGTTTTGCTAAATACTCATCAATAACTGCTTGATGCACAAATCCGGTAAATCCATCTCCTTCATCATCGTTTACATCTTTTTTAGGCACCCAATTATCTTCTGGCATTGCATCTGAAAGCACAATGAAAAATTTAAAATTAGAAAACTCCTTAGCTATTTTATTGAAGTGATCTAAGTAGAATAACTCACGTTTAGATCTACCGCCATACCAATAAGTTACTTTTCTTCCAGTTTTTAATGTATGGAATAAGTGGAATAAGTGAGAACGCATAGGAGCCATTCCAGCACCACCACCTATATACAACATTTCAGCCTCTGTCTCTTTAATAAAGAATTCTCCATAAGGCCCAGAAACAATCACTTTATCACCTGGTTTACATCCAAATACATAAGAAGAACAAATACCTGGATTTACATCCATCCATTTATTATTTTTTCTATCCCAAGGTGGAGTTGCAATACGGATGTTTAGCATTACAATGTTTCCTTCAGCAGGGTGATTTGCCATAGAATAAGCTCTAAAGATTGGTTCATCATTCACCATCTTTAAATCCCATAGGCCATATTTATCCCATTCTGACTTAAAATCTTGAGGATCTCTACCTAGAGCTACTAACTCAGGATGTGCAGTAATATCCATGTCCTTAAAGCTAACCTCTATTGGAGGTACATCTAATTGAATATATCCACCCGCTTCAAAGTCTAAGGACTCACCGTCTGGCAGTCTAACCACAAATTCTTTAATAAAGGAAGCTACATTGTAGTTGGAAACAACTTCACATTCCCATTTTTTGATACCAAATACTTCTTCTGGCACCTCAACTACCATATCTTCTTTTACCTTAACCTGGCAAGCAAGTCTCCAATTATCTTTTTGGTCTTTTCGCTTAATATGGCCGGTTTCCGTTGGTAAGATTTCTCCACCACCTTCGTGTACCTGACATTTACACATAGCACAAGTACCACCACCACCACAAGCTGATGGTAAAAACAATTGTTGGTCTTGAAGAGCATTTAGTAATGTTCCGCCTGCTTCCATTTCAACCTCTCTCTCACCATTTATAGTAAGTTTAACATTACCTTGTTTAACCAATCTTTTGGCTGCAACCATTAGCATTAATGCTAAAAGGATAATAACAACTGTAAATACAACAGCAGCTAATCCTATTACCGTTGGGTTTATCTCTAAAATCATTTCTCTTCTGTAAAGTTTACTGTTTTAACAACTGCATCTTCTATAGATGCTTTTTCTATTGAAGAAACATCTTCAACTTTTTGGTCTGCACTTCTTTTAAATGGCAATTCAAAACCACCAAAACTCATAAAACCAAAAGCCATAAGTCCAACAATAATAAACGTAATTCCTAATCCCCTTAAGGGCTTAGGCACATCAGAATAAGCCATTTTCTCACGAATTGCAGCTAAAGCTACAACCGCTAAAAACCATCCTAAACCAGACCCTAAGCCAAAGGTGGTTGCTTCTACTAAGCTATAATCTCTGGTAGGCAAGAATAATGCTGCCCCTAAGATTGAACAATTTACCGCAATAAGAGGTAAGAAAATACCTAGAGAGTTATATAGAGCCGGAGAGAATTTCTCTACTGCCATTTCTGTTAATTGCACAAAAGCAGCAACAATAGCTATAAATACAATGAATTTAAGTACTTCTAAGTCAAGCGTAGCAAAGTCTTGGCTAATCCAAGTTAGTGCTCCTTCTTTTAACAGATAGTTATATGCCAACCAGTTAAGGGGTACAGTAATACCTAAAACAAATATTACCGCCATTCCTAAACCTGCAGCTGTTTTATATTTCTTAGATACAGCAAGATAAGAACACATTCCTAAGAAATATGCAAATATCATGTTGTCTACGAATATCGATTTGACAAATATGTTTAATAAATTTTCTAACATTTCTTCTAAATTTATAGGTTCTTACTCTTCAGTGTAACCACTTCTTGCTCTTAAAATCCAAATTATAATTCCAAGGATAATACAAGCCGCCGCTGGGGTAGCAAAAAATCCATTATTTAAGTACCAATCCCCTAATACTTGATGTCCAAATAGTTTACCACTACCAAACAACTCTCTTACAAAGGCTATTGCTATAATAATCCATCCATATCCCAAAGAGTTACCTACACCATCAAGCAAAGAATCCCAAGGTTTGTTTCCTAAGGCAAATGCTTCTAATCTTCCCATTACAATACAGTTCGTAATAATTAAACCTACAAACACAGAAAGTTGTTTTGACTGTTCAAAAGCATACGCTTTTAACACCTGATCTACAATAGCAACTAGGGATGCAACAACCACAAGTTGTACAATAATTCTAATTCTATTTGGTATTGTATTTCTTAGAGCTGATATAATAACGTTAGCCATTACTAAAACAAAAAATACGGCAATTGCCATAATTACAGTACCCTTTAAAGCTATTGTAACTGCAAGAGCAGAACATATACCTAAAACCTGTAAAGTAATTGGATTATCGTCGTCTAAGGGATTAGTAACTAACGCTCTTCTTTTTTTAGACAAAAGAGGTTCAGATGCTTTCTTTACTTTTTCTTCTGATTTTTCTATCGTTTCTGTACTCATTGCTTAGTTATTAATTCTGTTAATGTAAGGAAGATATAGTTCCACATAGTCGTCCAACATATTATTTACCCCTTTTGCTGTAATTGTAGCTCCACTTAATCCATCTACTTTGCTTGGATCTGATGAGTAATCAACACCTTCACCTTTTTGAAAATCTGGTGCATCTACAGTGTTATTGGCAAAATTTAGTTTTTTACCTATAAATCGTTCTTGTACCTCAGCATCTGTAATTCTTGCTCCTAATCCTGGCGTTTCACCTACGTGGTCAAATACTATCCCCTCAAAAGTGGTAAGATCTGCATCTAAGGCCACATAAGCCCATATAAAGTCCCAAAGTCCTTTGCCATATACCGGAATAACATAAGATTCTACTTCGTTAGGGTTATCCATTTTACCTACAACATATACAGGAAGAGCTCTTTCACTTTCGCTTTTTTTGTACTCTTTACCGATCACTAGTTTAGCTTCGTCTGCTTCTAAATCTTCGCCTGCATTGTTTACTATTTCAACTTTTACAGTTTTGTTGTACAAAGGAGTAATTTCAGACTTAGCAACTTTTGCCATATCCTCCTCACCATAAGCCGCTTTTAGAATAAACTTTTGTTTTTCTATCAGCACTTCAGCTTTTTGTTTCTCTTTTAAACTTTCCGAAACAAAGGCTAGCAATGTTCCAAAAATAAGAGTCATAATTACCGCATATACTAATATATACGAATTCGAATTTTTATTAAACTTTGACACGTTTTAATCTTCTTTTAATGTTTCCTTGAACTACATAATAATCTATTAATGGAGCAAATACGTTCATAAGAAGAATTGCCATCATTATTCCTTCGGGATACCCTGGGTTAAACACTCTTATTAGGACTGTTAATACACCAATTAAGAATCCATATATCCATTTACCTGTTTCAGTTTGCGTACCGGAAACTGGGTCTGTTGCCATAAATACAGCTCCAAACATAAATCCACCAATTATAAGGTGATACCAAAATGGTATTCCAACCCAAACTGAGTCTCCACCTCCTGCATTCATTAATAAGCCCATTACTGCTCCACCAATAACTGTACTAAGCATTATTTTCCAACTACCAATACCACTAGCCACTAAAATTACAGCACCTATCAATATTGCAATTACAGATGTTTCTCCAATAGAGCCTGGAATTGTACCTAAAATGCTACTCATTATGCTTGTATCAAAAATATTTAAGAGCTTTTCGTTCCAAGCAGAGCCTTCTGCAGCAGCAGTAGCCAAACTCCCTAGATTTGTAGCACCTGAGAAGCCATCAACAGTTGCAGCTCCTTTTTCAAGCGGAATCCAAACTGCATCGCCACTCATTTGCGGAGTATAACCTATGTATAAAAACATACGAGCTGTAAGTGCCGGGTTTAAGAGGTTCATTCCCGTTCCTCCAAACACTTCTTTGCCTATTACAACAGCAAATGCAGTTGCTAAAGCAACCATCCATAAAGGAACCGTTACAGGCATTATCATCGGAATTAACATTCCAGAGACTAGAAAACCCTCGTTAATTGGATGCCCTTTGATTTGGCAGAAAAAGAATTCAATTCCTAAACCAACTCCGTATGATACTATTATAAGTGGTAAGGTTTTAAGAAAACCAAACCAAAAATGTTCTAGCAATGATACATCTGCCATTCCAATTGCTTTGTGGTATTGATAGCCAATGTTCCACATACCAAATAAAAGAGCAGGAAGTAAAGCAACAACAACGGTAAACATTGTTCTCTTTAAATCTATTCCATCTCTAATATGAGCACCTTTACTTGTTGTGTGATTAGGCACAAACAAAAAGGTTTCAAAACCATCAAAGGTTGAGTGTAAAAAGCTCAACTTTCCTCCTTCAGAAAAGGTAGGTTTTAATTTATCTAATGTATTTCTTAAAAACTTCATTTTCTAATACCTTTAACCTTCTTCTGCCATTAATTCTAAACCTTCAGATAAGATACTCTGTACTTCTTGTTTTGACGTACAAACAAATTCGCATAATGCCATATCTTCTTCTATTACTTCGTATATACCCAAGTTCTCCATTAATTCTAAGTCTGTTGCTAAAATTGACTTAATTAATTGTACTGGCATAATATCCATTGGAAAAACTCTTTCGTATTCTCCAGAAACAACAAATGCTCTACCTTCCCCATGGAAGTTGGTGTTAGCATTAAAAGATTTCTTTAAAAACTTAGAAACAGGCATACTGCTAGAAATTGTTGGTCTTGAATAGGATGGGAATAACCAACCTAAAAACTCATATTCATTTCCTTCTGGAATAGCCGTAACTTGGTTATCAAAGAAACTTAAATAACCTTTAGAGCCAACTTTTTTTCCAGTTAGCACATTACCGCTAATTGTACGCACGTTTTCGCTAGTGATGTTATTTTCTGCTATTTTCTCTAAAGAAGCACCAACTTTTGCAGTGTAGTATCCTGGTTTTGAAACCTCAGAACCAGCTAAAACAATTGTTTGATCTAAATCAAGTTTACCAGTTTCTAAAAACTTGCCAATAAAAGCAACATGCTGAGGTTTAATAGTCCAAACCACATCTCCTTTATTAATAGGGTCTATATGATGGATTTGCACACCGACTAGGCCACTAGGATGTGGACCTGAGAAGCTTGTTTTTTCTACTCCAGTAATATTATTATAAATTAAATTGTCTCTTTTACTATGAAGGTTTAAATGAACTTTACCATCTGTTAGCTTGGCAAGTGCATTTATACCAGCTTGAATACTTGATTCTTGACCTTTCAATGTAATTGCTAAATCAGCAGCTAAGGGGGCTGAATCGAAACCTGAGATATGAATAGCTTTTGGTCTTACATCTGTTTCTGCTAAAGTACCAAAGGGTCTCTGCACAATGTATGGCCATAATCCGGACTCTAACAACAGTGACTTAATTTCATCTGCAGATTTAGAATCATACCCAGAAGTATTAAACTCCTTAAAGCTATTAGTCGAATCTGCCAAGATTCTAATTTCTTGGATTGCTCTACGCTCTCCTCTAACAACTTCTGCAATCTCTCCACTTACTGGAGAAGTAAAACAGATTTCACTATTCTTTTTGTCTGCGAACAAGCAGTCTCCTGCCTTTACCTCATCACCTTGCTTTACCATTAACTTTGGAACTAATCCCTTAAAGTCTGTTGGCTTCATTGCGTAGGTTGATGGGGCAGACACGACATACACTTCAGTTGTTGGTTTTCCGTCCAACGAAATGTCTTTACCGCGTTTGATTTTTATTTCTTTACCCATTAAAAGCTTTTGAAAAATTGCTGCAAATGTATCACTTTGGCTAAACTTTAATTACCCTAAATTTAAATATTACAAATTGTGTACAAATTGGCCAATACTATAACGTGAAGCTTAAAGCAGAGTATCAATTACACCCTATTTTAAATGAATACAAATAACAGTTAAACAGTTGTAATAACCGGCCTATTTCTAACCCAAACAACATAAACTAACGCAACAATGTTAATTGCCATCAAAGCAAGAAATAAGGTTGGTAAATTTTCTTTGACATTACTATAGATTTTAGCAGAGCCAAAAGCTCCAAAACTTATGCCCACTTCGAGTGAAATAAATAGTGTTGCCATTGCTCTTCCGGTCCTAACTCCATTAGCCACATCCACTGCCCAAGCAAAAATCGCGGGAGAGTTTATGCCAGATGCTATGCCACAAGTAATACCTGCAAGGTAAAACGTGTTAATATTTACAACACTCAATAAAGCTGCACTTATTACCCAAAACGCTGTGCCGCCAATGCAACTTTTTGCTCTTCCTATTTTATCTGATAACTTACTTGTAAATACTCTTGTTACAATCGTAGAGACAGTCATAATGGATAAAAATAAACCTTTATTGTCAATGCCTAAGTGCTTTGAATAATCTGGAATTATGGTAAGTAGAGTACCGAACATTGTAATTGTAAGAACCATAACTATTGCAGGCCTTAAAGTCCTATTATCCCAAACATCTTCCCATTTAATAATGAATGATTTAAAGTTAAATTTTTCTTTTTGTTCCACCGTTTCTTTCATTCTAAAAACAACAGCAACACTAATAATGGCGAGAATACCCGCTACATAAAACACATTTTGAATACCAATAGCATTTGTAAGCTTGCTACTTAATGCATTTCCAGCCATAAATCCGACATTGTTCATTACACCCAGCAAACCCATAGCCTCACCTCGCCTATCACTTGGAATAATGTCTGCCAAATATGCCACCGTACCAGTTGGCATAAAACCAGTAGACAAGCCGTGAAAAAGTCTGAGCATAATAAATCCTAATACAGTTGCAAAAACAGGATATAAAAACGAAATCACTACACATACTAATCCTCCAAATACCATAACAGGAATTCGGCCAATTCTATCTGCCAACTTACCACTTAAAGGCCTTGATAGTGCTGCAGCTATTGTAAACACCCCTATTATATAACCTTTATAATCCTCACCACCTAGACCTGATATATAATCCGGCATTTCTGGGATTATTAGGTTGAAGCTCATAAAAAAGAGTAGTGTGCTTAAACACAATAACCAAAATTGATTTGAATACTTTCTTGTCAAAACAAAAAAAGGAGTGCACAGGCACTCCTTTTAGCTTATAAGGTTTTACAAATTACTTTCGATTTTTAATAAATTCTTCTAATTCGGGAACTGCTTCATACGATTTGCCGTTCCAATAACCTAAAAGTTCAACCTTTTGTGGAGATCTAGCAATTAATTGCTTAACCTCCGGAATTGTATCTTTACTAATTAAGACATTAGTAACTTGATAATTCATAGAGTTATTCACTTTAACGGTAACATAATACGCAGGCCTTTTGGTTACTGGTTTAGTAGGCGGCCTACCCATTTTCTTTTTATCGTCTTTTTTGTCTTTCTTCTTTCTTGCCATTATTACTTGAAAACGATGCAAACATATCAAAGTTTAATAAAAATCAAATTTATATCTTATAAAAGTAACTTATTGAGAGATTAGAAGTTCTAATCATTATGATAATTACCACCATTTAAAATGGTAAAAGATCTATACAATTGTTCTAAAAATATTGTACGAACCAAATGATGTGGGAACGTTAGTTTAGACAAGCTCCACAGACCATTTGATCTGGCTTTTACTTTATCTGAAAAACCAAAGGCACCTCCAATGATAAAGAGCATATTTGGTTTGCTTATTAATATTTTATTAAGTTGTGTTGAGAATTTCCGGCTGTTCCAATGTTCTCCTGCCTCATCTAATAATATTACATAGTCTGACGGAGTTATCTTTTTAAATAGATGTTCTTCTTCAGCTTTTAAGCATTCATCTCGTTTCTGAGAGTTTTTAGATGATGGCAGCTGAATGTATTGAAATTTGCAAAACTTATTAAGTCGCTTTAAATACTCTTCCTCACTCTGCTTAAAGAATTTTTCTTTGGTATCACCAAAAACCAACAGCCTAATTGCCATTGTTAGGGTTTATCTAAGTTTATTCCCTCCTTATATTGGTCTAAAAATGCGTAATCTAACATTCCACATTTGTAATCTGCCTTAACATTTACCCAAACTTTGTATTTTAGGAACCAAGACATCTTCAATGATTTAAATCCTTGTAATACAAATGCAGCCAAATATGGATTAGTAACCAATGTTAGTTTTTTATGCTTTGCAGTTTGAATAAGATAATCAAGATGTTTTTCAATATCATCTATAATCATAACGCTAGAAGAAACTTTACCCGTTCCATTACAAGTTGGGCAATTTTCCGCTGTAGTTATAGACATTTCAGGTCTAACCCTTTGCCTTGTTATTTGTATAAGTCCAAATTTACTTAAAGGAAGAATCGTGTGTTTTGCTTTATCGTCCACCATTGCATCTTTAAGTACATTATAAAGTTGTTTCTTAAAGTTTACGGTACGTAAGTCAATAAAATCGATAACAATTATGCCCCCCATATCACGCAATCTCAACTGACGTGCAATTTCTTTGGCAGCATCCAAGTTAGTTGCAAGAGCATTTTCTTCCTGATTCGCAGACCTATTTTGCTTACTTCCACTGTTTACATCTATTGAATGTAGTGCTTCTGTATGTTCTATTATTAAATAAGCCCCACCAGGGCAAGAAACAGTTTTTCCAAATGAACTTTTAATCTGCTTATCGATTCCAAACTGAGCAAAAATATCTTCTTTTCCTGTATACTGTTTAAGAACTTTTGGTAGTTGCTGATCAATACCACTTAAGTAATCCTTCAAGTCTTCATACAGCTTTTTTTGATTTACTGTTATACTGGTAAACTCATAACTTAGCAAATCTCTGATTATTGCAAAGCTTTTTTGAGCCTCTCCCATCACCCTATCTCTAATTTTAGAACCAGGAAGTATTTTGAATATACTCTCCCACTTTTTTTGTAATTCTAAAATGTCTTGATGTAAGTCTTGACCTCCTTTTTGTTCAGCAGCTGTTCTACAAATAAGACCGAGCTTAGGTGTTTTTAAACTTGTTGCTAGATTTTTTAGCCGTTGTCTTTCGTCATTTGTACTTACTTTTTTTGAAACATTTACAGTGTCATAAAAAGGCACCAAGATGAAATACCTTCCAGCAATAGAAATTTCTGTGGTGAGTCTAGGACCTTTTGAAGAAATAGGTTCTTTCGCAATTTGAACAAGAATCTGTTGATTTCTTTTTAAGATGTCGCCAATTTTACCCGTTTTCAGGGTTTCTGGCTCTAAATTAAACTTAGATAAATCGCCACTTTTTCTGTCACCTTTCATAGAGTCGTTGGTTATTTTTAACCAAGACCTAATGAATGGTCCTAAATCGTGGTAATGCAAGAATGCGTCTTTCTCGTGTCCAACGTCTACAAAAGCAGCGTTAAGACCGGGCATTATTTTTTTTACTTTACCTAAGTAAATTTCACCAACAAGAAAGCTGTTATCGATTTTTTCTTGGTGAAGTTCTACTAATTTCTTGTCCTTGAGAAGAGCTATTCTTTCTCCTTCTGGCCCTACGTTCATTATCATATCGTAGGCCATATCTCGTAAGGATTATATTATTTTTTCTTTTTGTGTCTGTTTTTTCTCAGACGTTTTTTTCTCTTATGAGTAGCAATCTTATGTCTCTTTCTTTTTTTACCGCTTGGCATATCTTTAAACTATTAAAATGTTTTTATTTAATTAACTTTTGACGAATATCAGAAAGTGTTTTTTGGTACTCCTGATTTTCGGGCTGCAAAAGTATTAATTTTTCAAATCTTTTTTCAGCTTTTTCTAATTGTCCTGACTCAATTGAAAATAAACCTAAATGATAAATAGATTTCAGATTGTTAGAATCCTCTTTCACTACTGCTAAAAGCTCTCTAATACCTTTACCCATAACCAAACTCATATCACCAGTCTCTTTACCCTTAGATATATTCTCCAAGGCCGCTTCAACTCTTAAATCCAGATTGTTAGAAGCGTGCGTATGATTGGGATCTGAATGATCGTGTTCTGCGTGTTCTTCTGAATTTTGATCAACTGAATGCAAATCAGCACTATCAACCTGATTTGTTGATTTTCTGCACCCTGTATATGATAATAGTATTGTTATGACGATTCCTGCCACCAAAATGGCAGAATTAACTAAATTTCTTTTTGTCAAATCCTAAATAAATAAAAAAATTATCCGTTTTTAACCTTTTCTACAAATGATTTTGCAGGCTTAAACTTCGGTATGTTGTGAGCTGGAATAGTAATTTGTGTATTTTTAGAAATATTCCTAGCAATCTTCTGAGCCCGTCTTTGAACAACGAAACTCCCAAACCCTCTAAAATAAACATTGTCTCCTTTGACAATTGAACTTTTAACTACACTGAAGAAACTCTCTACAGTTTCTTGAACTACAGTTTTTTCTACACCTGTTCGTTCTGCTATCTCGTTAACTACTTCTGCTTTAGTCATTTGTCTTTCGGGTTTTTTAGTTTCCACACAAAAGTATGATTTTTTTCAGACTTTATAAATTATTGCACCTTTTTTTGCACAAATATTGTGATTACTAACGAGTTACTTATTTATTGGTACGATAAAAATAAGCGTAACCTACCATGGCGTAAAACTACCAACCCGTATCATATTTGGTTGTCAGAAATTATGCTTCAACAAACGCGGGTTGAACAAGGATTACCTTATTATTTAAAGTTTTTAGACCAATACCCAACGATAGAGCTACTAGCAAATGCGGATGAGGCAGAAGTATTAACATTATGGCAAGGGTTAGGGTACTATTCTAGAGCGAGAAACTTACATTTTACTGCAAAATACATTAGTAATACTTTAAACGGGGTATTCCCAAACACTTATGCATCTATTTTGGGCCTTAGGGGAGTTGGACCATACACTGCTGCAGCCATTTCAAGTTTTGCCTTTAATATACCAAAGCCTGTTATTGATGGCAATGTACAACGTGTTATTTCTAGACTATTTTCAATTAATAAACCTATAGATAGAAAAGAAGGTAAGACTGAACTGGAAGAAGCTTTAAATTCTATCTTTTCTATTAATCAACCGGCAAATTTCAATCAGGCTATTATGGAATTAGGTTCAATTATTTGCACTCCAAAACTATCAAAATGCAACGAATGCCCATTGCAAAGTAAATGTACCGCTTATGCAAACAACACTGTTTATAATTATCCAATAAAATCATCTAAAACAAATACAAAAAAAGTAACCCATCATTACTTCCACATTGAACACAAGGGAAAGACATATATAGAAAAAAGGTTAGCGGGGATTTGGATAAACTTACACCAATTTCCATTAATTGAAGGAGATTTAACACTAGAAGAATTGCTTAATACACTTTCAAACATTGTAACATTTGAAGATAAAATAGAATTAAATCTTCAGTATTCTGCCAAACACTTACTATCTCATAGAAAAATTACCGCTAATTTTTACACAATACATAGCAGCAAAATGCCTATATTTTCAAAAAGAGATATATTTGAAATCGATTTGGGAGAGTTGTCTGTGAAATACCCAACTTCAGTACTAAATCTCAACTATTTAAAGCAATTAAATAAATGATAAACAAAGTAATTCTTGTAGGCCATTTAGGTAAGGATCCTGATGTAAAATATTTGGACCAAAATAGAGCTGTTGCCAATCTTACTTTAGCGACAAACGAAAGATATACTGATAGAAATGGCAATAAAGTTGAACAAACGGAATGGCATAATCTTGAAATGTGGGATGGTCTGGCCAAGGTAGCTGAAAAGTATCTTAAAAAAGGTTCTTTGGTTTATGTAGAAGGTAAAATAAAAACGGAAGAATGGGAACGAGATGGGATTAAAAGATATACCACTCGAATTAGAGTAAACACTTTAAATATGCTTGACAAGGCCTCTGGTTCAACTCCTCCACAAACACCGGTTGCACCCGCTGCTTCAGCAGAAAAGATAGAGGAACACAATAAAAAGGAAATAGGCAATATAATGGATGAGAGTAACGGAGACCTTCCATTTTAAATTAATAAATAAAATTTGAATACCGAACCTGAACCCTATCAGCAAAACATAGATTTTTTTATTTCTGTGCTTGCTTTGGATGTAGGACCAAACTTACTAATTGGTATAGTTGGCTTAATTGTTATCTTGATATTCTTATTCTTTTCTGCACTTTTTTCAAGTTCAGAAAACGCGTTTTTTAGTTTAAGCCCTGGGAATATGGTGGTATTAAATGATGAGAATACTCCAACTTCCAAACTAGCACTTGATTTAATAAATGAACCCGATAGAAAGACAGGAACTCGTAGATTATTGGCTACTATCCTGTTAATGAACAACTTAATTAACATTTTTATTGTTATTTACTCCTCTTATCTGTTTGAAAAACTTTTTGGTGATAGAATAGAAAATACGATGGTGTTATTTTTTCTTCAGGTTGTTTTTATTACATTTTTACTTGTACTTTTTGGAGAAATAATACCTAAAATATATGCCACTCAAAATAATCTAAAAATTGTAAGGCTAATGGCTAAACCCTTAAATATTAGTTATATAATTTTTAAACCTCTCATCTTAATGCTTGCTGCAAGCTCTTCACTGTTTGATAGATACTTAAAGAAACGCCTACACAATATATCCATGGAAGAAATTAGCCAAGCTATAGATATTGCAGACGAGGATAAGGAAATTGAGGAAAAGCATATTCTAAAAGGCATAATAAATTTTGGAAATACCAGTGTTAAGCAAATCATGAAACCTAGAACTGAGATTTTCAGTTTAGACATTCAAACAAAAGCTCAGAGCATACTTGCTGCTGTTACAGACTCTAATTACAGCAGAATTCCAATTTTTGAAAATGACGTGGACACTATTAAGGGGGTTTTGTATGTAAAAGATTTATTACCACACATACATAAAAAGGATGATTTCAGTTGGCAAGATATTTTAAGAAATCCGTTTTATGTACCTGAAAATAAAAAGATAGATGACCTTTTAGAAGAATTCCAAGAAAAAAGAGTGCACATGGCCATAGTGGTAGATGAATATGGAGGCACCTGCGGTGTAGTTACAATGGAAGACATTTTAGAGGAAGTTTTTGGCGAAATAAAAGATGAGTTTGATGAGGATGAGCTTACTTACTCAAAGCTTGATGCCTCAACCTATATTTTTGAGGGTATAACAGCCATAAATGATATAGAAAAAATTCTTGATCTTGAACTGGATTTCTTTGATAATATAAGAGGAGACTCCGACACATTAGGAGGTTTATTAATGGAAATTCAAGAAGAGATTCCTAAGAAAGGTGAGAAAATAAAATACGAAAATATTTCGTTTACTGTAGAGTCTGCCGATAATAGAAAAATTAAGCGTGTCAAAGTTTTTATTGAACCTGCCAACGAAAATCACGAAGAAGATGAATAAAGTTTTAATTCTTTTCGTGATAATAGCCGCCTTATCTTCTTGCAGGGATTATACACCTAAACCAAAGGCATTCCCCAAAGTAGACTACCCTTCAAGACAATATGAGCAAATAAATGTAGATTGTCCTTTTTCTTTTGAAATACCGACGTATGCAGAATTGGTAAATTACAAAGACCAAAATCAACCTTGTTGGTACAACATCCATTACCCGCAGTTTAATGCCACATTACACTTGAGCTACTTACCCATTGATGGCATTAGTGGTTTAGATAGCTTATCTGAGGATGCTTACCAAATGGTATTTAAGCCACACATTAAAATGGCAGATGAAATCATTGAACGTGAAATAAGTGATTCAACAAAAGGTTTAATTGGTATGATTTATGACTTAGAGGGGAAAACAGCGACACCTTTGAATTTCTATATTTCTGATAGTAAAAATCACTTTTTTAGAGGGTCTTTTTATTTTAACTCAAAAACGAACAGAGATAGTATACTGCCCATTTACAAGTTTATTAATGAAGATATTATGCACTCAATCCAAACCTTTGAATTTAAGTAACTCAAAGAACCCTATCTAATTCTTAGGGTTCTACCTATTCTTAAAGTAGTATTTCTGGAAATGCCATTAAATCTACAAATTTGGTTTACACTTACTTTGTACCTTAAAGCTAAGCCATACAATGTATCACCACTTCTAATCTTATGATAGGTCTTTCTATTGGCAACAGGTTTTGGTTTAGTTGGAGCTGGAAACCAGGTATGATTTACAAATACTTGTTCTTTTTTTAAAGTAAATGTTTTAAAATCTATTAACTTTTCCGGATTAATAGGTTGACCTAAAAATCTAGTTTCAAAATGCAAATGAGAACCAGAAGAACGTCCGGTGCTTCCGCCAAAACCAATGATTTGACCCGCCCTAACCGTTTGGTTTCTTTGCACAATGGACTCAGAAAGATGAGCGTAAAGTGTTTCTAAACCATTGTAATGCCTGATCATTACATAGTTGCCAAATCCTCCAAGGTTGTATTTCTGTATCCTAACAACGCCATCAAAAGCTGCATAAATCGGATCCCCTATTTCTAAGTCAATATCAATCCCTTTATGCAATCTTCCCCGCCTCCATCCGTATCTTGAGGTTATAACACCTTCAAAAGGGTGAAAATAAGCACATTCTTCCTCTACTAAATCTAGTAAGAAACCCCAAGAGACTCTTTCCCTATCAAACTTGGGACTATCAACATGAGCAGAATCCCAAGACATCCCGTATATGGTTTGAGCTGGAATTAAATTTCTATCAAAATTCCAAAATTGTATTGGCTTGGTTTCATTAACAGATTGGCCAAAACCACACATAACATAGAAAAGAAGAGCCAAGCTTATACTAATTCTCCAATAATTCTCTAATTTCAACTTCATCTTCAGCCAACTTATTTATCAATTCTTCCTTGTTTCTAAATTTGATCTCCCCTCTTGTACGAGCAACAAGTTCAACCACAATCTCTTCTTTATAAATATCTTTTTCAAAGTCAAAGATATGTACTTCAATGCTCCAATCCTTATCATTAAACGTTGGATTATCCCCAATATTGAGCATACCATCATATTTATTTGAACCAACTAGAATATAAACAGCATAAACCCCATTTTTGGGTATTAGTTTATATGAGCTATTAATTCTAATATTAGCTGTTGGATAGCCTATATCCTTACCTTGTTGAAGTCCTTGTACGACAGTACCTTTTAAGCTATACCTTTTTCCTAAAAATGCAGAAGCTATACCAACATCTCCAGTCAGAAGTGCCTTTCTAATTTTTGTACTGCTAACTGTACTCTGTTCTATGTCCTGTGCAGGTATTTCTTCCAAGTCAAAGTTAAAAACGGCAGCAAAACGTTTCATCTCTTCTAAACCACCTTCTCTGTTTCTTCCAAACCTATGATCATAACCAATTATTAGTTTATATATTTTAAGCTTTTCAACTAAAATACTTCGTGCAAATTCAAAAGCCGTTAATCTACTTAGAGCCTTTGTAAAAGGTAAAATAATAAGGTAATCTAGGCCGAGCTCTTCAATTCTTTCAGCCTTTTCTTCAATCGTCATTAAAAGCTTTAAATCATTATCGTCTGGATATAAAACTAATCTTGGATGCGGATAAAAAGTAAGCAGCACACTAACTCCTCCAATCTTCTTTGCTTCTTTAACCACCTGTTTTAAAATCTTCTGATGACCAAAATGAACTCCATCAAAAGTTCCTTGGGTTACCACAACCTTTTTGTTGGGATTAAACTCTGCGATATTATGTATTACCTTCAATCTTTAAATTGATGTGCGTGTTTTAAAAAATCCTCTCTGCTTGCTAATGCTTTTATTTCTACTGCATCATTAACATCAAAGTTTCCGATAAGTGTTCTTCTTAATGAGGATAAATATGCTCCACTTTGAAGGTGCTCTCCAAAATCTCTTGCGAGCGATCTAATATATGTACCCTTACTGCAGTTTATTTTAAACTTTATTTCAGGAAATGTTTCTGAATTAATTTCAAAATTAGAGACGTTAACAACCCTAGATTTAAGTTTAACTTCCTTACCTGCTCTTGCTAACTCATATGCTCTCTTTCCATTAATTTTTACTGCAGAATGTATTGGAGGCGTTTGAGTAATTTCTCCGATAAAATGTTCTGTTGCGGTTATAAGTAATTGAGAAGTAATATGCTCCGTTGGAAAGGTTGCGTTTACTTCTTTTTCTAAATCATAAGACTCTGTGGTTTTTCCAATGTGAAAACTACCTGTGTATTCTTTGGCTTGAGCTTGTATGGATTCGATTTTTTTAGTGTACCTGCCATAGCAGACAATAAGTAATCCTGTAGCTAACGGGTCTAAGGTCCCGGCGTGTCCAATTTTCTTAATTCTTGAAACATTTCTTAGTTTTTTAACAACATCAAAACTAGTCCAAGTAAGCGGTTTGTCTATCAACAAAAACCCTCCTTCTTCTATGCTAATACCACTCACTATTTTTGGGCAAATTTATATAATACTATGGCTATTGTACCAAATATTAAGTTTGGTATCCAAACTGCAACCAGAGGCGGCAACGCTCCGCTAGTACCATACGCTAAGAAAAACTGCATAACAATTAAAAAAGAAAAACTTAAGAGCAAACCAACCCCCAAACTTACACCTATACCACCGCGTGACTTTTTAGAGGACACAGTAACCCCAATAATGGTAAGAATAATAATTGCAAATGGAGATGAAAACCGTTTATATTTTTCTGTAATATAAAAAGCTGTTTTTCCTGTTCCTCGCATTTCCTCTAATCGAATCATTTCATCTAACTCTACAAGGTTAAACATTTGAACGTCATCATTTTTACGGAAAAAGTCTTCAGGATTAAAAGCAATCATTGTATCCATTACAGTTCCCTTGTACAATATTTCCATCCCATCATGGAACTCTCTAATCCAATACTTGGTAATCTTCCATTTCTGAGTTTTGTCATTCCAAGCAATTCTATCAGCAAATAATTTGCTTTTTATGATGCCTTCTTCTACCGTTTCTAAACTAAACTTATATCCTGCCGAATCCGTAAAGTTAAAATTACCTAGAGACATAATAACTCCAGGCTCTATTTGTCTTTTGATTGAAGATTTTGTGTAGTGATCTCTATCTCTTATATAGGTGTTTTCAAAAACCACTCTTGTTTTATCGGATTTGGGTATTATCCAAGCAAACAAACTAAAGGAAACTAAGGCTAAAAATATTGCGGATATAAAATATGGAGCAATTAATCTTCTATAGGAAACTCCACTAGCTAATATTGCCACGATTTCCGACTTTTGAGCCATTTTGGAGGTGAAAAAAATTACCGATATAAATACAAAAACTGGACTAAAAAGATTGAGTAAATAAGGAACCCAATTAACGTAATAACTAAAAATTACAGCCTTAAAAGGAGCCTTATTTTCTAGAAAATCATCAATTTTTTCTGAAACATCAAATACTATTATTATTACCGTAAAAAGCCCTAGTGCCAATAAAAAGGCACCTATAAAACGTTTAATTATATAAAAGTCTATTTTAGTGAGCTTCAAAATACTTCAGTATTTTATTAATAGTTATTTGGCTTTATTTTTCTAATAGCTAAAGCAAATAAATTAGAAATCGCCTTACTTTCTTCTAATATTGGACTAATAATACCAGATTCAAGATACTTTTCTTCACTAATTAATTCTAGCCAATATTGGCAACCATCCGAGGATTCTTTTGCGTTAGCCAGCTTTTGTAAAAAAAAATCGGGATTTTGAGTTACCATAAGCCCTTTGGACTTTATAGCCATAGAAGTGGCATCTTCTATTATTCTTCCTCTAATTAAGTTGCACAATGCAACATCATTAGGTAATACTAATGCTATTTTAAGGCAGGTTTTACTTAGTAATTTTGTACGCTTATAAATATCATCTATCATAGTCTTACGTCAAGTTTTTTAATCATTTGGTTTTTCCAAGGCAAAAATGTATCACTCTTAATATGCATTCTTGCTTCCCTAACTAACCACAGGTAAAACTTTAGATTATGCTCACTTGCAATTTGCCCTCCTAAATACTCTTTCGCCTTGAATAAATGTCTAAGGTATGCCTTACTATACATTGGAGTTAATTCTTCATCTATTGCTGAAAAATCTGTAGCCCATTTGGCATTTTTCATGTTTAATGTGCCATTTTTAGTAAAGAGCATACCGTTTCGTGCATTACGAGTAGGCATTACACAATCAAACATATCAACGCCTAAGCTTATACATTCTAGCAAATTAATAGGTGTACCAACACCCATTAAATACCGTGGTTTATTTTTTGGAACAATATTGCATATCTGTTCTGTAATTGCATACATATCTTCATGCGGCTCACCAACAGATAAACCTCCTATTGCAATTCCATCTGTATCTTTATTTAAGCAATAGTCTGTACTTTGCAATCTCAAATCAGGAAATACGCTCCCTTGAATTATGGGGAATAATTGCTGATTATATCCATACAACGGTTCCGTTTCACTAAATCTTTTTATACATCTATCCAACCATTGATGTGTGATGTGCATTGAACTTGTGGCATACTCCTTAGTAGTGGGATACGGTGTACATTCATCAAAAGCCATTATTACATCAGCTCCAATTGTTCTTTGCGTATCCATTACGTTTTCAGGAGTAAACAATATTTTACTTCCATCGATATGACTTTTAAAAATCACTCCTTCATCTGTAATTTTTCTTTGATCTGAGATTGAGTAAACTTGAAAACCTCCGCTGTCAGTTAACATTGGTCTATCCCAAGAAATAAATTTATGCAACCCACCAGCTCTATTAATTACATCTAAACCCGGTCTTAAATAAAGGTGATAAGTATTGCCAAGAATAATTTTTGCATCTATACTACTCTTTAGGACCTCTTGGTTTACAGCTTTTACCGTTCCTTGAGTACCTACAGGCATGAAAATTGGAGTTTCTATTTCTCCGTGATCAGTATAAATGATACCAACCCTTGCTTTGGTATCTTTTTCTTGGTGTTGTAAATTGAAAAACACTATTGGAAAATTAAGCAGAACTGAATCAACTTGGGAGAAACTCTTTCTAAACTGCTGGCATAAATAAATCCGTCTGGTACAACTTGGTTTCCAAGACCATTGCTTAATCTAATTTCTGGCGAAAACTTAAAGAATTCAAAATACATATCTAAACCAACCCCTAAATCATAGGAGAATGTATTAGGATACAATGCTACTATTGGTTTAGTATCACTTCTATCTGTCTCTATATCGCTGGTGAAATCAAACCGATAAGTTGCTCCTGCAATCACATACATCCTAACATTTTTGTGCCGTTTACTTTTATATTTTAAAGCAAGAGGAATTTCCATATATGTAGATTCAATTCCTGCTGTTTTTAGATTATCACTTCTAAACTGATAGTTCATATCTCGTTGAGCAAATTGAATATTCAACATTGCTCTTGCATCTAAATTATCTCCAAGCCTCATACTTACTAAACCACCTAATCCAAAACCAGGATAGCTTACAGATTGAATGTTTTGCAACGTATCCGACATCAAAACATCATCATTAGTGGTAAATTTTAGTTTAGCATTATTGCCCATTAATCCAAAACCAAACCTAAAAGATTTAGCATCGTACAAAGGATTTAACTGTTGAGCTTGAACAGAAATGCCCAAGGCAACCAAAAAACAAACTGAAATTATTTTAAACCTGTGTAAATTGAACATATGCCGAAAGTTAAACGTTTATCTTCTATGTTATTGTATTTAGAAATTTTCATAAATTGCTTAAACTCCTCCCCTTCGGGAAAAGCTTGAACACTTTCTGGCAAATATTTATAAGCAGCATTGTCGCCACTGAACATTTTACCCCAAAGCGGAAGCAAAGTTTTTGAATAGATATTAAATAGTACACCAAACAGCCCTTTGGGTTTGCTAAATTCTAACACCATAATTAAACCGCCGGATCTGAGGACTCTATTAATTTCTGTTAATCCTTTCTCTAAATTTTCAAAATTACGTACTCCAAAGGCTACAATTACCGCGTCAAAAGAATCATCATCAAACTGAAGGTTTTCACTATCTCCAAATTCTAAGTGTATGTTTTCAATTCCTTTTTTTGCAATTTTTTTTCTGCCTATATCCAACATACCCTCAGAAATATCCACTCCAACAACCTCTTCTGGATTTAAGCGTAAGGTTGCTAAGGCAAAATCAGCTGTACCAGTAGCAACATCAAGTATCTTTTTAGGCTTGTGTTGTCCTAAAATATTAATCGCCTTTTTACGCCAACCTTTATCGATTCCCAAAGATAAAAATCGATTTAAAAAATCGTACCGATGAGCGATGTTGTCAAACATTTGCTGAACTTGCTCTTTCTTAGAACCATCAACATTATATGGTTTTACTTTAGTACCCATTTATAAGTTTGCAAATTTAATTAAGTTCTTGGTTTCTTATATTCACGTTTACACTTTCTGTATAAGCTTTGGTAAGTGTAACAGCTTTAGTTTCAACTTGTTTTTTGTTTTAAGTTTGCCCCAATGGATTTTTGGAAGTCAAGGTTTGACAGAAGCTACAGCTCGGTATACCAAATAAAGAATGGTAACAAAGCAGAATTTGCTTTTATTGGAAGGTCTAATGTTGGTAAAAGTTCGCTTATAAATGCCTTAACCAATAAAAAGGATATGGCCAAAACAAGTGCCAAGCCTGGAAAAACTCAATTAATTAATTTTTTTGAAGTAGAAGAACGGTTGTTCTTAGTAGATTTACCAGGGTATGGTTACGCCAAAGTTTCTAAAAAACTTAGAGAACAGTTTGAGGGTTTAATTACTGACTATTTGCTTAGAAGTGAAAACTTATTTATTGTATTTGTTCTGATTGATGCGGCTATTCCTCCGCAACGAATAGACCTAGAATTTATGGAATGGTGCGGTGTACACAGAGTTCCTGTTGGTATAGTTTTTACTAAAACGGACAAAAATAAAGCAAAACAAACTGAAGCCAATATGACTGCTTTTGAAGAGCAGCTAGCCAAGTACTTTGCAGAAATGCCAGTAACTTTTGAAACAAGTGCGAATACTAAACGAGGTGTTGACGTACTTGCAGAATGGATAGAAGAACAAATTACGGTATAGATAAAAGCTTTTCTACCTTACCATAAACCTTATTGCATCGTAGCTTTTCTTAGCTGTTACAATACCAACAAAATAGTTTCCTGGGACCAATTCACTTATGTCAATGCTATGAGCTAGTTTCTTTCCTCTTAATTTTTTAGTTTTTACAACTTGACCAAAAACATTAGTTATTTCTAGTATACAAGAATCGTACTCATCCTCAAATTGCACCACTAAAACTTTATCTGCTGGGTTTGGATATATTTTAAATTTTGATTTTGGCGAAATAATGTCTTGAGCTGAGGCTAAGTTAACATCGTACATCCCAAAAGTATATTGTCCTTTTCGAAGGATGCTAATATCCATCTGACCTCTTTTGTCAAATTTGCTCCCCATTTCTTTTCTGTAATCATCATACACTACCCAGCTTTTGTTCCCTTCACTTCTATAAAGGAGCACTAAACTATCTTCCGTTATTCGAATAAGCTCATTATCTAAATACCCAAACTCAGGACTACTTGTTGTTTTAATACCGCTATATTTTATGGTAGCAGAAAGCTGAGAACTTATTGGCCAAATACCATCTATATCCCAGTATCTTTGAGTATGTAAATTAACACCTTTAGGCACACCATAAGTACCGTCTGCAGGAGCCCAATGATGCTCCACCCTAAATAGAAGAGAATCTCCTAGTGGCAAAGAATCTAAATTTATCTCTAATAAACCATCATTGATCAATACGTACCCCGCTTCTTCTTTTAGCACCCTATTAAAAGTAGTGGTGGCATCGCTAATCTTATCGTCATAGTCTAAGGCCCAAAACACAGCTTTAAAAGGTGGTATTACGTTGAAACTTTCTTCCTTTTTATTCAATTCTACAACTTTATCAAACCTTTTAAAGTCCTTGCTAAATGCCGAAATCGTAACCGGCAAGTGATTATAAGTTATATCATTAAACCTTGGTGTTTGCTTGATGTTTATAGTGTACATTGTTGCACCTTCTAAAACCCACTGAATATCAAAATGAGCAAAACCCTTATTTTTTATCCATTGATTAAAAAAGCCGCTTAAATCAACACTTGTAAAATTTTGAAACTCTGTTTCCAAATCGTCAGTTGCTACATCTTTAAATTTATGGTTAGCCTGAAAAGCTTTACACGCATTAAAAAATGCCTCATCACCCATTATTCCTCTCAGTGTATGAACCATATCTGCACCTTTATTGTAAACGTGATTACCATAAGTATTTTGCCATCCAATGCCACTTACAGGTAAACTTTTACCATCTCTTATGTGTGCAAACTGTAAAACATCTCTATGATTTGATTCCACATTAGATTTGTATCTAGCTGAACCATAAACTTCTTCTAAGAACAAACTTTCAGAATATGATGCCCAGCCCTCGTTTAACCACATATCTTCTTGGGTTTTACACGTAATAGTGTTTCCCCACCAGTGATGAGCCAACTCATGTGCATATAAAGTCTCAGCAGCTTTACTCCCATTTTTTATAGTACTTACAGGATATGCAATGTTTGTAGCATGCTCCATTGCTCCGGCATTAAATGGCACCATATTAAAACCAATTCTATTAAAAGAATGGACACCATATTTATCTACATACTGGTTTATACAAGATGGTAAATTCGTAAAGCTTTCTCTTAAATCAGCGGTATCTTTCTCCAATGCTGTTAACACAACCGGAATTCCCATCACATTCATGTTCACCTCCTCATACTTAGCAATAGCAACAGAAGCTAAGTAAGTTGGAATAGGATCATTCATTTTCCAACTAAAAGTTTGAGTACCATTACCGTTATTAGTTAAATTGGTAAGTTCACCATTACAATATGCCTTAACAGTAGAATCCACAGTAATATTAAAATCATATGTGGCTCTATCTGTAAAGTTATCGAAACAAGGATACCAAACTCTGCCAAAATTATGAGGATCTGAGGCAAAACCGACACCTAAATTAAAAGCATATTCTCCAGTAAAATAAAACCCTCCCCATTGTGCATCTTTAGGTGGGTTTCCTTTATAGTAAACTGTTACAGAAAATGTATCTTCTACAAAAAATTCAGGGAGCTTTATTGTTAAAGATGGGCTAATGTATTGATACTCTTGAAAAACTCCATTAACCTTTACTTCAGAAACATTTAAGCCTAGCAAATCTAGACTTAACGTGCTCGTTTCTAACTTTTTAACAATAATTAATTGACAAGAAGCATCTATTGATTTATCAACCTGATAATTTAAGAAGGCTGCGGTAATTTCATAGTTAAGTACATCAAAAGTATCAGCTCTAAAATCTATGGTATTATTTATCTCCATGGCCTGCAATTGTTCCATATGTCTGCAAAATTTTTGCCCCATACTAATGCTGGTTGTTACCACGACTAACACAACTACATAAAAAATTCTAAACCTTAATTTGTGATACATTTGTACGAAGATATTATTTTTAGTACATGAAAATTGCAAAGAACCTACTACTCTTGCTCGCCTTTGGTTGCTTTAACCTTGCTGGTTATTCTCAAACCTTTTCAGATCATAGAAGTGTAAAAGCATATGCAGAAATAAATGCATCAGAACCATCCATAACTTTAAAATGGGAAATATATGCCAATGCAACTGCATTTAAGATTTACAAAAGAGAATTAGGATCTAATAACTGGGGCAGTGAAATTGCAAATTTACCTGCATCTTCAACTGAATATAAAGATGTAAGCATTAGCCAAGGTAAAGTCTACGAGTATTCTATTGAAAAAGTAACCAGCTTATCTGAGCCATTTGCAAATCCTGGAAATTATTTAAGCGGATACTCATATTTATCAGCATCTATCTTAAAAGAACCTGTGCACACTAGAGGTAAGCTATGGATTTTAATTGCCAAGAATATAAATGACAGTTTGAGTGATGAAATTACTGTATTACTAAGCGACTTAGCTGGTGACGGATGGGATGCAAATACAGAAGTTATTAATCCCAGTGCTACAGTTACAGATGTTAAATCCTTTATTGATACTAAAAAAGCAGGCCTAGGTTGCGATGCAGTTTATTTGCTCGGAAATATTCCTGTACCATATTCGGGTACTTATTGTCAAGATCCTCAATATCTATACCCTCCTGACGGCCATGATAAAGCTGATGCTAACTCTCATTGCGGTGCCTGGCCAGCAGATGTCTATTATGGGACAATAAATGGAGCTTGGACCGATACTGACTCTACTAGTCTCGCCAAAAGAGCGGAGAATAATAATGCTATTGGAGATGGGAAATTTGATAATAATAAAATACCTGGAGATGTTTCAATTGCAATTGGCAGAGTAGACCTTAGTAGATTAAGCATATTTACAGAATCTGAAGTAGAATTGACTCGTAGGTACCTTAACAAAGCACACGAGTTTAAATCAGGAGGAATTATTCCAATGAATAAAGGAATAGTCGAAAATAATTTTTCAGCATTTCAAGAAGGGTTTAGTTCTTCTGCAATTAGAGATTTTACAGCACATTTTGGAGAAAATGGAGTCGTAAATGCAGATGTTTTTACTTCTACAGCAAATGATGATTACCTTATGAGTTATACCTGCGGAGCAGGCTGGTACACATCGTGTAATGGTGTTGGTAAGACAGCTGACTATACTTCAAAAAACGGAGCTATGTTCAATCATATTTTTGGTAGCTTTTTTGGAGATTTCGATATAGAAAATAACTTTATGAGAGCGAGTTTAGCTTCTCAAAAAATGGGTCTTATTTGTATTTGGAGTGGAAGACCAAAATGGGTTACTCACACTTTAGCTTTAGGTGAAAACTACGGAGATTGTGCCTTAAGAACGCAAAACAACTGGCTTGATTACGATGCAAATTTCTACCAAAAAGGTGCTCATCTTGCTTTATTAGGAGACCCAAGCTTGCGGACCAACATGCTGCTACCAGCGAGCAATGTTAACTTAACAACAACTGCAGATAGCAATCGTGTTGATGTAACTTGGACTGCATCAAACGCTTCTGACATTAATGGGTATTATTTATATCGCTCGCACAAACCATATGGAGGTTATGTACTATTAAATTCTGCTCCAATCACTGCAACAACCCTTACAGATAACGAACCATATGACGGCACCAACTTTTATATGGTAAGAACGGCAAAAATTACAACTACTGGCAGCGGTAGCTACGAAAATTTAAGCATAGGAACAACAGCCGAGATAAATGGATTAAAAGGATCTTATGCAAGTGTTTTAGCCCCAAGTGCTAATAACTTAAAAGTTTACCCAACCTTAACTAACGATTTCATTTACCTAGAAAATACTAACCCTATTAACGCCAAGTATACGCTAATAAATAGTTTGGGTGAACAAGTGTTAATTGGACAATCTGTTGGAAGCTTAACTGCTATTAATGTGCAAGATTTCAGTAAAGGTATCTACTACATTTTAACAGGTAACCAAACACACAAATTTGTAAAGTACTAATAATTAAAGAAGTATTTATTTGTTAAATGGTAATATGCCTTTTCTAAAGGTAAATCTACAGTATCAGATAAATACTTTTTTTGTCCAAAATCAAAGTACTGTTCGCCATTATTTTGCACCATTGCTAGTCCTGCATAATAGCTATAAAACGCAACTCCGCTAGGCTTAAGTAATGAATTTTGAATATTAAATTGAGTATCGCTTTCTTTAAACAGAGCTATAGTTTGTGGTATATCTATTTGACTAACTACATCTTTTATTAGTGTGTCTTTTTGAACAATGCCACCTGTTAAGACTATTGGAATTCTAAAACTCTCCTTATCGAATACAGGTGATTTATCTGGCCTAATTGTTCCGTGATCGGCAGTGAGAATAATGAGCGTATTATCCCACTTATCACTGTTTTGCAGTTTATTAAACAATACACCCAAACAACTATCCGTATATGATATACTATTGAGATATGGATTAGATTTCTTTTGATATCCTGGTACATCAAAAGGCTCATGACTACTTAATGAAAATAGCATTTTAAACTGTGGTTTATCCTCATTTATAAAATCATTATAAAATTTATCAAAAACTACTTCATCATGCACTCCCCAAGCATTGCTATTATTTTGATTAAAATCTGATTGTTCATTTACCTGGTTTGCCTGGCTAAAAAGTATTTTTATGTTGGCAAATTCCATATTACCTCCATAATAAAAAGAAGTATTATATGCATTATCAAACAGTCCAAAAACATTGGGCTTATCATTTATATGTTGCGGAAAATTGGTTAATGTTTGCCTTGCACCAGAAGGAACACCCATTGTTAAAGCAAGCAGGCCTTTATCCGATCTAAAACTAGAAGCATATGCATTGGAATATGTAATACCCTTTGCCATAATGCCGTCTAAATTTGGAGTTGAAGCGAAAGTTTTGCCGCTTAAATAATCACTTGTTTTAGCCGAAAAACTTTCTAAAACAATAAGCAAAATATTAGAATTACTATCTTTTCGTAATAAATGTTTTATGTCAGCTTCTCCATGTGGTTTTTTATGCCAAATATCCAACGCTTCTTTTTCTGACTCTAATAGCTTTAAAGGTTTATGCTTGTCTTTTTCAAACTCCGTTGCAAGCAAATTCCATGTTGGATTTAGAGCCGCATAATTATAAAAATTAACGTTGCTGTAAAAAGCACTAGAAATATTTATTGGTATTTTACTCCAGCCACCTCTTAACATCAAGAAACTTAGAATAAGAAAGAGAATGATTGGGCCTATACTTATATTTTTAGGTGGAGCCAATTTATGCAGCCATCTTTTTTTAAAGAACATAACAAAAACAGTAGCAAATATTAGAGCGACTATATAGTCCATAGTAGCAATAGATACCAAACCAGCATTTTCTTTTCCAAGAAATTGAGTAAAAGACAAATTGCACTTTTGCCCCCAATACTTATAAAAATACGGATCTGTAGTACTTATTAAAAGTAGAAATGAGAAAACTAACCAGTTATAAATTTTAAAAAAGATATTAGGAAATGACTTTACATATTTTTTAATAATTAACAAAAGTAAAGGTAGGATAAAAATATATCCCATAATCGATAAATCAAGGCGTAGTCCATTCCACCACACCAAAGGGAACTCGCCTAAATCACTCCAACTATTTTGTAAGTTTACCAAAACAAAAAACAGCTTTGAGATCACAAAAAATGTAAACCAAGTTTTAAATAGGTTATAAAAATACCAGCTTACTCTCACTTAAATCTATCTAATCTAACTTCTGAATGCAAAGGAGTATTATTCAACAAATAATCAGAAAACTCCATAGCGTGCAAAGGTATTAAACTAACCCCCTTACTCCCAAATCCATTAAAAACATAAACGTTATTGAACTTAGAATGAACACCCATAATAGGTCTTCGATCAACAGTTGCAGGTCTAACACCTGCATAGTGTTTTAATACTTTATACGGCACATTTATCACCTTATCTAACTTTTCAATTAAATCACTTTTCTTTTCATCTGTAGGATTTAAACTTGTATCATTAGGATTATATGTTGCTCCTATTCTCCATAAATTATTGTGCATGTGCTGCATAAAAACTGGACCTAAAAAGATTCTATCTTTATAAGGTAAATCCGCTTCAATTTCAATCAACTCCCCCTTTGTTGCAACAAATGGCAAGTTACTAAATAGACTGTTCTCTAGCACCTTGTATCCCTCGCAAAAAACAATGTTTTTAAACGTAATATCTTTATAAGAATTTGCATCTAAGTTTAGGTACTCGTATTCAAACAATTCATCTCGGTGGGGCATATTTTGTTTGCAAGCATTCAGAAATGCTGTAATTTCTAGCCTTCCTCCTTTATTAATGTTCAATAAGCCGTATTGAGTTTTTAACCCAGCTAAATCATCATTTATAAAAGAACAGTATCCTTTATATTTTGCCTGATGAGCTTTGCTTAGCCAAATATTTTGTTCACCAGCAGTTGCAAATACCCGTGTAAGGATCTTTGGTGTAAAAAAACTTGTATTAAACCGAACTTCTAATTCTTTGTAATATGCACTTAGACCATTAAATATTTCGTTAGCTCTCCAAGTAAGCGTAAAAAACTTTCCAGCTATAGGATTAACCAAACCTGCTGCTATTACTGAAGAGTAGTTCTCTTTACTTGCATCGATAACAAGTGTTTTTTGCCCTCTTTCTTGCAGTTGGAATTGCAAATTATGTCCTGCTAACCCTCCACCTACAATCAGAAAATCAATTGATTCTGACATGAAGCACAAAGATACTATGCTATTATTTTATGTTATTTGCACTATGCAAAAAATACTTGCAGTTTTTATAGTTTTATTTCTAGTTGTAGCGTGCAAGGATGTAATAAATCTTCCTGAGTACGATACTTTTGAAGATAACGAAGACCCAATCATTGTGATAACAAGCCCTCAAAAAAATGAGACTTATTCAGGATTATCTCAAATTCCTATAACGGTGGAGTTTAGCGACAATTATCAATTGGACGGAATCCGGTTTCAGATGTCGCCCACTAATGTGGCGGCACCTTCTATAAACTTTACTACGGCAGTAAATGACTCAACATATAGCATAGACACTTTTTACACCGTTCCTTCAACAGATAGTATCACCTACAATGTTTTAATCATTGCAAACGATATTGTAAATAACATAACAACCGAAGCATACACCTTCAATACAAAGGATTAATTTAAGAAACTTGAAACTTACCTTAACACTATTTCTTCCTTTTATTTATTCAATTGGTCTTTGCCAAATATTGGATACGTCTAAAGCTCATAGGTATGCACCAGCAGAAATATTTGAGATAAATGAAATTGGGCTTCAAAATCTACAACTTGATACAATAAAGTTGGATACATCTCTAAATGGATTTGAGAAATACTACGACATTTACCAAAATCAATTTCCGTTTTTAGATTTGGGTTTGGAAGGAAGCTCTAACCTTAATTTAAGCAAGGCAAATAATAGGGAATCCAAATTTAACCTTGGTGTGCATAATGTAGATTATTACTTTTTTAATGACAGTATTAAAATATATCAAACCAAGAAACCTTTCACCCGTTTAAACTACTCTCAAGGCAACAAAGAGTTAGTCTATATTGACATTATACACGCACAACAAATCTCGGAGAGACTGAGCTTTGGAATAAATTATCGACGTCTAAAAAATCAAAACTTTTACTATTCTAATATAGCCAATATTGACAGAGTAAGAATGAACAATTTGTTCAACACCAAGTTCTACACCGGTTATTATTCAAAAAACAGAAAATACGAAATGCTGTTTTCCTACCTCTGGAATTCTTCAAGGAATGTAGAAAGTGGAGGCCTTGATTCTACCGAGTATTTTAACTCCTTAAGTGGACGAAATAAAATAGACAACAATACGGCTGTTTTTACTGATGCTAATTCCACACAAGCTCAAAATCAATTTACATTACTACAGTACTATAGACCCGGCGGAAATACTTCAGACACTAACTTGAAGCACAGTTTGGAGCGATTTACCAATCAATTTTATTTGAAAACAAAATTTGCATCTAGGAGAGTTGAATTTGAAGATAATAATGCAGATTCTTTGAATTATGGTTACAATTTAGAAAACTTTAAAGACTCTATTTATCATAGAACATTTAGTAATGAGTTTGGATATGTCCTAAAAATAAAGCCATTATTCATTTCAGCAGGATTACTTCACTCGCTTGACAGAATTTATATGTTTGGAAAGAACACATATTTTAATAATGTGTATGCAAAATCTCACGCAGGCTTTAATTATAAAATTTTTAGACTATTTGCAAAAGCAGATTTAGGCCTATTTGGGTATAACTTGGGTGATTACATCTTAAACGCAAATGCACAAACAGAATTAAATGATTTAAATATTAGTGTGGGAATCTTGTCTCAATTAACTGAACCACAATATTTAGAACAAAATCTAAACACTGCTACAGTAAACTGGTCTAACCAATTTGTAAAAACTAGTATTAATCAAATAAAAGGCGGTTTAACATACTCTAAAGGAAAACATAGATTATCAGCTAATTTACTAGTAGAAACCACTAAAAATATAATTTATATAGATAGTGACACCGTTATAAAACAACATAACGATTTTATTAGTCTTTTAAAGCTAAATGGTGTTTATAGATTTCAGAACAAATACTTTGGCAATTATACACAGGTAATGTATCAAAATGTATCAAACACTAAAGTACTTCCCAGACCAACTCTATCAGCAAGCACTAACATTTACACACAATTTGGTTTATTCAAACGAAAACTTTTTATTCAACCCGGAATAAAAGCATATTGGTTTAGCAACTTTGTTAGCCCTGTTTATAACCCTTTAATTAGAAACTGGCAATTAGGCTCAACAGATTATGAGATGTATGCTCCTATTTCTGTTTATGCAAACGCAAAAGTTAAAAGCTTCAATTTTGGGATAGAACTATTTCATGCTCAAATGCAATTAATGGGTAATGACTATTACAGCTCTCCATTGTATCCTTTAATGCCTAGGACTTTAAGAGTGAATATACGCTGGGATTTAAATAACTAGTTTTCTTTTAGAGTATAAATTTCAACACGTTTGTTTTGATCTTCTTGGGCTTTGCTCGCAGGTAACGGAAATTTCATTCTAAAGTTACTCATCCCCTTATAAGTTAGTCTTTTTTGACTCACTCCGCTTTTGACCAAATAGTTATTTACTGCTCTTGCTCTTTTAAAACTTAACTCTCTATTATATCTATCTTGAATACTATTACGAGGTCTATTAGTAGGATAATTCATATGACCTTGTATTTCTATATAAGAATTATTATTTCTTTGGAGAATTGCTAGCAACTTGTGCAGTTCTATGGTAGATTCAGGCTTAATTTCATCACTATCTGTATAGAAGAAAATACTATTAAAAGTAAACTTCCCTGTTATTGCAACAGGCTTTAGCTCTATAGTATAATGCAATGTATCTTTTGGTAAATCCACATCTTCTGGTGGTAGTTTAAAATACTCACTTAGGTAGTTTGTTGCAGAAACTGTTAAATTTAAATCCGAACTTTCAAGAGAAAAAGCAGATGACCAACCAGACGAAGCTGTACTGCTAAATTTCATAGGCAAATCCTTATAGTCAAATCCAAGTTGTGTTTTAATTGGCTTCTTAGTTTTAATATCAATTGTTTTGATAACAATAAATTTAGGAGGAAGGAGCGTAGATTTATAATCTGTTTCATATACTATAAATATTTTAGCCCGTCTATTATTTCTATGCTCCCTGCTAATCAATTGAGACTCACCAAAACTCTCTTTTTTTATAAATCTATCCGGCACCCCTAGGCTTGTTAAATAACAGAAGGTTGCTTGGGCTCTATTTTCCGCTAAAATGGTATTATAACCAGAAGACGCGAAACTATCAGTATGTCCTTCAACATAGATTTCTTTGATATTAGTACTTCCAATCTCTAAAAGCTTATCTCTAATTCTTAATTTTTGATCTTGCTCAACAACATAACTATCTGAATTAAAATAAACATAGAAATTTAAACTAGTTAGAGAATATAACTGAGCATTTGATTTCTTATTAATAGCGATGATTAGAAAAACCATTGAAATTAAACTAAATATAATTTTTTTGGAGTTCAACATAAACTTAACGAAAATAAAAGTCCCGACCATATAGGCCAGGACTAAATTTCAAAGATAAAATACTAAACTACTACTTATGATGAAATTATTAACCACGTGTACCTTACGATACAATCTTAACACTGAAATATTTGTGCCAACAAAACTTAGACTGATTATCAGACACTTAAAAAGTGACTCATTAAGGTGGTTCCCATTATTAGACACTTTGCTCTTGATTTGGGAATTATTGTACATTTTAAATCTCTTTCAGGTTGAACAGAATTTATTAAAATTAGTTATTTAGACAAACATTTACAACTGTAATTAACTTTTGATTCCAAACATAACAACACATGTAATTATGAGTGATTGATAATGTGCAGTTTATGAATAATAATGAAAAAACAGTAAAATTAAATGAGATTACTAAAATAGGCGAAAGAAAACCACTCCCATTATGAGATGACAGTAAAGGCTTACCTAAACAATTACATTCCAACCATGATTATCTTCTTTTTCGAGATACTTAATCTGATGGATTTCTTTCTTAAGTGAGGCTACCTTCTCATTTAATTCAGAATTCACCTCATACTTGATATCTCCTATGGTAACAGCGTCTACATACGTAACTGCAGCTGCAGTGCCCGTTGCAAACATACAGGTAACATTGCCACTTTTTAAATCAGACTCGAAACTCGACAACTCCACTACTTCTTCAGAAACTTCTATACCCTTTTCTTTTGCCAACTGAATTACTGTATCGCGTGTAATTCCCTTTAGAATGCTATCTTTTATCATCGGAGTAACCAGCAGTTCTCCCCGCATAAAGAAAAAATTTGCAGACCCTAATTCTTCCAAAGAGTAATTATTATTTATATCAGTCCATATAAGCTGGTCAAAACCATCTTTTTGAGCTTCTATTGTAGGGAAAAATGATGCTCCATAATTTCCACCCGCCTTTGCGTAACCAACACCACCAGTTGCAGCACGTCTATATTTTTGCTCAATCTTAATATTTAACGGCCTATCGTAATAAAAGCCCACCGGGCAAGCAATTACAATATATTTATACGTTTTACTTGGTATTGCCTTTAAAGCGTCATCAGTAGCAATCATAAACGGCCTAACATACAAGGAACCTTGATTTTTTTTTGGCACCCATTGTTTTTGTAATTCTACAAATTTTAAGATTGCATTGAAGTTTGACTTAATATCAATCGTTGGCATTGCCATACGCTCTGCGGATACATTAATTCTTTCTAAATTGTTTCTTAACCTAAAAATATTAACTCTACCACTGTCAGACTTAAAAGCCTTAAGACCTTCAAAAATAGTCTGCCCATAATGCAACGAAGAAGCCCCTGGATGTAATTCTAGTGGCTTTAGAGGTCCTAAAGTGAAATCAGACCAAGTTTCACCATCATAATCAGACACCAACATGTAATCCGTAAATACTTTGCCAAAATGTAAATCATTAAAATCACACTCATCAATTCTAGACCTCTCTAATTTATCAATATTCACTTGCACACTTCAAAGAAAATTCAATTTAATTAAATAACAGAATGTTTATACATTTGCTTAGTGAACAACTTCAGCATTGAGGACTTAAAACTCCTATTTAATAAACTTGTGATTATGCCCAAAGATCGTATTATACAAGAAGAAAAAATGCCTAAACCTGATAAAAATTCGACTGTAAAGGAGCAGCAAGATTCTATAACTGTTAAGGAACCAGCACCAGTGCTAGTTCTTAAGAATAAACCTTTCGCACTTTTTACAACTAATGAGTTGAAAGCAGAACTACTGTCCCAAAATAGCAATTTCAATAAAATCGTTGCCGCCCTAAACATAAGTAACGTATCAAATCACTTAATTACAGATATAGAAGATATTAATTCCCTAAGCCAATACAAATGTGTGTGGTGTATAGGCTTGCCACCAAAAAAACAACAAGACGTTAACACACTTGAGCACAGTAACATATTGCACTCTCCAAACCCGGAAATATTAATAAATAAGGAAGAAAAAACGAACATGTACAATCCTTTAAAACAATTTATTGACACCAATTCGGGAGTATTTTCTCGTTTATAGATTTTTCTACTTTCAAGAATAAGCGTTATACATTGGTAGCCTGTAAGTTATAACCGAAGAGAGCAAATGGCAAAATATTTGAAATTTAGGAATTAACTACATTTTCTCAATTTCCCAAAACATGAACAACTACAAAATCTTGATTGCTGAAGATAACATTTTGCAAGCAGAAGCGATATCTAAAATACTTCTTGACGTAAATATTGAATGTACAATTGTAAACTCAGGAATTGGCGTAATAGAGGAATATTATAGCGATTATTACAATCTAATCCCTTTAGACATCTTAATGCCAAAGATGAATGGCCTTGTAGCAAGTAAAGAAATTCGCAAATCCAATTCGATTATTCCAATTATAGGTTTTAGCAGCATACCTTATCAAGAAATTGAGCAAGAATTAGCAGATTGCGGCATAAACGATTACTTAACAAAACCTCGCAAACTATCTGATCTAAAGACGAAACTACAATCTTACTTTAAAGCTGCTGCTTAGCTCAACATCCATCTCAAAATTACCCCTAAGTTTATTACGCATGAATAGATTTAGATATGGGATTTGCTATCTTTGTCATTTATACATTTAGATAGGTAAATATGCTAACAAAAGACGATTTTATTAAACACAAACATCAATCTTTTTATTTAAAGCTAAAAGAACTAGCAGCTGGTAAAAAAGCAAATCCATTTAATTTTAAAATGGTTTTTTTTGGCGGCACAGGTGCAGTTGGGGGTCAAGCCGTTATAGAAGTTCTTGAGTCTTTCACCTACATAAAAAATGCCGCTCCAAAGGCAACAAACCAAAGACCAGAGTTAATACTTACAGGTATAAACATTGATCAAATAAATCAATTTAGCAATAAACTGTATCAAGTATTTGGTAAAAATAAATTTGAACAACTAGAACGTGAAGAAGATAGACTAAAGTTGCTTTATGACGATTTTGTTGTAATTCACTTTAGGATATTACTCGCTGCTCCAAAATTCCAAGTAGACTTAGCAGCGGAACTACCTAAGTTTAAAACAAAACAAGAAAAAATAGACTTCTTAATTTCTGAAGCAAGCCAAACTACTTCTCCATTTGAAGCATATATAAAAGAAATAAAAGAATATCTAGGTTTAGGAAAAGACGAAAAGATAAGAGCTGTTTTCAGCGGAATACCTGTACCAAGTGTTGCAACTTATCACTTTGAAGCCATTGATAGACTTATTGACAAACACGGTTTAACAACAGGTGAAACTGAAAAGAAACTAGAAAGGTCAATCAAAAAAGAAATTCTTAAAGGTCTTGCACAAGATTTTGGTGACATTAAAAAACACCATGCAGAGGAAGTATTAATGGCTCACACAACGTCAGTTGGCGGAATGTACCAAATAATTGGAGAAGAACCAGTTATTAAACTTGGATACGCTCACTCATCATTAGGAGACTTACTAAAAGAAAAACAGTTTTATGCCAATGAATTAACTATTCAGTATTCAAATTTTGGGTTAAAAAGCTTAGTAACCGCATCTGCAATAGGTATTGATTACATATACCAAAGCAGTTCATTGCCATTGAGTAGTGGTGTTTCCAGAAAGTTTAGAATGGCCAATGAGCTTGGCACTCTGCCGTTTGATTTAAAAGTTACTCAAGATAAAAAAGGACAAAAACTGTTAAATAAAATATTTGTATCAAAAACAGTTGCAACAAAGCACCCTGTATTAGACGAAAAAGGTAATCCTTCCGAAAAATACGATTACAATTTTGGGAAATCTCAAGATAAAATTCCAAACCTTAATGTTAACTATGCTTTAAGAAGTGGAGAAAATGGTCTCTTTTCATTAGATAATGCATACTCACTCTATCTAAATATGAAAATAGCATCGCAAGAAGAGTTAGCTCATGTTTTAGTGTATAATGCATTTTTTGGAGATGATAAACAGAAACCTTGGTTCGATGACCACGGAATATGTTATTACACTCAAACAGATAACAGCAGCTTAGTTTTTGCATTACTTAATAACAGAAGAGAATTTAGGAGGTATCAAACAAGTGCTTTCACTACGAAAGCTTTTCAAGAACTAGGCTCAAGTAAACACCAAGCAGAACTGCATATGCATGGTTTGTTCATATTAATGCACAAACTCAAAAACCTAAGTCCGAAACAAGTTTCTACTAAAATCACTTCAAAATATAAAGAAGACGAAGTTAGACAGTTTGTTGACCGGAATACTCCAGAATTATTGCTAGAAGATGTATTAGAATATAGCCAAGACATTAATAAATTAGCCGAATCATTTAGAGATTTACTTAGCATCAAAACCATTGATGACGTTGCAGCGTTCACTCATTTTAAAGGTGAGCTTAAAGGTTTTATAAAAACTTTTTACAATGGCTTACACGCTTGCATTACACAAACAGTAAGAGCAATTACATCGTTAGGCACCCCAATTATATTTAGAAATTCTGAAGGTAAAGATGAAATATTAGCAGGACCTTACTTTGCTCCATTAGACCTCATATTAACTAACAACTATACTCTTCTTGAAACAATTGAGGATATCTGCAGAACCTACAAGTTGAATAGGGAAGACTTTACCAACTGGTTAGTTTGTAATAATGGTTTTGTAGACCTTAGACCTGAAGCCATTTTAAACACAGGAAAAACCTTCACAGATGGCTTAACTGAAGAAATAAGATTATACAGCAATAAGGCAGATTTCAGAAAAGCAATTAATGCATTAAAATTTAAGAATGCTAAAAATCTGGAAGAAAACTACCATTACAACACGAGCGGCATTCTTGCTTTCTGTGGAAGAATTGAAGGTTTATATGAGCAACTCAGAAACTTTGACTTAAGTCTAGGAACTTATAATGGCTGGAAATCACTATTCCCAACAGATAGTAACGAGAACCACATCTTAATTCCTGGACTTGTTGAAGCAATGAGACACTACAGTGAAGGATTAGGTAAAATTACCGGTAGCGAGTTTCTTTACCCTAGATATGGGTATTATGCAGATTAGCGTTAGCACACCAAAACAAAGAAAAATACGCACAATTCTTGTTACGCGGAAGATAATTCACCACTTCAAGGAAAAGCATATTACAGACTAAAACAGACTGACTACGATGGGACTTCAACATACTCTGACATAGTCAATATTTTAAGCACTATTGACAATAAAATAACGGTTTACCCAAATCCTGCTAAAACTCAAGTACACATAAAATATAGTAATCGGTTTGCACCAGCATACAGAGTTACAAATGCTCTGGGTAAAATGTAACCAAAATAACAACAGAGCAATTAACAAATGGTCAATCCAAGCTCAATATCTGAAATTTAAAAAAATGCCTTTACATTTATAAAATAAAGAATGAAACTAAAACTTTTATTAAGTAATAAAAGCTAAAAAATAGTGCAATAAAAAATCCGCTTTCGCGGATTTTTTAAGTATTAATTTATTTTGAAAAAACTAATTCTTTAATCTACGTTATCGTGTAAAAACGAATTATTGGTGCGTAGTTCTGGTTTTTTTTCAGAATTATCAACTAGACTAGTTCTTGACAACGCTACATCGCTGGAATGTGGGGTATCCTCCAATCTTACACCTTTTCTGATGTAAGCAGGAACACCTTCCATTTCTTCAATGCCATCTTCCTTATTCGCAGTTTCATTAAGTTCCTTTAAATAACGCATTCGCTTCTTGATTTGTTCAATTTTTCTATTTGCTGCAAGCGTTTCTTCATCCTCAAATCCTGGCAACTCATCAAAAATGGTAGTTTGCGGATTTTTTTCTTCTGCCTCATCATCGCCCTCTTCAGTTATATCAACTGAGCCCAAATCGAACTCGATTTCTTCGCTAGTTTCAAACGTTGTATTATACTTGTTTTCTGCCCTATTAAAACCTGTAGCTATAACGGTTACAGACAAAGTACGTCCTAAATTTTCATCAAAACATAAACCACATTTTAAAGTTGCATCTCTTCCAGCTTCATTTTGTAAAAACTCATTTATTGCGGCATATTCATCCATAGTAGCCTCTTCCTCTCCATAAGAGATATTAACCAGCAGATCACTTGCTCCTTGAATTTTATTATCGTCTAACAATGGAGAATTTAAGGCTTGGGATACCGCTCGCATAGCTCTATCATCTCCTTCGCTCATACCCATACCCATTATTGCAACCCCACTATTTGTCATAGCAGTTTTAACATCCTCAAAATCTACGTTTATAGAACCCGCAATTGTAATAATCTCAGCAATCCCTTTAGCCGCTGTAGCTAAAACATTATCAGCATAACCAAATGCTTTGCTGATAGCTAAGTTTCCATAAATATCTTTTATTCTGTCATTTGATATAACAAGTAAAGAATCTACATTTTCTCTAATTTCTTCAATACCGTGAAATGCTGCATCGCACCTTCTGTTCCCTTCAAAAGAAAAAGGAGTTGTTATGATACCAACTGTTAAGATACCCATATCCTTTGCGGCCTTTGCAATAACTGGAGCTGCTCCAGTTCCTGTTCCGCCTCCCATTCCTGCAGTTACAAATACCATTTGTGTATTGACGCCAAGGCTGTCAATAATATCTTTAATATTCTCTTCTGCCGCTTTTCTGCCAACTTCGGGATTAGAACCTGCACCACGACCTTCTGTTAACTCATTACCTATCTGAATTTTATTTGGTATAGGGCTACTCTCAAGTGCTTGTGCATCTGTATTGCAAATAAAAAAATCAACACCGTTAATTCCTTCACGGTACATATGGTTAACTGCGTTTCCGCCGCCACCGCCGACTCCAACTACTTTAATAATTGAAGATCTGTCTTTTGGTAATTCTACTGTAAAACTCATAGTTAATATTTTTTATTTAAAGTCCTCTATATCTGCTTCGTCTTTTAACCACTCTTTAATTCTATCAAAAAATGCTGGTTTCTTTTTAGTAGCCGTATACATTTCTCCAACTTCGTTCACTACACTTCTTTCGTCTTGTAACCCGCGTAAAACTAATCCAACACTTGTTGCGTAAATAGGGCTCTTTACTTCCTCAACCATTCCTTTTGCTAGATGTTCATTTGGATATCCAATTCTAGCATCTAATCCTGTAACAAACTCAGCCAATTGAGCTATGTGCTTTAACTGAGAACCACCTCCAGTTAACACAATGCCTCCAGCAAGTCTTTTTTCTAAGTTAGATGCTTTAATTTCAAAATACACCAACTCCAATATTTCTTCTATTCTAGCTTGAATAATTTTAGACAAGTTTTTAATTGAGATCTCTTTTGCTTCTCTGCCTCTTATTCCGGGAATGCTGACAATTTCATTTTCACTAAGCTCATTAGCTAATGCACAGCCAAATTTGGTTTTAAGTAATTCAGCATGTGCCTTCATTACATTACAACCTTCCTTAATATCTTCAGTTATTATATTACCTCCGTATGGTATAATAGCGGTATGTCTTATAATGTTATCGTGAAAAATAGCAACGTCTGTTGTTCCTCCACCAATATCAACTAAAACAACTCCAGCTTCAAGTTCTTCTGGACTTAAAACTGCTTCAGCAGAAGCTAATGGCTCAAGTGCTAATTCCGACACTTTTAAACCTGATTTTTCAACGCATTTAAAAATATTTTTAGCCGCCGTAATTTGCCCTGTAATTATATGAAAATTTCCTTCTAATTTAACTCCAGACATTCCTACGGGATCTGTAATACCTGGTTCATCATCAACTGTATAATCTTGAGGAAGAACATGTATAATTCTATCTCCAGGCTTAACAGCTAGCTTAAACATGTCATTTTCTAGCTTGCTTAAATCTTCATTAGAAACTTCACTTTCTCCATCGTTTCTTATTATCATACCTCTATGTTGAAGGCTATTGATATGGGCACCCGCAATACCTACTTGTACACGTTTAATATCTACATTAGATTTTTCTGAAGCTTCCTTTATTGCTTGCTGTATAGCAGCCACTGTTTTATCTATGTTAGAAACAACACCTCTAGTTACACCATCATGAGATGAAACCTTTCCCATTCCTAATATATCTACCTTACCATATTGATTAGCCCTACCTACAATAGCACATACTTTAGTTGTACCAATATCTAATCCTACAATAATTTTTTCTTGTGTTTCTTCCATAATGCTAATTACAAACTATTTGGTCTTTATACTTTAAGTTTATTGTTTTGTATTTGCTCCAGCCTATTTTATTAAGTCCTTCGTTGTAAAAATCGTTAAGTTTGGTGAACTTTTTTTCAAGGTTTAAAGTATCACCAACAACTATCGTTTGATTTTTAACTTTTGGAATGATAATTAAATCTCCTTTGCTGTTTACAAATATTTGTTCAGTTAGGGCTTCCAAAAATTCGTTTTCTTGCACATAGGTGGAAAGCGTGTATACTTTCTTAATCACATCTGGGATAAATACACCGTTTGAGATTGGAACTCTTGCAGATTCTAGTCCATTTGCAGGAATTTCTACAAAATCAGCATCTAAATAAAACGAATTTGCCCCTTTAGGCATTATCCTAATCTGAGGTATCCTTTGCTCAATATCTATTCTTAATTCTCCTCTCAAATCAAAACTCACTTCAGCATTCTTTACTGCAGCAAATTCTTCTAGACGTTTTTCAATGTCTACAATGTCAATATCATTATAAGCTCTTCCATTTAGTCCATTTACATACCATTCATTCAACTTATTTATAATAAGAGACTCCGTTAATAACTGTTTTTCAATAGGAGCGTCTAGGTTTATTATTATACTTGTACACGGCTGAATTTCTTGCTTTTGTTTTAAAACTATCAGCATTCCTAATAATAGCACAAGAGAAATAACATACAATGTTTTTCTTACATATGAATTAACTCTTATTGCCATATTCCACTTTAATTGGTTCAACTAATCTATCAATATCTCCAGCACCCAAAGTCAATAGAACTTCAATATTTCTACTTTTTAGTTCTTGCAATAAATCTTTTTTTTGCACACACACTCTATCCTGCATAACTACAGACGCTAGCAAAGCATTGGATGTTATGCCTTCAATTGGCTCTTCCCTAGCTGGATAAATTGGTAAAAGAATTAACTCATCTGCCTTACTCAATTCGACAGCAAAATCTTCCATAAAGTCGCGAGTTCTACTAAAGAGATGCGGTTGAAAAACTGCTGTAATTTTCTTTTGAGGATATAGGTTTCTTACAGAAGAAATAATAGCAGATAATTCACTAGGATGATGTGCATAGTCATCAATAAAAACAAAGTTTTTTTTGTTTACTATAAACTCAAACCTCCTCTTTATTCCGAGAAATTTCGCTAAACCGTCTCGAATTGATTTTAAAGACAAACCTGCCTTTAAGCTCATTACAGTTGCACCAACCGCATTTTCTAAATTATGTAATCCAGGAATATTCAAGTACAGATTAGATGCCACTATGTTTGAATGATTATCTAAAACGTCAAACTCTGTACCTCTGCTAGTTTCGGATGTTATTCTGGCATAATAATCTGCCGTATAATCTGTAGCTGAATAACTTTTTCCTTTAATATTTCGAGCTTTATTCTTTGCATAAAACACATTCCCGTTATTCGGAACTAAGTTCGCAAATTGCTTATAAGACTCTTCTAACTGCTCCTTTGCACCGTAGATATCTAAGTGGTCAGCATCGGTAGATGTTATTATTGTGTAATTTGGTTTGAGATGTAAAAATGATCGATCAAATTCATCCGCTTCCGTTACACTAAATTGATCTCCTTCCTTTTTTTGATAATAATAATTGCTCTCTAAATTGGTACTTATTCCACCTAAGAATGCTGAAAAATGCCAGTTTGACTGCTGCAATATAGTTGCAACCATACTACTGGTTGTAGTTTTTCCGTGTGTACCAGCAACACTCAAGTTTTTAGTTTCTTGAGTAATTAAGCCCAACACTTCTGCCCTTTTCTTTAGGGTAAATCCCTTATTTCTAAAGTGGTTTAAAATTGTGTTTGACTTAGAGATTGCAGGTGTAAAAACCACCAAAACACGTTCAGTTGATTCTAAATAGACACTTGGTAATTCTATTAGTAAGTCCTTAAATGTTACGGATATCCCTTCTTCCTCAAGCTTTCTAGTTAAAGGTGAAGGCGTTTTATCATAGCCAAAAACCACCTGGCCTCTGTTATTAAAATAACGAGCCAAAGCACTCATTCCTATCCCCCCTATTCCAACAAAAAATATATGTGTAAACTTATTTTTCAATAGAACGTACTATTTCTTTAACTATACTTTTAGCAGCATCAGGCAAACCCAATGCTTTAATCTTACGACCTAGCAATTCTAATTTATCTTGATTAGACATTAACTCTAAAACTTGTTTTCCAATATGGGTTTCTGCCTCAATATCTTTGCACAAAACTGCCGCCTCTTTGCTAACCAAACTCATTGCATTTTTAGTTTGATGATCTTCTGCAACAAATGGAGACGGAATAAAAATTGTTGGCTTACCTAGTGCTGAAAGCTCAGACACAGACATTGCTCCAGCTCTGCTAACAACCAAGTTTGATGCACCATAAGCTAAATCCATTTCTCGTATAAAAGGAACGCGTACACCCCAATTATATTCACCATATTCTCCAGCAAAGTTTTTACCCGTTTGCCATAACAATTGAATATTATTCTTTTCAAATACACTCAAATTAGCTTCAATTGCCTCGTTAATGGTTCTGGCTCCTAAACTTCCACCTACCACTAATACTGTTTTCTTTGAAACATCTAAACCAAAGTGATTTCTTGCATCTACACTGCTTACGCTTGAAGAAAGTATGTCTTGACGAATAGGGTTTCCGGTTAACACGATTTTACCTTTGGGGAAAAATCTTTCCATACCATCATAGGCTACGCATATTTTTTTTGCCGCATTTTTAAGCAGCTTGTTTGTTATCCCGGGAAACGAATTTTGCTCCTGTAAAAACACGGGAATTCCCATTTTACTGGCCACAAAGTTTAAGGGACCACTTGCATACCCCCCAACACCAATAGTAAAATCTGGCTTAAAGCTTTTAATGATTTTTCTTGAATGCCAAAGGCTTGATAAAACCTTAAAAGGTAAAATCAAGTTTTTTGGTGTTAAGCTTCGTTGCAATCCAGATATCCATAGCCCGTATATTTTATATCCAGCTGCAGGAACTTTTTCCATTTCCATTCTACCTTTTGCTCCCACAAATTCTATGTCACTATCAGGAAACTGAGCCTTTATTTCATTGGCAATTGCAATTGCAGGAAATATATGACCTCCTGTTCCTCCTCCAGAAATAAGTATTTTATATTTCTTTGACATCTTCTCTGTTTTGATAAATGGTTCTGCTTGCACTTAAAATTATACCGAATGCGATACTAGTAAACAAAATGGAGGTTCCACCCCTACTTACAATGGGTAGTGCTAGACCTGTAACTGGCAATATGTTTACGGCAACCCCCATATTTATGAGTGCTTGCCCAACTAAACTAAACCCTAATCCAATAGCCATTAAAGCAGCTAAGGGATTTTCCGTTCTTAGTACAATTCTAAACGTTCTATATAGCAATAGGAGGTAGAGCACAATTAATGTTAATCCACCAATTATGGATCCATATTCTTCTATTATTATAGCGTAAATAAAATCTGCAAATGGAGATGGCAAAAAATTCTTTTGGCGACTTTTACCTGGCCCTTTACCTAACAAACCACCTCTTGCAACAGCGATGTTGGCTTGTTTATTTTGATAAGTGCCACCATCATCACTTTTATTTAGCCAGACTTCTACACGAGACTTCATTGTTGTTAACCTACCAACCTGAACATCTGTATTCCAAGCGTAAGCAATTAATCCCCCAAAAACTAAAACACCAATACCTACAAGTAGTCCCATTTGTTTCATAGGAATTCTACCAATAAATAAAACAAGCATACTGGTAAGAAACAATACTGCGGATGTAGAAAAATCCTCAGGAAATATTAAGACACACACAAGCATTATTACTCCGAGAATGGGAAGCAGTGTTTTCTTAAAATCATGTACTTCTCCTTGTCTTTTAGCCATAAATCGAGCCACGTATATTATTAAGGCAACTTTAGCAAAATCGGACGTTTGAACGGTAAGACTAGTTCCTGGGAGCCTCATCCACCGAACCGCATCATTAATCTCAACTCCAAACAACAAAGTGTAAACTAACAAAGGCACAGACAGCCATAACATTAATTGGCTAATTCTTGAAAAATATTGAATATTAATTAAATGTGTTAGCCACATTGTAAACAAACCAAAAGCTAAAAGAGCTACATGCTTAATTAAATAATACTCCGTATTCCCACCTCGTTCAAAATATGCTAACGTACCTGTAGAAGAGTAAACAGCCAATACCCCAAAAATGGACAAGACAAATACAATGAACCATATTACTGGATCACCTTTAAGATATTTATTCAGGGTCTCTTTCACAGACCTCTTACCGCTCTCTTAAATTGATTTCCTCTATCTTGGTAATTCTCAAATAAGTCGAAACTAGCACAAGCAGGTGACAAGAGCACTGTTTCACCAGTTTGACCTAACCCATAAGCAAGATCTACCGCTTCTTCTGCAGTTCCTGCGTTGATCATCATATCTACATCTTTTCTAAACGCTTGATGTAGCTTAAGATTATTTTTTCCTAAGCAAACTATAATTCTAACTTTGTCTTTCACTAATGGCTTAAGACACTCATAATCATTGCCTTTATCTACTCCACCTGCAATCCATATTACCGGTTTTTCTGCACTTTCTAAAGCATACCAAGCCGCATTTACATTGGTAGCTTTACTATCATTAATAAAACTTATTCCTTTTACTTTTGAAACAAACTCTAATCTGTGTTCTACATTTCTAAAATCAGAGAGACTCTCTCTTATGGTCTCTTTTCTAATTAAAAGTGAATTTGCAATTATGGCTGCAGCCATAGAATTGTAAGTGTTGTGCTTTCCTGCGATAGTAAGTTGATCGATTGACATAGTGAAATTTGCTTTTGATTTAGTTATGATTATGTTAATTTGATTGTTTTCTACCCAAGCTCCATTTTCTATTTTTTGCGGATGTTGAGTAAAAGGTAAAAGCCGAGCTTCTGATTTATAATTTGTTAAGTAATTAGTGATATCTGAATCGTCTGCACAGTAAATGAAATTTTGACTGCTGCTTTGATTTTGTGTTATTCTAAATTTAGACTGTATGTAATGTTTGTAGCTCTCATACCTATCCAAATGATCTGGAGTTATATTAAGAAGAACGGCATAATCTAATGCGACTGTTTCCATACCATCTAGCTGAAAACTGCTTAGTTCCAACACATAATACTCTTTGTCTTCCGTAGCTACTTGTTTAGCAAAACTGTAACCTATGTTGCCTGCTAAACCAACATTAAATCCTGCTTTTTGCAGAATATGATGCGTAAGCATAGTAGTAGTTGTTTTACCATTAGTACCCGTAATACCAATTAGAGTGGCATTTGTATAGTGAGCAGCAAACTCAATTTCTCCAACAATTGATATGTTTTTAGACCTTGCTTCAATAAGTAAAGGGATATTATCTGCAATACCAGGACTTTTTATAATAGTTTTTGAGCCTAAGATTTTTTTAACCGAATGAATTCCTTCTTCAAACTCAATTCCATGTCTTTCTAATTCAGCTTTATATTGCTCTTCAATTTGGCCATAGTCAGACACCCAAACGTCAAAACCTTGGGTTTTAGCCAAAATTGCTGAACCTACACCACTTTCACCAGCACCTAATATGGATATTAAGTTGCTCAACTTATCTTAGTTTAAATGTTACAATGGTTAGAATAGCTAGCATTATGCCTACAATCCAAAATCGAGTTACAATTTTGGGTTCAGTATATCCTAGTTTTTGATAATGATGATGAAGAGGGGACATTTTAAAAATTCTGCGACCTTCTCCATATTTCTTTTTAGTGTATTTAAAGTAGCTTACTTGCATAACCACACTTAAGTTTTCTACTAAAAATATACCGCACAGAATTGGCAGAAGTAGCTCTTTTCGCACCATTAAGGCAAGAACAGCTATAACACCACCGAGAGCCAAGCTTCCTGTATCTCCCATAAAAACCTGAGCCGGAAAACTGTTATACCATAAAAAGCCAATACACGCTCCTGTAAAAGCCGCTGCAAAAATTACCAGCTCCCCTTGGTTTGGTATAAACATAATATTGAGGTAGTCTGAAAAAATTAAGTTGCCCGATATAAAAGCTAATACCGCTAGTGTTATACCAATAATAGCTGAACTTCCTGCGGCTAATCCATCAATTCCATCCGTTAAATTAGCTCCATTAGAAACTGCGGTAATAATAAAAATGGCGACTATCATATAAACTAACCAGCCCCATTTTTCTGCACCTTCATCATCCATCCAAAAAAGTAACTTATCGTAGTTTACCTCATGCGTTTTGATAAAAGGAAGTGTTGTTGTTGTACTTTTTACATCTTGAAAATACATTAACTGACCGTTAATTTCTTTTACTTCCACACCAACAGGTACTTCATCTGCAGATGCAATTTTATATTGCTCTCTAACTACTACATTATCATTAAAATGAAGTACTAAAGCTACAATTACGCCTAACCCAACCTGACCAACTACCTTAAACTTTCCTGAGAGGCCTCCTTTATTCTTTTTGTAGATTTTTATGTAATCATCTATAAACCCAATTAGACCAAGCCAAACGGTACTAAACAACATCAGCATTACGTAAACATTGTCTAGCCTAGCAAAAAGAAGGGTAGGTATAAGAATGGCAGCTAAAATTATTAAACCACCCATTGTAGGTGTTCCTTTTTTAGCTTTCTCTCCATCTAAACCCAAATCTCTAATAGTTTCAGCCGCTTGCCTATTTCTAAGCATTTCAATCAGTCTTTTACCGAACAATAAAGAAATAGTTAAAGAGAGTATAACAGCAAACGAAGCTCTAAAGGAGATGTATTGAAACACTCCAGCTCCTGGCATATTATACATAGAATCAAGATACTTAAATAGGTGATAAAACATTATTCATTAATTAGTTTAAGGTTAGTAATTAGAATTTCTCTATCGTCAAAAGGGTGCTTAACACCCTTAATTTCTTGGTATGTTTCGTGCCCTTTACCAGCTACCAGTATTACATCCCCTGGTGAACTTAAAGCTATAGCAGTTTTAATAGCTTCCTCTCTATTGGTTATTTGCAACACTTTTTTAAAATGAACAGGATCTACCCCTTTCATCATCTGAGCTATGATTTCAGTAGGGTCTTCAGATCTTGGATTATCTGATGTAACAATTACTCTATTAGAAACCTCTGACGCTATCCTAGCCATAATAGGTCTCTTCTCAACATCTCTATCTCCACCACAACCAACTACAGTAATAAGCTCTTCATTATTAGTTCTTATTGAACCAATTGTTTCAAGTACATTTTTTAGAGCATCCGGAGTATGTGCATAATCTACTATTGCTGTTCTTCCAGCTTCTTTAATGTTCTGAAATCTTCCATCTACACTGTTTAAAGCACTTAAAGAAGTAATTATATCTAAATGATCTTTGCCCAACAAAAAAGCAACACCATAAACAGCCATCACATTGTAAGCATTAAATTCACCCACCACTCTTAGCCATACTTCGTCCCCTCTTATATTTAAAAGCATACCGCTGAAATCACTCTCAACCAGCTTGGTTTTAAAATCACTCATCGACTTTAGACTATAAGTATACTTCGTAGCCTTTGTATTCTGCACCATAATTTGACCATTGCGGTCATCCTTGTTTATTAGTGCAAAAGCAGAACTATCCAACTCATCAAAAAGCCTTTTTTTGGTATATAAATAATCCTTAAAATCTTTATGATAATCTAAATGATCGTGCGTTATGTTAGTGAACACACCACCTTTAAAAACTAATCCAGCAGTTCTACTCTGATGCAATGCATGTGAACTCACTTCCATAAAAGCATACTCACAACCTTGATCTACCATATCTGCTAATAGCTCATTAATCCTTACACTATTAGGTGTAGTATGAGTAGAGTTAGTGTCTTTGCCATTAATGGAATACTTGATAGTTGAAAGCAACCCACACTTGGCTCCAAATTCACTAAAACATTCATACAACATTGTGGCTATTGACGTTTTACCATTAGTGCCGGTTACCCCTATTAACTGAAGTTGTGTTGACGGAAAATCATAATAAGCTGATGCCAATAGCCCTAAGGCCCGTGCAGAATCTTCTACTTTTAAATAGCAAACTCCATCTTGCACATCTTTTATTTCTTGACATAGAATTACTGTTGCTCCAAGTGTAATTGCTTTTTTAATATACAAATGACCATCAGTAGCAAAACCCTTCGTTGCAGCAAATAGAAAATCTGATTCAACCTTTCTTGAGTCTAAACTTAAACCTGCAATCTGTCGCTCTGTATAGCCAATAATCTCTATTGGCCGTATTGCATCTAATATGTCGTCTAGATTTCTCATTTTAATCTTATATAAACTCTTCTATTTTGAGAAACCGAAACATCTGGCACTGGACTCTGATCTATTACTCGTCCATACCCCTTAACTATTGGCTTTAAACCGTGTTTTTCTAGTACATATACTGCATCTCTAGCTCCCATATTGATTACATTAGGCATTTTACCAGGAGTAGGCACGACAGGAACAATCTTTTTATCTTGAGCGTTTATAGATACTAATTCTGAGCTAGACTCTACGTTGAGTTGCACGCCCAAGTATTTATTTAGAGATTTTAAATCAGAATATGTGCCTGCTAAATAGTGCGGATACTGTTTACCTTCTTTTGGTTTTATCTCATCCTTAATACTGATAGTAAAGATTTTTTCAGCTACTTCTTTAAATACGGGTGCAGCAACAGATGAAGAGTAAAAAACTCCATTTGAAGGGCGATTTACCATTACATAAATACTATAAATAGGTTTGTACGCAGGAAAATGCCCAACAAAACTCGCATTGTATTTCTTTTGAGTTTGATAGCCCGATTTAGATGCAATTTGAGCGGTACCTGTTTTACCAGCTAAGGCAACAATATTTGACTTGACTTTTCTAGCAGAACCTTTCTCAAAAACAGCTGCAGTAAGATGCTTTATATATTCCGACGTTTTCTTTGAACATACTTTCTTGGCCGTTACTTCACCCTCAATATTTCTTACAACTTCACCAGCATCAGTAACTTGCTCTACAATAATTGGAGGAACCAAACTACCATCATTAATAATAGCGTTGTACGCCGTTAACAACTGCAAAGCTGTATGTTGGTTTTCATATCCAATTGCTAACCAAGGCAATGTTAATTTAGACCAAGTATTAGATTTTGGATGATTTAGAATTGGTTTAGGTTCACCCAAGATTTCAATACCAGTTGGCACATCTAATTCTAACCGCTTTAAATGCGAAATATATTTATTGGGATCACTTGCATAATTATCAAAAATTAAGCTAGAAAAAGCAACATTACTTGACCTTGCGAAAGCATCAACAAAACTTGCCTTTTTATGCTTTCCCATATCAGAATCTCGCATAGGCTTATTAAAGTACTCTCTATAACCATTGTATAAGTCTACCGTGTCTTGTGGCTTCACATAACCATCTTCAAAAGCCGCCATTGCAGAAAACACTTTCCACACGCTACCCGGTTCATAACTCTCTCCTATGGAGTAATTATACCTCTCAGAATAGCCCCCATCTCCATCACTTTTTAAATTAGTAATTGCCTTAATTTTTCCGGTATTAACTTCCATAACAACAACACAACCGTGATCTGCTTTATGGGCAGATAAGGCTGCACTTAAAGACCTTTGAGCAATCTCTTGAAAGTCTATATTTATTGTAGTGTGGACATCTCTGCCGTTTTGAGGTTCTTTTAAGTTTTCATCATTTATTGGTCGGTAACCTCCAGAAATACGTTGAGCTAGTCTTTTACCTTTAACTCCTCCCAAGTCTAAATCATAACTTCGCTCCAGCCCAACTCCAGGATTATTAACTGTGCTATACCCAACAGTTCTAAAGGCTAACTGCCCTGCAGGTCTTACTCGTTTTGTAGATAATTCTGAAATAAAACCGCCTTTATACCTGCCTTTTTCAAAGATAGGCCAGCTTCTCATTGCTCTTTGTTGATGGTAATTAACTTTTCTACCAATTAGCTTATACCTATTGCCATCCGCACGTGCTTTCCTTAATGAAGATCTATAATATGCTGCTGAATTATTAGTAAACATTTCAGACATCGCAATGGACAAATCACTTACATATGCATTAAAAGTGTCATCACTTACTATCGTTGCATCCCATCTAATTTCATAAATAGGCATTGAGGTTGCCAACAAGCTACCATCATCAGAATACACATTACCCCTTGCAGGACTTATATCTTGCTTAACAATGGTTAAACTATCTGATTTGCTTAACCACTCAGAACCTTCTACAAATTGTATTTTAAACATCTGGAGCACGATGTAAAAAGCAAATAATAACACTACCGCCATACCAAAGGCTACTCTCCACATTATGCTTCGTTTAATATTAGTCGGCATTGGCTTTTACTAAAACTTTAATTGCTTTATTCGGCTCTTTAACACTCCTAGAGACAAGGCGGTATTCCATATTCTGCCTTGACCTATTCTTCATTATCTCCGTTTTAAGCGTAATATTTTCCGCTCTTAACTCAACTAAGTTCTTCTTAGTTTTCTCTATATCTCTTACAAAATTGTCTGTCCTATGGAGCAGGTAGATGTATAATAGTGCTACCGCAGATAAAAAGACTAGATAAGACGCCCACTCGGTAGTCACCTTTATTTCGCCAATAATATTTTTTACATTAAACTTAGCCATTACACTTTCTCTGCTATTCTAAGTTTTGCACTTCTCGCCCTGGAGTTCAATTCCAATTCCTCCTTATTTGCCATTACTGGCTTTTTAGTTATTGCTCTATACACTTTAGGCATATTCCCAAAGTGATCAACATTCCTCTCACCCTCTACATTGCCAGTTTGCACAAGATTCTTCACTATTCTATCCTCTAAAGAATGATAGGACATCACCACTAGTCGACCGCCTGGTTTTAACAGATTAGTAGCCTGCACCAACATCTCTTCTAATGTTTTAATTTCCGCGTTAACCTCAATCCTAACAGCTTGATAAACCTGAGCTAACTGCTTATTTCTTATTTTAGGATTTAAGAACTTAACTAAAGCCTCCTCCAAATCATCAGATGTTATAATTGGCCTAACTTTTCTAAAAGTGCAAATAGCATTAGCCATCGGAGAAGCCTTACTCAACTCCCCATAACTCCGTAAAACTTTAGCTAACTGTGGTTGGGCATAATTATTCAGAACGTACTGAGCATCCAACTCCCCACCCTCATTCATTCTCATATCCAGCTCACTCCCTTTAAAACGAAACGAGAACCCTCTTTTTTCTGCATTTAAATGATGAGAACTGACACCTAAATCTGCAAGCAACCCATCTATTTTGTCAACCCCGTAGTATGAGCAAAAGTTTTGCAAATAGCTAAAGTTAGCGTGACAAAACTTTAATCGCTTATCCTCTATTTGGTTTTGTATTGCATCCGGATCTTGATCAAAAACTAAGAGTAAACCATCCTCACCCAATTCTTCAAGAATTGCTTTAGAATGACCTCCACCACCGAAAGTTACATCAACATAAACACCGCTCTTTTTAATATCTAAACCACCTAAACACTCTTTAAGCATTACAGGCACGTGATAACTAGTCATCATCACCTCCATCTCCAATACCACCCATCACATCTTCCGCTAAATCAGCGAAATCATCAGCATCAACATTCATCATAGTTTCATATAAATGCTTGCTCCAAACCTCAATCTTGTTGCCATACGCATAAAAAACTGCTTCATTTTTTATCTCAGCATACTCACACAATTTTTTAGGTATAAGCATCCTAGAAGAATTATCCAACGACATTTCTGTAGCACCATTGCTAAACTGGCGAATGAACAATCGATGCTTTTTGTTAAAATGATTTAAGGAAGACAAACCATTAAGTTCAGCATCCCAATCTTTTCTAGTATACAGAGTCAGGCATTTTTCAAAACCCCTATTCACTACTAGCTTACTAATGGCATCCTTTGGCAATTGCTTTTTTAAACCCGCAGGTAAAACCACACGACCCTTATCATCCAATTTGGCCTCAAATTCTCCTATGTAAAGTGGTTTTGACAAATTTTAATATTTCTAAAGGTGTAAAAGTAAAATCATTATCCCACTTTCACCCACTATCTCCCACAAATAAAATATTAGTATTCCACAATTACTGTTAATTCATTGATTTATAGGTATTTAAAAAGTGGTAGATTTTCCCCTATTTTTAACAAATTAGCGTTTAATTACTACTTAAAACTACATTTTGAACACATAATAGGGAAAAGGGGAAAGCAAAGTCATTGAAAACATTTAAGCTTAAACGGACTATTTTGTCGTAAATAAGAAACTAGCTTTTGCTAATAAAACAGCATAAAAAAAGGCGAACCTTTCGGCTCGCCTTTTACAAATTAATTGTGATGTATTACCCTACATCTTCTGCAGGTTTATCATTGTTTCGATTTCTATCGTCTCTATTTCTGTTATCTCTGCTTCTATCCCCTCTATTGTCTCTCCCGCGGTTATCTCTTCCTCTATTATCTCTTCCACGGTTATCTCGACCTCTATTATCTCTCCCTCTATTATCTCTTCCACGGTTGTCTCTTCGATCTCTTGGTGGTCTTTCAACATATCCTTCTGGTTTTTCAAGTAATACTTTTCTTGAAAGACGAAGTTTACCATTTCGCTCATCAAACTCTATAAGTTTAACTTTCACTTCTTCACCATCTTCAAATACACCTTCCATATTCTCAATACGTTCCCAGCTTATTTCAGATATATGTAACAAGCCTTCTTTTCCAGGTAAAATCTCAACAAAGGCACCAAAATCAACTATAGACTTAATCTTTCCAACATACTCAGTTCCTACTTCAGGATCCGTAATTATGCCTAGTATCCATTCTTTAGCAGCCTCGATTGGTCCGCTTCCAACACCACTAATTTCTACTATCCCGAAATCACCATCTTCTTCTATAGTTACAATAGCATCCGTTTCAGCTTGAATTTCTTGAATAACTTTTCCTCCAGAACCAATAACAGCCCCTATTTTATCCTTAGGAATTTGCATCATTTCTATTTGCGGAGCGTGATCTTTAAGTCCTTCATTTGGTTTAGAAATAGTTTTCTCCATCTCACCTAGAATGTGCATTCTTCCTTCTTTTGCTTGAAGTAATGCTTCTTCTAATACGTCGTAAGACAGACCTTCTACTTTCATATCCATTTGAACTGCATAGATTCCACTTTCGTTACCTACTACTTTAAAGTCCATATCTCCCAAGTGATCCTCATCACCCAAAATGTCAGATAAAATAGCATATCTACCATCTTTATCAGCTACCATACCCATAGCAATTCCCGAAGCACCTGCTTTTACTTGAATACCAGCATCCATCATTGCCATACTAGCTGCACATACTGTAGCCATTGAGCTACTTCCGTTACTTTCTAATATATCAGATACAATTCTTAATGTATATGGAAATTCATCAGGAATCATTCTTTTTATTCCTCTCTCTGCTAAGTTACCATGTCCAATCTCACGACGGCCTGGACCTCTATTAGGTCTTGCCTCTCCTACTGAGAAAGAAGGGAAGTTGTAATGTAGCATTAATTTGCTAAACGATTTTTCCTTATAGTTATCTATCATCTGCTGATCAAGCTTAGAACCTAATGTTACAGATGTAAGCGATTGTGTTTCTCCTCTAGTAAATAATGCAGATCCGTGCACAGATGGCAAGTAATCAACTTCTGACCAAATTTGTCTCACCTCATTTAATGCTCTTCCATCAAGTCTCTGCTTGTTATCTAGCATCATGTTACGAACCGCTTCTTTCTTAGACTTCGCTAGGTATCGCTTCACCATAGTCATTGTATCGCCATCAGTATCATCATCTAAAGATTCAATATACTCTTTATCAATAGCTTTAAACTTCTCAGACCGTTCTTCTTTAACAGAAGGAACTTTTGCCGCATCATAATACTTTTGATATGTAGCCTTTTTTACAGTAGCTGCTAGTTCTTCAGAATTTGTTTCGTGACTATATTCACGTGGAGCTTTTCTGCCTCCAATTTGGTCGCAAAGTGCAATCTGTGCAGCACAATCGTTTTTGATGTGTGTGTGGGCAAATTTCAAGGCATCTACCATTTCCTTTTCAGAAATTCCATTCATCTCACCCTCTACCATATTAATGTCAGCAGCTGTACCAGCTACTATAAGGTCCACATCAGAATTTTCCATTTCTGCTACACTTGGATTAATAACCCATTCGCCATCAATTCTACCTACTCTTGGAGCAGAAACTGGCCCTTCAAAAGGAATGTCGGTAAGAGTTAATGCCGCTGAAGCTGCTAAAGCAACAAGTGCATCTGGCATAACATCATTGTCAGCTGAGATCAACTGAATCATCACCTGAGTTTCAGCGTGATAATCTCCAGGGAACAGAGGGCGTAGAGTTCTATCTACAATTCTACATACTAAAATTTCTGAGTTAGATAACCTTCCTTCTCTTCTTAAAAATCCACCGGGAATTCGTCCACCGGCAGCAAATTTTTCTTGATAATCTACCGACATAGGTAGAAAGTCTACTCCATCTCTTGCTTCTTTGTTAGAAACTACTGTAGCAAGTAATTTGAGTTTTCCTTGGGATACAACAACAGAACCGTGAGCCTGTCTTGCTAATTTTCCCGTTTCGATGATGACTTCTTTGCCATCTCCATAACTTAATTTTTGTGTAAATACGTTCATAATGTTGCGGGTTCACCGCTTGTGTTTTTAAAAATGTTAATTCGCTAACTGCGAACTGATTGCCATTTTTGCAATCGATTGTTGAAATTTGAGGCTGTAATCTGCGATAATAAACCACGCCAAAAATTATTCGACTTGAAAACAAAATAGTTATGCACTCTAACTGCAATGCAGAAAAAAAGCACATATGTTTTCTCACTATTTCGAACGGGACTTTTTTTCAGAAAGATTTAATTACTCACGGAATGAGTAAAAGGCAATTATTTTCTGATGCCTAACTGCTTGATTAGCTCACGATAGTGAACAATATCTTTCGCAGCAATATATTTTAATAAAGCTCTTCTTTTACCTACCAACTTAACCAAAGTAAGCTCTGTAGAGAAGTCTTTCTTATTTGCTTTTAAATGTTCTGTTAAATGCTGAATTCTGTGAGTAAACAAAGCAACTTGAGCCTCTGCTTTACCTGTGTTTTTAGAATCACCACCGAACTCAGTAATTATTTCCGTCTTTTTTTCTGCTGTTAATCGCATTGTTTATTGTAAATATTTCTATTTAAGCCTGCAAAAGTACATTTAAAATGTAAACTTACACTTGCTATCTTATATTTTTTTTAATGCCCCTTACTTTCAAGTGCCCATCAAACTATAAGGCATAAAACATATTTTGATATTTCTTTAATGAATTGATAAGATTGCAATGGTTAAAACTTAATACCCCCCGACCCATTTTCTTACAAACCATTCAACCGATAGCAAAGCAATGATTAACCAAAAAATCCATTTGAAATTTATAAGTTCTTCTAATCTATTTTCCTCACTTATTACAGATTTTATAGCCTTGTTTTTAATGAGATGATCACTTAGTTGACTCAGATCCGTTAGATTATAGTTTAACCCTCCTGTGGCAGCAGACACATTTTTCAATAACTGATGGTTGGCCGTTAAGTTGGTAAATTCTTTTTGTTGCCCCATTATAGAGAAGTATCCGTTGTCTTTTAACTCTACTCCTCCTACTTTAGCTTTTGCAGAAAAGCGATAGGTACCTTCTTCCAAATTCTTTACAAGGAGTCTATATTGTTTGCCACTTGCAGATAAGGTATGTTTAAAGGTTTTCCCTTCCTTATTTTTTAAGTCTAAGTTAATTTCTGCATTACTGATGGCATCTAGACTTTGATTATACAATTCGCCTAAAATTGTTACCGATTCACCTACCCCGTATTGCTTAGAACTAGGATACACATTCAGTAACTTTTTTTCCTCCTTTACTGCAAGGTATTGCACCATCTTAGTGACTAGTTCTTCGATTTCTAAGTGCCCTCCTGTTGTTTCAAAATTATTAAGCCTCCACTGCCATATCCCTGAACCTGCTATTAAACCTAAACGGGTTTTACCTTCTGAAGAGAGCAACAAAAGAGGCTCTTCAGTTTTTACTGATCCTATAGTTTGTTTAAATACAACATTACTTCTTCTAAACCCTGTAAAATTCCCAAATGGGGCATTTAAAGGTGGCCATTTTTTTATTTGAGACTTCAGCTCTTCGCTTATCTCAAAGTATTCAAAACTAGGATTTAACGCAGCTAATACTGCATTACTCGTTCTACCTGATCTGTTAAAATTTAGAGAATGAGAACCTGCATTAAATAAACGTTCATTAAATTTATTTCCAATTACAATTAGGGTTGGGATACCCCTTTCCCTTAATTTTTGAAATAAGTTTAAATGTTTACCATTTTGAAACCAATTATGAAGTATAACTAAGTCCGTTTCACTATCAATTTCATACTTCTTTAGCTTAATATTTGACTGATATTTTTCATTTTTATTAATTACAGAATTTAACAAACCAATATCTGGGTGAGGACCTTCTGCCCAAATTGCTACATTTTTTTTCGCATCAATTACATCTACATAAAAGTGATAGACATTATTATCTGTATTGTGCTCATCCTCAAAGCTATTTAAAACAATACTTATTTTATTTTGACCTATTTTCTTTGCGGTTGTAATAACATCGGTTTCAAAGAAAAAATTATCAAAATTAAGGTTAACATTCTTTTGATCAATCAAACTTCCATTGTTATAAACCTTTAGTTTTGCCTGCTTTCCTGCTAATTTCAAGGCTTTAACTTCAATTCTAAAAGGGAAATCGTTACCTAAATACGCAATAGAATTGTGAGAAACATTATTCACTGACAAATCTGAATAAGCGGTAGTATCACCAAGCGATACTGTGTAGACAGGATATTTAATAAGGCTAGTCTGAGCAACGTTGTTACCTGCATTATAAATTCCATCAGAAACTAATACAACAGCACCAAGGTTTTGATTAACATATTGTCTTTCCACATATCTTAATGCCCCAGAAATACTTGTTTCAGATCCTTTAAAATCTAATTCCTTAATTTCTGTTGGTTGTGCTATGTTACTAAAGCTCAAGACTTCTACATCAAACTTTTCTTTCAAGGAAGTAGAAAAAGATGTCAGCCTATCTCTTAATAAACCTACCTTAGTTCCCTTATTTTTAGATCCTACAGAGGCTGAATTATCCACCAATAATGTAACCATTGGTTTTTGAGTGATGTACCCTGCAAATTTCAAAATTGGACTTAACAAATAGAAAATTAACAAAGAAGCTGTTAAAAAACGAGCAATTGGCAGCACGACTTTAGCCCATTTATGTTCTAAAAAGGAATCCGAATTCTTTGATTTATAATAAAGAATACCTGCGTATAAAAACCCTACAAGTAAACACAAGAGGATAAACCACCAAGGATAAGCTATACTTAAATTCCAATTCAAGGGTGTAAAATTAGGCCTAATGAGCAATAAAACAATACTTTAGCCTTGAACGAATAACATCATATAAATAGTGCATATAACAACACTTTTGAATACGTTAAGCACAACATTACTGTTTAAAAGTAATGCTACATTCTTTAGCCATCTATTTGAGTTTGATAATGATAAAAATACCTTTGCAACCGTGATTGAAACAGATATAATAATTATAGGTGCTGGGCCAACAGGTTTGTTTACTGTTTTTGAAGCTGGTCTCCTTAAACTAAAATGTCACCTAATTGACTATTTGCCTCAACCTGGTGGACAATTGGCTGAGATATACCCTAAAAAACCCATTTATGATATCCCTGGTTTTCCAAGTATTTTAGCCGGTGAGCTTATCGACAATTTAATGGAGCAAGCTAAACCTTTTAACCCAGGATTTACCTTAGGCGAAAGGGCTGAAACAATTAAAAAAACCGATGATAATAAGTTTATTGTAACCACAACTAGGGGCACAGAACATAAAGCACCTAATGTTATGATAGCTGGAGGATTGGGCTGCTTTGAGCCAAGAAAACCCGCATTGGAAAACCTTGAAAAATTTGAAGATAATGGGGTGGACTATATTATCAAGGATCCAGAAAAGTTTAGAGACAAGAAAGTAGTAATAGCGGGTGGTGGAGACAGTGCTTTGGATTGGACCATTTTTTTAGCAGATGTAGCCAGTGAGGTGACAATGGTACATCGAAGAAAAGCGTTTAGAGGAGCACTAGACTCTGTTGAGAAAGTTGTGAACTTAGCCTCTGCTGGCGAAATTGATTTGATTAAAGAAGCAGAAATAACCCAACTCCAGGGAGACGAGCAACTAAAAAAACTAACGATTACTCAAAAAGATGGAGCAGTAACAACTAAAAATGTTGACTATTTCATTCCTTTATTTGGTTTAAGTCCAAAGCTCGGGCCAATAAAAGATTGGGGATTAAATTTAGGTAAAGAAGCCATACTTGTAGACACCAAAGATTATCAGACAAATGTTTCTGGGATATTTGCTGTTGGAGATATTAATCAATACGAGGGCAAGTTAAAACTAATACTCTGTGGGTTTCACGAAGCTACTATTGCAGTGCAAAATTGCTATAAACGTATTTTTCCAGATAAAAAACTAGTTTTAAAGTACACCACAGTAATGGGTGCTCCTGGTCAATAAACATAAAATATTATGACAGAAAAACTAACCATATACCACAACAACAGATGCTCGAAAAGCAGACAATGTCTTGCTTTAATCCCTGAAGATAAGGCAGAGGTTATAAATTACTTAGAAACTCCTCCAAGTAAAGAAGAATTGCAGAGCATAATTACAATGTTAGGTATTCAGCCATCTCAACTTATACGTAAAGGAGAAGCTATTTGGAAGGAGAATTTTAAAGGTAATGAACTTACCGAAGAGCAGCATTTAGATGCAATGGTGGAGCATCCAAAATTAATTGAGCGACCAATTGTGGTTAAAGGCAATAAAGCTGTAATAGGCAGGCCTCCAGAAAATGTATTAGACTTGTTATAGTTTAAAGGTAGACGAAAAGGGATGGAGTTAAGGTTCCACTCCAATAGAAACCATACTGCTCTAATTTCTTGACTTAGATAGGACTAGGCATCCAAATTCTTAATTGGCTGCTTAACAGATTAAGCCTAACTACGCCTTTTTATGTATCTCAACTGAATGTGGATAAGGAATCTCTATATTATTATCATCAAGAACTTTTTTAACCACTTCATTTACACCAAAATAGACATCCCAATAATCAGCTGATTTAGCATAAGGTCTGATTGCTAAGTCTGTAGAACTATCTCCAAAACCAAGAACACCAACAAATGGTTCAGGCGTTTGCAAAACTTTAGGCGTTTTCTTTTAAGCCTCAGTAATAATTGTATTTGCTCTTTCTATATTTTACTCGTAAGCTATACCCACAGTTAAATCTACTCTTCTATTATTTTATTTAGTGTAATTTAGAATTTTATTACTAGCGACATTTCCATTAGGCAAAATAGCAGTATTGTCATCTGGTGTAGTTAGAACTATATTTAGTATTGAGATGCCTTGAACAACTCCCATAACACCATCACTTTCTATTAAATCGCCAACTTTAAACGGTTTAAAAAGTAAAATTAGCACGCTCCCTGCAAAATTTGCTAAACTGCCTTGTAAAGCTAATCCTATTGCTAAGCCTGCTGCTCCAAGTACGGCAACAAAACTAGTAGTGGGCCTACCATAGTTGCAACACTTATAATAAGTGATACCTTTAATCCTCTATCATAAAGACCAATTAAGAAAGAGATTAGAGATACTTCAACATTCTTTTTTCTTAGTAGTATATGATACAACTTTGTTAATCGAGAAATAATCCAAAGACCAATTACCAAGGTAATTACGGCCATAGCTAATTTGGGTAAATATTTTTCCGTCAAATCACTTAAAGACACCATCCAATATTCAAAACCCTTCTCGTTCATAAAGTGCTGCAAAATTATATTTTCCGAATAAAAAGCCCCTCATATTTAAATACATTTCAATTAATAAATATCTTCGCTGCTGCTTAAAAAATGAAGATATCATATAATTGGTTAAAGTCTTATATTTCAATAGATGAAACGCTAGAAGACATGTGTGAAATGCTTACTATGAGCGGCTTGGAAGTTGAGCACATTGACAAAATACAAAATATAATTGGAGGCTTAGAAAACCTAGTAGTTGGCGAAGTTTTAGAAAAAACCAAACATCCAAACGCAGATAAACTTAATCTAACCAAAGTTAACATTGGAAACAACACTATTCTGCCTATTGTTTGCGGAGCAAGCAATGTAGAAGTAGGGCAGAAAGTTGTAATTGCCCTTGTAGGCACTACCATTCACATAAATGACAAAGAAAATTTTGTTATTAAAAAGGCAAAAATCAGAGGTGAGGTTAGCGAAGGAATGATTTGTGCAGAAGATGAAATTGGACTAGGCACAAGCCACGATGGTATTATGGTTTTGGACAATAAACTGCAACCAGGAACATTACTGAATACTTTATATGAGATTGAAACCGATTATGCTATTGAGATTGCGATTATCCCAAATAGAGGGGATGCAATTTCTCATTTAGGAGTAGCAAGAGAGCTACAAGCTTTAACAGGTAAAAAATACAAAAAACCTGGACTAACAAGCATAGATGCTAGAGGCCAAATGAAGGTTGAAGTTACAATAGAAAACACTGAAGCTTGCCCTAGATATAGTGGAATTACAATAAAAGATGTTGAGATAAAAGACAGCCCAGATTGGCTGAAGCAAAGACTACAAGCTATTGGTTTAAAGCCAATTAATAACATAGTAGATATTACCAATTTTGTTCAGCACGAATTAGGTCAGCCGTTACATGCGTTTGATTACGATAAAATTGAAGGCAAGCAAATAGTAGTTAGAAACGCAAATGAAGCAGAAAAGCTGGTTACTTTAGATGAGGTTGAAAGAGAGCTTAACCAAGAAAACTTATTAATTTGTCACAGTACCACACCAGTTGCTCTAGCAGGTGTATTAGGAGGTTTAGATTCTGGTGTAAGTGAAGCAACCAATAGTGTATTCATTGAAAGTGCTTACTTTAACCCTTCCTCTATTCGTAAAACAGCAAAAAGCTATGGTTTAAATACAGATTCTAGCTATAGGTTTGAAAGAGGAACTGACCCCGAAATGGTTCCTTTTGCGTTACAACGAGCTGTAAACTTAATAATGGAAGCCGCAGGTGGTGAGGTTGCATCTGAAATTGTTGATATCTATCCTGACCCAATAGAGCCGATTAATATCGAAATAAAACTGGATGAGCTTAATACATTTGTTGGCTATGAAATTCCAGAAGATCGTACTGTTGAGATTTTACAAAGTTTAGAGATCAAAATACTAGCTAATAATAACAAAAACCTTCTCTTAGAAGTGCCAAGATACAGACCAGATGTTGAAAGGCCCGTTGATATATACGAAGAAATATTACGCGTTTTTGGGTTTGATAGTATTCCAATTCATCAAAAGGTAAATTATATCCCCTCTGTTATTCAAAATAATGCTCCACATAAATTACAAACTAAGGTGAGTAATTACTTGGCTGATAATGGATTTAATGAAATAATAAATAATTCGTTGGTTGCCGGAAAGCTTTATAACGAAGAACAAATTAACAAGTCCATTAAAATGCTTAATCCTTTGAGTAATGACATGGATGTTTTAAGAATGGAGTTACTCAATTCTGCATTAGAATCCGTGGCATATAACGTAAACCGTAAAAACAGCAATACTAAGTTTTTTGAATTCGGAAAAATTTATTTTTCAATTAACGAGAAACACATTGAGCAACAGGTATTACAGCTTACTGCAAGTGGCAATAGACATCCAGAACATTGGAGCGTAAAAGACGAAAAAATAGCTACAGAACAACTTGTAAATGTTGCTCATAACATTTTTAAAAAGCTAAATATTGCTCCTAAACATTATAAGAAACTAGCAATTGTTGAATCAATTACCAAACCAGCTTTAAAAAAGCATCAGTTAAAACAAGATGTTATTTCAATTAAAATAAACTGGGACAGATGTTTAGATTTGGCAAATAACAATATTAAGCTCGAAGAAATTCCTATTTTTCCAATTGTAAGAAGAGATCTATCGCTCGTGTTAGAAAAGACTGCATCTTTTAATGAAGTTCAAAAAATTGCTAAACAAACATTACCTCAGTATTTAAAAGATATTTTACTATTTGACGTTTATAATGGAAAGCCTTTAAGCGAGAATCAAAAATCATTTGCAGTTGCCTTTTTCTTGAATAATTCTAAAAAGACGATGGAAGACAAAGAAATTGATGGACTAATGGATAAATTAATTGTTAACTTTGAGCAGAAACTAAAAGCAATAATTAGAAAATAAATGGAAATACTTGCTCGTTTAGAAAACATTGAATTCTTTGTAAAACAACTGCAAACCAAGTGCAGAAGGTTAGAAGATGAAAATGAAAATCTGACTAGCGAAAATGAAAAATTAAAGAAAACTCTAAACAAAAAAGAACTAGAACTAGTAAACATAGAAGAAACAAATAAAATTAGTAAACTTGCACAAGGTGTATCTAACAAATACGGCAATCAGGAACTTAAAAAACAAATTGATCTGATTATCAAGGAGATAGATTCTTGCCTTACGTTAGTTAAAAAATAAATATGATAACCACGGACAAGAATGTCTGAAGAAAAGATATCCATAAAAGTAAATATTTGTGATCGGTTTTTTCCGTTAAGTATATACACCTCTGAAGAGGAGAGTATAAGGAAAGCGGCTAAAACTATAAATGAACGTGCAAAGCACTATACTGATAATTTCTCGATACAAGATAAACAAGATGCTTTATCTATGGTAGCCTTAGAATTCGCATCTGATAGCAAAGATGGGACAACATCAGGAATAGACTTTGAAAACATAAACTCTAAACTCAAACAAATAGAGCAATTGCTCAACATTTAGGATTCTTAATTCTTACATTCTGTCTAATTAAGCAAAAAAAATGACAGTAGGAATAATTATAGCAGCAGTTTTAGGACTAGCAATTGGAGGTGGAATAGCCTGGGTAATTGCCAGCAAAAACAGCAATACCAAAGCAGAAGAGATAACAAAAATAGCTGAATCTAAAGCTAGGGAAATAACAGCAAATGCTAAAGCGTACAAAAAGGAGCGAGAGCTAGAAGCCAAGGAAAAGTTTTTACAGCTCAAAAATGAGCATCAAAATGCGACAAGAAAAAAAGATAAAGATTTAGATGAACGTTTTTCTGAAGTAAAACGTAAAGAACAAAGCCTTGATAGCAAGATTCAGAATTACAACAAAAAAGAAAATGAGGTACTTTCTATTAAAGATAATTTATCTAAGCAACTAGAAATAGTAGATTCTAAGAAAGCTCAGTTAGATGAAAAAATAAACGATCAAATTAATAAGCTAGAGCAAATTGCTGGCTTATCTAAGGCAGATGCAAAAGCTGAAATGATTGAAGCTGTTGCAAAAGAAGCAAGAACAGATGCTCTAGCGCAGCAAAAAATGATTGTTGAAGAAGCAAAACTTGCAGCAAACAAGGAAGCCAAAAGAATGATTTTGCAAACCATCCAAAGAACTGCAGCAGAGCAAGCTATTGAAAACTCCGTTACAGTATTTAATATCGATAACGATGAGGTGAAAGGTAGAATTATTGGACGTGAAGGAAGAAACATTAGAGCGTTGGAAGCTGCAACAGGCATAGAGATAATTGTAGATGATACTCCAGAAGCAATAATTCTTTCTGGTTTTGATCCTATAAGAAGAGAAATTGCAAGATTATCTTTACATAGACTAGTTTCTGATGGAAGAATACATCCAGCAAGAATTGAAGAAGTTGTTGCAAAAACCAGAAAAGACGTAGAACAAGAAATTGTTGAATACGGCGAGCGAACTGTAATTGATTTAGGCGTAAATGGATTACACCCAGAATTAATTAGAATGGTGGGTAGGATGAGGTTTAGATCATCATATGGACAAAACTTACTTAAACACAGTAGAGAGGTGGCTAATTTGTGTGCTACTATGGCTGCCGAATTTGGCTTGGATGCAAAAAGAGCTAAAAGAGCCGGATTATTGCATGATATTGGCAAGGTACCAGATACCGATAGTGAAATGCCGCATGCTTTATTAGGAATGAAACTTTGCGAAAAGTATGGTGAACATACTGAGGTTTGTAACGCTGTAGGAGCACACCACGATGAAGTTGAAATGACTAATTTAATTTCTCCAATTGTGCAAGCTTGTGATGCAATAAGCGGATCAAGACCTGGAGCTAGAAGAGAAGATAGTGAAAGCTACATTAAACGGTTACAAGACTTAGAAAAATTAGCATTAAGTTTTGAAGGTGTAGAAAAATCATTTGCAATACAAGCAGGTAGAGAATTACGTGTTATTGTAGATAGTGATAGCTTAGACGATAAGAAAGCAGATCTACTTTCATTTGATATTTCACAAAAAATCATGAAAGAAATGATTTATCCTGGGCAAATAAAAGTTACCGTGATTAGAGAAAGAAGAGCGGTTGCTTACGCAAAATAGTTTAAAATAACAGTTTTAAAAGGGGCTTGGTTAGCCCCTTTTTTGTGGCTATTTTTATGGTTTATACTCATAAATAAACCATCAACCTAAATCGACTGCACCGCTTTACAGGTAACAGTTTTTCATATTAATACTCAATATTCTTTATCATTGCAGGTAATAAATGGCAACAAATCTTCTTCTCACAAACATCAAACAACTCATTGGCATTACTCATAATTCAGATTCTCCAAAAGCCGGACCCCAACAAGGAGAAGTAGAAAAAATTGAAGGTGCATTTTTGATGATAAAAGAAGGCATAATTTCTAAATTTGGTTCTATGGATTATTTCCCTAAGACGGAACTTCCAATACACGATTGTGCAGGTAAATTAGTTATACCAATGTACATCGATTCACATACACATCTTGTTTTTGCTGAAAGTCGAGCAGGTGAATTTAAAATGAGATTGGATGGTAAAACCTACCAAGAAATTGCTGAAGCCGGAGGAGGAATACTAAATTCCGCAAGTAAAATAGCTCAAATGAGCGAACAACAATTATTTGATGCTGCTCAAAAAAGACTAGAACAAGCCATTAAACAAGGCACAGGAGCAATAGAAATTAAGAGTGGATATGGGCTTAGTTTAAAGTCTGAGCTTAAAATGCTACGAGTTATTAAGGTTTTAAAGCAACTCTCCCCTATTCCTATTAAATCCACTTTTCTTGGAGCACATGCTTTACCACTAGAGTACAAGAATAACAAGAAAGGATATATAGATTTAGTGTGTAATACTATGCTTCCGGCAATAGCTGAAGAAAATCTTGCAGATTATATTGACATTTTCTGCGAATCAGGATATTTTGATTTAGATGACTTGGAACACGTTTTAAAGGCAGGCAATAATTATGGTTTAAAATCAAAGGTGCATGTTAATCAGTTTACAAGCTTTGGTGCAGTAGAACTTGCAGTTAAGTATAATGCTTTAACGGTTGACCATCTAGAAGTAATGGAAGAGACTGACTACCTAGCGTTAGAAAAAGGCAACACTTTAGCCGTAGGACTACCATTGTGCTCTTTGTTTTTAGACATCCCTTACACACCAGCTAAAGACCTTATAAATAGATCTATTCCTTTAGTTTTAGCAAGCGATTTTAACCCAGGGTCATCGCCAAGTAGCAACTTAAACTTAGCTTTTGGCTTAGCTTGTTCGCAAATGAAAATTACTGTTGAAGAAGCATTTAACGCATTGACTTATAATGCAGCATTTGCATTAGACTTACAAAATGAGCTAGGAAGTATTGAAGTTGGTAAAAAAGCAAATCTTATTATCACAAAACCTGCAAATGGATTAGAGGACATTCCTTATTGGTTTGGTGAAAGCTTAATAGAAAGTGTTATCGTATAGTTAAACGTTTTAGTAAGCTCTTGCTTTACTTCCTTCCATATAATAAACAAAACTCTTGTTTACTACTTTGTTGCCTCCGGGAGTTGGATAATTACCAGTAAAATACCAATCACCTAAATGATTGGGACAAGATTTATGCAACCCTTTAACACTTTGATAAACAATCTCAACATCAGCTTTCATATCTTCAGGAGTAACCAATAAAGCAATTTCATCTTCAATTTCTTTATCGGTATACTGATCGTACAACATTTTAACCTTATTCTGCATTTCATCCATTGGCTTAAGCAACTCTTCCTTACAAGCTTTATAAACCGTTTGAAGAAAATCTCCTTTGCCACTTTTTTCTAATAAGCTTTTAACGGCCCTAAATGCAATAAACTCATTAATCCGACTCATATCAATACCATAGCAATCTGGGTATTTTATAATTGGTGCGGATGATGCGACTACAATTTTCTTAGGACCTAGTCTATCTAGAATACTTAGTATACTTTTCTTGAGTGTAGTACCTCTAACTATACTATCATCAACTACAACCAAAGTATCTTTCTTACTTACCACACCATAGGTTACATCGTATCCACTTCCTACTAAGTCATCTCGTTGAGCATCGGCAGTAATAAATGTCCTAATTTTCGCATCCTTAATTAGCAACTTTTCTCTTCTAATCTTAATAGATAAAAGTTCATCTAATTGTTCTGGAGTTGCATTAGCTCCAAGTTTTAGCAAAGCTTCTCGCTTGTACTTATCTAAATATTTATAAATACCATCAACTAAACCGTAAAACGATGTAGAAGCAGTATTAGGAATGTATGAGAATACAGTGCTCCTAATATCATAATTTAATCGTTTCAATATTTCTCGCGATAAGCGTCTACCCAAATCTTTTCTTTCTTTATGGATTTTACCATCGCTTCCTCGTGAGAAATATATACGCTCAAAACTACAAGATTTCCTTTCTTCTTGTGGCAGAATTTCTTTCTCTGTAAAACTCCCATCACGTTTAATTATTATAGCAGAACCTGGTCTTATCTCCTTTAAATCGTCAATTTTTAAATCAAACGCAGTTTGAATAGGAGGCCTTTCACTAGCAACAACCAAAACTTCATCATTTGAGTAATAATAATTTGGTCTTATCCCATTAGGGTCTCGCATTATAAATGCATTACCATCTCCAATTAAACCAACCATATTATAGCCACCGTCTACACTTTTAAATGATTTTTTTAAAACATTTTGTAGATTAATATTGGCCTTTATAGAAGCAGCTATTTCTAAATTGTCTAAACCATCTTGTTTATATTGGTGATATAATCTAGCGTTTTCTTCATCTAAGAAATGGCCAATTTTTTCAAGCATAGTTACATTATCGCTAATCTCCTTAGGGTGCTGCCCCAATTCTATTAACTGATTGTACATTTCTTGAACATTGGTCATATTATAATTACCAGCAAGTACCAAGTTCCTGCTCATCCAATTGTTTTGTCTTAAAAATGGATGAATATTCTCGATACTATTCTTGCCGTGTGTTGCATATCTCAAATGCCCCAATAGTATTTCGCCTGCATAGGGATATTTCTTCTTTAACCAAGATGTACGCTTAACTTTCTCCTTGTCTAAAATCTGATATTTCTTATCAATTCTAGTAAATAATTGACCTACAGCATCGGTACCTTTAGCTCTTTCTCTAGCAATGTATCTATTTCCATACTTTGGATCTAGTTTAATAATTGCTAATCCAGCACCATCTTGTCCACGGTTAAGTTGCTTACCCATAAGCATTTGCAACTTTTTAATACCATAAAGCTCAGTTCCGTATTTCTCCTTGTAAAATTCTAGTGGTTTTTTCAGCCTAATAAAGGCAATACCACACTCGTGTTTGATTGCGTCACTCATAGATAAGAATGAGTAAACAAAAGTATAACTTTGAAGTGTTATAAAATCAAGATGTTGAAATTATTAATCATTAATGGTCCAAATCTAAATTTGCTTGGTACTCGTGAGCCTGAAATATATGGCGACACCACGTTTTTAGACTATCTAAAGGAACTTAGAAACCAATTTTCAACAATGCAAATAGACTACTTCCAAAGTAACATTGAGGGAGAAATAATAGACCAATTGCACAGTGCTAATTCTTCTGAATATAATGGCATAATAATTAATGCAGGGGGGTACTCACATACTTCTGTTGCCATTGCAGATGCTATTGCTTCAATTTCTTTAGATGTTATTGTTGTGCACATTACTAATATATATAAAAGAGAGAAAGAAAGGCATACCGAACTTATCTCTAAATATGCAAAAGGAGGGATATTTGGTCTAGGACTAGACGGCTACAAGCTTGCTATTGAGCATTTTATAATTGACTAAACTTGGTTACCTTCTTGGCAAAATGATGCCAAACAATGGACTTATTGAATAGTTTAACTTGAGTTGACCCTAAAAGTTTAATGTTTTTCCTCTTACCTATTGCACTTCTAAAATCTTTCCAAAATGCAAAATGTGCTTTTAAAATGGCAGATGCTACTTGAGAGTTTCCAGCAAAGAGAAATTTAAAATAGCTTGCCCCATCCAAAATCATTCTCCAAATCAGTTTTACAAACCAAAAATTGCCTTGTTCATTCTTTACTATAAGTATCAAGTTATTTTTAAAATTGAGAAAGTACTTTTTAGAAGACCCTTCTGCTAAAGTACCTCCACCAACATGAAACACTTCAGATTCTGGGTTTACCCAAATTTCATATCCCATTCTTTGCATTCGCCAACACAAATCAATTTCTTCCATATGTGCGAAAAAATCAACATCTAACCCTCCGGCATTTGTATATGCCTCTGAAGAAACAAACATACAAGCCCCTGTTGCCCAAAATATTTGTTTTTTCTCGTTGTATTGTCCATTGTCTTTTTCCAAATGATCAAAAATTCTTCCTCTGCAAAAAGGATAACCCCATTTATCTAAAAATCCACCAGATGCACCGGCATATTCAAACATAGATTTATCCTTTGCATCTAAAATTTTCGGCTGAATTGCTCCAATTTTATTGTTGCTAATTGCAAGCTCTACTAAGGGATTTAACCATTTAGGATTAACATCTACATCGCTATTCAGTAACACATAATAATCAGCATCTATTCTTTTCAAAGCCCAATTATAGCCTCCTGCATAACCCAAGTTTGCCTTTGTCTCTAATACTTTAACATCTTCAAAATTGTCATAAACAAACTGTGCTGAGCCATCTTTTGATGCATTATCTACTACCCAGATTTCCTTATTGGCATACTCCGTGGCTGTAACACTTGGTAAAAAACGTTCTAGTAGCGGTTTTGTATTATAGTTTAGAATTACAACAGCTACTTTAGGTTGTAGATTTTCCATTTTACTTTAAAGGTAAAAACACAAACTTCATAACATCTGGATGCAGCAGAAGTAGGCAATACTCCTTTTTATTGGAGGTAAGTCTTTGCTCAAAAGATGTTTGTTTTTCTTTAACAATAACTCCCTTGTGAACTAGCTCTTCCAAGATACTTGCGGAGTAGTTAAAATGAGTCTGGTGCGTTTCTTTATCAATAACTTTTTGAGCTATTGAAATATCTTCAAGGTGCGAAATAAGAACAGGAAATTTTGAATACCCTCCTTTAATAATAGCATCTACAATTTCCTTAAGTTCTTTCTTAATAACTTTTATATCTTGATCTAAAAGTGTTAAAATCTCTTTCTCTTTCGTATTTATATCGGCTGTCATATTAGTTCTAAATTACTGTCAGCATTCGTTCATTTTGAAAAACTTGTGCGAAATTCCGTTATTTTATCCGTAATCTCGAAGGAACAATCAATAAAGAGTAATGAAACATCTTAAAATCTGTCTAGTCTTTCTTACAAGCTCCCTATTTTTTGGCTGTTCAGAGTCTGAAACTCCTGAAAGTGTGCAAGCTTTAAAACCAGTTTATGGAACTCTAAATGATATTTCTTCTAGTATAAAATCCGTAGATGTTCAACCAATTAAGAAAGTGGGCAAAATTTACACAATAAACAATCTATTATTTATAAATGAGGTTGGTAAAGGTGTTCATGTTATAGACAACAGTTTAAAGGTGTCTCCCAAAAAAATTAAGTTTATTGAAATACCTGGCAATGTAGACATAGCAATTAAAGGTAATTATATGTATGCCGATATAGGAAGTGGATTAGCTACAATTAATATTTCTGATATTAATAATGTTGAAATGACAAGTTTTGACAGTAATTATGTCCCAGACAATTTACAATTTCAGCCACCCCAGGCTATGCTAAACTTATTTAACAGTTCTAAGGTATATTTTGAGTGTCCTCAAAGCGACAAAGGCATCATTATATCGTGGGAAGTAGTAACAATGCCAAAACCTCAATGCTATTTAAACAATTAATTATGAAAACTTTAAGAAAATTAATACTAATAGTTGTATGTTTTGCGGCATTAAGCTGCCAAGACTCGGTAAGTCCGTCGATTGTTTCCCGTGGAGGAGCAGAAACCGGAGGAGGGACCACTGGACAAGGTGGATCCTTAGCTCGATTTATAATTGCGAAGGGGCACTTGTATGTTGTTTCTAGCGATGGGATATACACCTACTCTCTTACAGACCCTTCTAATCCTAGATTTTTGAATAAAATTAAGATTTGGGCTACAGTGGAAACACTCTATTCTATGAACGATTTCCTATTTTTAGGTACACAATCTGGTGTAGAGATATTTTCAATAACAACCCCTAACAAACCTTCCCACATATCTAGATACGAACACATTACAAGTTGCGACCCTGTTGTAGCTAGAGGAAATTACGCTTTCTCTACATTAAGAACAGGAGGCAATTGCAACAGAGGAGAAAACAGGTTAGACATAATTGATATATCCAACATTGAAAACCCATTTATGGTTAAAAGTATTAATTTGGAAAATCCTAAAGGATTAGGTATTTCTGGAGACTATTTGTTTGTATGTGATAATTCTAAAATTAAAACTTTTGATATTAGTAACGAACGAAACCCAGTTGCAATAACATTTATCGAGCAAGATGGATGTTTTGATGTAATTGCTATAAACCAAAATCTAATGGTTGTTGGCACAGATGGCGTAACTCAATACAGCATTAATGCAGATGGCAGCTTAACAGAAATTAGCAGTATTAATCTAGAATAAATTAACTTTGTTTACAAAATAACAGATATGAAAAAATCAATATTATCTCTTATCGTGGCAGTTTGTATTTCTGCTTTTTCTATTGCACAAGAAACCGAAAATGTAGGACCTGAAAGTTATAAATTATTAAAGTTTGACGCCTTAAATCTAATGGGTATAGGTGTTCAAAAACTACATTTAGGCTTAGAACTTTCTCCTATGATTGCTAATGTTAACAATCTACCGACCATCCAATTTAACCTTACCGCACCATTTAATAGTTTAAACAATTTAGATATGAACTATGGAATTGAGGGAGGTGCAGAATTACGTTTTTACCAAAGAAGAAGAAATAAAAAAGAGCTAGCAGCCGAAGGATTCTATATGGGAGTTGGATTAGATGGAGGATATGTAAACTTCAGCAGAGAAGAACAATATTATTCTAAATGGGGAAGCGGAATAAACCAAACTGCAACTAGCGATTACGGCAGAACAAGAACTGGTATATATTTCTTAAGTGGAGCCCAATCTAAATTAGGCCAAAAGCTTTATTTCGATGTAAATATTGGATTAGGTTGGAGTAACGTAAATGTTAAGGAAACAGATACTGACCTTCAGGGGAACCCTGAAGATTTCAACAAATATGCTCCAGATTTTAATCCTTTTTACATTCTCTATGAGGAAGGTAAATACCAAAGGTTTTATATGCCAGTAAGCTTTGGAATTGGCTACAACTTTGGATCTAAATAATTTAACTATTATTGAGGTAAAAACCTCTTCAGATTTACAACAAATTGAAGTTCTAGCTAACGAAATTTGGCAAGAACACTATACCCCAATTATTGGTAAAGATCAGGTTGAGTATATGCTCAACAAATTTCAGTCTTCTGCAGTTATGCTAGATCAAATTGCTAATGGATATAAATACTACAAGATTGTTAGCTCGAAATTAATTGGCTACCTCGCATTACTGCCTGAAAATAAAGACCTATTCATAAGTAAGTACTACCTATCTAATAACGCTAGAGGTAAAGGATATGGCAAAATAATGCTGCAGCATATAAAAAAGGTAGCAGCTCATCACTCTAAAAATAACCTAAGACTTACTGTAAACAAATACAATTTAAACTCCATAGCTGCATATACAAAAATGGGCTTTTCGAAAAAACGGGAGGTGGTTTTTGATATTGGAAATGGTTATATTATGGACGACTTTGAAATGATAATGCAATTATGAGAGTAATCATACTTATATTAGGTTTCCTTACTTTAAGTAGTTGTTCTCCAACCAAAAGAATTGAAGGAACTTATACCTCTTTTGTACCTAATAAAATAACTCGGCTTTTGTTTTATAGAAACATAAGTTTTTCTAAAGGAACTGAGTTAAATATAAATAAAGACTCTACATATACCCTGATTACATGTGGAAACATTGTAACCGGCAATTGGCATATAGCTACTGATTCCCTTAGACTATTTGCCAAAACTAATAACTGGAAAATAGACAGCCTTAGAGAGAATTCTCCACCACCAAGGCTAGGATTTGGTTATGAGTCTTATCTTATAAAAAACAATAAACTTAAGAAATCAGGAAATTTATTTCTTAACGATACAACAAAGATTAAGGCAATTAATATGCTGATCAAAGAGTAGTTATTTCAGCTCTAACAGAACCACATTCTCAACATGATGAGTTTGAGGGAACATGTCAACCGCTTGACTTTTTACAACACTGTATTTTTCACTTAACATCTCCAAGTCTCTTGCCTGTGTAGCAGGGTTGCAGCTTACATAAACTATTTTTTTACACGAAATTTCTTTAAAATACTCTACTACTTTTGGATGCATACCACTTCGAGGTGGATCAGTGATAATAATATCTGGGCTACCATGCTTTTCATAAAATTCAGCATTAAAAACATCTTTCATATCACCAACTTCAAAATGGGTATTTGAGATATTGTTTATTGCAGCATTTTCTCTTGCAGCAATTATTGCTTCTTCTATAATTTCTACACCTATCGCTTTTTTAGCTTTTTGAGCCGCCACGCAGGTAATAGTTCCTGTACCGCAGTATAAGTCGTAAACTACATCCGTACTTTTAATATTGGCAAAATCTAAAGCTACATCGTATAGTTTTTGAGCTTGAAATGTATTTGTTTGAAAAAATGATTTTGGAGATATTTTAAACTCTAAACCACACAGTTTTTCTCTTATTTCAAAACTACCCGCATACTTTATAAAGTCTAAGTCGTAAATACTATCGTTTAACTTAGTGTTTATTGAATAATTTAGAGCTTCAGGACTAAATTTATCGTTGATTGCATTTAGCAATGCCTCTATTTTTTGTGGTTCATTTTTAGCAAAAATCACATTAACCATCCACTTGCCTCTGCTTGTATTTCTAAGCATTAGGTTACGCATTAATCCAGTATGCTCTCTTAGATCATAAAAGGAGTAGCCGTTTTCAAGGCAAAAATCCTTCACAAAAAGTCTTATTTCATCTCCTAAAAAGTTTTGCAACCAACACTTATTTACTGCAAGCACCTTATCAAACCTTCCTGGTGCGTGAAAACCGAGAGCGTTTGTATGTGGTAAATCATCAATATTCTCATCCTCGTATAGCCACCTCTTATTAGAGAAGGTGTACTCCATCTTGTTTCTGTAGAATTGTAGATCATCAGCTCCAACAATTGGCAAATATTCTTTAACCTCAACTTTACCAATTCTTTGCAAACAATCCATTGTCCATTGATTTTTTAGTTGAAGTTGAGAAGTATAATTAATATGTTGCCATTTGCAACCACCACACACGCCATAATGTTCGCAAAATGGTGCTGTTCTAAACTCAGACTCTGTATGTATTTTATTAATTTTAGCTAAGCTAAAACGCTTTTTACGGCCAATAATTTGGATATCTACAACATCTCCCGGGGCACCATATTTTACAAATACAACTTTGCCGTTTATTTTGGCAATGGCATGTCCTTCACCACCACCAGCAAGCAATTCTATATTTTCAAATAGAACTTGCTTGTTCTTCCTTCTTCTTCCCAATTAATTTGCTTTTTCTATGGCCGTTTTTTGATATCTCTCTAAATCATCTAACGTAGCATTAAACTTTGCTATATCTTGATATCCAGCTACTTGAAACATTTGTTTAGTTTGAGGTACAAAAAAGAAAAATGTTGGATATCCACTTGGTTTGTTGTTTGATAAAGCCATTAATAACTGTTTACCATTAAGCGTATCTCCACCGCCTGTTGTGTATGACCCAGGCTTTTCTGGATTAAATTTTATTGAAATATATTTTTCTTTCAGCCTTTGTATTACTCCGCTATCACTAAAAGTTTTTTTATCCATTACTTTACACCATCCGCACCAATCTGTATAACAATCAATTACAGCAATTTTACCTTCATCGATAGCTTTTGAAAAGCCTGAATTAAAATCAAGCCATTCAATTTTATCTGCTCCACCTTCTAGCGGGTAACTTGCTGCCATTAAAAATGGTATAAAAACAATAAGTTTTAAAAACTTCATAATATGGTTACGAAAATAACTTAAAACAGACTGAAAATATTGCAGTATAACTTAAATTTACACACTCTTGAAATAACGGTGAAGCTTGGAACCAAAAAAGACAAATAATCAGGATAAGTTTGAAATTGAAGGCACTATTCACGGTAAGCCCGTTTCTAAGTATATTGAAGAACAAATTGAATATAATAAGAGTAGACAACGTGTAACAATTGCCGTACTAGCCATTATTGCTATTTTAGCATTTTTATGGGGAGCAATAAGTCAGTATAAAATAATTTCTCAGGTCAAACAAATAGAAAAAACTGAGCTAATTAAAGCGAATCTCAAGGCTGTTCAAAACGATCAATCTAACTCTGTAAGCATTATAGATTCTTTGCAAAATAAGATTTATAGACTACAAAACGATAATGATATTTTAGCTGAAAACGCACCAAAATATGGTGGTGTGTTTTTTGAAATTCAAATTGGAAGTTTTGCTGACTTTAATTTGAATCAATACTTAGGTAACTTAGCTAACCTAAGACAAGAAAAGCACAATGGGAAAACACAATATTTACTTGGTAGGTTTAGATCATTTAAAAAGGCATTATTATTTGAAAGTGATTTAAAAAGAATGGGATTAAGAAATAGTTTTATTATTGGAAGAATAGATGGAATTCAAGTGAGCTATCAAGAGGCTCTAGAAGCCATAGGAGAAAGCAACAATTAACAATACATTTGCGTTATATAGATTATCCGTGCACGAACAGAATAACACACTTTTTACAAAGCTTGAGCATTTTATAAAAAAGTACTATAAAAACCAGTTAATTAAGGGTGCTATTCTAACAATATCTCTGCTACTTATTGCTTTTTTTACTCTTAGTTTTTTCGAATACTTTGGTAGATTTAGTATTAAAACCAGAACTTCTCTTTTTTACATTTACTTGGCAAGTGGCTTAGCCATTACCATATGGTACATAATAAGGCCCATTTTAGGGTTAATAAATATAAACCGTAAAATTGGAATTAAACAAGCGTCTTTGCTGATTGGCAATTATTTCCCAGAAGTAAAAGATAAACTGCTTAATACACTGCAATTACAACAAGCTGCTGAGAGTGAGAACAACAACCATCTTCTGTTAGCTAGTATCGAGCAAAAAACCAGTGAACTCTCTCCTATTCCATTTGTCAATGCCATTTCTTTTAATAAAAATATCAAATATGTTAAATATGCCTTAGTACCCGCACTTGCTTTAATCTTTATACTTTTAGTTAGTCCTGGTTTTAAAAAAAGCACTGAAAGGGTTGTAAATTTTAAGACTCATTTTGAAATTGAGGCTCCGTTTAGCTTTGTCACTAATCTAGAAGACTTAAAAGCAGTTCAAAATCAAAACATAAATATCCCCTTAAATCTAGATGGAGATAAAATACCAAGCGAAGCCTATATTAACATCGGTGAATACCGGTATAAAATGAAATCTAATGAACTAGGAGCATTTTCATACAACATTAACAATATTCAAAAGAGCACTGATGTGTATTTTGAAGCAGGTGGATTTAGCAGCAAGCTTTACAATATAGACATTGCTCTTAAACCAAGTATTTTAGGCTATACGGCAACAATAAGCTACCCAAGATATTTAAACAGACCTACTGAAAAACTGCAAAATATTGGAGAACTTAACGTACCTCGAGGAACAAAAATTACTTGGGATTTTAAAACCAAAAATGTTGAAACCTTACAACTGTTGCCAAAAGGTGAACTTATAAAACAAAATTCCAATAAGGTATCGTTTACTCAAAAGTTTCTTAAATCTGGTTTAATAAAAGTTCTTGCAAGCAACAAGGAGGTAGAAAAAGGAGATTCCGCTTTTTATAAAGTTAATGTGTTATTAGATGAATATCCTCAGATTGATGTTGAACGAAAAAACGACAGTTTAAGTAACAAAATTTTCTATTTCTTAGGAGATATCTCAGATGATCACGGTTTCAGTAAACTTCAGTTTAATTACACCTTTAGTAAATCTAAAGACAAGGATAAACAGGGAAAATCTGGATCATTGCCAATTCCATTTTTAACAAAAATTAATAATCAAAATTTTTATCACTATTGGAATATAGGTGCGTTAAATGTGGAACTTGAAGACGAGATTGATTATTACTTTACAGTATGGGACAATGATGCCGTAAGCGGAGCAAAATCTACAAAAACAAGAATTCTAAAATATAAAGCTCCTAGTCAAGAACAACTTGAAAAACAAACAGAAAAAGCGAATGAAGAAATTAAAAACTCTTTAGCTGGTGCTCAATCAGACGCTAGCCAAATGGAGAAAGAGCTGCAAAGCATAGAACGGATGCTTACAGAGAAAAAAACATTGGATTGGAATGATAAAAAGAAAATTCAAGATATGCTCGACAAGCAAAAACAGCTTGAAGAAAAAATTAAAAAATCGATAGATAAAAATTTAGAAAAAAATCTAAAAGAAGAAGAATTTAACCCTATTGAAGAAGAGCTACTTAAAAAGCAAAAAGAACTAGAAAAGTTACTCGACAATGTGCTTGATGAAAAAACTAAAGCACTTATGGAGAAAATCCAAAAACTACTCAACGAAAACAAAAAGAACGAACTTCAAAAAGAACTTCAAAACTTTAAGTTTACCGAAAAAGAGATGAGCAAAGAAATGGATAGAATGCTCGAATTGTTTAAAGAACTTGAATTAGAAAAAAAGTTGAATCAAACTATAGATAAACTGAATGAGCTGGCAAAAGAACAACAAAAAATAAGTGAGCAACTAAAAAAGGAAAAAGGAAAAAATGAAGACTTAATAAAAAAACAAGAATCTTTAAACAAAAAATTTGATGATGTAAAGAAAGACCTTGATGATATTAAGAAAAAGAACGAAGATCTTGAATCTCCACTTGGTCTAAAAGACAAAAAAGAAGATCACCAAAAAGCGAGTGATAAAATGCAGAGCGGCAGCGAAAAAATGAAGAAAGGAAAAAATGAAGATGCTGCAGAAGACACAGAAGATGCCGCTGAAGAAATGCAAAAAATGGCTGACGATATGCAAGAAGAAATGGAGGAGGCATACGAGGAGCAAGAAATGGAAGACTACAATAATCTTCGCCAGATATTGGAAAACTTGGTTCAACTATCTTTTAACCAAGAAAATGTCATTGAAGGATTTAAAGATAACAGAAATTACTCGCCTAAATATATCGAACTAAGGCAAAAGCAACGTAAAATTAAAGATGAGACAAAAATGGTTGAAGATTCTTTATTGGCGTTGAGTAAAAGAAATACGCAAATACAACACTTTGTAAATGAAGAAATAGCAAGAGTGAATGACAACTTGAATAAATCTCTTTATTACCTAGGAGAACGATACACCAATAATGCAGTTGTGCATCAACAGTACGCTATGACCGGGTATAATAACTTAGCACTTATGTTAAGTGAAGCTTTAAAACAGATGCAGCAGCAAATGAAACAAAAGCAAAAAAACAAAGGGAAAGGTAAAAAGAATAAAAAATGTAAAAAGCCAGGAACTGGAAGTGGAGGTAAATCTAAAAAGCCGAGTATGAGCACTATTAAAAAGATGCAAGAAGACTTAGCAAAGCAAATAGATCAACTTAAGAAAGGGAAACAAAAAGGCCAAGGACCTGGAAGCAAAGAGTTTGCTCAAATGGCTGCCCAACAAGCTGCTATACGCAAAAAGTTGCAAGACTTAGAGCGTCAATTAAAAAAAGAAGGAAAAGGTGGGAGTTTAGGAAATCTTAAAAAAACCCAAGATTTAATGGACGACATTGAGAAGGACATGTACTACAAACGTCTTAATATCCAAGTTTTTAAGAAATTAGACCAACTTGAAATAAAACTGAGTGAACACAACAAGGCAGAACGAGAGCAAGAGCAGGATAACAAACGAAGTTCCAATCAAGGAAAAGATATTGAAAGGCCGATTCCTCCGAGTATCCAAAAATATTTGGAGCAGAAAAAGAAAGAAACTGAGTTATTAAAAAGTGTTTCTCCTGAGTTGCAACCCTACTATCAAAAAAAGGTAAAAGAGTACTTTGGAAATTAGAGCTGACTTGTTATGTTCCGTAACTTTCTGAAAGCTTAAGCACTATTAGTATTCACAAGTATAGCTATAGCAGCGTCTTACAGATATAGCACAAACACAATATTGCCTTCGGATAAACCGTCACAATTAAGCAGTAACATTGAAACCATAAATCTAACCTACGTGCAATGGGCTTGCGAATGTGCAAGGTGGATAGAACCTAATAAAATAGAACAAAACCCTGACGCTGATTATAGCCAAGATTGTATATTTTTAGATGGTGTTGAAATCCCTGAATTTGGCTCTGGCACACCAAACTATGGCAAAATTCTTAGAGTTACGGGTAGTTATTATTACAAAAAGGGAATTACAGAAAGTGGGTATCTTGGAATGGGGCCAAAACCTTCAAAAGCAAGAGTATTTAATGTTTCTAGTTTTGAGCTTGTAGAATAAATTAAGGTCTAAGCTCAAAACTTTTGCCTAAATATACTTTTCTAACCATTTCATCATCAGCCAACTCCTGAGCTGTTCCTGTTTTTAACAATCTTCCTTCAAATAGCAAATAGGCTCTATCCACAATACTCAACGTTTCGTGCACATTATGGTCGGTAATTAAAACCCCAATATTCTTATCTACTAACTTTCTAACTATCTCTTGAATGTCTTCAACTGCAATAGGATCTACACCTGCAAAAGGTTCGTCAAGCAACACAAAATGCGGGTCTGTAGCTAGTGCTCGAGCAATTTCACATCTTCGTCTCTCTCCTCCACTTAAAACTTTCCCTAAGTTTTTCCTAACTTTTTGCAGTCCAAACTCCTCTATTAAAGTTTCGGTTTTTTCAATTTGCTCCTCTTTAGACTTATTGGTCATTTCTAGAACTGCTCGTATGTTGTCTTCCACCGTTAAATCCCTAAACACTGACGCTTCTTGAGGTAAGTATCCAACCCCTTTTTGAGCTCTTTTGTACATAGGATTCTTCGTTATGTTTTCATCATCAAGATATACATTGCCTTCATCTGGTTTAACTAACCCTACTACCATATAAAATGTGGTTGTTTTTCCTGCTCCATTTGGCCCTAGCAGACCAACAATCTCTCCTTGCTCCACATCTAGTGACATGTTGTTAACCACCTTTCTTTTTTTATACTGCTTAACCAAATTTTCAGCACGTAACCTCATATAGTTTCAAAATTAACATACTAATGAATACGTAATATCCGTTTTCAAGTATATTTGTCGAACATAAAAATTTTTAGGATGAGAAAAACACTTTTAATTGTATTTGCTAGTTTTTTAATGCTAGGTGTATCTGCTCAAAACTTTATTGGAGTTAAAGCAGGCGGTGGGCTAGCTATCAGATCTGGTAATGCTACTTTTACTACAAACCCTGGAGCTGCAATAATGGGTGGCTTAGCATACAAACATCAAATACTAAAAAGATTAATATTAGAAGGTGATGTTTTAATGGATATTAGAATGCCAACTGCAGATTTATCTGATGGCACAAAAGGTGCTGCTTACAGTTCAACATACGTTAGTGTGCCAATAACAGCTCAATGGATTTCTCCTTTAAAAGGAAAAGATTTAGTGCCTTATAAGGTTTCTACTTCTACTGCATATTGGTATATAGAAGGTGGACCATATTTTGGATACGGACTTGATGTTGCTGCATATGACCCTGCTAATGCGACTGCAACAGCAAGTAACATTGATGTTGGACTTACAGGTGGTGCAGGAATGAATTTTGGATTTGCAAAAGGAATGAGTCGTTTTTCAGTTGGAACAAGAGCAAACTACGGACTTTTAAATACTTACGGCAGCTATGATGGAGCTCCAACAATGACCAACTTGTCTATTGTTGGCTACGTAGGTTTAGATTTCTCTTTAACTAAGAGAAAGCACATTAAGCATCGTTGGTAGCACGTAAGTCTTTTAGCATAAGTTGAATGCTAGACTGACCACGAAAAGAATTTATATTTAATTGAAAGCAGGCTTCAAAAGAGTCTGCTTTTTTTATTGCCTCCATTTTAGGGGCCATTCCAAACCCAACTGCCGCAATTGAACCCTCATTTTGCTTTACATTTAGTCTAAGGTGCTCTTGTGTTTTTCCAATTATTTTCCCAGAGCCATTATCATTTAAACTCTTTGCACAAAAAACAGGAGTCATATTCCCTGGACCAAATGGTGCCATTTTCTCTAAAGCATTCACAAGCTTCATATTCACTTCGTTAATATTAATATCCCAATCATAATTAACTTTTGGTGTAAGTAACTCTTCGTTCAACATTTCCTGTCCAACTTGTTCAAATGCTTTTTTAAACGCATCTAAATTCTCTGGCAACAATGTCATCCCAGCAGCATATTTATGTCCTCCAAATTGCAGCAAGTGTTCACTGCATTTAGTAAGAGCTTCGTGCACATCAAAACCAACAACACTTCTAGCACTTCCTACTAATACATCTCCTGATTTAGTTAAAATAATGGTTGGTCGATAATATTCTTCAATAGCCCTGCTAGCAGCAATACCTACTACACCTTTATGCCAACTATCATTAAAAAAAACTAATGTTTTTTGCTTTAACAATGCTGGGTCTTTGACAACAATCTCTTTAAAATCTGCAGTTATTTTTTCATCTACTACCTTTCTACTTGTGTTTTCATCGTGCAGCTTTTTAGCAAAATCTTCTGCAGCACCAAATTCTGTTGCAATTAACATTTTAACCGCGTTTTTTGCATCTCCCATTCTACCTGCGGCATTTATACGAGGGCCTAAATAAAACACTAAATCGCCAATACTCAATTCGGGCTTATTTAAAGAAACTTCAATTAATTTTTGCACACCAAGCCTTGGCTGCTTATTGATTATTTTAAGTCCATAATGTGCCAAAACTCTATTCTCGCCAACAATAGGTACAATATCAGAAGCTATACTTAATGTAACAAAATCTAAATATTGATAACAATGCTTTAAGTCTAAGTTATTAGTAATACAATATGCTTGTGCTAGTTTAAAACCTATTCCACAACCGGCCAGTTCCTTAAAAGGATAATTACAATCATCTCGCTTTGGGTCCAATACTGCCGCAGCTTTTGGCAAATCTTTACCCGGCAAATGGTGATCGCAAATAATAAAATCAATGTCTAAAGATTTCGCGTAATCTACAAGCTCTACTGATCTTATGCCGCAATCTAAAGCTATTATTAAACTAAGATTATTTGTTTTTGCATAATCAATTCCATCTTTACTGATACCGTAACCTTCTTTGTATCTATCTGGAATGTAATAATCGCATTTAGAAAATCTTGATTTGAAAAAAGAGTAAGCCAAAGCTACAGATGTTGTTCCATCCACATCATAGTCACCAAAAACTAAAACACCTTCATTGTCTTTAATAGCTGCAGTAATTCTGGAAATTGCGGCATCCATATCCTTCATCAAAAAAGGATTATGCAAAGAAGATAGTTTGGGGTTGTAGAAATCTCTAACTTTCTCTGGAGTATCTACCCCTCTTTGACATAGAATATTAGCAATAATATCAGGAGCATTTAATTCATCTACCAATCTTTGAACTTTTTCACTATCGGCAGTTGGTTTCTGTTTCCAAATCTTATTGCTCATTGCCTAATCTAAATTTATTTCAACCTGACTTAAGTCTATAAATGCTTGAACTCTATTTTCTATTGTTCTATTGTCAAGCCTAACTAATCTTTCCGTTCCAAATTTTTCTACGCAAAAGCTGGCCATTGCACTTCCGTAAATCACAGCTCTTTTCATGTTTTCAAAAGAGATATTATCTGTAGCTGCCAAATAACCAATAAAACCACCAGCAAAAGTGTCTCCAGCACCTGTAGGATCAAATACTTCTTCTAAAGGTAATGCTGGGCAGAAATAAACCGAATCATCATCAAATAATAAAGCTCCATGCTCTCCCTTTTTAATAATTAAAAACTTAGGTCCCATTGCCATAATTTTACGAGCCGCTTTAACTAGCGAGTATTCTTCACTTAACTGACGAGCTTCTTCATCGTTAATAATTAGAATATCCACCATTGCAATGGTTTTATCCAATTCTTCTTTTGCAATATCCATCCAAAAATTCATGGTATCCATTGCAATTAATTTTGGCCGCTTCTCCATTCTCTCGATAACAGTGCGTTGCACTTGAGGAGATAAGTTCCCGAGCATTACATATTCACTACCTTGATAGGATGCAGGAATAATTGGATCAAAATTCTCCAACACATTTAACTCTGTGGTTAGCGTATCTCTGCTGTTCATGTCATTATGATACTTGCCACTCCAAAAAAATGATTTTTCATCTTCCTTTATTTGAAGTCCACCAGTATCAATTCCATGCTCATTTAGCAACGCAATATCTTGCTTTGGGAAGTCTCCTCCTACCACAGCCACTAAATTTACGTTTTCCGCAAAATAGCTACTTGAAAGAGTGATATAAGTAGCAGCACCACCTATAATTTTATCTGTTTTCCCAAAAGGGGTTTCAATTGCATCAAAGGCTACACTGCCTATTACCAATAAACTCATAGTGGGCAAATTTAATGGGGTTATTCATTTACAGTATTAAAATGGATAAGTTGTGGACGTGCAGAATAATAAAAAATCTATGAGAGCTAAGTTTTGGAGATAATAGAGCATTATCATTGCAGCAATGAATTTTTTAGAAGTTGCACAGACCTTAGATCAAGCTGCTAAAAACGCTAATGCTACAGAACAAATCAGTCTTAAACAGTCTTTTACGGAGCAAGATGCGTACGAAATCCAAAGATTATCATTAGAAGAAAGATATACTCGAGGTGAATGTTTTACAGGGTTAAAACTAGGTTTTACAAGTTTTGCCAAGATGGAACAAATGGGTGTTCACGATATGATTTGGGGTAGGTTAACGGATAGTATGCAAGTAGAAAATGGCGGGGAAATTCAAATGGATAAATTCATCCACCCAAGAGCTGAGCCAGAAATAGCATTCCTTCTTAAAAAAGATATTGATAAAGAAATTACCTTGGAAGAAATCCCTGAATACGTTTTAGCATGTGCTCCTGCTATTGAGATCATTGACTCAAGATATGAGAATTTTAAGTTTTCGTTGGAAGATGTAATTGCCGATAATTGCTCTTCATCTGCTTTTACAATTGGAGCTTGGCAACCTTTACCTAAAAGTTTAAACGATCTAAACATTAGTTTAAGTTTTAATGGTGAAATAATTGAACAAGATTCTAGCAATGCAATTCTCGACAATCCCTATTTATCCATCTGTAATGCTTCAAGATTAGCAGCTAAATATAACCAACCATTTTTAACTGGAGATATTCTTCTTGCCGGTGCTGCAACATCTGCTGTTTTTATAAAAAAAGACACCAAAATATCAGCCAAAGTTGCGACTATCGGAAGGTGCGAAATAAATTCAAAATAATTTCAAAAAACGTTTTTCAATCAACTTTTAATTCTATCTTCGCACTCGCTTAATAAAAGCAGGCCTTCATAGCTCAGCTGGTTAGAGCAACGGACTGTTAATCCGTGTGTCCCTGGTTCGAGTCCAGGTGAGGGCGCACAGCTTTAGCTCCGACGAAAGTTGGAGCTTTTTTTATAGTATTAATCACATATCCTATGCACTTTTCTACTACTCACAAACGTTGTAAAAACGATAAGTGAAACGTAAACTGATTATCCTATTTTTAATTCTTTCTATACCTAGCGGTATTGCCTTAGGAATATACTAAGGCACTGAAACTCTTCTTCAATTTAACTATGACAGAAAGAACTCAAATCCGAGCATTGAAAAACACGTTAAAATCTCAAAAGTTTTTGCTGGTTTGCAACAAATAGAGTTTAGTAAAATTCCTAAATCAGTTTTAGACAAAACACATAGCTCAAAACCAGTTTATAAAAACAGATTAGCCAAAAGAAAATTTTATGTTCTTGAAAGAGATGATATATTTAAAAAAGTGATAAAAGAGTACAGACTAAAACACTTTATATCCAGAGACGATTTATATTTTAAAACACTAAAAAAAGACAATAAGTACTATACCTGCTTAGACGAAAAAGTAATTCATAAATTTCTAGATTTGCTTAATGAATTGGAGTATGCGGGGTATGATTTTTCTAAAATAAAATTACGATCTGGGCATAGAAACCCAAAACGCAATCACTATATCGGCGGTGCGTCGCAAAGCAGACATATTTATGGTGAAGCTATCGATATAGGTGTTGGTGACATTAATATAGATGGCAAAGCAAACAAGCAAGACAAGCAAATAGTATTGAACTTACTTGATAAAAAAAATATTAAAAATTCTGGAGGAATAGGTTTATATCCAGGCACACATGCAGTGCAGTTTGATACTCGTGGCTATAGAGCAAGATGGAACAGCTATACTCCTGCCATTAAGAAAAGAAACTAGAACCTTCTTTGACTAATAAAACTATTGATATGCTTACTTATGCCTATTTGAATTGTTAAGAAAACATCGTTATTTTCATTACTTGCAGTAGGAAGATTTAATCCATCTATTTCATCACTATACATAAAAAAGTAACCGTACTCCAAGTATAGTTTGGTTTTATCTTTAACCTCGTATCCAAAGCTGATAGCAGGATTTATTGACACATATAGCCCTTTACTCTCTGCAGTTGCATTTACTAATTGCCCTTTTGAATTAAATTGGGGCTGTACGTAATTAGCTCCATAATTATTAAAGTTACTAATTCCTTGATTGGGTTCCTTAAAACCTCCATTGGAACTTATAAAAGCAATACCTGCCCCTAATCTTGGTGTTATTTCTAGCCGCTTACGAGTCAATAAATATATACTATAATCCAATGTTGGCATTGCACCAATTGCAATACCACTAAAATAATAGGAACTGGATGTTTGTACATTTAAACTTTTTGAACCTCCAACAAGTGTATTAACATCAAACTTTAACCCATATCCCAAATTAGATTTATGCTCAGCCCTAATAGCTCCAGAAACACCATAACCAATAGCCGTTGCACAATCCATAAACGTAGCGTTTGTACCTACAGCTGCCTTTAAATAATTTCGACTCTTTTGAGAGAAGGAAGTTAGTGCTGCAAAAACACAGAGTAAAAGTGATATTAATCTCATTGTTAATTGATTGCAAATCTAAATAAAATATTTCCTTTGCTGACTCGTTACCTATAAATTGAAAGGAATAACTAAATACTTTATCATTCTTACTTGCATATACCTCCTAGGGGCTTGCAAAGAGGAGCAATTTACCATAGATTCTGAGCACAAAATTGAAATAGATGCTGATACATTATGGTTTGATACTGTATTTTCAAAAGTAAATAAAAGCACACCCAAATCTGTCAACAAACAGATAATCATAACCAACCCACACACTAAGAGTATCAAAACTAACATAGAGCTTATTGGAGGAATCACCTCTCATTTTCGGCTTAATGTAGATGGTGAACCTGGATATAGTTTTAAGGACGTTGAGATTTTTCCGAACGACAGCATTTTTATGTTTGTTGAAGTACATCCAAGTGAAAACAACAACAGCCCAGATTTCAACCCACTTATAATTAGAGACTCTATTTTGCTTAACACCAATAACAATGAGCAGAAAGTTAATCTTATAGGATGGGGACAGGATGCACATTATATTTTTAGAGACAGCATAGAAAACGACACAACCTGGGAGAATAATAAGTTACCAATAGTAGTGTATGGTTATTGTTATGTAAAGCCTGACGTTTCACTAACAATTAAAGAAGGGATGAACATCCATTTTGCCCCTTACAGCTGGCTTTTTGTAGAAGGAAAAGTAAACATTGAAGGTTCTGCACAAAACAAAGTGTTGCTGCAAGGTGATCGTTTGCAACCAGATTGGGAAGAAACATCAGGCCAATGGGGAGGAATATGGCTTAACTGGCCTACACAAGACAATTACATAGAACACGCCATCATAAAAAACGGAACTGTTGGGATTTACTGTGACACAATATCTGGTAATGCCAACGTGCCAAATGTTACTGTTAAAAAATCATTTATCAGAAATATGAGTTTTGATGGAATAGCAGGAAGAGGAAGCAATATTAAGGTTGAAAATACGATTTCCGCTAACTGCGGCCGATACACTTTTTTAGGCTCTTATGGAGGAGACTATGACATTAAAAACTCAACTTTTTATACTGGAAGCGGAGATTTTAGTAGAAATGGACCCACTTTTGGTTACTCTAACATAGTAAGAGATGAATTCCAAAATATTATAAGCACGCACTCATTAAAGTTTAATTTTATAAATAACATTATTTACGGTATAAATTCTGAGGGAGAAATCGGAGACGATTTAGATGGTTCTAAAATTGATCCAGAATCAGTTTTAGATTACAATCTGCTTAGAAGTAAAGACCCTAAATACATAACTAAAGGTAGCCATAACATTGTAGATAGCACTCCTTTATTCATTAACAAAATGGAACTTAATTTAGAATTAGATTCATTATCGCCTGCAAAAGACAAAGGCATTATTCTTAACCCAAACATATCTAATGACTATTTTGACCGAACAAGAGACTCTAAACCAGATTTAGGAGCTTTTGAAAGCAGATTCTAGTAAAGGTCAAGCAACTTATTCCATTTCTTGTACGTCTTTAGAATGTAACTTACCTTACACTTTGTTAAATCAAGGGAAGTGCAAAGATTTATTCTTTGTTGACACGAGAAATTACTAACCGTGGATTACAAACAAAGAAAATAATTGTTAATTAGTTTTATTTCGGTAAAGGCTCCTTGCATTGCAGGGAGCTTTATTTGGCTACAGAAAACAGTTTTTCTATCATACTATCCCAAGTAAATCTGTTTCTTTCTACTTTTACATTCTCGGTAAACTCAGCCTCTTTTTTTTCGGTATAAAACCGCACTAAACTGTCTGCTATTTCTTTAACATCCACCTCAGTAACATATCCAACTTTGTTATGAGGCACCAACTCAGCCAAACCTCCTACATTGGTAACCAACATTGGTTTGTTGTAGTAATACGCTACTTGTGTAACTCCGCTTTGTGTAGCTGTTTTATATGTTTGAACTACCATATCGCTCGCACTGAAGTATAAGCTTACCTTGCCATCTGGTATAAAGTCATTTACCTGTACAAGATCTGGCTCTAAATTATATTGATTTATAATCGCCTTGTATTCATCGGGGCTATCGTAGTACTCTCCTGCAATTATTAGTTTAACATTTAAACTCCTTAGCCTTTCGTCGGCAAAAGCTTTTAGTAAAACATCCAGCCCTTTATACTTTCTTATAAAACCAAAAAAAAGCAAATAATTAGTCCCTGTATCCAAACCCAATTTAGCCTTTGCTTCTTTTTTGTCTAGCAACGGACCAAAGCTTTCATACATTGGATGCGGATTATACGCTGCAGGCTTATTTACCTTAAAACCTACCAAATCATCCAAAACAGCTTCGCTCATTGTTACAAATCCATCGCAACTTTTAAGAAAGTAATGGGTAAATGGGTTATCAAAAAATCTTTTTTCGTGAGGAACAATGTTATCCGTTATGGCCACCACTTTAGTGTGATTATTTTTTCTAATAATTCTACCTAATGTTCCTAAACTTGGTCCCATAAAAGGCATCCAATATCTAAATATAACCAAATCTGGTTTTTCTTTCCTTAGTCTAGTTCCAATCAAAAGCCAATTTATTGGATTAATTGAATTGAGTGCTACTTCTATTTTTATATTTTCAGGTGCAGGATCTGTGGAATATTGCGTTTTCCCCGGAAAAAGAAGGGAGGGATATTGAAGACTAAACGTTACTACTTTAACTCTATTACCTTGCTCTTGCAGTTTACTTGCAAGCAACTGATTATAAGTCGATAATCCACCTCTTAAAGGGTGAGCTGGGCCAACAATTATTATACTTTTAGCTTTTGCCATGTAATTAGAAATTAACGCTAATTACTCCACTCCTATTCTTTCTGAAATTTCGTATTTATTTCTATTAGGTGCATTTCTACTGATCATTTCTCCTAAAAATCCTCCAATAAACATTTGAGAACCAATAATAAGCATTACCAATGCCAAATAGAATAAAGGATTATCTGCAACTAAAGTTTCGTTTACATTATTAAGTATAGCGATGTACTTTTTAATTAAAACAAAGGCTGTTAATATAAAACCAATTAAAAATGCGATGGCACCCCATATTCCAAAGAAATGCATTGGGGCTTTGCCAAATTTAGACATAAAGATTATGCTAAGTAAATCTAATGGCCCTCTTACAAAACGGCTTAATCCAAACTTGGTAACTCCAAACTTACGTGCTTGATGTCGAACTACCTTCTCCCCTATGTTATGGTAACCTGCTCTTTTAGCCATTACGGGTATATAACGGTGCATTTCTCCATACACCTCTACACTTTTTACCACGTCATTTCTATAAGCCTTTAAACCACAGTTAAAATCGTGTAAGTAAATTCCACTCATTTTACGTGTAGCCCAATTATACAGCTTAGTTGGTATTGTTTTAGTTATTGGATCATACCTTTTTTGTTTCCACCCACTTACAAGATCAAACCCGTCTTCCCAAAGCATTTTATGCATCTCAGGCAATTCATCCGGGCTATCTTGCAAATCAGCATCCATTGTAAATACCGATTTACCTTCTGCAATTGCAAAACCTTCATTTAGTGCTGCCGACTTACCATAATTACGTCTAAACTTAAGTGCTTTAATTTCTGGATTAGCGTCTCTTTGTTTCTTAATAACATTCCAAGAATTGTCGGTAGATCCATCATCAATAAAAATAACCTCATATTTAAAGGTATTCTTATCCATTACTCGTTTAATCCAAGCAAACAACTCAGGGAGCGATTCTTCCTCATTTAATTGAGGAATTACTATAGAAATATCCAGTTTACTCAAACGATGTATCTTGTTGTTTTTCTTTATAAACAGCTCCAATAATTAAAGCTAATATTATATACCAAACTAGTATTTTACCTGTATTAAGTATTTGAGCAGTAATACCATTAGGTTGCTCTTCCATCTTCTTTTTAGCTTTTTCCATGGCAACATCTATAGCATCATCATCTGCTCCCATCTTCTCCATAAACTCCATAGATTGCTCAAAAGCTGCTTCTCTAATTTGAGACTCCCAATTTGTATCTATAACATTTGTGAAAATAATATTAAACACAAGCACTATTAAAGTTGCCACAATAGCTGTAAAAAAGGCTGCATTAAAAGCATTACCAAACTTATAAGGCGAAAAGTTTGGCTTACAATCTCTTGCCCCTAAAATCATAAAAACGATTGGAATAGCTAATAAATTTACACCTAAAGAAACCATCCATCCTGCTGGTTTTGCAAAAAATAGTGGGTCAATGGCGTAAATTAAAACGAATACTATTATGCTTACTATTCCCATTATTGCCCCTCGATTTATCGCGGGCTTATACTGTTCCATCATTGTTTTATTTTAATTTTATTGTTATTGAATGTTGCAATTACACAACCGGTTAATTCTTTATTAAATTCGTGACTATTTACAGATAAGGACTCGTTTGAATCTTTATTAAACACCCATTTCTTACCTGCATCAAACACTGTTAAATTGGCTTGTTCACCTTCTTTTATTTTGGCAAGTTCTAAGCCTAAAACGTTGCAAGCATCTTTGCTGATTTTACTAATAAAAGTCTCTATTTTTATATCCTTGCTTAAAAAATCAAGGTACCAACTGTACATAAAGGGTAAACTTAGTGCTCCAAAATCTGCATAATCAAACTCCACTCTTTTACTTTCTATGTTTTGAGGATAATGATTGCTTGAAATAGCATCAATAACTCCGCTATTAACCCCTTTCACCAAAGCCAACCTATCTTCTTCAGTTCTTAATAATGGAAAAACCTTAAAGTTTTCATCAAAATTTAGAATCTCCTTATCCGTAAAACACAAGTTAAAAATAGATGCATCACAGGTTATTTCAACACCATCCGCTTTGGCTTGTTTAATTGACTCAACCGATTCCTTGCAGGAAATTCCAGAAATGTGCAATCCCGCATTACAATACTTAGCTATTTCTATTTGTTGTTGAACAGCAAGAAACTCAGCTATAGAAGGACTTGCTTTTAATCCCGTGTGAATTGTGGTATCACTTTCGTTTACAACACCACCTTGATGTAATGAAGTATCTAAGGGTTGGCTGATTACTTTGCCATTAAATGGCTTACAATAAAGAAGAGCTTTTTTGAGTAATCCGTTTTTTAAGGTTGTATCTCCATTGGTAAAACCAATCGCTCCAGCAGAGTGCATATCAAATAACTCAGCCATATTTTCTGAGCTATTGTCCTCGCTTATCATCCCTAAAGGAAATAAACTAGTAAGCTTACCTTCTGCATTTTTTAACAAGTATTTTACTATTGACTTGTTTGTAACTCTAGGTTGTGTATTGGGCAATGTACAAACACCTGTATAACCTGATGCCGCAGCTGTTTCCAATATACTTTCCAACGAATCTTTATATTCAAATCCTGGATCTGATAGATGCACTTTCAAGTCTGTCCAACCAATACTAACAAATAAATCATCACCAACAATTTCGGTTCCTTTAAAATTAATATTTGAATCTATGGATTGAATTTTTCCATTTAGAACATGAATATCTCTTTTTTCTAAATGGTTTGAATGCCCTTGATTAACTATAGTTGCATTGCGGATTAGGTAAGAATTTGACACTCTGTGTTAAGATTTAAGAAATCTCAACAAAAATACCTCTATCAATAGAAAAATCAAGCATAGAAATATGAAGAGTTTCCACAGCGGCTTTCCATTAGAAATTAGGGTAGATGCATTTTTTATGCTTGCTGCATTAAACTTAATCACATCCACTTGCCCTCCAGTAAATAGCTCTGCAAGTTCTTCACTTTGATAAAATTGCTGTTTGGATTCTACTCTTGTATTATTTAATGCAACCTTAGCCAATTCATCGTTACCCCTTTTTATACTATATACCCCACTCTCATTTATATAATTATTTAACCATAATTTCAAATTTCCTTCAGATCCGGAACTTTCCAGCAATACAGATAATTTGCCTTTCTCTAGTTTTAAACTCTCTTCATTATTTGAAAAGGCTGGTATAGTTATAGCATCCGTACTATAAAGATTATACGAAAGTTTTTGCTTTGTACTATTGCTGAAAGCCATTTTCAACATCATTAATACAAAAATTTCGTGTTCCTGTAAGCTACTAAAACTATTGTTTAAAGGCACACTTAAACAAAACATACTTCCTTTTTTATAACTTACCTTAGACAGTATAGAGCTTCCATCTTTTAACCTTAAGATAGCATCTCCACCGCTTATACCAAAACATTTTATCACTTTAGGAAGCAATATATTCTTTGGAATTTTCTTGTAAACTCCTTTTAAAAATGGATGTTTTAGATCCTTTGGCGAAATGCTCAAGTTTTTCATAGTCAAACCTCCGTATGAAATTCCAGATACTGCATTAAACAAATTTGAATACTTTGGAGTAATAGCGTTAGGAATTACGCAAACCACACCGCCGTTACTAACAAACTGTTTAACTTGCTCCGCTAGACCACTGCTTACCTCTTGTAATTGATTTAGAATTATAAAATCATAAGTAGCAAAATCTCCATAATTTATACCAGAACTTATAACCGATTGTAAATTAAAGGATTGGTCTTTACTAAAAATTTTGGCTATTTGAGGAGATTTAACACCCACTTGCAAAACTTTTAAACTTGGTTTAACGTGTACTGCAAAATGGTAATTATTATCAAAAACTACCGGTACGTCGTTAATAGATATCTCCCCCTTTACCCAACCTGGTGTATTAGCGGTAAAAGCTAGGTCAAGAATTTCTTGACTTTTAGCATCCACAGAGAAACTTTCAACCCCTTGCTGAACATTATTTACTTTAAGAATTAGAGTAGATGATTCTGCATTTTCAGTACCATTATTTACAATTTTAACCCTAATATTAATCGGCTCTCCAGGTCTAGAAAGTGGCTCTGTAAGCCAAACCGAATCAACACTTATATTTTGAAGTTTCTCCGGCACTAACTTTACTAAGTTTAACTTATGAGCACTGTCTAAATTAATGGGGCCTTCATTTGCGAAATTCTGAAAATCACTTATGCCAAAAAATTGTAGCCTACCATAATCGTTTGAAGCATACTTAGATTTTGCTTTTTGCACCACACTGTGGAGATTATTACTTTGTTGAGTAATTTCTAAATCATCTATCAGTTTAATAGCATTTGAGACACTTTGCAATTTATTAGAGAAAGGACTTAATTCATTATCTATAAACTGAATTTCTGTTTCTGGTGGCAAGCTTTTAACAATATCTCTTGCAACATTTTTAGCAGTTTCAAATATTTGCCCCTCTTCTCCTTCAGTGTTCATACTTTGAGAATTATCTACATAAATACTTACTAAGCTTTTTCCTACCTCTCCGTTAGTATTGGGTAAATAAGGTTGTGCAAAAGCAAAAACTAAAACCGCAATGGCCAACAATCTAGATATCAACACAAGCCACTTTTTAATTTGCCTTGTTTTTTTACTCTCCGTTTGAATTTCCTTGAGCATGGAAACATTGCTGAAAATTACTTTTTTATACCTCCTGAAATTAAATAAATGAATAAGTATTGGAATTACAAGAAGCAGCAGAGCCCACAGAAAACTAGGATTTTGAAAGTTCATTTAAAGTATTGCGAATTTAAGATTACTCCTTATCCGAACGAATAAAAACCCTATAAACCATATAAATTGTTCCAGGAAACAATATTAACAGCAACCTATACCAATTTGCACTTCTCATTCCTTCAACCAATCCATAAGCCAATATCAACACGCTTAGAACTACAAATAGTACAGTTAAAACTCTTGCTAAAATACCAGAATAAAAACTTGGTTTTTCATCAATCTTATCTAGGCCAAGTGGCTTTGACTTTACTGACATCTCTAAATCTCCAGTTTTAGAAAACTTGTAATCAGGCTGTTTTGCTTCGTCAATTAAGCTTATAAACTCAGCCTTAAACTGCTGAAACCCTCCATCGTTTAGCTGATTGGTTATCCAAACTTCCTTTGGTTCAACACTTAGATAAAGCTTTATTATTTCGTATTTCTTCATCTGTCGAGACATCTCCATATCAAACTTAAAGGCCTTAATATCTGCCCATCCAATCCATCTTATTTCTTCTTTCTTTTTAAGATAAAATGGAATTACATTTCTAATTTTTTGCTCTACTCCCTCTCTATATAGCACAAAAGTTACTTTCCCCATAAAATTGCCAAATACAAGCAGTATACCAATAATAAGTAGACACATATTTATAAAAATGTGTAAGCCCAAGGCTATACCTGTAAACATTAGCGACATTCCTGCTAATGTTGCTATGGCAATAGTTGCATACGGATTTCTACTGTAACCATTGGTTGTAAACTCACAAACTTTGTTTTGAGATATCATAATGCTTAAAATGAATTAACCAAAGGTAATGATTATAGGTTCGAACAGTATAAAAAAGTTAAGTTTGCCTTTTATACCTTGAAACTTTCAGTTGTAATAGTAAACTACAATGTAAAGCACTTTTTAGAGCAGTGCTTAAGGTCTGTTGAAAAGGCTTCTGCAGTTCTAGACGTGGAAACTTTTGTAGTTGATAATAATTCTGTTGATGGATCAATGGATATGGTAAATGCATTGTTTCCTAATGTTAAATCCATTATTAATCACGAGAATGTAGGCTTTAGCAAGGCAAACAATCAAGCTATTAGAATAAGTAAGGGTGAATATGTTCTTCTTTTAAACCCAGACACTATTGTACCTGAAAATTGTTTTAAAGATGTAATTAACTTTATGGATACCACACCGTTAGCAGGTGCCTGTGGAGTAAAAATGGTAGATGGTCAAGGTAATTTTTTGCCTGAAAGTAAACGAGGCTTGCCTACGCCGGAAGTTGCACTTTACAAAATGATTGGTTTAAACAAGGTATTTCCTAAATCTAAAAAGTTTGGAAAATACCACTTAGGTTACTTGCCAGAAAACGAAACTAATGAAGTAGAAATTCTTGCAGGGGCATTTATGTTTATGCGTAAAACTGCTCTTGACAAAGTTGGCCTGTTAGACGAAACTTTTTTTATGTATGGTGAAGACATAGATCTTAGCTACAGAATAATTAAAGGTGGATATAAAAACTACTATTTTGCAGATACCTCTCTAATACATTACAAAGGGGAAAGCACTAAAAAACTGAGTGTTAACTATGTAAAAGTGTTTTATAAAGCAATGGTAATTTTTGCTGAGAAACATTATAAAGGAAGAAACAAACGCTCATTTAAGTTTCTAATAAATTCTGCCATTTATGCCAGAGCTGCTGTAACCTTAGCTGTCAATTTTATTAAAAAATTTTGGTTACCAATATTTGAAATTGTGCTCATCTTTATTTCAATGTACTGGCTAAAAGGATACTGGGAAGAACACATAAAAAGAGATAACGAAGTTTACCCACCTGAAATGTTAACCATACACATACCTTACTACACACTTAGTTGGGTTGTTAGTTTATGGTTTATTGGCAGCTATAAAAGTCGATATGATTTCGGCAAATTAGTAAGAGGGATACTTGTTGGAACAGCTATTATTTCTATTGTATATGGTTTACTTCCAGACTCTCTAAGATTTAGTAGAGGAATAATTCTTTTTGGCACTGTAGTAGTACTAACCGTGCTTTTAGTGTGGCGTTCTCTCTTCCATTTTATTAAATACAAAACGTTTGATTTTAGCCAAAGAAATAGCACAAAAAGCATTTTAGTAGGCAGTGCTACAAAGTGGGGGAAGGTTACCAATCTTTTAAAATCTTATGACAAGAACTACCAACAAATTGGGTTTGTAACCCATCAAAAAGAAGACCATAAGAATTGGCTTGGCACTACTGCTCAACTCAATGAAATTGTAAGTATTTACGGCATTAATGAAATAATTTTTAGCAGTGAAAGCATTTCTACAGAGCAAACATTGGAGTGGATGAATAAAATTGGTCCTGAAGTAAATTACTTTACTATACCCGCAAACAGCGATTTTGTAATTGGCAGCCAGTCTAAAAACGCAAACGGTCTTTATTTTGGCGAACAGATAGAATTAAACTTAAGTAAACAAGAATATAAGCAACAAAAAAGATTGCTAGACATAGTTTTAGCTTTTATTAGTCTTGTTTTATATCCATTATTTATACTATTTAAAAAGACTAAAAAACTGAGCAAAAATGCTCTGAATGTTTTAAAAGGCAGTAAATCTTATGTGGGTTACAGTGCGGACGATCACGAATCTTTACCAGTATTAAGGCCAGGAGTATTCACTACAGACTTTATGCTAAAATCTGAAAACGTTTTGTTTCAAGAAAATTTAGACAAGCTTTATGCTAAAAACTACTCCGTTTCTTTAGATTTAAGAATAATATTTGGTTAAGAAGAAAGGATTTTCTTAACTAAATCTGCAATTACCTTACCGTCAGCTTTTCCTTTTAGTTTACCATTGGCCATTCCCATAACCTTGCCCATATCACGCATGGACGATGCTCCAGTTTGATGAATTATGGCGTTTATCTCCGTCTCAATCTCCTCTACGCTAAGTTGTTTGGGTAAAAATGTTTCAATAACCGCTAGTTCTTCTTCCTCTATTTTAGATAAATCTTCTCTGTTTTGCTCTTTGTAAATAGCAATTGAATCTTTACGTTGTTTAGCCATTTTAACCAGTGCAGCCATTTCGTCTGCTGCTGTAACTTCCTTTCCTCCTTCTTGAGTTTTTAATAAAAGTAACGTTGCTTTTATCCCTCTTAAAGCTCTTAAAGATGCCTGATCTTTAGCTTTCATAGCAGTTTTTAACTGCTGAGTAATTTGCTCTGCAAGATTCATTTTGCAAAGGTATTGCTAAATCTAAAATTATGAGCATGCAGGATTCCAAACAACTCTTTAAGTGTAAATAAATGACATAAATAATGAAACTGGCAAAAATTTATCATTGACTTAACATTAATTAATTTGAGTCTACCAAGATGGATATCGACTCAATGTTTAGGTTATTTGATTCTACAAAAACTTAGCTTGCACTTAATTTGTAGAACTTTATAATTGAAGAAACTAAACCAAGCAAAGAACTTGTTGTACTATCAAGTAAATCTTTAAATTCAGGATATGGTTTTAACCGAAGAGCTTGGGACTATTATTGTGCCATAATAGTTTATAAAAACCACATTAATTTGAGCTTTCCCAATGGAGCTAACTCAAAAGACCATACATAGGTTTTAAAAAGAACTGGCAAAAAAAAATTCGGTATTTAAAGATTAAAAATATGGCTGAATTAAACAACACCATTGCTTTGAATTTAATTAAACAAGTAAGAATAATTTCTATTGAATGCCTTAATGACTGCAGCCTAGTGCACAACTCTTTTAAAACTCACATTCGAAGCCCTAAATAACTTTTTAATCTACCACATCTTCCGAATTTGCCAACACCTCAGGCTGAATAAGACTGTGAATTAGGTTAGTCTCATCTTTTCCTAATCTTTGACCGGCCCTACTTGTTGCCCAAAGCACAAAAACACCTCCAAGAATAAATGGAATAACCCACAGAACATAAGAAGACATACCCAAATTATAGCGAGATAACCCTACTATTGACACTACCATAGTAACAAAGCCAAGAAAAAAATAAGTAAACATATATCCCAACCAAATATCTGGTTTAGGACCATACAAACCTCTTATTTCTGTACCTAAGCCCGTTTCTTCTAAGTTTAAAGATAGCTGTGGAGACCAAAAATGTCTGTCCTTTTCTGCAATACGTATTCTTATGTGGTTGTGCGTTATTCTACCTACAATTTTATCATTATGTTCTGCCAGCAATGCTTTAACAGCTCCCACAATTTCCTCAGGAGTTTCTTTAGCTAGCTTTTTAAACCGTAACCGTACTTCAAAAAGTTCATTTGACATTGAAAACGAAAATATAAAAAAATGTTTAAATCAGATTTTTATAAATTGGACAATAAAGATAGATTTAATTAGGAACAAGAAAAAGAGGAGAATTACAAGAAGTGATTAGAAAAGGAAGGTTGTTGATAGATTTAAGTCTTTGCAATTTCAGAAATAGAATAAGAAGTTAGTTTTGTGACGATGTATACTCTAAAAATTATTTTAAAAAGCATTGGCTGGTTTGTAGCTTTAGTAGTTCTTTTTCTTGTTGCTTATTTAGTGGGAGCTGCAACTTTATCTAAAATGGCAACTACTAAAACAAATGATAAACAAGAAGTAACTATTTACATTAAAACCAATGGAGTACATACAGATATAGTTGTCCCTATAGAAACTGAAATATACAACTGGAGCGAGCAAATTAACTATGCTCATACCGAAGGAAACAAGCAAGATTACAATTATTTAGGTATGGGTTGGGGAGATAAAGGCTTTTATTTAGAAACACCAACTTGGGCAGATTTAAAAGTTTCTACTGCCTTTAATGCAGCATTTGCTTTAGGCAACACTGCAATACACGCCACCTATTATAGAAGCATTACACAAGATAGTTCTTGCAAAGCAATTGATATTAGCAAACGTCAATACCGCTTATTAGTAAACCACATTAAAGCCAGCTTTAAAAAGGATAAAGAAGGAAACTTCATAAATATTAAAACAAATGCAAACTACGGTTTTTCTGATGCCTTTTATGAGGCAAAAGGCAGTTATAGTATGTTCCACACCTGCAATACGTGGGCAAATAACTCCTTAAAGAAATGTGAACAAAAAGCGTGCTATTGGACCCCTTTTGATAAAGGTATTTTTGGACTGTATTAGCACTTCCTGCATTTGGCAATTAAAATATGACCAAATCTAAAAATAAAACAACGCTAATATTAGCCATAACCTCAACTATAGCAATGGCAATATACGCCCAATTTGTTCTTGGGTATTACAGCAAGTGTTTTAAACTTTTAGAAGGTCCTAACTCACTTGGTCTAACTTTAGAATATTCTGTTAGTGAAGTTCTACACTTTTTCAAATCACGAGATTCATAACAAATTTTATGTTACAAAAAAATCATAGCTGTTTGGGACAATCTATTCCCATTGCTGTATACTGCTACGTATTTATTTTGGTTCAGATTCTTTTTCCGTAATAAATTGTTCTTTCTAATCATCCCAATTCTGCATATGTTATTTGATTGGATAGAAAATTTCATTGAATTACAAATGATTGATCAATTTATAAATTCTGCTCAAATTGCAAATCAAACAGCACAGTTAAGTTCAATAGTCACCACATTTAAATGGTCGTTTTCTCTCGTAACATATGGGTTAATAGTATTTGGAATATTTAATAAGCTAAGACAACATCTTCTAAAAACTCCATCAAAATAAGTGGTAGATTTATAAATCAACCACAACGAATTAAAAAACTCTTTAATATGTTGGTATAAACTACTATTTTAAAAAAGGTAAACCTACAACTTTAGCTTTAAGTTGCTTTTTACGCACCTGAATAAAGATTTCTGTTTCTTTAGCGGCAAATTCTGGCTTTACATATCCCATACCAACAGCTTTACCCAAGCTAGGGCTTTGGGTACCACTGGTAACTTCGCCAATTTTATTGCCACCGGCATCCACAATTTCATAATGCTGACGAGGAATACCTCTATCTACCAACTCAAACCCAACTAACTTTCTGCTCACCCCATTTTCTTTTAGGTTTTTATGGTAATCTTGATTGTTAAAAGGCTCAGCAAATTTCGTAATCCATCCTAATCCTGCTTCTATTGGGCTTGTAGTGTCGTCAATATCATTGCCATATAAGCAGTATCCTTTTTCGAGTCTAAGCGTATCCCTTGCTCCTAAACCAGCTGGTTTAATATTAAACTCTTCACCAGCTTCAAAAATGGCATCCCAAAGATCAGCTGCCTCTTCATTCCAAACATACAATTCAAAACCACCAGAACCGGTATATCCAGTATTGCTAATTACTACATCATTGCTTTTGCCACAACTACCAGCTGCAAAATGGTAAAACTTAATTTCGGATAAATCAATATCTGTAAGTTTTTGAACAACCTTAATAGCATTAGGACCTTGCACAGCAATAAGCGATACATCATTACTCATGTCTTCTATCTGGCAATCAAATCCCTTTGCTTCTTTTTGCCGCAAAATCCAATCCCAATCTTTTTCAATATTGCTAGCGTTTACAACCAAAGTATACTCTTCAGCATTCCATCTATAAACAATTAAATCATCTACAATTCCGCCATCATTGTTTGGCATACAGTTATATTGTGCCTGCATATCTACCACCTTACTAATGTTGTTGGAGCAAATCCAAGCAACAAGAGCTTCTGCATCTCTTCCTTTTACAGCAAACTCACCCATATGGCTTACATCAAAAACTCCTACACTATCTCTAACTGCATGGTGTTCTGGAGTTAAACCTTCATATTGAACAGGCATATCATATCCTGCAAACGGAACCATTTTTGCTCCTAATTCAATATGCTTATTATAGAGTGCTGTGCGTTTTAGCATTGATGATCCTAAAGACATACTTGCAAAGAAACAATAATGTTTTGTTTCTAAAATAGAACTTAATATTTACTTTGGTCTAATAAAAGGTATTAACAAAGTATGACTCTAAAATCAAGTATAATCTTGTTCTTATTTGTTGAGTTTTTTACACTTCTAGAAAAACTCAAATATTTGCTTACACGCCCTTTACGCTTAATCAGCTAAAGCATCATTCTTCTCTTGCAAATCCTGAGCCATTTTATCCATACTATCTATAGATGCAGTATGGTTATCTACACCTTGTTGAACTTCTTCCATTTTTTCTCTTAGCTCATTATTGACTTTTTCAATATCGTCTATTTGAGCATAAAGATTTGCAAAAGCTAAAACAAAAAGAAAGATAAATGTAAATTTAATAGTTGATTTCATATTAGTAAAATATTGGTTCTTGGCAAAGTATTAGAATTAATGATAAAGTATAAATCCTACACAATAAGAGCTATATAATGTTCTTAAAAGAGCTGTAAAACAACTTATTTTTAGGTCGTTCAGTAATAATTTCTAAAACCGTTAATTTTCGGTCTTCCTGTAAACACTCAAGTCTTCGCTCTATTTGTCTTAGCTTAGAAGCTTTGCAATAAGCAACGCCGTATCCTTCAACTATCTTTTCAATATCAACATTTTGATGTGTAGTTTGGTAAAAAAATGCAGAACCCATAACATCTGGACCATTGATTAACTCAAATATTCCGCCTCCATTATTATTCAACACTATAATCTTTAAGTTGGAAGGAAGCTGGGTGTTTAACAAAGCGTTTATATCGTATAAAAAAGCAACATCACCCGTTATTAGGTATAGTGTATCTTTTTGCACTAAAGCTTCACCTAATGCTGTGCTATTGCATCCATCAATGCCACTTGTGCCTCTATTGCTTTTTATTATCAAACCTTTAGCGTCTGCTATTTCTTTTAAATAAGAAACGTAACGTACAGCCATAGAGTTGGCTAGATGAACAATGGAGTTATTTGGAATTGATTCTAAAACCGTTTTAATCGCTGTAAACTCATTAAATTTATTCCATTCTAAGTCCCTTAATCTCATATTAAATTCTTGCACATTGGCAGTCCAACTTTGTTTAAAAACATTCCATTGAGCCATACCAATTAAAGGTTTCCCATCCTCTAGCAAGATCGTATTGGGGTTAACAACCATTGGCTTTGTTTCAAACATTTGCCCCACTTCGTTGTAAGCAGATATATGATAATGTTTTTTAGGCTTACACTTTTGCAAAAACATTTTCAACCCCTTAGAAACAGTAGTATTTCCTGTTGTTATTAAAACATCCGGATAAAGACCTTCTAAATCTTTAAAATTTGTTTTTATGTAATTAAAAAGGAATGCATCCCAACCATCAATTTCAGACGTTTGATTAGAACAGATATCTGATAATTGAATGGTTTGCCAAGCTAAACAATCTACTTTAAGTTCAACATTTTCGGCATCCTGCATACCATTAAAAACAAGCACGTTTTCTCCATTAAAACTTAGACCTAACTTCTGTTGTAAATTGCGTAATGATACAACTTTACGCTCAATTGAACTTGCTTTAACTTTTAGACTGTTTGAACTACTAGTGGTCTTTAGAACATTGTAAAATGGCTCTCTTATTGGGACATTTATATGGATAGGACCAGGTATACTTTCCTTAATTTTAGCATTAACCAACCTGGTTAACCTCTCAATTTCAGAAATTTGAATTTCTGTTCCAAATTCAAACTCTGCTCTTCTATGATTTTGAAACACATTATTTTGACGAATGGCTTGGCCATCCCAAGAATCGATTTTCTCTGGTGGCCTATCTGCAGAAAGAATAACGAGTGGCACTCTTGCATAAAAAGCTTCTGCAATGGCAGGATAATAGTTTAAAAGAGCCGTTCCGCTGGTGCAGCATAAAACAACAGGTTTACCCAAAGCTTTGGCCATTCCTAAAGCAACAAAGCCAGCACTTCTTTCATCAATAATTGAATAATTTGGTTTACCTAAAGATGTAAGTGCCTGAATAATAGGTGCATTTCTGCTTCCTGGAGAAATTACTGCAGCAGAATAATCAAGAGATTCTAAAAAAAGAATAAGTTTCTGCTGCACGTTCATATATGCTTACAAAAATAAGGTAGGATAACTTGAAATTTGTGTATATTGAAGAAACTCAATAATTATCCAATTTATTTCAAATCATCGGTTATTAAAAAAAGAGTTTAGATTAAAAATCTGTTTTACCTTTGCCTCGTTCTAAATTAAAATGGCAATAGAATTAAAAATTCCTTCAGTAGGAGAATCCGTTACTCAAGTAACAATTGCTTCTTGGTTAAAAGAAGATGGAGAATATGTAGAAATGGACGAGGCAGTTGCAGAACTGGAGAGTGACAAAGCTACAGTAGAACTTAATGCAGAAAAATCTGGAGTTTTAAAAATATTAGTGGAAGAAGGCGAAGATGCAGAAATTGGTGCTATTGTGGCATCTATAGATACAAATGCAGCAGCTCCAGAACGTAAAGAAGAGGAAGCTCCAAAAGCAGAGGTAAAAGAAACTGCTCCTGCTGCCAAAAGTGAGCCAACTAAGGATAAAGCTCCTGCCGCAAAAGCAAATTACGCAACAGGATCACCAAGCCCTGCTGCAGCTAAAATATTATCAGATAAAGGAATTTCTGCCGCTACAATTACTGGAAGTGGTAAAGATGGTAGAATAACCAAGTACGATGCAATGATGGCAGAAGCCGGTGCAGTTGACTACAGCACGCCAACTGAACCAAGTAGAGGACAAGAGCGTAAAAAAATGAGTAATCTACGTAAAACAATAGCTCGTAGATTAGTTGCTGCTAAAAACGAAACAGCTATGCTTACCACGTTTAACGAGGTAAACATGAAACCAATATTTGACATCCGTAAAAAGTACAAAGAGAAGTTTAGAGAAATACACGGAGTAAATCTTGGATTTATGAGCTTCTTTACTCGTGCATGTGCCCTTTCTCTTCAAAAATACCCTAAAGTAAATGCTTACTTAGATGGAGAAGAAATGGTGATGAACGACTTTGTTGATGTATCTATCGCAGTAAGTAGCCCTAAAGGTTTAATGGTTCCTGTAATGCGAAACGTTGAAGCTATGACGATGTGGGACATTGAAGGTGAAGTAAAACGATTGGCAATAAAAGCTAGAGACGGAAAGCTTACTATACCTGAAATGACAGGTGGTACCTTTACCATTACCAATGGTGGAGTATTTGGAAGTATGCTTAGTACACCAATCATTAACCCACCTCAAAGTGCAATCTTAGGTATGCACAACATATTAGATAGACCTGTTGTAGAAGATGGACAAATTGTTGCTAGACCAATGATGTATGTTGCATTAAGTTACGACCATAGGATAATAGACGGTAAAGAATCTGTAGGGTTCTTAGTCTCCGTTAAAAATTATCTTGAAAACCCTGAAACAATGCTAATGGGCAAAGACCCTATGGATGTTTTGATGGGCTTTTAGAGAATTAAAACTATTTTATTTCCTTAATTAAAGCAGGTCTTTGGCTCAGCTCGTGGTAACAAACCCTATCTTTAACAAAATAATGCACCACCATGCTCTTTCTTGTTCTTGTTTTATCTAAATGAGGTAATCCTCCGTGAACAAGATTAGCGTGCCACACAAGTACATCCCCTTTTTTTGCGACAAATACCTCTTTCTTTAAATTGCTTTTTGCCATCTCGTTCTCAAGATAGTCTTCATAGTTTCTATTTGGGTTTTCGCTAAACAACCACCCCGTTTTGTTACCCACCATTTTGTTACTTGCATAGGGCAATTTATGGCTCCCTGGATAATAAAAAAGTGTACCATTGTTCTCATCAACATCCTCAAGAGCTACCCAAATTGCTATTAAACCTCCCAATGGATAAGTTGCCATATGTACACTATCGCTATGTGCACGCTGTTCACTTCCTTGCACAAAATTTATACTTTGAAAAGGAACAATCTTTTCTTGAGTTAAACTTTCAAGAATCTCCTTTAGCCTTTGGTTATTAATTACTTTTTTCAAGATTTCTACCTTTTCATAAGCAAACAAAATTTTCTTTTGGGTATAATTAAAATCTATTTCTTTCTTAGCAATTGCATTATCTAAAGCATCATTAATCTCTTCAACAAAATCGGATGAATAATGACCCTTTAGGTGTAAAAAACCATTTTTTTCCCAATCAGCATTGGCAGGTGCTGCTAATTCTGAAGATCCTGGAAGTTTATCGAAATGCTTTGAACTTATACTTCTCCAAATTCCACGATGAACCGAGAGTTTATCATATAATGCTTTGTTGTTTTTTAGGTGTTTAATATTCCAAATATTATTTAGCACATACACCAATTTTAGCCGCCGAATAAAGCCGGTATACTTGTCAAAAAAACGCATTAAACTAACTCTATAATCTGTAGGTCTTTATTTTCTGAAACATAGTTAGGGAGAGTGTTTTTTATCATTTCCTCTAGCTTATTAATCACCCCTTCTTTGGCATAAAACTTGGTGCATATAAGCCCAACTGCTCGTCCTGCTCCATCCTCCTTAAAAGCTCTTAAATTATTTAAAGATTCATCATCTAATTCTCCAGCCTCCCACTCAGGCATAATGGTAGCACCTCCTTCTAGGTCAACGACTTTTTTAAGTGTATGCAAACTGCCACTCTCATAGTTTAAAGCCATATGATTTAATTGATCTTCTGGCAAAGCACACAAGTTTACGGTTTGCGTTCTAAAACAGTTTCCCTCGCTCAACAACCACAGTTTATCTTGCAAAAGATCTTCTGCATCCCAGGAGTTTTTGCCAAAACTTGGATGATTTGGATGAGCATAAATCCTAAATTTTTCTATGTACAATGCTTTCTCAATCAAACCGCTGTCGTGCAATGGAATTGAAACAATACCAACATCTAACTTATTGTGTTTAAGGTCATCAACTATTTCGTGCGTTAAAGACTCTTTAATGGTTAGCTTTAACTCAGGATAATTTCTAGCAACCTCACTAATTAGTTTTGGTATTAGTGAATTGGCGATGGTTGGTAAAACTCCAATTTTTAAATTTCCTGATATTTCACCAGTAAAGTCTTTGAGAATACTCTCAATCCTTGCTGTTTCGTTGAAGATAACTCTAGCTTGCTCAATAACCTTTTCACCTATTGCTGTGGGAGCAATTGGTTGCTTGCTTCTATCAAATATTATCACTCCTAATTCATCTTCTAATTTCTTCATCTGCATACTTAAAGTTGGCTGTGTAACAAAACTGGCTTCAGCGGCCTTTATAAAGTTTCTGTGCTCATCTAAAGCAATTAAATATTGTATTTGAATTAGAGATATGTTTAACATGATTAAGTCTTTAGGCAAAGATAGCAGTATATTTCTTGAGCAAAAATTTACCACTTAGCTTTTCCTTGAATATAGTTATGAAACTATATATCCTAATTGCGTTATTATTTATTATAGGTTGTGCTCCAACTAAGTTGAGCAATAAATCTGCTGGAGATACGCTTGAGTTAAAAACCACTAGCTTTAGTGAACCTCTTCAATACAAGGATGTTGCACAACAATTTAATAGCGATGAAATGCTCTTTAATAACCGCAGATTTACTTTTAAAAGTAGTAGATTTTGCCTTTGACGGCATAAAAACTGCCATTAAAAAAAGTGCAGAAAAATACCATCAGGAATATGTTGTAAGTCTATATAACAACACTTTTTATTCTCAAAACTCTAAGGTTGGCTTATTAGATCCAAAAAACATAAAATTTAAAGGCTTTAACATTACTCGTTCAGTGAAACTGCAAGACGGTAGAGAAGTTGCATTAAATGCTTTTTTTTCAATGGATAGCAGTAAATATATTGACATATATACTCAATCTAAATTTTACTTAAAGTGCGATAGCATAAATATAAATTTCGCTAAAGTAAAGATGAACGATAAAAAGTGGTACACACCTTGGACTTGGTTTATGAAAGAACAAAATAAGATAAATCTAGATATAGAAATTGATATTCTAACAAACTGGATTGACAATAATGGGGCAATACATAAGCAAGAACAATTTGGGAAGTTCTTTTTTCCTGTAAGAGGTTTTGTTGTAGGCAATCAAGATTCTGCAAACACAAATCAGAGCTTGGGCGGATATTGTTATCTCCCTCCAAGATCTGCAACTTTTTGTATGAGTAAAAGAGGGCAATGGGAAAAATATTTTGGTCAAGGAGATTTTGACATAATCGTTAAATTAACAGAGAGCAGCAAGAACCATAAGCTTAACAAACTTATTTACGACAATATTGGAGTACTAGAATATGCAGAGGCACAACCACTTAAAGACTTGATAAACGCAAAATAGCTTTTGTAATACCAATGTAAAAAACCATCTTTGAAGAGGTTGGTCGTTTACCAAATTTCATTTTTTGATAACTAACCAATAAACACACCAATATGAAGAAGTTAAGAATTTTCTCCCTTTTTACTTTATGCTTTTTAGTTTTAGGCAGTGCTAATGCCCAACGCTTGCATATAGAGTATGATTTTTTAAATGATGATTTTAATTACTACTCTGTTAACAAGGCAGGGGAGCGGAAAATAATGAGCAGACCAGTGGTTACAAGAAATCACAATGTAAAAATTGAGGTTAAAAACTACAACCCTTTTGTTTATACTGCAGTTGCTAATTATGAATCTAAAGAAATTGCGGATGCTCCAAACATTAATTTTTTAAAATTAATAAGCCCTCTTGATTTACCAACAGGAAGCACCTCTTTTTTGAACAGCATTATTGGGGCTGATGGTCAAGATACGAGAGGTAAATCAAACAAAGATTTATGGGCTAATGCAGATGCGAATAAAGCTTTAGAAAAAGTACAAGTTACATATATGACATTGTATAAAGCAGAACAAATAACGAACAATATCGACTTTGTAATGCAAAAAGTACATAAGCTAAAGTACAATCCTTATTTACCTACCGATTCAATAAAATCGTTTACACAGAATTTGGTTGTAAATCTTTTTGGAGAAAACCACGTGGAATCTCAAGACTTTTTAACGTTTGCAAATAAGATAAATCAAACGGTAAATAATGATGTAGCAATGTTACAAACCCATGCAAATAGTTTTGCAAACGCTTATAACAGATACACTACTACTTCCCCAAAGGGCAAAAAAGGTGGGTTCGAAGGTGAAGGTTACGACAAAGTTGTGCAAGCTTGGGCTACTCAAGCCATTCAATTTGCAGATAATTTTGATAGTGATTTATTACTAAATAAATTGGATTATTTAGAAACAGAATATCAAGCAATAATGAATACTCCTTTTCATTTTAACACCAGTGATATTGCCAAAGGAGATGAAATAACAGTAACCATTAAATTTTATAAAAACCCAGAAAGTACGGATGGAGAAATTACTTCTGGTGACATAAGCAATGTAGAAAATCTAACACAAATTAAGTCTCAAGAAGTAGATATAACTGTTAAAGGCGATTTAAAAATAAACTCAAGCGTTGGAGTATCATTTCCATACTACAAAAACAACTCTGAGTTTATTAATAAGGACAGCGTTATCACTTCAATTGAAGGAAATAACTTTACTCCTAACATATCTGCCTTTTTAAATTTTTATCCGTATAACGGTAAAAACGCTGCAATTGGCGGAACATTTGGCGTTGGTGTTCCGATTAGTTCAGATGGTAAAAATTTTAATTTTTTAATGGGTGGTAGCACAATTTTCGGGTCAGATAATAGACTAATAATCAACTTTGGAGCTACACTAGGGCAAGTTAATAAACTCGATCAAGGTTATGAAGTTGGGGATATGCTAGGAGATGCTTTAGACTTGGTGCCAACAAGAAAAGCTTATCAATGGGGAGGTTTTATAGGTATTTCTTTTGCACTTGCTAATGTTAAAAAGTAAGCAAGTTTACATCTTATAAACAATTCATAAATTCGTAAGAACTAATAAATAATAAATGGATATAATAATTTCGATTCTTATTGCTGGTGCAGCTGGATGGTTTGCTGGAAGACTTATGAAAGGAGAGTATAGTGCTCTTATAAATATTATTTTAGGCCTTATCGGCGGCGTTGTTGGTTCTTTTATTTTTGAACTTTTAGGTTTTGAAAGCGGAGGATTAATTGCTAGAATAATAATAGCTACTGTTGGAGCAGTAATTGTTATTTGGCTTTACAGAAAGTTTGTAAAAGAGCAACAATAGCAGTCAGCTTAGGATTATTCCTAGGTTATATTATCTCTTAAATTCTGTAACTTAGTCCTTAAAGTTTTAAAGAATTGATATCTCAACTTCTCTGAAACCTCACTCAATAAGATTGACTTCAATCTTATTTGCTCAATCCACTGAAAACATTCTTCTGAGAAGTTAGGAGAGAACGACATTAATGAGTTAAAGGAATTAAAACTAACATAAGTATACTTCTTACCGTCTAATTCTGCTTGTATACAATTGTTGCTCATAAACATGTCACTTTGGTATATTTTAAAACTACTCGAGATTTTAGTTCCATCAACCACTGTATATTTCAAACCTCTTTCTGCTTCATTTTCTAACTTATTAAGCAACCTATCAATATCATCACATATTTCATAAGCACTTTGCTTACTCTTAAATAAACCAGATTCTATAAAATACCTTATTTGTTTCAAGGTACTATCTAATGATTCTGGAGCCCAAATTTCGATTGAATTCACCCCATGATAGCTGTGGTAAATACTCTCTGTAATCTCTCTATATTCATCCTCTATCTCTGTCCAATCAAACTTTTTATGCTTAAATTCATCCATATTAAGTACAGATCTTTGCCAAAAAAACAGTTTAAAATGTGTGAGTACAGGAAATCCAAACTGTCTAAAAAATGGCAAATCCATTGCAGTTAAAATCATACTTGAATCTTTTTTACTACTTAATCTCTTTATTTCTTGAGACATGTTTTTAAGGTAATCCATAATCTTAAACTGTGGATGAAACATTGAATTAAACTGTACAGGTACAAGCTTACCTTGATAGTTTATTATTGAATCAAAGGACAAATTAAAGTGCTGACAAATTTTCTTAATTTCATCAAAAGTTAAGGCCGTTACACCTCTCATCCTTCTATATGCCGCATCTAGATTAATACCCAGAAGATCAGCTAATTCGTTTGCCAGATTTTTACCACCTACACGCTCCTTACACTGATTAATCAATATATTTTGATCTTTCATTTTATGAATTTTAAGATTAAATCAAACTTATGTTATATTTTCTTATTTTGCACAATAAAAGACCAGTATTACTTGATTAGTCTTACAAAAATTACAAAAACAAAATGCAATATGTTTTTAATCGTAAATACAAATATTTTCAATTGGCGATTCCCTGTATCATAAGATTTAAGAACTTAGTTTTTTGGTATATATGTGGTACAATTGCATTACTCTTAAAAATGCTTTGTAGCATAAAGTTGAATCGACGTAAACATGGAGACAAAACGAATACTTATAACTGGGGCTGACGGACTTTTAGGCAGCAACCTTACTAGAGAATTAATTAATAGAGGACATGAAATTACCGCACTAGTTCAACCTGGAAGAAACCCTGTTACGATAGAAGGTCTAAATATTCAAAAAATTGAAGGAGACATCACCGACTTTGATTCCCTTTCTAAAAATTGTAAAGATTTTGATGCGATATTTCACCTTGCGGCAAATACTGCTTTGTGGCCGTACAGAAGTGAGTTTATACGTAAAATAAATGTGGAAGGTACAGTCAACATGCTTAAGCTAGCAAAAAATCTAAAGGTAAAAAAAATGGTTTATGTAGGCACAGCAAACTCTTTCACTTATGGTTCTTTGGATAATTTAGGCGTTGAAGACACACCTTACGTATGTCATAAATATGGATTAGACTATATGGACAGTAAACGTGAAGCCCAAGAAAACGTGCTTAAAGCTGCAAAAGAAGGATTACCTGTTACTGTTTTAAACCCAACTTTTATGTTCGGCAAATTTGATACAAACCCAAATTCGGGAGCAATGATTGTTGCAGTTCACGATCAAAAAATACCGGGTTTTGCACCAGGAGGTAAAAATTACATCTGTGTTAAAGATGCAGTTATCGCTGCAGCAAACGCTCTTACTATGGGAAGAAATGGAGAGTGCTATATTCTTGGTAATGAAAACTTAGATTTTAAAACAGCATTTGCCAAAATTGGGAAAGTAATTAATGTTAAACCTCCAACACTGATAGTTCCCAAACCGCTACTGTTATTATATGGTTATTTAGGTACGTTAATTGGCAAAATAACAGGCAAAGCACCTACGGTTAGCCTAGCCATGGTTAAAATATCTTGTGATTGCCATTATTACTCTTCGACTAAAGCTGTAAAAGAACTAAAAATGCCTTTATCTCCAATAGAGGAAGGAGTTAAAGAATGTTACGATTGGCTTAAAGCTCAAGATAGAAAATACTTCGCTAAAGAAGCAAAATAATAATGAATCAGGAAGTAGCAATAATAACTGGAAGTAGCAACGGAATTGGCAAAGAGGTAGCGGCTCAACTGTTAAGAAAAGGTTATGCCGTTGTAATAAACGGTAGAAACCAGGAGAGATTAGAAAACACAAAATTAGAGTTAAAAGCATTTGGAGAAGATATTCTTGCTGTTGCAGGCAGTGTTGCTAATAAGGCTGATGCTGAATCTATTGTTGTTAAAACTATTAACCATTATGGACGTATAGATGTTTTGATTAACAATGCTGGAGTTTCGCTAAAAAGTAAATTAGAAGAAACAGAACCGGATGTTTTTAAACAGGTGTTTGAAACTAACGTTTTTGGATCTACCAACACCACAACATACGCATTACCTCATTTAAAGAAAAATAAAGGGAGTATTGTGTTTATATCTAGCGTAGCAGGTATAAGAGGCTTACCCAATGCATCTGCATACTGTGCTTCTAAAATGGCATTAAGAGGAATTGCAGAGTCGCTTAGAGTGGAAGAAGCAGAAAGCGGAATCCATGTAGGACTTATATATGTTGGATTTACTAAAAACGACCCAAACAAAACAACGTTAACTGCTAAAGGTAAACTTGAGCCTATAAACAATAACAAAGGATTTAAACTACAAACTCCAGAATATGTTGCCAGTAAAATTATAGCCAACTTTGAAAAAAGGAGATTTATAACCACCTTAAGCAGCTTAGGTCGACTCAATAAAATAATGCAATCACTTTCACCTAGTTTGGTTGAAAAAATTATAATAAAGAGGAGTAAATAAAGTTTTATTATTATTTGATTATTATACTTATTTGTGTTGTTTTTTTATTGTTATTTAGTTAATAACTTTACTTTTATTACATAAAAAATTTATTAATACATATTATCACACTTATTTATTGACAATACCCTAAATTTTAATACATCAAAATTATTGAATCGATATTCGATTTATACAATCGCAATTCATGTTCAACCTTTGTATTAACCAAATAAAGAAGATCATGAATAAATTAATCACAACAATCGTATTATTATTAGTAACAATTTTAAGTTATGCTCAAGCTACAAAACTAGCTGTGGTAAGTTTTGAGGCAAACGACAATGCGATAAACCAAAGCGAATTGTTTGAAATTTTGAGTATTGAGATTAGCAAACAAATCAAATTTACCACTATTGATAAATACGAAGTTCAAGAAGTATTAAAAAACAACGACATTGTTCCTGAAAGCTGCTTAAGCTTAAGTTGCTTAGTTAAAAGTGGCAAATTATTATCCGCAGATCAGATACTTACAGGAAGTGCACGTAAATTAGGTGACCGACTTTATATTACTTTACGTTTGATAAACGTGGATGCTAATTTACAAAGTGAAACAAGCCAAGAATTTAATTATGTTCCACAAAAAGCTGGCGAAATGGTAAAAATAACAACCAACATAATGTTGGGTTTACCTAACGATCCAGCAACACTAAAAGCCTTAACAGATAAAGAAACTTTTGAAAGTGCAGTTAACAATCCAGAAGATTACCAACTTAATTTAGGAGGACCAAGAATGGGATATACCTTTTTAACAGGAAACAGTGCTAAAGTTATTAGAGCTCCAAAAAGTGAAGGCGGTTATAACAAAATACCAGCCTTTTTTCAAATGGGGTATCAATTTGAAAAGCAGTATTTAAACGAAGGTAAAGTACAAGCATTGTTTGAATTTATACCCATGATTACGGGACTAGACCAAGGAATGTTTGTGCCAAGTTTTACAATTATGAACGGCCTTAGAAACAACCAAACAGGACTAGAAATTGCAGTTGGACCAAGCGTAAACTTCTCTAAAGAAATTGAAAAATTCAACTACAATGACACGTGGTATACCTACGACGATCTTTATGACTTAGATCCATCTCTTAAATCTTATGAATTAGATAGTGAATATATTATGGATAGCAGAGGATCGTCACGAATAAAAAGCTATATCGTAATTGCAGCAGGTTATTCGTTTAAATCTGGTAAACTTAATATCCCTGTAAATGCATACGTTGTTCCTTCTAAGGATAATTTAAGATTTGGTATTTCTGTTGGTTTTAACACCAGAAACTAAATTCTTCAAACCAAAAAATAAAATGTAGAACATAAATTAGCATTTGGTTTAAAGAGCACGGTTATAGTCTATAATTAGATTTAATCGTGCTTCTTTTTTAATACCTTTTAAAAACGAGCAATTAAAACTTTATGCGTATATACGGAGTCACCATAAACCCTTAAAATATATAATCCGTTTGGTAAGTCGGCTACATTAAGCTTGGCATTTTGATGCAGCCCAATTTGAGAAGACATCACCAATTTGCCAGAGGTACTATACAACTTGCATTCCAGCATATCATCAAAACCCATTTCTTCTGCAAAAAAGTTTAAAGAGTTTAAAGTTGGGTTTGGCCAAACATATCCATTTTCATCTGGCCTATAAAACTGTATTAAACGTTCTGCTTCTTTAACAGCCTCAATAGCATTCACCTTACCAAACCCCCAAGTGTAGTCGCCATTAGCACTCAAATCTCCTGTATTTTTATCTAGCCGTGCTGTTTGTTTTAATATCGTTTTTACTTCTTGACTTGTTAAATAAGGGTTTGCCTGTAACATTAATGCCACTACTCCTGTTGTTGCAGGAGAAGACATAGAAGTACCAGAAAAACGAGCAAAAGGATAGTTTTTACCGTTAAAGCTAAAAACACCAGACGTTGTAAAGGATGCTGTTGTAAATGAAGATATGGAAGATTCAATGCCTACCCCTGGAGCAGAAACATCAGGCTTTTGTCTATCATCCATTGTTGGTCCAATACTTGAAAAACTTGCTTTTGCACCACCTACAACCACTCCATCAGGTCTAACAAATTCTGATGCATGTGCAGCTACTGTAATCGCACTTTGTGTAATTGCAGGTTCTCCAAGACTATATCGATTGTCTCCCGCGGTCCAATCTGCAAAATACTTTACCAAAGGCAACCCCCAATTGCCTACATCGTTGTTTAGCTCTACAACATTCCATAAATGAATTGTGCCGCTTTTGGCAAATGCCTTTATTCCTATTTTTAGTGCGGTATTTGTATTCTTAAGAACTAAACGCACTAACGGCCTATTATTTAAATAATGAGCACGTTCTACCTCAGCTCTATAAAAAATTGTATCGGCATTCACCAACAAAAAAGAATCAATAAAAAATGGACCTTGGCCACTATTAAAAAGTGAACTTTCCAATAACAATTTGTTTGCAGTATTATAAACCATAAAACCTGCACCAAATGGTTTACCTGGCTCACCCCACATTGTAATGTTTTGACCCCACATTTCTGGATGGGCAGAATATGGATAAAATGCGATCCCAGTTTTTAAAGTATCGCTGTTAAACTCTTTCTTAATGTGTAAATTTTCATCACCATTATTCCCTCCTGAGGTAACAAACACTACTCCCTCTTTTGACATTTGATTTATAGCCTGACTAATTAATGAGGTACCGTCTAAAGTACCTAAATTATATAACCCCCAACTCATATTTACCACCAACCTCTTATTCGCCTCTTCCGCCTTTTGTTTCATCCAAGAAAAGGCATCTATTACAGCAGCTTCGTCTACAAGAAAGGTAACTAACAAATAATTAGCTTCAAAAGCAACTCCACTGCTAATGTTTCCAGGCCCACTGCCCCCAGCAATTCCAGCAACGTGACTTCCATGTGTTGCAAAATCGTAAATATTTGCCGTATCGGATTTTGCATTCAATAATTCTGCCTCACCAATATATTCTGTTCCATACCCAAACCTAGCAGGACTAGAACCTGACTTTTTAAACTGATCCCAAGCAGCTAATATTCTAGTATGTTGCAATGCTGTATCATAAAACATAGGGTGTGTGTAATCAAACCCCCAGTCTGTTATGCCAATTATTACATCCTTGCCCGTATACTTTTGAGTCAATCCCTCTCCAATATGCACTTTCTTAGCTCTTAAGTCGGGTAAGGCTCTAGCCATATTAGGTGTTACTTTTTGAGCAACTTGAAGATAATCAAACCCTACATACGTGCTTAGATACTCCCAACTATTTTCACTCCCTCTTATTGTTATTATGTTTCCTATTCTTGACCCGACTTTCGCCCCTTTTTTTATTAAATCTTCCGTTTGAAAGAAATCATTAACCACTGCAACATAGGCCTTTGAAGAGCTAGCTTTACGTTTGACATTAGTTTTTTGTAAAAGCTGAGAATGAACAGGAATTGCGACTTGAGCTTGCAAACTAAATCCCCAAAAAAGCAGCACATTAAGAGCTAATATATTCCTCATTTTCAATCAAAGATGAAGAAGATAAATTGAAACAACAAATGCATAAATGATTTTACAAAATATCGACTTTTTTAACACATTGCTACAACCTTATTTCAATGTATAATTTAATAATTACACATTGCACCTATGACTATCCTACGACACATATTAGGGCCTAGTAAAGATGAAGTTTGGAGTGAAATTACTGAAGACATTGGACGCAAGTTTATAGATCAAGGCTTTTAGAAAAATGACTACTTAGAATACAAACATAAAGAGTGGGTTTTAAGGTTAGACACTTATACCGTTTCGTGCAATAAATCGCATACCACCTATACAAGATTAAGGGCTCCTTTTTATAATCAAACAGACTTTAGGTTTCAAGTTTTTAGAGAAAACATATTTAGCAAAAATGGCAAATTTTTCGGAGCACAAGATATTAAAACTGGCGATTTAGAATTTGACAAGAATTATGTCATTAAATCCAACAACCAACGAGCGGTAAAAGAGTTATTACTATCATCTTCTAATTCAAAGCTTATTAACAAAATACCTGCTGTACATATCGAAATTAAAAACAACGAAGGGTTTTTCAACAAGAGTTACAGTGCAAAAACGGATGTGCTATACTTTCAAACAGCGGGTGTAATTAAAGACAAGCAAACTCTTTTTAGCCTGGACTTACTCTTTTGCACAATTCTAGACAAATTAGTAGAAATGAGCGACGCTACCAAACATAACCCGAATGTAAAGCTGAACTAATAATTCTTAACTAGTTAGCTTGCTCAAACTGCAATTCTAATTCAGCTAAAAATGTTTTAGATTTTATTAAGGAAGCTTGTATTGACATAATCTCATTTTTAAACCTGTCGATGTTATTTTCAAACAGATTTTGGTAGTAAGAAATTCCATTATTAAGATTTATGATAAAAGATTTGAGCCTCTTAGATTTACGAGGATTAAAATCTCCCTCCAAAATTTCATTTTTTAGGTATTCTAGATAAAGGGAAAGCTCTTTAATAAACATATTAGGCCGATCACTACGTTCAATTACGTTACTTCTGCCATAGATATGATCTACCATATTGCGTAAAGACATTTTTTTAGAAAAATATGCCATATTTGGCCCAGGGCAAACACTAACCCCTTCACCTTCTCGCTTTGTGTTTAATCCATTATTTAGTAAAACTGAAGTTCCTAAACCAACACAAATACAAGATTTTTCAGTGAGCTTACTTACCGCTTTGTCATATCTTTCTTTGGACAGGTTACCCAATTTTAATTCTTTAATTTTTAGGTTTAGATAAGCTCTTGAAGCAGTGCACATGCCCTTATCATTAAACTCATTATTTAATGCCAAGTATTTTTTAGGACAAGTACTACCCACTTTACCCCCATTCATAACTTCCATTTTCTCTTGGTCCTTAGTATTGCCTCTCAAATTATTAAAAGGAACTCCTAGCGGAGAAATATTGCTTAAATACAAGTCTTCTTCTTTAGCACTTTGAAGTTGCTCCAAGGTTTTTTCATCTACATTAGTAACATCTGGAACCAATAAAAATGGCGTTCCCCAGCCAATAAAATCTACATTGTAATGTTCCATTAAAAAGGAGTGCTCTTCACTTGTACCTACCCCACCTTGTGCACTAATTTTTATGGTCAAATTATTTTTGGGCACTTGCCTCTCCTCTTTTTCTAAAGCAGCACTTATCATAGGGTTTAACTCATCCAATAAATCTTGCTTTTTTGTTTTAAACTCTTCTAAAATTGGGCCTAATAAATGACCTTCAGTGGCAAATGCGTGTCCTCCACAGTTTAAACCAGATTCAATTCTATATTCTGACACCCATATTCCTTTTTTTGCAAAGAATTTGCCTTGAACAAGAGCAGACCTGAAATCGCTGACTTTAATTACTACTTTCTTTTTAATGTAACCTCTCTCATCAGGATAGAAGTCTTTAAACTGAGAAATATAGCTGTATAACCTCGGGCTCAGTCCTGCAGAAAGAATAACTGAAGATTCTAAATCACTTTCAGCATATCCTCTTATTGCAGCGTGTGCATCATTATACTCTGTAGGTAATTTTTCTCTCTTAAAGTAGTTTGCCTTATCTACTTTGGTCATAATATTAACATCTATACTCCCTTTAACAAAATTTGAATGCAACCACTCTTTTATAGTTTCTAATGGTTTATTTTCTGCAATGAAGGTTAATACAACTTGCTTTATTGTTGAGCTATCTGGCAATTCACTAATAAAGCTTTGAATTTCTTTAAGATTACTAAGAGCTCCCTTCTTTAATTCCTCTACTTTCTTATTTACAATATCATTTACAAGATTTAGATAAGATGTAATCCTCTCAGACCTAAATTCTTTAAAATTATTTTCTATTTCTTGATATGGCAATTCAAACTTCTCCGAGTAAAGTTTACGCAGTTTTTCAAGTAGAGTATCATCTGCTAATGAAACTACAGAATCAATACCTAAATGAGCCACCTTTATTGGGGTATCTAAGGAAAAACCAACTCCTAAAACAGGGATATGAAATGAATGTAATTTTGACATCTTTAATTGCCTTTTTGGCCATTGCAAAGCTATTTGTATATGAACACTAAACTATATGATATATATCACATATTACAGGGTAAGTGTATCGGTTGCTTTATCTAAATAAGCATAACCTGACTCAATTAATTTACCTTCATCTTGCCATAAATAATGATTTTTTTCACCATAAAACTTAATGTCCCTTACCTCTATTTTGCCATTATTGAACAAGGTGTCTGAAAGAACTTGCATGTACAATGCACCTCCGCCGGGGTGATTACGGAACGAACCATTGTTTGTTACGTTTCCAAGCAAATAGGTTGAAATACCATAGCCCCCTCTGTTTTGAATGATACCATTATTGGTTATTTTGCCATTGAAATAACATAATCATAGATACTAAACGTCCCTTCAAGTGTAAGATTGCCCAACATATTTACACTAAGCAAATCTGATGCATCCAAACTCAAAGCATCAACTCCAGAAAAATCTAATGTATAGAGTGTGCAAGTATCAAATGTTAAGTCATATCCATTGGTAACTATAGGTGAACGCTTCCCTTCTACATACGCCCCATGTATATAAACTTTATCAAAATATAAATCACTTCCAGAAATTATAGAACTTGAAGTATCTACTAAATAAAATTCACCTTCAAATACCTTATTAATACTTTGTGATAGTGTGACGGTCTTGTCTTTTAAAATTGTTGTTCTTCTTGGAGCATAAACACTCTGATTTTCTAAATCACTGTTTAGTTCTAAGTATAGACTTCCCCCGCCTGGGTGATTTCTAATCTGCCCTTTATTTATGAACTTGCCTTGGACATTTAAAGTGTTGCTATACCCGCCCCTATTGTATGTTTTACCTAAATTGGTCCAAGTCCCGTTTAAGTAATTATTATCGTATACGCTAAAAGTACCTTTAGTTTTATAGTTGCCAAAGAAGTGAACTAAGTGAGAGTCAAGAGACAAATTTAAAGTACCCAATAAATAATGGTTTTGCCTCCAAGTACACTTTTTCCATCATTGTCTCATCTCCTTCCCGAAAGAGTTTTATTTCGTTTTTATAAATATATGTCACAGGATAATAAAAGGTTACCTAAACAAAAGTAACAAATTGAGAATACGTTGTATAAGCCAGCAACAAGTGTATCCCTTTTGAGCTATACAATCACCAATACTTACTATAACAAGACTTTGTTAAAAAATAACAGAAATTTCAATCAAGCTATAACTAAAGTCTACTTCCTTATTCCCTAGTCGTTTAAAACAAGCAAAAATTTACAACAGCCCTTTCAGCAACTCTTTCATACTTACTTCTTTGGATATAATAGATTCTAGTTCAGTTATTTTAACACGTCGTTGCTCCATTGTATCTCTAAAACGTATGGTAACCTCATTGTCTTCCAATGTTTGGTGATCTACAGTAATGCAAATAGGTGTTCCAATTGCATCTTGTCTTCTGTAACGTTTACCAATCGCATCTTTTTCTTCATAAAAGCAATTGAAGTCTAAACTTAGATCCCTCATTATCTTTCTGGCAACTTCAGGTAAACCATCCTTTTTCATTAATGGCAAAATTGCACATTGATAAGGTGCAAGAGCCGCAGGCAGTTTTAAGACTGTTCTGGTTTTGCCGTCTTCTAGCTGCTCTTCTTTTAATGAACTACTCATTAAAACTAAGAACATTCTATCTAGTCCGATGCTTGTTTCTACCACATAAGGTACAATGTTTTCGTTGCTTTCATTATCAAAGTAACGAAGCTTTTTACCTGTAAACTCTTCGTGTTGTTTTAAATCAAAATCTGTTCTAGAATGTATTCCTTCTACTTCTTTAAACCCAAAAGGAAAATCAAATTCAATATCAACAGCTGCGTTCGCATAATGAGCCAATTTTACGTGATCATGGTATCGATACTTAGCCTCATCGGTCCCTAAATTTTTATGCCATTTAAGTCTTTGCTCTTTCCAATATCCGTACCACTCCATTTCAGTTCCTGGTTTTACAAAAAATTGCATTTCCATTTGCTCAAACTCCTTCATACGCATAATAAACTGACGAGCAACAATCTCGTTTCTAAATGCCTTACCAGTTTGTGCAATACCAAATGGCAGCTTCATTCTACCGGTTTTTTGCACGTTTAGGTAGTTTACAAATATCCCTTGAGCAGTTTCTGGTCTTAAATAGATTTGGCTTTCACCATCAGTAGCACTCATTTGCGTGCTATACATTAAATTAAACTGTCTAACTTCAGTCCAATTTTTACTTCCACTTACAGGACAAGCAATCCCCAACTCATCAATAAGCTCTTTTACCTTATGCAGCTCACCACTTTCTAATCCTTCTTTTAATCGAGCATCTATTTCCTCAATTTTTGTATTATTACGTTTAATATTTGGATTGGTAGCAACAAACTGAGCTTCATCAAAATCATCGCCAAATCGCTTTTTTGCTTTGGTAATTTCTTTCTGATTTTTAACTCTATACTTTTCTTGGTATTCTTCTACTAAAACATCTGCTCTATATCTTTTTTTAGAGTCTTTGTTGTCAATCATAGGATCACTAAAGCCATCTACGTGGCCACTGGCTTTCCACACTTTTGGATGCATAAATATTGAGGCATCTACACCTACAATGTTCTCGTGCAATTGCACCATACTTTTCCACCAGTACTCTCTAATGTTCTTTTTTAATTCAACACCATTTTGGCCATAATCATAAACGGCTGCTAGCCCATCATAAATTTCGCTACTTGGAAAAACAAAACCATACTCTTTGGCGTGAGAAACTACGTTTTTGAAAAGTTCTTCTGACATCTTAACTATTAATAAGCTGCAAAATTATTTCACAAAACGTGTTTGCCTAATAAATTATACCAGCATTTATAAGATTTAATAATTTAAGTTTCTGAAATAACTAGCTTTAAACCCTCCTTTATTGCCACCTAATAAAAAGGAAGATGAAAACTTGCCATATTCTGGATTTAAAGCATTTAGATTCATGTACCTTTTAAAATTAAGGCCAATTACATTATACCCAATATTAATCCCAGAATTACCTTAATCTACTCTAAGGCCTAAACCCGCATTTAAACCAATATTTAACTGAGTACCTGTTTTAGTCCAATCAGTTTGAGGGCCTTTGGCTCTAGAGTTAAAGTTTAACCCTTGTGCCAGTATGTTAGCACTTACAAATGGTTTTATACTTTCGTTTGTAATATTTTCACTTAGGTAGTATTGACTAAATGCACTTAAACCAAAGCCTTTGTTAATTGTGTTATCTAAATCATTTCCTCCAACTGAAAAAGCATATTTAAGCTCTGCTCCATAACTAATATCATACAAATCTTTCATAAATCCGACACCTGGTTCCAGAATAAAACCTTTGTAACCATTTGCGGCATCCAACTCAAAACCTGAAGAAGTTATTAAATATAAATCATCTTCTCTGGTAGGCTGCATGAATGATACATCTTCTTCAAGAGCAGGCTTTTTACCACAGCACTCTGCGGCAATCTTCAAAACAATAGACTCCATAATCGGAACAAACTTATATTCTGAAGGAATTGTACTGATATAGCATTTAAAATTATTAGTAAGTTATTTTATACGTGATGAGTCCATTTACAAAACAAATATTTACGTAAATTGCAGTGCAAGAAAAATTGTTTATTCAAAAATTATTAAAAAGTATTTGCTCGCTGTGTTGAGAACATATTTACTAAATCTAGTAGTACTCCCAATTTGTTTATTTGCTCAGGACATAGACACATATAGACTAACAAAATGGTCTAATGCTGGTTTGATAACAGATATAGACAACAATAAGACAACGCTCTTTAGCAGTAATTATGCATTTGATTTATCCGGAAAGTCATCAAATTCTAGCTTGCTAAATCAAATCATTCAAAATGCGAAGCCGCAAACCACTATAATACTTGAAAAAGGATTATATTTATTTGAAAGTCCAATTGTATTAAAAAGCGACATAACACTCAAAGGAATTGATAGCTCTACTGTTTTAAGATTTAATAATTTGGGAGAAAACGATTGCATAAAAGCAATTGGAGTAAAATCAAAAGACTCTTTAAATATTTACCAATCGCTCTCAAAATTTGATTCGTTCATTGTAGCTCCTAATCACAACTTCAAAGCAAATGACATTCTAAAAATAGAATCAAACGATTCAGCATATATAACTAGTAGTTGGGCTTTAAAAAGTACAGGGCAATTAGTAAGAGTAAGTAAAACATCTAACGACACATTGTTTCTATACAATACCATTAGGCGATATTTTTCAGCTAATCAATGGCCCTACTTAATCAAAATAAATCCAATCAAAAATGTAAAAATTGAGAATCTTAAAATTGAAAGAAAATCTGCATCCAATAAAAACACAAGCAATATTGCATTGAGGTATGCCTTAAATTGTCAAATAAATTGTATTGAAAGTTATGCGTGTGATTTTGCCCATGTAGAGTTAAGCAACGCTATAGCTTGTTGCGTAAAAGGAAATTACTTTCAAGACGGTTTAGATTATGGTGGCGGTGGAAGTGCATATGGTGCAGTGCTTCAGTTTACAACCGGAAACTCTTTGGTTGAACACAATACATTTAATCACTTAAGGCACTCCATATTGTTGCAAGCTGGGGCTAATGGGAATGCCATTATTTACAACTATAGCACTAACCCTTTTTGGGAAGGCACAATTAGCCCAAATGATGCCGCAGGCGATTTAGTATTGCACGGCAACTATGTTTATGCAAATCTGTTTGAAGGTAACAGCGTGCAAAACATTGTGATAGATGATTCGCACGGACAAAACGGACCCAATAATGTGTTTTTCAGAAACAGAGCAAGCGGGTATGGCATAGTAATGAATACCACTCAACCATCTGACTCTCAAATAATAATTGGCAATGAAATAACCAACACAACTTTGCTTAAAGGGCTTTTTTCCATAACAGGTAATGGGGTATTCAGTTATGGCAATAATATAAAAGGCACTATAACCCCAAAAAACACTAGCGACTTACAAGATAACTCCTATTTCTATAAACAACCTCCCCAGCACTACACAAATATGAATGCGTGGCCTGTGTTTGGTTATCCTAAAAGCTTGGGGCAACATATAAATGCTTCAGAACTAGATTTTAAATTGTTCTCCATAAAAACAAAATGCATTTCTAAATCCTTGAACGCACCAAAGCTTGAAATATTTTCACTAAACATACATCCTAACCCAACTAGTAGATATATAAATATTGAGTCTAAAGCATCAATTGTAAGCGTTGAAATAATAGACTTAAGAAGTGGTATAATATTTAAGACTAAAAATTACGAGAAATTAGATTTAAGTAATCTTTCAAAGGGCATTTATATCCTAAAAATTCAGTCAAATAAAGCGAGTGCATTTAAAAAAATAATCCTTAACTAGAAACCCGTTTTTAGTGCAGAACGTGCACTGTTCCCTTAAGGTTACGAACCTTATTTTGATAGTCAATTACTCTAATAGTATAAAGATAAACACCTTGTAAAGTTTCGTTTCCATTCCAAGGCTCATTTTCTTTTCCATCAAAAACAAGTTCTCCCCATCGATTGTGGATTTTCATTTTATATGACTTAAGGCCTAAGCCAACAGGTTTAAAATCGTCATTTAAATTATCGCTATTGGGGCTAAAAGCATTGGGTAGAAACAATGTAGTAGCAAAGTAGATGTATATTTCTTGCTCCGAGCTATCTAAGCAATTGTTTGCCGAAATTGCCCAATGTTTTATTTTAAAGTAACCACTGTCGTCAAAAGTATGATCAAATTCAAACTGCTTATATTCACTTAAATCTTCAAATAAGAAACGCACGTTCAATGCATTATTGCTCCCATCTAAAAAATGAATAGGCTTATTTATTACAGCCCCAACATCAGGAGAAAATGTAAATTTAGATATTGGTAAAGGAAACACCTCAATGGTTTTGTTAACGGTATAAATGCAGCCAATATTAGTTTCTATGGTTAGCTTTACATTTTGCAGTCCTGCATTATTAAAGATATAGTTAAACGAATCTAAACTAATCTTCTTATCACCATTATTAAACTCAAATAAACCACTTGTAAGTGGCACACCATTGCCTGTTGTTGTGTTCTTAATCCATTGATTATCCGAAATACAAACGTCTTGAATTTCAAAATCAGGAAGAACCTTATTATCTATTACTATTTCTTTTTCGGCTGTGTCTGTACAGCTAAAAGTATTGGTAAGAATCAGTTGAGTGAGGTATGTTCCTGTATCCTGATAAGTATGTGTAAGAGAATACAAATTAGAAGTTGTTCCATCGCCAAAATTCCATTGAGGTGAACTATCTAAACACGAAAAATTTACTACTACATCTTCACACGGTTTAGTATCATTTATTACAGCAACTGGAGCTGGGTCTATTTTAAATGCATAAATAGAATCACTGCTACAACCATTGATGGTTTGAAAGGTTAAGGTAGCAGAATATTGACCTACCGAATTAAAGAAATAAGGCACCTTATCATTTGTAAAGGTATCTGATTCAATAATCCAATTTATACTTGCTAATGAATCACCATTTAACGGTTTTGCATTAAAATAAATGGTATCGTTTTGGCAGTTCCCTAATACATTAAAATTGACATCCTCAATTGAAAAAACATTTAACTCTTGAAATGCAGAGTCTTTGCATCCCGAGTCTGAAGTTATTACTTGTTTTACCTGATAGTTTCCCGAGGATTTTGGATAATACGAAACACTCTGATCACTACTCAATAACACACCGTTAACATACCAATTATAACTAGAAATGCTTCCCATTGCTAACAATGAACTGTCTTGAAAATAAGCAGTATCTCCCAAACAAATATTTTGAAGTCTAAAACTACTTAACGGTTTTGAATTTACTCTTATACTTGAATTTAGCGTGTTGTAACATCGGTGCTGGTTTTGCAGCAGTAGACTTAGTGTGTAAGTTCCTGTATCTGCAAACCTATATTGAAATGAAGATTCAGACTCTTTTGAACCATCACTTAAATTCCAAGCATAACTCTTAATAGTGTCTTCATTAAAAATGTTAGAAGTAATACTTATGGAATCATCAAAACAATGATTCTCTGCAATTATTTCACCTACTGGAAGATGAAATACTTTAACTGTATCCATAATAGAATCAGTGCAGTTTCTGTTTGATACAGTTATCAGCTTTACCAACTTTTTACCTGATGAAGGAAATGAATAGTTGACATTATTGCCAGCTATTTTATCAGAATTAATCTCCCAGTTATTTACAAAAGCTCCATTTTTAATTGTACTTAAGGATTCAAAATTTAAGGAATCAAAAATACATCCATCTGATAGACGAAATGCGGCTCTTGGATTTGGATAAATCTCTAATATTTGAGTAATACTATCTTTACATCCAAGCACATCTTGAACAAAGAGCTTAATATTTACTGATTGTGACGAGTCATATATTGCTAATGCATTTGTAGTGTTCTGTTCTGCACTTCCTAAATCCCAAAAAAAGCTATCAAGTAATGCCGCAGTTGTAGTGGTATTTGTAAATCTAACTAAAGATTTTTCACAGGTGTCGTTTACTGTAAAAGATGCAACGGGGTTTTGATTTACTCTAACAAATGTAGAATCGTTAATTGAACAATTATTGTCGTCCCAAATATTTACAAAATACTTAGTATCAACCGATGGATATGCTAACGTAAGTGCCCTATTTGTCCTATCCAAACTATCAGCCGGAGTCCATAAGTAGTTTTTAACTCTACCAACTCCTCCCTGGGCTATACCACCAACAATTACATTCCCACCACCACAGAGTTCCATAGTGTCTGCCATTTCTACAGATAAGCCTGGATAAAGAGTAATAACTATGGTATCTTTAGATTCACATGCTCCTTTGCTTGTGGTTAGCACCATTTCAACATCTTCATTACTAGAATTTGCATTTGTTGAAACAAATCCTGTTTGTGCACTATCCTTGTTCAATACTAATGACTCGTTATTCCATAAATACGTATAACCTGCAACCGAAGGTTTGCCTAATGTCAGCATCGTTTCACTACAAATTGTGCTATCCTTACCTGCATTTAAAAGCTGGATTGACTCAACTTTTACCACACTTTCTGAACAAGCACAGTTGTTTGGATTTATGTAAATTAACAAATTACATACTTCTCCACTTCCTGCAGAAAAATTAACTTCTCTGTTAATGGTTATTCCTTTATTTATAGCTTGATTAATGGTGTCTCTAAAATGACTAACTTCATTGCTATCAAACTTACCATTAGAATTAGAGTCAACAATAAAATCAACAATTATTGGGTCACCAAAGTCTTTATTAGATCCTGTATTTGATACGCTATAATTTAAAGTTACATCTTCCATTCCATTTTTTACCGTAGAATAAGCATTCAAAAAATCTAAACTAAATTCACGCTTAATTACTGAATCTAAACTGAAAAAATCTCCCGTAGAGACAAAGATTGAGCAAGTTGAACTATCTTTTACACAAAGAGTAGGTTGTTTAACAACTGCTTGTGCTTGTAATTGTACTACTTCACAGTTTAAAAGATTACTGTTTAATGTTGTCTTTAAACCAAATAAACTACTATCTCCAGGAACAATATTTGCCGGAATTTCTACTGCGTATTTATTACGCCCATTTGTGCTAGAAAAAGACATAACAGTTGGAGCGTTATGTATTGCAGTAATTGCAGAAGTATCTATTTCAAACCCCAATGGAACAGTTAAAATAATAAATTCTCCACCCGAGGTTGTATCGGGCCCGAGATTAGTAAACTTAACATTAGTATTATCCTCATAATTACATACATCCAAAGGGCTATAATTAAAGCTCACTGCCGAATAAAATGGCTTAACAATTCCTTCTATTTCTATTGGGGAGCTTATACTATACGGAGCATCAACCGCCTTTCCACATTTAATTTGTCCCCCAGGTTTTATTAAAAAATTACTCCCACTTACAAAGTCGCAATTTGTTGTAAGTTTAAATTTAAAATAGACCTTACTATCTTCCTCATCCACTCCAGACAAACCATCGTACTTCAACGTAGAATCGAATTTAGTGAGCTCAAATCTTAAGGCGTTTCCTACTACTTGTGGGTTATAAACCGCAACAGAATCAGTTTGATTATAGTTTAACAACCAAGCAGTATCTGCTAGTTCCATACCCGTATTAAGAACTAAGTCAAGGTGCGAATTAAATATTTTTGCATATCCTGTATTTTTTAATTCCACAGTATATTCTTTGTCCAAACACAAGGGTACAAGCGTGGATGAATCCTTAAAAACAGCTTCTAACCGAGTATTACTTGGTGTATATTTTAAATTTACGCTTAGTGGTTCGCAAGGCAAACTAGAAAGGGAAGGAGGATATTGATTGCAGTTAAATCCTGCATTAAGTTCTAAACTATCTTCATTACAATTTGTATAGACTGCCTTTACCAAAAAATCAGCTTGGTTAAGAGCATTTAAAATTCCATACTTAAATATTCCATTTAGTGAGGGTAAAGGTTGATTTGTGTTTAAATCAATAACTTCTACAATAGATGATGAACCTAAACTAGAGCCTCCTAACCAAACATAGTTAGCGTTTGAAATTTTACTAGAATTTCTAAGCCTTATCTTCCAAATTGCTGTATCTGTATATGCTGAAACATGCTTTTGTTGTGCAATAATTTCAATTTCAGGTTTTTCATATTCAATTACATCAAAACTTGTATTTGTATAAACCGTGTCATAGCCGGAACCGTAGTGTCCAAGTCGCTCAAAAACAAATGAGTAATTGACATTATTATTCCCATTATTCGAATTACAATTCGCCCTTAAAGTAGGTAGAAACGACCCATGAAATCCATCATCACTGATGTTTAAAATTCCTCCTTTGTCTTTATACAGCGAATCAGTTCTTATAAACACATCATTCCCGACTTTCTTGTATGAGTTTAAATTATTTACTCTTTGTGTAAGCACTAAACCATCTCCTTTTGTGCTGTATTGAATCAGGTCAGACTTTACATAATCGAAACTAGTTGGCAAATGCAAAATAACTTCGTTTAACTTAGCCCATCCTCTGTATTCATACGGAAACTTATCATTACCTCCGTAGTTAGAACAACAAGAACCAACTCCAAAGTAAAAATTTTGACTTAAGCTGGCTAAGTTGCAACCTTTGTTTGGGATAATATTGGGCCCCCAATTTGTAAAATAAGAACCAACTAGATTAATTTTAGAAGAGAAGCTGTCGCAAGCATATTTTACATTCGATGCGGATGCTAAATAAAATTCATTTTGAAAGTTTAGCTCGAAAATTCTGTTCCCCGGATTTTTAGTTACTTTATACTTAACATCTAATACTAAACTATCTAAATTTGAATATTTAAAGGTTGAATAAACAGCACAACCAGCCGTCATTAGGCTGTTAACTCCAATATCAAAATCAAAAGATTTTGACAGCCCACTAACAGATGAACTAATAGGAACATTATTACAGTTTATCATTAAGTTTCCACCTCTGTAAATCTTTAAACCAGCTTCTACCACATCCAAATAATACCCATAATTTAATTTACTATGGGCTTTGCCATACGTCCAATTAGAAATACTGCTGCTACTGTAAACTTTGCCATTAAATGTGCTTAATAATGTATCACCCATCATTATTTGACGCGTTTTAACTTTTGACATATTTAAACTCCCAGCAGAATCCGGTTGTCCGTCGTTATTGTTATCTGGCAATCCAAAACTTATCCTTTTAGTAGAAAAACCATTAAAGTGTAAACCTACCGAACATCCCGCAGCACAGTGAAGTTTCAAGGTGTTAGAAGAACAATAAACATCAAAACCACAAGAAGACGCACAACTTGTGTCTGGGTTATACGTCATTTTAATATTGTATTGAACATCAATATTTGAAGATAAACTAGAGCAATCTCCAATTAAAATCACTCTTAATTCACTTCTAGGTAAAGTTACTGTTGGTGCACCATAAAACTTTGCAGTAACCTTATTACCGGTTTTTGTTATTACATCTGGAACCCAAGTACTTCCATTGTGATGAGAAAACTTAATATCATCTTTATTTAAACTGTGCTTTAGTCCATTCCCTAAATCCAGTTCGATCTCAAATTTACTTGTCTTCTTCGGACTTATTAGTCGAAGCATACTTATATCAAAATCTATGCTTACGGTATCATTATTTAGGACATCTGTAGGTGCCAACTTGCTTATTCTTGTCCCTTGGTAAAACCCATATGACCCCCATACTGGTGAAGTTTTAGCCTCATCCAAACATTGGTCCGAATAAAATACTTCCGATTTCCAGCGATTGATATAAACGGAAGGTCCACAGGTTGTTGGGCAACAAGAATTTGTTTTCCACCACACAACTAGCGAATCTCCAGGAGCTAAGTTTGGCAGCGACACATAGGCTTGTCCTTTGGCATTTGAAGGCAAACAGCTAAACTGTCCACTATTAATTGTTGCGGTTGTTTTATAAGGAGATACCGTGTTTTTAGCCTTGTTTAGTCCAGTCGAATATTTGAAGCTACTCGTAATTATTTGAGACAAGATAGCGTTTGAATATCCCACAGATCTTGTTTGAAAAACATTCAGCTTGACCAGTCTTGCAGTGTCATTTCCTACATTATATAAAACCGCCCTTTGCTCATGAGATGTTGAACTTTCTAAGCAAGACGTAACAGATGATTTATTGGTTAAGACAATACTTGGAGACTTAGAACTTATTGTGCTATTGGCTGAATTTGTTTTTTGCTTGCAGATTGATGCTCCACAATACCAGTTTAGCTTATAATTTACTGACAGATTGTTACAATTAAGAACCTTAAACGTATCAATTAACTCAAAATGTTCATTGCGTTCCAAATAAATATTTCCGTTCCCAATTGTTTTTAAAAAGGTAGAATCTAATGTGGTAATTGTTGTATCAAAAGATGCACTTGAAACACCCTTATTAGTGCCTGTTAACTTTATGCCAGATTTAGTGATTCGTAATATTTCAATTTTTGATAGCTTACCGCTGCCTTCATTTTTAACCTTTAGTTCTCTTATAAATACATCTCCTATGTCCACAGTATTTAGTTGGTTAGAAATAGAACTAAAAACTAATGAGGGCTGTAAAACTGTGAGTGGCGATGAAATCTTTGACTGGTTTCCCCCAGTATATGAAACTATGACCTTGTATGCCGCCAAACCTCCACCATTTAAAAAAGAGCTTAATCCACAATCTGTTTTAACTTTAATTTTAAAGGTTCTGGCTGTTGCTACTCCAATATTACCCATTGCAAATACTGGTTTTGATAAGTTTGTAACATTACTTTCTGTTACACCAGTTCCACTAACAGTACCTAAATCATAATAAAACCCATTGGGTAATTCAACTGCTGCAGTTACTGCACTAACTGTATTTAACGTTGTGTTTCTAATTTCTATATCTAAATATTTACCTTCTTGGCAAATATGAATGTCGCTAGGGTTAATTAATGTTATTGCCAGCTTTCCTTGTGCAATACCAAGCTGATTTAAAAATAAAATTAATAATAATGCTATCCCCCTCATAGCTAAAACCAATTCCAAAGATAATATATACGTGCTTATTATGCCACATACAAATTATTAGCCTTTCATTAAATTTATAAAATTTATATTCTCTTAGCACTTTTATTATTTCCTTTGCTTTTCTGAAACTTCTTAAATCAGATTTTATTAAAAATGCGGGTATGCTCTTTAGTGGGTCAATGCTTGCTCAAATAATTGGATTTGCAGCCTTATACTTTTTAGGGAGATTGTACTCTCCCGATGATTTTGGAGAATTAGAAATATTTCTAAAACTGAGTGGAGTATTAATTGCCATTGCTGGTCTCCGATACGAAATGGCTATTGTAGTTGAAAATGACAAAATTGAAGCCATTAATTTATCAAAACTTACCCTTTTACTAAACCTATGTTTTGCCGTTCTAACCTTTGTAATACTGCTGTTTTTTAAGGATGAAATAGCTTCCTTGCTAAATATAAATAAGCCAAACTTTTTGCTGTTTGTTCCTCTAATAGTGTGGCTTACTTCTAGCACCGAAACATTGATTTTATTTAGAAATAGAGAACGACAATACAAAAAGATTACCAGCAATAGAGTTATAAGTTCCCTTTCCAGCACCAGCTATAAACTTGGACATTATTTTACACCGTTAAAATTTAATGGTCTTATTGCAGGTCATATACTGGGACAAATTTTGGCATTTGCACACATTGCTCAAAAAATACCGTTTAGAATTACCCAATTTAAGGCTGATCATCTTTTTAAATTAGCAAAAAAATATCGCCAGTTTCCATTTTTTAGTTCTCCTGCAGCATTGTTAAACATACTTGCTGTTAGTATGCCCGTATTCTTAATTTCCGCCTATTCTGGCACTGAAGACACAGGATACTTTGCAAATGCTTATAAGCTAACCTATTTACCTATGAGTATGCTTGCAATGGCATTAGGTCAGGTGTTTTTTGAGCGGATAGCTAGGCTCAAAGAAAATAAAGAACAAGCAGCACAACTTTCTCACAAACTGTTTAATTTACTTTTTGCAATAGGTGTAATTCCTTCCATTATACTTTTAGTTTGGGGTGATAGTATTGCTCCTTTTTTACTTGGAGACCAATGGCACGAAGCAGGTATATATATACAAATAACCATACTCTTTTACTTTACAATGTTTTTAACGAGCACCTTCTCTTCTGCATTTGAAACATACGGAAAACTTAAAGTTCAATTAGTATATAATGCAGTATTTTTAGTTTCAACATCCTTAGTAATGTATTTAACCTTTGAATCTGGCGGAGAGACAAAGCAAGCTTTGGAACGATTTGCAACAGTAGGCATAGTGCTTAGAGTGTTAATTTTAAACTATTTCTTTTATCTCTTTGGTAAAAACATAATTGCTAAAACCATATTTGCAGTAATTATTGTATTTGCTTTGGCTTGGCTTGGCTTTAGTTTTAAGCACTAATTTTAATAACTTTTGAGAATAATCCGAAAAATAGCTGATAGACTAGACGATTCCATTTTTAGAATTTGGGTGAAATGGATGTGGCCACAATACAAAAGGCCCAGAAAAGGATATGCTAAAAATTACCAAATTATAAAAACTCACTTCTTTTTTCAGAAAGTTTTAAGGATAAATGGCAGTGTTCCATGGCCTGTAGATTTTAGAAGTAAAATAGTAGATTGGCCAAATATTGAAAAAGGTATTTGCTGCGACCCTGGCGACAATCCAGGTATATATATAAATGCTGCAGGAGGTTTAACACTTGGAAACAATGTTAATATTGGTCAAAACAGCACCATTACTACCACCAATCACTATAAGTACGATCACAGAAAATTGAGCCACACCAAAGGCGTAATTATTGGCGATAATGTATGGGTTGGAGCAAATGTTAGTATAGTAGCTGGGACTAAAATTGGAGACAATGTTACTATTGGAGCAGGTTGCTTTATTACAGGAGAAATACCATCTAATACTACCGTAATTATAGACAAGCAAAGCTTACAGGTAATCAATAAAACCAAAGAGTACGAATGGGATTGCACAAAAGAAAAATTATTATAACCATATATAAAAATTATTAATACTTTTGCAGACCTTTTTGAAAGATAGCAATGGCAAATCATAAAAGTACACTAAAGAGAATAAGAAGTAACGAGGCTAAAACTGCACGTAACAAATACCAGCACAAAACAGCAAGAACTTGGATTAAGAAAGTTAGACTTTCTGAAGATAAATCTGAAGCTGATAAGGTAATGAGAGAAGCTTTTTCGAAACTAGATAAACTAGTTAAGAAAAACATAATTCATAAAAACAAAGCTGCTAACGTAAAAAGTAAATTAGCTAAGCACGTTGCTAGCTTAGGATAGTTTTTACTTCCTTTAAAATATATTTGAAACCCTGAAGGTCCAGACCCTCAGGGTTTTTTTGTTGAGTAATGAGTGAGTATCGTAGTATTAAAAATTGGGCGAATGACGACAAACCCAGAGAAAAACTTTCCAGTAAAGGTAAGGAAGCTTTAAGCGATGCTGAGCTACTCGCCATATTATTAGCAACCGGCACTCGTAAAAAGTCTGCGGTAGATCTAGCTCGTGATATATTACAATTAGCAAATAACAATCTAAACAATCTTGCTAAACTAAGCATCAACAACCTCTGCAAAATAGACGGTATAGGTCCAGCAAAAGCCATTACTATTATAGCAGCCATAGAGTTAGGCGGCAGAAGAAAAACAGGAACAGTTCAAGATCAAAAGTTTATAACTAGCAGTACCGATGCCTATAATTTTTTTGGTCCCTTATTGCAGGATAAACCATATGAAGAGTTTTGGATTTTACTTTTAAGCAGGAATAACAAAATATTAAAACCCTATAGAGTTAGTGAAGGTGGTGTTAGTGGCACAGTTGCCGATCCTAAACGAATTTTTAAAGCAGCAATAGACAATAGTGCTTCTGGCATAATCTTATGCCACAATCACCCTAGTGGTAACTTAAAACCAAGCTCTGCAGATAACCAAATAACCACTAAGCTTGTAGCCGGTGGCAAACAGCTTGATATTGCTGTTTTAGACCACATTATAGTTTCTACGGTAGGATATTACTCCTATGCGGATGAAGGAAAAATTTAAAATAACCTTAGATTTTTCTTAATTTTTGGAGGCGTAAGTCCGTTCAAGTCCAAAACAAAAGTAATTCGCTCAAAAAATGTATCAATCGTAGCTGAACTTGATTCTTGAAAATCAGTTACATCTTTACTTTGAGCAAGGTTTACAAATACTTCAAGCCTGTTTGGTATTAGCTCTATTTCTAAGCCTACATTATAAAAAAACTTGGAAACACTAGCATTAAAACTAGCCTTATCAATATCTGTATAGGTTAGTAGTTCTAAATAAGGTTTAATTGGCAGCTTTCCTGGTAATGGAACGGTAATATTAGCGTTTACCAAAAGTTTATCAGTCTCCGCCACAGGGCCAACAAGTTTAGAAAAATCTCTCCTATTCGATATTTGATTTCTAAACACCCCATAGTCTGCATTTCTATGCATTAATACGTCGTCAAAAGCGTAATCATAATACCCTGCTCTATCTACACTTCCTACCGTGTTTTTATAAATAGAATTAGGGTAAGCTTTTATCAAATAACTGCCAAAAACACGCAATTCTAAGGGTTTGTCTTTTAGACCCATATCTACATTATACTTAAACAATGCACTTACCCTAGCAAAGTTATTTGCCTCGTATTCCTCACCAATATTTGGGAAGTAATATACCGTATCTTTACTTAAGTCTGCTGTATCTATTCTTACATATCTAATTCTCTTATCATCTAAGTCACCAAGAATTACTTTATTTTTAACTTGTCCAATCTCTGCCATAAACTCTAATGCGTAACCATTTATACTTCTCTTATTCTCTATCTTATAACGGGCAGAAGCAAAATTCCTAGAGTTTGATCTATAAGTTTTTGGACCACTTAATGTATCGTCATTAAAATCAAATGTTGGAGATAGTTGAACATTGGTGAATTTAAATTGCAAACTACGTTCTACATCACTAGCCGCATTGGTCTTAGGTAAAAAATAATTTAGATACGGACTAATCTTTAAATACTTGTAACTGCTTCTGGCTAAATCTCTCTCTTCAAAATTAAAAGAAGAAGCATTCGCACCAATTTCCATATACTGCCCTGCTCCTTGCATAGTTTTAGTATAATTAAAGTCAGCAATTCCGTTTATACTATTATTATTAAATGAATATAAGGGGTTTATATGAAACTGAAAAGGCTTATTGGAAAATGAGTAATTATGAAACATTAGACCCAACATAGATTTATCATAGGCATTCCAAGCATATGTTGGCAGCCAGTAAACTTCTTTTGTTTTAGCAAGATCTCTGCCAATAGCGAACTTAAGCTTTAACTTCTGTTCTGGATTATTGTTGTTGTGAAACAAGTCTAATGTTTGATTATCCGGATCTAAGTTTACTTTCACTAATGCATTTTCCGTTTTCACTTCTTTTTGACCATATGCCGGAATTGTAAGCCACTGAGTGGAAGAAATTTCATCTAATCCAGTAAAAACTACTGGCATTGGTACTTCAAGCTCACCTTTATTACTTAAAATATACTTGCCTTTTTTATTCTCCAAAGCATAGTCCACCTTTTTATCTGCACCTAACAAATCGTTAAAAAACCATCTTAAATCTTTCTTACTTGTCATTTCAAAAGATATTTTCATATCGTCTGGTAATGGATGCTTAAACTTCCATTCTTCATAATAAGATTTCATACATTGTTCAAACAAGTCCTTCCCTAAAAATGCTTCTAAATGCTTAAAAGCTGCAGCTCCTACTCCATAAACACTAGTACCATAGTTTAGCTTAGTATAATCCACAGAATGAAGATTAATAGCCTGATGAGCATTGACCAATAAATTGTCTTTTACTAAGTAGTTCATTATAGAAGAATTTACACTTCCTTTAATATTAATGTTTTTATGGTTGATTGCCTTTTCTTCATAAAAGCTATTGATGGATTCATCCATCCAAGGATATGATCTTTCGTTATTCCCCAAAATTCCATAAAACCAGTTGTGCCCTACTTCGTGCACAATAACTTCTTTGGACATAAAATCGCAAAGCGTTATCATTGGATACTCCATTCCTCCACCCGCTTTTAATTCTCCGTGGACAACTGTTGCGTGACTGTATGGATAAGGCCCCACATTATTAGAATAGTAGGTTACTGCCGTTTCAATATGCTGTAAATCTTTTTCGTTGGGGTCTGCTGCCACAATTCTGGCAATTACAGGATTCCCTTCGACTTCAATTTCTTTAGTAACATAGCCAAATCTTTTAGAAGCAAACCACGCAAAATCGTGCACATTACTTGCTGTAAATGTCACTTCTTTTAAGGTATTTGAGCTGTAGACAGAAGTATCCCCTAAGCCCGGTTTACTGCCTAATAATTCTCCTTCTGTTTGACACTCGCCGGTAGCTACAACAGTATAATTACTCGGCAACTCAATATTTACTTTAAAGTCACCGTATTCAGAGTAAAACTCTCCTAAGTTCAGGTATGGCATGGGGTTCCATCCATTAACATCATAAACCGCTGGCTTGGGAAACCATTGCGTAATAAAGTAATCCTGATCTTTATGACCCAATCGAGAAAACACCTTTGGTATCTTTACTCTAAAGGGAGTTGTAATTACCAACTTGCCACCTGCATTTAGGACACTTGGTAGGTTTACTTTCACCACATCAATATTTTCTGTTGCCTCTGCCTTTGCTGTTACTCCGTTCACTTCAAAACTCAAACTATCAATGTAACCTCTGTCTTTATCGTCACTATAGTAAAAATCCAAATCACCATGCTTTTGCATTTGCTTTGCAAATGCGGTATTCCTGTTTTTATATCCATTTGGCCATAAGTGCATATAAATAAACTTTAAATCGTTAGGGCTATTATTGGTGTACTCAATTGCAACTCTTCCATTTAAAAAATGCGTTTCATCGTTAAGTTTAACATCAATTTTATAGGAAACCTGCTGTTGCCACTTTACCTGTGTTTTTGACTGGGTAAATGCCTGATTAACAAACGATAAAACCACTAAAAGTAAAAAATATTTTTTCATACTGAAGATAATATGTTGGCAAATTAAAAGGTATTGAAAGATAATGCAATACTATTATAATGAACAATTTGTAGCTTTGAAAAGTAAGCGTAAATACAAGTGGACGAAAGAGAAAATTTTAACGAAGGCATTGAAGAGAAGATTCGCTTTTTTGAAGAACAGCTAAATAGTGGTCAATCTTTTTTCTATGACACCGCAGATTTAGAAGATATTATAGAATACTATCTAGATTTTGACGAGATTACAAAGGCTAAAAAAGCTATTGATTATGGTGAAACCCTATACCCTTTCGAGGTATTTTATCAAATAAAAAAAGCTGAAATTAGCATTGCTAAAAAAGATATCAAAACAGCTATAAAAATTCTTGAAACTGCGAAAATATCAGAACCAAACAATCCGGAAATTGCGAAAGCTTTAGGAGATTGCTATAGTATAATTTTGCAGCATAAGCGAGCAACAGATAGTTACACTTTCGCTTTAAAACAAGGGTATGAAAAAGAACAAATGCTAATTAGGTTGGCTAGGTTGCATTTCTTAATTAACAAACCGGTTAAGGCAATGAGTTATCTAAATGCCATACCTGGCGATTACACTTTCGACGAGTTTGCTATACAGGAGCTCATAAGTCTTTTTTATGATTTTAACCAAAACGAAAGGGCCCTTGAGTTTCTGAATAAAATAATTGACAATGATCCTTACAACTATCCGTGTTGGTATTTTATAGGTTTAACTTTTCAAAAGCTAGAACGCTACAAAGAGGCCGTAAATGCCTTTGAATTTTGTATAGCCATTGATGAAGAAAACAGTATGGGCCATTTGGGCAAGGGTAATAGCCTAATGGAACAAACGCTTTATACTGATGCTATAGCGTCTTTTAAATTGTCTTTAGATAATGACGTAAGTGATGCAGAAGTGCTGTGTAACATTGCAGAGTGTTATGAAAACTTAAATAACTACAGTACGGCAAAATACTACTATTTAAAGGCTATAAAGACTGACAGATATTTGTCTGATGCTTATTTTGGATTGGCCATTGTTTACAAAAAACAAAATATGCTGAAGGACGCTGAAAAGCATCTATTAAAGGCAATTGATTTAGATGGATTTGAAAGTATTTATCATATAGAATTGGCAGAAATTTACTTGCTCTTAGACAATAGAGATAGATGCATTTTTTACTATCAACAAGCTTACGATATTGATAAAGAAACACCTGAAATAGTGCTGGACTTTGCACATGCATACTTTGATTTTGATGAGACAAAGGAGGCAATTGACCTTTTAAAGCGTCATTCAGAGGAATTAGATGATGACTATAGAATTATTTATAGAATTTCTTCTTATTTATTATCTTTAGGGCTATTCGAAGAAGCTTACCATTACTTGCATCTAGCCCTCCAGTCAAATCCAAATGAATATTTTTTATTATTTGAGTTTGCACCTTTTGCAGAAAACATAGAAAACGTCACAAATATCATAGATTTGTACACACAAAGAACCAATGATAAATCCGGAATTTAATCTAAAGAATTTACCAGCAAGAACATCGAAACCTAGAAACAGTGGTTTCACAATGGTAATGGATAAGGGACTGAGTACACGGGAGGTAGAAAACTTTCTTGATGTATCTGCAAACTATTCAGATATAATAAAATTAGGCTTTGGAACAAGTGCCGTAACACCTAACTTAGGTGATAAAATTAAACTTTACAAAGAGGCAGGAATTCCCGTTTATTTTGGTGGAACCCTGTTTGAAGCATTTGTAATTAGAGGACAGTTTGACGATTACAAGAGACTGCTAGATAAATATAAAATCACACATTGTGAAGTCTCTGATGGTTCCATTGAAATCTCTGAAGAAGAAAAATGCGGTTACATACGTGCTCTTGCAAAAGACTTTACCGTACTAAGTGAAGTTGGAAGCAAGGACGCTGAAAAAATCATTCCACCGTATAAGTGGATTGCCATGATGCAGGCTGAATTAGATGCAGGTGCTTGGAAGGTAATTGCTGAAGCTAGAGAGAGTGGTACTGTTGGTATATTTAGAAATTCAGGAGAGGTAAGATCCGGGTTAATTGAAGAGATTTTGCAACATATACCTCTTGACACTATTCTTTGGGAAGCTCCACAAAAAGTGCAACAAGTATGGTTCTTAAAGCTCTATGGACAAAATGTAAACTTAGGAAATATTGCTCCTAATGAAGTTATTCCACTTGAAACACTCAGATTAGGGTTGAGAGGAGATACTTTCCATCAGTGGATGTAGCGTTAATCTACTCTTGGCCGTCTAATTAACGAAAATTTTGTTGCCAGATTGGGCATATCCTTTGCTTTAGAATTGTATCCTAAAACAATGTAATATGTTCCACTTTCAGATACTCTAAAAGTTAGGTTTGTGTTGTCTTTTGAAATCGAGTCTGTTTTAGCAGCTACAGGTTTTAATTGCATATTCAACACCTTTAGGTAAGATACAAAATTTGTTTCTTCATAAAACATATTAAAGATATAATCATACCCCTTTTCTGCAGGAAACTCATACTTATAAACGCTGCCATTTTGTAAATCTAAATCCTGAGAACGAACATAGGTCCATTTAATATTTGGATTTACATCTATAATTTGAGCAGATGAATTAAAGTATAATAAAAAGCTTATTGTTACTATTAAAAAATGTTTCATTTATTGAGACTGGACTTCTTCTTTTCCTTCTTCTTAACTGAAGTAAGACGTTGTAACTCAGCTAAGCGTTGTCTAAATTCTTGACAAACCGAAAATACGTTATAGAATTTCTTATTAAAACTTGTGCTGTCTTTACCCATTTTATCCCTAATAGTACTGCTAAGATAATACCAAACTGGCTAAATGTCACGATTTTGTCATGATAAAATTCGCCAATTGACGATAAATCAATTTAATTTTCTCATCATCAAGCATTTCCAAATGTTTTTCTATAATTTTTTCATCTCCTCTTGAGGCAGGTCCAGTTTGCACTTGACGTGGCTTTGTGATCTTGATTCTGTTAGCAGTATCCTTTATTATGGGCAATAGGTACTTGAAATCTAGCCCCTCTTTGCTCAAATATCGCTCTGCAATATCATACATCACATTTGTATAGTTATTGGCAAAAACAGCAGCTAAATGGTATTTCAACCTGTCAGCAGAACTCACCTCCCTTACTTTGTTAGATATAGAGTCCGCAAGGTCATATATTTTATCCTTAAGGGCTGGCGAACTCCACTCTACAAATATTGGTACTTCTAACAGATCTTTTAAATTATGTTTTGTTAAAGATTGTAATGGATAAACCACTCCGTGTCCTGTGGCGTATGAAGAAAGTACATCTAAAGGTACTGGCCCTGAAGTATGGCAAATTATAGAGTTAATTCCTAATGGAAAATCTTCTATTATCTGTTTATATGCCTCGTCACTAACACAGATTAAAATAAAATCTGAATCGTTATAAATTTCGCTGAGTTTAGTGCCATAGTATGCTCCAAACTTACTTGCTAAAGCTTTTGCATTATCTAAATCTCTGCTTACTACTTGATTTATTGTATGCCCGGCTTTATTAAATGCGTGTGCTAGATTAGTTGCAACATTGCCACTTCCTATAAATGTTAACTTATACCGCACGCTTCAGCTCTAACCTGTTATATGTAGCTATGCCAAACCCAATTATCATTAGAATTGTTCCTAACCACAATAAATTTATGTAAGGGAATACAATTCCTTTCATTACGATAAACTTAGGTTGAGGCCTGGTTTCTGAGATTTCTAAATAAGCTTTTGGTTGGCCATCGTCTGAAGGTCTTATTTCAAATCCAAATCTTAATCCTGCTTCTATAAGTTCCCTTCTAATGCTGAAATAAGTATTATCATTAATACCATATATCGGATTTGATGTTAGTATGCTATTTCCACTTTTTACTTCTATAAGGGCCTTCGCTAATGTGGTATTTTTTAGTCCAAGAGATTTACCATCTGCTTGCTCCATCCCTTTAAAGTATACCATACCATTATTCGTTTCAATACTATCTCCAACCTCTACAACATACTCCTGCACATTTTTCCAATCAATGGAATCTTCGGGCGGTCTTGGCAACGAAGTAATATGAGTATAAACATCATATGTCAGGTAATGGCGTGTATCTGGGTTAGGCATTAAATTATTGCCATCACCAATTTGAGTATTTGGATAGAGTGTAAATTCTTCTGCTCCATCTAAAGATTTATAGTTTACTTTAAAATAAATATCGTCAACATTTACAGAATCTCCTTCGTATGTTACCCAATAATCTCCCAATCTTGTTGGCTCACCTTTTAGTAAGAGCATATTCTCCCTTCGTGAAGCTTGATCAAAATTGCCCATTTTCCCATCAAAATCTGCTGTTATTACTTCTTTTTTAGCACTTGAAACAAGCACTCCTAGCAACATAAGTCCAAAACCTATGTGAGCTATTGAAGAACCACTAAACTTAATTTTTCGCACATAAAGTATAAGATATGCAAGATTTGCAATGAATACATAAATTGCAGCAAGCATAAACACAACTAGCATTACATTCTTTATATCAAATAAGAATACACCACCAACAGTGCACAACACAGCAATAATGAATGTATAAAGAATTTCTTTCTTTAGTTTTGCTTTGTCCTTAGTTTCTTTATATCTAAAGAATTGACCAACAGCCATTAATAGAGCTATAACTATGGCTATAGGGAGTTGAAATCTATTGTAGTGAGCTATTACCTCAGTAGGTGCTGCAAAACTTGTTCTAAAAATTTTATTAAATACAGGAATAGATGTGGTAACTGTTACTTGTAAAGAAGAAAGTACAAGAATTAAGGAACCAATAAACATCCAAAATTCTCGCCCGTAAATATTATCCTCACTAGGTTTATTTACAATTTGTTTGTTTAGGTTTAATACAAACCAAATTAAACCAGCCAGGGTAAATACAAGCAATGGATAGAAAGACTGCACCTCATAAAACGGCAAGAACAGCAACAAGATTATAATTGGAATTATAAAAAACAATCGCTTTTTTGGAGGAGTAACTGCTATAATTGGCAGCCATATAAATACAACTACAAATTGCATAAGTTGCCCAGCTAAACCTAAATCCGTAAAAGAATGTACTGAGGTTTCACCTAACACACCACTTCTTGTTAAAAAAGTTGCATATAACACCATTATAAACGACGATATTATTAAAGTATATGCAGCAATGGTAGAACTGTTGGTTGCTTTTTTAATCAGCATTAAGTGAATGCCTGCTATTAGCAATAACCACGGCACTAACGAAGCATTTTCTACTGGATCCCACGCCCAATAACCTCCAAAACTTAAAGATTCGTAAGCCCAAAAACCTCCCATTATAATACCGGCACCCAATATCATTCCTCCTAAAAGGGCCCAAGGTAAAGCTGGCTTTATCCAAGAGCGATGTTCTTGAGTAAAAAGCGAAGTTACTGCATATGCAAAAGGCACTATTGTAAGTGCAAAACCTAAGAAAAGAGTTGGCGGATGAATGACCATCCAATAGTTTTGAAGCAAAGGGTTTAGACCATTTCCATCAACAATTTCTTTCAAATAATTTGCACTCTCAAAGAGGGGATCTTGGATTTTGTCTCTTAAAAGTTCAAAGGGACTACTTCCTAAGGTATAAAAATCAGCAACATTGAAACCAAATAGGTTAATTATGTCTGCCATTTCAATGCCTAACAGCATAGCACTTAAAACTACTTGAGAAAGTGCTATGATTCCAAGAACGCCTTTCTCCCACTTTTTTGCTGTAAACAATAGAACAAAACCAAGAATTGCATTCCATACCATCCAAAGTAAGAAGCTTCCTTCTTGACCTTCCCAAAAACAAGATATCATATATCTTAAGGGTAGACGTGTACTACTATGTTCATATGCATATGCAAATTCAAAATAATGGTTTTGAATAATTACAAAAAGTGTTACAAATATTGCCAGTACAGATGCTGTATGAATTACAAAGAATGCTCGTCCAAGATTTCGCTCTGTTTTATTCTCTTTTGAAGACCTTAGATAAAAAACAGCACTTAGTAAAGATGCCATAAAGCTTAAAACTATAAAGAACTGGCCTAAGTTACCTATAAACAAGTGTTCTCCAACATAATTTATATTCTGCATAATTAACCCTGTTGTTCTGCTACATTAGCCTTTTCTTGCTCCTCTTTATATTTTGAAGGACATTTTGGAAGAACTTTAGTCGCTATAAACTCATCACCTTTGGCATATCCTGTCATAGAAACGGTTTCCGTTTTTTCAAAATCTTGCATTTTGGGTTCAGAAGAAATCACTTTTCTAATTTCTCCTTTTTTATCCTTTAAATAAAACGTAAACCTATTTGCATCCTCAATTGGATTATACTCAATTGGTTTGTCTTTTTGCAAAAAACCAGTGATGTGATATTCTTTTTCCGGATTAGATTGTGCTTGCTCAAAAGTAGCAGATTCACTTGCTTCCATGTACGTGCTCATTACAAACCCAATTGCAACAGCCAAAAGTACGAGTAATATTATTGATTTAGGCTTCACTTTCTTTTTCTAGTTTAGTTATTTTTTTATCAAGCCTAAAAAGGTAAAGGCTTATACCTAAAAATATAATTACCAAAATGGCAATTACAACATATATCTTACCGCTGCTATAGAAAAAATCATCAACAGGGGTTTGTGCAAATGCTGTTAAACTAAACAACAAAAACAGCCAACTAAATTTCCTCATTTATTCTCTTTATTTCAGTTAATCTATATTTTAAATTTGAGATCCAAACTCCCACTAATATCCAACCTAGAGCAGCTATATAAAATACTTTTCTAAGGTCGTTATCTAAATCTAAGCTACTAAACGCGATTGTATCTCCACTTGCAGGATGCAAACTAGTTTCTGCCATTCTTGGATATATAATTATCAGTACAATAAATATGGGAAAAGCAAAAAGGTTGTACACCGCGGTAAACTTCCCTTTCTTAACTTCATCATCTATACTATTTCTCAAAATATAATAGGCAATGTAAATCATCATTCCAATTGCTGCACCGTTCAATTTTGCATCTTCAATCCACCAAGTTCCCCAAGTAAATCTAGCCCAAAAAGACCCCGTAGCAAGCCCCAAAAGTCCAAACAGCATAGCTACTTTAACAAAGCTGCTTGAAATACTGTCATATTTTAATTGAGAAGTTGCTAAAAACTGTATTCCAGCAATGTATGAGGTAAGCAACAAAATTAGCATTGTAAACCACATAGGAACGTGAAAATGCAAGTTCCTAATTGTTTTGGCTAAAATGCCAATATCGTCTGGAGCAGGCATTAATAATCCCCCTATAATGGCATATACAACACAGAGTACCGCCAATATTTTCCACCAATAGTTTTTCATTAAAATTGTGCAGGGCAAAGTTAGTCTATTTAGACTTAATATAGATATAACTTTCGTTTACAAAAGTTTTGTTATTCTTCCCAAACATACTTAAATAATACAACAGAAAGTAGGCATTGCATAGCCAAGAGAAGAATTAACACTAACCAATCTTGATAGAACACCTGGTTTTCAATATTTGTTAATGTTTTACTCGCAGATTTAAGACTTACCACTAAGCTAGGCAACAACAATGGTAGGCTTAGAATTAATGCTACTAAGCTACTGTTTTTTGCTCCCATAGCTAAAGAAGAATTAAAGGTAAATACTGCAGAATTACAAAGTGTAAAGAGTAACGCAGTTACCATATACTTACCTAGATGTGGAATACCTTGAGGTAACCAAAAATTCATAAGAACAAAGAGTACAATTAGGAAAAAAGAATTTACCAAAAACTGATATGCAATCTTTGAAATAATTATGGCTCTACTATCTACTAAGAACTTATAATAGAGTAAACTTCCTTTATTTTCAGTTAAGAAACTTCTACCAATATTTTGAACCACACCAAAAATTAAAACCACATAAAATAAGCTATGCCAAACCTTATCAGTAGCTTGCTTTTGAATATTGTAAATAATAAATACTGAAACAACTAGAAGCAAAACCAACGAAAGAAGAGCATACTTATTTTTTATTTCCATCTTCAGCTCCTTTAGAAAAAGCTGTTTTATCTGTTGCTTTAAACTTGTTTGCATAAATTTGCGATGCAAAATTACATTTAATGTTATACCAATTAAAAAACTTATCACAAGAAGAACAATCTATAGTGTTAAAATCTCCAATATGGGTGACTTTATTAATTGCCTGTTCCGACTTTGACATTGAAGAAGCTGAAATTGATAGAGCTAAGGAAATAATGCACATTAAAACTTTTACAACGAGTAATGATGTGCAAGAAGTTTATAAAAACTTAAGCGAAAACATGGATGCTGACATTGACACTACATTAAAAACTCTCTCAGCCAATGGTGACGAGCGAATTGAGTTTATAACAAAAAACTTAAGCGAACTGAATAAGATACTACCTAAGCTTGACAAAACGTTTGCAAAACAACTTTACAACAGTCTTAAAAGCCTAGCCTTTAATGTTGCTAAATCTGATGGTGGCTTTTTTGGAATAGCCAGCATTAGTGACCAGGAGGAAGTTTTGGTTAAACTTCCAATGATAGATAAACCATGAAAAAAATTCTGATCGCTAATAGGGGCGAAATTGCGGTAAGAGTTATTAAATCTTGCCAAAATATGGGTATTTCTACAGTTGCAATTTACTCTGAAGCTGATAGAAATTCTAAGCACGTGCAAATGGCAGATGAAGCTTTTTGTGTTGGACCAGCTCCCTCTGCAGAGAGTTATTTACAAGCAGATAAGATTATTGACATATGTCTGAAAAACAATGTAGATGGCATACATCCAGGGTACGGCTTTTTATCTGAAAATGCAGAATTTGTAAAAAACGTTACAAATGCTGGTATTACTTTTATTGGTCCTAGCCCCGAAGCAATTAATCTTATGGGGAGCAAAATAGCAAGTAAACAGGCTGTTGCAGCATATGGTGTACCTCTAGTTCCGGGCATTAACGATGCAGTTGAAGATATAAATGAAGCTATAAGTGTAGCCAAAGAGATTGGCTATCCTGTACTTGTTAAAGCAAGTGCTGGAGGAGGAGGAAAAGGTATGAGAATTGTGCACCAAGAAGAAGATCTTGAAAATAGCATGCAAACTGCTCAGAGAGAAGCTCAAAGTTCTTTTGGAGACAGTTCTGTATTTATAGAGAAGTTTGTTACCAAGCCAAGGCACATCGAAATTCAATTAATTGCAGACAATCATGGTAATGTTGTACATCTTATCGAAAGAGAATGTTCTGTTCAAAGACGACATCAAAAACTGGTTGAAGAAGCACCTAGTTCTGTTCTTACACCAGAAATGAGAGAAGCTATGGGTGAAGCTGCTATTAATGTAGCTAAAGCGTGTAATTACAGCGGTGCAGGTACAGTTGAATTTCTACTTGACGAAGACCATCAGTTTTACTTTTTAGAAATGAATACGCGGCTTCAAGTAGAGCATCCGGTGACTGAATTAATTATAGGCCTTGATTTAGTTGAACAACAAATTAAAGTAGCTCGTAATGAAAAACTTACTTTTACACAAAAACACATTGTACCTAAAGGCCATGCCATTGAGCTAAGATTAACAGCTGAGGAACCTGCTAATGACTTTATACCTGCTATTGGGAAAATAGAAAAATACAATGCTCCAAAACAAGATTTTGTTAGATTAGATGATTTTGTTTACGAGGGCTATGAAATACCCATATACTATGACAATATGTTTGCAAAGCTTATTGTTTGTGGCAAAGACAGAACAGAAGCAATAGAGCGAATGATAGAAGCAATTAACGACTTTGAAATAACTGGAGTTTCAACAACGTTAGATTTTGGAAGATTTGTTATGCAGCATCCAAAATTTGTTGAGGGTGATTTTGACACCAATTTTATTCCTAACTATTATTCAGCTGTTGAAGTAAATAAGCAAGATGCTGAAATTAACAAAGCTGCATCAATCTTTACCTACTTGGAGTTTAACAACCACAAAGAGGTTAAAATTGCTAACCACCTATCTGCAGACTGGGCTAAAAGGCACAAGTAAAGCAACTTAATAACAGAAGTACTAAAAGTCAAGCTTTTAGGTACTCTTTAAATTCAATTCTCTATGATAAAAAACGCTCATCTTCTTTACAATTATTTAGAAACTTTAGGCTTGTCTGCTTCTTGGACTAAGTACTTGAATATGCTTATCCTATTAATTTTAACCATTTTAATAGTAAGTCTAATCGATTACATCATTAGAAAGGCCATTCGGATTATTTCTATACGTGTTGCAAAAAAGTCTAAAACAAAATTTGATGATTTATTGATTGCGAATAAAGTTCCTAAAAATCTGGCACATATTATTCCAGTATTTTTAGTAATTGCGTTTATTCCAATTGTATTTAAAGACTTTGAGATAGTAGAAATTGTACTTTTAAAAGCAGTTGAAGTATTTGGAATTGTATTGACACTTTGGATAGTAAGAGCATTGCTTAATACGTTTAAGGATTACTTTAAAACCCTTCCAAATTTAAAGGACAAGCCCATAGATAGTTACATACAAGTGTTTATGATTTTTGCGTGGGTTATGGGTTTTGTACTTGCCTTTGCTATTATCACAGACACCTCAATTTGGAAGTTTTTTACAGCTCTTGGTGCCGCTAGTGCTGTTTTAATACTAGTTTTTAGAGATACTATCTTAGGCTTTGTTGCTAGCTTACAAGTATCTGTAAATGATATGGTGAGAATTGGGGATTGGATAACGTTTGAGAAATATGGTGCAGATGGCGATGTAACCGAAATCAATCTTGCAACTGTTAAGGTTCAAAACTTTGATAAAACCATAACCACAATTCCTACTTATGCCTTAATATCTGATTCTTTTAAAAACTGGCGAGGAATGACTATGTCTAATGGGCGAAGAATAAAGCGATCATTAATTATAAAGCAAGAGAGTATTAAATTTCTAACACCTCAAGATTATAAAGAACTCACTAAAATAGAGCTAATTGCAAATTACATAAAATCTAAAGAAGCATCTATTACCCGATACAATAACGAAAACAACATAGACAAATCTATGTTGTTGAATGGCAGAAACCTTACCAATTTAGGTGTATTTAGAAAGTATATAGACGCCTATCTAAACAGTCACTCCGCAATTAATAAGGATATGATTATTATGGTTAGACATTTATCTCCAACCCCACAGGGTATTCCTATAGAAATATATGCATTTAGTAACGATAAACGTTGGGAACATTACGAGTATATTATGGCAGACATTTTTGACCACGTTTTGGCAGCCGTGCCATATTTCAACCTTGAATTATTTGAATTACCCAGTAGTATTCAATCATAATTGTAATTACTAGGAGTAATTAGAAAGCTAGGTTTTAAAAAAGTACGATTTAGGAAATTGTCAATATTTAGTAAAACCCAAACATTTACAAAGTGAAATCTTTATCAAAATTCTCTTTTGGTCTTTCTTGCGGACTTTTAATCAGCTTTCTATTCTTTAACGTTGAAACGGCTAACTCTAGTCATAATAACGCTTTGGTAGTTCCTTCTGGGATGCAGGGTTCAGTGCCTCAAGATAATCCAAAAAAGGGAGAATGGATTACACCACAACAAGCTGCACCTCTTATTCAAGCGTATAAAACAAAAGTATTGAATGTACGTAATTTAAGCGAAGGAAGCACCGGAGGTATAATAGGTAAAAAATATTTAAGAAATATAGATGGAGGAATTACAGATAATGGCAATGTTAAATATCACTTTTATTATACTTAAAATGAATCTGTAAATCCTCAAATAGGATTAATATTTCAGCCTAAGTCAGATGCAACGACCTGGTTAAAATCTGGAAGCCAAGCATTTTGCCCTACTAACTGCACATTTTAAGCACTTACCTTCTCTTCAACAAAGTACATCTTAAGAGTTCCTTTGTTTTTAACTTCTACTACTCCTCTTGAAGAACATATGTAGTTGTTTTTGATTAAATTCTATGTTTTATCTGAAACATTAATTTTACCTGGAATACTATTTGTTTCCATTCGGGATGCTGTATTTACAGCATCACCCCAAATATCAAATGCATATTTTACATTGCCAACCACCCCAGAAACAATATTACCGGTGTGCATACCCACTCTAAACTTAAATTTTACACCGTGTTCACCTAACATATATTGTTGCTTACTGGCCGCATCTTCCAAAATTTTTAATGTTGCTTCTACTGCACTTAATGCACTGTTATTTGAGTTTTCTAACCCTGAAACAAACATATATGCATCACGAATGGTTTTTATTTTTTCCAAACCAAATTCTTTAATTATAGCGTCAAACATGCTAAAATATTGATCCAACACTTTAACTAGAATAGTTGGCTCTAATCCTGAAGCTATTTTGGTAAAGTTTTGTACATCTGCAAATACAATGCTAACATCCTTATGTGCTCTTGCCCTTGCAACTCCATTTTCTTTTAAATCCCTAGCTGTTTCATACAGCAAAATATTCAATAGTAGATTATCAGAATTCTTTCGTTCTCTTGCTACGCCTTTAAAAGCATAAGATACAACCGTAATAATTACCACTAAAGCCTCCAAAATGGTTAGTAAAATGAGCCGCTGCCTGATTTCCGAGCATGATAGCATAATTAAGAGAATCTGATTCCACAAAATACTTCTCAGCTACTTCAACAAGAAAATCTGGGTGTTTAACTACTTCCTTATTTTTGTTTTTAAGCCCAAAACCTGTATCTGCAATTACTTGCTGACCCAAAAAAGCCTGCACTATTAGTAAAAACAGGTATTTAATAACTTTGGGCATTGATACAAAATAAACCTTTTTTAGGTTGCTTAAATGCGGACCTCTCAAACACCCAAATAGTTAAAACTTGTTAAGTTAATGGGGAATAGCCCTATCCACTTTAATCCGTAATTTTGCACCCTATATATTTATGAAAGCAGCAAGTGTTTCTCAACTAAAGCAAGAGCTTAAGCATCTTTCTAAAGAAGAATTAATAGAAACTTGTTTGACACTAAGTAAGTTTAAGAAGGAAAATAAAGAACTACTTAGTTATGTGCTCTTTTATGGAACAGATGAAGATGGATTTGTGGAAGAGGTAAAAAATGAAATTGATGATGATCTATTGCTTATAAATTCTTCGAGCTATTACCTTATGAAAAAAACCATTAGAAAGGTTTTACGCAACACTAAAAAGTACATTCGATATTCAAAAAAAGATGAATCTCAGGTGGAGCTGCTTTTACATTTTTGCAAAAAAATGGCAGATTTAAGTCCTAGCATTAAATATAGTCCCATGTTAATAAACACATATCATCGCCAACTCGCCATGGCTAAGAATACCATTGCAAAATTGCACGAAGATTTACAATATGATTATTTATCTGAAATAGAAAACCTAAAGCTATAAAATTGAATATCATATTAGTATCTTATTTATTAAAGAAGTTATTGGAATACTCTACTTTTAGAGAGAATTCACTTTTATAAACTCGCCAACTGAATACATCAAACACCTTTAACTTTAGGTAAAAGGACTTAGATAAATAAAAAAATAAATGGCACACAATCACAATATACACAACCATAAGCCCAACAATTTAGATGGCATTACCAGGGCTTTCTATTTAGGCATTGGTTTAAATGTTGTATATACTGTTATTGAGTTTATGGCTGGATACTATTATGACTCATTGGCTTTACTTGCAGATGCAAGCCACAATTTAAGTGATATAGTAAGTTTAATTATATCACTGGTTGGTTTAAAATTAGGACAAAAAGCAGCAACAAAACTTTTTACATATAGGTATAGAAAAACATCTATTTTAGCATCTTTTATCAATTCAGTTTTGCTAATTGCCATTGCAGGTTACATTCTATTTAAGGCTTTTGAACGTCTTAATAATGTGCACATAGTTGGTGGAAAAGCAATAATAATTGTTGCTCTTATTGGGGTTGCCATAAATAGTTTATCTGCCTACTTGTTTTACAAAGACCAAAAACACGATATAAATATTAAAGGAGCATTCTTACACCTCTTAGTAGATGCCCTTGTTTCTGTTGGAGTGGTAATTTCAGGAGTAATTATTTATTATACAGATTGGTTTATTGTGGACACCATTATTAGCTTTTTTATAGCTATAATTATTTTGATTGCAACTTGGAATTTGTTTAAAACAAGTCTTAGACTAATCCTTGATGGAATACCAGAAGGAATTGATTATAAAGATATAACGACCTGTATTTTAGAAACAGATGGCGTACTAAACACACATCATCTGCATATTTGGGGGCTTAGCAGTACAGAAAATGCATTATCAGCACATATAACTTGCCCAAAAGACTTGTCAATGGAAGAAACACGGAAAATAACAACCAATCTAAAGCACAAGCTTCAGCATAAAAACATACATCATATTTCTTTAGAGTTTGAATGTGAGAATGATGAATGTCTTGATCACAATTGCTAATTTATAAAAACCTCCCGTATTTAGTTCCAATCTTAAATGATGGTGTGGTCATATTTGAAGCATTAACTGCCCTATAACTTAGCTTGGGAACACATACATAAGTTAACCCAGCATTGAACTTAATTTTCTTAGCTATGTGAACTTGTATCATAGCTCCCGGCTCAACATAAAAAAAATATTTCTCGTCGTAAGGAAAATCTGCTAAACCAGCTACCCAATCAGTATATTCCATATTTACATCTCCACCACCTATATCCGAAGGAAAAGTGAATTGTACTTTTTTAGTTAGGTTTAACGTAGACTCGAAATAAGCACTTGTTAACGCAGAATTTAAAATATAGACGGGTCTGCTTCTGTCGAAGGGTATATTTTTGTTAATGACCATTTAAAGCTAACACTAGCAGCAAAATGTTGGTTGTAAGTTAATCCACCTCTGAGTCCCAACTTATTTCCACTCTCTCCAGCAATTGTTTGAAACTGATCTGTTAGTTCGAACACATATCCGAAGTTTGGCAATTCTATTGGAGGTGGATTTTTTGCATTTAGAATGCAAGTAAGAAACATCGACATTAGTGTTAATGTATATTTCATTAGTTGGTTTTTAGCTGTCTTATTTTAATTTTAAATGCAGCAAATAAAAGGGTCATAAAGGGGCTTAAATAGTTAAAAATAGCATAAACAAAATACTCACTTACTCCAACACCTAAAACTCCAACCTGGTAGGCTCCACAAGTATTCCAAGGTATCAACGCAGATGTAACTGTTCCACTATCCTCTAGTGTTCTACTTAAGTTTTCTGGAGCTAATCCCGCATCTTTAAACGGTTTTTGAAACATTTTGCCTGGCACTACAATGGCTAAATATTGATCGCTAGCAGTAAGATTTAATGCTAAACAACTGGAAACCGTACTAACAAACAATCCAAATGTTGTTTTAGCTAAGCTAAGAAGTGCCTGGCTAATTCTACTCAATGCACCTATTGCTTCCATAATGCCACCAAAAATCATTGCACAAAGTATTAACCAAATTGTGCCTAACATTCCTTTCATTCCGCCAACGCTAAAAAGGTCGTTTAAATCTGCATTGGGTGTATCAATTGCAACTCCAGTAGTTATTGCTGCCATTATATGCTTGTACAAACTATTTGCAGAAATGGCACTCTTGGCGTGCAAGCCACTTAAGACATCCATCTGGAAAATTAAGCTAAATATAGCCCCCAATAATATGCCAGCCAATAATGCTATTACAGGCTGAGTCTTTTTTATAATTAAAACTATAACAATAAGCGGCACAATAAACAGCATTGGTGAAATATTAAAACTGCTGTCTATTGCAGTAAGTAATACTTCAGTGCCTCCATAAGAGGAAACATTGTGTGTTAAACTTAAAATAGTAAATACAAATAGCGTAATTAAGATTGATGGAATTGTAGTGAAACTCATATACTTAATATGAGTAAACAAATTAGTGCCTGCCATTGCCGCAGCCAAATTTGTAGTATCACTCATTGGGCTCATTTTATCTCCAAAATAAGCTCCACTAATTACCGCTCCAGCTACCATTCCTGCGGGTAAACCAATTGCCTTACCAATTGCAATTAATGCAATACCAATTGTAGCAGATGTTGTCCACGAACTACCCGTAGCAATAGAAATAATTGCAGATATAATTACTGCAGTAGGAAGAAAAACTATCGGGTTAATCAACTTTAATCCATAATAAATCATTGCAGGAATAACTCCACTAATAAGCCAAGCAGCTACCAGAGCTCCCACAAGTAATAGAATAATAATAGCAGTAGTTACAGATTTAATATTGCTGCCAATATTACTCAGCATATCGTCAAAAGATGTTTTATTAAAATAACCAACAATAGCAGCTACCGCACCACCCATTAACAGAATAAATTGATTGCTTCCACTAACAGCATCATCCCCAAATACATAAACGTTGTAAGCTAGCATTACAACCAAGGCAAATACAGGAATAAGAGCTTCCCAAATATTCAACTCTTTATTTCGTACAATTTCATGCTGTTCCATTACTAACAAAGAAAGTAATTTTTGACATAACAAATTTAAATGCACTCTTCAAATGAATATGAATGGAATCATTTATAGATATAAATGAATTAGAGTTAAATTGTGCGGCACATGCAACTTCCCAAGGCAACTCATTTAACTAGGCACTCTATTAATTCTTTTATATTATGCTGCTAAGAATTGTCACTATTCTCGCGATTATTAATTTTTATCCTATTTTCAATAACAGTTTTACTTGTGTAAAAGCACAAAGTATTGAAGAATTGATGGCTGAAGTAGATTCAAATCATCTAATTAAAACTGTTAGAGAATTTAGTGGAGAAGATTCAACATTGTTATATGGTAATCAAGTCTTGATTAGACATAGGATTAGTAGTAAAGGAAATGATACTGCTGCTTACTATATTACTGAGAAGCTAAGAGATCTAGAGTTAAATTTTGAAACGGATACCTATAGCATTAAAGGATTAAACATTTTGGCAACTCAAATTGGTCAAACTTATCCCAACTCTATATACTTAATAGGGGCACATTACGATGCTGTTGCTAGATATTGTGCAGATGATAACGCAAGTGGAGTAGCTACCATTCTAGAAACTGCACGAATACTATCTAAACAATGTTTTGACTATACAATTATGTATGCATTTTGGGATGAAGAAGAACTTGGACTAGTTGGCAGTAAAAACTATGCAAACAATTTAGCTTCTAATGAGACTAATATAGCTGGAGTTATTAACCTAGATATGCTTGCATATGACAGCAATAATGATGGAATATTTGATATTCATACACAAGCAGACACTGCATCTCTTTACTTAAAAGATAAAGTGCTTAGTGTGCTTTACCATCACAATTTAAATTTAACGGCAAATATTTTTAATCCCGGTACAACCAGAAGTGACCACGCGTCTTTCTGGTCTAATAATATACCTGCGGTTATGTTTGGAGAGTCTTTTTTTGGTGGAGATGCAAATCATGCTTATCACTCTATCGATGATAGAATTGAGTTATTTAACATTCCGTATTATACAGAACTAACAAAATTAACTTTAGGTACACTTGCTTCTTTAGCCTCACCTTGTTATCAAATATCACTTAATAGCAACGGCCATAATCAGCAAAGTAGATTTCAAGTTTATCCAAACCCTACATCATCTAGTTTGATTGTAAGTTCATCTATCAATAAACCCTACAGAATACTGTTTACCAATTTTTTAGGACAAATAGTTTTACAAGAAGTGACTCACAAAAATCAAAAAGAAATAAAAACCAATCATTTACCAAACGGTCTTTATAGGGTTAGTGTTTTAAATGGCAAAAAAACAAGTTATAAAATCATTTTAATACAGCATTAAAATGCAGAAAGCCCCAACATTGTTGAGGCTTTATAATATTTAAGTGATTATGTTTTAATTAAACTTAGGCTTAACTATTAGCATAACCCAAGCCCAATTATTTACTTCGTCAATATCACCACCTTCTTTTACAGCGTGTAAAGTTTCTGAAGTTAAGTAATGAGAATAGCCACATTTAAGTGTTGCTACTTTGCTTATTTTACGCGTTGCATAAACATCAATTTCTGTTCCCATATAAGGATCCATTGCAATCCCTTTTGCTTTGTCTAAAACGTCTGCTGCAGACATAAACATATGTACATCTACACCCGTTTGAAATTTTTTAATCTTTGTGTTAAATTTAACATAAGCATCTTGTAAACCTACAGATTTTGCGTGATTACCAACGTAGTAATAATCCATAAATCCATTAAACTTATGGTTAGTACCAAACAATGGACTAAAAGAGTTCATTTCTGTATTAACTGTATCAACTTGGCTAGTTCCTGAGATTATCTCATAACCCAATGTTACTTTGCTTTTATCTTTAACTGGTAAAACAAAATCTAAGCCAACTAAGTATGCACTTACTTTGTTTGGATTAAAACTAGCATCCTCTCCTAGTTGAGCAAAAGCATTTAAACTTACACTAAATTTATCAGTTTTTTTAGCCAATCTACCACCCACAGTTTGCATATAATTGGTTTTATAATCGCCTGTAGTGTCTACTGCTTGGTTCCCTGTATTTAAGGCCAATACACTAACTGTTAAACCTTTTAACTCTTTGTTTAAGTATAAGTACTGCATAGACTTATAATTTTTAGGTGTAGTATATAAGTTTTCAAACCTTCCACCTGCTGTTTGATTGTAAGCTAAACCTAAATCTACCTTTAACGACTTTTTATGATATTTCAATAAAGCAGCATCGTGGCTTCTAGCTTGTGTTGCCCACCCTACTGAACCAAAAATTCTATGGTCATCGTAAATAATTTCTTGTCTACCTGCCTTAAGCGAAATAAAACTGTCTAAAGGAATTTGAGCCCACGCTTGGTGAACAGATAAATTTCCATCAGATCTATTTAATTGCGAGGTGTTACCCCAAACCCTAATATCCTGAATACTTAAATAAGTCTTAACATCTTGGTTTGTGTAACCAAAATTTAATCGAGTACGTTGATCTGTAAAAAGAGCATTTTTTTGATTAGGACTAATTGGATTTCCATAACCATTTCTGTACTCTGTTCTTGGCCTAAATTCTCCGTCTAATGTTAGTTGAGCTTGTGCGGTATAAGAAAGCAAAAACACACCCACTGCAAGTAATTTATTTAACTTCATATTCTAGTTTTTTGTTGACTTTAAAAGTCTGTTATTATTTGATTGTTCAAAGGTAATTTCTCATAGATATAACAGGACCAATTTGTCCTGTTATAACAGTAAAACATCCTTATTAATATTAGATTTAAGTTAGGGCTAAACGCGTACAAACCAATACAGAAATGGATTGTAAATTGTATTTTATTTAGCTTTGTAACTTTTGCCTAAACGCCGGAATTAAATCATACTATTATTCCCTAAATCAAGTTATTATGATGTCTATTTCTTAAAAGTTGGCAATTTTAATAGCAGGTTATAATTCTATAAGATTAAATGACTTTATAGCCAAAGAAGTTATACGACATTGCATCCTAGCTCTTAAACAAGAAGTATGCTGTTTTCTGTTAAAAATATATTAAAAATAGCGGTTATACAGCTTAAGAATGACGAATTTTATCGTACAACTTCACTAAACTTTTAATCAAATCTTGAGGAGACGAGACAATCTGATGATTGCTCATACCGAACATTTGCGGAAGGTAAAACTTTGCTGATTTTTCAACTGCTAAGGCATAAGATTTTAGTCCATCTTGAGAAAACTCTCTCAATGCCTGCTTAACATCATTTATTCCGTATTGACCTTCATATTTATCAAAATCATTTGGCTTACCATCAGACAAAAGGATCATCCATTTATTTCTTGTATCTCTTTGGTTTAATAAAGTTGCAGAGTGTCTTATGGCAGCACCTATTCTCGTATAACCGCTGGGTTCTATACCTCCAATATGGTTTCTGCTTTCAACCCACTTATCATCAAAGCCTTTAATTGTAACGTAATTACTATAATTTCTTGTTTTAGAATAAAATGCCTGAATTGAAAAATCAATCTCGTATTCTTCTAAAATTTCACCAAATAGTATGGCTATTTGTTTTTCAATATCTAAAATTCGATAGCCATCTACATAACCATCGCTGCTTAAACTTACGTCTAATAGCAATAGTATTGATATATCTTTTTTAGATTTTCTGCTAGCTAAATAAACTTTCTCTGTAGGAGTATGTCCTGTTTTTATGCCTACCAAATAATCAGTAACACTATCAATATCTATCTCAGGACCTTGAGACTGTCTTCTTCTCCACTCATAAGCATTATTTACGTTGGCTAGCATTTTTCTTAATGCCAACAACTCAGAGTTAAAGCTGGATAAAGTGTCTTGATAATACTTTCCACTTTCTTGTCTGTGTTTTTTTAAATAAACTGCACAATAATCCTCTCTATAGCTTCGGTTTTTATAATTCCATTCTGGATAAGTAATGCGTTCTTCTTTTTCTTCTTGCTTAGTGCTTTCCGCAATATTGGTGTTTTCTAAAAAATCTGCTTGATAAACACTGTGTGTCTCATCATCTACCCTAACTGTTAAATTCAGATTTATTTCATCTAAAGCATCTTGATGTGATTCTAAGTCATCATCACCATCAAAATCCCTCCAAGTTCCATCAAATTCTTCAGCGGTCTCTACTTTTTCAAAATTGTGAGTTAACACATAATCCTCTTGTGCTTTTTTGTCAACCGTTATGTTCCTAATTTCTTCTACAGCTTTTGCCTTTATTATGGTTTCTGGTGTTGGAAGAGCTGTTTTAACTCTATCTGTAAAGTTCTTTATCTCTTCCTTTTTCTTTTCAGGCTCGTTGTACATCCATTTGCCATACAACCAAGTAAGATCTGTTTCTACTTCTTCAGTTTGTAACCCTAAATACAATTGATCATACAAATCTTGACTATTTGGAAATTCTGCGAATAAATGAGTAAGTACTTTGCTTGATATTTCGTTTGCTTTGGCAATAGACTCATCGTAAGATTTACCTGCCATATCCCAATTATAATTGAGTCTTTTTTGCGTAGCTAAGTAAATTGTTCTAAAAATATAGAAAGACTCATTGGCTTCTTTACTAACATATTTATTAAACTTTACAGGTAGGAAAAAATTGTTGTTTTTGTACCCTCCCTCTCGTTCGGCTCCGTAAATATCTATTTTAGTTCCGCTTACAGCACAACCTAAAATTGCTAATCGTTCTTTTAAATCATCTAAATAAACTACCCTATCTTCTAAGTTTTGAGCAGCCTTCTTTTTGTCTTTAAAGTACTTTGCAATTTTACCAAACAGATACTCGTCTAATGCCATTTTGCTTAAATAAGTAGGTTACACATATCTTCCAATGCAGCTGTTATTTCCAAGTCATCTGTTAATGGTTCTACAATGGCTGTTTTAACTGAAAGGCGTTTGGGCAAACCACTGTGGATTAACATGGCTGCATTTACCAACAAACGAGTGGACGCTGTTTCTGAAAGTCCAAGTTCTTTGAGGTTTCTAATTTTGCTAGCAATTGAGACTAGTTTTTTGGCTATATCCTTTTCTAATCCAGTTTCACTAACAATAATTTCGGTCTCTAATGCTTCTTCTGGGTAATTAAATGCTAGTGATGCAAACCTTTGTTTTGTACTTGGTTTAAGTTCTTTAAAACTTTTTTGGTATCCAGGATTAAAAGAAGCAACCAACATAAATCCTTCTTTGGCTCGTATTATTTCTGCTTTTTTATCAATAAACAATTCTCTTCTATGGTCTGTAAGCGAGTGTATAGCTACTATAACATCAGGTCTTGCTTCAGATATTTCATCTAAGTACAAGATTGCTCCATCCTTAACAGCTAAACTTAACGGACCATCCTGCCAAACAGTTTCTGCTCCCTTGATAATAAACCTTCCAATTAGGTCTGTTGCAGACGTTTCCTCGTGACAACTAACCGTATAGATTGGTCTTTCTAATTTTGCTGCCATATACTCAACAAATCTAGACTTACCGGTACCAGTAGGTCCTTTTAGCAGAATAGATATCTTGTTTTTATAAGCGTGCTCAAATACCTCTATTTCTTTGCCAACCGGCTTATAATATGGTAATGTAGTCATAACCTTTTCTTTGTTTAATACTTCAACATTAACATTCATTTTGGTTTTTTCTTTAAATAAGCAGACCGCTTTCGCGGTCTGCTATCATTTTAAACTATAATTAAATACGCAAATTACCTTATGCCGTTAATCCAAATTTTAAAAATTAAATCTCATTTGTACAAAGTAAGTAGATCCCCAAAACTGAATACTGCTCTCGTGAGCAACTGCAATTTGGCTAAACGTTTGCAAGTCTTTTACATCAAACAAATTTTTTCCTCCTATTGATAATGAAATTTTATCTTTCATAAAACGCTTAGTAACAGATAAATCTAAGTTACTAAAGTCTTGTCTTGTAGATTCTTGTAACACATCTACCCCATCCACTTCTTCAATAAAGTGTCCTGGGCGTTCTCCTGAATACTTATAAAATGCATTAAAGCTTACATTCCAAGGTGTATAGTTGTAAGTTACAGATGTATTTACATATGGTGTAAACATAAATCCGTCAGAAGTAAATTCATCGGTATATTCAATATATCTACCCAAATAAGAAACACCTAAACTTACAAGTAGGTTATCATTTGGTTTGTATTTAGCATCAATTGCAGAATTAACCGATTTCATATTGTTTAAGTTTATATAATGCCTTTCAAATTTTATTAGTTCGCTCAAACCAATAAGATTTTTAATTTCATTGTAAACAAATGATGGTTCAATTTGAAGAGATCTGCCTTTACTTAACTTATGATCAAAAGTGTAATACAAGTTATAGTTATGAGAAGACTCTACTTCTAAATTTTCGTTTCCTGTAAATGTGTATGAGAAAGGACCAAAAGTTGGTCTCCAATCCATATACAGTTCTTTCAAGCTTGGTGCTCTATAACCGTTTCCATAAGCAAAACGGAATAGATGTTTATTGTTAAGCTTATACTTTAAGTTTATAGCTGGCGATGCCAATCCATTAAAACTACTGTTGTATGTATATCTTAAAGCAGGTTGTATTTCTATATTCTTGGTTAGTTTATAGTTAATACTACCAAATACAGAAGAATTAGTAACGTCTTGTTTTTCGTTTAATATTCGATTTCCTTCTGCTTGATCTGCTTGAAATTCTGTTCCAATAACATAATTCAATTTGTCATTAACATTACTACTTGCATATTGAGCTTTAGCAAACAAAGTATTGAAATAATTGCCATTTGCATTTGGATTGTTTTCAATTAATGTTGAAGTCTTATCTTCAGGATTAAATGTATACGAGTCATCAGATCTATCATAATCAAGATACGATGCAGTTAAATCTAAGTATTTTTTATTCTTTAATCTACCTTGAAAATTAAGAGTGTTGTCCCATCTTCTAGTTGTATAGTCAATATCTGTAGCTTTTTTACTTCTAGTACTAATTTCTCCAAGAGTATGTACCACTTGATTAGAAAGGTTACTTGACATTGTTAATTTAAAATCATTGATATCTCTAATGTATTTAACATTGGTGTGGTATTGATTTCTTTCAGGCCAATTTTGTTTTCTTGCTAATTCTGAATTTGTATTTACACCTACAAAATCGTAATAACCGGCTTCTGCTCTTACAATGTTTTTGCCAAATTTATACCCAACTGACCCATCAATATTTGTTACACCTACACTTTCATAGTATGCATTAACATTACCTTTAATCTTTTCGTTTTGATTTTTTTTAGTGATAAGGTTAATTGTGCCTCCCATTGCATTTGTGCCATAAAACACAGAAACAGGGCCTTTTATTGCTTCTATTCTATCTAGATTATCAATGTTTATTTGATTTAAATCTAAAACTCCGTTTACACGTCCAATAACTGGCACTCCGTCTATTAAAAGTTTTACATTTTCTTTTGATATACCATTAAGTTCTATCCCAACTCCAAAGTTAGCGTCGAACGATAAATCAACGTTTAGCTCATTTCTCAAAACATCAGTAAGGTTTGTAGCTGCTTTTGCTTTTATGGTTTCGGCAGTAATTACCTTAACCTTGTAAATAGCATTTTTTTCTGTTTTAGGTGCGTATTGTGCTGTAACCACCACCCTGTCTAATATCTCCATTTCTGAAGAATCGTAAATACTGTTTTGTGCAAACAGTGATGCACTAGAAAACAGTATTACCGCAAATAAAGTTGCAATAAATTTCATTTGATTTTTTATCTTTTAATCGTTAAGCTCTTAGCTATGTGTTACTTAGCTTGAATGAACTCGAATTTTTTGTGTTAATTTTTATAATAAATGCACACGTTCTACAAACGTGCAGAACGTGTGCATCTTGATATTAGTAAATATCGTGTGTTGTATTGTAAACGTTAAATTTACCAGTTGGATTTTCTACCCAATCTCCTTGAATAATCTTTTTCACTTTAAGTGTTTTATCATCATAGATAACAATCGCATTTTTTTCTCCCATGAAGTAAGATACCCAAACTTCATCACCTGCTTTGTTATATTCCATATGCACAGCTCTACCGTCTACACCTTCTGGAGCAGGTAAAGTAGCTTTTAGCTCTAATGTTTCTGTATCAAACACGTCAATAACTGAGTTTAATTCTGAATTTGGATTTAAAGTTCTATCTACATAAAGATGCTTAGAAACTGGGTGAGATTTAACAAATAAAGCTCCTCCACCTTCACCAGTACCTTTAATTTCCTTAACAACTGTCCACTGTCCTTCTCCTGGATCTGTTTTAATAAATGATAATTTGTTTTCTCCTAAGTGAGAAGTACACCATAATTTACCTAAACTATTAGAGATATTAGCTCCTCTACCAGGGTGAGGTTTAGATCCAGTTTCTATAATTTTAACTAGCTTCTTATTAGGCACATCTATAACAACAATTTTATTTGCTGCGTTAGCTGCAACTAAGAAAAACTTTTTACTATGGTCCCAACCTCCATCGTGCAAAAATCTTGCAGAAGGAATTTCAGTAATTTCAGGATTAACTGGGTCTGTATAGTCAACCAAGTCTACCATTCCTCTTTCTTTAATGTTACAAATCCATAGAGGGTCTGTATGAGAAGCAACAATTGAAGCTACACGAGCTTCCTCAATGTGCTCTTTATCTCCATCACAAGCATTTCCTGCAGTAGGCGTAACACTCAATGGCTCAAGAGTTTGAGCATCAAATATCACAATATGAGAAGGGCTATATCCACCAAATACTAAGTACTTATCTTCATAACCTGTAAATTTAGAAACGTCAACAGAACGTGCATCAAAACCACCTTTAACCTCTGCAACAATTGTTGGAGTTTCAGTGTAAGTATCGATCATTGTTATTTTACCATCTCTACCTACGGAGTAGATGTATCTACCTGTTGCTGAAGTTCTTAATATATGAACTGCAAATCCAGTTTTAAGTATGGCTAATTCTTCCTTAGTATCTCCATCAATTACTGCTACTTTACCAGCATCTCTCATAATAACACCAAAGTAGTTATCAATATTTCTGCTATGAGCAGGTTCAGTTGGTCTATCTGCAACCGGAATGATAAGATTCCATGATTCAGCAATTTCGTCCATACCATAATTTGGAATAGCTGGAGGATCAACTTGCAAGAAACGAGTCATTAACTCAATTTCTTCATCTGTCATAATCCCTTTCCACTCTGGCATTCCACCAGGGGTGCCATTTTCAATAAATATCTTAATACCAGCTGGGCCTAAGTCTTTCATTGAAGGGTGAACACCATCGCCCTCAGGTAATAAAGAAGGACCAGTAGCTCCCTTTCTACTTGAACCGTGGCAACCAGCACACTTATCAAAGTACATTTGGCTGCCTTGCTTCAATTCAGCACCTGTAATTTCCACTCCGTTTACACCAGTAATTACCGCGTCATCGTCGAGCTCTTCTCCTTTACCCTTGTCGCTAGTACAACTAAAAATTGTTACTGCAACTGCAAGAGCAGCGAATAATACTAATTTGAAATTTTTCATTTTGTTGATCAATTATATTGTTTTTGTTTAATTTTCGTCTGCTACTAAAGCCTCATCAGTTGGTCTACCATACTTGATAAACTCATACATAAATAAAGCTATACCTACTGTAAACATTACAGCACAAAGCACTAAGATTAAGAAGTGTACTTTAATTTCGTCTTGTACTACTCCAAACTCAATACCCATAATCCTCTCCATATAAACTTGTGCAACACCAGCAACACCAAAGGCTACTGTCATTCCAACCATACCAATATTTGATAACCAAAAAGCCAATTGTCCTCGGTTACTATCAAAGAATTTTCTACCCGTTAAATTAGGCATTGTATATGTAATAATTGCAAACACAATCATTGCGTAAGCACCCCAAAATGCAAGGTGTCCGTGCATTGCAGTAACTAAAGTACCGTGTGTGTACATGTTAACTTGAGGAAGCGTATGAGCTAAACCAAGTAAACCAGCTCCAACAAAAGACACAATTGCTGTACCTAAGGTCCAATTAAGGGCCATTTTATTTGGATGTTTTTTCTCACCTTTTCTATACATAGAAACTGCAAACAATGCCATTGCTAAGAATGCTAATGGCTCTAATGCTGAGAATATACCCCCAACTATTAACCAGATTTTACCAGCACCAATGTAGTAATAGTGGTGCCCTGTTCCTAGAATACCAGATATAAAGGTTAATCCAACAATTACATATAACCATTTCTCAATAACTTCTCTATCTACTCCAGTAATTTTAATAAGTAAGAATGCTAAAATACCACCCATTATTAACTCCCAAACTCCTTCTACCCAAAGGTGAACTACCCACCATCTAAAGAAAGAATCTAGTGTTTGGTTGTCAAACCAAATCATACCAGGCAAGTACAATAGGGCTGCAAACAACAGACCCATAGAAAGAACCAATGCAGTTGTAGTTTTACGTTTACCTTTAAATAAGGTAACCAAAATAATGCCTAAGAATGTAAGTACATTAACAACTACTAACCAGTCTAGTGGTCTTGGAATTTCTAAGAATTTACGTCCCTCCCAATAATTAAAGTGATAACCTATAATAGCTGCAACACCTACTAAAGCCAAAGTAATTAATTGAACATATGCCAGTTTAACACTCGCCAACTCTCGTTGGGCTTCTTCTGGTATAATGTAGTATGCTGCACCCATAAAACCACTTAACAGCCAAACTACCAACAGGTTAGTATGTACCGCTCTTGCAGTATTAAAAGGAATAAAATCGTGAAGACCATCATAGCCCATGTGTGCAAATCCCATGATAAATCCGTAGATAAGTTGCAAGGCAAGCAACAACATAGAAAGAGCAAAGAACCAATACGCTACCTTTTGTGATTTATATTTCATAATTATTTGTTGGTTAATTTTTTAGCGTCATATTTAGATTTTGCGGGGAAACCATTTAAGTCAGTTTTCCCAATCCAGTCAAAAAAGGCAACAAGATCATCTGCATCTTCATTAGAAAAACCATAAGCAACCATTTTTCTTCCTCTTGGAGACCAAGGTTCTTTGGTCATTAGAGCAGCTTTAATATAAGCTTCTCCTCTTCTCTCTACTACTTTAGTAAGTTCTGGTGCGTAGTATGCTCCTTCACCCATAATGGTGTGACATCCCATACAATTGTTTTCATCCCAAAGGACTTTTCCCCTCACAACTTCTTCTGTAAGGTTTTCTGAATTGGTGTTTTTTGGAACTTCTTTAACTACGGTTGTCCAGGTAAGCCAGAGGAAAATCCCGAAACTCACCACGGTACCACCTAAAAAGAAGGTTCGTGCTTGACTTTTTGATAACATATTAGATAATTTTTGATTTTTGTTATTCATAAAATTAGCCCTCTTGAGTAAATAAGATTTCAACCCTTCACCTAGTGGACTAATAATATGGTTCGAAGGTAATAATAGGACATATTTGTCCGATTATTTAAGATATGATATTGGACATATTTTATACTGACTTTTATTATAATCCAGAGCTTAGGTATCCTCTGTTACACTTCTAATACTTTGAATTGCTTATACTTACCAGCATATAAAGACATAAATTGTATCATCCTAAAGAGATTGGATTAATTAAATTTTAAAAGAAATAATTGATGCAAACTCAATTCTATTGCTCTACACTTAAAAAGTTCTCATTTTAACATTGTTATTTAGTGCTATAATTTATATACAATCTTGCCATTTAGGAGCAAGACTCGTTGAAATTGATTTGCTTTATGAGTATTTCTTTTATGGAAATAACCTGATAGAAGATTTGACCATTTGGCAAACAAATCACTGTTACTTCTATGCCTAAGCTTTAAAGTCCCCTTAAGTAATTAATCAAAACAAAAACCTCATTATCTCTAAAATAACTTGAACTAGATTTAATACCTTTACAACAAGCTTAAACTAATGTATTGCACATATTTTTAAAAGAACAATATGAAACAGAATTCTATAGACTATGCCCATTACAACATTTGGGCAAACAATAAGATAATTGATTGTCTGCTGCCCCAAAAAGAAGAATTGTTAAACAAAGAAATAGTAAGCAGTTTTCCTTCTATTAAAGCAACTATTTTACATATTTGGATGGCAGAAATGGGTTGGTTATCCCGCTTATCTGGAAACGGTTGGAACGCATCTACAGTAAATGACTTTCAAGGTAACCCATCAGAACTTTTTGCAGCTTGGCAGACAACCTCTCAAGATTTTAAAAATTTTGTAGAATTAGCAGATTTAAACAAGGAGGTACTCTGGGGAAGAAAGAACAACCAAATATCTATAGCCAGAAGAGAAATTGCTCACACCGTTTTTAACCACGGCAGTTACCACAGAGGACAAATAGTAGTTATGATGAGACAATTGGGAATTACAGAAATTCCTCAGACAGATTATATCGCTTGGTTATGGGAGAAAAACAAATCTACAACGACCTAAAAATGAGTAATGTAACTCAACATGTATGAGTGCAATGTCACCATAGATCTGATTAAACATCCTTCTTTTTTTAGCCTAAATTTGAGACAAATAAACTTTACCTAAAACTAGGTTTAATACTTACAATAAACAATTTGATAAATACAATGAAAACACAAAAGACATTTATCGCAATTTTAACCATAACAATAATGGTAATATTTACTGCTTGTTCAACAATTTTGCCTGGTGCAACTGCTGTTAAGTCATTTGACAAAGCAAAGTACCTAGGCAAGTGGTATGAAATTGCTCGTATGGATTTTAAGTTTGAAAGAGACCTAAATAACACCACTGCAGAATATGCTTTAAATACAAACGGCACTATTAAAGTAACCAACAAAGGATACAATACTAAAAAGGAGAAATGGGAACAAGCTAACGGTAAGGCTAAGTTTGTTAATAGAGACACCGAAGCAATGCTAAAAGTGTCCTTCTTTGGACCATTTTATGGCGGATATAATGTTGTTGCTATTGACAAAGATTATAAGTACGCACTTGTGGTTGGTTCAAGCACAGAATATATGTGGATTCTGTCTAGAGAGACTTCTATTCCTAAAAATATTAAGACTAACTATATTAAAATGGCTAAAGATTTGGGATTTAAAACTAGCGAATTAATTTGGGTAGAGCATAATAAATAACACCCTAAATATGCAAGACATTTAGAGTGTTATTTAAATTGTTAGGTGCTTAAAAATTAGCTCTTATTCAATAGTGGTGTTCTTTCTTTTAAAAAAATGATGGTCGCAACTTTTGTCATCAAGATTCCCTTTTTCAAAATTACCAGTTTTATACTTGTAATGATGTTTGTACATTTTTGCTTTTGCTAAAGACAAACTGCCAAATGTAATTGTTGCAGCTATTGCGGCGATTATAACGTTTTTCTTGTTTTTCATCTTCGTTTAAATTTTGTGATTATAGCAGTAGTTTTTGCCCATATTAGCTCTAAATTGTTCGTAGTCTTCATCGCCCATATTTCTGATGTTCTCTGCATATGCCATTTTGTAGGCCTTCCATTGCTCTCGTTTCAACTGACCTTTTCCAGATAGTTTATAGATTGCCCCTATAATAAGTAATACAATAATTAATTTGGTGGCCATAAAGAGTAATACTCCAAATAGTAAACCAATTAAAATAGATCTAAAGATTGAATTTTTCATTGTTGTGTTTATTTATATTTCGTTTCATTATTGAAGACGAACAACCTTGAATTTTACCTTAAATAAAGTGAAATAATTACTGCCTTTTATAAGCTTAGGTAAGCTACTTAGATTAGAATAATACTAATTAATTCGTAAAACACTTTCGCCGTCTTGAAGACGTTTAGACAGTTGATTAATCGGTGTATCACATAAAAATTGAATTAAGTCGGCTCTTATCTGTTTATAGCTATCGTGCACTGGGCAAGGGTTATCATTGGAACATTCCGCTAACCCTAAAACACATTTAGAAAGTATGTCCAAACCATCGATAACCTCAACAATTTCCAATAAATTCACAGAATTAACTATGTTAGATTCCATAAAAAAACCACCATTTTTACCTTTAACAGAATGGACTATATCCGCTTTAACCAATTTTTGTAGAATTTTAGCAGTAAACGCCTCTGGTGAGTTTATTTGATTGGCAATTTCAGCAACGCTGTGCTTTGTCTCATCCGCAACATTTGCAGATAAAAAAACAACTGCCTTTATTCCATGTTCACACGCTCTTGACAATACCATCCAGAATAATTAATAATCTAAGTCCAAAATTAAAAAAAGATAGAGTATTAAGCGTAATTTTAGCATCAGCTAATTATTAAATTTCTGCTTGCATTTAGCCTTCCACTCTTCCTTTAAAGTTTCTTTTTCTTCATCATTCATATCCATAAACTTATGACGCCATTTGCTGCTAAATTTTTTATGTTTTCTACCTCCACCTTTAAAGCCTCCAAATAGTATTTTGCTTAAAACAAAGATGCCAAGAGCCTGCCAATAGGTAATGCTATTTACACCTAAAACCTCAGGCAAAATTGCATTCCACAAAAGCATAACTGCCCATATAAGCAATGCCATACCTGCAATAACAAATAGAATTATCGCTGGTGTTTTTCTTTTCCATTTTTGCATTCTGTTGTTCATTCTGTTTCTTTTTAGCTGTTTAATTCTTTATATAAATAGTTTAGTCTGTTGCGTAGGTGCTTTACGGCGTATCCTTTGCGGCTTATTATAGTTTTAATGCTTACACCTTCTTTATCCGCAATTTCTTGTAATGTAAAATCTTCTAACTCGTTTAGCACAAATGCATTTTGTTGATTTACAGGTAACTCTGCCAGAGCATCTGTTAATTCTTCCCAAAACACCTCTTTAAACATAGCAATTTCAGGACTATCAGAATCATCTGTCAATAAAATTTGAGGAATATAAAAATCACCTTCTTCTGTCTCTTGATTAAAATCTTCTATTGCAAGTGGTTTCTTTTTTCTATGGCTATCCGTAATTCTATTTCTAGCAACACGATATAACCATCCGCTTATGCTCTCAATATCATCTATATTGGTGAGACGGCTTAATTGAAACCACACATCTTGGAGTATATCTTTAGCCTCTTCTGAGCTAGCAACTCTCGACTTTATAAAACCCAAAACTTGATTACCATATGTTTTTATGGCATCGGTTACAGATTTTCGGGAATTCTCGCTCATTTCTACGGTTGCAGACGTGTTCACATTAAAGAAGACGAATAAACTACTATTTTACCTTAAATTATTTTAAAAGAGATAAATCCTGTAGCAAATAGTATTAGCCGCCATCAAATAATCGATGTGTTAAACACATTGATCTGGTCATTTTATAAAAAAAACATAAATTTAAAGTTTTATGCAGTTCTATAAAATTTATTACTCATTTGTCTTCTTAACTTTAAGCCTAACTTTAATTCTAGGCTGTAAGAATTCACAGCTTAAAGAAATTAGCAAAAAGCCCAATGTTTTATTTATTTCAATAGATGACTTAGGTCCTAATTTAGGTGTTTACGATAATGAACATATTGTTTCTCCAAATATTGACGAGTTTGCAAAAAATGGTATGACGTTTAGAAATACCTACTGTCAAGCAGCTGTATGTGCCCCGTCAAGAGCAAGTTTAATGTCAGGATTGAGGCCAGATTCTACGAGAGTTTGGCATTTGGGAGACAAGTTTAGAAACATTCATCCAAATATGGTTACTATGCCAATGCATTTTAACCGCAATGGTTACTATACTGTTTGTATTGGTAAAATTTTTCATAATTATATGCCAGACTCAATATCTTGGGATGAACCAGACTTAAGACCATCTCAATACCTAAAGCCAGAATGGTTAAAACGAGATGGTGAAACTTTTTATGTAAATAAGGAGACCCAGAGAAAGCAAAAAATTAAACGAGATTATTTGGTTAGTAAAAGACCCAATTATTATGCTGACGGATGGAACAACGGACCTGCTTGGGAGATGGAGGATGTACACGATACGTTATACTTTGACGGTGCTCAAACAGAATTAGCCAAGAGAACATTAACCCGCTTATCTAAAAATGAGCAACCATTTTTTATGGCTTTGGGTTACTTTAGACCACATTTACCCTTTGCAGTTCCTAAGAAGTATTGGGACTATTATCATAAAGATAGCTTACCATTAGCACGTAATCCATTTACCCCTAAACTTTCTCCGGTAATGACTATGAATTCTATGTATGAGCTGCGAGGATATGATGGGTTTTCGAAGATTAAACATCCTACCCAGCACGTTATGAATGAAGATACAGCACGTATGCTTAAACAAGGCTATTATGCCAGTGTTAGTTACATAGATGCACAAATGGGCAAGGTTATTCAGCATTTAAAAGACATTGGAGTTTATAACAATACAATAATTATACTTTGGGGAGACCATGGTTGGAAACTTGGGGAACACAATGGATGGTGCAAGCAGACAAATTACAATATTGACATTCACGTACCTATGATAATATGCAGCCCAAATCAACCAAATAAAGGCAAGCAAACGTTCCAAATAACCGAGCTAATTGACATGTTTCCATCACTGTGTGAATTGGCTGGAATTGAAACTCCAATTTACCTGCAAGGAACCAGTTTTGTTCCTTTATTAAACAACCCAGAAAGAGATTGGAAAAAAGCAGCATTTAGTCAGTTCCATAGAAGACCGAAGGTTACACCAGATGGCAAACGTTATATGGGCTATTCAATAAAAACAAAAGACCATCACTATGTAGAATGGTATTATTGGAATGCGAGCGAAGGGAAGCGAGGCAAGTTTGTAGTTTCTGAACTTTTTGATAGCAAGAAAGACCCAGATGAAAATTTAAACATTGCTAACAATAAAGAAAATGCAGCCATAATTAAAAGGCTCTCTAAGCAGCTAGAAGAAGGATGGAAAAAAGCATTGCCCGTAAGTTTAGATTAATTTAAAAATCTCTCTTTTTAGCTTTTCTTAGAATAAACCAAGATGGAATAGCTACCCATAAGGAAAGCACAGTCATACTTACAAACATTCCCAAACTCGTGCCTAAAAATAATTTAAACGTAGCTCCAGTGTATCCAAACAAAGCAGAAATATCTAGTTTTAATAAGATTAGTATTCTAGATAAATCAATTGGGTTGAAAACCGTTGCTATTAAAGCAAACTTATCCAGCGGGTATTCATCAAAAACCAATAATGAAATAAGGAATACACCATCATATATTACTGCAAAGCACAACCAAACTAAAATAGCGTAACCAAATCCTTTAATTTTATTTTCATTACTTAGAGCCATATTATAAGCTAGTGCAACAAAAATGAAGGTTAAAAACGCTCCAACCAGTAACAAAGAACCAAAATCCCAAATAGCATTGGATTGAAACAATCCATATGCTAAAAATGGTATTCCTAGGCCAAGTACTAAACTTAAGGCTAATGATAAGGCCAAACCAAAATATTGCCCTAAAAAGATTGTAGATCTTTTGAGTGGCTGAGCTAAAAGAAGCTCGGTAAACTCTCTACTATTATAATAGTGCATTACTCCAAACACGGTACCCACCAATGGTGTTAACACCACAATAATGTTCATTAAAGTAATAACTGCTTTGCTAACATCATTGTTTAAAAACAGCATTACAAAACCTAATGCCAAGTAAAACAGAAAGTATACATACGTCCACCTACTACGCATTAAATCAAAAAATATGTATTTAAATATCTTAAGCATTGTTTTCTGTTAAAATGTTGGCAATAGCGTGTTCTAAATCTTTTTGACCCGTTTGTGTTTTAAGTTCTAATAAACTACCCTTAAAGTAAATTTTACCATCCAATAAAAACACAATTTGATCTGCAACTTCTTCAACAAAGCTTATAATATGAGAAGTTACCAATATCGTTCTCCCTTTTTCTTTTTCAGCAGAAATTATTTTTTTTAATCTAATAAGGGAGATTGGATCCAATCCAGTTGTAGGTTCATCTAAAATTATTAAATCACTTTCAAACATAAAAGCGAGTACAATATTTACTTTTTGTTTAGTACCTCCAGACAGATGTCCTAATTTTTGCTTTAAGTAAGGTTGCAAACCAAACATTTCAATAAGCTCCAAATCTCTCGCTTCCTTGCCTCTAACATCTTTAATCATTGTAATTAACTCTAATACAGATAAATTACCAGGAAAGTTTGCTATTTGAGGTAAGTAGTTAATATTACGGCGGTACTCATACTCTTTAACCACATTTTTACCCGCAATTTTTATTTCCCCTTTATTAGGAACTACCATTCCTAAAATACTTTTTATTAACGTTGTTTTTCCCGAGCCATTTGGCCCTAGAACAGCAAAAATACCTCCTTCACTTATGTCTAAATCTAGACTCTTAAGCACCTCTACTTTGCCAAACTTTTTATATAATGAGCTAATCTCAATCATTCAAATCTTTTTAGGTGTGGAGCGTTATCTAATAAATTATCCGGGGTAAAAATTGGCGATACTTTCTCAGAAAAATTAAGTATTTCCATAAATAAACTGCGAAGCAAAAGAATAGTTTCCGGAGTTCTGTTTACAATGTAAGAAAATAACTTTACAGGCCTATAAGGTATATCACCTATACCGTCTCTATCTAAATCATAGCCAGTATAATCACTCCAATAATTCTCGTCAAATGTATTATCGTTTACCTTGCTGTTGTACGAAACATCAAAAGAGTTATTTACAAAGTTATTGTGTTTCATTACGTTGGTGTAACACGCTCCTGAAACCTTAATTGCCCAACCGTTGTTTTCAAAATCGTTATTAATGTAATTAATACGAGTAGATCCTTCTGTAAAAATACCCATTGTATTTTCCTTAAATACATTGTTTTTAATTTCGGCATCGTAAATTTCTTTCAGTAACAAACCATAGCTAGCTGTTCCCCAATTTTCAGTAAACGTATTGTTAGACATGTTAATTACTTTGCTAAACATAACTGCTACACCAGCACCATTTCTAGCAAACTTGTTATAATGATACTCATCATTATTAGAGAACATAAAATGTAGGCCATATCTAATATTATCATGGCTATAGTTGTGAACGGTTACACTCTCGGTTACAAACTCAAAATATATACCATCTCTTAAATGGTCCGTTTCATTGTTCTCTATCCTTAAATTAGAGCAAGACCACATATGTATTCCATTACCAGATCCAGCCTCACTAATAGCTTCGCTTGTTACATGATTTTTATGTATTAAACCGTAATGCGATTTTTCGATGAGTATGCCAAAAAACACCTTAGACAATTCAACCTTTTCAATTATAAAGTTTTTACACTTAGAAAGATAGATTGCAGCAAAATCTTTGGTATAGCTTTGCCCAATGTTGGTAACAGCAACGCCACTTATAGTAACGTCATCTGCTTTAACTATTAGACCGTATCCTTTTTTACCGGCATCTAATAATGGCTTATTTTCTCCTAAAAGGGTAAGCGGTTTATCAATAAGTACATCATACTCTTTATAAACTCCTTTTTTAAGTAATAAAGTATCCCCTGCCGCACTTGCTTCTATGCCTTTTTGCAAGCTTGATATTGTGCAACTTGAGCACACCTCTAACACATCAGCTTGCACAAAAATTGATAGAAGTAATAAAACTAACGTGGGGAATAAACGGGGTTTTAGCATTTCTTTACAATATTAACCTTAAGCTTGGATTTCTCCATATTATAAAACGCTGCATCAATCAGGTTGGTGGATTCATTTAAAAGGCAATACATTTCTATCTCTACGTTATGTTCAGGTTTTATATATATACTGCCAAATATTGAGTTTTTAAACTTAGCCTTTAGGCCGGCCCAGTTAAACACCTCACCACCTTTTTGTTTTTGCATTGCTTTAGCTTCTGCTTCTGTTGCATATGCAGAAATGTATGCTCCCATTGGACTTGGCACACCTTTACTTTTTAAATAATATGCCGTTTTAGCATTAATAACCTTTTTTGAACTAAAGGCTGCAACCCAAACATTTTTAACATCTGCCTGGTTTTCTTTAAGGTAATTAACCAAACACTCTATAGCATCAAAGTGAACTATTTTACCATTGATAGTTTCCGCTTTAGCTAAAAACCGAGCGTCGTTTATATCCATATTACACAAACCACAGCTACCAGAATTTTGAGCTACTGAAATTAGGTTTATAGCAGAGAATACAATCACTAAAATTGTTTTAATTGAAATCATAAAAATACGTTGAATAATGGTTAGAATTTTCTAAAATTCTTGTTGGACAGCGTTCCAACTATACACTTTCCCTGTCTTTTCTTTTTGCAGTTCTTCAGCTGCTTCTTTACTGTTAAATGCAGACAAATAACCACCCATAGGGCTTGCTACATTCTTGCTAACTAAAAAAGTAGCTTCTTCAGCATTTAAAAATGTATTTGGATTGTTATAATCCATAACTAAATACAAGCCTACCTTGTCTATGTTATTGTTTTCTTCGTCTCTAATCATACACTCAATAGCATCGTACATAAATACTTTGCCTTTTTTGGATACAATTTCGGCAGCATGTTGCTGATCTATGATATTCATTTTACAATAACTGCAGGCATCTTTCCCGTAGTTTATTTCTTTTGGCTCAATAGAGCAAGAAATAAGAAAGAATAGACAAGGTAGGATCAAGTATTTTAATTTCATTGTTTTGCTTCTTTTTTACCAACAAAGTATGCTGCTAAGGATAAAAACATACCCAAAAATAATAAGTAGCCGCCACTTCTAGGGTAAGAGTGAGCAACAAAATTTAGAATAGTCTTAGTGCCAATCAATGGAGGCTGGTATGCCATAGGAGTTCCATCAGGATTTTTAAATTGTATTGCAGCTTTATCACTTAAGCTATGTCCATAGTCATACTCCCACAAATAGAAGTCGTACATACCCAAGCAACCTAATACACACATTGCAATAAACCATATCAAGTACCACTTATAATTTAGCTTAAATGCTATAATTAAGCCTAAAAGTATAGCTCCTATTACTACATAAACAAATATTTCAAATTCTGGAATGGACTCTGGAATTTCTTTCATACCAACATAATGGTTCATTATATTGATATTTTTAATATCATTTGGATTCATATCAGCTAATTTGTTGATATGAATATTCATCCCAATTGGATCAGGATATTGTGGAGCCTCTAAGGTTATATTCCACATTGGAAGTACGAACAAACTTGTTAATAGCAATACTCCTATTAACATTAAGGCTTTTGATTTTTTCATTTTATTTATAATATTTTCCAAAAAAAGGGGGAGCGAAAGATAAAAAACGCTCCCCTTCTTTAAGAGGATTTACTCTCATTAATTAACACAAATTCTATTCGATATCCTCGCCAATTGACCATCTTAGTGGCACACTAGAACCTGCAGGAGATACTCTTACATATCCTTGCATTTCTTGGTGAAGAGCTGAACAAAAATCAGTACAGTAGAAAGGCCATACACCTTCTTGAGTTGGTTCCCAAGTAAAGGTTTCTGTTTGACCTGGCATAATCAATAGCTCAGAAGTATTAGCACCAATCATACTAACACCGTGAGGTACGTCATAATCTTGTTCAAGATTAGTTACGTGGAAATAAACTTTATCTCCTGTTTGTATACCTTCAATATTATCCGGAGCAAAGTGACTACGTATCATTGTCATGTATATGTGTACTTCTTTTCCATTTCTAACAACTTTAGCCTCCGCTTCGCTTTTTGTAGCATAAGGGTGCTTGTTTTCTTCTAACTTAAATAGTTTTTTAGATTTTGGAGCAATTAAATCAGCTGGACAACCCGCTGCATAGTGAGGTTCACCTATAGTAGGGAAATCAAGCAATAATTCCATTTTTTCACCAGAAATATCATACAACTGAGCACTTTGAGTTACCTCTGGGCCAGTTGGTAGATATCTATCTTTGGTAATCTTATTCATAGCAACTACATACTTACCAAAAGGTTTTCTTGAGTTACCACCTGGAATCATTAAGTGACCTACAGAATAAAAAGTAGGTTTTCTATCAATAACTTCCCAAGTACCTAACTTCCATTTAACAACCTCAGAAGAGATAAAGAAAGTAGTATATGCATTTCCTTCACCATCAAACTCAGTATGCAATGGTCCTAAACCAGCTTGCTCAACGCTTCCTGCGTGTACAGCATCAAAGTCTAAAATAGGAATTCCATAAGCATCACCTGCAAATTTTTCTTCTTCAATTGCTTTAATCATTTTACTGAAAGAGTGAATTGTCAAGTTAGCAGATAATTTACCACTACCAACAATATACTCACCACTAGGATCAACATCACAACCGTGAGGAGATTTAGGTGTAGGTAAGAAATAAATAGCTCCAGGAACTTCTGTAGGATCTACAACTAACACTTCTTTTTTCATAGTAGAAGTAGCAGTATGTGTTTCCTCGCTATATACGTTATGAGCATAGTTTGTAGGCATTTTTTTACCTCCTCCACCATTAACGTATTCTTCAATTTTTTTCCAGTTAATAGCTGCAATAAAATCTTTATCGTTTTGAGATGCGTTAACTTCCATTAACGTACTTGCTTCCTCAGTGTTGTAAGTTGAAAAGAAGAACCATCCGTGAGACTCGCCTCTACCTGGGTGAGATAAATCGTAATCAAAACCTGGCATTAAGATTTGGAATTTAATATCCATTCCACCGTCTTCCGGATTTACAGAAATAAAAGATAAAGCACCTTTAAAGTTTCCTTTGTAATCTTTAATTGGCATATCTCTTTGTGGAACAGGAACTGAGAAACGAGTACCTGCAACAACATATTCTGTATTTTCAGTTACAAAAGATGAAGAATGGTTACCCGCACTATTTGGAACTTCAATAATTTCAGTTGTCTCAAAAGTTGTAAGATCAATTTTAGCAATACGTGGAGTATTGTTACCATTGATAAACACAAATCTACCATCTAACTCCCCTTTTGTTTGAGAGATGTCTGGATGGTGAGAATCATCCCAAGGTACAAAACCGTGAGAAGTGTTAAGCATAGGTTTAGTTTCTTCATTGTAACCGTAAGCTTTTTCTGCATCTTGAGAGAATACAGGAATAACTTTGAATAATCTACCTGAAGGTAAACCGTAAACAGCTAATTGTCCACTGAAACCACCAGAAATAAATGCATAAAATTCATCGTGATCTCCTGGTTTAACATAAACTTTTTCTGCTGCACTGCCGCTTAATGCACTAGAATTTGATTTGTTTCCATTATTACAGCCCATTAAAAATGCTGCTGTAAGAACTAATATAAATGTGGTTTTAAAAATATTCTTCATTGTTTTAATACTTAATAGGTTAAATTAATCTTTAGCTGGAGGAAGTAATACTTTATCAATAACGTGTACAATTCCGTTACCAGCTTTAACACTCGCAATAATGTTAGCTCCACCAACAACAGGCTTTCCATCTATTACTTCAATTTGCAAATCTTGGTTGTTTGCTTGTCCTAATTTAGGCAGCTTAGTTATAATAGTTGTGCTCAAGTTACCAGGAGTAACGTGGTACTTAAGGATGTCTGCTAAAGTTCCTTTGTTCTCTGGCTTAACAAGGTTTTCTACTGTACCTTCTGGTAATGCTGCAAATGCATCATCAGTTGGTGCAAAAACTGTTAATGGACCAACATTTACTAATGCGTTTTCTACTTGTGCTGCTTGTACCGCTGCAACAAGTGTTGTGTGGTCTGGAGAACCAATAGCAATTTGTAAGCAGTTTGGAGTTCCCTCATCATCTGCTATAAAAGCTTGGCCTTTTTGCTCAGTAGACTCAGAGTCTGCTGCAGTTGTGTTTGAGTTTTCATTGGCTGTGTTGCTGCAAGCAAACATTGTGCACGCTGCAAGAGCAATTAGAATTAATTTTAATGACTTCATATTGATTTAAGTTATAAGGTTCTAAAGTATTCTAACACTGAACGAGCTTCCTCTTCTGTTAAGTTTTGGTTTGCCATTGGGGCACCATTAAACTCAATCAGCAATGCTTTTGCATCAGGGTCGTTTTGTGTCATTTCTTCTGGATTCAAGATCATATTCATAACCCACTCCGGAGATCTTCGTTCTAAAACACCTGTTGGATTAGGTCCAATAAATTTTTTGTCTGTTTTGTGGCAAGCAGAACACTTTGCTGTAAACACTTCTTCTCCTGCAGCAGCCATATCCGCATCAACTTCTTCAGCTATTTCCACGGAAGAAATGGGGCCAATGCCTTTATTCTCCAAAGGATTGGACGATGTTTCCTCTACAGCTTCAACTTTATTAGTCGTTTCTGCTTCATTAGCTTCTCCTTCAGAATCTTTTGATTCTCCGCAGCTAATCATTGCTACAGATAGCATTGCTATCAATAATAGGTTTAATACCTTTTTCATTTTTGTTATTATTTAAATGGTTTTTAAATTTTTGTTTATTTTTAAAATGCCTTCTCCTAATTTTACCCTGCTGGAAAGAAGTTCTATTGGTGTATCTTTTAAAAAGTGAATCAAATCAGCTCTGATATCCTTATAATTTTCGTGTATTGGGCAAGGGTTTTCATCAGAACATTTTGCTAATCCAAGTACACATTTAGCAGTTATATCTAGCCCATCAATAACTTCAATAACATCCCATAAAATCAAAGTTTTTAATCTTTCCTGAGATATAAGGAAACCCCCATTTTTTCCCTTTACTGAAGTCACTATATCAGCTCTAACCAATTTTTGCAAAATCTTTGAGGTATAGGCTTCTGGAGAATCAATGTTGTTTGCAATACAAGCTACGCTTTTCTTCTCACCTCTTTCTGAGGCAACAGCTAAGCATACAACTGCTTTTATTCCATATTCACAAGCTTTTGACAACACTTTTTTTTACGCTCTGAGCGATGGAGCAAATTTAAATTCAAAAAATAACCGGACGCTTAAGTCCTATTAATATTTGGTCAGATTATAATATGATTTTCGTCATAGCCAAAATCATATTCACACTGCTTCAGAAGTTCTTGATTTATATTTGGTTCTTTGAATTTGACCTATGACAAATATTGAAATCTTATAAAAAATTAAAAATGATAAATTCTGTGATGAAAACGGTGATAACTTAAATTTTACCCTTCAAAAAGGCTTATCAGAACAAGAAATACATACCCTTGCTCAAACATTCCCCAATGATAAAATCAATGAAGAATTGTTTGAAATTTTATGGGAAACAATAGGTTTTAAAGGAGGGTGGATTGATGGACCAAACTTTTATTCTATTGGTGATTTTGGATTTGCCGAATTACTTGAATTTACCATAACACTAGGTATTGATGGATTGGGTAATTTTCGGGTATTAGCAATACTAAAAGACGGAGATCTAGGTAAAGTATTTTTTGTTTGTCACAATCCTGCGGTAATTGTAATTCAAGCTCAAAATTTAAATGAGTTTTTAGAATATTTATTAGGGTATTACAGCAATTATAAGCAGCATAAACTTATTACCATAGATGATAAAATACTGTACCGTATGTGTTCAACATCGGTTAACTTACGCCCTTTAAACGAAAAAGAAAATATCAAATTTCTTGATAATGCAGAAGAAATAAACCGTAGTAAATTAATAGTTGGCGATTTACACAAAGCCAGGAATAGAGCTGGATTTGCTTGGGAACAAAAAGGCCCCAATTGCGTGTTGGGTAAAATACCAAACAAGCACATTTGGATAATAGAGCAAAAGAAGCCTAGAATACAAACCGTTTTAACCGGCCCCAAAAACCTTACATTAGATACTATTAATAAGTACCTTGAAATTAAGTCGAAAGGGATGATTTAAGCAGTTTAAACTTTAGATTTATCCGTTTTTACACCTGTATTAAAAGGCAATGTAAGTTGATACTTAATGTCGTTTGATTTGCTATTATCTGCCACATCTAAACCATACTTTACATCACTTACATCTTTATACACTAAAGTACCAAAAAACCTATCCCAAATACTCAAGATATTACCAAAATTGGTATCGGTCCAAGGCCTTTCAAAATGATGATGAAATTTGTGCAAGTTTGGTGTTACAAAAACGTAGCTAATAGCCTTATCTAAGGTTAATGGCAGTTTAATATTAGCGTGTGTCCAATAGGTAAACAGAACGGTTAAAATTCTATAAAACATATAAAACGCAAAGGGTATACCGCCAATAATTACGGCTAGTAAAGAGAACAATTCTCTAAACATATAATCCCCTGGATGATGACGAGTACCAGAGGTTACGTCAACGGAAGTATCGCTATGGTGCACCATATGTAAACGCCATAAAAACGGCACTTTGTGCAAAATATAATGAACACCGTATTGAGCAATAAAATCAAGTAAAACAACAGCAATTATTAACTCCACCCCAAGGTTTAAATTAAATTGGTGCAGTAAACCAATTTCTTTTACCTCCACCCAATTAAACACTCCGGCAAATATCAATCCAAACAATACATTAATAATTAGTGTAGTTGCTAATAGCACCAAATTTAACTTAGCGTGCTTCCACTTTTTATAGGTGTGATTAAACAATGGGTATACTCCTTCTAGCACCCAAAAAACGCTCAAACATGCAATAACCCAAGTGAGTTTTTGTACGCTATTTAAATCCTCAAAAAATGCGATAAAATCCTGCATAAATTTACATTAGAACATCGTTAACTGGCTCAATTTTTGGAGGCAAATCCTCCTCACCCAACATTTCTTTCAGGTCTATTTCTATTGTTCTACAAAGAGCCAACATTGGAATATCATTACCCAAACCTTCAAACGGGTTTTCGCTGTAATCTCCTACCAATTCCATCATTAAAAACACCCATCCTACCACTACCGTAAATGGTATAGAGAGCCAAGCACCCCATTCACTAATATCGTGAAACTCTGTTACTAAACCGAATGGCAGTAAAAAGATAAAGATACTTACAAAGATTAAACTCATACTAGCATACTGCCTTGGTAATGGAAACTTTTTAATTCGCTCACACTTACCTTGGTGCGTATAAAAATCATTCATGATTTTTTGCAGTTCCATATGGCGGAAATCATCGATTAAATCTAACGCTCTTAGTTCTTTTAAATCTCTAGATTGCTGCTCTACAATTTGTGTAGCCGTGTTTTGAGCATTAATAAGCCTATTTACCTCATCAGAAGGCAAGCAAGCAGGTAAGGCATCTTTAGTAAACTGATCATCAAATAATCCTACACCAAATACCTTCATTCTACCTTCTATGTATTTGTTACCTATTTTACCTCCAGTATTTATATGTTCCCATTGAGTGGGGATTAGTAGCTGACTGCGTAAAGAATATAACCAACCAATATGCCTATAGATTAACTTTCTTTTGTATGCACCTAATTCACTGTCTTCTACATCTTTTTCTGTAAACTGATTGCTGACATAATTTAGCACAGTAGCACCCCACATTCGACTGCTGTTTACTATTGCTCCCCAAATTTTTCTTGCCTCCCACAACCTGTCATAAGAAGAGTTGTTCTTAAAACCCACATAAAATGCAACGGCAGTACCTACCAAACTTACGGGAAGCCAAGGCACTTTTAGCATATGTAAATCTTTAGAGTGAAGGTATTCTACAAAAAGTGGAACAATTATAGCCCACAGCGTTAGCCAAAGAATATGCACTTTAGAAAAATTCCAAAAACCTTTTAATGTAAAGTTCTTTCTTACAAACATAAAAAGCAAAAATAGAAAAATGAAGCCAAGTTGAAAGTTATGATGTTGAACAAGTGAAAAAATTAATTTTAATATCTCGAGTCGCTCTTTAATAATTTCCGACACTCCCTTTTTTTGGCACTGTATCTCTCGCTCTTTTATTTACTTGTAAGCCGGTTTAATCTATAATCCAAAGTCAATAAGCAAATTGTCCATTACTTTAAGATTATTAGAGCTTGGTCTTTTATTATTCTGCAATTCCGTTTTTGCACAAACTAGCTTAGATACGCTCCATTCACCTTGAAAATTAGCCTCCCAACTGAGGTCTTCTTATCGCCAATTCCTAATTCTCAATTGCTAATTCCTAATTCTGAAATCTAAAGTCTAACGTCTATTCAAAAGTCCCACATCTCACATCTCAATTTAACGCTGTACAAAAAGACCAATAGTATTTATACGGACTATTCTTATCGTAATACAGCCCCACTCCCACTTTAGTACTGTTTTTGTTAAACATATTTCTATTGTGACCTTTGCTATTGTACCATTGCGTATATGTTCCTTTTGCGGTTGCGTTGCCAGCTGCCAGATTTTCTGAGTTTACAAACCCTTTGGTATAAAACTTCTTAATTCTATCAAAGGTATTGCCAATCCTTATTAATCTACCGTCAATTCTATCATAAGAAGCGTGGCTAAAATAGTGCTGTGTAGCCATATCAAAAGATTGGTATCTTGCTGCCCTAGCAAGGTCTTCGTCCCAAATTAGTGCTGGCATTCCCCTTTGTTTTCTAACTGTGTTTAAGATGGCAATTACTTCTTTTTCTAAACTTACATTAGCACTTAGCACATTTTCACTACCGTTTGGCATTCCAAAGTACTGTCCTTGGTTAAAAGAGCTTGTTAAAATTTCTGGATCATTTTTTCTAACTTTTGTTTCTAGCTTTGAGCTAACTAAAATACCAAGTTTAGCGGATTTGCGAGTAATATTGTTAACCTGCACATTCAACTCCTCCTTTTTAAGCACCATAACTATTTTAGGTATTTCTTTTTCTATGTTTCTCCTTAAAGCATACCATTTTTCTGAGTTGTACATATCATCGGTATTTAATCGCTCCAGTTTATTGGCATAAGACAAAGCACGTGTAAAGTGTCTGTACTTAATTTTTGCACTTTTTGCATCACCATATCTATCGTAATTAATCAATGCTAAAAAGTAATATGGCACTGGGGTTTTGCTGTTTCTACTTGCCATTTTTTTTGCCAGTTTTTCACACTTTATGCTGCTCTTTTCATATTTATTTTCTAATCTTTTAAAGGATCTTTCGCCACTTGAAAACACAAAAAGCATAAAAGAAGATATTAAAGCAATCAGTTTCATAATTTCATTTACTTGTTAATACAACGAGAGCATAAAAAGTAAATTATAAACTAACGAGCAATAAAAAGCCCATTTTAAAAATTTTTAAAATGGGCTTTTTACTTAGATGCCTTTTCTAAAGAAAATCTACTTTGCCAGAGTCTAAGTTGTAATATGCTGGTACCATTGTTACAGTGCCATTTTCAACATACTCCCTTACTATAGAAGAGCGAGAAACCATTTCTTTAATTGTTAAACGGGCATTTGCTTTTACCACTTCTGTTACAGAGGCCCCATCTTTACATTGACTAATAGCTGGGCTAATATGAGCAAGCAAATGATTTAGATTATGACCATTGTCACCACCTGCCATCGCTGCTGTAACCGCTCCACAACTTTGATGCCCCAAAACAACTATTACAGTGCTGCCGCAATGTGCTACCGCATACTCTATACTTGCTAAACTACTTGTATTTGCAACATTACCTGCAACTCTAACTACAAATAACTCACCTAAACCACTATCAAAAGCTAATTCTGGTACAACTCTACTATCTGCACAACTTAAAACAATGGTGTGCGGCTGTTGGCCTGTAGTAAGTTCTGTTCTTCTTTCAGAATCCTGCAATTTGCCATCTAACTTATCCGCCATAAAACGGCTATTACCCTCTTGTAATCTGTTAATTATTTCCTGTTGATTCATATTTTTATTTTAACGATTTCAAAACTATAAAGTTCATTTTGTTTTCATAGCGATAGGATATCATTTTGTTCATCATTTACAAATTTAAGTAAATTTTTCTGTGCCCGATGGTCTATACCTGGTAGTTTTTAGTTTAAAAAACCACATCGAAAAAACTGAAAAAATTATAGTACAAAAAACAGATGATCAATCTGTTGAGGAATAAAACATTCCATCATCTTTAAACCACAACCTTAAGAAATGCTATACCTCTAATTGAAAATCCTTATTATTGAACAAAACACACCTTAAATGAAATTTGTAACAACGCTAATTCTATTTTCTTTTGTTTTACTTGCAAGCTGCAAGAAAAATAAAGACACCCAGCAAACCAATAATACTAATAACTACTTAGATTATTCTAACTCCGCAGACCAAATAAACGGTGGCATTAAAATGATACCTATTGCCACACCAAAAGGAACATTTAACGTTTGGACAAAGCGGGTAGGAAACAACCCAACAAAAAAGGTTTTGCTGTTACACGGTGGCCCGGGTGGCACACACGAATTTTTTGAAAATTTTGACGGCTACTTTCCAAAAGAAGAAATAGAGTACATCTACTACGACCAATTAGAAAGCTATTACAGCGACAAACCCAATGATTCTGCATTATGGACAATAGAGCACTTTGTTGAGGAAGTAGAACAGGTAAGAAAAGCACTGAATCTAGATAAAAATAATTTCTACTTATTGGGGCAATCTTGGGGTGGCATTTTAGCAATGGAATACGCACTAAAATATCAAGATAATCTAAAAGCTTTAATTGTTTCTAATATGATGGCAAGCATACCTGCTTACGAAAAATATGCTGCAGAAGTTCTTGGGCCACAAATGCCGGCAGATGTATTTAAGGAGATAAAAGCTTTTGAAGCCGCAGAAGACTTTGCTAACCCTAGATATGCTGAGCTAGTAGAAGAACACTACTACACCCAGCACGTATTAAGAAAACCCTTAAATGAATGGCCAGAATTTATAAACCGCTCTTTTGCTCACCTAAATCCTGCAATTTATATCTACATGCAAGGCTATAGCGAATTTGGTGTAACCGGAAATGCGTCGTTAAAAGGCTGGGATATTTCTAAGAGACTGAAAGAAATAAAAGTACCCACACTAATGATTGGTGGAAAGTACGACACAATGGATCCAGAGTATATGGAATGGATGAGCACCCAAGTGCAAAATGGGCAAAGTTTTACCACTAACGGAAGCCATATATCTCAATACGATGATGCAGACACTTATTTTAACGGATTAACAACGTTTATAAAAAACGTAGATGAATAAATTAGCTTTTCGCAAGCTCAAAAATCTTACCATATGTTAATATTTTTTTTGTGTTCTTTATTTTTTATTTGACGATTGAAAAACTGTTTTTATAACTTTACCCTCTTCCATAAATTTTAAACAACTTCAAGAGCTCATTTATGTCAGTGATTAAGCTATCGTGCATTTCATTATTTATATATTTCGTTGCAAATAACAGTTTTATCTAATACATAGTTTCCCTTGTCTCCTTATATGAATATTGATAATTTAGCAATAAAATCTTTACGTGATTGACCTACAATAGCTTCCTCGATGTTTGCCCCAATTGAGGTTCCAGAGCGAAGGAGTTGCTTACTCAACACAAACTATTTTTGTTTCTGCTGCATTTCCCTAGAAATCTCAACAATCTTAATAGCAAAATCAAACGATTTGGTCTGAACTACATTATCAGTCTTCATTTTATTTTCTCATTCCTAATTGACTATTCTTCATTCCTAATTCTTAATTCTTAATTACGAATTGTTAATTCTAAATTATTAATTCTTAATTACTAATTCATCTAGTATTTTTTCCTCAAAACGTGTAATAGTTTCTCTTTATCTACAACATCTCCTTTTAAAAGAATTGTAGCAGAAAAACCATCCATATACGCCATAATTAAGTCTGCTTCAGACTCAACATCAGTATATTTTAGCTCTTTTAAAGCATCCATTATAAGGCCTTTCAGAGGTTTAGCCATTTCATCATTATAATATTCGTTCTGCCATTTTAAAGAATAAACCAACCTCCAAAATGCATATTCACTTTCTTTAATACTAAACGGCAACTCCATAATTGCTTGAATGCGTTTTGCTGGATCTATAATCACACTTATCTCAGATAAAAACACCTCTGCTTTCTCTGTTCCCATTTGCATAATGGCTTGGAGTAAACCCAGTTTATTTTGAAAATGTCTAAAAATTAAACCTTCTGACACTCCAGCATCTTTTGCTATTAGACTTGTCGGTACAGCATCAAAACCTTTGCTAGCAAAAAGCTTTAAAGCACTTTCTAAAATCGATATTTGCTTTTCTGTCATTGTAAGTGAGTATTTGCTTACAAATATATACTCCATTATTTTACAACTGCAAATAATGATGAGTAATTACTTACTTTTATTTCAACGAAACTGAAAAAATCGTTCTAAAATTAGAATATGTAATTTTACGCTCTATGTCTGCCGAAGAGCTCCAATTTCCAATTGGAAGATTTCAAAAGCCAAATCACATTGAGTATGGCAATGTAAAAATATGGCTTCAAACAATTGAAACACTGCCATATGAACGGTCTAATTCGGCTAAAACTTACTCTTACCGAAGACTCACCAACCATCAAGCCTTATAAGGAAAACTTATGAGCAGAGCTACCAGACAACAATGAAGATAATCTCTCACCCAGTATTCAAATTTTAAAAGGTGTACATTACAAGATGATTAAATTTTGGTCAACTTTAAATCAAAACGATTGGAAGAAATTCTACATCAACCCAGAATATAACTCAAAGTTTAATCTATACGAGGCCCTAGCTTTATATGCTTGGCATTCTAAACACCATTTAACACATATCCAACAAGCCTTAATTTCTAAAGCCAAATACAATTAACCTATGCAACCAAATTTCCCTATATATCTTACCGTAACATTTTTTGCAGCAACACTTTACACATTCGTTATGTTTGGCAAAGCGTGTAAGTGGAATAAAAAAGCAATGTACTTACTAATAGTTTGGATTGGTCTACAAGGCACATTTGGCCTTTTCAGTTTTTATTTAGATACCAGTTCCGTACCTCCACGTATTTTACTGCTTGTTTTACCCGCTTTACTTTTTATTCTTTACCTTTTTAACAACAAAAAAGGGCGTGATTTTATTGACAAACTAAACCTAGAAACCTTAACACTTATTCACGTAGTAAGAATACCGATAGAATTTTGCTTGTTCTGGTTGTGTTTAGCTGGCACCATTCCAGAGCTAATGACTTTTGAAGGACGAAACTTTGATATTATTGCCGGCATAACAGCACCCTTAGTTTACTTCTTATATTTTATGCGTAAAAAGTTATCTCAAAGGGCACTTCTTGCTTGGAACATTATAATGCTGCTTTTGTTAATTAACATTGTTGTAAACGCACTCTTATCAGCTCCCCTACCTATTCAACAATTTGCATTTGACCAACCAAATGTGGGTATACTTTACTTTCCGTATGTATGGCTTCCAAGCTTTATTGTTCCTGTTGTTATGTTTAGCCATTTCGTTGCAATTAGAAGATTAAGCTTAAACGTAAATCCCAGCAAATGACAATCCTACAAGAGCACCCCAATAACTTACAAGTACCAATATTTGATAATACTTGGATGCTTTTATAAATTTATTATAGGCTAAAACACTGTCTGAAAAAGCAAATAAAATTGCAGAACCTGCAATAATGTATGATGCTTTTGAATATTCTGACACCAATGACAATGCCTGCCAACACATTACTACAATAATGCTAATGTAAACTATAACAGGTACTAGATAATTACCAAGCTTTGATCTTAAATAGCTAAAATATATCACGGCAAAAACAGTAAGATATAGCAATGGAATTATATTAAAAACAAAGCCGTTTACTGCTATAAAAGCCCCTATAAAAAACAGATGAGCAATAAGAAAAGCAACCAAGCCTTTAACAAATCTTGCATCTTTCAAGAGATAGATGTCCCCTACTAAGCCAAAAAACAAACCTAGAATTATAAATATATTGTATGTAGTATAATTTAGATAGTTTATCCAAATAGCTAAACCAATTATAAGTATTGTGGTAAGTGGTTTAAACCAGCCATACAAGCTCTTCTTTTCTTTTACTTTGAAATAAATTGCAAAAACGCTAGAAAGAAATATGCCGATTGCTAAGATGTATATTTCAGTAAAGTTTAAATGCATTGCTGTATAATTTATCAATTACAGAATACTGCAAAGCAACGCAATTATATGTATGCCGCCAGCAATAGGCCTTGGAACTTTTGAAAAAGAAACTATTCAACTCTATAGCTAAAACCCAGATTTTTGATCAAAAACATTTTAACGCTTATCAAGCATTAGCTTTAAAAGGATAAAATTTATTTTGTACCTAAAAAAATGGCGGCTTTAAAAGCCGCCACAATTCCATCATAAAGTTCCTCTTCGTTCTTGTTCTGCCTCAATACTTTCGAATAAGGCTTGAAAGTTGCCTTTTCCAAAACTTTGAGCTCCTTTTCTTTGAATTATCTCAAAAAACAAAGTTGGTCTGTCCGTTACAGGTTTAGTAAAGATTTGAAGCAAGTATCCTTCATCATCTCTATCTACCATTATACCGTGTTTTTTAAGCACTTCTAAATCTTCCGCAATTTGCCCAACTCTATCTCCTACAGTATCATAATACGTTCCTGGAACATATAAAAACTCCACACCACGTTTTTTCATTTCGCTTACAGTAAACACAATGTCATCTGTAGCTACAGCAATGTGCTGACAACCTGCACCGCTATAAAAGTCAATATATTCTTCAATTTGAGATTTCTTTTTACCCTCTGCTGGTTCGTTTATTGGAAATTTAATTCTGCCATTACCATTGGTCATTACCTTGCTCATAAGAGCAGTGTAGTCGGTAGAAATATCTTTATCATCAAACGTAATTAGGTTTGCAAAACCCATTACTTCATTGTAAAACTTAGCCCACACATTCATTTGGCCCCAATCAACGTTGCCTACCATATGGTCAATGTATTTTAAACCAACTGAAGTTGGATTGTAATGACTGTCCCATTTCTCAAAATTTGGCAAAAAAGTACCCTTGTAGTTTTTACGTTCTACAAAAATGTGCACAGTATCGCCATAGGTATGGATTCCGGCTCTTACCACTTCTCCATTTTTGTCTTTCTCTACTCTTGGTTCAAAGTAAGACTTAGCTCCTCTTTTTGTTGTTTCTTCCCAACTTTTACGGGCATCTTCTACCCATAAAGCAATTACTTTTACACCATCTCCGTGTTTGGTAATGTGCTCAAATATTTCGTTGTTTTCTGTTCCCGGCATTGGGGTTGTAAGCACAAGTCTAATTTTATCTTGTACTACTACGTAACTGGTTCTGTCTTTTAATCCAGTTTCTAAGCCCGCATACGCAAGAGATTGAAATCCTAAAGCCGTTTTATAAAAGTGTGCTGCTTGCTTGGCATTACCCACATAATACTCTACATAATCAGTTCCCATAATTGGCAAAAAGTCTTCTGCCTCGTCAAATATTTTCTCTAATCCGTAATTAAAGTTTTTTACATTTTCTAAGTTACTCATTTCTTAATTTCAATTATTAGTTTAATATTTTTATTGCATCCACGATTTGTAGTATCCATCTACTTGTAATTTCATTGCTTCTTCAGTAATAGAAATTGGTCTAAATGGATCAATCATAACCGCTAATTCACCGGTTTCATTTTTACCTACACTTCGCTCTATAGCACCAGGATGAGGACCGTGAGGTATACCCCCTGGATGAAGTGTAATCTGCCCTTTTTTAATGTTATTTCTACTCATAAAATCACCATCTACATAATACAGCAATTCTTCTGAGTCCACATTACTGTGGTGATAAGGAGCCGGTATTGCCTCTGGATGATAATCATACAACCTAGGCACAAATGAACATACTACAAAACCTGTAGCTTCCCACTGCTGGTGGATTGGAGGTGGCAAGTGCACTCTACCTGTAATTGGTTCAAAATCATGTATTGAAAAAGCGTATGGATAATTAAATCCATCCCAACCTACAACATCAAATGGGTGATTACTATGGGTATACTCCCACATTACACCTTGTTTTTTACTCAACACTTTAAACTCTCCTTTTTCATTATGTGTTTGCAAATCAGTTGGCAACCTAAAATCTCTTTCGCAAAAAGGAGAGTGCTCTAAAAACTGACCAAAGTTGTTTCTATATCTTGCAGGAGATGTTATTGCACCGAATGATTCGATGTATAACAATCTGTTATCTTCAGAATCAAAGTCTATTTGATAGGTTGTTCCTCTTGGAATAATTAGATAATCACCATATCCAAACTTTATGTTTCCGTACATAGTTTTTAGTGTTCCACTTCCTACGTGCACAAACAGCATTTCGTCTGCATCACTGTTTCTATAAAAATAGTCTTTAGTAAATGCTTTGGGAGCAGCTAAACCAATGTGCAAATCACCATTTGCAAAAAGTGTTTTTCTACTTTTTAAATAATCTTCTTCTGGCTCTATGGTAAAACCTTGAAAACTTAGAGCTTTCATGTTTTTTTCTATTGCAATTTTGGGTGCAACATCCCCAAGTTCTTTAATTTCAGAAACTACTGTTGGAGGATATAGATGATAGATTAAAGAAGACATCCCTGCAAAACCTGCAGTTCCAAATAGTTCTTCTTGATACAAGCCACCTTCTGGCTTTTTAAATGTGGTGTGGCGTTTTGCCGGTATTTTTCCTAATGTATGATAACGAGGCATTTATGTTTGTTTATTAAGTTATGGTTTGGGTAATAAAGGGCTATCTAGCAGTATATGAATCTAACTCGGAGTTCCGTTTTATGTTCCCTTTAATAAGACGATTTAATATCTTGTATTTATGAATCACCATATTATCCTACAATTTTAAATTTTAGGACTTACACTATTTATGATGAATATCTTATTGGAAAATGATTAATATACCCGCCAGACTAATCTTTTTAAATTGTTCTTAAACTTTGCTTTGAGCACTAGATACAATTTAACACAAGTAATTTGGGTTGATTTAGAATTTAGATACAAGAGAAAATCTCACTCCTTATATCCAAAAATTAACATTGCAGAATAAGTGTAAAACTAGCTTTAGGCTATAACGATGGAATATAAAAATCAACCGTAATACTCCACATACTGATTTTCAGTTTCGTAGAGTTTAATGCGATGTAACTCCACACCTTCTGGCAGTTCCGGTTCAATTTGATCCCATATTCTAATTGCAATATTCTCAATAGATGGCATTACATCTTTAAGAAAATCCACATCAAGATTAAAATTTTTGTGATCCAATTGAGATACAACTTTGTCTTCCAAAATAATTTTTAATTTCTTTAAGTCCATCACAAACGCTGTGTTAGGCCTTGGTGTGCCTTTAACCGTAACAAATAAATCGAAATTGTGCCCGTGCCAATTTGTATTAGCACATTTACCAAAAACCTCATCATTTTTTCCTACAGACCAAGATGGATTATAGAGTTTATGAGCTCCATTAAAATGAACTTTTCGTGTTACATACACAATCTTTTCAGGCATAGTGATGCAAAGGTATACTTGTGGCAAATAACTATCTACTGTTTTTCTTTAGGTTGGAGCATTAACTAATTTCTAATAATTAAATTTGTCACCAATGTCGATTGTAATAACTGGTGCTGCTGGATTTATTGGAAGCTGCTTGGTTTCTTTTCTAAATAAGAAAGAAATAACAGACTTGATTTTAGTAGACGATTTTTCAAAGACAGAAAAAAATCCAAACCTTGAAAACAAGCATTTTACTGCTAAAATTGATCGGGATGTATTTCTTTACGAAATGGAGCATCATAATATTGATTTTATATTTCACATTGGTGCAAGAACAGATACTACAGAGTTTGATAAAACAATTTTTGACCAGCTTAACGAAAGTTATTCTCAAAAGATTTGGCTACATTGCACTCAACAAAAAATTCCATTGCTCTATGCTTCTTCAGCAGCTACGTATGGAGATGGATCTGAAGGGTTCGATGATGAAAGTCCAATAGACCATCTAAAGCCTTTAAACCCATATGGTGATAGTAAACAAAATTTTGATGTTTGGGCATTGGCACAGAAAGACACACCCCCTTTTTGGGCTGGTTTAAAGTTTTTTAATGTCTTTGGCCCCAATGAGTATCACAAAGGCAGAATGGCAAGTGTGGTAATGCATGCGTTTAATCAAATTAAAGAAAATGGCAGTTTAAAACTCTTTAAATCTCACAACCCAAACTATAGGGATGGAGAACAAATAAGAGACTTTATATATATTAAAGATCTTTTAGAATTAATGTGGTTTTGGTACGGCCACCAGAAAAATAACGGCATTTATAATGCAGGAACTGGAACTGCACGTACATTTAACGATTTAGCAAATGCCATTTTTGTTGCTCTAAAACAAGAACCAAATATCCATTACATACCCACTCCTGAAGATATTAGAGACAAATACCAATATTTTACGGAAGCAAAAATGTCTAAAACTTTAAATACTGGTTGTTCTATTAGCTTTAGCTCTTTAGAAGATGCGGTATTAGACTATGTAACTTCTTATTTAAACAACCATTCTATTTATTGAAATTAACCGTAAAAATAGCTTGGTTACTTGTTGTAGTTTTAGGGCTTGGTACATTTACTAGCTTATTTTTATCTAAAAAATTTAAAACAGCCAGTAAAACCGTCAATATAGAAAGGTTTACCGATGGTTTAAAGCAAGAGTCTGAAGATGTTTTTAAAGAAGTATTGCCTGTTTCTTTTAGTGCGAAGACAAACAGTTTTGTAAAGGGATTAAAAGCTAAGAAATGGTACTTAATTACTTACAACAATGGCATTGAAGAATTTTGGAACAGCAATAAAATTAGTTTAGACTCAGCCGTTTTAGAGAGTACGCAATTCCCAATATTTTACAGGTTTGGAGATGACGTATACTCTGTTTTCAAGAACAACAATGCATATTTAGCCTTTAGGCTTGCAAACGATGGGAAACTGCACAAAAAGCTGATTGATGAATTTCCAGAACTAAAAAATTTTAAGCTGAGTATGAACAGCTTAAAAAATAAAGCCTGGCATAGTAACGAGCTTAGTTTTGAACACAAAGGACAAAACTACAGCACCACGTTATACGTGTTTATTGCGTTAAGTTTGGTTTTACTTTTCTTAACGTTTTACTACACCAATAAGAACAGCAAGAAATCTTGGATTACAACCGACATATTGGTAATTATAAATGTTCTTGTAGGATGGGTATTGCCCTTTACTTTTAGCGATTATTATTTACTAAGCACAAGCAGCTTTATCTCTTTTAGTGAGACCAACTTATTGCTCCTTCTATCAATCCACTTGATTGCCGCTTTTTCCATTCTACTTCTCCTATTTCAGCTTATACCTAAAGACTTATTTTGGCTTGGAAATTTGAGTAAGATCCTTGTATTGTTCTTTTTATCAGATCTAATCATAGACTTGAGCATAAACCTTATTAAGAATTCTTTCATTTCATTTGATTTTGAAAAACTGTTTGGGCTAACCACATTTTCGTTTTACGCATTGGCTATAATCTGCTTATATTTTATAGCATTATGGGGTTTATCTTATTTAAGCAGAATTAGGAGATTTAACTCCTCAAAAGATTGGATAGTACTGCTAATTAGTGCCTCGATTTTTATCGTTTTTCAAGTTGTAGATGCTAGAAGAGGAGTATTCGATTTAGTTTTACCAATTGCCCTAGTAATTATTAGCTTACTAGCGTTTAACAGGGTTAAAAAACCTAAAAGAGGCATATACCTTCACTTTTTACTAACCGCCCTAGCTACATCTATAATTGTTTTTAGCAGTCACAAGCAAAGGGAAAACATTTACATAGAACAATTTGCTAAAGAATTGATTAAGAGTGAAGATTTACAAGCCGAAAGGATTTTGAAATCTTTTGAAAACCAATTGGCTCAAGAATTTCTTATTCCTGAAGACTACGTAAACTTTATCAATAAAAAAGATGCAATTGAATATAGAATTAAGCAATTATACTTTAGTAATTATTTAGAAAAGTACGACCTTAAGCTTTTTAGCTTTGACTCTGGTGGCATCAATATAAATCAAAATGCACTGTACTCTTTTTATGATCTAGATAGTGTTTATAATAATAATACATCTAGAACACAAAGCGATTACTTCTACTTAATAAACAACCCTACTACAGTTAATGGATACATTGCTAAATACGAAAACTGTGATTTAGATGGACATAATGGTACAACCTTTATTTTATTACAACCGCGTGTAGTTCAATCTGAATTTCTTTATCCTGAGGTGTTTGCTAATCAGCAATCAAAGCAAATAATAAACATGCAAGATTACTCGTATGGCACCTATTTTAACAACCAATTAATAAATCAAAACGGTAGTTTTCCGTACAAGCTAAACAGAACACCTGCAAATAGCAACTCTACATTTACATTAAGAAAAAACCATCATAGAATCTATTCTGATGGCAATTATGAAGTAGTGCTTACTAAAACTGAAAATCAAATAAGAAGTTGGTTGTCATCCTTTACGTTTACTTTAATACTCTTAATACCGCTGAGCTTTTTATTATCGCTTGGAGCCAGAGTTTTTCTTAGTAACGAACACGCTTTGTCTTTGGCATTTATACCCGGAACGTCTAAATACCTCAGTTCAAGAATACAAACATCATTAACCATAATTCTACTAGCGGCATTACTACTTTCTGTATACATTATAATCAGCTTTATACGGTCAAATTATAATCAAAATCTTGAAAATCAGCTTCTTGTAAAAGTAAAAAACATAAGTACTCAATTCCAAAACAAGGTTGATTTAAATAAAAAACTGCAAAACAACGAGCAACGTACCCTAATTTTAAATGAAGAATCGAGTACGTATAAGGTAGATATTAATCTTTATGATGCCAATGGCAAGTTGCTTAGTTCTACAAAACCTTATTTAATTGAAACAGAAGTATTGGCAAATAGGATGAACCCGAAGGCTTATACCAAATTAAAGCTTGCAAAAACTTCTCAATTATTAATACAAGAAGAACTAGAAGGTTCTGATTACTTGAGTGCATATGTTCCTCTTTTTGATGGAACTAACAAGGTTATAGCCTACTTAAACACCCCGTTTTTTGCTAAAAATGAAGAGTTAAATAAACAGATTTCATCGCTTGTTGTAAACATTATTAATATCTACTTAATGCTATTATTATGTGGTGTAATAATAGCATATGTTATTGCTAAGCAAATATCAAAGCCACTATTGCTAATCAGAGAAAAAATAGCAAAAACAGAGCTTAGAGGTGAAAACGAACTGATAGTTTACGATAGAGATGATGAGATTGGGCAGCTAGTAAAGCAGTACAATAAAATGGTTTTGGAACTGGAAGAAAGTGCAGACCAAATGGCAGAAACCGAGCGTGAAGGAGCTTGGAGAGAAATGGCTAAACAAGTGGCTCACGAGATTAAAAATCCTCTAACTCCTATGAAACTAAGCATACAGCACTTACAAAGAGCTTATTTAAATGGACCAAGTGAAAAATTAAATATCTTATTTAAGAAAACAAGTAAACTACTTATTGAGCAAATTGATAGTTTAAGTAATATGGCCAGTGAATTTAGCAATTTTGCTAAAATGCCAGAAGATAAATTTGAGCGATTTAATCTATCTGAAATACTATCTGGAACAGTGGATCTATTTATTCGGTCTGAAAACGTGGACATACAAGCTAACATAGCAAAAGGCATATATACCTACGCAGACCCTGAACAACTGCGACGAGTCTTTAACAACCTCATTAAAAACGCAATACAAGCTATACCAGACGAACGTAATGGACACATTTTGGTGAGTCTTAACATAGATCAAAAAACGGCTCATATCGAAGTAAAAGACAACGGGAAAGGTATTCCGAAGCAGAACTACAAAAAAGTATTTGTTCCAAACTTTAGTACAAAAAACTCGGGAATGGGATTAGGGTTAGCTATTTGCAGAAAAATAGTTGAATCAGCAAAGGGGAACATCAACTTTGTAAGTGAAGTAAACAAGGGCACTATCTTTCAAATTAATTTACCTTTAAGTGAAAGTAAATAAATACATTTTAATACTAATGGTATTAGCAGTTGTAATAGGCTGTAATAAGCCTGCAGCTAACATCTCTTTTAATAAGTTATTGAAAAGCCAACCTTATACTGTTTTAATGTTTATTGCTCCTGATTGCCCTTTGTGCAAGACACTTTCTACTCCTTATAAAGAATTAGCTCTTAAATATCCTGAAATACAATTTCTAGCTGTACACAGTGGAGAAAACTATGAAAGCATGGAAATAAACATGTTTGCTACAGAAAACAACTTTGACATCCCCATTTTTCGGGATTACTATTACGAAGTTGCTCATCAGTTCAAAGCAACCATTACTCCAGAATTTATTGTAGTAGATAGTGCAGGCCAAACTCATTATCAAGGTTTATTAGATGACAGAATTTTGGACTTAGGAAGTTATAAGCAACAATGGAGCAAACACCATTTGGTGGATGCCTTGGAAGCTATAACGAACGACAACACTCCAGCCATCACTAAAACAGATGCAGTGGGTTGTGTTTTGGAATACTAAAGCCTAGTCTCTATTTCTAACAAACTTAAAACTGAAGTACACCAAACTTAAAAACAATCCCATAAATAGGGTTACACCCCAAGTGCGTGGGTGTTCAAATGGGTTTATTATCCTATCCCCTATATCGTATATTAAAGCAAAAGGTTCTTGCACTATATCCCAGCTGTTCCATCTTAAATATCTGCCCACATATATACCAAAACTGCCTAAAAATAAAAGACCAATAGACATAAGAGTAACCCAAGTTTTGTTCATATAATTTGATACTATTTTTTCTATATCCCACAAACTCATAAAACCAAAAAGCAAACCAACCCAAGCAAAACTTAAAATTAGCAATAAGTCAAACCACATTGGCATTACCAATGGCCTTTTAAGGTGAAAAAGATCAGTTAAAATATAAGGAGCATTAGGGAAAAATAAAAGCCAAAAGAATCTGTGTAGGTAACTCGTAACAAGGATAAGCCCAAATAAATTATGCTAAAGACTTCTAAAAAACGTTTCATTTAAACGACTAAATTGATTTAATCTGGCAATCATGCGGTTAAGGTTTTGTTCTTAACCTTAAAACAAATTCAATATTATTTAGAGTTAAAAACCTACTATAAAGCAGTAGAATATTTAGACGGAATAAGTTATTTTGCTTTCGTATAAGTATCTACATGCCTTGCCTTTTTTTCATCGTAGATATCGTCTATTGTAACTAGTATGCCTGTTTCTTCCACTCCCCCAAAATCTTTGTTTATTGCAGTGCCAAATGATTTCATTGTTGGAGACAAACTCATATAATTATTTACTAGCGGAGGTATGTTTTCCCCACGTTCCCTAACATAACTATTTAGCATTTTGTGAGCCCCTTTATACGTTTGCCCTTTAATCGCTTCTTGAAAATCATTTATATCTGTGGTTATTGGCACAGAATCTAATGGTTCTATTAGGTTATCCCTGTCTTCAAAAAAATGTTCCATAAAGTGCATCAGTGCATCTCTAGCTGCCGTATTGTAGGATGTGTACATGGTAACCTTTCCGTAGTAATACTTAATGTGAGGATTATCTACAACTATAGCTCCTAATCCATCCCACAAATTATCGAGCACAAAAATACCTCGTCTAGAACCTGCCCTTGGCTGAAAATTAGGTTGCACCCAGGACCTGCCAAGTTCTATTGTATAAGGCAAAAACTCATTTTTAAACTTATCTGAAAAAGAGAAATAATGCCTTGTGGAAAGCTCCACCGGAAGTGTGTGAGCAATTTTAGCACAATCAATAAAACGATAACCACCAATTATTTCTTGAGACACTGGTGCCCATACTATCAATTGCTCGTAACAATTTTTTGATGTATCAAATTCATCAATATCATACGGTTTTCCGGTGCCTCCTCCTGCACTCGCAAATGTTACCTCTCTTAAGCGACCTATTTCTTTAACAACATTAGGACTGTTGTGATGATTAACAACATAAATTTCATTATCTCCTTTATTAGTAATTCTAACAAATCTATCTGCACTTAGCTCTTTTTTGATAAGTTCTAATGGTATAGGGTCCGCTATGTAATCTAAATTCACTTCCATTCTATTCCTAATCTTTTAGTTGGTAAACTTTGTTTTTTATCTCTTGAGCCCATTCCAAATCTTGCTTGCTATTATCAATTTGTTCTGGATATATGGGGTCACCAAATTTCATTTTAATTGTTCTGTTTTTCTGTTTGAAGAGTTCGTTAACCAAGTAAAGCATTTCAATGTTAACCTTTATTCCTAGCTTTTCTCTTAAATTGCTCAACCGATAAAAAAAGTTTGTCAATTTACCTTCTATGTACACCGGAACTATAGGAACATTGTGCTTTCTAGCTCTTGTTACAAAGGTTTTTTTCCACTGCAAATCTTCTACTACGCCTTTCTTTCGGCGACTAACAAGGCCTGCGGGAAAAATCACTACCGACTCGTCTGACGCCAAAGTAGCATCTATGTTCTTTAAGGAGGGCACTGCAGTACTTCCATGTTTATTTACACCAACAAGTATGTCTTGCATTGGCTTAAGGTTTAACAATACATCATTTGCTATAAACTTAATGTCACTTCTGTAGTGACTAAATTGATCTATAAATGCAAGTGCATCCATACCTCCGAGTGGGTGATTAGAAGCAAAAGTTACTCCACCAGTTTTTGGAGCTTTTTCTACCCCTTCAATTGTTGCCGTAATGTTAAATTTTTTAATCACATTTCTACAAAACTGAACGCCATTAACCTCTTTGTTTTCAAAAATAAGATTATTTACATCATCCTGATGAAGAATTTTCTTAAGATAGCGAAGAAGAAATTTTGGCATTCTTCTTAGTAATGTAGGGTTTTTATCTCCTATAACTTTTTCTACATCAATAAACTTTTCGCTCATCTAAGTTGCGAATTTAAAACAAACATTGAACTCTTAATTAGCGGTAAACAATATTGGATAAAAGTATATACAAAACACTATAAAATTACTTTACTTTAACTTTTAAATCTATCAGAAGTGCAAGCAACAAACCTATACAATACATTACCAGATATAGCCAGCGGTAACTGTTACCTAGAACTGCAATCGCAAATTTGTTTTTTTGAAGATTTAATAATTCTACCAATCTGTAATATTGGGAAATCTCTACAATAAATGAAAAAGCAAGGACTCCAATAGCAATACCTTTTTGAGGTGCTGATGCAAAAGCCTTTACAAAAAAATAAAGAAGTATAACTACTAATATATCTCCACCATAAGGCCTGATAAATCTATCTTTAATAAAGACAGCAATGAGCACTTCTAGAATAAGTATTATCAATGCAATTAAAGCATAGGTTTTATTAAATATTAACTTCAATATCTAATTCATTGTTCTTAAATTAGTTTACAAGAAATAGACAGACCTATATAGGAATTAAACAAACAAATCTTCAACACATAATTATATCCAATTTAGGTTTTCCAATTTCCTATCATCACAGGCATCTCCTGTATTTAGGGTTGTTTTTGGCTCAAATAACATCACTTCTATTTCATTTTTAGCAACTGGTTTATGTTCCACACCTCTTGGCACAATTATAAATTCTCCTTCTTTTAGAACCTCTGTTCTATCCCGAAACTCCATTATAAGTTCACCTTTTATAAGGTGAAACATTTCGTCTTCATTTTGGTGTTTATACCACACAAACTCACCTTTTAGTTTAGCTAGTTTTACCAACTGACCATTGAGTTCTCCAACAATTTTAGGACTCTAATGCTCCGAGAAAAGCGTCATTTTTTGAGCGACATTTACTTTATCCAGTTCTATTCTATTACTTGATAATTAGCTACCCATTGATAAGCAATAAACCCAAGAATAAATACTGAAACAAAAATGCTTAATGCTTGAGCGTTTAGCAATACACTTAAGATCCCCAAGAATCCAACTATGGCCAATCCTCCACCATAAACTTTAAACAAGTTCTTTGTTTTACTTCTAGAAAAAAACCGACTAAAAGGAATCATCATAGCAACGCCATATACTCCTGTATACAACAGCCATTGCTCTTTTGTTGCAAAATACCCTATCAACCCTATAACACCAATGGCTAAACTTGCTCCAACTAGGTTTGAGTTTTTGGTGTCTTCTTCATCCAATAAATGTCTGCCATATGCATTGGTTCTTAAAAACAAATTAAAAAGTGGATTTAATATCCAAGTACTAAAAGCAACTAAAGCTAATAATATTAATAATGGGGTGGTAATAAAAGCCCATTCTGGATTTGCTTTGGCAAAACTGCTTATAAGCTTGTAACCAAAATAGAATGCTATTATAAAAATCCATTGATTTTTGGCTGCCATTTTAGCCATCCAAAAACTATATTTTAAAAACTGTCTATAAAGCCAGTAGTTAGCTTTAAGAGCTTCTGCCATACCTGCTTTTGCGTGGTCGTTGTTTGGATTTAACCTTAAAGCTTCTTTAAAATGCTCCATAGATTTTTTCCCTTCCCCTTTTTCTAATAAACCCCAGCCATAATTGGAATGCGTGTAGGAGTTTTCTGGGTCTTCTCTAAGTGCACCTTCAATAGTCTTATAACTCTCTTCTTTGTGCCCTAACTTTAATTGGGCAGTACTACGTACATTTAGTGCAAATAAATTCTCAGCATTAATAGCTAAACTTTCGTTTGCCATTTCAAGTGCTTCTTGAAACTTTTTTTCGTAAACCAAGATGTGTGCTAAATATGCAAAAGCATTGTCATTATAAGGGTCTAACTCAATGGCTTTACTTAATGCAGACTTTGCCTTTGCATTATTTTCCATTGTTAAATGTATTCTTCCCTTAATCTCGAAATAAATAGCATTATCGGGCTCTAAGTTTATGGCTTTTTCTATAAATTTTAGAGCTTCTTCATTGTTTTCTAAAGACAACTCCACTTGGGCTAGAAGAGAAAGTATATCAGGATTATTGGGGTCTTGTGCTAAAACATCTATCAATACCTTTTTAGCATCTTTAGCTCTGCCTTGTTCTAATAAAACAATTGCTCGTTGTAGTTGTTCCTGCATCTTATTTTTTGAGTTTCATGTATTTCAAAATTTCATCGTATAACCCACTTTCGTTAGAATACAATGCAAAATTTTTAGCTGTTGTAAACCACTCTTTCACTGTGCTTTTGTGCTTCTTTAAAGCTCCTGCCAAGTCTTTAGTGGTTAATGGTTGCGGCACTCCTTCAGCTAGAGCTTGTGCCAATTTTCCTTCTATAGCAATATCCACCACTGCATTTATATCTGCCCCAGAATAGTCCTTAGATGCTTTTGCAAGCTTTACTACATCAATGTTTTCTTGAGGCTTGCCCTTAAGCGATATTTTATAAATATCTTCTCTGCTTTCTTTGTCTGGCGGGGGAACAAATAAAATCCTATCAAATCTTCCTGGCCGTCTAAAAGCCGAATCTAAGTGCCAAGGGGTATTAGTTGCTCCTAATATTAGCACACCCTCATTGTCAGTATCTATGCCATCCAATTCTTGTAAAAACTGATTTATTAAATGCCTCCCTCCACTTTGTCTCATATCACTTCTGCTGGCTCCCAACGCATCAATTTCGTCAAAAAACAAGACACAAGGGGTGTTCGCTCGTGCTAACTCAAATATAGAATGTAGATTTTTTTCGCTGTTACCAATGTACATATCCAAAACATCGTTTAAGCCTACGCTAATAAACTTGGCATTTATTTGACCTGCAGTAGCCTTAGCTAGATATGTTTTACCACAACCTGGAGGTCCGTAAAGTAAAATCCCTCCTCCTACTTTTTTACCATATGCTTTGTAAATTTCTGGATTATTTAGTGGTTGTATTATCTTTAAATCAATCTCTTGTTTAAGATCTTGCATCCCGCCAACATCAGCAAAGTTTATATCTGGTTTTTCTAAAAAATCAGAATCAAGATCATCGTCATCTTCACTTATTATCTCTTCAGCATGTCTTACTGTAAGTGCAGCATCTAAGTCGTTATCTACAAAGTTGGGGTCTAGCACTTTCACTTTCTTGTATTGCTCTATTGCATCTGCCAAATTACCTTCTTTCATTAAAGCTTTGGCATACAACACCAATGCAGATTTATCTTCATCATACTCCCCAATTATCTCTTCTAGAATTACATTACACAAAGAGTAATTTCCTCTTGTAAATGCAATGCTCGCTAGCCCTTTTTTAGCTTCTTTACTGTTCGATTTTTTAAGTACTTCTTTAAAATCTATTTCCGCTTCATCTATTCTACCCACGCCCAATAGAGCATTTGCTAAGTGTAATCTTAACGGAATATTATCGGGAGAAAAATTAAGTGCTTCTCTTAAATTATTGATTGAATTTTCGTCCATTTTTTGAATGAAACACAAAGCTATTTAAAAGGTGAAGAGTAACAAACGCTTATTGACTAACAGATTTAGTCTTTAGCCAAAGAGTTAATATTTTACATTTATTATAGCTAAACTAAAACTTAAAAATGAGTGGTGTAAATTTGTACTCTTTGTGAGGACATACTTTTTCTTCTTTTTAATTGGAGTAATTGCACTAACTGCTTGTAACCAATACACACCTACATTTAGTAAAGATGTAGCTCCAATTATCTTCGAAAACTGTACTCCATGTCATAGAAATGGCGGTTCTGCTCCTTTTTCTCTCACCAACTATAAACAAGTAAACAGAAAACGAAATACTATTTTAGATGTAACACAAAGCGGCTATATGCCACCTTGGCCAGCAGACAGAAACTATAGCCATTTTATTGGCGAAAAGTTTATTACCGACCTTCAAAAAGCAACCATAAAACAATGGGTTAAGAGTGGAGCTTTAGAAGGTGATATCAGTTTACTTCCACCTTTGCCTACTTTTCCTGAAAACAGTAGAATTGGCAGACCGGACACTACCGTTTGGTTTGATAGCATATTTATAACTGGCAACAGTAGAGATAAATTTTACCTTGCTACACTTCCTATTGAATTACCTGAAAACAAGTATGTTAGAGCAATGGAATTTCTACCAAACAAAAACAACCTGGTGCACCACATGAATGGCAGGCTGCTTAACTATAAAGAAGATAAGAAAGCCAGTATTATTGATGGTGAGCGGATATTGAGTTTAGAAATTGACCGAGAAACCTACAACCTAGAATTTCCAAAACTTAAACTTGCCAATGACGATGGGACAGAGCCAGATCGAGTACATTCTGCTGTAAATTATCTACCAGGTGTCGAAGCAACGTTATATCCAAAAGGCATTGGAGGTTTCACTATCAATAAAAAATCAATGTTAATTGCTGACGACATTCATTACGGGCCAATACCAAAAGGAAAATGGGACCACAGCAGAGTGAATTTGTTTTTTACGGATGAACCTCCATCAAGACCCATTAATGAAGTTATGTTGGGTACTAACGGAGTAAGTAAAATTATTCCTCCTCTGGTTATTCCTCCTAACCAAATAACTAAACACACAAGTTTTTTAGAAATACCAGAAGATATTTCTGTGCTTACTTTAAACCCACATATGCATTTATTGGGCAAAAGTTTTAAGGCCTATGCAATCACTAAAAGTGGAGACACTATTCGGTTAATTAACATTCCAAGATGGGATTTTAGGTGGCAATATTTCTATACCTTTCCTAAAATGTTAAAAATACCCAAAGGAAGTGTTATTTATATGGAAGCTGAGTTTGACAATACTGCAAGAAACCCCAACAACCCTTACGACCCTCCACAAGAAATAGGAGAACGATACGATTTTGGAGGTGCAGGAATGCGGACAACAGATGAAATGCTGCAATTCATTATTACCTGGCTACCTTACCAAGAAGGTGATGAAAATGTGAGTTTGGAGGTGGATTAATTACAAACTAGTAAAGTTCAAAATATCTCCTTCATCACTTTTCAGAGTGAGTTCTCCTTCGTTTATTAAAGTAACTTCTATCTCATACTTATCTGTTCCCTGATCAAAGAACACGTTAAACTTATTGGCAGAACTTGCTTTCTCAATTCTGGCTATATTCCTACTTAAAAACAATCCTCCTTCAACTTCAAACACTTCATCTTTCCAGCAATTATAATCATATCTGCTAATGGTTAGAATTGAATAAGCATCCGTAATATCTTGAAATAAAAACTCCTCGCTCTTCCAAGGTCCATAATCAATAAGCATTTGGGCAATATCTTCGTCAACACCAACTTCAACTGGACTACCCGTTAAATGTTTACCTTCAGGATCCTTGATTACAATTACTAATTTACTGTCACGATCTTTTGGCTTCCATCTAAATTGTGCTTTTCCATTTGCATCCGTTTTTACCTCTGCTGAAGAAGTTAGCTGTCCATCATTTGCCCCTAACTCAACTTTTACATAAACATTAGACTGTGGTCCTTTATCACTATCAAGCACTCTCACCACTATGGGCTCAGTTAATTCTTGACCTTCTACAAAATCTTGACCATCACCGGAAACTAATTTTAGTTCATAAGGCGTTGTGTAAATATCCCATTCATAAGGCACCCAAGACTCCTTGTAATCTGCAATCAACTTATCAAAATCGACTTCAGCTCCCAGTTCTGTGCTCAACTGTCCTTTTGCATTTAGCTGCCACACCTTGTTTACTGAACTTGCTTTTCCAGAACCGATTATATCTAACAGTCCCTCTCCTGTGGGTCCAGCTGAGTTTAGCACTTTTACAGATATTCTAGGACCAAACGACACCTTTAACTCGCCAGAGACTTGATCCTCAGGTGGGCTAAAACTTACATTTGTAGTTGGTTTAATATCTGACTCATAACTCCACTCGCTACCAGAGTATACTATATCCTTGTTCTAAAGGTGTGCTAAAATTTGTATTAACAGACGACTTTAGGGATGATGCTAGACTACCTTCTAACTTAGCAACTAATTCAAAAGTTGTTACAACTGGTATCAACGGAATACCATATACAGGGATAAATGAAGTTTTCTTTTTGGAAAAGATTACCTTCTCATTATTCAAATCAAACCCTGAAGATAGTTCATATGCAATTGTCCCATTTAAACTCATTTGAGCATCAGTTGTTTTAAATTTCAAATATTTCAAGCCATCATCGTAGTCTAACTTCCAGTCGAATCCAGTTTCAAAAGCAAGTTCACCAGAGATGGCTATATGCTCAGAACCATTCTCATAAATTTTGTAATCATTCATCGGGAAACTAACTGATGTTTTTGCATCTTGAAAAGACAAATTAGCTTCTTCGAAGAATTTAGACAGTGTAGACGATTTGGTTTTAATGGTGAAATCTCGCTTGCTTTTTGATATAGATGTTACCTCTCTTAAATAACCACCATTACCTTGATATAAGAACACATCACCAACTTTAATATTCATCCCTATTGAATCGGTAGAGGAAAAGGTAAAAACACCCTCTTCAAGCATTTCTGGGGTACTTTCTAAAATGTAGTTAGATGTATCAATAAGCAGTGTATTGTCAAAGTAAACAATGGACGAATCAGCATCTTGCGGCAAATCATTCTGTTTTGTTTGTCCTTCAAAAATTTCATATTTATTGGGGAGTTCTTTCTTACAGCTTGTTGTAAGAACAATAAGAGTAAAATTTATAGCAATTAATCTTGTTATTCTTTTCATTCATGTTTCTTTCTTTTTAGGATTATTCCGACTGTAGCATTGTAAAACGATTCTTCAAAATCAAATGCTAAAACATTGTACGATTTTACGCCTAAACCAACATTAAAAATTCTAAAATTTACAACCAATCCAGCTTCTGCTGAAGGCGTAAAACGGTTTTCTGGATTGATATTTTCTGCTTCTATGGTGTTGATAAATTTACCGTCCTCTTCGAACAAACTCACATCGTGAAAACTTCTATTGTAGCAAAATCCTGGCCCGAAATATATCCAAGTTGCTGGTAAAAACTTTTTTGTAATTCCTAAATCAATGTTGGCAAATCCTTTTTCAATCGAGTTACTTATAAAGACTAAATCCTTATCAAAATTATGAACTTGCGTTACATCATTAAATTGATATTCTGATTCCTTTACTACAGATCTGTTCAACTGTCCTCCAAAATACAGCCCATACTTTTTTTGATTGAGGTGGGCATAGCGAAAACCATAAATCTGATCAGGAAAATCGATCTGCGAGGGATTGGTTTCAAGCTTACTACCCGCTAGTGTTAAGCCAAAAGACTTCCAGTTTGGTTTATCTTTATCATCTTTGGCAAAAGCCGCCTTGTTTACAACAAGCAAACTACAGAAAAAGTAAAATAGAACTCGCCAATTCATCTGTCAAAAATAATCAAACATTTAAAGAGTGTAATTACATTAAATAGTCAGTAACCATTTGTGCCCTAACAAGCAGCCTAATAGTTATGATTTATAAAAAGTATGCTTACATTCAATCAATGCTATTATGAATAGCATTAACTCTTGCCACTTTACTTCTTATTCCATTACTTTTTTATTCTTGTGACTATAATACCTTTAGTAGTAGCGTAGACTCCAGTCCATTTAAAAAGAACCTTTTTAAAAAAGGTGAAGTTTGGCAGATGAGTAGGGAAGACAGCTACTACACAAACGTTCGAGATCAAAAGTATTTAGGCACTGCAGATGTCGTATTAATGGAAAATATAAATTTACTAAGTAGGAGCCTGACTTTACCATCGACGGAGACATTGGGTATTTTACACCTGTTGGTGGTGCAAAGCAAGAAATACTCTTTCAAGTATCTTCTCTAGATTTTACCATCTATATAAACTTATATGATTTGGAAGGAAACAAAACATCAAACGGAAGAGGATTTACTGCTGATGTTGATTGAAGTAAAGAAGAAATGGCCTGGGGAGGAAGCGAACAAACCCTTAACGGAGATACTGCAATTATGCATCTCTATTATTTAAAAAATCTTGGATACTAATATGAGAGGAAGAATCTTAATACCACTTTTAGCTTTTCTTAGTTTTGAGACTGCTACTATCGCTCAAATTTGGCCGGAAGTACCAATTTCTATTCCGCAAAAAATCACACAATCAACTACTATAGAAACCTTTCCGATATTGGGAGGGGTAATCCTTTACACGGTGTTGGATCAATTATAGACAGCTACAATGAAACAAATAAGTCGGTTCTTTTAGAACCAATGCCCAACATTGAAAATTTACGACTCACACTTGTTAATCTTAGTTCTGTTATAGGTCCTGTATATTCTGAAATTGGTTTTTCTATTGCAGAAAGGCGTACCAATAGTATTTCTAACGATCGTGTTAGTAACACTTATAAATACAGGGAATATTTAATATTACAGAGAACATCATTTTCTGTTCAATCTGGCTACGCTATATATCCATTGGACAGGTTAAGTATCATTGGTGGTTCCAAGTTTGAACTTGGCAGATACAAATACCTAATTAAAACATTTGCTGCAAGCACCTATGCCAATTATTCAAATAATGAGTATAGCCTGCAGCCCATGATAAAAAGCAGATACGGTGGGGTATTTACAAAAGTAGTATTCGTAAATGGTAAAAATTTTCCCATTTTATTGTTTGGAGAAGCATATTATTTGGCTTTGTTAAACAAACCTAATCTAGCCACTTTAAATGAAAGTATAAATCCAACTACCTTCCAAAATGATGATAATACAAACCTAAATCTATCTGGAGGAGCGTTGGGATTTAGAATTGGGGTGTTTAAAGGTATTGATTTTGATAGGTAGGCATCTTTAACTGTAAGTAATTAGATAGATTTTGAAACTAGATTATTAAAACAGTTCTAGCTGCTTTTCCTTATCCTGCTTTTCAAGGGTTAACATTTTCTTTTTTGCAAGTATACCCCCAGCATAGCCCACCAACCTGCCATCAGCTCCAACAATTCTATGACAAGGAATAATATTAGAAATTGTATTTGCACCGTTCGCTAAAGCCACAGCCCTAATTGCTTTTACATTTCCTGTTTTTTGCGACAAGCCCAAATAGCTTTCGGTTTTACTGTTTGGAATCTGTAGCAATGCTCCCCAAACCTCTTTCTGAAAATCCCTGCCAATAGGTAGCAAAGGCAAATTAAAATTTTTATTAAAATATGCTTGAAGCTGACTTTTAACTTCCTTGTGTAAAAGAGTTTCTTACTCTATATAACCAACATTCAAACCTTCTACAATCCTGCGATTAATCGTTTTCCGCATCTTACGATACCTCTAATCCGCAAGACACAACTTACTTCTATAGTCTCCTAAAATAAGCTCGACAGGAGTTTTATAATATGATATTTTAATTGCCAGAGCAGATTTAATCAAAGCAACATAGTATTATTGATTAAAAAACTCTTAGCTAATAGATAGAAGCCAGCAATTCAGTTTTAACAAGAAAGACTAAAGTGCAAAGCCTTTAAATAAGCATATTAAAGTATAAATTTGCACCCTTTTAAAACACCATGCACAGAACACATACTTGCGGAGAGTTAAGACCTGAAAACATAGGAACAAAAGTTACTCTTAGTGGCTGGGTACAAAGACGCAGAGACTTTGGAGCCCTAACCTTTATAGACCTAAGAGATAGATATGGTATAACTCAACTTAGTTTTAATGAAGAGCTTGATAAAGAGTTAAACGACAAAGCAAGATCTTTAGGTCGTGAGTTTGTAATAAAAGTGCACGGTGAAGTAATTGAAAGAAGTAACAAAAATGAGGTTATTCCCACTGGACATATCGAAATTAAAGTTTCTGCTTTTGAAGTATTGAATGCTGCTCTAACTCCTCCCTTTACAATTGAAGATGAAACTGATGGTGGTGAAGAGCAACGTTTAAAATATCGCTATTTGGATTTAAGACGTAGCCCAATACAAGAGAAACTGGTTTTACGTAGCAAGCTAAATAAAGCCGTTAGAGATTACCTCAACAATGCTGATTTTATAGATGTAGAAACTCCGTATCTCATTAAATCTACGCCAGAAGGAGCAAGAGATTTTGTTGTGCCAAGTAGATTAAACGAAGGACAATATTACGCTCTACCGCAAAGCCCACAGACCTTTAAACAACTGCTTATGGTAAGTGGTTTAGATAAATACTATCAAATAGTAAAGTGTTTTAGAGACGAAGATTTTAGAGCTGACAGACAACCAGAGTTTACACAAATTGACTGTGAAATGAGCTTTGTAGAAAGAGATGATGTTCTAAACACTTTTGAAGGCATGATAAGAAGTGTTTTTAGTGAGGTAAAGAATATCGACCTTGGAGACATTCCTGTTATTCCATACACTGAAGCTATGCAGCGTTTTGGTAGTGATAAGCCAGATATGCGATTCGGAATGGAATTGGTGGATTTAGATGACGTTGCTAAAGGAAACGGATTTGGAGTTTTTGATAATGCTGAAAGTGTAGTTGCTATTAATGTTCCTAGAGGAAACAAGTTTACACGTAAGCAGCTTGATGCATTTACAAATTGGGTTAAGAGACCTCAAATTGGGGCTCTGGGCTTAATTTATTGCAGAGTAAATGAAGATGGAAGCTTCAAATCTTCAGTAGATAAATTCTTCAATCAAGAACAACTAAGAGATTGGGCTGCAAAATGCCAAAGTAATCCAGATGATTTAATTTTTGTTTTAAGTGGAAATGCAGAAAAGGTTCGTAAACAAATGAATGCACTTCGTTTGCATATGGGCGACACTTTGGATCTGCGAAAAAAAGATGAGTATAAAGCCTGTTGGGTAGTAGATTTTCCTTTGGTAGAATACGATGAAGAAAGTGATAGATGGCACGCGATGCATCATCCATTTACTAGTCCAATACCAAGTGATTTAGATAAAATGAAAACAGATCCTGGAGCTGTTAAAGCCAATGCTTACGACTTGGCTATTAACGGAATGGAAGTTGGTGGTGGTAGTATTAGAATACACGATAAAGAGCTACAAAAGAAAATGTTTGATTTACTTGGGTTTACTGAAGAAGAAGCTCAAGCACAATTTGGATTTTTAATGAATGCATTTGAATACGGAGCACCTCCGCATGGTGGTATAGCATTTGGATTAGATAGACTTGCTGCAATACTTGCTGGCACAGATTCAATTAGAGATGTAATTGCATTCCCTAAAAATAATATGGGAAGAGATATTATGATTGATGCACCGGCAGAGCTAAATGCAGACCAAAAGAAAGAACTAGGAATACAATAATATATACTATTGTATGTAGCATTCCGTTTAATAATTATCTACCTAAACCTTGAGTAAAAACAGCAGCCGAAATATACTTTTAACATTTGTTTTGGGGTTGTTATGTTTGTCTTCTTTTGCTCAAGACAGTTTGCGTAAGTTTAATTACGGTTTAAATGCTGGCCTTCATCTTGCAAACATTTCAGTTACTAAAGATTACCCTTCAGATACTTCAATTAACAGTAGCTTAGGTTACAGAATTGGCCTCTATACTGAGTTTAGAATTGCACCTAGGGCCACCCTTACACCAAGAGCCGAAGTTGCCTTTCAGAATTTAAATTTAAAGGATAAAAAGCGAGTTAAGTCCCCAATTTTACGACAAACAATAGACCTTTCCCTTTACACTAACTTTTATGGAGATAGTTTAGATTTTGCCATATTTTTTGGACCCAATTTCAAAATACCAGGATACAAAATTGCTAAATTTGAATTAGCAGATAATGAAATTGAAAGTCCAATGGATTGTGCTTTGGACTTTGGATTAAGAAAAGAAACTAAACGCTCTAAACTAACTTCCACATTTGAAATTAGGTACAGCTTAGGAATTATAAACTTGCTAAAATATGCTCCAACTCATTACAAATATTCAACACGAAATATTTGCTTGGTTTTGGGGTTAAAAAGATAATCTGCTAATCCAAAGAAGAAGCATTATAAATTGCTTCTTGATAGGTATTAAAACAATCTAAAACAATCGGTTTAGGGTTTAAATTCAAGTACTCCCCTTTTTTATAATGCTTCATTAAAGAATCTGCGGAACACTCACAATATTTTAAACTTTCACCGGGAAACCTTACTGCTCCACCTTCTAAATCTTCTAAAATTGTTTCAATTAAAACTTCACGATCACCATCTTCCCATTTAATTTGGTTAACTCGATAGTTATAGATAAGTTTAATCATAATTAATATAACTACCAAAGCAATTACCACTATTGCCATATATTTCTGAAACTTGTTTTTCATTCACTCTAATAACTATGTTAACTCTGTTTTAAACGTGCAATAGTCCAAATTTTATATAACCTCACCAAATATTATATTTGAAATAAGCACCAAAGTTAATATGCAAATTAAAGCTGAAAACCCAATTGAATATATTGACCAAGTCCCTGAATATCGACAAGAAGCCTTTAAAAAACTGAGAGATACCATCCTTAAAAACTTACCCCAAGGGTTTGAAGAATATATGAATTACGGAATGATAGGTTATGTTGTTCCAGAGAGTATTTATCCTGCTGGATACCATTGCACACCAAAGCTCCCTTTGCCATTTGCAAATCTAGCTTCACAAAAAAACTTTATTGGGTTTTACCACATGGGGGTTTATGCTAATCCAGAGCTATACAAATGGTTTACAGAAGAATATGCAAAACGTTGTAAATACAAATTCGATATGGGCAAAAGCTGTGTACGCCTTAAAAGAATGAACGACATACCGTTTGACTTAATTGGTGAATTAATGCAAAAAATATCGGTAGAAGATTGGATTAAGACTTATGAAGAACAATATAAAAAAACATCGAAATGAATAACAACCCAATAAAAATAGATATGCTCTTGCCTGATGAGATGGCAAGAAAGGTTGAAGATATTGGTGTAGCAAAAGCCAAAATGGGACCTTATAAAATGCTAATGCTTGCAGTTTTAGCAGGTGCGTTTATTGCTTTTGGAGCAATTTTCGCTACAACAGTAACTGCGGGCTCTACTTTACCCTATGGTGTTACTACGCTTTTGGGAGGCTTTACTTTCAGCCTTGGGCTTATTCTTGTTATTGTAGGAGGAGCTGAATTATTTACTGGTAACAATTTAATTAGTGTTGCCTGGGCAAGTGGCAAAGTGCCTCTAAAACTTGTTTTAAGAAATTGGGGCATTGTTTACATTGGCAATTTAATAGGCAGTATTGGTGTAGTTGCAATAATGCTTGTATCTAAACAATACGCTTTTAATGAAGGAGCTATTGGATTAAATGCATTAAACATTGGCAATGCAAAATGTGGTTTAGAGTTTTGGCAAGCTATGTCTTTGGGTGTTTTATGTAACATACTGGTTTGCCTTGCTGTGTGGCTGTGTTTTAGCGCAAGAAGTACGGTAGATAAAATAGCAGCTATTATTTTCCCCATTACAGCATTTGTTGCTGCAGGCTTTGAACACAGTATTGCTAATATGTACTTTGTACCTAAGGCCCTTTTAATAAAAGCAACTGCACCAAATCAATACTGGGAAACTATAGGCAAAACACCCGAAATCTTTGAGAACTTAACCCTTGGTAATTTTTTACTTAACAACTTAATACCTGTTACAATTGGCAATATTTTTGGCGGAGCTATTTTAGTAGGACTTATTTATTGGTTTATTTTTCTACGTAAGAAAACCTTACAATAAATCTTGATAACCTTTCACCAAGTGCATAAAAGCAACAATTTGTAAATACTAACTTTAATAAGCATCTTTATTAAGGTTGTATTACTAATCTATGAAAGATCTATTATCAATATTGTTCCTTTGTTTGGGTTTGCCTAGAAGTGTACAAAACTTAATTCAAAATCTGGGCCTCGAGATTTACACTTCGTCACCAACTACTCACGGTGGCTGGAATCACAGCACATATTGGTCTAATATTAATAACTATGTTGGATTTGAATACCCTTATGCCTCTCCGGACTATCTGCATAAATCAACCATAGGCGAAGTAAAGTTACCCAACACCACTTTTGCAGATGTTGATGCACAATCTGGTAGAGCAATAATGGGGTATATTTCTGTAACTGACTTGGAAAACTATAGAGAGTAAGCAGACAATTAAAAGGCACTTTAATCTTACTTAGATAGTTGCTTCCTTCGCCATTTTCTAAGCAGCCAAATAGCAACAGCGATAAGTATCCAAATTGGCCAAATTCTTAAAAAACCTAAAATTAAAAATATCAAGAGACCCCATCCGCCACTAAGATTATCTTTCACCTTACTCCAAAATCTAATTTCTTTAGTTATTTGTTGATAGAATGAGATATTTAAAGTAGAATATCCTACCTGATCGTTCAAGTACTTTAATCTTCCTTCAATAGACTCTATGTCTGACCTTAAGTTACCTATTTCTCGTTCAATTTCAAGAATTTCAGAAACTTTATTGGCTTTACTTAATAGTTCAATGTATCTCGTTTCTAATTCTTTTTTTGTCTTTAGCCTGGCACTAATATCCAAAAACTCTGCAGTTACATCATTGACATTAATTGTTTTCTCATCAAAGTATTCAACGCCTTTAGATATATCCGCTAAAAGCTTATCAAAGTTATTTGCAGGAATTCTTAAAGTTACATTTCTGGCAATTCTATGTGACGATTTATATTCATTTTCCTTACTTACATGAGCGTTGTACTTTTTGACAGCTTCAGAAATTAATACTGATGTACTTTCAAGGTCGTCCGATTCAAATGATATCGTACCATTTTTTATCAGCTTTCTGACCAACTTCATATTATTTGAAGGGTTAATAGGTTCTGATTCAGCATTCACTCTATTTCCTTTTGACTCTAGAGGAGCATATTCAAATGCAGCTTCATCAACTTCATTATAAACACTTTGGTCTGCACCTCTATTGCAAGCGAGTGCGAATAACATTAACAGAATTACATAATATCTCATAACATATTTATTCCCACAGATAGCAAAAGGTAAATCGATTACTGCCATTAAGTAGTTTTGACCGCGTCTCATAGACATAGGACATTGAGATGTTGTTATGATTTAAGAAAGCAGAAACATTTTACACAGAGTATTGCGTATGTAAAAAGCTAAAAACCCAAGATAAAAAGTGAACTAATACTTTTTACCATGCTTTTGCTCACGGCTTGAATTATACTTGAGCTTAGCTAAAATGTGTGTTTCCAAATCAATGTTTTTATAGCCCGCTAAATCCATAACGCGTATCACTATGTCTGCCAATTCATCCTCAAACGTATTTTTAACATTAGCCTCAAATACTTCTTTGTAATCTTCATCCGGAGTATTGATTATTTCTTCTACAGACTTTTGAGTAAAATGGTCTTTTCTGTCTGCTTCTAAAGCCTCACTAACTTCGCTATGTATTAGACAAAGTAATTCTCCTATATTTCTTTCATTGTTATAAAACCCTTTTTCTTTGGCGTTGTTATGCACTTTTTTGGTTAAAATATTAATCATAGTTTTTCATTTAAAAATTTTACCATCTTACTTACTGCCAACCCACGATGACTAATAACAGATTTCTCTGCCATATTCATTTCTGCAAAAGTTAAATTACAACCATTTGGTTTAAAAATAGGGTCGTACCCAAATCCTTTTGCTCCACTTCTTTCAGTTGTTATTTCACCTCTACAAACTCCCTCAAACATATACTCTTTGCCTTCCCAAATTAGAGCAATAGATGTTCTAAAGCTTGCCTTTCTATTTGTTATTCCATTAAGCTTATGCAACACTAAATCCATATTATCATCGCTGTTTCTTTGCTCCCCAGCATATCTTGCAGAATAAACACCAGGTTCCCCATTTAAAGCTTCAATTTCCAAGCCTGTATCATCAGCAAAGCAATTGCTTTTAGTTACCCCAAAAACTTGCCTTGCTTTTTGCACAGAATTTGATTCCAAAGTATCCCCATTTTCCAACAATTCATCTGGAAATATTGCAGGATCTAAACCAACTATTTCAAAATCTGGAAGTTTATTTCTAATCTCAGCAATTTTATTGCTGTTCTGAGAAGCAATAATCAGTTTCATCTTAATCTTGTTTTATTCCGTGGATTGAGCAGTAATTCCATTAAGCATCCATTAATTCTTGATCTTTAGGACACTTTTTATCTTCTAATAAAGTAGATAATAGCAAATCGTAATTAAGTTTGGTTTCTCCATACTGCACGTCTCCTCCTTTTTTGTAAGTATCTAATATCTTTCCATTTTCACCTTCAAAAGCTAGTATGCTTATTCCATCACCCAATTTCCCCAAGAGATTTTTAAGGATAGGTTTTAGAACGTCTAGCATCATTTGAGCCTCAAAGTCAATTTCATCTTCTTCCAAAGCTTTAGACGCTTTACCTGCTGCATCAAAAACCGTTAAGTTTTCTCTTAAAGTCTTTTCATTTTTTGAAGTGAAAGTTCCAAGACTAACCATTTCTTCATCCACCACTAATACAATTGTATAAGCATCCATTGCATCTACTATAGACTGTGCCGCGGTTTTGACTATACTTTCATCCTGAGCATATATAGCTCTCCAAAATTCAGTGGGAATCCACCATACAAGGTGAATGCCAGAGCTGCCTCTCAAATTCACCCGGGTTTCCTCAATTAAGTCGTTTAAAACTACATCTTTTAATTCCTTTTTATTTTGAGCAAATGCAGTGACACATAATAGGATTAACACAAAAGCAATGGCTACATTTTTAATTTTCATTTAAAAAACTAATTTGCCGTAAAATTACGATAATTATTAGGCATGCAAACTATCCCTCTAGCCGAGAGAGTAAGACCCAAAAACATTGATGAGCTTGTTGGCCAACAGCATATTGTTGGACCTAAAAAACCATTGAGAAGGGCACTTGAAAGTGGCTCAATCTACTCGTGTATTTTTTGGGGACCACCCGGAGTTGGTAAAACAACATTAGCAGAAATAGTATCGCATACTTTAAAAACTCCATTTTTTAAGCTAAGTGCTATAAATGCGGGCGTTAAAGACGTTAGAGAGGTTATTCAAAAAGCAAAAAACACCAAGTTTTTGGGTAGCGGAGGAAGTGCTGGACTTTTTATAGATGAAATTCATCGCTTTAACAAATCTCAACAAGACGCTCTTTTGGGTGCAGTTGAGCAAGGAATAATTACCCTAATTGGTGCTACAACAGAGAATCCTAGCTTTGAGGTAAATGCGGCTCTTTTAAGCAGGTGTGAAGTGTTTGTTTTACGACCTTTAAAACTAGAAGACCTTAAACTCTTAGTGCAAAACGCCTGTAAACGAGATGTTATTTTAAAAGATAAAAACATAAAAATTAAGGAGTGGGAAGGCCTAATTAAAATAAGTGGCGGTGATGGACGTAAACTCTTAAATGCTCTTGAAATCATAATAAACTTTAAAGGAGGTAAAACCATTACAATTACCAACAAAGTAGTTGAAGAGGCAGTGCAGGAAAAATTGGCTCTTTTTGACAAAGGTGGGGAACAGCATTATGACATTATTTCTGCATATATAAAAGCGATTAGAGGTAGCGACCCAAATGCTGCAGTTTACTATTTAGCAAGAATGATTGAAGGAGGAGAAGATCCTAAATTTATCGCTAGAAGACTTTTAATTTTAGCCAGCGAAGACATTGGAAACGCAAATCCAAATGCCCTACTTTTAGCAGATGCTTGTTTTAGGGCTGTAAGCACAATTGGATATCCAGAATGTAGAATTAACTTATCTCAAGTCACCATTTACCTAGCCTGTAGTGCGAAAAGTAATGCTAGTTATGCAGCAATTAACAATGCTCAAGCTTTGGTAAAACAAACTGGAGACTTGCCCATTCCATTATCAATAAGAAATGCTCCAACCAAACTTATGAAAGAATTAGGGTATGGTCAAGGGTATGATTATTCTCACGATTTCAAAAACAACTTTGCAGAACAAGAATTTTTACCAGAAAGTATTTCTGGAACTACCCTTTATGAACCTGGTAATAATCCCCAAGAAATTAAAATTAAAGAAAAATTAAAATTTCTCTGGAAAGAAAAATACGGGTATTAATCTAAGATTAAAAATCGAAGCTTTTCAATACGGTGTTCACTAGCTTCAAGTATTTTAATCTCGAAATTATGAATAACAAACACCTCTTCTACTTTCGGAATTTCTTCTAGATTAGCAACAACAAAGCCTCCTAAGCTCTCATAATCTCCATCCGGTATTTTTAAATCGTATTTCTCGTTTAAGTAGTCTACTTCTAGCTTAGCAGAGAAGATATATGCTCCATCCTCACTTACAATTTCATTTTCTTCTTCAACATCATCATGTTCATCTTCAATTTCACCAAAGATTTCTTCCATAATGTCTTCCATTGTAATTATGCCTGCCGTACCACCATACTCATCTACCACCAAGGCAATGCTTTTCTGCTTCTTAGAGAAAATGTTGAGCATATCATTGGCAGATTTAGACTCATTAGTAATGATTATGGGTACAAGAATGGACTTTATACTTTTGGGCTTTTTATGTAAATCCAAATGATGAACATACCCAATAATATTATCAATATTATCCTTATAAATTAGCAATTTGGAGTGTTGAGAATTAATAAACTCTGCTTCCAATTCTGGAATAGACATGTTTACATCAACCCCTGTAATTTCTGTTCTTGGCACCAAACAATCTCGCACCTTAACATTACCAAATTCCAGTGCATTTTTCAAGATATCCGTATCAACATCTTGATCTTCGTCTTCTGAGGTGTGTTGTGCTGATTGGGATATAAAGTGATCCAAATCTACTTTGCTAAAAGCAGGTGTTTTTTCTGTAAAATCTATTTTTAACGCCTTACTTAATATACTTCTGCTTAACCAAATTACAAATTGCACTATTGGCCAAAGTAGTACATAAAACATCTGGAAAGGATATATTAAAACACTTAAAATGCCACTTGGGTTTAATCTAAAAAGTGCTTTGGGTAAAAACTCCGCAGTAAAGAGAACAATTACTGTAGAAACGGCAGTAGCAGATATTAGGGCCAGCATATTCCCCAACCCTAGGTCTACAAACATGGGCCTAAAAATCTCTTCCATAGTTATACCATAAACTACTAAAGCTATGTTGTTGCCAACCAATATTGTGCTAATAAATTTACTTGGAGATTTTAGATACTTGCTGCATAATTTAGCCCAATGTTTCCCTTGGTTACTCTTTAACTCTATGCGTAATTTATTTGCTGATACAAATGCAATTTCAAGGCCAGAAAAAAAACCAGATAAAATTAGCATTAGAATTACCAGAAGAACTGCAGACATTTTAGCGTGCAAAGATAAGTTATATGTTTGTCTTAAGATTGAAAACCTTTTAGTTCTACTTACCTTTTGAACAAGTTAAAAATCACCTGCCATAAACTTTTCACCTGGCTTCTACCAAAGAGAAAATGGACAATTCCAATTTTTATAATTTGCATTGCACCGAGAGTAATATTGTAACTCACTAAAAGCCAATGCAATGATAACCACGTGACTCCTATTTTATTATGGGAAGAAACAAACACATTTCCTCAAGCACGTGATTGCTGTGAGTGTTTTCAACCTCCACTATTTTACGTAATTATAAAAGCATAAATATTGTATTTGAAGCTAAAACTTGGAGTGAGTTCTATGTACTTATACAAATAAGTAATTTTTTATTAGGACTGCTCATCTTATGGCTCATTTTAAAATTTATTGAAGAACAAAATCTTAGTAAATGGCGTGCCATTAGTTCCTCTCTATTTTGGAGACTTAACCCTACGCTAATAAGTATAGGTGCTTTAGCAACCAATGATACACTTCTATTATTAGAAGGAATAGTAATTACCTTACTGTTTGTTAGATATATTAAAAAAGAAGAAGTAGAGGTAGAAATTCTTATGTTTATTATGCTGTTTTTATTAGGTATTACTAAAGGAAATGGCTTAGTATTTATAGATGTTTTTATGCAAATTATTGGTTTAACTACCTTAAGAAGTAAAAAAATAAAATGGCTTCAACTTACTAGACAAAGCACTCTACTAATGGTTGTAATATTAAGAATTGGATATTTTGGAAATTATTTTGAAAAGCGTGCAAAATACAACAATGCATTTATGACCAATATTGACCCTCCATATGAAAAAGCTCAGTGGTTTAAAGAAGGTGAAATGGAAATTAGAAAAGGTGTAAATACTTATTTTGAGGCTTTTCTTACTTTCCCTTTCAGAAGTTTACTTGCTACACCCTTTAAAGACAACAGTTTTAGCAACTACCAGCCACATCGGCAGAATCTCTGGACTCAAATGATAGGGCAGTTTTCGAATTTTGAATTTGAGCGTTACCCTAGTAAATGGAACAGTGTAAACAACGATCAATTTAACTTTGTTAGAATTAATTATATCCTTCATATTCTGTAAATTATTCCCCTGTGTATTTTGTTTATAGAATTAATTAAAGAGTCAAGAAAGGTGCTATTTCACGATCAGTTTATCCATCTATTTTTGGTTGTAATATTTTTAGTTTTTGTTATTAAATATTCTGCTAAATTCAGGGATTTTAGTTTTATGAAGGTTCTTTTTCTTTATCCTTCTTACCTTTCTCTTTTTCTAATTTCTGCACTTCTTGTTTGTTCAACTCTATATATGATAAACTTCATTTATCTTATCTGAGCCTTAGTATAGTAGAATTCATATCTTCGTTGACGATTTTTTTTACTGTAAATGAGCACAAAAGATAAATTTTTAGCAGAAATTGAAGAGGGATATACCTTTAAAGGAGACTCAATTTTGTTAGGTGGAGCAATGTTTGACGGAGAATCTCAGCCAAACTCGCACATAAAAGCTCCGCTAAAAACTTTTAACAGACATGGCTTAATTGCAGGTGCTACGGGTACTGGTAAAACAAAAACATTACAGAACATAGCTGAGAAACTCTCTGAAAAAGGTGTTCCGGTTTTACTAATGGATGTAAAAGGTGATCTCTCTGGCCTTTCACAAGCAAGTGATGGCCATCCAAAGATTGACGAAAGACATGCTAAAATTGGCAGCGATTGGAAGGGGCAGGCATACCCTTGTGAACTGCTAACTATATCCGAACAGGAAGGCACAAGAATGCGTGCTACCATTTCAGAATTTGGTCCTGTTTTGCTCTCCAAAATTCTTGAGTTAAATGAAGTTCAAAGTGGAATAATTTCAATTATATTTAAATATTGTGATGACAATAAGCTTCCGTTGTTAGATGTAAAAGACTTAAGAAGAGTTCTTCAATGGCTAAGTACAGACGGACGAGACGAGATAGAACGAGACTACGGCAGAGTGCATCCATCATCAGTGGGAGCAATTATGCGAGCTTTAATAACAATTGAAGAGCAAGGAGCGGATATTTTTTTTGGTGAAAAAAGCTTTGATGTTGACGATTTACTTAGAACAGATAAGAATGGGCTAGGTTATATTAATATTCTGCGTCTTGATGATATTCAAAGTAAGCCTAAACTATTTTCGACATTTATGTTATGCTTACTAGCTGAGATATATGCAACGTTTCCAGAACAAGGAGATAGTGACAGACCAGAATTAGTAATTTTTATAGATGAAGCTCATTTAATTTTTGAAGAAGCCAGTAAGGCCCTTCTTAACCAAATTGAAACCATTGTTAAGCTAATTAGAAGTAAAGGTGTTGGACTATTTTTTGTTACCCAAAACCCAACTGATGTACCTGAAGATGTTTTAGCTCAGCTAGGTATGAAAGTACAACACGCCTTAAGAGCATTTACTGCAAAAGATAGAAAGGCAATTAAGCTTACTTCAGAGAACTACCCGATAACTGAACATTACCAAGTAGATGACTTACTAACTCAACTTGGCATAGGGGAAGCACTAATAACCGTGCTTAATGAAAAAGGTATTCCTACACCGCTTTCTCACGTTTTACTTACGGCTCCATCATCCAGAATGGATGTAATTACCGAAAAAGAGAAGAAAGCAATTTTGAATTCTTCTACCTTAATGAAATTTTATGCCGAGGAGATAGACAGAGAAAGTGCTTACGAGTTACTTAGCAAAAAGATGGAGGCGGCAGAAGAATTGGCTAAACGCGAAAAGGAGGCTAAGGCTGAACGTAAAAAAAGCAAATCAAGTTCTAAGAAAAAACCACTTATTGATTCGGTAACAAAAAGAATGATAATGAGAGAAGTTACAAGAGGTTTATTAGGCGTATTAGGCATATCTAGCAGAAGAAAAAGAAAAGGACTATTTGGATTTTAAAATGAAAAAGGTAAGTCTACTTTTGTTTTGTTCTATCCTTCTATTTGCTTGTAAAGATGAAATAGATGATAGTATAAACGCAGAGCCCACAACAGCAATTGTTGAGTTAACTACCTCCTTTGGTGTAATGCATATTCACTTGTATGATTCTACTCCTTTGCACAAACAGAATTTTTTAAAATTAGCGAATGATGGTTTTTTTGATTCAACAGAGTTTCATAGAATAATACCCAATTTTGTAATTCAAGGAGGTGATCCAAACAGTAAAGATGCAGACCGCAGTAATGATGGAGTTGGTGGGCCGGGCTTTACAATACCAGCCGAAATTGATTCATCGAAATTTAAACATAAGTATGGTGCTTTGGGAGCTGCAAGAACTGGAGATGCAACAAATCCAGAAAGAAGGTCAAGTGGGTCTCAGTTTTATATTGTAACCAACCCAAACGGAACAGGCTTTTTAGATGGCAACTACACCGTTTTTGGGGAAGTAATTAAAGGAGTTGATATTAGTAAAGTAATTGAAAGGCAACCACGTAATTCTAAAGATTTACCTAATGATAGAATTCCCATGATTGTTAAAGTTTTAAATCTCACCCAAGCCCAATTAGATAAAAAAGGATTGGTGCTCCCCGAATAAATGGAGTTTTCAATCCTAATCCCTTCTTGGAATAACCTCGGCTATTTAAAACATTGCATTAGAAGCATTGAGCTAAACTCAACCTTTTCTCATCAAATAATTGTTATTGCTAACGAGGCAAAAGATGGAACCCTAGATTGGCTTAAATCTAATAAATACCATTATATACATCATCAAGAAAATGTTGGGATTTGTGTAGGATTAAATTCTGCATCATCACTTATTCTAAAAGATTATGTTGTTTATTTAAATGACGACATGTATGTACTACCAAATTGGGATAAGGCATTTGCAAACGAAATTAGTAGTATTTCTCAAAACGATTATATGTTAAGTGGCACTATGATAGAACCTAGAGATACAGGAAACAAGTGTGTGCTAATTGCCGATTTTGGTGATGATTTAGAATCCTTTGATGAATCTGCTGTGCTTGAATACCATAAAACTGCTCACAAATCCGATTGGTCTGGAGCAACCTGGCCGCCCATATTACTGCCTACTCATTTGTGGAATAAAGTTGGCGGAATGAGTGAAGAATTTTCTCCAGGTATGTACTCAGATCCAGATTTAAGTATGAAAGTTTGGCAAGAAGGAGTACGCTATTTTAAAGGGTTAGGAAACGCTAGAGTTTACCATTTTGGAAGTAAAAGCACTACAAAACTTGGCAAAAATGTAGGAAGAAGAATTTTCTTAAAAAAGTGGAATATGACTAGCGGTTATTTCTACAAAAAACATTTGAAAATGGGTGAAAAGTGGGCAGGCCCGCTGCAAGACTATCGCCTATCTCTATTTGACCTTATTAAAAATAGGGTGAAGAAGATTATATCGTAAAAAAGTTATATTTGGTTATGGGTAAATTATCAAACCCTAGTAACCAAGTTAAAAATTTGCCCTAAAATCTAATCCTCAATAGAAAAATGATAAATTCTTCAGAAAAAAAAATCATATGCTCAATTAGAAAATTAATTGCATTATCCGTTTTGGCCACTGGAGTTTTTATTTTATCTAATTGCAAAGAAGAGGTGAGTACTTCTGCTGGTTCACAACATTTAATTTTCTCTAAAGATCAAGTTAGTAATTATTGGGATGGTACCATGATTTTTAACACACCCGATAATCCTTTTTTAAAACCCATAAAAAGCAATTACACAATTCATAGTAAGTCTGACTCCATGCTAAGTCTGCTAAAAAACAGCTGCGGACCAAATAATAACAATACTTATGTAGTTGCTACTAACTATAGTAGCCCTGTTTATATTGCAACAGATAGCACTCCTAAGAAAGATATTAAAATTACATTGTACAACATACCTCAAGGAAAATCACATATAATTAATGTGCCGATAGTTCCAGGATCAGAGGCTGCCATAGGGTCTGACAAACACTATATAGTAATAGACAAGGATAGCAGATGTGCCAAAGAATTTTGGATATTTAACCAAAATAAAGCAGCTAGCGGCAATGGAATTTCAATCGACTCAAATGGAATTTATAGAAACGGAAAATCAAGTGTAGCAGCGGGATTCAGCCAATTACAAGGAATTATTTGGCCAAAAGAACTTCGAGAGAAAAAGATAGAACACGCTTTATTCTTTAGCTGTTCTGTTACAAATTCTAATGGGTATGTTTATCCTGCAACAAGTAATGATGGAGCAATTGCAAATAACCCATATGCCATTCCACAGGGAACTTTAGTAAGGATAAGGCCCAATGTAAACATTGATACAATATCTGGAATTACCGATGTAGAAAAGACCATATATTCTGCTTTACAGAAATACGGAATGTATTGTGGAGACACCAATGGTGCTGGCCTGGGCATTAAAGCTGTTTCTGTGCAATCTATAAATAAGGATGCATATCCTTCAAATTTTGATTTAAACAATAATTTTGGAAGCTATTATCTTAAGAAGTTTCCTTTTAGCCTTATGGAAGTTGTTTACACTGGACCACTAACAAAATCAATACAAAGACCTATTCTTACAAACCAATGTATTAGCTGGAGATAGATGCAAAACGGTATAGAAAACTTTAAAATAAAGAAGCAAGTAAACAATAGGCTGGTTGAAAAGATTGATACTATTGCTATTGAAGAACCACTTGAAATCCAAATAAAAAGAGAAGGTAAAAAACCAAAAGCAATATCCGTAACAATGAGAACGCCTGGTGATGATCAAGAGTTAGCATTTGGGTTTTTGTTTACCGAAGGAGTTCTAAAAAGTTACACGGATGTTAATGCTGTATCATACGATGGCGATAATATCATTAAAATTCACGTAGCAGCAGATTTTGATCTTCCAACAAATTCTTTGGAAAGAAATTTCTATACAACTAGCAGTTGTGGTGTTTGTGGTAAAGCAAGCATAGATGCCATCTATACCAAATCTGTATTTAATGTTATTGCAGGTACTAAAATCACTAAAAAAGTACTTTTTAGTTTAAAAGATAAATTAGTTAGAGAGCAATCCTTATTTACAAAAACTGGTGGTATTCATGCAGCTGCATTGTTTAGTATGGATGGAAATTTGGAAAGCGTTTTTGAAGATGTTGGTAGACACAACGCCTTAGATAAATTAGTGGGTAATGCCTTTAAAACGAGCAAACTACCTTTTTGTAATAAGATACTTTTACTTAGTGGTAGAGCAAGCTTTGAGTTGATACAAAAAGCAACAATGGCCGGCATTAGCAATATTGTAGCCGTTGGTGCTCCAAGTAGTTTAGCTGTAAAGCTCGCTAAGCAAAATGGTCAAACTTTAATTGGTTTTTTAAAAGAAAGTAGTTTCAACATCTACGCATCATAGACTCTAACATTTTTACTTTAATGGCAAATGGAGGTGTATCTTAACGCTCTTAATTATAATGCTACTTTAAGTTAAAGATATTATAGTTGAAATTTTCCGGGCAGTTGATAGTGCTTAAAGTAGGTTAGAAAGTTAACGGGCAATAAGTAAACAGAAAAGGATGGATCTTGACAAATATTTGATTGATGTGTTTGTCTTAATTTCTTACATTTGGAAAAATTAAAAGTGTACAGCTTAGTCTGTTATATTTTTTAAACCAATACCGAATGTCAAAAAACCTAAGTGAATTATCAGGAAGAAAAGGAATACAAGAAAACCTTTTTGACAAAATGGGTAAACTTGCCCAGCCTAAAGGTTCTCCAAGCAAAGAAGACTTAGATAAACTCGCTGAAGAGTTTTTAATAGGCAAAGCAAATACATATGGCACCGCAACTTTTTACGATTTTTTAAGACCAGAGAATAAGGGTAAAAAGGTTTATGTATGCAATGGAACAGCCTGCGAATGTGCTGGCACTCAAGATGCGGTAATAAGCCATCTACAAAAAAACTTTAAAAACGAAGAGATTGGCCACATGACGTGCTTAGGTCGATGTCATGAAAATAGTGCGTTTCATTTCAGTGGTAAAAACTATTCTGGAGACGCAATTTCAAACATAGATTTTAAGGCAAAAAAAGGCAACAACCAAGACTCTTATAATGTTAAAGCGAACGGAAAAGCTATTTTAACCAAACCATTTACTTCTATTAAGGAGTTTTACACTCCATTTATGGAAGCCTTAAAGAAAGATTCTGCAAGCGTGCTGAATGAAATTAAACTTTCAAATGTTAGAGGGAGAGGTGGAGCAGGTTTCCCTATGGGGTTAAAGTTGGAGTTTTGTAGAAACGAGAAAAATTCAACCAAATTCATAATTTGTAATGCAGATGAAGGAGATCCTGGAGCATATTCTGACCGCTATTTGTTAGAGCAAAGGCCACATTCCGTATTATTTGGGATGATGGTTTCTGGCTTTGTTACACACGCCAATTATGGTATTTTGTATATCAGAGCTGAATATCCAGAATCTGTGGAAATTGTACAAAAAGCTATTGATGATATTAGGGCTGAAGGCTTAATTGGCAATAACATTAATGGGAGTGAGTTTAGTTTCGATTTTAAAATTATACAAGCACAAGGTTCTTATATATGTGGAGAAGAAACGGCTCTTATAAACTCAATTGAAGGCCAAAGACCAGAAGTAAGAGTTAGGCCACCTTTCCCTGCTCAAAAAGGATTATTTAACAAACCAACCATAGTAAACAATGTTGAAACCTTGGCTACAGTGCACCATATCCTAGAAAATGGCGGAGCAAATTGGAAAGGCATTGGAACAGAAAAATCATCAGGAACGAAATTAGTTAGCCTAGATAGTTTCTTCAACAAACCGGGCATATATGAAGTAGAAATGGGAACACCATTATCTTACGTAGTAAATGAATTAGGGGGTGGCTTTAAATCTCCGATAAAAGCCATGCAAATTGGCGGCCCATTGGGAGGTGTGGTACCAACAAGTAAGATTAACGACTTAAATATTGATTTTGAATCTTTCTCAAGCAACGGATTTTTGTTAGGACATGCATCGGTTGTATGTATACCCCAAGACTTTCCAATGATTAAATTTATCGAACATTTATTTGATTTTGCATCATACGAAAGTTGCGGAAAGTGTTTCCCTTGTAGACTTGGAACAAAAAGAGGTCAGGAATTATCTGCAAAAGCGATGAATGAGGATTACCAAATAGATAGAACCTTATTTAACGACTTATTAACTACATTAGAAAAGGGCTCTCTTTGTGCTCACGGAGGTGGAATTCCTTTACCTGTGCGAAACGCTTTACAATACTTTGATTCTGAACTTAAACAATATTTTAGTTAACCGAAACTTCAATGAAATTTGCTTATATAAACAATCAACCTTTTGAGATTAACGATGGCGAAACCATGCTTTCTTTTGTTAAAAGGCATAAAGGAGAAAAACACGTCCCAACATTATGCGACGCTCCAAATTTAGACCCATTTGGAAGTTGCAGGGTTTGTAGTGTGGATGTAGCATTAGAAAAAGATGGCAACACTCGAACAATGGCATCGTGTCATTCTCCAATTGCTGAAGGACAATATATCTATCCGGACTCAAAAGAAGTAAAGGATCTAAGAAAAAACATTGTAGAACTTGTACTTACAGATCATCCTTTAGATTGCCTTACTTGTGAAGTAAATGGAAACTGTGAATTACAAGATGTAGCAGCACAAGTAGGCATAAGAAATGTAAGGTATCCTGAAGGAAAAAATCACTTGGATAGACAAAAGGATTTGAGCCATCCCTATATGACTTCAGACTTATCCAAATGTATTAATTGCTACCGCTGTGTTCGGGCTTGCGATGAAGTACAAGGACAGTTTGTATTAAGCATGGCAGGAAGAGGATTTGATTCTAAAATTGTAAAAGGAATAGACCAAAGCTTTATGGATTCAGATTGCGTAAGTTGTGGTGCTTGTTCTCAAGCATGTCCAACTTCAGCAATATCGGATGTATTTCAATCCAAAGCTATTGAAGCAACAGAAACTACACGAACCATTTGCACCTACTGCGGTGTTGGATGCAATTTAGATGTTTCTACAAGCAGCGGCGAAATATTAAGCATTCAAGCTCCGTATAATGCAGAAGTAAACCAGGGACACACTTGTTTAAAGGGTAGATACGCATTTAAATTCTACGATCATCCTGAAAGATTGAATTCTCCAATGATAAATAGAAACGGAGAGTTCGAAAAAGTAAGTTGGGATGAAGTGTACGATTACATTACAACCAAACTGAATGGATATAAAGAAGAGTTTGGATCAGACTCTATTGCGGGTATTTCATCAAGCCGTTGCACAAACGAAGAGAATTATCTAATGCAAAAGTTTATTAGGGCTGTAGTGGGAACAAACAATATAGATGGGTGTGCAAGAGTATGCCACTCTCCTACAGCTTTGGGTATGCAACGCACCTTTGGAACGGGTGCTGCTACAAACTCCATCGATGATTTAAAAGATACGAATTGCATCATGATAATTGGAGCAAACCCTACAGATGCTCACCCCGTTACTGGAGCTAAATTGAAACAATTTGCTATGAAAGATGGCAATGTTTCCATTGTAATAGACCCAAGAAGAACAGAACTTGCAAAATACGCCACTCATCACATTGCATTAAGACCAGGAACTAATGTGGCAGTGCTTAATATGATGATGCATTATATTATAACAGAGGGTCTTGCAAATGAAACTTTTATTGGCGACAGAACTGAAGGATTTGAAGAGTATAAAAAGGAACTGCTCAATATAGATTTAGACAAAATAGAACAAGTCTCTGGAGTTAAAAGAGAAGATGTTAGGCAGGCAGCTATTGCATATGCTTCTGCACCAAATGCAATGTCTTTCCACGGCTTAGGAGTAACAGAGCACAGCCAAGGAACTTTTACTGTAATGCAAATTGCAGATCTAGCATTGCTTACAGGTAACATTGGAAGACGTGGAGTTGGAGTTAATCCATTAAGGGGGCAGAATAATGTTCAAGGTAGTGCGGATATGGGTGTTCAACCTCATCAAGGTGCAGGATATTTAGACATCACTAAACCAGAGGTTAATGCACGATACAATACTTTTTACGGTGTAGATGTACCTAGCAATATTGGTTATAAAATACCAGAAATGTTTGATGCCGCTTTAGATGGAAAATTAAAGGCAATTTGGATAATTGGCGAAGATGTTGTGCAAACCGACCCCAATACTCAGAAAGTAATAAAAGCGTTGAACAATACTGATTTAGTTATTGTTCAAGAGCTGTTTATGACAGAAACTGCGTTACAAGCAGACGTTATATTACCCGGAGCTTCATTCTTAGAAAAAAGTGGAACGTTTACCAATGGAGAAAGAAGAGTACAAGCAGTTAGACAAGTGGTAGAACCTATTGAAGGAGCAAAAGTTGATGGGCAGATTATTGTTGATATTATGAACAGAATGGGGTATCCTCAACCGGATTATGACGCTGCAACTATGATAGATGAAATTAATCAAATTGTTCCATTTTTCGCTGGCATAACTTGGGATAGATTAGGAGAAAATGGTTTACAATGGCCGGTTGCCAAAGACGGCACAGATACTCAAATATTACATAAACAAGAATTTAAAATTGGTAAAGGACAATTTGTGTTCAACAACTGGCGAGAAACTGAAGAATTGGTAACCCACGCAAGGGAATATCCATACATTCTTACAACCAACAGAGAGCTAGAGCATTACAATTGTGGAGCTATGACTAGACGAACAGGTAATGTGGAAATATTAAAGGATGATTATTTAATGATTAATCCTGAAGATGCAGAAGATAACCTGATTAAAGAAGGGGATTTTGTTTGTTTAGAAAGCCCAAGAGGCAAAGTAGATGTAAAAGCACGTATTACAGATGAGGTAAAAAAAGGAGTGGTAAGCACTACCTTCCATTTTCCAGAAATAATGATTAATAACATTACAGGAGATGTGCACGATAGTGAAGCAATGTGCCCAGAATACAAAGTAGTAGCTGTTAAATTAAGGAAAAGTAAAGGCAAGTTTAAGCAACTTGCAGAACAACAATAAAACGCATAGATATGAGACGTAAAAAAAACAAAATCAAAAGCAAAAAGGTAAGAGTTAGAAACAACTACATTTTAGGCATTATCTCTGGAATAATATTTGGATTGCTTATTGGATTAGCAGCAGAAAGCATTGTTGTAGGGCTTATTATTGGTGTAGTTTTAGGATTTGGTATGGGCTACGCCATTAACAAGACAATTAGCCCGTCATAAGTTTGAATGAACGGAATAGTGCTTATGGGAGGTAAAAGCTCTCGTATGAAAAGAGATAAAGCTCTTTTAAACTATAACGGCAATCTTTTACACAACCTTGCTGCCGCAAAACTCAAGCCTTACTGCAAGAGGGTTTTGTTCTCAATAAATGAAGATCAACAAGTTTATTCTTTACAAAACACAGTATTGGATGAGCATAGCAATCAAGGTCCACTTTCAGGAATTGTTTCGTCTTTATTTTTTACCAAAAGCCCCATATTAGCTTTAGCTGTTGACGTACCCAAAATCAGCACTAAAACAATTGAAAAACTGATACTTGAGCGAGATAAATCTAGATTGGTTACTGCTTATTATAATTCCAATAAACAAAAATGGGAAGGTTTGGTAAGTATTTGGGAAGCAGAGTGTTTAAAGCCACTATCTAATTTTTTTGATGACAGAGGACGCTCAGTGCAAGAATTTCTTAATTCTATAAATGCTAAACAGGTGGAAGTTGATAATCAAAATGAGTTTACAAACGTAAATACTGCTAAAGAGTACAATCAACTGTGAAAATGTACATTCTTATAAAGGACTCTGTTGAAGATAAGTATGCACCTCTTCTAGCTGCACACGCAGCATTGGCCTGTTATAAAAAATACGAAGAAGATAATGATATGCAAACTTGGATTAGCACTAGATTTAAAAAAGTTATTTGCAGAGTAAATGATGGAAAATTTAAAAGAGCACTAAAGGAAGAAAAGAACATTGTGCTTTCAGAAACCAAACTTAACCTAATAGAGAGCTGTGCAGCTTTTTGTCCGCGGGAAGAGTTTGCAAAACCCTTTCGCTTTTTTAAAATGTGGGAACCAACGGAATAGCAGTATTATTCTAAGTGCAGGTGGATACTATATAAGACTGCATCCCCCATAAATCCTTTCCATCTTGCATACCCTTTCTCTTCTTTATTCTCTTTCCAAGCTAATTTCGAAACTTTGCTTAAGTAAGGTAATAAGGTAAGAGTTTCATCGATTTCCTTTTGCACTCTGTGTTGTTTGCCCTCTAAAAAACGCATCAACCATTTCCTAATTACTGGACCCAATAGGTAATACCAAACCAATAATATCCCAACACTTCTAGCTGACACATATAACCAATTTTGCCATACCGAATTTCCTTCTTGAGTAAAAAAATAATATGCTATAATCATAGCTAAGAAGGCTCCTAAAATCACCCACATTCTCCATCTCCCCCTTCTCTTTTTTACTTCATCTAACTCTAAGTCAAACTCTATTGCTTGTATTTGATATTTAATGTTGCCCTTATTGTACTCCAAATACAGTATCATATCGTAAACAATATAACCAATTATAATACCTAATAAAACATAAATCCACAGGTATGCACTTACTAACGCTGGCACGGATAGCACTCCGCCTAAAAAAGTAAAGTTTTGAGATACATATTCACTAAACTCACTGATAGAAACCCAAAAAGACCTACCAAATATTAGCCACAGAGCTAACAATTTCTGAATTGCAGATTCTACCAAAGTAAGAACACCTAGTAGCATTGTGCTCCACATATTAATTTTTAACCTACTGAATATTGCAGCTCCAACAAGAGCTTGAAAACCAACTGCCAGGTATGATGTTACCGGAGAATGCGGACTAACGGCAACCTTGATAACTAAAACTACAAGCAAAGATCTCAATATGGTTTCCCATCTATTTTGAGAAAAGTAGGCAATTAAGCTAACAAGTATGGTTGCAAATCCGCCCACAAGCAGCCCTGTAAATGGCGACTGAACTGCGTGCAAAACACCGCCTAATCCAGCTTCCGTTAAAGCCCATAAGGCAGTTAGCCTGGATATTATTTTTGAGTTGTTTTGCATCACGTGGTAAAAATAAAATATTAATTGAGGAACTTTGGCAATATGAGCGTCACTTTGCCACTTTATTCAACATTTGTACTTAGACGTGACACTTCTAAAAAGTGACATAATAAAACAAAAAAAAGTGCTTTGTTATTTCTATTTTAAAAGCTATAAATCTAAAAAGGGAAGTTGATTCTAAACCAACTTCCCTTTTGAAACTCTTATTTTTAACGCTAATTAAACAGAAAAGCTTTCACCACAACCACAAGTTCTATTTGCATTCGGGTTATTAAACTGAAACCCTTTACCATTTAATCCATCAGTAAAATCTAATTCGGTTCCACACAGATACAAAAAGCTTTTCATATCACAAACAACTTTTTTCCCATTGCTTTCAAATACCTGATCTCCTTCTTGCTCTTCGTTATCAAAGTCCATTTTATAACTTAGGCCAGAACATCCTCCGCCAACAACTGAAACTCTAATAAAATAGTCTTCATTCAATTCCTCTTGGCTCAATAAGCTATCTACTTGATTTGCTGCTCTTTCTGAAACTGTTATCATTTTAAGTTTTAATTATTTATCAAATACTAATTGCTAATACAAGCAAATTAATAGTGTTTCTTATCGTCTTCTAAAGGTTCTAAACCTTGCTTAACTCTATAATCATTTATCGCAGTTTTAATAGCATCTTCTGCTAACACTGAGCAATGTATTTTTACCGGAGGAAGAGCTAATTCTTCAACAATCTCCATATTGTCTATTTCCATTGCTTCATTAACAGATTTGCCTTTCAACCATTCTGTAGCTAGGGATGAGGATGCAATTGCAGAACCACATCCAAAAGTTTTAAACTTTGCATCTTTTATAATACCAGATGTTTCGTCTACTTCGATTTGTAAACGCATTACATCTCCACATTCTGGTGCACCTACCAAACCTGTTCCTACATTTTTTGAACCTTTATCTAAAGTGCCAATGTTTCTTGGGTTTTGATAGTGATCTATTACCTTTTCTGAATATGCCATTTTATTTTAAGTCTTTTTTATATTTTTTTTTAGTGCTCTGTCCACTCAATTGTTTTGAGATCAATTCCCTCTTTAAACATTTCCCATAATGGACTCATTTCTCTTAATTTTGTTACCGCTTCTTTTACGTGATTAATTGCAAAATCAACTTCTTCATCTGTGCTAAATCTACCTAAACCAAAACGCAAGGAAGAGTGTGCTAATTCATCATCTAAGCCTAAGGACTTCAACACATAACTTGGCTCTAGGCTTGCACTTGTGCAAGCACTGCCACTTGACACAGCAATGTCTTTGGTGCCCATCATTAGTCCTTCTCCTTCTACATATTTGAAAGATATGTTTGAAGTATGCGGCAATCTATGTTCTACATTACCGTTAACGTATGACTCTTCTAAGGTTAAAAGCTCTTTTTCTAGCCTATCTCTCATTGCACTTAATCTTTCTGCTTCCCCCGCCATTTCATTCATGCAAATTTCACAAGCTTTACCTAGTCCCACAATTCCCGGAACATTTAAGGTACCACTTCTCATTCCTCTTTCGTGACCGCCGCCATCCATTTGACTAGTAACTTTTACTCTAGGATTTTTTCTTCTTACATACAAGGCACCAACGCCTTTAGGACCGTACATTTTATGAGCGGAGAAGCTCATTAAATCAATCCCATCTGCTTGTACGTCTACAGGAATTTTACCTACAGCTTGAGTGGCATCTGTGTGAAATAGGACACTGTGCTTTTTGGCAATTGCCGAAATTCCTTTAATATCTTGTAAAACTCCTATTTCATTATTTCCGTGCATTAAGGAAATTAAAATAGTTTTTGGGGTTATTGCAGTTTCTAGTTCTTCTAAGTTTATTAATCCGTCCTCGTTTGGAGAAAGATAGGTCACCTCAGCTCCCATTTTTTCCACTTTTTTACAAGCATCTAAAACAGCCTTATGTTCAGTTGTTGCTGTAATAATATGGTTACCTCTAGATGCATACATTTCATAAACACCTTTTATTGCTAAGTTATCAGACTCTGTTGCTCCACTAGTAAAAATGATCTCTTTACTTGTAGTATTAATTAATCTTGCAACCTGCTCTCTAGCATAATCCACTGCTTCTTCTGCCGTCCATCCAAAACTGTGATTTCTACTGGCTGCGTTACCAAAATTTTCATTAAAATACGGCAACATAGCTTCTAAAACACGCGGATCCATTGGAGTGGTTGCGTTATTGTCTAGATATATAGGAAATTTTAACATCTATTTTTATTTAGATTAAATCTATCTGCAAATATAACGTGTCTATTTAGAATTAGTTTTAATAGTGTATTGATTTTTTTTATGAGCGTATTTAGTCATTAATCTTATCGTTTTAAAACTGCTATACTACAGACTTTTAATACCTTTGATGTAATAAGTTGTGCCGAGAAACGACCTAGAGGCAGCTTAAGATATACCCATTAAAACCAAATTTTAAAAAACAGTAGATTTAGTTTATTGAAAAATGAAGAAATTAATATTTATACTTCAAATAGTGTTCTGTTTGCATTCAATTGCTTTTTCTCAAAACATTCACCATTGGGAATCTTTAATTTACCATTCTGACAATTGGGATTATAAAATTGGTAATTCAGAGCCAAACAGTAACTGGAACACCGTAGGTTTTGATGCTAGTAGTTGGTTAAATGGTAAAGGAGGATTTGGGTATGATGACAATGATGACAACACCATTATCCCTGCAGCATCTTCTGTTTACCTAAGATTAAATTTTAGCCTTATGGACACTTCCAAAATTAGTTATTTAGTTTTAAATGCTGATTATGATGACGGATTTGTAGCATTCATAAACGGCAAAGAAATTGCCAGGAATAACGTTGCTGGCAATCCTCCAAAACACAGCGATTTTGCTACTACTTTTCACGAAGCTACAGTTTATAGCGGAGGGGAGTATGAATCTTTTGTACAAAACAAAACTCAGCTAAAAAGCTATTTAAACAATGGGATCAATACACTCGCCATCCAAGTGCATAATTCAAGTTTAACCTCCTCAGATTTAAGTAGCAATTTTTATCTGTCCGCAGCAATTAGTGACAATAGCAATCTTTATAAACCAATCCCCAATTGGTTTAAATCTCCCCTTTTTACAACAAACTTGCCGCTATTTCTAGTTGAAACCTTAAATGATGAAACTATTGAAAATGAACCTAAAATTATGGCCAACCTTTCCGTAATACACAATGCAGCTGGTGGTTTAAATACTAAGGAAGATGCAGCTAATGTTTACGATGGTCTGATTGGAATTGAAATTAGGGGTGCCTCCTCTCAAACGTTTGCTAAAAAGAATTTCACAATTGAAACTCGATTAGCAGATAGCAGCAGTAACAATGTTGAACTTTTGGGCTTACCTAAAGAAAATGACTGGGTGCTACATGGGCCATATGCCGATAAATCCTTACTTAGAAATGTACTGGCTTATAATCTAGGTACACACACCAATCAATACACCCCAAGAACACAACTCTGCGAACTTTTTATTAATAACGATTACAGAGGAGTTTACATGTTGACAGAGAAAATTAAACGAGATAAAAACAGAGTAAATATCTCCAAATTAAAACCAGAAGATACTGATGCTACAAAAATTACTGGCGGGTATATTTTTCAAATAGATAGAGACGATGCAAGCACCAATGAGGATGGTTGGTGGACGAATACATCACCGGGCAAATTTGTTGCTTACCATGACCCTAAATACGACGAGTTAGTTCCTGCTCAAAAAGAATACCTTAAAACTTTTTACACCTCTTTTGAAACAGCAATGCAAGCATCCAATTATCAAAACAAATATCAAGATTTTGTTGATGTTGAGTCTTGGGTTGATTATTTCTTAGTAACAGAAATTGCTAAACACATAGATGCTTATAAGCTAAGTTTTTTTATGCATAAGCAAAATATCAAAAACGGAGGTAAAATTAAATTTGGACCCTTATGGGACTTTAATTTAGGCTTCGGTAATTTCGATTTTGCTTGCTCACCAGAGCCACAAGGTTGGTCGTATGAGTTTCAAGGAACTTGCGATAATTCTCATCCTTTTTGGATAAGAAAGCTTACAGAAATCCCAAATGTAGCAGACAAAATAAATTGCAGATGGCAAGAGCTTCGCTCTGGGCCATACAATACAGATAGCTTATTGGCATTTATAAATGACAATGTGAGCACCTTAGATGCTGCACAAAAAAGAAATTTCGAAAGATGGCAAGTATTAGGCACATATGTGTGGCCGAATTATTATGTGGGAGACACATACTCTGACGAGGTTAAATACTTAAAAGATTGGTTAAAAGATAGATTAACCTGGATGGACAACAACATGATTGGTATTTGCCAAGGAGCATCTTACAGCAGAATAGAAAATACCTTTAATGTTAATGTTTTTCCAAACCCAACTACAGACTTCCTATATATCGAACAAGGTTATGCAGCTGTTAATGTGGTATGTTTAAATGGTCTTGGTGCTAGAGTTTTTGAACAAAACATTACATCTCCAGTTAAAAGAATAGACCTCTCTGGCTTTGCAAAAGGAGTTTACACTTTTCAATTTACTATTGACAATCTAACCTCGTTTTCTAAGAAAGTAATTTTAAACTAGGATTATCTTGTGCTTTTAAAAAAGTGAATAAAGTATCAGGTTCTATCTATTTAGATTCAGTCGTTCCTACGGATTAACCAAATATAGAGGTAAATAGACTCAATATAATAATGGGTAATATAAGCTTGTATAAATATGCATCGTTAATATCACAGTAGTTTTTACCTGCCATTAACTAGTATACAAAAATTCCTAAAAGAGATTATTAAGTACTACCAGTTTACAAGAGAAGGTGTTAGATTAAGTTTATTAGCACTGAGATAGCACAACTTTGTGTTTTTACATATAACTATTAACTAATATTGTAGTAATGCAAAAGATTGAACACATTGGCATTGCAGTAAAGGATATTGTCGAAAGCAACAAAATTTTTGCTAAGCTTCTAAATACTGAACATTACAAAATGGAAGAAGTGGAAAGCGAAGGAGTTATAACTTCATTTTTTAAAATTGGAGATGTAAAAATTGAGCTTTTACAAGCCACCAAAGAAGAAAGTGCAATTCATAAATTTGTTGATAAAAAAGGAGAAGGAGTACACCATATTGCTTTTGCTGTAGACAATGTAAACCAAGAATTAAAAAGGCTAACCAATGAAGGGTTTGACGCCATACATAAGCAAGCAAAAGATGGTGCAGACGGCAAGGTAATTGCATTCTTGCACCCTAAAAGTACTAATAAAGTGTTAACCGAAATATGTGCAGATAAAGATGTGGAGTAATAGAACCGTTCAATTAATTTTATGGATTTTAGGCGTTCTAGTATTGGGTTATATTCTCTGGAATGTAAGGTCTATTATTAGCTATTTTTTTATTGCTGCAATTATTGCTTTTGTAGCAAGACCAACTATGAGACTTTTGGGGAAAGTAAAAATTAAAAATTGGGTAATGCCCAATTGGCTTAAAGCTGCAATTGTGCTGATAACTTTTGTTCTAATCCTTGTTGGAGCAGTTAATCTTATTATTCCCACTGTGGTTCATCAAGCCGATATTATTTCTAAAATTGATACTGATAACCTTATAAATAAAATTCAACCTCAAATACAAGCTGCAACAGGTTGGATGGAGAAAGCCAATATTAACGAAGCAGAAGTGCAAAAATCGCTTGAGGAAGAAGTATCCAACTTATTTAACATTGGAAACATTGGAAGTTATATTAAAGGAATAATTGGAGGACTAACAGACTCACTTATTGCTGTATTTTCTATTCTGTTTATTAGCTTTTTCTTAATTAAAGATGGAAACATTGTAGACAATGTGGTTGACAGTCTTACTCCTAATAATTATTTAGATAAAATTAAAACCATCTTTAATGATGCAAAGAATTTGCTTTCCAGATATTTTATTGGTGTTATTATACAGATAAGCATAGTAATGTTGGTAATTACTATTGGCCTAACTATTTTAGGTGTAAACAATGCCCTTTTAATTGGTTTAATTGCCGGAATATTCAACATAATACCGTATGTAGGACCACTTATTGGAGGTGCTGTTGGAGTTAGTTTAGCAATTACCAGTCAGTTAGAAATCGACCCAACAATGGATATTTTGTCTTTTGGTCTCTTAGCTTTAATACCATTTGCTGTTGCACAATTGCTTGATAATTTTGTACTTCAACCTTTAATTTTTTCGCAGAGTGTAAAAGCTCATCCTCTAGAAATTTTCATTGTAATTTTAGCTGCAGGTAGTTTAGGTGGTGTATTGGGCATGATATTGGCTGTGCCCATCTATTCGTTTCTAAGAATTGTTGCCAGAGAATTCTTTAATGGCTATAAAGTTGTTCAAGGCCTGACTAAAAATATATAGCTCCTAAGAACGATCTAATAATAGAAAACAAACACTGAACACTTGAAAAAAATACAGTTAATAATTTCGGCTCTAGTTTTTGGTTTAACCTTAAATGCCCAAACCTATAAATCTGCAAATTGGTCTGCAAATGTGTTTCTAGGAACCAGCAATATGATGGGAGACTTAGGTGGTAGTAATTTTATAGGAAGTGAAGGTGTATTTGATCTAGATTTTAAATCTTTTAGGCCAGCTATTGGTCTTGGCACAGGTGTGCATACAGGAGCTTTTTCTTGGGGTGCAAACATTCTGTTTACTCAATTGGTAGGCAATGATGAGTATACAACCCACGAGTTTCAGAGCACACGAAACTTAAGTGTAAGGACGGATTTATTTGAGGTAAATTTATTGGCAGAATTTAGACCTTTTAGCAGAAGTGCAGGGTTTAATAGATTTTATATTTACACGGGTGTTGGCGGTATGTATTATCAACCTAAAGCAGAGTATAACGATGAGTGGATTAAACTTAGACCTTTAGGAACGGAAGGGCAACTTTTTTTGGATGATAAAGAAATTTATTCTGAATTAGACTTTGTAATACCTTACGGCCTCGGATATAAATTTAGACTTGCAAAAAGTACATCTTTAGTCTTAGATTTGGGCTTTAGGAAAACCTTTACAGACTACTTAGACGATGTAAGTACAGTTTATTCAGACCCTCTTTTATTGGAACAAAATGGAGGAGAGTTGGCTTCTGTTTTAGCAGATAGATCTTTAAATGGAAGAGTAATTGGAACAGAAAGAGGTAATCCAGAAAAAAATGACAGCTATTTTATTTTAGGGTTAAAGTTTGAGTTAATCCTAGGAGGAAACTCCGGCGATGGTTGCTACTACAACAGAAATCCAAAAAAAAGTAAAAGCACACGTTACAACCAAAAGAAAATGTTTACTCGCTAAGAGATAGCGTAAATCACACAAACGTTAATTCCCAAGATACTTTGTTTTACCTCATCCTTCCCTAAGAAATAACATCTGGCAGGCTAAAAACGAGTGGTTTAGGTTTGAAGTTCTTGCCGAGCTTAAACGCATTACACTTAATATGATTCATTAGTTTTAACTACTTTTACCTTCCTTAAATCCACTCCTTACAATGAATAATCACAGAAATATTTTACGTCAAATTGTAGAAGACAATACTACAGCAAAAGGTAAAATATTTGATTATACTATTCAAGTACTTATACTAATTTCACTCATAGCTTTTTAGCGGATACTTTGCCCTCTCTTTCAGAAAAAGCACATCAAATACTAAGGTACATTGAACTTACTTGTGTAGCCTTATTTACGTTTGAATATTTGCTTCGTATTTATGCAAGCAAACAACCATTAAAGTACATTTTTAGCTTTTATGGAATAATAGATTTACTTGCAATAACTCCATTCTATATGCACGTGGCTGTTGAGTTAGTTGCTCTTAGAGCATATATAGTTTTACGTGTATTTAGAGCCTTGTAAAACGTTAAAAAAACAATTTGTAGAACTCTACGGCAAATCGCTAATAACAATTCTATTTCTATCCGTGTCGGTTACATAAAGTTTGTTGTTATATATCTTAAAATCATACGGGCGACTGTAGCCATTACTTATAGAACCCAAATATTTTCCGTTTAAACTAAATTTTTGAATTCTTCCATTGCCCCATTCCAAAACATACAACACATTATTTTTAATTGAAAAAGCAATAGGATTTTCAAAGGCTCCGATAGAGTTGGATTTAACAGCACTACCCCCTATTTGCCAACCGTTGGTTAATGTTCCATTTGTTTTCATTCCAAGCCACCCAATATAATTATCGTTTCTATCGTATTTTAAAATACGGTGATTCCAACAATCAGCAATATACATATTGTTGGTTGCATCAAAGCTTACACAATGTAGGCGGTCAAAATTGTTTTTAATGGACTTTTTATACTTAAAATCTTTACTGCACACTATCACTGCGTTTGAAGAGTATTCCGATATATATAAATCATTGTTTTTCCCAAAATATGCTGTTGCAGGTCCATATAATTTCTCATCATATGTTGCTTTTAACTTGCCTTGATATGAGAATTTAAACACTTTCTTTAAACCATAATCATTAACATAAAGATTGTCTGTACCATCAAAATCAATAGAATGTGGTTTGTATAAAAAATGGCCATTAGGAGCAGTTGTCCAACCAATGTCAGTCGTATTTACATATGCAAGTTCACCTACATATTTAAGGCTATTGTTAAATTTGTATAAACCTTGTTTGTTCTCACTGCTAAAAACGGCAACATACAAATTGCCAAAACGGTCTATGTTTAACCCCATAGGTGTATTTACCCCTTCAATAATTGTTTTATCGCTTTTTACAACCACCTTAAACGGACCGGTTTCAATGTTTTCAACAGGCATATCTTTACTTGTTTCATTAGAGCAACTTACCACCATAAACAACAAAAAGTAGAAATAATGTATTGCATTAAAATGTTTCATTTTGTACAACGTTAAAAGCAATGCTTACTTGCATTATCTGCAAGATACTTATAAAAATTTTCCTTCTTATAAATCCACAATAAATAAGAAGAACTAATATTTTCAGCTCCTTCCTATAATTTTAATAATTTAGGCTTCCATTCTTTCAGCTCATCAAAGTTTGTTTTTAATGCTTTGTATATTTTAAATCGTAACGGCTCTCAATGGTTGCACAAAGTTTCACATAAATTCTTTTTCGTGCATCGTTAAACATTGTTTAATTTACTTTCAATAAACGCATTTGCATTTTGCAAATGCGTTTCTTTTTTTTCATTTGACATTTTATTGAGTGAGTGAAATAACATGGAAGTCCTTGGATTTGAGCGAAAAAATTCTTGATGCTTTATAACAAACCTCCAAAATAAACCATCCCAAACTTGCTCCCATTCTCCCCTTGGATAATTACTCATCTTTTTAATATAGTTAGATCCTCCTATATAAGGTTTAGTAGCAAATGTTCCACCATCAGCAAACAAGCACATGCCATATACATTTGGAACCATTACCCAATCATAAGCATCAATAAACAATTCCATAAACCAGCGGTAAACTTCATCTGGATCAAATTCGCAGAGTAACATAAAATTACCAAGAACCATTAATCTTTCTATGTGATTACAATACCCCGTTTGAAGCACCTTTTTAATTGTATAATCAATTGGTTCAATACCCGTTGTACCATCATAAAAGGATTTTGGGATTTTACGTTCAAAGTTCCAAAAATTTCTTGTTCTAGAAAATCGCCCTTTACACAAATACATTCCGCGGATAAATTCTCGCCAACCAATTATTTGCCGGACAAAACCCTCCGTTGAGTTGATAGGAATCCCATGTTCTTGAGAGAATGAAAGTGCACGGTTTATTATCTCCATTGGTTGTATAAGTCCCACGTTCATTAACGGCGAGAGAATACTATGGTTAAGAATTGAAGATTCTTTTACAATGGCATCTTCGTATACTCCAAAATCAAAAAAACGGTAATTTAAGAATTGTTCTAGCCAATCACTCGCTTCTTCGTGCGAGATTGGATATAATCTATTTTTTGATATACTTCCTGGGTTTTTAGAAAACTTACTTTCGGTGTATTCATATGCTTCATTCCACAACTCTGATTTATCTGGGAAATTGACTGCTGGAGGCAATTTATTTTTAGGATATCTTTTTCTGTTTTCAGAATCATACGTCCATTTGCCGCCAATCGGCTGGTGTTCCTTATCAATTAATATTCCTATTTTTTTACGTTGCTGTTTGTAAAATGTGGTTTGAAAAAAGGATTTTTTGTCTTCTCTAAAAAAGCCCGTCAAATCCTCTTTGGCGTTAATGAATTGCAGATTCCTATAGGCCTCTATTTTACAAAAACTGGAGAGCCCATTAATTCTTTTCTCCAACCAATCATCCGTTGGATCTAAAAGGCATATTGTGCCAATGTTTTTTTCCCTTATCTCTTTATGAAATTGCCTTATGTCAGATAGCACATCATCTGCATCAATATAGTGAACAACAAATTTTAAGTCTTTGAGATACTTCAGATACGCTTTCATAGTAGCCCTATGAAATGCAATTTTCTGTTTGTGAAATCTATATTGCTTAAAAAAAAGAAACTCCTCAATTAGGTAAATTTCATTGTTGTTTTCTAAAAGCGGATTATTTCTAAAAAGCTGATGAGGAAAAATAATATTAATATTTTGCATTTGCTTTGTTCCGTTTACATCTTTCACTGCAGTATTTTACATTATCCCAATCTCTTTCCCATTTCTTACGCCAGCTAAAAGGACGTTTACATATGAGACATATTTTCGAAGGAAGGTTTCGTTTGTTCATTGCATTAGTTCACTTCTACACCTTTTCCAAAAAGAGAAAAATGATGGGAAGTAACCTGTCACCGAACTTATCCATTCTCTAGGTTCTTCCAATCCTTTGTAATTGATGTTTAAAGGATGTTCTTTGTATATTATTTTATCAGGGGATATGTGCCTTAATAAATCTTCAAACTCTCCTACAAATAGCTTAATGTTAGATATGTTTTTTGAAAGCTCAAGAGCAAAATTCATGCATTTTTGGCTTACATGATGTCGTTTAAATTTAGAAGGTTCTAAAAGTAAAATACGTTGCATTTTTTTATCCTTATGCCAGGCCGGGTCGAGATTATAATAATTGTAAATTAGAGATGTTTTGTCCTCCAGAAGAGGTGGGTATTCCATTTTAGGTAAACACAAATCCATTATTAAAGGTATAGTCTCGCATAGAATTTTAGGAGTTTTTAATTTATTAAAATTTGCATAGTCTATATCCAAAAAGGTATTCTTTTGGCTGCTGCCGAAGAAATGGTTAATATTTTCCTGATTTGCGTAGTATTTTTTCTTTGAAAAAGCACCTGCTACCCATTGCCAACTCAATTGATTGCTTGCGGTATCGCCATCCAGCAAATGAGCATACATCCACCTGGCAGGCTCTAACCAATGTGAATTTGCAACATTACAGCATATTGACGCTATGTACATTCGCATGTGGTTGTGCAAGTAACCTGATTTATAAAGTTCTTTGATTGCTGCATCTATTGCATTGATTCCAGTAGATGCATTTACTATTGCCGAAGGAATTTGATGATTAGAAATAGGGTTTTGCGGATTCTTAAGATCAGTATTAATTTCTTCACCTTTTGCTATCCAAACTTGCTGCCAATAATCCCGCCACGCAAGCTCTTGAATAAGTTTCTCTGCTTCCTGCCAAGGTGTTTCTGTAGACATAATATACTCAAAAACCTGACGAGTAGAAATTACTCCTCGCGAAATGTAAGGACTGAGTTTAGTAACGGCCCCGTCTCCAAAATTCCTTGTTGCTGAATACAATTTAGGATTAATTGAAGCAAACAGTTTGCTTACGTCATCTATTTTAGTTGGAAATTCTATCGCTTTGAAATTTTATTATTTGAAATAGCTCTTTGTCTAGTAGACTTAAAACGTGTGATTGCATCGCTTCTTTTACGAAGGTGTTTTCTGCTAACTCCGCTATTAACTCTCTTTCTCCAAAGTATGAATGAGCTTTTTTTAAGCTCTTTTCGCATTAACTTTATCACATCTGTTTCTGTATAACTAAACTGCATTTTTATAGCTTCAAATGGGGTTTTATCCTCCCAAGCCATTTCAATTATTCTGTCAATTTCAAATTGTGTCATACCAATGTATAACGTGTTTGTTAAGGATTAGTTTCCTGGTTTAGGTTAAATCTTAACAAGATTTAAATCGAAAAGAAAATCTAGCGATGCCTGAAGAGTTGGTAAAAAAAGGGAACCACTTAAAACCATTCAATGCTTTTCATAGTTTAAGTCTATTTCACTATCTCTTCATCAAATTATATTATTTGATGCTAAAGTTTGAATTGGTACAGCTATCAAAAACCTAACACTGAAAGCTCTATCTGTAAATTGGCCTTTTTAAGAAGTAAGCTGAGTTTTAGATATTTTACTACAATTGCACAACCATAGTTACGGCCATTTTTAGAGCCTATAGAAGGTTACAGCTAAAACCTATTGTAAAGCCTAATATATTGGAAATTCAACTATTAAACTCGTTCATGGCACCCGTAATTCCTTTAGCAATCCACGATTCTATTGCTTTACAAGCCCTGTCTTTTTGTATGGCAACTTCGGTTTCTTCATTATCGTTCCATTTACCCAAAACAAATTCTACCTGCCTTCCTCTAGGATAGTCTGCACCTACACCAAATCTTAGTCTATCGTATTTTTGGGTAGCCAACTTTGCTTCTATATCTTTTAGCCCATTGTGGCCTCCCGCACTTCCCTTACCTTTAAAACGAAGTTTTCCAAGGTCTATGGCAAGATCGTCTGTAATAATTAAAACATTGTTTAGGGGTATTCTTTCTGCCGTCATCCAGTGCTTTACAGCCTTGCCACTTAAATTCATATATGTTGTAGGTTTTATGCATGTAATATGCTTACCCCTAAACTTAAATTTACTTACAAATGCTAGTCTACTGCTATCCCACTCTTCTTCTTTTTCTTGCACCCATTGATTTACTACATCAAAACCAATATTATGTCTTGTCCCAGCATACTCAGTGCCTATGTTTCCTAAACCTACTATTAAAAATTTCATTTGATCAGGTTCTTTATTTCTAAGTAGCCAACTAAATATTCCCACTAATTTAACTGATTAATTTCTGTTTTTGATGCTTTAATTGCAGGGTATATCGAAATAAATACGCCCAACAATACAACTGTTAACAAGGTTAAAAGCACATCTTTTAATTGCAAATCTACCGGATAGAAATCTACAATGCTATTCTCCATAATAAGCAAGCCAATGTGCTGCTGTGCCAACACTAATGCAATAGCTAAAACAATACCAATTCCTCCCCCTATCAAAGCTATATTAGTTCCTTGCCACGCAAATATCCGTCTAATAAAAATCGCCTTTATTCCCATACTCTTTAATATCCCAATGTCTTTTTTCTTATCTAAAACGAGCATTATTAAGGAGCCAAAAATATTGAATGATGATATTAAAAGTACCAAAGAAAGAATGGCATAAGTAAACCATTTTTCACTTCTAAAAATTTTATAAATCACCTCATTTAACTCATCTCTGGTTTTAATCGTCCAGCTCTCACCTAGGAGCTGTTCTAAATCTTCTTTTACCTCAGAGTTATCACTGTTCGGTTTAAGGTTAATCTCAATAGAGCTTACAGAATTTGGATATGTAAGAAGCTTTTGAGCAAATGTTAAGGATGTTAAAAATATTTCGTTGTCAATTTCTTCGTGCACTACATATAGCCCACTTGCTCTTAAATATTCTGTACTTAACGATGCTTGTGGGTTTAAGGCATTATATTTCACATCTCTTTTAGGCACAAAAACAGTGACCAAGTTTTGACTCCCAGGAAACAGATTTAACTTGTTTGCTAATCCTGCTCCAAAAATGCCAAAGTTACGGGTAGAATCCCCTAAACTAAACGACCCAAGAACTATTAACGAATCAAATTTTTGGCGATTAAAAAAAGAATCAACGCCTCTAATTCTGGCAATTTCTTGTCTATCATTATACTTTATAACAACCTTCTCTTCTAAGCTTTGAGAAGCAGAAACCACCTCATCCAAACTTAAAATTTTACTTCTTACATCATCTGTAAATTGAAACGTTTTTTTGTTGGTAGCTGTAATTTTAATCTCTGGTTCGTAGTTATTAATTAAGCCTTCAACCAAGTTTTCAAAACCATTAAACGTAGAAAGAACCACAATCATAGCAAAAGCACCAACACCAAACCCAAGCATTGCAATACCTGTAATGATGTTGATTGCGTTAATTTTTTTCTTAGAAAAAAGATAACGATATGCAATAAAAAGAGGTAACCTCAAATTATTGAGTTTTATAAATTTTTAAGAATTTGATCGATGCGTTCCGCATGATCCATTGTAGTATCTAGATAGAAATGTAATTCAGGAATTTTTCGTATTCTTTTACCAATAACTTGGGCCAAATGTTGCCTAATTTCTTTTTGATGCGAATCAATTACAGCAACACTTTGTTCTCTATCATTAGAGTTTAACACACCCAAATATATTTTGGCCAACCCTAAATCAGCAGTAGCCACTACATCAACAATAGTAACTAATTCCCCATGTAAAATTTTAGTACAATACCTTGATAAAATTGGAGCTAAATCTCTTTGAATAGCTCTAGATATTTTCTCTTGTCGAATACTCAATTAGAATTATCTCAATGTAAATTCTGTTGACCCCATTTTATGGCTTTCGCTAAATACGATCACAACGTATTTACCAGCTGTCATACCTTCCGTTTTTGGCAATACAAACATTCCAGATTCGTTTCTATTATTGAAGTTAACTACTTTTTTAACCGTATATAAACGCTCACCAGCATTGTAGTTGAACGTTCCAGAACCTGATTTACCATTGTGTAAAGTGCTCTTATTTGGCGTTACAACTTGAAAATACAATGTTCTTTCACCAGCAGAAGCTAAATCATTATTAGCTAACGCATACGATATCTCAACCTTGTCAACTTTACTAAGTTTATCAGTTGATTTAAACTCCCCTATGATGGCACTTCGCATTGGCTTTGCTTTTAATGATTTTAAAAACAAACGAGAACCCAAAGCTACTTGCTTTTCTTTTTCTGTAATTACATTTTCCATTTCAGCCATTTTCTCTTTGCCTGCCTCAACTTGTTTTTGCATTACATAATTTTCATCTTTAAGATATTGGTTCTCTTGAGATAGTTTTTCAATTTCTGCCGTTAATGCATCTTTTTCTGATCGCAAACTCTCTATTAAAGCCTTTGCTTCTTTATATTTATTTGCAGACAAATTACCAGAACTTATTAAGCCTTTAATCTTTCTCACTTTCGCTTGAATTTGAGCATCACGAACTGATATTACACTATCTAAGCTGGCATTTTGCCCACGATACTCATCCAATTCTTCTTCCAAATTAACGGTAAGCTCCTGTAGTTCTTTATTCTCTGCCGAAGTTTCAAAAAGTTCCTGTTCTACTACTTTTTTCTCTTTTTTACCTTTCATAATCTGATAAATCATACCAGCATTTAGTGCTAATAGCACTAAAATTACTATAAGTAAATATCTCCTACTCTTTTTGTCTTTATTACCTTGCATGGTGTAAATGTTAGTCTTTTTTTAACGAAATTTAGATCAGTTTATATACAATAATACTTAAAATTCAAATATATAGGCTATTTAAGAATTTTGCTGCTTAATTAAGTTAAGAGCACTACCAGCCTCAAACCATTCTATTTGTGCTTGATTATATGTATGGTTTACATCAAAAGAATCAGAACTACCGTCAGCGTGATTTAACATTAACTGAAGTGGTTTACCTGGGGTAAAATTATCTAATCCTAGGAGATCAATTGTGTCGTGTTCTTCTACCTTATCATAGTCTGCTGGATTTGCAAATGTTAAACCAAGCATTCCTTGTTTTTTAAGATTTGTTTCATGAATTCGAGCAAATGACTTTACAACTACAGCGATAACACCTAAGTGGCGTGGCTCCATTGCAGCATGTTCTCTTGATGAACCTTCCCCATAATTATCTTCTCCAAAAACTATAGATTTATCCCCACTCGCTTTAATGGCTCTTGCTACTTTTGGCACTCCTTCATATTGTTCTGTATAAGGGTTACGAACCGTGTCAGTAGAATCATTAAACGCGTTAATTGCTCCAATTAAACAATTGTTTGATATGTTATCTAGGTGTCCTCTATATGTTAACCATGGACCTGCCATAGAAATATGATCTGTAGTACATTTCCCCTTTGCCTTTATTAGTAACTTTAAACCTTTTAAGTTTCCATCTGTATTTGGAGCAAACGGGGTAAGTAATTGCAATCTCTTTGAATCTGGATTAACTACAACCTTTACTTCACTTCCATCTTCAACAGGTGCTAGGTAACCGTTATCTTCAACACCAAATCCTTTTGGTGGCAATTCAAAACCCGTTGGTTCTTCTAACATTACTTCTACGCCCTTAGCGTTGATTAAAGTATCTTTAGCTGGATTAAAATCTAACCTTCCAGAAATAGCAATTGCAGCTACAATTTCTGGAGAAGCTACAAATGCGTGTGTATTTGGATTTCCATCTGCTCTTTTAGCAAAGTTTCTATTGAAAGAATGTATTATACTGTTCTTAGGAGCATTTTTGGGATCTTCGTATCTTGCCCATTGGCCGATACAAGGGCCACAAGCGTTTGTAAATATTGTAGCATCTAAATCTTCAAAAATATTCAGTAAGCCATCTCTTTCTGCAGTAAACCTTACAGTTTCAGAACCAGGATTAATGCCCAGCTTAGCTTTCATTTTAATCCCTTTATCTACCGCTTGTTTAGCAACAGATGCCGCTCTACTTAAATCTTCATAAGAAGAATTAGTACAAGAACCAATCAAACCCCATTTTACTTCTAAGGGCCATCCATTCGCTTCTGCCTTTTCAGTCATCTCACCAACCTTTGTATCCAAGTCTGGAGTAAATGGACCATTCATATGTGGTTTTAATTTAGATAAATTAATTTCAATTACTTGATCAAAGTATTGTTCAGGATTTGAATAAACTTCATCATCACCTGTTAGATGCTCTTTTACGCCGTTTGCTAAATCTGCAACTTCAGCTCTACCCGTTGCTCTAAGGTATCTTTCCATACTCTCATCGTATCCAAAAGTAGAGGTAGTAGCACCAACTTCAGCACCCATATTACAAATAGTACCTTTTCCTGTACAAGACATGGATTTAGCACCTTCACCAAAATATTCTACAATTGCTCCTGTACCACCTTTGGCAGTAAGTATACCTGCAACTTTTAAAATTACATCTTTTGGTGCTGACCAACCGCTTAATTTACCTGTTAACTTAACCCCAATTAGTTTTGGAAACTTAAGCTCCCAAGCCATTCCTGCCATAACATCCACAGCATCTGCTCCTCCAACACCTATTGCTACCATACCCAGACCTCCAGCATTTACCGTATGAGAATCTGTACCAATCATCATTCCTCCAGGGAATGCATAATTTTCAAGAACAACTTGATGAATAATACCCGCCCCTGGTTTCCAAAATCCAATACCATATTTATTGGATACCGATTCTAGAAAATTAAAAACCTCGTTGCTTGAATTTATTGCATTTTGCAAATCTTCATCTGCTCCAATTTTTGCTTGTATAAGATGATCACAGTGTACCGTTGTGGGAACAGCAACTTTCTTTTTACCCGCCTGCATAAATTGCAACAATGCCATTTGAGCTGTAGCATCCTGACAGGCAATTCTATCCGGAGCAAAATCAACGTAGTCTTTTCCTCTGGTAAATACTTTTTCTGCATTACCATCCCAAAGGTGACTGTATAATATTTTTTCAGCTAAGGTTAATGGTCTACCCACTATTTGCTTTGCTGCATTAACTTTTGCATCAATGCTTTCATACGTTTTTCTTATTAAATCTAAATCAAAAATACCTGTGTTGCTCATGAAGTTTGCAAAGATAGTCCGCTAAACAAAAATCAGAAGGTAAAGTGTCGAAATTAGAACTGATTTAAGAAGGAAAGGTTAATAAATCTTAAAATAGACCAATTGAGTCTCTATTACGTTAATAATTAGTCAAGAAACAGAATTTTATCCTCTTTGATGACCTTATCATTATTCTCCATAATTCTGTATATATGTGGGCCCCTAATTCCAAAATTATAATTAAGATATTGTGCTTTAATTGACACTATATTTTGACTAAAAACTTCTTTACCTAACATATTCACTATTTGCAAGGAGTACGAGTTTTCTTCTTTAAAATCCAAAATATTAATTACTAACTGATCTTTAGCAGGATTAGGGAATACTCCCGTTACATCATTGTCTATAACTGGGCCTAGTGGCTCAGGAAATTCTGTTGTATAAATACCCATTCTAAAACTGGTTAGATTAGCTCGCATAAGCCTTATTTGTCCTTCTGAAAACATATTTTGGCATTGCTCTGGAGCGTAATCCATGTAGTTTTCAATTTGATCCGGCAAATCTCCATTCACGTTCCAGATGCAGGTGTTTTTATTCCAATTGCACCCACTTGTTGCAGAACTTGAAGTTCCAGACAACGGAGTATCTTCAATAAAATCATCATAACGAGTATTGCATCTCCCCCAATTTGGTGCATCTCCCCAAATATGTCGTAATCCCAAATAATGCCCTACTTCGTGCACCAAAGTTTTACCTTGTTTGTAACGAGAAATCGGATTATTTAAACCTACTGCTTTATAATGTGCAACAACCCCCTGTCTATCTGAAAACACAAAAGAACTTGCATTCCAATTTGGTGCCCCTGTGGGAGGAAAAGCATAACCTAAAAGCACATCTTGCCCCTGAAGGGATAAATCGCATATCCAAATATTAAGGTATTTTTCCGTATCCCAAGCTTTGCTTCCTAGGATTTCTCCTTTTACTTGATCTGCCTCTGACAAGTCAAATCCGCCAGACAAAAAAGATGTTTTAGTAGTTAACTTTCTAACTATGCCCGAAGTTGCATTACCTAACTCATCAACCGTTGCAAGTTCAAAGTGTATTCCGGCATCACCTGCAACTGATTTAAAGATATCTCGTGTTAGGATTGTATCAGCATTTTGCCTTCTGAAGCACTCATTTAAAATATCCAATTGAGAATAAATATATTGGTCTGGAAGATTTTCCTGAACCGTATTATATACCACATGAAAAACCACTTTGATTGTATGTAAGGTGTCTTTAGGGGTGTATTTAGTTTTAATTTTACTCTGTTTTAATGCCTCAAAATAAACTTGATCTATATGGTTATTAATGCCGGGTTTTAAAGTTTCAAGATATTGCTTATAAGCTACTTGGCCGCATTGTTCTGCTTGTTGAGCAAACAAAAACAAAGGGGAAAAAGCTAATGTGAAAAGTAGTATTTGTTTCAAACCAAAAAAATTTTTTTACGAATGTACATTTCAAACTATGGATTTCGTATCCCATTGTAATTTTTTACTTTTTAGCAACAAAACTGATTAAAACAAGAAACAAAGTCTCAAGGGGTTTTCTTACGAATTGTGGGGGTATCATTATTTATTAGTTGAAACAAAAGTATTTCTCAAATTCGGGTTTAGGTTTCATAGAATTAGACAGTTACTATATTTAAGATGTGGATAATAGCTTATTAGTTTATTAAACCATCGATTAATTTAATCTGAAGCAAAGGCAATAAACCAAGCTAACTTTTTCACCTCAAGTCTTAATATCTCTAAGTTACATCATTCTAAACACCATCTTACATAATTTTATAGGCCCTGATTTTCAGCACATTAGTAAATTGTACAATATTTTATAACAGATGGTAATTAGTTAAATAAAAAACACCAGATAAAATAGCCTTACTTGCTGATTTATTGGGGTTTATGCAATTTTAAAAGAATCACTAAACAGATATATATCAAGAACTTAAGTCCCTCTAAATTCCGGTTTTCGTTTTTCAATAAATGCAGAAACGCCTTCTTTATAATCGTTAGAATTTCCTGCCTCTTCTTGGCATTTAGCTTCCATCTCTAAAATAGCATCTAAATCTGAAGATGTTGAAGCGTTTAGCATCTTTTTCATCATACCTATGGCTTTGGTTGGGGCACTTGCATAATACTTTACAACATTGGCAACTTCATCGTCCAACTGTTCAGTTGAACAGACTCTATTAATCATTCCCCAATCTTTAGCTTGTTGGGCAGATACTTTGCCGCCAATTGTTGCTAACTCAAAAGCTCTATTGCTGCCAATCAGCCTTGGTAGGAAAAAGGAAGACCCCGAATCCAGCACCAAACCAACATTAACAAAAACCTCTATTAAACTTGCTCGTTCATCAGCTATTATAAAATCACAAGCCAGAGCTAAGGAACAACCTGCTCCTGCTGCAACTCCATTTAACTTACAAATAATGGGTTTTTCTAACCCCCTCATTGCTTTTATTATTGGATTATACCTCTCATACAAAAAATCTGTAAAGCTAATTTCTTTGCCTGCAATATCTTTTAAATCCTGCCCGGAACAAAATGCCTTACCAGCTCCAGTAAGCACCACGACTCTGCAACTTTCATCATTTTCAATATCATTCAAAGCAGTTTGCAGTTCTAGACTCATTTCTTTATTGAAAGAATTGAATCGATCTGGTCTGTTTAAAGTTACCGTTGTAACTCCTTGTTCTTTTGAATAAAGTAGTGTATTAAAATTCATGTTATAAAAATATTAGCGTAGATCCTGCAAGGGCTCCTGCTGCCAAACCCATTCCTAACTCAAACGTTGTATGTGCACCTTGTCTAAGACGTAAAAAAGAAACTCCCAGGGTTATGCAGGTAACAATTATAGCTTTAAGTTCAAAATCTACAAATCCAAAATTGTAAGGTATTACTAAGGCTATTACTGCAAGAAATGCCCAAGTAGCAGAATGCCAACTGGCTTTTAGTTTAATTAATGCCAATAAAAAGAGTAACAAGTTTAAGAAGGATAAACCAACAAAAAACCATACTAACTCTTTCGTTAAAAAACTGCAGGCAACAGAAATAACAAGGTATATAAGTGCGTAAGATTTAAATATTGCTTCCCTATCCTTAAAGTCCGGATTTTTCAAATCCATTCCTTTCCCTTTTACAAAGTAGATAAATGGCAACATGATAGAACCGAAAAAAATCCAAAACGCCATAAGCAGCATTGCCATATTTCCGTGCTTATTTATGAGCGGATGATAAATTATTACGGCATAAAGCGGAATAAACACAGGGTGAGTGAGAAAAGACAACACAAATAAAAACTGCTTCATTATAATTCTTTTCTTAACCTTGCCACTGAAATATTAAGTTGTTCTCTGTATTTGGCAACAGTACGCCTAGCAATCTGATATCCTTTATCTTGTAATATTTTCTTAAGTGCTTCGTCTGTCAAAGGTTTCTTTTTATTTTCCTCATTTACAGCATCCTTTAATATCTTTTTTACTTCTCTATTAGAAACTTCTTCTCCGCTTTTTGTAGAAATTCCCTCAGTAAAGAAGTTTTTAAGCAAGAAAATACCAAAATCCGTCTCTACATATTTACTGCTCGCCACCCTAGATATTGTGGAAATATCCATACCTATTTCATCTGCAATATCTTTTAGAATCATTGGTTTTAAATCAGTTTCATCGCCAGATAAAAAGAACTCTTTTTGCAATTCTACAATCTTGCTCATTGTAGCAAGTAAAGTATTTTGTCTTTGCTTAACAGAATCTATAAACCACTTTGCACTATCTAGCTTTTGCTTTATATACTGCACAGCATCCTTTTGCTCTCTAGTTTTCTTTTTAGAAGCACCGTAGCTTTTTAAGGTTTCATTGTAAGACGGACTAATTTTTAACTCAGGTGCGTTCTTAGAATTTAGGGTAACCTCTAATTCACCATAACTCTCTTTCACAATAAAATCTGGAATAATAAAATCTTTATTAAGAGCTCCCTCAGATCCAGATTGAGCAGGTTTTGGATTTAATTTGCTAATAAAATCAAGTGTTTCTCTTAAATATTCTTCTGATATCCCAAATTTCTTTGCTAATTTTTGATAATGCTTTTTTGAAAAATCTTCCATTGCCTCATCAATTATTTTATACGCTAGCTTGTAGATAGCATTATTAGAAACGTCTTGCTTTCGTTTTATCTGCAATAAAAGACATTCTTTTAGATCTCTTGCTCCAATACCTGGAGGATCCAAGTTATGGATCATTTCTAGTATTTTTTCTAAATCTTCGACAGTAGTTCTAACATTTTGCGTAAAAAGCAAATCATTTTTTATAGCAATTAAGGGTCTTCTTAAGTACCCATCATCATCTAATGTCCCAATAATTTGGTCTGCTAAAACCTCATCTTCCTTGTTTCTAAGCACAGAAGAAACTTGTTCCAACAATCTTTCTCTAAAAGACGTGTAATACACTGCTGGCAGGAACTCCTTTTCTTCATCAGCACCACTATATTCACCACTTAAATGAATTCCTCCATCATCGTCATTCATATAATCAGAAATATCAAACTCTTCTTCTTTGCTATCGTAATCTAAGTCATCTTTTTCTTCAAAATTAGTTTCTGCTTCTTCAGCCTCTTCTTTACCACTTTCTAAAGCAGGATTTTCAAGCAATTCTTCATCTACTCTTTCTTCAAAATTTAAAGTATTCAGTTGCAACAATTTAATAAATTGTATTTGTTGCGGACTTAGCTTTTGGAGAAGCTTTTGACTGAGGTGCTGTTTTATCATATTAGTATAGAAAAGTACTTTATAGCAATTACTTTTGCAGTCCAAATTTACGCAGAAAAACAAGAGCAGCAAAATGCATACCAAGAACTTAAAAGACTATATAGGAAAGGAAGTTACCCTAAAAGGTTGGGTAGCAAACAAACGTGAGAGTAAGACTGTAGTTTTTATAAATCTAAGAGACGGAAGAGGTTTATGCCAATGTATTCTCGGAATAAACGATATAGGTGAAGAAAAATTTAATGTTGCTAAGTCTTTGGGTCTGGAAAGCTCTATTAAAGTTACGGGTAAAGTGGTAGAAGACACCCGCCAAATTGGTGGATTTGAATTACAAGTTAGCGACATTAGCGTATACCAAAACTCGTCTGACTATCCAATTGCTAAAAAAGAACACGGGATAGATTTTCTTTTAGACCACAGACACCTTTGGTTAAGAAGTAACAGACAGTGGGCAATAATGCGGGTTAGAAATAACATTATATACGCTATTCATAAGTTTTTTCAAGGTGAAGGATTTGTACAAATGGATGCTCCAATATTTACTGGAAACGCTGCGGAAGGTACTACGGATTTATTTGAAACAGATTATTTTGGTAAGCCTGCATATCTTACACAATCCGGGCAGCTATATGGTGAAGCTATGGCTATGGCTATGGGGAATATTTACACCTTTGGCCCTACATTCAGAGCAGAAAAGTCAAAAACCAGAAGGCACTTATCTGAGTTTTGGATGATTGAACCCGAAATGGCATTTTGTGACATTTTTGAAAATATGGATACTATTGAGGCCTTTTTAAGGTCTGTTGTTTCTGATGTTTTAAAAAATAGCAAAGACGAATTAGAAGCTTTGGGCAGAGACACCACGAAACTGGAAACCGTAACCAAGGTATTTCCACGTTTATCTTACGATGAAGCAGTTGAAATCTTATCAGGTAAAAAAGATGTTGACGGCCAAAACTCTATAAAAACTTTGGAAGGAGATTTAGAAGCTGTGAAGGCTAGAATATCCGCTTGTAATCAAGAAATTGAAGAACGAGATGCCAGCATAGCAGCAGGTGGAATGAAAAAAGGCCAAATTAATTTTAATAGAAATAAAATTGATGGCTTAAAGCAAGAGTTAAAACAACTTGAAGAAGACGAAAGAAACATACCAAAATGGATTAAATCTGCTTTAGACTTTAATTACGGAAGTGATTTTGGAGGTAGTGACGAAACAGTGTTAACTCGATTATTTGATTTACCAATAATGGTTTATGATTGGCCGCATGAAATTAAAGCATTCTACATGAAACGTAACCCAGAAGATCCAAGATTTGCAAGAGGAGTAGATGTTTTAGCACCTGAAGGGTATGGAGAAATAGTTGGTGGTGGAGAAAGAGAAACTAGCGTTGATTGGCTCACTGAAAAGATTAAAGAGCACAACCTACCAATGGAAGTTTTTGAATGGTATTTAGATCTTAGAAGATATGGCTCTGTGCCACATAGTGGATTTGGATTAGGATTAGAAAGACTAGTGGCTTGGATATGTAAATTAGACCACGTAAGAGAAACCATACCTTTCCCTCGCTATTACGGTAGGTTAGAACCTTAATTCTTTTTTCAAATCATTGTCAGAAAGAACCCTTCTGACATAGTAAAAGACTTCATATTTTTTAATATGGAATGGGTCTTTATTTGTGCCATAAACATTCTTGGTAAACTTTTTTTACTTTGTATTTTCTAATAAAATTAAACAAAAGTATACCCTTCAAAGATAAATTAAGATGCTTTTAATGAAATTTAAGAGATGATAAAAAAATTATTTTTCCCAATTATTTTATTGCTACTTGCTTGGGCATTTTTTATTAATCCTGTTATTAAGGATGTAGCTGCAGGTGTTGCGATTCTTCTATTTGGCATGTTAATGCTTGAAGAGGGCTTTAATGCTTTTGTTGAAGGGCCTTTGCAAATACTTTTGAGAAAAGCAACTGATAAATTGTACAAAAGCCTAGGACTTGGATTTATAGTAACAGCATTATTACAATCTAGTTCTTTAATTAGTGTTATCACCATCTCATTTATAAGTGCTGGCCTTATTGGACTTCAGGCTGGGATAGGGATAATATTTGGTGCAAATTTAGGAACCACTGCTACTGCATGGTTGGTTTCTATTTTTGGCTTAAAAATAAAAGTATCTGCCTTAGCGATGCCAATGCTTGCTTTTGGGATTCTTTTTGTGTTTCAAAAAGCCAAAAGTTTCAAAGGAATTGGTTATGTTCTTGCCGGATTAGGCTTTTTTTTCCTTGGTATCCACTTTATGAAACAAGGCTTTGACATCTACCAAGATAGCATCAACTTGGCAGACTATGCTATGCCTGGCTTCTGGGGACTAATGGTTTACACTTTTATTGGGATTTTAATTACTCTTATTCTGCAATCCAGTAGTGCAGCCATGGCCCTAATTCTTACAGCACTTGCTGCTGGGCAAATCTCTTACGACAATTCATTAGCACTTGCTATTGGTGCAAATATAGGAACTACTATTACCGCAATACTAGGTTCTCTTAGTGCCAACGTAGCAGGAAAGCGTCTCGCCGGTGCACACCTCGTATTTAATTTTGTTACAGGTATAATTGCTCTCGTCTTTATTTCTCAACTGGGACAAATTGTAAACAATGTTGCTAGTTTAACCGGTATTGCATCTGATAATTTCACACTTAAATTATCCATTTTTCATACTCTTTTTAATCTTATTGGAGTAATTGTTATGATACCGTTTATAGATAAACTGGTTAAGTTCTTGCAACGTTTATTCCCCGAAAAAAAGAACGATATTGACACAATTGAGTATCCACGTTACCTAAACGAAAGTGTGTTGGCATACCCTCAAGTAGCTATTAAAGCTCTTTTGGATGAAAGTAAAAGACTGTTTGAAAAAGCAACTTTTGAAATTGTATCCCACGGTCTTAACCTGCATAGATCTGACATAAAAGGCGATGAGAAATTGAAAAAGGTTGTTAAAAAATCAAAAGAAGAAATGGAGGTTGACATTGAGGAAATGTATTACAATAAAGTGAAAATAATTTATGGCAAAATCATTAAATACGCAACCTTAGCACAAGGCAAATTCTCTCTATCAGCTGAAGGCACAGAAGCATTTTCAAGAATAAAATTGGCAAACAGAAACATTGTGGAGACCCTAAAGAACATCCGTGGTTTACGAAAAAATGTAAGTCATTATATGGTTTCCGACAATAAATTCATCCAGAAAGAATATGACCAACTCAGGCATAAAGTATCCAAAGTGTTGCGAGAAATTTATTATACCCAAAAAGACGAAACGCCAGAAGCACATTTAGACAGACTTGAAAAACTCAAGAAAAAAGCGGTTAGAAGCGATGTTTTGGTAGATGGTACACTAGACAAATTAATTAGAGAGAAAAAAATATCAAGCGTAATGGCCACATCTCTTGCGAATGATAGCGAAACCGTTGCCGACATTACTAGAAAATTAATAGAGACTGCCGAGCTCCTTTATATCAATCGAGATACGCTCATAAAACTAACTGAGGAAGAAAAAGTAGAATAAAAGAAACAATAAACACTGAGACACCTAATTTTCTATTAATATTTATTCTTTAATGTAAAATGACATTTCCCTCCAGAAAAATGGCTGTGGATATGATGAGAAAGTGTGGAGTATGTTATTTCAGATGAAAGTCTTTGAGTTTACAATATCCAAATATAAAAGACTTTCTGGTAATCAAAACAGACAGCTTTCCCCAAAAAAAATCTTCAAAAATTACAATCCCTCATAGAATATCCACTTCTAATCAAATAGAAACGAAGGCAGAAAAACAGTTTTAGGTGAAGGCAGAACAGCAGAAGTGTTAGTGCACCACGTAGCAAATGTTTATCCTTTGGGAATAGAACTTGCCCAAGTTTTAGCTTCCGGGACACCATTTACAGTCGCAACAATAGACGCTATCAATAAGATGAATGCAGACCACGCAAACGAATTTGCCGGTGTGAATAAAAAAGATGCGATTGCATTGTTACGAAAAAACAGCAAGACGGCAGCTGCTTTAATTCGCTCCTTCACAGATGCAGACTTAGATAGTTCAGCCACTGTCTCATTAAATGCTAACGCATCATTGACTGCTCAATTCTTTATACAAAATCACGCATTACGTCATAGCTTTCATCATTTCGCTAATATCAAACAACCCATTAAAAAGTAATTTAAATTATGAAAAAAGTATTCGATCCTCAGCATTACAAAACAACTACAAGAGAGCAATGGCAAACAGCCGCAGAAGCTTGGCATAAATGGCACCCCACACTTAAAAATTGGCTAGGACCTGCAACAGATCTTATGCTCAATATGGCAGAATTAAGAGAAGGATAACACGTGTTGGATAAAACCACTTGATATTTAGTAGAATTATATTAATCTAATAATCTAAGCAACGTGCTATACCAATATAAAAGTGCTCAACTATTACTTTTAACTTATGTAAACCTAACTTTATTCGTAAAAAAAACAACGATTCTAGTTCTATACTGATGAAGAGCCTTTGCTAATAAACTCAGCAGATGTAAAATCTAACAATTAGCGAAAAAACCATAGCGTCAATTAAAAATATTGTATAAGTTTGTTCGAAGATGAAAGTCCTTAAAGTTTTATCAATAGCATTATTTTTCTCTCTCATAATCTGGTCTTGCAAAGATGATGATGAAGTTGAACCAACTACTGAGAATAGCGGAAGTGATATTGAGGGATATACCTTAACCTGGTCCGATGAGTTTAATGAAAGCTCAATAAATATGTTAAACTGGGTATATGAAACCGGTGACGGTACCGATTATGGTTTACCCAAAGGGTGGGGAAACGATGAGTCTCAGGTCTACACAGATAACTTTAAAAACTCAGGAATCGAAAAAAATGGTGATCTTTCTTCCTTATTTATTAAGGCTGTAAAAAATGGTGAAGACTACACTTCTGCTAAACTTACAACTAACAGACTTTTTAGTATGCGTTTTGGAAGAATTGATATTAAAACCAAGCTCCCAAAAGGAGCAGGTATATGGTCTGCAATTTGGATGCTGGGAGACAATAAAACAGAAATTGATTGGCCTGGTTGTGGTGAAATTGATATCATGGAATGTATTGGACACGAACCAAGTAAAATTTACCAAACTGTGCATTACACAAATGCGGATAATCAACATGCCGAGAATCAAGGTATTTACAATTTAAATAGTGGAACTTTTAATGATGATTACCACGTAATCAGAGTAGATTGGACACCAGAAAGCTTAACCTACTTTGTTGATAATGTACAAACACATCAAGTAGCTATAGATGCGGATATGAAAGAGTTTTTAAGAAGCTTTTATTTGGTAATGAATGTTGCTGTGGGTGGCAACTGGCCTGGCTCTCCAGATAACTCCACAACCTTTCCGCAAACACTTAATGTAGATTACATACGTGTTTATACTAAAGATGGTTTTGTTGCACCAAGCCCACCTGCTTTAATAATTAAAGAAGAGCAGATTGGTCAACAATTAGATCTAGGTATAGAAAAACATGCAATAAAAGAAGGGTTTGATTACTTTAACAAGGCTAAATTTATAGCTTATGGTGCAGGAGGAGAACCGATAATTTCAACAAATGCTGACGCTGTAGATGGAGATTCTAGCATTTCATTAAACTACCCTGGTGGTGGTTGGGGTGGTGCTTATCTGCAATTAGAAAACCCTAAAGATTGCAGTAGCTTTACGCATGTAGAGTTTTCCATTAAAGCACCCAATGATTTAGCAGATGGGGAATTAAAACTTGAAAGTAAGGCAACTAACAGCACTGTTTTTTTAAAAGATTATACGGGTACAGATGTGGGGCAAGATTTTATGCATTATAAAATTGCACTTTCAGATTTCATAGGTTTAGAATTAACTGATCTGAAGATTCCTTTCGCTCTTTGGAATCCAAAAAATAATACTGATGCCTTTCTTAATGGAGAGGTTTTAGTAGATAATTTACATCTTACTAACTAAACTAGTTAATCTCTCTTTGGAGAATTCATCTTACCCTGGTCAAGAAATTATTGAATAAAAGCATTAATCTAGGTGGTAGAAGATAGTGTTGTTTTTTAGATCTATATTCAGAGTAACTTGGGAAGCAAAAAAGATTACACATACAAACTGTAAACCATCTTATTCTGCACCTAAATTAAGTACTCCTTTCATACTCACAAAAGCTAAATGCATATTCATTTGTATCACTTTTGCTATAGGAAGCACATTGTTTTTGCAGCCATTTTGTTTCATCGTATTCAGGAAAATACGCGTCTGCAGCTAACCCTTCTACATCCACGTGACTAATGTAAAGCTTGTTTGCAACATCTAAACTTTGACGGTATATTTCGGCACCACCCAAAATAAATACTTCATTTTTATTCTCTAGTGCCTCGGCTATTTTTAAAGCTTCATTTAAAGAATGTACCACGAATGCCCCTTTAGGTTGATAATTTTTATTTCTTGTAATTACGATGTTGGTTCTATTAGGCAAAGGTTTACCAATAGACTCAAAAGATTTTCTACCGTGGATTACAACGTGTCCGTTGGTAGTACTCTTAAACAAAATAAGATCATCTCTTATTCTCCATAAAAGTTTATTGTCTTTACCAATTGCATTATCTTTTGCTTTGGCAACTATAATTGAAATAGTGTTCACGGTTGCAAAATAAAAAAGCCCAAGCAAAAGCTCGGGCTTTTAGGTTATAATAATTCTTTTTAATTACCTAAAGTGTACTTAATTCCAAGATTTATGCCCCAAGATCCATAAGAAGCAGGATCCTCATACTTTGCTTCATTTGGTTTAGAATTATCAAAGTCTGGGTGAGCTGGATTCATTTGTGCTTCATTTGGATTATCAGAAAACACCGTTTTTTTCTGCCACATTGAATACCCTGACAACCCGTCTTTACCTCCAACCTCATACTTAGTTATTGTTGTGCTGCTACCTTGAATCTTTAAAGAAGTTAACTCAAATCCTCCAATTAAACTAACATTGTTTGTTAGCCCTAATGATACACCCGCACCTGCCCTAAATCCTAAAGAAAATTCGCTTACAGACTCAAAACCTTCAGTTATATTAGCAGCTGAACTTTTTTCATTAATAAAAACTCGCTCTCCTTCTGTAGTTCCAGATACAGGAACCACAAGTCCTACTTTACCATAAAAACTTAAGCCTTCATTGCCCGTAGAATATAATATAGAAGGTATTAATCTAAGTTGTGTGGATTTTGTTGTAATAATATCTGAATTTTTAGCACTTGGTACATCTACCTGCGAGTTAAATACTTCTATTTCTCCTCCGTTTAAATATTCTCCATTAATTTCTACCGATAAATTATTTGTTAAACCAATGCCTAAACCTATGTTAATTGGCATTCCTCCACCAAGCGAGTAAGTTGAACTGTCTACTTCTCCATTATTAGCAGTATAGCTAGTTAAATTATCTAAAGCCTGCATGTGATAGCCAGTACCAAGGTTAAAATAAATTTGTCCAAAAGCTGTTGAAGCAATAAACATTGCAACTGCAACAAGCATTAATTTTGTTTTTTTCATTGTATAAATATTGATTTTTAGTTCAACTAAAATAGTGAAAAAAACACTAACTATTTGTAGCTATATTTGACCAACCCTAGATTAATGCTAAAAAGAGCCTTTTGCCTATCTATAATTTCAATAATTATAGCCGGTTGTTCCACCCAAAGAATTATTAAACCACTTAAAAAAAATCAACAACAATTTGCTTTTAGTGGAGGTGGACCTTTGTTTCAATTTGCAGGCACGGTTATCCCTATGCCTTTATCTTCGGTTAGTTATGCAAAAGGCTTAACAGACTCAATAACACTCTATACTGGTTTACAATTAACTAATTTAGTTTACAAAAATTTACACTTAGACATTGGTGGTACTTATGGCTTACTTAAACCAAAAGGTTGGACCCCTGGTATAACCTTAAATGCAGGCATCAACGTGCTATCAGATTTTAGAGAATACAATATAAAGGTTTTTCCTCAACTAGATGCAAACGCATATTGGGATTATGGTGCAGATTACTTTATGTACTTTGGAATAACAAATTGGGTTGAATTATCCAAAAACAGGGCTCATTCTGAGATACAAGGGAAACAAATTCTCTCTGGATTACAATTTGGCAACACGTTTTCTAGAAATAGTTGCAAGTATACTTTAGAAAGTAAATGGCTTGCTCCTACTAGAAATTCAAAAGACTTAACCATAAATTATTCCACTTACATCTCAGGAGATCAGCCAAAAGGAGCAGTGGGCATTTACTTTTCAGTAGCTAAACAGTTTTAAAATGAAAAAATTATTTCTACTTATACCTTTTTGTCTTGTGCTTTCTGCCTGTTTAGATTTAGACGAGAATTTATTTAATCCTGATACATCCATAACAGAATATCAGTTTGATGCTTTTGATGGCATTCAAGAAATTGATGTTTCTGACTACCCCATTCCTCAAGATAGCATACTCTTATTTACTTTAAATGTAGGTAACAATGGAGAGAAAATTTATGCTACCTATGTAGGCGATACAAATAAAATAAGCACAGATACTGTAATTTTATATTGTCATGGGAATGCTGGTCATATGGATTATTATTGGCCAAGAACAAAGCTATTGGCTAACATAAATGGGCCTACGCAATATGGGGTACTTACATTTGATTATAGAGGCTACGGACTAAGCTCTGGCAAACCAACAGAAGAAAACATATATGAGGATGCCGATGCGGCATTATCTTGGCTTAAATTGAAAGGTTTAACCAATGAAAGGTTAATGATGTATGGTTTTAGTTTAGGTGCTTCTGCTGTATGCGAGCTAACGTCTAAACCAAGATCGTTAGAACCTAGTAAAATTATGCTGGAAAGCCCTTTTGCTAGTGCAGAAGTTATGATTAACGATGGAAGTGGATTAGCTCTTCCTGGTTCTTTTTTTGTTAACTTGAAAGTAGATAATGCTGAAGAAATAAAGAATGTAAATCAAGACCTTTTTTGGGTCCATGGCAGCGACGATGATTTTCTGAACATTAACACTCACGGTGAAATAGTTTACAAAAACCATGGAGGCAAATATAAAGAAGCACATAGAGTTGAAGGTGCAAACCATAGTGATGTACCTTTTGTTATGGGATACGAAAACTACTTAGCAGCATTAAGGGAATTTACAGCCAGATAACGGGTGAAAAACGACCTTCTAAAAATAAACATTGAAACACCTATTTACAGTATAGGAGAAGGTTCGCGTCTGCTAATAGTGCTGCACGGTTATGGTCAGCTAGCTCAATTTTTTATTCAAAAATTTAAACCTCTGCTTAAGCATAACTATACGGTTATCGCTCCTGAAGGATTACATCGGTTTTATTTAAAAGGAAACAATGGCCGAGTTGGTGCTAGTTGGATGACAAAAGAAAAACGAGAATTGGACATTGAAAACTACATTCAATATCTCAATACATTTTTCACCCGCACTAAGCAAGAAAGAAAATGGAAATCAATTAACGTTTTGGGTTTTAGTCAAGGTGTTGCCACTGCTTTTAGATGGGTTGCAGATGGATTGGTGCTTCCTAATAAACTCCTAATTTGTAGCGGTATGATTCCGCCAGATGTAAATCTAAACCTAAACCAGAAAATATTTTCTACAATAGAAATTACTTACTTTACCGGCAATCAAGACCCCTATAGAACAGAGGATGCTGTAGTTTCATTTCAGAAACTATTAAAAACAATCCCTTTTAATATCAAATTAGTAGAATTTGACGGCGTACACGAAGTTAATATAGATGAAGTAGTTAAAACTCTTTTAGGCTAAGATCTAAGCTTTTAACTGAATGGGTTAATGCTCCAACAGAAATAAAATCTACACCTGTTTCTGCATAGCTCCTAATAGTTTCTCCTGTTATACCACCACTTGCCTCAGTTTCGCATTTATCAGCAACTAAAGCTACTCCTTCAACCATTAACTTAGGCGTAAAATTATCAAACATAATTCTATCAACATTACCTGTGTCTAGTGCTTCTTTTACTTCATCCAGGCTGCGTGTTTCAACTTCAATTTTTAAATCTTTACCGATACTTTTCAGATAATTTACCGTTCTATTAACCGCTTTTGTTATTCCCCCTGCATAATCATTATGATTGTCCTTAAGCATTACCATATCATACAACGCAAATCTATGATTTACACCTCCCCCAACTTTAACGGCATATTTCTCGAATGTACGAAGCCCTGGGGTTGTTTTTCTTGTATCTAATAATTTGGCACTTGTTCCTTTAATTTTATCTACAAGATTTTTTGTAACAGTTGAAACACCGCTCATCCTTTGCATAAAGTTAAGCATCAGTCTTTCAGCTTGCAAAATTGTGTGCACACTACCTTCAACAGTAAATGCAATATCTCCATATTTAACCCAGCTACCTTCCTTTATAAGTTCTGTAAACTTAACATTAGAGTCAATTCTTTGCATTATATGCTTTGCTAAACCAATTCCACATATCACTCCTTCATCTTTAACTAAAAGGCGAGCCTTGCCTTGCACACCTTTATCTATAGATCCTAAACTAGAATGATCCCCGTCTCCTATATCTTCAGCAATGGCTAAATCTATTAGTTTTATTACAAAAGGGTCGCTAAAATTCATAGAGCAAATCTAATTAATTATTCATCTATAAAAATCCAATACTTTTGAAGTAGAATAAAAAGTAACGTGGTACACGTATTATCAAAAGAACAATCGGTTACAAGTGAGTTTTTAAGAGAACTTAGGGATGAAACCATTCAAAAAGACAGAGCTAAATTTAGAAAAAATATTGAACGTATTGGTCAAATAGCAGCTTATGAAATAAGCAAAGACTTAGAATATGTTAAAGAGTTTACTAAAAGTCCACTAGGTATAGCACAAGTAAAAGTTTTAAAAGAACAACCCATAATTGCTACAATTCTTAGAGCAGGTTTACCACTGCAGCAAGGTATTAATAACATGTTTGATCAGGCAGACTTGGCTTACATATCAGCCTATAGAAAACACTCATCACCTTCGGAATTTGAAATTGTGCTTGAATATGTAGCCACACCTAACATTGATAATAGAATTTTGATTATTTGCGACCCAATGTTAGCTACGGGAAGAAGCCTGGTTAAAACCTACCAAGCATTTATGCAAAAGGGGAAACCTTCTAAAGTTTATGTAGTTTCTGTAATTGGAAGCAAGCAAGGTGTAGATTACGTTTTAAGTGAAATCCCAAATGCTGAACTTTGGATAGGTGTTATTGATGATAAGCTAGACAAAAATGGATATATTGTTCCTGGCTTAGGAGATGCAGGAGATTTAAGCTTTGGTGAAAAATTATAGACAAAGAAATAGATGCCTAAAAATATATTTTTCGACCTTGATCATACCATATGGGATTTTGAGGCGAATGCCAATGAAACCCTCCGAGAGCTATATAACTTATACAAGCTAAGTAGGTATGCGGAGCATTCTGAAGATGATTTTGTAAACATTTACAAAATAAAAAATGATGCCCTTTGGGATTTATATAGGGAACATAAGATTGAAAAATCCTTGCTTAGAACCAAAAGATTTACGGACACCTTTGAAGAAATGGGGGTGCCCTCAAACGAAATTCCAACTGACATCTGGGATAAGTATCTTGACATTTGCCCAACCAAAACTCGGTTAATGCCAGGAGCAATTGAAACATTGGATTATCTGGCTGGCAAATACACCATACACTTAATAACCAATGGATTTGCAGAAACTCAAAGACGTAAATTGAAGCACTCTAACTTAGAACAGTATTTTAACTCTCTCACCATTTCTGAAGAAGTTGGAGTACAAAAGCCTCACCCTTTGATTTTTAAAACAGCATTAGAAAATGCTGGAAGTAAAATGAAAACCAGCACCTATGTAGGAGATAATATAAATGCAGATATAAAAGGAGGATTAAACTCAGGGTGGAGGGTGTTTTGGTTAAACCCAGATGGTACAAAACCAAAAATGAGCTTGGAATTATTTGATTATGTAAACGAAATAGATTCGCTTGTAAAACTTAAAACACTACTTTAGATTAGTTAAAATATTAATTAAACCAATTAGAAATTACTTTTGCAACTTGAGCAATTTGGACCACATACCTGACCACTTATTTGAGGAAGAACACTACCTGGGTAAACCTGCAGAAATTGATCAAAAAATAATAACACGTAGAATAGAAATTTTACGAAATGTAAGCGGCTTCTGCAACTCGGATTTAACATGTGTTGAGATTGGCTGTGGCAATGGAGCAAGCACATTAAGATTAAACAATGATTTTAAATCTATAAAAGCTTTAGAGTATTTTGCAGGACATAGAACAACCTTTGAAAATCTGAAGAAGAAATGGAATGCTGATAATTGCACTTTTGAAAAATGGAATATAGAAGAAAAACCGTATTCTTTAAAATTTGATCGCCTAATAAGTTTTGAGGTAATTGAACACTTGGAGAAAGAAGAGAGTGTCACCAACTATGCCAAATGCTTAAAACCTGGAGGATTAGGCATTATAAGTGTTCCTAACAAATGGTGGATATTTGAGCAACATGGAGCAAGCTTACCTTTACTTCCTTGGAACAGAGTTCCATTCTTTAGCTGGCTGCCAAGACCTTTACACGAAAAATGGGCCAATGCTAGAATTTATACCAAAAAGAGAATAAAAAAATTACTTAAAGAAAGTGGTTTTGAAGTTATTGATATGAAATATATTACTGCACCTATGGACGTACTTCCAGAAGGAGCTTTAAAGCGATTTGTTACTTCAACTTTATTTAAGAATAAGACAACAAAAAACCCTTTTTTAAGTACCAGTATTTTTGTGGTTGTACAAAAAAATTAGTCGTTCATCATCACCCAAAGTTTATCTTTAAGTTCTGTTATATTTTTATTTGATACGGAAGAAATAAAAATGTGGTCGCAATCAACATCCAGCTCCTGCTCAATTGCATCTTGTAGTTCGTCATCTAACATATCTGACTTCGTGATAGCTAAAAACCGATCTTTATAAAGCAGCTCTTTATTAAACTTCTCTAGTTCGCTTAATAGTATCTTGTACTCTTTATTAATGTCATCACTATCTGCTGGTATCATAAATAATAATGCCGCATTTCTTTCAATATGTCTTAAGAAACGATGTCCTAGACCTTTTCCTTGGCTAGCTCCTTCTATAATTCCAGGAATATCTGCCATTACAAAAGACTTGTATTCTCTATATTTTACAATTCCTAAATTAGGTGTTAGAGTGGTAAAAGGATAATTGGCGATCTCTGGTTTTGCTGCAGAAACCGATGCAAGCAACGTAGATTTACCCGCATTGGGAAACCCAACTAACCCAACATCTGCAAGCACCTTTAATTCCAAAATCTTCCATTCTTCTTTACCAGGTTCACCTGGTTGAGCATACTTTGGAGCTTGATTGGTTGGGCTTTTAAAGTGGCTATTCCCTAATCCTCCTCTACCCCCTTTCACTAATTCAAATTGTTGTCCATCTTCAGTAATTTCTCCAATTATTTCCATCGTTTCCGGATCTCTAGCAACTGTACCTAAAGGTACTTCTACAATTTGGTTTCTTCCAGATTTACCCGTTTTATGCTTTTTGCCTCCATTGGCACCATTATCGCAAAAAACATGGCGTTTATATTTTAAATGTAATAAGGTCCATAGTTGTACATTACCTCGTATTACTACTGAACCTCCTTTCCCACCGTCTCCTCCATCAGGACCGCCTTTAGCATTTAGATTATCTCTAAAGAAACTATGGCTTCCTGCTCCTCCTCTACCGCTTCGGCAGCAGATTTTAACATAGTCTATGAAATTTGGATTTGACACTTGTGAAAATATAAATTAGATAAAGAATAGCTGTTTAAACTAATTCTCTGTGCTATCTTTTTTAGATTCAATAGCTTGGCACAAACGCTCAAATATATCCTCAATGCTACCGGTCCCATGAACACCTAAATATTTCTCTTGATCAGAGTAAAACATTGCTAAAGGTGCTGTTTCTTCTTGATATACTCTAAACCTATTTTTAATTGTATTCACATCTTGGTCGTCCACTCGTCCACTCGTTTTTCCTCTCTCCAATAGTCTTTTAACCAATTCATCTTCAGACACCTCTAAAGCAACCATCATAGTTACTTCTTTATCCATCTCACTTAAAGTTTTATCTAAGGCTGCTCCTTGAGCAAGAGTTCTAGGGTAACCATCAAAAATAAAGCCGTGTTCATTATCATTTCGAACAAGAAAGTCCTTTACCATATTATTAGTAACCTCATCTGGTACTAATTCACCTTTATCTATAAAGCTTTTAGCTAACAAGCCTAAATCCGTTTCATTTTTAATGTTATATCTAAACACATCTCCAGTTGACAAGTGAGTTAAGTTGAATTTGTCAACAATCATCTCACTTTGAGTTCCCTTACCTGCTCCTGGAGGGCCAAATAGTACAATATTTAACATATTTTTTTAATAATAAAGTGCAAAGATAATATTCCAAACGCTGTTCTTTAGGATATTCTTTAACAATCTAATCAAATGGTTTTAAACCTATTCTCATCAACTGTTTGTTTGCAAATACATTTAATTCCGGAGCTAATTTCAATTTGTAGCTTATTGTAAGAAACAAAATACCTACTAAACTAGAAAAGAGTAAGACATTGACTAGATGGCTGTTAGTTTTAGGAATTAAACTACACGACAGAACTAAGACAACGCCTAAGACAACAATTATTAATGACTTAAAGGTAAAAGGTTGGATACGATATTTTAACCATAAATATCCAAATTTTAAAACATTGAAAACAACTATTGAAACAATGGTTGCTATGGCACTTCCTTCAATCCCAAGTTTAGGAATCAATAAGAAATTTAAACCCACATTTAAAATTACTGATATACTTAGAAAAACAAGCAATATTTTATACTTATTTGACATTGAGATTAGCTGGTTATTAAGTCCTGAAGCCATATCAATAATTTTAGCAACGCACAAAATCAAAATTACATATTTAGCAAATTTATACTCATCTCCTTTGGGCATTAAACTAAAAATATCATCTAAAACTACCCAAAGACTAGAAAATAGACAAATTGAGATAACCATCATTGTGGATGATGTTTTTTTATAAATATTATTAATATCCGCAAGATTATTCTCCTTCCACTTGTGTGATATAATTGGCAGAGTAATGGATGCAATTATACCATACGGGATTGCAATTGCATTTGCAATAAAGAGACTCCAAGCGTATAAACCGTTTTGATAAACACCTTTCATTGCAGTAATCATTAAGATATCTACCTGATTCATTAAGGTAGCCCCTATCCCACTCAGGACACTAAAAAATGCAAAAACAAGGATTGATTTAGTGTCGATTTTAGAACTACTAAAATTTGGTTTTCTAAATTTAAATGGATCTTGTTTGTAGGCATACAGTAAGTAAACAATCAATAATACCAAATGGTATATCAATAAAGCAAGAATAAGTGCTGAAAAGCCAATGACATTATAGTAATAAGCAACAACAAGCAGAGGTAAAACAAATTTAATAAGTTGCGAGAAGAAAGCAGGGATTGCAACCCTACCTTTATTCGCAGCAAAGTTTTTAGACAAACCAACAAAAGGCAATATTGCACTAACCCCTATTAGCACATAAATAGATAGAATAGATACTCCAGTAGAATCAGAATAATACGATGTTAAAATTCCACTAAAGAGATAAGCTAGAAATAAAAAGAAAATTACATTTAATGAAACTGCTCCAAGAACTAAACTATAAAATCTTTCTTTCTCTGTTCTGGCTGTGCTATAGATAGGGAGAAACTTAATTAAAACGGTTCCAAAACCTAACATTAAAAATGGTGTAAAAAAAGTAGCTGTTTGGAGAACAAATTGCACTTCGCCATATTGCTCCACAGAAATCATATATGGATAAATTAGCAAATTGTTAATTACACCCATAACAACTCCAAAATATGTAGTAATGGCTGCTTTAAAACTTTGACGTGCTACAATTCCCATTTAAGAGAACAAATAAACTCGGTATAAAACCAATATTACCAACCATCATCGACCAACTGTAAATTATAATTGACTCTAAGAGTTTAGCTTAACATTAATAAACATTTCTATATTATTTTTGACATCATATAAATAAAGATGCATAATCTCCCAGATTTAAACAATAAATCAGTCTTAATTACAGGCGGAACAGGTTCTTTTGGAAAAGAATTTGTCAAAACACTATTGAGTAATTACCCGAACCTAAAAAGATTGGTAATTTACTCAAGAGATGAGTTAAAACAGTACGAAATGTCCTTAATTTTTTCTCCCCAAGAATATAGATGTTTACGATACTTTATCGGTAATGTGAGGGATAAAGAACGTTTAGTTAGAGCTTGCAAAGGAATTGACGTTGTTATACATGCTGCAGCCTTAAAACAGGTACCGGCTGCTGAATACAACCCCGATGAGTTTGTTAAAACCAACATAGGTGGTGCTCAAAACGTAATACATGCTGCTCTTGAAACAGAGGTGACAGATGTTGTTGCTTTGTCTACAGACAAAGCTGCTGCCCCAATAAACTTATACGGAGCTACTAAGTTGTGTTCTGACAAATTATTTATTTCTGCTAACAATATAAAAGGCGATAAGAATATTAAATTTTCTGTGGTAAGATATGGTAATGTAATGGGTTCTAGAGGCTCTGTTATACCATTCTTCATTAATAAGCGAAGCACTGGTTTATTGCCTATTACTGATGTAGATATGACTCGTTTTAATATCTCTTTGAAAGAGGGAGTAGACATGGTACTTTTTGCAATTGGCAATGCTTGGGGAGGAGAAATTTTTGTTCCAAAAATTCCATCGTATAAGATTACTGATGTTGCTACAGCCATTGGCCCAGATTGCAAACAAGAAGTAGTAGGCATTAGGCCCGGTGAAAAGATTCACGAAGAAATGATCACTTCTTCTGATTCATTTACAACATACGATTTGGGGACTTATTACTGTATTTTACCTCAAGATACAAGCTTTAGTTTAAAAGTTTATATATCAAAAAACAATGCGGAGAAAGTTCCTCAAGGATTTACTTACAATTCTGGCCAAAATGAAGATTGGATTAACCCAAAGGAGATTAGAACTTTAATCACAGAACACGTTGACCCCAACTTCGAAATATGAAAATCCCATATGGAAGACAACACATAACTCAGGATGACATTGAAGCAGTAACTTCTACCTTACAAGCAGATTTCTTAACTCAAGGTCCAAAAATTAATGAATTTGAACAAGCCTTTGCTAATTATGTAGGATCTAAATATGCCGTTGCTGTATCTAACGCAACTGCAGCCTTGCACCTCTCTGTTCTTGCATTGGGATTAAAACCTGGCGAAAGAGTTATTACTACCCCTATAACATTTGCTGCCTCAGCTAATTGTATTAGATATGCAGGTGCTGAAGTTTGGTTTGCGGATATAGACCCAAACACCTACTTACTCGATCTTAACTCAGTAAAATCCCTATTAGAAAGCAAACCTAAAGGCTTCTTCAAAGGAATTATTCCTGTTGATTTTGCGGGATTACCAATTAATCTTGAAGCTTTTAGAGAACTGGCAAATGAGTATAATTTATGGATTATTGAAGATGCCTGTCACGCACCTGGAGGGTTTTTTATTGATTCCAAAAACAATCAACAGAAATGTGGCAACGGCACTTATGCAAATATTGGTGTTTTTTCTTTTCATCCTGTAAAGCATATTGCCTGTGGCGAAGGTGGCATGGTTACTACCAACTCCAAAGAAATTTGGGAACAAGTAATTCTACTTAGGTCTCACGGAATAACAAAAAACAAAATGGAGGAGAATCACGGAGGCTGGTATTATGAAATGCAAGAACTTGGTTTTAATTATCGTTTAACAGATATTCAAGCAGCATTGGGTATTTCTCAACTTCATAAAAACAACCAAGGTTTAATAAAACGCAACCAGATAGCGGATAAGTATAAAGCTGTATTTGCCAACAAAATTAAACACCAAGCATTACCTCAAAATTGCTACAATGCTCATCATTTATTTGTAATTGAAGTAACCAATAGAAAAGAGTTATATGACAAGCTGCGTGATAAGGGAATATTCGCACAAATACATTACATACCTCTCCACAAACTTCCTTATTACCAAAAAATTGGATATGGAAGTGCAGACCTATCATATTCAGAAGAATATTACAATGGCTGCGTTAGCCTCCCAATGTTTCCAACCTTAACAGATGAGGAACAGGAATATATAATAGAAATGGTTCTACAATATGCAAACTAAAAGAATTTGCATTATTCCAGCTAGAGGTGGTAGCAAAAGAATACCACGAAAAAACATAAAGAATTTTTGTGGTAAGCCCATTATTGCTTACAGCATAGAAACAGCACTGAAAAGTAAACTTTTTGACACAGTAATGGTAAGTACAGATGATGAAGAAATTATCCAACTAGCATTAAACCTTGGGGCTGAAGTGCCATTTATCAGATCATCTAAAAACTCAGATGATTATGCTACAACTGTTGACGTAATTGAAGAAGTTCTTGGTCTATATAAGTATCAAAAAGGAATAGAGTTTAATGAAGGGTGTTGTTTATACCCTTGTGCTCCACTGATTGAGCTAAATAAATTTAAAGAACTCCAAGCAAAGCTTGAAGCAGAAAAACTGGACTCAGTTTTTCCAATTTGTGAGTACCCTACTCCAATTAAAAGAGCACTTAAAAAAAATGATGACAATTCCATAGGGTTATACTTTAAAAAAAACGAATTTCAAAGAAGTCAAGACACGGAAAAAGCTTATTTTGATGCTGGACAATATTATTGGTTTAACGTGAACTCGCTTCTAAAACAAAAGAGTCTATATATGTTAAAAACTAATGGCATTGAAATATCTACAATGCGAACTCAAGATATAGACAATGAAGCGGATTGGACTTTAGCTGAGATGAAATTTAAATCATTTACAAATAAATAATTTTAGTGCTCGATTTCCCTAAAACATACAAAATCCTTCATAAATCTCTTTTTCAAACTGAAAGTCATAAACTAGTACCTATTAGGTTAGAAGATAGACTTAAAATAAGGAATTGGAGAAATGAACAGATGTATCATTTAAGACAATCCGATGAACTTACCGAAAAACAACAAGACACATACTTTAACACTAACGTAAGAGCCTTGTTTAGTGAAGATTTTCCACCTCAAATCCTTTTTTCTTTGTTACAGAATGAAGAGTTAATTGCATATGGAGGATTGGTACATATTGATTGGGCTGCAAACAAGGCAGAGATATCTTTTATTATGGATACTCGATTGGAAAAGAATCAATTTAGCAATCTTTGGTCAACATTTTTATTACTTCTAGAACAGGTAGCTTTCGTAGAACTTGGATTGAGCAAAATATTCACTTATGCATATGACCTAAGACCTCAATTGTACCCAATGCTCGAGCAAAATGGCTTTGTTTTAGAAAAAAGAATAAAAAATGCTCTGAAAACAGAAACAGGACAAAGAGATGTCTTAATTCACAGTAAAACCAACCCCATATCTATTAGAGAAGCAACATATGAAGATGCTTCATTACTATTTAATTGGTCTAACGAAAAGGAAGTAAGGAATCAATCATTCCATTCAAAAAAAATAGATTTCGATACGCACGTCAATTGGATGGGTGAAAAGATTAAAGACAAAAACAGCAAAATCTATATTGCCCTACAAGAGCAAACCCCTATAGGCGTAGTTCGTTTTGAGGACTCCACAGACTATACAACCATTGGCACTTCGGTATCAAAAGACCATAGAGGTTTGGGGTTAGGGACTAAGATTTTGAAATTAGGTTGCTCATTGCATGAACAAAAATCTAAAAAGCCCATTTATGCTTATATAAAAAACTCCAATCTTGCTTCAATAAAATCATTTTTAAAAGCACATTTTGTTTTTAAGAAAGAACTAATAATTAAGGGCTTAAGTAGTAAACTTTATATTCGAAAAAAATGACAGAATACAATGAAGAGTGTTATATAATTGCTGAGCTTTCTGCCAATCATGGTAACAGCTTAGATACGGTATTCAAAACTATTGATGCGGCAAAAAGAGCTGGTGCAAACGCTATTAAACTGCAAACCTATACCGCAGATACAATTACCCTTAATGGTACTCAAGAGCATTTCAAAATAAAACAAGGCACCCATTGGGATGGTATAAATTTGTATGACCTATATCAATCTGCTGCACTTCCGTGGGAATGGCATGCACTAATATTTGATTACGCAAAAAAAGTGGGCATTGATTGCTTCTCCTCTCCTTTTGATGCTACAGCAGTAGAATTGCTAGAAAGCTTGAACACTCCAGCCTATAAGATAGCTTCATTTGAAATTACCGATATTCCGCTTATCTCTTTGGTGGCATCAAAAAACAAACCAATAATTATATCAACAGGGATAGCCAATTTAGAAGATATTGAACTAGCTATTGAAACCTGTATTAATGAAGGGAATAAGGATATATCACTTTTAAAATGCACATCAGAATATCCTGCATCTCCCAAAAATGCTAATCTCTTAACTATTCCAGATATGCAAAAAAGGTTTGAGGTTAGAGTTGGACTGTCCGATCATACAATGGGAATTGAGGGACCTATAGTTGCAGTAAGTTTAGGTGCAACAATTATTGAAAAACACTTTATTTTAAATAAAACTATTGGAGGCCCAGATGCTCATTTTTCTTTGGATGAAAATGAATTTACAAGTATGGTTAAGGGGGTAAGATTAGCAGAAAAGTTGATGGGTAAGGTAGACTACTCCCTCGGTGAATCAAAAAAGAATAGCAGATTTTTTTCAAGATCTCTTTTTATTGCACAAGACATAAAAAAGGGTGAAAAGCTAAACTCTCAAAATCTAAGATCCATTCGCCCAGGAATTGGGTTACACCCAAAATATTACAATAATGTGCTTGGCAAAAGGGTTACTCAAGACTTACCTTTGGGAACACCTTTGACCTTGCAACATTTAGAATGATTGGCATTATAAATTATGGTATGGGTAACTTAAAATCAGTTACCAATGCTCTATCACATATAAATATTGACTTCTTCATTGTCAATTCAGCAAAAGAATTCAACAAAGCAGACAAACTCATTTTACCTGGTGTGGGTGCATTTGGCAAAGCGATGTTAAATATTAAAGAATTGGGCTTTGATGAGTCAATAAAAGAGTCAACTTTAATTCAAAAAAAACCACTCTTAGGTATTTGTTTAGGTATGCAATTACTTTTAACCAAAAGTAGTGAGTTTGGGGATCATATGGGATTAGACCTAATAGATGGAGAAGTTATAGATTTTAAGGATAGAATTAAAAATTTACCCGTACCACATGTTGGATGGAATAACGTAAAAAAAGTAAACAGCTCCTTAATTTCTGACCAATATGACAATAAAGACTACTACTTTGTGCATACTTACCACTGTAAGATTAACAATAAAGAAAGTGTTTCCGGAATTACCAATTATGATTTTGATTTTCATTCAATGTTAGAACTGGAAAACATTTTTGGTTGTCAGTTTCATCCAGAAAAGAGTCAAGAAGCTGGTCTCGCCATTTTTAAAAATTTTAGCAACTTATAGGATAGAGACATATGTTAAAGAAACGATTGTTACCTGTACTATATATTAAAAATGGCTTGATTGTTAGAAGTGAGAATTTTAATTATCATCAAAACATTGGTAACGTTATAAATCAAGCATCAAGGTATAATAATTGGGATGCAGATGGACTTATTTACATTGATATAAGCAAATCAAAAGACTATGATTTAAGAAGAGACGATCATAAAATAAAATCTGTAAACAACATCGAGTCAATTATTCAAAATATTTCAGAAGTATGCTTTATGCCTTTAACCTTTGGGGGAGGAATAAGAACTATAGAAGATATAGATGTTCGTATAAGAAATGGTGCTGATAAAATCACTATTAACTCGGTTGCACACGAAAACCCAAGCTTTATAAGTGAAGCTGCGTCAAAATACGGAAGCCAATGTATTGTAGTTTCAGTTGATTATAGAATTATTGATAGTAAACCAACCGTTTTCTCTAATTGGGGTGCTAAAAATACCGAAAAAGATGCAAGAGACTGGTGTAAAGAGTTAGAAAACTTAGGAGCAGGAGAAATCTTTTTGAACAGCATAGACAGAGATGGAAATGGCAATGGATATGACATAGAAACAATTAACCAAGTTAATGAGGTTCTAAACATTCCGCTTATTGCGTGTGGTGGAGCCGGAAATGAATATGACTTTGTGGATTTAGCAGAAGAAACAGATGTTTCTGCATTTGCAGCTGGTAATTGGTTCCATTTTGTAGAAAATAGCTATCTACGTGCAAAAAAAGCTTTAAGAAAAAATAATATTGCAGTAAGATAATGGATACATTGCAAAAAACACTAAAAGTTCAGTACTGCTCCAAATGTGCATACCCTGCAAGTTCAGCAGCTCCACTAGCATTTGATGAAAATGGTGTATGTTCCGGTTGTAAAACTGCTTCTCAAGCAGTAGATATAGATTGGGATAGGAGAGAAAAACTTTTCAGAAGACTTATAAATGATTATAAATCTGAAGACGGAAATTACGACTGCATTATTCCAGTAAGTGGTGGAAAAGATAGTTACTGGCAAATACACTTAATAAAAAGTTATGGTCTTAATCCATTACTAGTTACGTATCACGGAAACAATTACTCTGAAACAGGAATGAAAAATCTGCTCAACATGAGAGAAGTATTTGATTGTGACCATGTATTTTTCACTCCGAGCATTCGTGTAATCAAAGCAATGAATAGGCTTGGGCAGATTATTATGGGGGATATGAACTGGCACGCTCATGCAGGTATTTTTACTTACCCGATTAGAACAGCAGTTGAGAAAAAGGTGCCTTTAATGGTGTGGGGAGAACACGGCTTTATGGATCTAGGTGGCATGCATTCTTATAATGATATGGTAGAATTCACCTATCGTTACAGACACGAGCATTGCTTAAGAGGATTTGAATGGAATGATTTCTTGGAAGCAGCTAAAGAGCATAATGAAGAATTAACCGAGCAAGACTTGCTTATGTGGAAATATCCAACTGATGAGCAAATTGAAGAAGTTGGAGTAAGAGGTATTTACATTAGCAATTTCTTTAAATGGGATGCAAACATGCATGGACCTTTGATGGTTGAAAAATATGGATTTTTAGAAGCTGAGGAGCCATTTGAACGTACATATAGAACAATGTCCAATCTAGATGATATCCATGAAAATGGAATACACGATTATATGAAATTTGTAAAATTTGGGTATGGCAGGGCTACTGATCACGTTTGCAAAGATATTAGAGCCGGTAAAATGACCAGAGATGAGGGAATTGAAATATTAAGAAAAATGGACCCCATTAAGTCTAAAGATTTATACCGTTGGCTAGAATATGTTGGATGGACAGAAACACAATTCGATCAAATTGCAGACACTTTTAGAGACCCAAGAATCTGGTGGATTGAAAATGGTGAATGGTGGAAAAATAACATTTGGGGAGAACCGTCATCTTATGGAAAAGTACATTTATCAAAAGACCTTTGGGCAAAATATCAACAATAAAAATGCTCAACAAAACAAGTTTTCAAGAATTATCTAAAAAAAATAAACGTCAGTACGTATTATTTGGATCTGGCAATATTGCCAAAAAAACTGCGGCTAAAGTTGGTGCCAACAAGGTGTCTTTTATTGTTGATAATTCTACAAATTTACAAGGTTCAGAATTTGAAGGACTTCAAGTAAAAAGTCCTAATGTTTTAACCAAAAACCACTTTATCTTAATCTGTTCTACTGCAATTTCTGATATTTCAGTCCAACTTAATGAGCTTGGTTTAGTAGACAATATAGACTTTGCAATTTCTCCTATATTAAATGACTTATTAGCGATAAGTGAACTAGAAAACAAGGAAACTTCTTTCTTTTTTACAAGTGGAACAACACCTTCAGAAGAATATGGAGGAGGTTTGTATCAATGCATTGTTAACGCTTCTAAAGTAGAACTTACTAAAGTGTATTCGGGTGCTTGTTATGGTGCCATTAGATATAAAGATTCAATACTCTTTGTTGACACAGACAATGGATTGTTGAAGTACTCAAATAATAAAGTTAACAAGCTAACAGATTTACCCTTAAAATCTAGAGCACATGGAATTTCGTACAATGAGGAGAATGATTGTATATATATAACATGCTCATATTTAGATGCAGTAATTGAACTAAATTCTGAATATAAGATCACCAGGCAATTCAACCTATCTAACAAGCTAGCTAAAAGTGGTTCACCTCAACATCATTGTAATGACAATTTAGCCATAGGAAATAGTTTATTTGTATCCATGTTTAGCAGTACAGGCAATTGGAAACAAGATGTTTTTGACGGCTGTATTGCTGAATTTGAAATTGATTCAGGTAAGAGGTTAAATGATATTAAAACTGGGTTGTACATGCCTCATAATGTGAAAATATATGATAACTCTATACATATTTTAGATTCACTGCCAGGCAACTTACTTTACAGCAACCTGAGTATTCAAGGTACATTTCCGGCATTTACAAGAGGGCTAGACTACAAGGATGGCCTGTACTACATTGGTCAAAGTAAGAACCGAAATTACAGCAGAGTAATGGGTCTATCTAACAATGTTTCTATAGACTGTGGGACTGTTTTATTTGACCCTATTATTAAAGCATCTAGGTTTATACAATTCCCTCATGCAATTGGAGAAATACACTCTATTGTTATTGATGATTAATTGTTAAGCATGAAGGTCTTTCTTTTATAAGTGACAATAACAAATACAAACTCCTTAAGCTATTTTTAATTTGATAAGGTACTTTCGTAATCTTATTAAGACTTAATGAAGTATGTATTCTTTTCCAACCAAGGATTAGGACCTAAACACTTAGGTATTGAATTAGAAGTTATTAACGACTTAAAAGCAGATAAAAACAATGAGGTTTATTCTGTTTCGTGCAATTCTGTTCTTAAGGGTTGTTTTTTTAATCCAACTAAAAATATTTTCGGATGTGCTTTGTGCCAAGAAAGAACGAAAAACTGCCATAAACTTGTTAACATTGACAAATCATTTAAGCTTACAAAGTTCAAATTTAATTATCAACCACCTCAAATAAACTCGCTAAAGGACTTATTAAAAGTTGAATATGATAATGTCAAGATTGGTCTAGGAGTGGCATCTTCTCTCATTTCCATTACAAGAGATTTTGAAATATCTACAGCAAAGTTCGGTGACTTAATTAAGGAATTGTGCCATGTAGCTATTCAGTCCTTAGAAAATTTTAAAGAGATTATTGCCAAACACAATCCAGATGGCATATACCTATTTAATGGAAGGTTTGCCGAAACAAATGGAGTTATAGAATTGTGTAAAGAACTTAATATAGATTACTACACAATTGAAGTTGCTTCACCAGGGAGATACTATGTTTTCAAAAACAGTTTACCACACTCCATTAAAACTAAAAAAGGGATAATGAATGCAATGTGGAAAGATGAGACGTTAGATTTTAAGAAAAATATTGCAATTGACTTTTATGAGGCTAAGGTTAAGGGTAATGTAAAAGGACGTAAAAATTTTATAAACTCACAACAAAAAGAGCTGCTACCAAAAGACTTTGATGACTCAAAATACAACATTGTTTTTTTTAATTCTTCTGAGGATGAAATGAAGGTAATTGATGAATGGCAACACAATTATTACGATTCTCAAAATGATGCTATTCTAAAAATTGTAAATAGCAATTTAAAAGACTCAGGTGTTCACTTTTATTTGAGAGTGCACCCAAACTTGAGCCAAGTTAAAAATAAGCAAGTTGAAGAATTAGAAAATCTTCGTTCTTACAATAACATTACAATTATAGATGCTGACAGCAAAGTAGATACTTATGGCATTATGCGAGCTTGTGACATGACAATAACATTTGGCTCTACAATGGGTATTGAAGCTACATATTGGGGGAAACCTTCTCTTTTTATCGGCAGAACTTTTTACGAAGACACAAATGCAGTTTATAAGGTTAAAAGTTTTGAAGAAATAGATCAACATATTGCACAAAGACTATCAAATCCTAAGCCTAAAGAGTCTACTTATAAATACGCCTACTATTTTTCTAAATATGGTACACCATTTAAGCACTTTGAATATGTAGACAAGAATGATGCAATGTTTAAAGGCATTCGCTTTAAGTCACTATATCCAAGTACTATCTTTACACTTTTAAAATACTTTAAACATATACCAACTTGGCTTAAACTCCATAAAACTATTTTGGGTAAAGGATTAAAGGTTAAACACGTTTTAAAACTGTATAATCAGATACCAAAGTGAAAAAGGTTTTAATAATTTCTTACTATTGGCCCCCTTGCGGAGGAATAGGTGTTTTACGAAACTTAAAATTTGTTAAATATTTACGAGACTTTGGATGGGAACCCATTTTATTTATACCTAAAGAAGCTCAATATCCATACTTAGATCAAAATAATTTAAAAGATATTCCTTCTGATTTAACAGTTATAAAACAAAAAATAATAGAGCCTTATAGTTTGTTTAAATTCTTTACAGGTAAGAAAAAAAGCACTCCTCTTAATAATCCGGTGGCTGTAAGATCAGACAAGCTAAAGCTCTCAGATAAATTGGGCATATGGTTAAGAGGTAACTTCTTTATCCCAGATGCTCGTATGCTTTGGATAAAACCTTCAGTTAAATCCTTATCTAAATATCTTGAAAACAACAATGTAGATGCAATTTTTACAGATGGACCTCCACATACAAATACAAGGATTGGCAGTTTAATTGCAGAAAAGACACAAATACCTTGGCTTGCAGATTTTCAAGACCCTTGGACGCAGGTGGATTATTTACAACGATTTAATTTAACCAAATGGGCTTGGAAAAAACATTCGAAAATGGAACAAAAAGCATTTGCTCAAGCCAATAAGATAACTACAGCAAGTCCAAGAAGTGCTCTTCAACTTGAAGAAATAGGAGCTAAAAATGTTTCTTCCATTTACTACGGCTATGATGAGGATGACTTTAGTAACATTAAACAAAGAAAAAATACCAAATTCAACATTACACATGCTGGATTATTAGGAATAGATAGAAAACCAGATGGGCTGTTTGAAGCACTGAATATGCTGAAAGCAAAATATCCGTACTTTAAAGATCAACTGGAAATAACATTAGCAGGCCAAGCTGATTATGAAGTTCTTTCAGCATTTAAAGAAAATGGTTTAGAGGCCAACTTAAACCAATTGGGAACAATTTCGAGGAAAGATGTTCTCCAGCTTTTAACAGATTCTTGGGTTTTACTATTGTGCATTAATAAAGCACATAATGCAGATGGAAGAATTCCCGCTAAGATATTTGAATATGTTAGAACGGGTAATCCAGTATTAGCTCTTGGTCCAATCACTTCGGACATCTCAGATATTCTAATAAACATTGACGCGACGCCCACTATTGAATATGGAAAAACAAATGAAATATTCCATTTCTTAGAAGCTGAGTATAAAAAGTATCTAAACGTTGTTAATAACACCAGGATACATCCTAAGGTAGAAGAGTATTCTTCAGAAAATACTACGAAACAATTGGCTACGTTTTTGAATAGTATTACAAATACATAGAATCAAATAAGCGAAAAAATAAACTGTAAATTCGTTGTAGATATTGTCTAAATCACTAAAAAAATAAATGCTAAACAATTTCAAAAAAATACTAATTCTAGCACCGCATACCGATGATGGTGAATTTGGTTGTGGGGCGAGTATTAATAAATGGATTAGCGAAGGAAGAGAAGTGTACTATGCTACCTTTTCTGCTTGTAAACAATCCGTATTACCTCAATTTCCAGAGGATGTTCTCATTACAGAAGTAAAAGCTGCAACCAAAACACTGGGCATTAAAAGTGAGAACTTGCTTCTTTTTGACTATGAGGTTAGGACTTTTAATTATCATCGTCAAGCTATTCTTGACGACCTTATAAAACTTCGGTCTGAAATTAATCCAGATTTAGTTTTAATGCCGTCTATAAACGACATACATCAAGACCATAAAACCATAATGGAAGAAGGGTTAAGGGCATTTAAATTTACAAGTATTTTGTGTTACGAAATGCCGTGGAATAATCTTAATTTCAACACCACATGTTTTAGCATTTTATCTCAAGAAAACTTAGATAAAAAAATTGAAGCTCTAAAACAATATCAGTCTCAAGCTCATCGCCCATATTCTAATCCCGAGTTTATAAAGGGATTGGCTTTAGCACGTGGAGTACAAATAAGTGACAAATATGCCGAGGTATTTGAAGTTTTAAGATGGAAAATATGAGCACTAATGTTCTTGTTACTGGTGCAGGAGCCCCTGGAGCTCCAGGCATCATAAAGGCATTAAGAGAAAAAGGAATTTACACTATTTTTAGTTGTGATGTTGTAGATGAAACTGCAGGCAAACATCTTAGTGATGGCTATTTTACAGTACCTAGAGGCGACAATGAAAATTATATTGAAGAACTTCTTAACAACTGCATAAATCATAAAATCAACATTGTATTCCCTATTACGACTAAAGAGCTTATTCCCTTAAGTAAACATAAGGATGTTTTTAGAAATAAAGGAATTGAAATAATTGTAAGTGATTATACCTCCTTAAATATTGCGAATAATAAAGGTCTGCTTTATAAGCACCTTGCTTCAAATGGTATTCCAACACCTGAGTTCTATATTACAAACACATTCGACCAATTTAAAGAGGCTTGTCAGAATCTAAGAGATAAGCATCAAGCTATCATTTTTAAACCTACTGTAGGTAATGGAAGTAGAGGATTTAGAGTTTTAGACGAGAATACAGATGAGTTTGATTTGCTTTTTAATCACAAGCCATCTTCAACATACATTAGTTATACAAAGGCACTTGAATTATTAAGCGAGAAAGATTTTCCTGAACTTGTGGTTTCTGAATATTTGCCAGGCAAGGAATACACTGTAGATTGTTTATTAACAGATGGAAACATAAATGCAATTATTCCACGTTTAAGAACCAAAATGAACAATGGTATAAGCGTAGCAGGTACAATTGAACAAAATAGTGATGTTATTGAATATTGTGAGGCTATTCTAAAATCCTTAAAACTAACTGGCCCGATTGGCATTCAAGTTAGATATAGCACTGAGAACAAACCTCTGTTAGTTGAAATTAACCCTAGAATACAAGGAACAACAGTTGCTTGTATAGGTGCCGGTATAAACATTGCAAGTTTAGCTGTGCAGCAAATAATTTCCCCATCAAACTCTTTTACAGTAGCAGACCAAAAAATAAAATGGGGTACAAGATTTATCCGTCATTATTCCGAGGTCTTCTTTTAAAGGGCCAAAAATCGAAACTTTATTTCACTTATTATTTCTATTAACAAGTGTTATTTAATAATATTGAAATCAATTTTTAGTTAGAACATTATGAAGCAATTCTTAGATAAATACAAAATCCACCTTTTCAGCTTAATCGTTATTTTTTTAGTATCAGCCGCATATGTTCCTGAAGCATTTAAAGGCAAAGTATTACAGCAGAGTGATATAACCCAATACAAGGGAGCCGCTTCTGAGATATTAAATTACAGAGAAACAAAAGATGAAGAGATAAGATGGACCAACTCACAATTTGCTGGGATGCCCACATATATGATTAGTGGTTTAAGTCATACTGTAGCCCTTAAGTGGTTAAGGTTTCCAACAAAACCGGTAACATGGGAAAAGATATTTCTTTATTTATTGTGTGGTTATATAATGTTTATTGCTTTTGGTGTTCGGCCCTGGCTGGCAGTTGTAGGGGCAATAGGTCTGGGGTTAGCCACAGAAAATCTCACCATTATTAATGTTGGTCATAACACCAAATCATTGGCAATTGCCTATTTGCCTTTAGTAATTGCAGGTGTTCAATTTATCTTTCGGAAAAAATATTTATTAGGCTTAACTGTTTTAGCAGCAGGTATGGGTCTTGAGTTATTGGTTAACCACCTTCAGATTACATATTATGGTGGGATACTTATTGGATTATTCTTTGTTTTTCAGTTTGTAAAACACATCCAAGAAAAGAAAATCAAAGATTTTGGAATTGCTACAGGACTATCAATTTTAGGGGTTTTATTAGCTCTAGGGGCAAACAGTTTGCCCCTATTAATGACCAATGAGTACTCTAAGGACACCATACGTTCTACATCTGAATTAACAATAAAAAAAGAAGGGGACAAAGTTGTTAAAAAGGAAAGCATAAGCTCTGGATTAAGTTCCTCATATGCCTTTTCTTATAGCAATGGTTGGACAGACATACCAGCTACCTTTATCCCAAATTATAGTGGAGGAGATTCTGATAAATCTGGCCTTTACTATGGTGATATTGGTTCTACATCTGGGCCTAAGTATGTTGGAGCTACAATGTTTATATTAATGGTCATAGGCTTTTTCGTGCTTCAAGGTGCATTTAGGTGGTGGCTACTAACTGGTATGTTATTGGCTATTGCTCTTTCAATGGGGCAAAATCATTTTAGTTGGCTGAGTGACTTCTTTTTTAACAATGTTCCACTTTACAATAAATTTAGAGCCCCAAGTATGATAATGGTGTTGGTCCAAATTTGTGTCGGGATTTTGGCTATTGTAGGCTTAGAAAAGTTCTTTTCTCTTCCAAAAAACGATGAAAAAACATCTAAAAGACTACTATATAGTGGCTTAGGAACCATTGCATTTGCACTTATATTAACTTTCTTCAGCACTGCTTTTAACGACTTTAATTCTAACCCAAGCTATGATCCTATATCTGGTGCAGTTGTATATGATAATGACACTAGGTTCGCTCAATCAAATATGCAGAGAGCAGGGCAAGAGGTAACTCAAGCAGGTATAGATAGATTTAAAGATGCAATTGCTGAACAAAGAGTTGAAGCCATGAAAAAAGATGGGTATAGAACAATCTTCTTTATGGCAGCAATATTTGCATTATTATGGTTTTACTATAAAGGGAAAATAGAAACTAAATACGTAATTTTAATTATTGGCTTATTGGTTACTATGGATATGTGGACTGTAGGTAAACGATACCTTAATAAAAAAGACTTTAAAAATAAAAGCTTGGTTGAAAATGCAGTGAGGCCAAGTCAAACTGATTTAGCTATCCAGCAAGATAAATCTTATTACAGAGTTTTAGATTTAACTGTAAATCCTCTTGCCAGCAGTAGAACTTCATTCTTTCATAAGAGTTTAGGTGGTTACAATGCTGCAAAAATGAGACGATACCAAGAAATTTGGGATTGGCACCTAATTGGAGATATGCAAAAAGGGAAAATTGCTGACAACAATATCTTGCATATGTTTAACACCAAGTACATCATGTTCCCTAATAGGGAAAAACCTGGTAGCCCGCCAAACTACACACCAAATCCAAATGCACTTGGGAATGCTTGGTTTATAAGTAATATTAAAAATGTTAAGAGTGCAGATAGTGCTATAATAGCTTTAGGTAACCTCAACACTGTTAATACCGCCCTAATTGAGGACGAATTCTCTGCTTATGCGACAGGCTTTGGTTTTGATTCTAGTGCCACAATTGAGTTGCTAACTTACCATCCTGAAAAATTAGAATATGAAAGCAATACAAGCGTTGAAGGTTTCGCTGTATTCTCAGAAGTTTATTATGATAAAGGTTGGAATGCATATATAGATGATGAATTAGTTGACTATTGCAGAACTAACTATATTCTTAGAGGGTTAAAAGTGCCCGCAGGTAAGCATAAGGTTACATTTAAATTTGAACCAAAAACTTATGATTTAGGAATGACGATTGGTAATATCTCAAGCGGAATAATTTCCTTATTGGTTTTAGTTACTCTAGGTCTTTGGGTTAAGTCAACCTTCTTTAATAAGGATAAGCAAGCAGCATAAATTAATGAGGTTTAGCGATGTATTAGGATTAGATGAGTTAAAAGGCAAACTCATCAGTAATTTTAAACAAAATAGGCTGCCTCACGCCCAATTATTTGTCGGCCCTGAAGGGTGCGGCAATCTGAGTTTAGCTTTGGCTCTAACCCAACTAATTTACTGTGAAAATCCTTCAGAAAACGATTCTTGCGGAATTTGTGGATCTTGCATTAAAATTAGCAAATTAACTCATCCCGATGTACATTTTACTTATCCAACAGTAGGCCCTAAAGAAGTTAGTACCACCTTTATTACCCAATGGAGAGAAATAGTAAATGAACATCCATATTTCAACAAAGTAGATTGGGTTTCTAGAATTGCTAAAGACGAGAACAAACAACTAAACATTACAAGAGAAGAGAGTAGAAATATCATTTCTAAGCTTTCATTAAAACCTTTTGAAGGCAATGCTAAAACACTAATTGTTTGGATGCCTGAACATCTAGACAAAGTAGGAAACAGTTTACTTAAAATAATAGAAGAACCTCCTCAAAAAACCTACTTTATACTAGTTGCTAATAATTTTGACGATCTACTTAGCACAATAACCAGCAGAACACAACTCGTTAAAGTCCCAGCTTATTCAGAAGAAGAAATAGTCACGTATCTTTCTCAGAAGTATCACTTAGATAAGAGTAAAGCCGAAAGCATAGCTTTTTTGAGCGAAGGCAATATTAACAACGCCATTAGCTTAGTTGAGAGTGTTGAAAATAACTATGCCGAGATGTTTAGAAACTGGATGCTTGCTTGTTATAAAAACAACCTTAATGAGGCGGCAAACCTTATGGATGAAGTAGCAAAACTAGGACGCACACAGATTCAACTATTTCTTAGAAACGGACTTAAAATTTTAAGAGAGAGCTTGTTATATAAAAATATAGATAATTACGAAATTAAGTTTGAAGGTGAATACAAGGAGTTTATTAAGAAATTCTCTAGTACTCTTAACGCAAGCCACATCGAAAACAGTTACAAAGAAATAAATGACACCATTTATTTCATTCAACGAAATGCCAATGCCAAAATATCATTGTTTAATCTATCTTTGGCACTTAGACATAACTTTATAAGGAAAAGATAACATGGGATGTGGAAGTTGCGGAAAAAATAATGGTAGTCATAGTCCTGGTTGCAAAAGCAACGGGGGGTGCAGTACAGGTAGCTGCAATAAATTAAACGTATACAACTGGTTAACTGATATGGTTTTACCAGAAGATTATAAGCCTTTTAATATTGTTGAAATTAGATTTAAGGGGAGTAAAAAGCAGTTTTATAAAAATATAAATAACCTTGAATTATTTACTGGAGATAAGGTAATAGTAGATTCTGATATAGGTTATGATGTTGGAGAAGTATCTCTAAGTGGTGAACTTGTTAAACTTCAATTAAAAAAGTACGGTGTAGACGAAGAAAGTACTGAAATGAGAACGATACGTTCCACTGCTTCTAATGAACACATTGAGAGATACAATGATGTTAAAGCCAAAGAGCAATCAACCTTAGAACGTGCTAGAACTATTGCACTAAAGCTTAATCTTAAAATGAAGATTAGTGATATTGAGTTTCAAGGTGACGGGAAAAAGGTAACTTTTTATTATACCTCCGAAGGAAGAGTTGACTTTAGAGAACTAATTAGAAGATACGCATCAGAATTTAAAGCACGTATACAAATGCTTCAAGTAAGCTACAGAGAAGAAGCTAGTAGACTTGGAGGAATTGGATCTTGCGGAAGAGAATTGTGCTGCAGTACTTGGTTAACGGATTATAAAGTGGTAAGTATGGGTGCTCCAAAAACCCAAAATCTTTCCATAAACATGCTCAAACTAAGCGGACAATGTGGAAGACTAAAATGTTGCTTAAACTACGAGCTAGAACTCTATCACGAAGCATTAAATGAGTTTCCTAACGACAAAATAAAGCTTAAAACTGAAGCCGGTTTAGCCAGTTTAAGAAAAATTGACATTTTAAAAGGAACAGCATGGTATTGCTACGATAAAAGTTACGATTGGATACCGCTTGACCTTAAGAGAGTTAAATTTATTATTGCTGAAAACAAGAAAGGCAAAACTCCTACAATGTTAAGTGATGTTGCAAAAGGTGCCGAAATTGTACATAAAACATTTGAGTATAAAGATGATCTGTTAGGAGATACAGACCTTACAAGAATGGACAAAAAGCCAAGAAATAAAGGCAATAGAAACCAAAAAGGACGAGGGAATAACTCAAATAACAGAAATCAAAAAGGACGAGGAAACAATTCAAACAACAGAAATAGAGAAAACAGACCTCAACAAAATAATCCTAGAAATAGCAATAGGCCTCAACAAAACAAACCTAAAGGAAATAATTCTAAAGAAGGAAATCCAAATCAAGAAAACAAAGAGGGGCAGCAAAATCCTAATCCTAATAGGACAGAAAATAAGAAAACAAACAACCGAAACAATAGATACAGAAAGGATAAACCAAACGATTCTAATCCAAAGAAAGATTAGAAGTTCATTTTTATTCTGTTTTTAATTGATTGAGCTAAGGTCATTTCATCTGCATATTCCAGCTCTCCGCCAACGGAGATACCTTTAGATAGTGAAGTTACTTCAACACCTAATTCTCGCATTTTCTTTGCAATGTAGTACTCTGTTGTATCTCCTTCTAATGTAGAGCTAAGTGCTAAAATTGCTTCTTTTATTTCACCTTCCCCTGCCCTGCTTAGTAATTGAGGGATTTTAATATCACTCGGGCCAACTCCATCTACAGGAGAAATTAACCCTCCGAGAACATGATAATGCCCGTTATACTGACCTGTGTTTTCAATAGCCATAACATCCTGAAAATCTTTAACCACACAAACAATTGTAGCATCTTTACCAGGAGAACTGCAGACATTACAAAGCTTGGCATCACTTAAGTTAAAACATTGCTCACAAAACTGAATTTCAGTTCGCATTCTTATTATGGCATCACTTAAAGCTATGCTGTCTGTCTCTGGCTGCTTAAGAAGGAATAATGCCATTCTTAACGCACTTTTTTGACCAACACCTGGAAACCGAGATAGTTGCTCTACCGCTTTGTTTATTAAATTAGAAGATGTACCCACTTATTTAGCAAAAATATAAACTGACTAACAACTTACAACTATTACAGAAATGTTCTGTTTATTTGAACTGAAACGTTAGAGCTTGACAGACTTAAAAAAAATAAACACCAATGTAGTTGTAACTGCTAAACCAAAGCACGAACATTTACACGAAGTAGAAGGTGCAAATTTGGTATTTAGTTACCTAATTAGGATCGAAAACCAAAGCAATGACACCATAAAACTGCTAAGAAGACATTGGTTTATTTGCGATGGTAACTATGATGAACGAGAAGTTGAAGGCCAAGGTGTTGTAGGTGAACAACCAATTTTAGAACCTGGAGATACTTTTGAATATCAATCTTGGTGTCCGATTATTTCAGAATTTGGTTATATGGGAGGATATTATACGTTTAATTCAGTTGAAAAGCACGAGAATTTCATAGTGGAAATTCCTACTTTTTTACTTCTACCTAATTACGTCTTAAATTAAAGAGTAAACTAGCCCTATACCGCCAACTATCCAGCAGTAAATAGCGAAATACGTCAACTTACTTCTTTTTACTATTTCAATCATCCATTTACAAGCAAAGTAGCCTGCAACTAAGGCGGCTATAAATCCCGCAAAAATGGTAGAATCAACAATTAATGCTTGACTTTGCTCAGCAGGAGACATATCAAAATAATCTTTAAATTCAAGCAGCATTGCACCAAGAATAAGTGGCAGAACCATTAAAAAGCTAAAGCGTGCCGCTTTTTCTCTATTTATACCCATTAAAACTGCTGTACCAATTGTACTTCCACTTCTGCTGATACCTGGAATTATGGCAATTGCTTGCACAACTCCAAGCAAAAATGCCCTTACCTCGCTTACTTTACCGTCTGGATTTTTCGCCCTATCTGAGAAAAATAATACTAATCCTGTTATTATTAGCATAACACTCACTAACAAAACGTTACCACTATAAAAATCGTCTATGCTATCTTTAAAAAACACGCCTACAAGAGCAGCAGGGATCATAGAAAGTACAACTAGAAAACCAAACCTAGTTTCTTGATTCCATCTAAATTTTAAAATACCTCTAAAAATATCTATAATATCTTTCCAAAAAACAATAATGGTACTCAAAGCGGTAGCAAAATGAAGAACTATGGTAAAAAGAAGGCCAGCCTCCTTCTCATTAATGCCAAATATTGCCTTTCCAAGCTCAATATGGCCACTGCTACTTACCGGAAGAAATTCTGTTAATCCTTGTACAATACCAAGGATAGTGGACTCTATTAGCGTCATTTACGATGACTTTGGTTTTTTCATTATTGCAAATATTTCAATAATAAAACCTGCAATAACTACAATTGGTGCCAAGGTTATTTTTCTAAAATCATAGATATCCTCAGTTCCATACATAAGAGCAAAACCTAGAACTATAACAGCCAAACCAATGAGCATTAGCATATAGTTCTGTTTTTCGAATACAAAGTTTATTTGAGGTGCTTTCTTAGCTGTATCGTCTTGTTTCGTTTTTTGAGACTTAGTCATATTCTAATTATATAAGTTATCTGTATGTGTATTTAAATATTTTTTAAGGGAAATTTGAGTTGTTAAGTAAACAACAATAATACCTCCTAAAAGGAGCAAAAATAACATCAAAATGTATTGATACCAGCTTTCAGTAAAATGTTGTTTTATGGCAACCATATTTATATCCATTGAAACTTTCAACCACATAAGCACCAACCATATAATTACTCCTAACAATAAAGTACCAAATATAAAACTTAAAACTGTCCACTTTAAAGCTTTTCTATTATATGGTTTTAGAATAAAACGTTCTGTTGCTCCAATTAGTTGCTGGTTTTTTATAATAAACCGATCAGAATAGATTAAAATTCTAATGGTATTGGAAATAAGGACTACCGCCACAATTATTAAAATTATACTTAAGGCAACTAACCAAATGCTAATTATCCTTCTGTTTTTATCTATTTGTTGAAACACATTTTGAGGATAACTTACCTCTAAAACACCTCTTAAAGCTGATAATTCACGATCAATGCTTTGTAAATTTTCCTCGTTAGTATACTCAGAAAACACATTTAGCTCTACACTCGCTGGCAACGGATTGTTACCTAATATATCTACAAAGTCCTCCCCAATTTCATTCTTAAAATTAAAAACGGCATCCTCACTGCTAATAAACTTATACTTGCTTACAAAAGGCAACTTACTCAAGCTATCACTAATACTTTGAGCCTCAGAATCCTTGCAGTCTGTTTGAAAAAAAACCGTAACCTGAATATTATTTTTTATTTGCTGATTAAGCTTAGAGGCGTTAATAATTAAAACACCTAGGAGGCCCAACAAGAATACTACAACAGAAAGAGTAGCAACAATTGTAAATCCACTGGGTCTATTACCTCGCATTTTGAACCAAAAATAGAATTAATATGGGGCTAAAAATTAAGAAGATTTCCACTATTTGCTCTAGGTTCTACTACCTTTGCTTTTAAACTCAATGAGCACGTACGAATTTAAATCTATTGAAGAGAAGTGGCAAAAAGAATGGACTGCAAAGGACATTTATAAAACCAAAATTGACCATTCAAAACCTAAATTTTATGCTTTAGATATGTTTCCATATCCAAGTGGAGCAGGTTTACACGTTGGCCATCCTTTAGGATATATTGCTTCTGATATTGTTAGTAGGTTTAAAAGATTAAACGGCTATAATGTGCTACATCCAATGGGATTTGACGCATTTGGACTGCCGGCAGAACAATACGCCATTCAAACAGGGCAACATCCTGCTGTAACAACTGCTAATAATTTAAAGAGGTATAAAGAACAATTAAACCGCATTGGTTTTTGTTTTGATTGGAGTAGAGAAATTCAAACTTGTGATCCTAAATATTATAAATGGACACAGTGGATTTTTATCCAACTCTTTAATTCTTGGTATAACGAAACTACGGACAAAGCAGAATCAATAGATCAATTGATTAGTATTTTTGAACATGAAGGAAATGTAAGCGTTAAACACAAAGGAGATGAGGTACAAGCATTTACAGCAGAACAATGGGAAAACTGTAGTACTCAAGAACAAGCTAAAATATTACAATCGTACAGACTAGCTTTTCAAAAAGAAACTACTGTAAACTGGTGCGAGGAGTTAGGAACTGTATTAGCCAACGATGAGGTAAAAGACGGCAAATCTGAAAGAGGAGGTTATCATGTTACCCAGAAACTAATGACGCAGTGGTACTTAAGAATTACTGCATACTCCGACAGGCTTTTAGAAGGATTAAATAGGATTGACTGGAGTGACTCAATTAAAGAAATGCAGCGTAATTGGATAGGTAGAAGCGATGGGGCCTCTATTCTATTCAACGTAAAAGGATCTGCAGAAAAAATTGAAGTATTTACAACTAGACCTGACACGATTTTTGGAGCAACTTTTATGGTTTTGGCTCCAGATCACGAGCTTGTTGCTAGCATTACAACCGTTGAAAATAAAGACAAAGTAGAGGCTTATACTACGTCAGCTAATAACAAAAGCGAACGTGAGCGTATGATGAACAAGCAAGTAAGCGGTGCATTTACAGGTGGATACGCTTTAAACCCTTTCAACAATCAGTCTATTCCAATCTATATATCAGAATATGTATTAAGCGGATATGGAACTGGGGCTATTATGGCGGTGCCTGCACACGATGAAAGAGACCATGCCTTTGCCACTAAATTCGGTATTGAAATTAAACAAGTAATATCAGCACCGGAAAAAATTGACATAACTACAGCAAGTTACGATGCAAAAAGCGGTACGTTGATGAATAGCGAAAACTTTAACAGACTATCTGTTAAAGAAGGGATACGAGCCACTATACAACTTGCAGAAGAGCGAGGATTTGGAACAAGAAAAGTTAATTATAAGCTAAGAGATGCGGGCTATAGCCGTCAAAGATATTGGGGGGAACCTTTCCCAATTACATATGTTGATGACATACCTACGGTAGAAAATGAGATTCCTTTGGAGCTCCCGGCGGTAGAAAGTTACCAACCAACTGGCACAGGCGAAAGCCCCTTAGCTAGTAACATTAATTGGGTTAATACTAAAGAAGGAAGAAGAGAAACAGATACTATGCCGGGATATGCAGGCAGTAGCTGGTACTTTTTAAGGTATATGGACCCAAATAACGATCAAGAGTTTGCTAGTAAAAAAAGCTTAGAATATTGGAACCAAGTTGATTTGTATATTGGAGGAACTGAGCACGCAACCGGTCATTTATTATATAGCCGTTTTTGGACCAAATTTCTTTGTGATCTAGGATATCTAAATTTTGACGAACCGTTTAAAAAATTGGTAAATCAGGGAATGATTCAAGGTGAAAGCATGATATTGAATACAGAAGGAAGTGAACTGCACGTTCCAATAAATTTAGCAAGTAAAGATGCAACACTTAATGCTCAACAATTTGCTAAACTTCAGGATATTGATAATAGATTTAGATCATTAAGCTTTGAATCATTAGGAGAAACAGAACAAATTCAACTTCAAAGAAGGGTTGAGAAAATGTCAAAATCTAAGCACAACGTGGTAAACCCAGATGATATGTGTGAAGAATACGGTGCAGATACTCTACGTCTTTACGAAATGTTCCTTGGGCCATTAGAAGATAGTAAGCCTTGGAGCACTAAAGGAATAGACGGGACACATCGTTTTTTAAGAAAACTTTGGGCATTATTCTATAATCAAGATGGAGAGCAGCTTTGGAATGATACAGAACCAAACAAGAACAATTTAAAAACATTACACAAAACCATTAAAAAGATTACTGAAGATATAAATAACTTTTCATTTAATACTTCCGTAGCTCAGTTTATGATTTGTGTAAACGAATTAGGTAGCCAAAAATGTAGCAGTAAACCTGTCTTAGAGAAAGTGTTGGTGCTCCTTGCTCCTTTCGCTCCACATATTACAGAAGAGTTATGGAGCAGGTTAGGTAACAAAAGCAACATAATTGATGCTGAATGGCCATCTTTTGATGAAAGTGTTTTGGTAGAAAGCAACAAAGTTTATCCAATTTCAATTAATGGTAAAACAAGAACAACAATTGAGTTTCCTTTAGATAAATCTAAAGAAGAAATAGAAAAAGAAGTGCTTGAAAATGAAGTTGTACAAAAATGGCTAGAAGGTAACCCTCCAAGAAAGGTAATTGTAGTGCCAGGAAGAATTGTAAATGTTGTTAAGTAGGTCCACGAATTAGGTATAGCCTATATCTAAACACCTACTAGGATAGATTTACATTGCTACAGAAACTATTAATTTAGCGATTAGATAGCTTCCCAACTTTCGTATTTAAAACTGATTTCATTTTACTTGTACAACTTGATATCGCTTTTTCAACTTTATCAGCTTTACCAGAAACCACTAATGGCTGTCTGCCTTTTAGTCGGGCTTCAATTTTACATTTTATATTATCTAAATTAGTTTTAGGGCCATTTTCGTCAGTTATGTGCAATTCAACCCGTGTTATAATATCTGAGAAATTTTTTAACTCTTTCGTAATTTCTTCTTTAAAGTAAGAAATCATCTTGTCACTTGAATCTAGAGAATGATCTGTATTTATAATAATGTCCATATTGTGCTTTTATCTTGTTCCGAAGATAGGTATACTCACTAATCTAGAAACTAACTACTAACATTACTTTCTATGATATATGTCAAAAAATAGTTCAACAAACAATAGTCCTAATTAATTGAAAACCAAAGCATCGTATAACAAATCCTTTTGAGCAAATAGGGTATTCTAAAAAATATTTTAACCAATATACAACCCCTGCATATTATTCTTGTATATCTATTAAAACAACAAAGCTATTAGTACACCAAATGAGCATATCAAGGTTATTGCCTTGTATTTAACTAACCAGCACTCTTAAAAATCGCCATTAAAAGTCACTCAATTAAACGGTTAAGATTACTAGCAATGGTAATGCAGATAAATGTTACTAAGATCATACTGAATTCGTAAAATCGAACAAGATCAAAAAGCAATAATTGAAACGGAAAGGTTGCTACTTAGAGAAATCATTCTTTCAGATGCTCAAAGCATATACCATTTAAACGCCGACCCATTGATTATAAGGTATACTGGGGACCCTCCTTTTGATTTTATAACAGAAACTAAAAACTTTATTACGGCCTATCCTGATTATAAAACATTTGGTTACGACAGATGGGTGGTAATTTTAAAAAACACTAGTGAAATATTAGGATGGTGTGGGCTTAAGAATGAAAGCGGAGTAATTGACTTAGGTTATAGATTTATGAGAAAGCATTGCGGTAATGGCTATGCAACCGAAGCAGCCACTGCCTCTTTATATTACGGCTTTAATCTATTTAATATGTCTGAAATTATTGGTACATCTGCAAAAGAAAACGAAGCATCTACTAAAGTTTTAAAGAAAACAGGGATGCACTTTTATAAGAACGATGAATGTAATGGGCTAGGTAATGCTGTGTACTATAAAATTACTAAACAAGATTTTATAGCTTTATTAAAGTGATAAAACAAATTTGGTTTAGTAACTTCGGAACCTTTAAATTTATACTAAATGAATACTTGGATTAGCATTCCCCAAAACTCTGATTTTTCTATATATAACCTTCCATTTGGAGTTTTTATACGCGATAATAAACCAACTCCCGGAGTAGCTATTGGTGATGAAATAGTAGACTTAAATAGTGCTACAAAAGTTGGCATATTTAATAATATTGAATTTGATCATACCGTATTTGAAAGTAATTATTTAAATGATTTTATTTCTTGCGGTAAAAATGTTTGGAGTGAAATTAGAAAAATGCTTATTACCGAATTAACAAGCGAAGGAACACTATTTGAGTTTAGACATAAGGTAATAGTAAATCGCTTGAATGCGAAAATGTGTATGCCTGTTAAAGTTGGAGACTATACTGATTTTTACAGTAGTATAGAGCACGCAACAAATGTAGGTAAGATGTTTAGGCCGAATGGAGACCCATTACTTCCAAATTGGAGACATATACCTGTTGGCTACCATGGTAGAGCTAGTAGCATTGTGATTAGTGGAACAGATTTAAAAAGACCAAATGGACAAACTTTACCTCCAAACGCAGAAAAACCAGTGTATGGGCCATCAAAAAGAATGGATATTGAATTGGAGATGGGTCTCATCATTGGCAAAACTACCAGTTTAGGAGAGCAAGTAAGTGTTGAAGATGCTGAAGATTACATATTTGGCAAAGTGATTTTTAATGATTGGAGTGCACGTGATATTCAAAAATGGGAATACGTTCCTTTAGGTCCTTTCTTGGGTAAAAACTTTGGTTCAACCATTTCTCCGTGGATTGTTACTATGGAGGCATTAGCACCTTTTAGATGCGAAAGTGTAGAGCAAGACCCTGAAGTTCTCCCGTATTTACAATACCAAGGTAACAAAAACTACGACATTAAACTTGAAGTAGGTTTAACTCCACAAGGTGACGAAGAAAGCATTATTTGCAAAAGTAATTTCAAGTATATGTATTGGAACATGGCTCAACAACTTGCCCATCATACGGTAAACGGCTGCAACATTAATGTTGGAGATATGATGGCCAGCGGAACAATAAGTGGAAAAGAGAAAGGAAGTTACGGAAGTATGCTAGAACTAAGCTGGAGCGGGAAAGAACCTATTGCTCTTAAAAATGGCAAATCTAGAACCTTTATTGAAGACGGGGATACACTAACTCTAAGAGCTCATTGCGAGAAAGACGGGATACGCGTAGGATTTGGTGAATGCGTAGGAAAAATTATAAGCTAGCGAAAATTAATTAAATACTGTAGTAGTATTTAGTATTTCAAAAATATACCAGTTACTGTTAAGCTTTAAAACAGTAATGGGTATATGTTTTTGATCCTCATTGTATTTTAAATTTACCTCTAAAGCCCTTGGAACTAACGGAGATTCATTTGCTTCGTACAGTTTATAAGAATCAAAAGTTAAGCCAGCACGATCAATTTCATTATCATTAATGGCTTTTTGTAAATTCTCAATATTTCGTTCAAAAGTATTGTTCAGGTCTTTTAGCATTCCTTCTTTGATCTGTTCATCTGTCATTGTTGCGGTTGCCTTTGCAGATAATGCTCTAGCCAAAGTTACATTTGGCTTATATACTTTAAGAATTGATGAATTGTTATCTATAATAGCTTTAGCAAAATTTTTAGCAACCTCTTCTATTCCTTCACTAGCATCATCCACTACTAAACCTTTTGAAGGTTCTTTTAAGTCATCCTTTGAAACACTTTTGTTGCCAATACACGAAGAGAACAAAGTCAATACAATAAATAAATAGAAAAATTTATGCATAGCACAAATGTAATAGAAGCTGTTAATTACTCCTTAACAATCTTCTTTCTACGCGGTCTTAGCTTTCTTACTGGCTTTCCCGGTTCTTCCCCCGGTTTTGGTCTTGCCTCTTGAACAGATAAAGGTCTATTGTTAACTTTTCTTCTGTTTAACCTAATAATAGCTTTTTGTCCTTCGTAACTAGAACTCATTAAAACAAAACCATATCCTTTTGGTTTCTTAGTTTCCAAATCAATTAAAATTTTAACTGATTTTACTTCGCCATACTCAGCAAAAAGAGCCTTAAGCTCTTCCTCTGTAACTTTATAGTCTATGTTAGAAACGAATAAATTCATACCAGAAAAATTGTTCGATTATATAATGGATTTTTTGAGAAAAAATTGTGTAATACTATACCCTTGGGACGAGCAAAAGTATTAATTAATTAAAACAAACATCTATCTATTCTGCTTTTTTATTTTTGTACAATCTTAATGAAGAAGCTTTTAAACTATATTAATGGGGAGCTTAAGGCCCCAACCAATAATAATTACATTGACAATTATAACCCTTCCACTGGAAAGGTATATTCTCTTATCCCAAACTCTGATGAGGAAGATGTAAATGATGCAATTTCAAGTGCGAGAAATGCCTTTGAATCATGGAGCAAGCTAAAAACCTCTGAACGTTCTAAATGGTTAGAAAAAATTGCTAATAAGATAGAAGAAAAACTAGAAGCATTGGCTTTGGCAGAAAGCATCGATAATGGTAAACCCCTGTGGCTCGCTCAAACAGTGGATATACCAAGAGCAAGAGATAATTTTAAATTTTACTCAAGTGCCATTATGCATTATGCCTCGGAGAGTCATCAAACCTCATCTGGTGTAATTAACTACACTCTGCGTAAACCTGTTGGTGTGGCGGCTTGTATTTCTCCTTGGAATCTACCCTTATACCTTTTTTCTTGGAAAATTGCCCCAGCTTTAGCAGCAGGAAATACTGTAGTAGCCAAACCAAGTGAGGTTACTCCAATGACCGCTTATTTATTATCAGAAATATGTGAAGAAATAAAGCTTCCAGCAGGTGTGTTAAATATTGTTCATGGATTAGGTGGTTCTGCCGGAAATGCGATTATTTCTAGTGATGATATAGACTTAGTATCATTTACTGGTGGCACTAATACTGGTCAACATATTGCTAAAATTGTTGCACCTAAATTTAAAAAAATGTCGCTTGAATTAGGAGGTAAAAACCCGAATATAATCTTCGCTGATTGCGATTTTGATAAAGCCATGAAAACCACTCTTAACAGCTCTTTTGCAAACCAGGGACAAATTTGTTTATGCGGATCTAGAATACTTGTACAAAGAGGTATTTATGAAAAGTTTAGAGACAGATTTGTTAAAAAAGTAAGTCAAATTAAAGTTGGTAATCCTATGAATACTGATTCAAGAATGGGAGCCATTGTTTCTAAACCTCATTTTGATAAAGTACTATCTTATATTGATATTGCAAAAAGTGAAGGAGGCAAAATACTCACCGGTGGACACGCAGTTGAATTGGATGGCGAAAACAAAGGTGGCTGGTACATTCGCCCAACCGTTATAGAAGGTTTAGACCAACAATGTAGGACTAACCAAGAAGAAATATTTGGGCCTGTAGTAACCATTCAGCCATTTGATACGGAAGAGGAAGCTATAGAATTAGCCAATTGCACTGGTTATGGCCTTGCTGCAACCATTTGGACGCAAAACTTAAATACTGCACATAAAATGGGAGAAAACGTCAAGAGCGGCATTATATGGGTTAATTGCTGGTTGCTCCGCGATCTGAGAACACCTTTTGGAGGTATGAAAAATAGTGGTGTTGGCAGGGAAGGTGGCTGGGAAGCTTTAAAGTTCTTTACAGAACCTAAAAATGTTTGTATAAAGTATAGCTAACTTAAAAAAAGTACAACAAAAAAAGTAATGCTGATGCATTGCTTTTTTATATCTGCTATCCACTTTCCTATAGTGTAATTACTAACTCTTCTGTTCAATGCTCTACCTGCTGCTTTTGGGTTTTCTGCTACTGGCTTAGTCTCTCCAAAACCTTCAGAAGAGATTCTTGAAGATTGAACTCCTTTAGATATTAAATAATTCATAACAGCTATTACTCTTCATTTAGATAATTCCAAATTCATCGTTGCATCTCCTTGATTGCCTATATGTCCTTCTACACTTAATATAGCGCGTGTATTGCTGTTTATATATAATATCTGCTACTTCTAATGAGGGATACGACTCAGACTTAATTACATTACTTGCAGTTTGAAAGTAGATGTTTTTACCGAGTAACTTTACTTCTTCAACAACCATTGGACAACCATTTTCAGAAACTTCCATGCCCCTTTGTGTGCCGGGACATCTATCTTTTGAATCAACAACTCCATCTTTGTCAGAATCACCCTCTCTACCTCCAGCATTTAAAGTAAAGTACATTCCTAACTGATGAGCTAGGTAACTGTCGTTTCCTGCCTCATTACTATTTCCATCATACTCATCGTTAAAATATAGCTTATGAGTTAACTCATAAGCTATATTAAACCACTCATTATACTTCCATCTTTCACCACCGCCTATTGGTACATTTAGAAAATTTTGATTTTCAAGATTCTGATTTACTAAATCCATTAAATCAAAACCAACACCTGCAGTTACATAAGGACTCCATTTAGAGTCTTCTTTTAAGATTGCACCATTATCTAATTTTAATCTTGCCTTAACTCCTAAATCTAACAGATTTGCTTCAAACGATTGATTGGAATCATTGGCATATTCATAATTTCCGATGTTTCCATTTAGGTTAATATCAATAAAGCTATTGATATACCTATTTATGGTAATTCCTGGATTAAGATTCCACATTTTACCAGTAAAATAATTGTTCCCTAAATCACCTTTGTACTCTTTAGGGTTTGCATTAACACCAATTGACTAAGGATTTGTTTCGGTTTGTGCAAACACAGATGACCCAATAACTAATGCGATTAGCAATATTTTTAACTTTTTCATTCGTTGATACTTTATTAGTTAGAACAATTTTAAAACAAAAAAAGGGAGCCAAGATGGCTCCCTTAATATTTTGAGAAACAATTATATATTAATAATCGTCTTCTACAAATCCAGTTCTTCTATGTCCTTTAATTTCATATTCTTCTCCTGGATCATCACTAAATGAGCATCTAACGTAAATACTATCTACAGTAACACCCGTTTTAGACTTTCCAGCATCTTCTATGATTTTACCTTCCATAATAGTAATGGTTTCATATCCTTCAAAATTCTGATCTACAGAATCAATAGGATCAACTGTTGGATCTCTTTCTATATCTAATGTATCATAAGAGTATATTGGAACTTCCATGTTATCACCAGTACCTGCGAAAGTTGAACCACTAATATCAATCTTAGCTTTAACAGGCCAAATGTGCCCTAAATCATCAAACCACATTTGTTTCCCATCTGCAGCAGCAGTGTTATAGGTTAATATATGCTCATGCCCTATTACCGGCGAACCTCCATAATACGTTTGTGCAAACCACTCTCCTGCTACCTCATGTCCTGCAATCATCTCTGGTTCATACTCCTCTTGACAAGCTGTAAACATACTTATTACAGCTATCAGTAAAATTATTTTATTTAATTTCATGCTTACTTCTAATTATAGTTGAACTTGAGTTAACTCACACGTGAAGGTATATCCAATAGCCCATTCTGAAACAAAGTTAATTTTCTTATTTGCAGCATCAACTGTGAAAGAGTTCATAGTGTAAGGCCATGGCCATCCGCCATAAGCACTAGTAAAATCCTCGATTGTAAAGTCATTGGCAGCTATGTCATTTGCAGTGATTGTACAAGGTGCGTGAAATCCAACACCATAACCTACTCCTATTTCATAGTATCCTCCAATACCACAAGACATTCCATAAGTTCCATCATCATTTTTATAAATTAAGATGAAACTATTTCCATTTTGGTTTCTAGTTGCATTAACTGGGTGTGTTCTTTCTAAATCGCAAGTATACAAACCTTCAATACTAGATACTAAATCTCCAGTTTCTACAACATAAACAGTTCTATTTGCTGTTCCGTCAAAACCATCTACATTAGTTGCTGTATACGTTACGTTGTAGCAATCAGATACATCTGTATCCAATTCTGTTCCACCCCTGTACGCACCATTTGCAGTTGTTACGACGTCTATTTCGGCTCCTCCTTCAGTTGCAGTTACTCCAGGCTCCGTATATGTATCACCTTTCGCTAAAAAAACAGGGTTAGCTCCTGCAACATTAATCAACGGATAATTTGTCACTTTAGAAAGTCCTGCAGTTGTGTCTTCTTCACAAGCAGATAGGAATATGATAGCCAATCCCGTTATTATTAAACTTATTTTTTTCATTTTTAATTCTTATTTAAATTTTATTTTTTATCCCACCAAACTTTTGCAGACAAACCTGTTGCTTCATTTGCTGGTGCGTTTGAATTTCTCACTGTTTCAACATCAGGAACCAATAATCTTCTTGGTGTATTAGTGCCAGTTAAAATTGAAGCATAAGAAAGCGTTCTTTCTCCTATTTCTCCCGGAGTACCTTTAGCATTAGATGATAATGGTGGTTGCTGAGTTCTGTTTATTTCAAAAAAAGATTCAAGGTTTTGAAAATTAGCTAAAGCTACCCACTTTTGCATCATAATCTGAGCTATGTCAGTTTCTATATCTCCTGAAGCTGCATATTCATAAACACCTCCAGATCCATACATAGCTGCAGCACCGCCTAAACCGTGCATAGCATAAGATGCTTCAATTCCTGCTTCGTACTCAGCTTGTGCACCAGCACCTGCTGCATATCTTACCATTGCTTCTGCTTTTAAGAAGTGTAACTCTGCCATAGAGAAAAATACAACTGGTGTATTCGGTCCAATATTTGGAATAGACAAATCACCATTTGGGATATCTCTATTTGCAAAATCTCCTTGCTCCTTAGCAAGATGACCTCCAGCTCCAGGATTATAAATCCCATCAATTCTAGCGTCACCCATTGCTTCTAACCATTTAATCATCGTATTACTAGCTCGGTTATTTACTCCACCTAATCTATCCATTTGAATTTCATAGAAAGGATTTCTTTTTCCTTGCTCATCAGCAAATTGAGTAATTGCAGCATCAGAAGTAATAAAATTGTCTTCAGCTAATAAAGCTAAAATTTCTGCTCCTTTTGGAGAAGATGTATACGATTGTCTCATATACATTCTTAGCTTAAGTGTATTTGCAAATCCAATCCAATCAGACATAGATCCACCATAAATAAAATCTGAAGATGACATATCATCATTTGATGGATCATCTTCATAGGCAGCAATAGCAGCATCAATTTCAGCAATTAATGTTGGATAAATATCTGCTCCGTCATCAAAACTTGGTGCAGTGTTAGCAACACCTTGTAAAGCATCAGTAAATGGTACTTTATTATAAAGGTCTGCTAAAGTTTGGAAACTATATGCCTCCATTAAAGTTGCTACTAACGCATAGTTAGTAACACCTTCTTCTATAGCTTTATTCTTAACATTTCTCATGTTAACCAATCCACCAGCATAAATCTCAGTCCATTCTCTATCAAAAAAGTCAGTTTCAACTCTGTACTCGTCAATATTTTCATATTGCCCAGCATCAGGAGACTGCGTATAGTATTGAGCCCAAAATCCACCTAAATTGTGGAAAGCTCCTCCAAACGTTGCCATCATAGATGTTTGAGCACCTGGCAACATTAGGCTAATATCAACATCGCTTACCTTATCTGGGTTTGTATTTACATCCAGAAACTCCTGACATCCAAACGTAGATGTTAGTAGTAATACAAATAAAATTTTTGTTATTTTCTTCATTTCCTCTCGTTATTAAAGTGTAAAGCTAAACCTAAAACCATAAGACCTAGTAGTTGGGTTAGCACTAAACTCACCATACTCCGCATTAATTCCGTTACCAAAAGTAGTAACCTCAGGGTCAATAAACTGGTTATCAACTGGTGTCCATAAGAATAAGTTTCTTCCTATTAGACTTAAAGACATACCATTAAATGGCATCTTTTCGATAGTACTAGATGGGAATGTATATGTTAAGGATAATTCTCTTAGCTTAACAAATGACTTATCTATTACGTGCATTCTATCAAATGCATCTGCTCTGTGGTAATCATCCATATGAGCTGGATCTACAGCGATATCATTTTCTATATAATCAAATGTACCATCTCCATTGTCAATTTTTTGAACTGAATTTGGAACAATAAATGGTTTTCTATCATTATATGTTGATTTAACAGTATTACCAGTAAAGAAATTGATATCTGCTGTTCTACTGAACATTAAACCACCTTTTCTTGTATCAAACAATACATTTAAGCTTAGTGCTTTGTAACTAAATCTAGATCCTACACCAAACATATAATCCGCTTGTGAATTACCATATATTTCTTTTTCAGTAGCTGCAACAGGAACTCCATTTGCATCAACAACTGGGTTTCCAGTTTCAGGATCAACTTCACCAACACTACCTTCAAATACACCGATTGGCATACCGTTTCTAGCTATGAAAGAAGTTGTAGATAAACCACCTATTGGAAAGTCTTGCTCTAGTCCAGTTACTTCACCTCTATTTCTAGTAAAGTTACCGTAAGCATTCCAATTAAATCCATCATCATTTCTAAACACTCTATAAGATGCAACTATTTCAATTCCTTTATTAGTTATATCTGCAAAGTTAAATATCTGGCTAGTACCACCAGCAGCAGGAGAAACAGATCTATAAAGAATCATATCATCCGTAATTCTGTTGTAGTATGTGAAATCAATTTGACCTCTATTTTCAAATAATTTTAAATCAAAACCAAGCTCTAACTCTTTATTATACTCTGGTCTTAACTCTAAATTAGAAAGATTTTTTCCAATACTAAATGAGTTTACGCCACCAAAAGGATAAGTAATATCTCTCCAAGGCATAGAATTTGATGATTGACTATAGTATCTATCGATTGCATATCTAGGTGCATCGTTAGCGGTCTGTCCATAACCAATTCTAAATTTACCAAAGTTTACAAAATCTGGCATATCAATACCATCTGTAAATACATAACTAAAGTTTGCTGATGGATACCCGTAAGCGTTGTTTTCAGCTGGTAAAGTAGAAGACTGGTCTCTTCTTAAAGATAAATTTAAGTAAGCCATATTCTTAAAATTTATGTTAGCTAAGATATAAGAGTTAAATTGTCTTCTTTGATATTGAGACTCGCTAATAGTAGGTTGACCTGGACTATTTTGAAGGTTATAGAATCCTGGAATGTCTAACCCATTAACAGAAGCAAAAATACTATTACCGCCTCTTGCGTTTACGTTAACACCACCAGTTAAACCTAAATTTAAAAGAGGGTTTAACTCTTTGTTCCAAGTCAGAATAACATCATTGTTAAATTCTTGATTACCTAAAGTTTGTTCAGAAACAAAACCTGGATCATCAACACTACCAGAGTTAACACCTTGTGGTAGTAATATAGCTCTGTGATTGTGAATGATATTATCGTTTAAATCATAACCAAATCTATACATAGCATTTAAGTTATCTGTAATTTCATAAGATGCTTGTAAACTACCAAAAATCTTAGAACCATTATAGTTATTCCCATTTTCATTTACAACATAATATGGGTTTGTAACACCATAAGCTGTAAAGTAATCCTCAATACTATAGAATTTGGCGTCATAATCTTCCATATCAACAACACTCATGTTTCTAGGTAATTGCATGATGTTATTGTAAACACCTTCTTGACCTTGACCTGTAGGAACAAATTTTCCTGCAGTTAATGCCATATTAACACCACCACTAACGGTTAATTTATCAATCTTAGTTTGAGCTTTTAGACTTATTGTGTTTCTATCATAAACATCAACAGCACCTGGATAGATACCATCGTGGCTTACATTAGAATAAGAAGCATAAAAACTACTGTTTTCGTTACCTCCATTTATACCAATACTGTTTTGGAACATACTTCCTCTGTCAAAGAAATCTCTGATATTATTTTCCAAAGGCTCAAAAGGAGCAATTAATTGAGAATTGTCTACAACTCTACCATATACTCTTTCTCTTTTATCGTCGTCAAATTCAGGACCCCAAGAACCGTTTTCATCTAACCAATGGTTACCGTCCCATCCTTGTCCAAATTGATTTTGGAATTCTGGCATTCTTAAAACGCTTGAGAAAGTTGCAGCACCATTGTACTCAATTCCTAAGCTTCTTTTTCCTTTACCAGCAGACGAAGATCCTTTTTTAGTTGTAATCATAATTACACCATTTGCACCTCTAGACCCATAAAGAGCAGAAGCAGCAGAACCTTTCAATACATCCATACTTTCAATATCGTTTGGATTAATTGCGTTTAGTCCGTTACCAAAATCATATCCTCCACTTAGAGAAGCTGAATTAATAGAACTGTTTGAAATAGGAACACCATCAATAACGATAAGCGGCTGAGTACCCTGACTTAATGAATGAATACCTCTAATGAAAATTCTTGTAGAAGCACCAGGATCAGTAGACGCAGTTGATATTTGCACACCCGCAATCTTACCCTGCAAACCATTAATAGCGGAACGATCTCCACCTTCAGTTATGTCAACTGCTTTTACAGAAGCAATTGAGTAACCAAGTGATCTCGCACTTTTCTTAATGTTTTGTGCAGTTACAACAACTTCTCCAAAAGCTTCATCTTTTGATTTCATTGTAATGATAACTTTAGATGCAGAACCTACAGCAAAATTCTGTGATTCCAAACCTATAAAACTCACAACCAAAACAGGGTTAGCTGCTGTGGTTTTTACACTAAAGGATCCATCTGGGCCTGCAATGGCACCATTACTGGTTCCTTTTTCTTTAATCACAGCCCCTACTACAGGTTGTGATTTTTCGTCCACTACCTTTCCGGTAATGGTCTTTGTTTGTGCAACAGCTACTACAGAAAACAGCAGCATGGCACACAAACCGAAAATTTTAAATAATTGTTTTTTCATAAACTTAGCTTTGTGTCTAATTTGGCCCAATTTAGCATTTTCATCGACTAACCTCCAAATATTTTGGAATAAAATGACGTTGGGTTTTTATTAAAGCGTTAAACTGACACTTATTGTTTTAATGTAGCAACAGCTAGAAGCGTTGATTTTAAAGAGTTCTTGGCCTATTTGAACATTCTAAATTGAAAAATATTTTTTGTAAAAATTTTTAAACTAATTTTATCTAAAACGATTGATGGACCAACGTTTTATGACATTCATAGCTTGTCTAATAAAAATAGTAATAATAACAAACGGTGGAAAAGCTAATTCACTATTAGTGTTATACTTGCAGTTACATATAATAACGCCATAAATGGACTTAAAATATAACACTCAACAATCACAAATTCTTTTAACAGAATACGGAAGAGGTGTTCAAGAAATGATAGAACACCTTAAAACGATTGAGGACAGAGAAAAAAGAAATGCCCTTGCTAATACCATTTTTCATGTAATGGTAAATTTAAACCCAAGTATAAAAGACCAAAAAGATTACCAACGTACTGTATGGGACCACTTACATGAAATAGGTAAATATGAGTTAGATATAGATACTGACTATCCGAAACCATTACCCGCTAACAAAATTGAAAGCCCAAATCACCTAGGTTATAAAGGAGTTTTAAGCAGATATCGCTTTTACGGTAGAAACTTATTAGAAATGATTGATGGAGCTAAGGACATGGAAGAGGGTGAAATAAAATCCTTATACATTAACTACATAGGATCTTTCATGTTTAATTCTTCAAAAAACTGGAATGATGAAGACTTAACTCCAAAGCAAGTAGTGCAGCACATGGCTGATTTATCTGGAGGAAAACTAAAAGTAGACCCAGAATCCATTAACATTCATGTAGAGATTAGAAGAAAACGTGCTTCGAATTACAAGAACAAAGGCAAAAACACCAACAAGAAGAAGCATTACAATAACAAATACAAGAGGAGATAAATGGGTACATTTAAAATAAAGGGAGGATACAAACTAAAGGGTACTTTAAAACCTCAAGGTGCTAAAAATGAAGCTCTACAAATCTTGGCTGCTGTATTATTAACTGCTGAAGAGGTTGTAATAAAAAATATTCCAGAGATTAGAGACATCTTAAGGATGATAGACCTTTTAAAAGGTCTTAATGTAAAAGTAAACCGCGTTAATCAAGGTCATTACAATTTTAAAGCAGATGATATTGATTTAGATTTCTTCCATACAGAAGAATTTAAGAAAAAAGGTGCTTCAATTAGAGGATCTATAATGATAATTGGACCTTTATTAGCACGATTTGGAATTGGTTATATACCAAGTCCCGGAGGTGATAAGATTGGCAGAAGAAGATTAGACACCCATTTTATTGGGTTTGAAAATCTTGGTGCAGAATTTACCTATGATAAGGACAATAAATTCTACAAGGTTGAGGCCAAAGAACTAAATGGTAAATTTATGTTACTGGAGGAGGCTTCTGTAACAGGTACTGCCAATATTGCAATGGCTGCTGTAATGGCCAAAGGCACCACTACTATTTACAACGCTGCTTGCGAGCCCTATTTACAACAGCTCTGTTCAATGATGAATTCGATGGGAGCAAAAATTAGTGGAATTGGCTCTAATATGTTAGTTATTGAAGGTGTTTCTGAGCTAAAAGGTTGTACGCACACGATACTTCCAGATATGATTGAAATTGGCAGCTTTATAAGCATGGCCGCATTAACTCAATCTGAAATAACGATTGAAAACTGCAGAGTAGACAAGCTTGGTTTAATCCTTAAAACTTTTAAGAAATTAGGAGTACAGTTTTTAGTGAAAAATGACGATATAATTATCCCGGAAAACAAGCATTATGCAATAGATAATTTTATTGACGGAAGTATGCTAACCATAGCGGATGCACCTTGGCCTGGCCTATCTCCGGATCTATTAAGTGTAATCTTAGTTATGTGTACTCAAGCAAAAGGAAATGTTTTAATACACCAAAAGATGTTTGAAAGTCGTTTATTCTTCGTAGACAACTTGATTGACATGGGAGCACAGATAATTTTGTGTGACCCACATAGAGCAACAGTAATGGGATTGGACAGAAGAATGCCACTAAAAGGTATTACAATGACTTCCCCAGATATTAGAGCTGGAGTTTCTTTATTAATTGCCGCTCTTTCTGCCCAAGGAACAAGTACAATACATAATATAGAGCAAATAGATAGGGGTTATCAAAACATAGAACAACGTCTAAATGCTATTGGAGCTAAGATAACGCGTATATAAAATGAAAACAAAGAGAACATTACTTGCCCTGCTTACAATTGCAACCATTAGCATATCAGCAAGTTATGTTTTTAATGACATTAAGCCAGCTGTTGGAGATATTGCCCCAGAAATTGTACTTAATGACCCTGATGGCAATGAGATAAAACTAAGTGACTTAAGGGGTAAAGTTGTTTTAGTTGACTTTTGGGCAAGCTGGTGCAGAACCTGTAGAATTGAAAACAACAATTTTACTAAAGCCTATAATGAGTATAAAACCAAAACTTTTGATATTGGAGAGGGATTTGAAATCTATAGCGTAAGTTTAGACAAAGATGTAAATGTGTGGAAAAAAGCCATTTATAACGATAGACTATCTTGGAAATACCATGGTTCTGATTTTAAAAAATGGGATAGCCCATTAGTAGAAGCATACAATTTTAAATATCTCCCATTTAACGTTTTGATAGACAAAAATGGGAAAATAATTGCCAAAGGTCTATTTGGCAACAAACTTGAGCAACAATTGAAAGCACATCTGGCAGAATAATCAGTGTCAAATTGACATAATTTGAAGTGGCAAAACTTTTGCTCTTATTTAGACATATTTATTTGAGATAATAATGTCTGAAGAAAAGCAAGATAAAGAAGAGTTAGGAGTACAAAATTCTGAAGAAACAGCTGAACAAGCTGAAAAAGAAGAGGTTAAAGTTGAAGAACCTTCTGCAGAAGATAAATATAACGAACTCAACGATAAGTATTTAAGACTCTATTCTGAGTTTGATAACTATAGAAGAAGAACTTCTAAGGAACGATTAGAACTATTTAAAACCGCAGGTGAAGATATTTTGACAGATTTACTGCCTGTTTTAGATGATTTTGAAAGAGCTCTTCAAAACATGGACAAAAAAGGAGATGTAAAGACCATTAGAAAAGGTGTTGATCTAGTTTATAATAAATTTAAAAATACCTTAGATTCTAAAGGTCTTAAACCTTTTACATCAATAGAAACACCTTTTGACCCCGATGTTCATGAAGCAATAACAAAAATTCCAGCACCTTCTAAGAAGCTAAAAGGTAAAGTTGTTGATGAAGTAGAAAAGGGGTATAAATTAAATGACAAAGTAATACGCTTTGCAAAAGTGGTTGTAGGAGAATAAGATGTCTAAGAGAGATTTTTACGAAATATTAGGAGTTGACAAAAATGCTTCTGAGGCTGAAATCAAAAAAGCCTACAGAAAAAAAGCCATACAATACCATCCAGATAAAAACCCTGGAGACAAGGCTGCTGAAGATAAATTTAAGGAAGCAGCTGAAGCATATGAGGTCTTAAGCAACTCTGAAAAAAAACAACGATACGATCAATTTGGCCACGCTGGTGTAAATGGCGGACAAGGTGGATTTGGCGGTGGCGGAATGAATATGGATGACATATTTAGCCACTTTGGAGACATTTTTGGCGATATGGGAGGCGGTGGAAGCCCATTTGATAGCTTTTTCGGCGGTGGCGGAAGAAGCCGAAACAGGCAAGCCGTAGGTTCTAACATTAGAATTAAACTAAAACTTACCATTGATGAAATAACCAATGGTGTAGAAAAGAAAATTAAGTACAAGAAGAAAGTTGTTGCTAAAGGAGTAACTTTCGACACTTGTTCCACTTGTAAAGGTAGAGGACAGGTTACACGTGTTCAAAGCACTTTCTTAGGTCAAATGCAAACAAGCAGCCAATGCCCAACGTGTAATGGAACTGGTAAAAAAATAAAAAACATACCTCACGGAGCAGATGGAATGGGCTTGTCTACTGAAGAAGTAACTACGTCAATTAATATTCCTGCTGGAGTTGCTGATGGTATGCAGTTATCTGTTCAAGGAAAAGGCAACGAAACTCCAGGTGGAATTTCTGGAGACTTACTTGTTTTAGTTGAAGAGGTTGCACATAAACAATTGTTAAGAGACGGTAACAACATTGTTTATAATCTGCACATAAGCTTTCCGCAAGCAGCTTTGGGTACAGATGTAGAAGTACCTACCGTTGGAGGCAAGGTTAGAATAAAAATAGAATCTGGAACGCAAAGTGGTAAAGTACTTAGACTAAGAGGTAAAGGGATACCAGAACTAAACGGATACAAAACTGGAGATCAACTGGTTTACATTAATGTTTTTACGCCAAAAAAGATTAATTCAGAAGAAAAAGCCCTATTGAATCAACTAATGGAGTCTGAAAATTTCAAACCTGATCCAAATGCAGAAAAAGGATTTTTTGACAAAATGAAAGACTTCTTTCACGGGTAAAAAAAATAAATACTACAAAAGCCGCTTGAAGTTCAAGCGGCTTTTTTTTTGCATCACGGTACAGTAAAATAAATTGATGATTTACATCTATTTGTCAATATTGGTTTTTTATATATTTTAGTTCCTATTCTGAATTAATTAAAATTTAGCTCCCGCTAACCAATTAATCAAATTATGAAACTATTCTATCCAACTGTGCTTCTTTCATTACTCTTCCTGTTCTCATATTGTTCCGAAGATGATATTAGTCCATCTATGAAGTCATCAGGAGTATTAGACAAAAGCAGTGGTTCTGTAATTGGTTATGGAAACGAAGAAGGTGGTTTAATGACTGCTTGAGAATGGAACGATTTAGACCATTGGGGATTTTGGGAATCCTTATTATTACGCAAAGAATATAGTGCTTCACAAAAAAACTATGGGATATTTACCAGCACTCGTATTTCAATAGAAGTCTTAGGTAATGATAGCACTCCAATTATAGACGGTGGTGTAAAACTATTTCGATTTGGTAAAACCTTGTGGGAAACCAAAACAGATAATTTTGGTAAAGCTGAGATTTTCATTAACCCATATTCCAAGCCAAATGCTTTTAACAACTCAGACGAGTATGAGTTGCATATTGACAATAAGAAAGTAATAAAGAATTTTACTCTTTTTAAGGATGGCATAAACACAATTGTATTAGAAAGCAAAACACAACACCAGCTAAATGCAGATATATGTTTTGTTTTAGACGCTACAGGTTCTATGGGAGATGAACTTGAATATGTAAAAAACGAACTAAAGGATGTAATAAACAGAGTGAAGAACCTTAATGCCCAAATAAGGTTAAACACTTCTTCAGTGTTTTATAGAGACGGAGATGATAAATACGTAACTAGAATAAGCCAGTTTACTGCAAATCATAACAAAACAATAGACTTTATTAATGAACAAAAAGCTGCAGGTGGAGGAGATTTTCCAGAAGCAGTGCACACAGCACTTAATGTTAGTTTAAACAATCTAACTTGGTCTAACTTTGCTAAATCTAGAATACTTTTCCTATTGTTAGATGCACCTCCTCATTCCAATGAAAATGTTATACAAAGTGTTAAAAACAGCATAAATACAGCAAGTAAAATGGGCATTAAAATCATTCCTATTACAGCTAGTGGTATAGATAAATGTACTGAAATACTAATAAGACATTTAGGTATATTAACAAATAGTACTTATGTTTTTGTTACAAATGATAGTGGTATTGGAAATGACCATATAGAAGCGAGTGTAGGAAAATATGAGGTAGGATATCTAAACGACCTAATGGAGCGGCTAGTCAATAAGTATTTAGGATAAGATTAAACCTTTGTAATCTTAGTGACATCAAAATTTTTAAAGAATCAGACTCTAAGAAGTTAGTTGTTTCAGTCTTTTTTAAATGAAGTACTAATTATTCTTTAGATAGTGCTTTAAGCTTTGATAATTAATATGAATAGTTGACAACTAATTAAAGCTAATATCATTAAGCACTAGAAATTATAGATATAATCATCTCTTTATCAGTATATTAAATAAGTTTTAATGTCTGACCTATTATATTAATAATAGCAAGAAATTTTTAATTTTAGACTACAGAATAATGTTATTTAATATGATGGATATTAGGTCTTAGCTTGAGTAGAATCATTCCCTAACTCTAAGTGCATCACTAAATTAATAATTAGACTTGAAGCAAGATAAAGGTTAATTATCTATAAAAAGAATTAACCTTTTTAATTAAAACGAATAAAAGCACTAATACGAAAAGATTTAAGAATTTCCCATTAATAATTGTAACAACTCTACTTATTTTTATGTGGAGTGCTTGTTATTATGACGAGGTAGTACCAGGATCAAATGTTGGTGAAGTTGGGGAAATATCTTTTGCAGACGATATAATCCCAATTTTCAATGATGCCTGTAATATGTCTGGTTGCCATAATAATGGTGGGTAAGTACCAGATTTATCTCCTGCAAATGCCTATGACGTTCTAGATAAGGATGGATATCTAAACACCACAGAACCAGCTGCTAATTCTCTATATAAATGGATGAACAATGAAGAAACATTATCAATGCCACTATCTGGACCTAACGCAACTTATAATGCCAAAGTATTAGCATGGATAGATCAAGGAGCACTTAACAATTAAAATCCATTAAAATGAAAAAATTAAATAAAAAATATTTTCGTTGCTAGTAAGCTTTGTGGCAAGTATTTGTATGCTTTTGCCAAAGCAAAGTTTTGCTCAAGACCATAAGGAAGACAGTATTATTCAAATTTCTATACACAGTAGACCTATTCAAAGAATAGGAAATACATTTGAAAGTATCTGGCTAATAGACAATCAAACCACTCAAGTACCACTTAAAAAAACAGTTGAATTTGATATAATTCATAGATTTGGAAGTGTAATAAATAGTTACAGTGATTTTTTTGGTCTTTATGCTCCTTCTAACATAAGACTTGGATTAGGTTATGTACCTATAGACAATTTAATGATTGGTGCTGGTATAACTAAGGAAAAACTCCTTTGGGACTTTACTACAAGTACGCTATTCTTAAAGATAAAGGGGAAAAACCTACACAAGTAAATGTCACCTATTTTGGTAGTACTGCCGTTGATACTAGATCTGAAGATAATTTTGTAAAAAACTCTGACAGATTAAGTTTCTTTAACCAATTAATGGTTTCTAAAAATTTACTCGAGCTTTTTCAGCACAAGTATCTATTAACCATAGCCATATGAACGTGGTTGAAGCCTATATTAATAGTTCTGGTGAACAAATTGCAAAAATGAAAAATGACCACCTATCGTTCTCAGTGCTTGGTAGATATAAAATTTCTGATGCAACAGCATTTATTGCCAACTACGACCAACCTTTAACTCAACATCCTGAAGATAACCCAAATCCAAACATAAGTGCGGGTATTGAACTTGCCACTCCATTACACGCTTTCCAAGCGTTTATTGGCAACTATCAATCAATCATTCCTCAATTTAATAATGTTCATAAATCTTACAATTTTGCAGATGGAGCATTCCTTATTGGATTTAACATTAAAAGATTGTTAGATGCACAAGAAGAGGATATGGTTGAGATGATGATGAAGAGATATTAATGTGATTGTATTAAACAAATCATTTAGATAAATTCTTGTTTGCGGGTGCTTATCGATAGATAAGCACCCGTTTATTTATTGAAAGTTTAAAGCATCTAAATTATCGTCATCTACCAAGCTTGGAAGCGTTATTTTTAGATTTTTATTTCTTTTCATTTCTCTCTCTATAGCAAAACGTGCATTGGGGTTTCTAGCCCAGCTTCTTCTGCTTATACCGTTATTTACATCATAAAGCAGCATATTTTTTAATCGAGCATCTGCTTCTACCGTTCCATCCAATAACATACCAAAGCCTCCATTTATTACTTCTCCCCAACCTACTCCTCCTCCATTGTGTATACTTACCCAAGTGGCACCTCTAAAGCTGTCGCCAATAACGTTATGAATTGCCATATCCGCAGTGAACCTACTTCCATCGTAAATGTTGCTTGTTTCTCTATAAGGGCTATCTGTTCCGCTAACGTCGTGATGGTCTCTTCCTAAGATTATAGGTGCAGAAATTTCGCCTTCTTTAATAGCGTTGTTAAAAGCCTCGGCTATTTTAATTCGTCCTTCACTATCAGCATATAAAATACGAGCCTGCGATCCTACTACCATCTTATTTTGATCAGCCTCTTCAATCCATTTAATATTATCTGCTAACTGTTGCTGAATTTCTTCTGGTGCCGAAGCTTGTATTTCTCTCAATACTGTGGCTGCAATAGCATCAGATTTACTTAAATCTTGAGCTTTACCACTTGAACAAACCCATCTAAATGGACCGAATCCATAATCAAAACACATCGGCCCTAATATATCTTGCACATAGCTTGGATACTTAAAATCTATACCATTATCTGCCATTACATCTGCCCCCGCTCTACTGCATTCAAGTAAAAAAGCATTACCATAATCAAAAAAGTAAGAACCTTTGGCTGTATGATTATTAACCGCTGCAGCGTGTCTTTTTAATGATGCATAAATTTGCTCTTTATAAGCTTCTGGGTTGTTAGCCATCATTTCATTACTTTCTTCAAAAGTTAACCCTACTGGGTAATATCCGCCAGCAAAAGGATTATGCAATGATGTTTGGTCTGATCCAACATGAACATAGATGTCAGCTCTATCAAACTCCTCCCATATGTCTACTATATTCCCAACATAAGCAATGGAAACTACTTCCCTATTTTGCTGAGCTTCTTTTACTCTTTCTAAAAGGTTTGGCATTTCATAAATTAACTCATCTACCCAACCTTGTTCGTGCCTTTTTTCTGCAGCAGCAGAATTCACTTCCGCACATACCGTTATGCAACCGGCTATGTTTCCTGCCTTAGGTTGTGCTCCACTCATCCCACCTAGCCCTGCAGTTAAAAAGATTTTTCCATTTGGTGTTTCGCCTTCTTTTAACTTCATTCTAAAGGCATTCATAACGGTAATTGTAGTGCCGTGCACAATACCTTGTGGACCTATATACATATAACTTCCAGCGGTCATTTGTCCATATTGAGTTACACCTAAAGCATTAAATTTTTCCCAATCATCTGGCTTAGAATAATTTGGAATCATCATTCCATTAGTAACGATTACACGTGGAGCTTCTACGCCACTTGGAAATAAACCCATTGGATGACCACTATACATATGCAATGTTTGCTTATCCGTCATTTCACTTAAATATTTCATTGTTAAGAGATATTGTGCCCAATTTTGAAACACACCACCGTTTCCTCCATAAGTAATCAACTCTTCAGGATGCTGAGCCACAGCCGGATCAAGGTTATTCTGTATCATTAACATTATGGCAGCAGCTTGTTTGCTTTTAGCAGGATACTCTTCTATCCCCCTTGCAAACATTTTATAGCTAGGCATAAACCTATACATGTAAATTCTACCATACGATTTAAGTTCATTGGCAAATTCTACCCCCAACTCTTTATGCCATTGTTTAGGAAAATACCGAAGTGCATTTCTAACAGCTAACTTCTTTTCATCAACAGACAAAATATCTTTTCTTTTAGGTGCTCTATTTACTCCTGCAGCTAGAAGCCTTAGGGCCGGTAATTCACTAGGTATGCCTTGTTTTACTTGATGTTTAAAATCAACATTAGCGTCTGTCATTACTTGCAAATCTCTATTTAGTTATTGTAATAACAAAGCCCCCTTTTAAAAGTTGTTTTTTATTGGCCTTGTTCTTTAACTTTGACTCTTAAATGAAATCGAACGAAATTCTTGGCATTGTAACTGTCTTAATTGGCATGTTTACGTTTGTTGCCAGCTCACTTAACTTAGATTTTTTCTTTAAAAATAAACGAGGAGAAATGTTTATACAACTATTTGGAAGACTAGGAGCTCGCATTTTTTACATGATTTTGGGAGCATTTTTAATGTATGTTGCATACCTCATATACTCAACAGAAATACCTATTTCCATTGAAGAATAGATTTTAGACTCTAATTCTTATCCGTCTTTGTAACAAATAGTCACTACTTTATCGAAGGATTTTAATCTGCTCAGTTAAATGTCTAATTTTGAAATAGAAATGAGCATTTTACAGATTCAAGAAGTCTCTAAATTTTATGCAAATCATACTGCTTTAGATAAAGTTTCTTTTGACGTACCAAAAGGCAAAGTATTTGGATTACTTGGTCCAAATGGTGCGGGTAAAACATCCTTAATTAGAATTATAAATCAAATAACTGCTCCTGATGAAGGCAAAATTTTGTTTGATGGCCAATTACTCAACAAAGAGCATATCAAGAACATTGGATATTTACCCGAAGAAAGGGGGTTGTATAAGAAAATGAATGTTTTTGACCAACTAATTTACTTCGCTAAATTAAGGGGTATGGACACTAAAAGTGCTAAGAAAACCATAAATACTTGGCTGGAGAAATTTGAAGCTGAAACTTGGAAAAAGAAAAAAATTGAGGAATTAAGTAAAGGAATGCAACAAAAAATCCAATTTATTGTAACTGTTATGCATAATCCAGATTTCGTAATTTTAGATGAACCTTTTACCGGATTTGATCCTAAAAACACGGAGTTAATCAAAGACGAAATTCTCCACTTAAAAAACAAAGGAGCCTCTGTAATGCTTTCTACACATAGGATGGAAAGTGTTGAGGCTATTTGCGATGATGTTGTATTAATTAATAAGGCGAAGCTAGTAACACAAGGAGCAGTGAACCAGGTTAGAAATAGTTTAAAAGACAACACATATGAACTTTTATTTAAGGGTGATTTGGCATTGTCTCAACTCAGTCAACTAGAAGCAATTTCACAATCTCAAAAAGATGAATTAAACCAAATCCTTTTTAAGTTTAAAGGAGAAGGCAATATACAAATGTTTAATAATCAAAATATTGAGATTAAGGAATACCGAGAAGTAATACCTAGTATGCAAGATGTGTTTTTAACCTTAACGCAGACAGATGATGAATAATATTTGGATTGTAACAAGCAGGGAATATCTCTCTAGAGTAAAGAAAAAGAGTTTTATAGTTATGACTCTTTTAGCTCCAATATTAATAGCTGCATTTTATGGCATTATTATTTGGATGGCTGTTAATGAGAATGTTGGAAGTGATGCTAAAAATGTTGTAGTTGTAGACCATTCTAACGCATTTAAAGGTGAATTAGAAAACCCTGAAAATCTCACTTTTGTTTTTAAGGATAGCTATACTGTAGACCAGTTGGTTTCTTCTGATGAATTTGATGGTCTTTTAGAAATTAAGAAAATAAGCTCTAACAGCAAACTATACCTCAAATACCAAAGTATGAGCAGCTTAAGCGTTTCTGATAATGACAAAATCAAAAGTGCTTTTGGTGCTAAAATAAAGATTGATAAGCTCCAAAAACTTGGTATTTCTCAATCATCGATAGATAGCTTAAAAACAAACATTGCTATAAGCGAGTTTAAGGTTGATAAAGATGGGAATAGCAAAACAAGCAACATAGGCATTAACACTATGGTAGGTATGGCTCTTGCCGTGCTTATCTATTTCTTTATTTTCTTGTATGGAGTTCAAGTAATGAAGGGCGTCATCGAAGAAAAAACGAACAGGATTGTTGAATTAATTGTGAGTACGGTTAAGCCTTTTCAGTTAATGATGGGTAAGGTGATAGGTATTGCTGCTGTGGGTCTTACTCAAATTGGGATTTGGGCTATTTTAAGCCTTATTCTTACTTCTGTAATAAGCTTAGTATTTGGAATGAATATGATGGACTCCACAGAGATGACACAGATTGATAACAATCCTAATATGGCCAACATGGATAATTTTCAAGGAGAGTTAATTACTGCTTTCTTTAATCTTCCATTGCTCAAAATATTTGGAGTGTTCTTGTTCTTTTTTATCGGAGGTTATTTGTTGTACGGAGGTTTATTTGCTGCAATTGGTAGTGCTGTAGACAGTGAAACTGATACACAACAGTTTATGATGCCGGTAACTTTACCGCTAATTTTTTCTATGATGATAGCTTTTTCAGTTGTTATAAACGACCCAAATGGGTCTTTAGCAACTTGGTTATCAATGATTCCGCTTTCTAGCCCTATAGTAATGATGGCAAGAATACCGTTTGGACCACCCACTTGGCAAATACTTTTATCTATGCTAATACTATTTGTTACAATACTGGGCACCATTTGGTTAGCAGGTAAAATATACAGAACAGGGATACTTATGTATGGTAAAAAGCCAACATACAAGGAGCTAGCAAAATGGCTTTTTTATAAAAATTAACCTAACTTAGCCACAATATGAGATTAGTAATAATTTGTTTGATTTTAGCAACTAGCAATGTATTTGCACAAATAGACTTTGAACTAATAGCAAAACACAGTGATGATGTGAGCTGCCTTGCCTTTAGCCCAGACAATACGCATATTGTTTCAGGTGGTTGGGATAGTAAACTAATTGTTTATGCAAATGATAGCACCTACAAAATTCAACAAGAGTTAAAAGATTTTAGAGGTGCAGTGAAATCCATTGCGTTTAGTAGAGATGGCTTTAAAATGCTTGCAGGAGGACAAGAAGGTAAACTTGCCATTTATGGTTTCAATGATTTAAGTAGCTGGGATGTTGTTGGTTTAGACACCTTTATGGAGATTAACAATTCTCAAATTAACAAATTGCTTTATGGCCCTGGAATGAGAACTGTTTTTAGTGCAGGAGATGACGGTAGGTTTTTAACGTATGATTTAACAAAAAAGAAAATTATTGAAGTAAAGACTAAGCGACCAATATCAGCAGCGTGTGTTGCAATAGATAGAAGAAGCTACTTTGTTGCCAATGAAGGAAGCCCTGCGATAACTCAATACAATATTTTTGGTAAAGAAATGAAAACTTTTAATGGCCATTTAAACGATGTCACGGATTTACTTGTAACACCAAATAGGAAATACTTAATTTCTAGTTCTAAGGACAGAACCATTAAAATATGGAATTTAGTAAATGGTAAAGTAGAAAGGACTATACTCGAGCATACTTGGGCGGTAACAGATATTGAGCTTGATCCCTATGGAGTATTTTTAGTGAGTTGCGGATTAGATGGTGCCATTAATCTTTTTATGGTTGAATCAGGAGAAAAACTTTTACAAGAAAACTTACCAAGGCACAGATGCAATTCTATTGCCATCTCTCCAGATTTAACAAAAATTGCAGTGGCTAGTCATACCGATGGAGCAGAAAGCTCTGGATTCTACATTATTCCAACTAAACTTAAGCCTCGAAAAGTTAAACTGCCTAAAAGGTATTTTGCAGATAAAGAAGAAAAAGCATTATACGAGTCTATCTATTTAAATGATGAACAACAACAAGCAGAAGCTGAAAAAAAAGCCAAAAAAGCAGCCGCGAAATCAAGCTCTACAAAAAAAATAGCTCCTAAAAAGACAGAAACGATAATAAATAAATCTGAACAAGTAGAGATAAGACGAGACTAGATTACTTGATTAAAGTAATTGCACAATCAAAATGTTATAATCTTATTTGTAGCAGTAAATGAGTAAAGAGATATTAAATAGCAGCAAAGCACCAGAGCCAGTGGGGGCTTATCCACACGCAAGAAAAGTGGGAAACTTATTGTTTTTAAGTGGCGTAGGGCCAAGAGAAAGAGGTACAAAAAAGATTCCTGGGGTTGAGCTAGATGCTGAAGGTAATATAGCAAGTTATGATATAGAAACTCAATGCCATTCTGTGTTTAATAATATAAAGTACATTTTAGAAGATTCTGGAAGCAGTTGGGACAATGTTGTAGATGTAACAGTGTTTTTAACGAACTTGAAAGACGACTTCAAAACCTACAACAAGTTGTATGCAGAGTATTTTAAAGACAATCAACCTTGTAGAACTACCCTAGAAATTAACTGCTTGCCAACACCAATAGCAATTGAACTAAAAGTAATAGCAACTATTTAATAGATACGAAATAATTAAAAAGAGGCTGTCTCAAAATTGAGATCAGCCTCTTTTTAATTTTAAACTTTTTATGTTACAACATTGCTGCGTCTAATGCCACTTTAGTAGCCTCATTAACCGGTACAACAGGGAGTCTAAATTCATTTTTACAAATGCCTAATTTAGACAATATGTATTTTACTCCTCCAGGATTACCGTCCATAAAGATGGCTTTCATCATAGGTAATAGTTTGTAATGTAAATGTCTAGCATTTTTTAAATCTCCATCTAGAGCATAATTAACCATTTGGCTAAACTCTTTTGGATAAGCATTACCAATAACAGAAATTACTCCATCCATACCAGCGGCTATGTAAGAAAGCGTATAATTATCATCCCCACTTACCACTCCAAAACCTTCAGGTTTTGCATTAATTACATCCATACAAACATCTAAACTACCGCTTGCTTCTTTGGTTACAACAATATTGGGTAATGATGCAATTCTTAAAGTAGTGTTTGCACTTACTAAAGAACCAGTTCTGCCAGGCACATTGTACATAATTACTGGCAGTGAGCTATTGTCAGAAATGGTTTTGTAATGCTGGTAAATGCCCTCTTGGCTTGGTTTATTATAATATGGGCTAACACTTAATATGCCATCTACACCATCTAAATCTGTATTTCTAAGTCTGTCAATAACTGCTTCAGTATTATTACCGCCAATGCCAAACACTATTGGTAACCTACCAGCATTTACATCTTTTACCTTCCTCAGAATTTCGAGTTGCTCTAGATTATTAATAGTTGGGTTTTCCCCAGTAGTGCCCATAACAACCAAATAATCTACACCTCCATCTATTAAATGAATGGTAAGTTTTTCAAGCCCACTGTAGTCAACACTGCCATCTTCATTAAAAGGTGTAACCATTGCCACCCCGAGTCCTCTAAATTTATTCATGTCTATTTAATGTACTTTGTTATTTCTCTAAATAACTCCTGCCCTGTCTCTGCCAAGCCCTTAATCATAAAATCTTGTGAAAAAGGAAACTCATCCAAGTGTTTGCCTATTCTTGTTCGTGCTTTTGAAAATGTTGAAATAGCTTGTAATTGCACATTCCCAAGAACATCTAAATTTATTAGATAGTCAAATTCTGTATTTATAAACTTAGAAACAGCTCTCTTCTTAGGTATTTGCCAAAAATTTAAATCCTTTTTACAGAAATATTCTTCTTTATAATTGGGCAGATAATCACCAAGTTCCTTATTGTTTACAAAACCTAATGTTGTTACTTTTTTCCCTTCAGATTCAAAGTAATGAAACATCTTATTAAGATAAACAGGATTAACTACTTCAGTATCATAAACCAATCCAATTTTTCTGCACGATGCAAATGGTAAAAGCTTTTCACTTTTACTAATTTGCTTGTGTCTTTTAAGCAACTTTTTAGCTATGTCTTTCTTAAAATTTGACAAGAGGGCAAAGGTAATTATTTAACATTTACAACGAATGATATTTGAGGTTGGTATATCCATTTAGTTTGAAAATTTTATCATCTCTGCAAACTCATTTTCATTGATCATTTTTACACCCAGTTTTTCAGCTTTTTCTTTTTTAGCAGGCCCCATATTGTCACCTACTATTAAAATATCTGTGTTTTTTGAAATTGAACTAACATTCTTACCTCCATTTGCTTCAATCAATTTCTTTAAATCATTTCGACTAAACAACATAAACACACCACTTACTATAATTTTTAATCCTTCAAGGACATTAGAGTCCAATTCTTGTTCAACAATCTCAAAGATCAGTCCTGCTTGTTTTAACCTTTCTACTTCTTCTTTATTCTCAGGTATATTAAAATGATCAATTATACTTTGTGCTATCTTAGTTCCTATTTCACTTACTCCTATCAATTCTTCAAAACTTGCTTGCATTAATGCATTAATGTTTTTGAAGTGCTTTGCGAGTTTCTTTGCTACAGTTTCTCCAACAAATCTAATTCCCATTCCAAAAAGCACCCTTTCAAAAGGTCTCACTTTAGCCTTTTCTAGACCACTTAAAATATTTTCTACCGTCCTTTCTTTAAAGCTAACCGTTCTGATTTCGCCAGTCACCTCATTCTCAATAGTCTTATTTAATCCAAGCAAATCTTCATTTCTTAGACTATACAAGTCGGATGATTTTTCTATTAGTCCGGAGCTGAAAAGAATATCTATCTTTCCTTCTCCCAAACTGTCAACATCCATAGCTTTTCTGCTAATAAAATGCTCAATCCTACCCTTAATTTGAGGAGGGCACCCATTGATATTGGAACACCTGTATGCAGCTTCACCCTCTTCTCTTTCTAAAAGCGTATTGCACTTTGGACAATGGGTGGCAAATTCTGTTGGCACAGAATCTGTCTTCCTGTTTTCTATCTCTACATCTACAATTTTGGGGATTATCTCTCCACCTTTTTCTACATAAACCGTATCTCCTACTCTTACGTCTAATTCTGCAATTACATCTGCATTATGCAGGCTGGCTCTTTTAACAGTGGTACCAAGCAATTGCACCGGTTCTAGATTTGCTACAGGAGTTACGGCTCCAGTTCTTCCTACCTGATAGCTTATGCTCAATAATTTTGTTGCAACACGTTCAGTTTCAAATTTATAAGCTTTGGCCCACCTTGGAAATTTACTAGTAAAATCTAACTCTTGTTGCTGATTGTAGTTGTTAACTTTTACGACAACCCCATCTATTTCAAAACTTAGATTTTTTCTCTTTTTATCCCAAGATTTAATAAACTCCCAAACTTCTTCGATGCTGTCACATAGCATTGTTGCATCATTCACTGGCAAACCCAACTCTTTCATTTTATTTAATCCGTCAAGATGATCAAGTGGCTTAGTTCCGTAATTAGTAAGGTGATAAAGAAACCCATCTAAGGGTCTTTTGGCAACCTCAGCACTATCCTGCAACTTAATTGTACCTGCAGCGGTATTTCTTGGGTTTGCATATTGCTGTTCATTATTCGCAGCTCGTTGCTCATTCATTCTTTCAAAAGCAGCTTTATGTATAAATATTTCACCTCTAACTTCTATAGTTTCCGGGCATTGCCCCAAGAGTCTATGCGGAATACTCTTAATTGTTTTAATGTTTGCCGTAACATCATCACCCTTGTTACCATCACCTCTTGTAATTGCTTGAACCAATTCACCATTTTGATATCTAATTGCAATTGCAAATCCATCAAACTTTAACTCTGCAACATACTTATAATCTTTTCGCCCTAACCTTTTCTCTATTTGAGCATCAAAATCCAATAACTCTTCTTTATTATAAGTATTTCCTAAGGAGAGCATTCTTACAGAATGTTCAACTGTTTCAAAATTTTTGGTTATATCTCCACCAACTTGTTTGGTTGGGCTATTGGGTAATGCAAACTCCGGATATTTTTCTTCCAAAGCTTCGAGTTGCTTTAGCTTTTCATCAAACATTCTGTCTGATATTGTGGGTTGAGCTAACACATAATAATTATAATTATGTTTCTTTAAATCTTTTGTAAGCTCTTTTATTTGCTCTTTAATAGACACTTTGGCGAAAATAAGAATTGCAATTTGTTTAAGTTAAAATCAAAGAACATCGTTATTAACAGATAATAATAAACTCTTTCAATAGTTACATTTGCAACTACAATGAACAAGCTCTTACTGCTTTTACCATTATTGATTTTTAAAGCAAGCTTTGCTCAAAGCCCTTTAACATCAAATTACTTTAACTATCACTTAGTCGATAGGTCAGAAATTTTAAACAACACTTTAAGCAGCGAAATTTTTACCGCTGCAAAACCGTACTCAAGAAAAGCTGTAAATAATTTTAATAAAGAAGCATACACTCTTAGTAAAGTTGATAGTTTCAATAAGGCTTATTTGCTAACAGACAATGTGATTTTCTCTAAAAAAGAAGCAACTTTTAGAAACAAACCAATTCTTAAAAATTTTTATGATACTGAAAGTGCTATGCTTTATATAGCTGAGCCAAGATTCAATTTAGTTGTAAATCCAGTATTGGCATTTACAGGAGGAACAGACAAATACGATAGTTTAAGTTTATATACCAATAGTAGAGGTGCAGAATTACGTGGAAACATTGGAAATAAAGTTGGTTTTTATTCTTATGCTCTTGAAAACCAAGCACGTTTCCCTAGCTATTTAAGAGACAAACACAATGCAACAGGAGTTATTAATGGAACTACTTTGCATAAAAATTTTGGACAGCAAGGAGAAGATTACTTTAACGTAGCCGGTTATGTTACATTTTCTCCTATAGAAGAGATAATGGTACAATTTGGGCACGATAAAAATTTTATTGGCAATGGTTATCGTTCTTTAATTTTATCAGACCTTACCGCTCCTTACCCTTTTTTAAAATTTAATACAAAGGTTTGGAAACTTAATTACACCAATCTTTATAGTGAACATATTGATTTTGTTAAACAGGGAGAAAGTGCAACGAATGGTAGAAAGTTCTCTGCATTGCATCATTTAAGTATTAATGTCACCAAAAATCTAAATATTGGCCTTTTTGAGAACATAATTTTTGACAGAAAAGATAGCCTAGAATCTGACAGGTATGAACTTGCTTATCTAAACCCAATTATTTTCTACCGAGCATTAGAGCATGGTCTTAACAGCAGCGATAATGCGATGCTAGGACTGGACTGGAAATGGAATTTCAAAAATCACTTTTCGTTTTATGGCCAATTCATATTGGATGAGTTGGTTACCAAAGAGTTTTTTGGCAGAACTAATTCTTGGGTAAATAAACAAGGTTATCAAGCAGGGTTAAAATATGTTAATGTCGCAAACATCAATAATTTAGACCTTCAAGTTGAAATTAATCAGGTTAGGCCCTATGTTTACCAGCATAGAACCAGATCTCAAAACTGGATTCATTATAATCAAAATTTAGCACATCCTTTAGGTGCAAACTTTCGTGAAATATTGGCAATTGTAAGGTACCAACCTCTAGACAGATTAAACATTACTGGTGTATTTAGCTTAAGTACTCAAGGTATCGATTCAAGTTTAACCTCCAGTAATTTTGGAGGGAACGCACTTAGAACATATTATCAAATACCTGACAGAAATGATGCTTATTTAGTAAAAGGAGTTGAAGATAAAATTTCAACTTTTTCCTTACAAGCTAGCTATATGGCTTGGCATAACTTGTTTCTAGATTTGGGTTTTGTAATGAGACATCAAGAAAACGCTCTTTTAAATGAGCCTCTAAAAAATTCTATAATTCACTTTGGATTAAGGTTAAATTCAGCCGCATTTAATTATAGGCAATAATCTTAAGGCAAAACTTAACTATTTTTTTATTGACAGCATAAGGTCCTTCTTCCAACTTTTGACCTATTCAATCTGTCCAAACTTTTTGCATAGTTGTATTTAATCCGTGATTGGTTTCACTATCATATTGCTTGTGCATTGTGCGTAGATTTTTAATTGCCCTAGCATTTACATAATCTAACTGTTTGGTGTTTGCAAATGAATTTATATTGCACTCTTCCCTCAACAGTCTTGCCCAATATTCAGTTATGTCAGAATGTAATTGCTCGTAAGCTAACAACGCATTTGTTGCTTTATTTATATTCACCCAACTTTCTTCCGTATCAAACAATGCATCAACCTCAACTGCTACAGATTTATCCATTTAGGTATAACTGAAAGGAATACTAGATGCAGTTTCTGCTGCGAAATATGTATCCCCTTTTCTGTGCTTGAAATCACTCCAATTTAAAGTATCGTTATTATTCCATATTATTTCTTTATGCGGCTAACTTGCACCAATTAAAAGAAACCCAAGTTCTATAGATATGGAAGAATATTTCATTATAATCTTAACGTTTTATAGTTAGATGTATTTTAATAACATCTAAATATGATTTTGAAGTGAATTTAATAGTCAGAAAAGATCGTTTGCTTATTTAGAATTGTTCAGTTGATTGGTTTTAAGGATGTTATAGAAGCTCTACCCTCTATACTAACTTTTTGTAATGTTCTAAATTAAAATACATCTAAGTTTGACCCATAATATTGTTTTAATATGAATCATAATTTCAAACCAGAAAGTTTAATGATGTCTCATGGCTACAAACCAGAGTTGTCTGAAGGAGCCATTAAATGTCCTATTTTTCAAACTTCAACTTTTGTGTTTAAAACGGCAGAAGAAGGAAAATCATTTTTTGAAGTTGCTTATGGAAAACGTGAACAGCTACCAAATGAAGAATTGGGACTAATATATAGTAGGATTAACAATCCAGATCTTCAAATTTTAGAAGAAAGACTTTGTTTATGGGATGGTGCAGATGACTGTGCGGTTTTTGAAAGTGGAATGTCTGCTATTAGCACAGTGTTATTAGAATTTTTAAAACCAGGCGACTTACTGTTATATAGTAATCCATTATACGGAGGGACAGACCATTTCATAGAACATTTTTTACCCAAAATAGGAGTTAATACCATAGGATTTTTGCCTCACCAAAGTATGGATGAGATAAAAAGTGAGATAAAGGAAAGAGGGTTGGAAGACGAGCTAGCAATGGTTTACATTGAAACACCTGCAAATCCAACAAATGATTTAGTTGATATTACCGCTTTTAGAGCCTTAGCAGATGAATTTGCTACTGAAGACAATAGAGCTTTAATAGCCGTAGACAACACCTATATGGGACCATTATGGCAACACCCATTAAAATTAGGAGCAGACCTTGTCATATATAGTGCAACAAAATACATAGGTGGACATAGCGATGTTATTGCTGGAGCAGTTCTAGGTATGCGAGAAAATATGATAAGAGTTAAAACTTTACGTACTTTCTTAGGCAATATGGCTGGTCCTTGGACAGGTTGGTTGTTAATGAGAAGTCTCGAAACACTAAAAATCAGAATGGAGCAACAGCAAACAAACGCTGTTAAAGTTGCTGAGTACTTGAATGAACATCCAAAAGTTAAAAGTGTAAACTATTTAGGTTTAATACCCGAAGGGTCTACAGAATACACTATTTTTAAGAAACAATATTCAGGCACTGGAGCTATGTTGTCTTTTGAAGTAAATGGAGGTGAAAAAGAGGCTTTTGCGTTTTTAAACAATCTGAAAATTGTAAAATTAGCTGTGAGCTTAGGTAGCACCGAAAGTTTAGCCGAACACCCAAAAACAATGACTCATGCCGGTGTAGACTTGGACCATCTTGAGGAAATGGGAGTAACTGACTCCTTAATTAGATTATCTGTTGGAGTAGAAAATATAGATGACCTTTTGTGGGTTATTGGCAACGCTTTAGACAAAGTCTAACTTACGTTTTTTGTTTTTTCTTTTTAACACTAGGAAAAAGAATATTATTTAAGATTAACCTATACCCGGGCGAGTTTGGATGTAGGTTTAAATCCGTTGGTGGTTCTCCAACCATATGTCTATAATCTTCTGGATCGTGCCCTCCATAAAAAGTAAACTGACCTTTACCCACAGTGCCGTGTATGTACCTAGCCTCGTTTAAACTTTTGTTTTCACCCATAATTATCACATTGCTTTTAACAACTTCTTTTTTAAAAGCAGTTGTTTGGCCCATAAATGCTTTTATAATTCTTTGGTGATTTTGAGTTAGTATAGTAGGTATAACATCCCATTTTGCAGAAAATTCATTCAATGCAAAAAGGTCGTTCTCTTCACGTACATTTCTAGCTCTAGGGTCTACATCAATTGTAGAAACTTCATAAACCATTGGATTAAGTTCTACCTTAAAATCTTTAAAAGCAAACGTACGCGTATAATCTAGTTTTGCTTGAACACCACTTTCAATAGGGTCTCCATCAAATACTCTATCACAAATATCTAAACCTTCCGCACTTAGTGAAATGTCATAACTGTCTGTAGCAGAACACATTGCGAACAAAAAGCCCCCTCCTAGAGTAAAATCTCTAATTTTTTTAGAAACTGCTAACTTTAATTGAGACACGCTTGAATAACCATGTTTAGATGCCATTGCTTCTGCTTCCGCAACCTGATTTTGATACCATTCGGCATTTCTATAGCTTGCCCAAAATTTACCATATTGACCCGTAAAGTCTTCGTGATGTAAGTGCAACCAATTGTATAAAGGCAACTTACCTTCCAATACTTCATCGTCAAAAATTACATCATAAGGTATTTCCGCATAGGTTAAAACCATGGTAACTGCATCATCCCAAGGTTGAGCAGTTTTAGGACTATACACTGCAATTTTTGGAGCTTTCAGTAACTTTACTACATCTGCATTTACCGCGGGATTTGCAATTCCATCTTTTATTTTATTGGCTCTACCTTCAGAAACACTTGTAAAGCTTACGCCCCTCAGCAAGCATTCTTTTTCTATGTTTTCATAATGATCCATTAAAAAGCTGCCTCCTTTATAATTTAAAAGCCATTCTACTTCTTGATCTAATGAAAGTACCCAATATGCTATTCCATAAGCCTTTAAGTGATTCTTTTGACCTTCACCCATCGATATTAATAGTTTATCTGCTCTAGCAGAGTTAAAACCAATAATGATAGCTAGAATAAAGTATAGAAGTCTCATTTTTATTTTATTAATAAAGTTGTTGCTTTATGGCCTAATACAACGAAAATTAAACCCAGTATATTACTTAAGGTAAAGTACATTAGCAAAATCGAAATCTGTTCTTTTTGTATCAGCTTAAACATATCTAAACCAAAACTTGAAAATGTTGTAAAACCTCCTAAAAAACCTACAACTAGCAGCAAATTCCATTTCTCAGTATTTTGAATTAAATAAACACTCAAAATCCCAATTAATAAACATCCAATCATGTTTACAACAAAAGTTCCTAATGGGAAAGCCCCATTGTGTTGAACATTACTAGAAACAACCCAACGCAGAGCCGCTCCAATTCCTCCACCTAAAAAAACCCAAACAAAATTCATTTATGGTATTTATAGCTAAATATGTACTCAGCTTCTAATTTCCCTTCGGGATTATAGGTCAGGATATTACTTATTAAACCATTATCTGAATACAAAAACTCTTGCTTTTGATTTATTGTGTTATAAGAACTAGCAATTCTACCATTTTGGTTATAAGTATAAAACACTTGAGTGAAATTTGGTTTGTCTCCATACACGGTATACGCAACACTTAATAATTGCTTTGTGGCACTCATTTCGTATTCTATCATTTCCACAGGAGTATTATCCTGTTCTAAAACATATAGCCGTACAATATCACCTTGTGAATTATACCTTCCAATAGATTTTGTATTTTTAACACTACCATCTTGCAAAACGGATATTGTGAACGTAGAATCTAATCTATCTTTCTCGCCAACAAAGTACTTATTCTTAACCAATAGACTATCGTTTGATTGATAGAAAACTGTTTTTACTTCTGCTGCATTACTTGTACTATCGGCATATGTATAATATGCTTTATTAAACTTCTTGCCATCTCTGTTTACAGCAATAGCTGATACTCTTTCACTAGCATATTCAAACATCATTTCTTCAAAAGTTGGCCATCCCATACAGGTCATATCCGTTTTTTCATAGACAAATTGTCCCTTTTTATTAAATTTTCTTAATGTAAATAAACACGTGTCATCCGTTTTTTCAAATGCGTGAACATAGAGGCTTTTTTTTACTTCAACTACACCAAGCTCCCTTATCATTGCTGTATCATTATCTTGGCCATACCCCATTTGGAGCAAAAATGTTAGACTAATTAGAAATATAAATATTCTCATTTTCTTGTAAAGCACACATCATTAAACGTGCCATATTTTTCTTGTTCAACTTTAATTTTACCTGCAAAAGCTATCATTGCCGCATTATCGGTACAATATTCAAATTTAGGGATATGTGGTACTGCACCTATTTCTTCTTTAAGCGAAAGCAAATCATTTCTCAATTTGGAATTTGCAGCAACACCTCCAGCTATCCCAACATCAGTAATTCCTGTTTGATTAATAGCAGATTTCAGTTTGCTTATTAAATAAGACACAATTGTATCTTGAATAGATGCACATAGATCAAAAATATTTTCTGTAATAAAATCAGGATTTCGTCTTGTTTCCTTTTGAAGGAAGTACAGAATGCTTGTTTTTAACCCTGAAAAACTAAAATCTAACTTATCTACAGATGAGGTAGAAAACTTAAATTTTGTACTATCCCCATTCTTTGCATATTGATCGATAATCGGACCCGCAGGGTAGGGCAAATTCAACATTTTACCGGCTTTATCAAAGGCCTCGCCAGCCGCATCATCCCTCGTTTTGCCTAGTATTTCAATTGTATAATTTTTAGCTACCTTAACTATTTGGGTGTGTCCTCCACTTACTAACAGACAAAGAAATGGCAATTTAGGTCTTGGTTCATCTATAAAATGAGCAAGAATATGAGCATTTATGTGATCTACGTTTACATACGGAATATTCCTAGAAAGTGAAAGCCCTTTGGTAAAGGTGTGTCCTACTAATAAAGAGCCCATAAGACCGGGGCCTTGTGTACACGCAATTACATCAATATCCTTTACCTTAACATTAGCTTTTTTCAAGGCCATTTGTACCGTTGGCACAATATTTTGTTGATGTTTTCTACTCGCCCATTCTGGAACTACCCCTCCAAATTCTTCGTGTATTTTTTGCGTAGCAACTACATTGGAACATATTTTATCATTAATAATAACGGAAGCAGCTGTATCGTCACAGGACGATTCTATCCCCAGTATTATTAATTGTGAATTGTTGTTTAGCTGTTCCAAAGTAAGTTTGTAACTTTATAAGTTTAAAGCGTTGCCAAAAGTAATTAAAATACCGTTCAAAATTCTTGCTGTTGTTTTAGGTATCGCTCTTATTCTATTGGCTATAGCTCAAACGGGTTGGTTTAAAAATTACATTACTAAAAAAGCAACCAACTACCTTAGTAAAGAATTAAATACTGAGGTGAAAATTGACAAGATTTCTTTAGACTACTTTGATAGATTAAACGCCTATAATATCCTTATTAGAGACGAACAAAAGGATACCATGGTTTTTATAAAAAAACTAAAAGCTAATTACAACTTAAAAAGTTTTAGCAACCAGCTTATTAACTTTGACAAAGTTGTGCTCGACAACTCCCTAATTAATCTTGGCATTTATGAAGGTCAAAGCCGACTTAACATTCAATTTCTTATTGATTACTTTACGCCTCCACCATCTGCTGAAACGAAAGAATCTCCTATATTAGAATTTGACCAGATAAAACTTATAAACTCCAAGTTTATCTACTTCAATCGAAATTTTGAAGCACCAAAAGACAGGCTTTTTAACGAAAACGATATGCTCTTCAGCAATCTAAATGGTAGTCTTGAAGATTTTCAAATAATAAATGATAGTTTAAATTTTAACATATTAGGATTAAGTGGTTTTGAAAAGAGCGGGTTAGATGTGCAAACCCTAAAATCTAAAACCATAATAAGTAGAAGTACTATGGCTTTTAGAAACTTACTAATAAAAACGCCTAAAAGCACAATAAGCAATTACCTAAAATTCAACTATAACAGCTATAATGATTTAGCCAATTTTATAAAGGTTGTAAAAATTGAGGCTACTTTAGACAACGCTCAAATCCATACAGACGACTTAGCATTGTTTGGAGAATCTTTAAAAAGTTACAATGAAAGAATTAAAGGAGACGGCAAGCTAGAAGGCACAATTGCCGACCTCACTAGCAATAAGCTTAATTTAAGTATTGGTAACCATACTCATTTTTTAGGCTACCTAAAACTAAAAGGACTGCCTTCTATTAAAAACACCATATGGAATGTAAATGCAACATCTTTATCTACTAATGCTACAGATTTAAGTAGATTAATGGAAATCCAAAACCCCCCATCAGAATTTTTAAATCTAGGGGATATCAAATACCAAGGAGTATTTAAAGGAACAATAAATAAATTTAATACAAAAGCTACAATAACAACAGATCTAGGAAACATAGAAACCAACTTAGACTATACCGCATCAAGCGGTGATATTGCTACTTACAGTGGAAAAATAAAAAGTGATGGATTTGACCTTGAAAATCTGTTATCAATTAATGACCTTAGTACTACATCATTTGATTTGGATGTCGACGGCTCTGGTTTTACGCTAGAGACCTTAAAAGCTAGAGTAAATGGTACGATTAATCACTTTGGGCTTAAAAATTATAATTATCAAAATATATCGGTAGACGGCACAGTAGCAAATAATATCTATAATGGAGGTTTTGGTATTGACGACCCAAATTTTAAATTAAAACTTAAAGGATCATTAAATGCAACTGGGGACCTAACTACAATAAAAGTTAAATCAACTGTAAACAAAATAAATTTAAAAACTCTAGGGCTAGATTCCGTGGACACTTATTTAAACTTTAATGGAGACATAAACTTAAAAGGTAATAGATTAGACCAAATAGTAGGCCGTGTAGCCCTTGATAGTTTCGCATTAGCAAGAGCAAACCAGCATTATCTATTTAAGCAGGTTAATTTTACCTCCAAAATTAGAGAAAAATCAAGGGAATTTTCTTTCCTTTCAGACCTAGGTAAGATAGAATTAACAGGAGACTTTAAACCATCTGAAATTAACAAAATAACGCAACATATAGCATACATTATTAACCCATTGGACAATCAAAAACCTGCTGACTCCATTGAATCAAATAACTTTGTTTTGAATGCAAACCTTAACAGGTACAACAAAATTTACAATGAGTATTTGAAAGGCATATATTTTGATAGTGCACATTTAAATTTTAGCTATATATCTCAAACAGGAAAGCTTCGGTCTGAAAACAAATTTTTTAGACCCAATTTTGATGGCACTAATTCTAACTGGGCAGGATTATCATTCAGCAATGGAGGCGAAGAAACACCGCTAAACTTTGCCATAAATACAGATGGATTAAATCAAAAAGACAGCACTTTATTTGATGTTTTTAATGCACACGGTTTTATTACAAATGGTATTGTAAATTTTGAAACCACATCAGCTAAAGACAGTGTAATCAACATTATCCTAACTGGTCGTTACATTCAACAAAATGATACTTCTCGCATTTTTTTAGACGACTCTGAAGTAGCTCTTAATGGAAAGGCTTGGACCTTAAAAAACACAAAATTTCCAAATTTTATATATAGTAATGGCGTAGCCGAACTTCGGTATTTTGACTTTAGGAATTCGAACGAAATACTATTCTTTGATGCTTCTTTTGGCGAAAATTCGAACAAGCTCAACTTAGTTCTAACCAATTTTAAACTTGACAATTTAATGCCATTTTTAGCCGCTCAAGACACAGATTTAGAAGGTATTGCCAATGGTTACATTGATGTATCAGACAGAGATGGAAATCCAATAATTGAGTCTGACTTGGTGGTTGATAACCTAAAGTTAAATGGGGATACTCTTGGGGATTTAATTTTAACTAGTTCAGCAACAGAAGACTTATTAGTGGTAGATTTTAATGGAAGAGTGGAGGGAGGATTACTTAATAAAATGAATATCCAAGGAGACATTGATTTTGGCAATTCAAATTCTCCCCTTGACTTAACATTAAGTACAGTTGAAAGTAGCATAAAACCATTTGAAAAATACTTGACAGGGCTAGCATCTAATATAAAAGGCTTTTCTACTACAAATATCAATATTAGCGGCCCACTAACAGAACCAAAATTAAGAGGTGAAATGTATATAGATAGTCTTGATTTTGTTGTTGACTATTTACAAACTAACTACAACGGGTTTGCAGTTGTGGATATAAGCTACAACTCCTTTACCTTAAGAGAAGCTCAAATCAAAGATAGGTTTAACAAAACTGGGATAGTTACAGGGAATGTAAGCCACAAAAACTATGGCAACTTTATGTTTGATATACTTATTGACAGCTTAAATTCATTTGAAATTATGAATACTACTAGAGCTGAAAATGACTTATTTTATGGAACTGCATTTGTAGACGGCAATATGGCTGTATCGGGACCATTGGATAACATCCTTTTAGAGATAAATGCTAAAAGTAGAGAAGGAACTACTATATCTATACCGCTTGATTATTTTGAATCTGACGGGAAATTAAGCTATGTTGAATTTGTAGACTTAACTGCAGATAACAACATAATAAACTCAGGATTTTCTAGTGTTTCTGGAGTTCAAATGGACTTTAATTTTGAAGTAACTAATGATGCATCAGTGACGTTAATTTTTGATGAGTTATTGGGAGATAAAATTGAAGCATCAGGCCATGGAAATCTAAGAATGGAAATAAACACCTTTGGTGATTTTAACATGTATGGAGGCCTAACTATTGATGAAGGAGATTACTTATTTACTGCATATGACCTAATTACCAAGTACTTTGAAGTTAGTCCTGGAGGGACACTTTTTTGGGATGGGAACCCTTATAATGCAACCATAAATTTAGATGCAGTTATTCGAGAATATCCAAATCCAGATCTTTTGCTTGCTGGTGTGCCTCAGGATGATGAGTCAACAGCTGCTACTGATAAATTACCAACGGATTGTCATTTAAAACTTAAAGGTTTACTATTTAATCCAGATGTAACATTTGACCTTACTTTCCCCAATCAATCTGCCTTAAACACTAGCAACAATAGCTCTCTAAATACTGTAATTAACCGTATAAAACAAGACCAAGAAGAGTTAAATCGACAGGCATTTGCATTATTAGTATTGGGCACTTTTGTTCCTCCAACGTTTTCTTCTGGCTCTGATTATTCTGTTGGATCAGGAGCAATTAGCACGGGTATTAACAGCTTAAGTGATTTTGCATCAAGTCAAATAAACAATTGGCTTAGTCAACTTGATACGAGATGGCAAGTAGGAATAGACTTTCAAAATTTCAGTTCAACTACGGTAGAAGAAAAAACCGAAATAATGGTATCTATTCGAAGGAAATTTTTTAAAGATAGAATAGAACTTGAAGGTTCTGTAGATGCCAACAATAGTGTTGGTATAAGACCTTGGGATATTACAGCTAAAGTAAAACTAAAAAAAGATGGGAACTTTAAACTGAAGCTATTTCACAAAAATGCAGTAGATCCAACACTCGGAAATCTAAGCAATATTCAAACCTCAGGAGTTGGATTATACTATAAATACCAATTTGACAAGTTTAGATTAAGAGAGAAAAAGATAAAGCCAGAATCAAAGCCTTAGTTATTGGAAATCTGTTGTTAATTTAAATCGCAACACCCTGCCGTTATCCGTATCACAAACCCAAACTATTCTGTTTTTGTATGCAATAGCAGAGGGGTTATTAAATTGACTCAAACCTTCCCCTGTTCCTCCAAAACTAGCTATTTGATACTTTGATGTTGCTGCACCTGCAGGTGGTTTTACTCCTTCTAACCCTGTTATGGTAAACTGATATAACGAATCTTTTTCACTATCAACAACGAAGATAAAATTACTTCCGTCGCCAGTTAGCAAAGTAGCTAATGGCATGCTAAATCTTTCAGGAGTTGTGAGGTTTCCTTCTGCCACCGTGGTATCTTCTTCTAAGAGAATCCTTGGCTCAAAGCTTGCTCCAAAATCTGTTTCTATGAAATCTATTATCTGTACTTTTATAGATGTACTTTCATCAATAGATGTATAGATAAAATGATCAGGTCCTCCGGCAGATATTTGAGGAGGTTGTACAAAACTCGATAAGCCAGTAGGTTTTTTGAAATAATTTCTAAAAAGCCCATTTGGTGTACTAACACTAACGGGTGTTAAATAAGTGCCGTTTTCATTAAAAAGCAAAATAGCATCATCAGGCCCTCCAAATTTTTGGGTATTATTATCTTCTCCCGTCCGTGTTACATAAAATTTATTGTCTCCCAAAACAGCAATTTTATTAAATTCAACAAATGCATCACTGCTGCTAAAAGTAGATTTAAAGTAAAATGGGTGTATTATAGTATCAACAATATTGGCAAACTGCAAACCGTATCTGTTACCACCACCGTGTAAGTTTATCTTATATATGCAAGTTAGATCAAAATCTTGACCTGCAACGTTTTGCGGTATAGTGCCAATAACCAATAAATCTAGAGCTCTATTCTGTGTTACTGAGCGAACACCTTTTACACTCAACCGCGATAATTCTCTTCCACTTTCGTCAAGCGATATGATTTCTTCTGTAGCTTCATCTACAACATATAAAAGCTCATCAAATCCAGCTACAATATCTACTGGTTTTACAAAGCTATTTAAGGCCGGTTGAACTGGCACGTATGCTACCTCTCGCGGTAAATACTCTGGTGTATCAATAAAATCAGTATCTGTTTTGGTACCCAAAAAACCATCACAAGATATAAGAGTAAACGTTATTGCAAGCAGCCAAATTTTAGGTTGGTGTAAAATCATAAGCTACCTTTTATCTAAGTTAAATGGAACTTGTAATCCGAAAATATGTTGCGTACCTAAACTATTGGTTGGGTTTATACCATAATCAACCAACAAAGGATGCCGGCCTAACCTTGTTTTAAATCCAATACCAAATGTCGGATAGTGTTGACCTTTTACACTTAACTTATAACCAGTTCTTAAATATAATAATTCTTTAAAGCTAAGCTCACCGCCTATCCTAATGTTTTCAGCGTTGTCATTTGGGTGATTAAGCTCTGCTGCAACTCTAAACGTTTTATTATCATCTTTATATGGCACGAACGAAAAACCCATTTTAAACACTGTAGGTGTGGTATATTTTTCTAGTGTAATTAAAGTCCTATTATAACTAGATTCTAACTCAGTTCCATGAAACTGAGAATTTCCTCCAAAATTTTTAATTACTACAGCAAAGGTTAAATCTTTAAAATCTGTGGTATATAGAAATCCTATATCCGCAGTTAAAGTATGGTTAGTATACTCCGAAATACCTTCATATATATACTTTAATCCAATTCCAAGATTAAATCTATCAGATAGTTTTTGAGCGTAGCTTACACCAACGGCAGTATTATTAGCAAAAAAATACTGACCGGTTCCATTTGGTTCAAACTCAGTTCTCACTTCCATCCGTCCACTGTTTAAACTATTTATATTAAAACCTAAAGTGCCATTATTACTTGATTTTATTGCACCCACGGCATAGCTTTGGTGGATTCCCGCACCCACACTCATATTACTTAATGCTAGACCATTATTCCTTAATAAAGATAACGCTGCCGGGTTACTAATAGCACTATAATAATTTTCTTTACTAGCTATGCTTGCACCACCTTGAGCAAATGAAATTGGACTCAAATCATTTTTTAAGAAACTTAAAGCAGATAAACCTGCCCGTTGCCCACCAAAATTGGGCAGAAGTTGGGCATTAACATTTGCTACAACAGCAAAACATGTGATAAAGACTAGGCTTCTCAAAATTAAGGTGCGAAAATACCATACAAGAGTTAAATCAAGTATAATATTTTGACATAATAAACCAAATTAACACTTAGGTCCAAAATTCTCGATGTTTTTGCACTATCTCAACTTAAGTTATAATTCAATATCATTTTTTAACCTATATAAATATATTTGTTTCATAATTTAATGGCAAACACTTCGCAACTTGTAGATCGACATGGGAGGGTCCATAATTATCTTAGAATTTCGCTAACAGATCATTGTAATCTGCGGTGTTTTTATTGTATGCCGGAAGATGGAGTTGAGTTTCAACCCAAAGCTAAATACTTAACTCAAGATGAAATAATAGATATTGCTAAAACCTTTGTTAACTTAGGAGTAAAAAAAATTAGGTTAACGGGAGGAGAACCACTTATTAGAAAAGATATTGCTAGCATTATAACCCGTTTATCTGAACTTCCAGTAGAGCTAGCAATTACCACAAATGGAGTTCTCCTTGATAAATACCTACCACTTTTTAAAAAGGTTGGATTAAATAACGTAAACATTAGTTTAGACTCTTTGGATGAAAACAAAAACCTTTTTATTACAAAAAGAGACTATTACTTTAAAATAAGGCAGAACATAGAACAACTAATTAATGAAGGAATAATCCCAAAGCTTAATGTGGTTGTTATGCAAAATGTTAACGACAATGAAATTATTGACTTTCTAGAGCTTGCCAAAAACTCACCATTGGATGTTAGATTTTTAGAATTTATGCCATTCAATGGGAATCAATGGGCTTTAGAGAAATGTTTTTCATTTAAAGATATTCAAGCATCAATTAACAGCCATTATGGCCTCGATAACATAATAAAACTTAAAGATCCGTTGCACAGTACATCTAAAAATTATCGAATAAAAGGATATCAAGGTTCTTTTGGGATAATTAGCTCCATTACAAATCCTTTTTGTTCAGGTTGCAATAGAATTAGGCTAACTGCAGACGGCAAATTGAAAAACTGTCTATTTTCTACTGAAGAATTTGACGTTCTTTCAACTTACAGATCAAAACAAGATATAATCCCAACCATTTTAGATTGCTTACAAAACAAGAAAAAGAAAAGAGCTGGTCTAGAAACTACCAATGACAACATTGAAGCTTTTGAGCAAAATAGAAGTATGATCACAATTGGAGGATAGAACACCTCCATTTTAACTTCTAACCCCACCAAATTCTGTGACTTTCATTTGACATAAAGCGTTATATTGCCGCTGGTTATGAGATACATATTTCTTATTTTAGTGAGCATTGTACTTTCTTTTACAAGCACTTACGCACAAAACTCATCCAGCATCAAGGGCAGAATTTTAGACAGAGATTCTAAAATTCCATTGGTTGGAGTTACAATTAAACTTGAAAGCGGAGGTGGAGCAATATCAGATGAAAGTGGGTATTTCAGAATTGAAAATTTAGAAGTGGGTAGGTATACTGTGCTTGTTAATTATTTAGGATACGAGGAGCTTACTTTGCCAAACATTATTGTATCAAGTGGTAAAGAAACTAATTTACCAATTGAACTGACGGAGAAAGCTACAGGTTTAGGAACAATTGTAGTTACAAGTACTAAACGAATAGGCAGTTATAATGAAATGGCTACATTGAGTAGCCGTACATTTAATGCTGAAGAAGCAGAAAAATATCCAGGTAGCAGGCAAGATCCTGCTAGAATGGCAAGCAACTATGCCGGTGTTCAAGGTACTGACGACAGCAGAAATGATATTGTGGTAAGAGGAAACTCACCATTAGGTTTGCTTTGGAGGTTTGAAGGAGTAGACATCCCTAACCCTAGTCATTTTTCTATTGCTGGTTCTACTGGCGGACCACTTTCAATACTAAACAATAAGGTTATTGGCCATTCGGATTTTATGACTGGTGCATTTAGCTCAGAATACGGTAATGCTTTAAGTGGAGTTTTTGATATTAGAATGCGAAACGGCAACAGAGACAAAAATGAGCATACCGCCCAAATTGGGGTTTTAGGTTTAGAGTTAATGAGTGAAGGCCCAATTAATAAAGAAAAAGGCAGCAGCTACATTGCCGCCTATAGATATTCAACTTTTGCGTTTTTTGAAGCTATAAACTTTAGACTAGGCACTGATGCAGTTCCAGCATATCAAGATGCTTCTTTTAAATTAAATTTTCCGACAAAAAATAACGGCAATTTCTCAGTTTGGGGAATAGGCGGTTTGTCTGACATTGATATTATTTTTAGCGATGACACAGTGCCTACAAATGACCTTTATGGAGAAAATGATAGAAACCAATATTTTACCACCAATATGTTTACTGTTGGTGCAACGCATACTGCATATTTAAAAAACAAATGGAGCAGTAAACTTACTCTTGCCCAAACTGGACAAGAAATTACCGCCAACCACGATTATCTTGTGTGGGACCAAGCAGCTGCACTAAATAAAAAATTAGTTTTAGATTCACTTTATCCTGTTTTACGATCACGAATGTTTGAAGGTAAAACTGCTGCTCATTGGGCACTAAACCGAAAATTTAGTGCAAGAAGCAGACTGAAACTTGGATTGATGGGAGACTTGTATCATGTAAATTATATTGATAGTTCTACCAATGAGTTTAAAGAAAACTGGGTAACAAAGCTTGATGCCGATGACTACACGACTATGGTGCGTGCATACGCTAGTCATAAATATAGACTTACTACAAATTTAACAGTGAACAGTGGCCTTCATGCTCTGTTATATTCTCAAAATAATGAAGTCTCGATTGAACCTAGACTAGGTTTTAAATTTACTATAAATAAAAAATCGAGTGCAAGTTTAGCTTATGGATTACACAGCAGAATGCAACCAATGTACACTTACTATGTGCGTTTTACTGATTCTCTTACAAATCCAACCAATCCAACTTTAAATAATCATAATTATGGTTTAGGCTTAACTAAGAGTCATCATATTGTAGGTGCTTACGATATTAAATTAAGTAGCTTATTACGATTAAAAGTGGAGGCTTATTATCAAAGTTTATATAACATCCCTATTGAAAGCAGAGGCGGGTCTTTTAGTTTATTAAATCAAGGAAGTGGATTCTCTCGTTTTTTCCCAGATGTATTAGAAAATACGGGTACAGGTAAAAACTACGGAACCGAGTTAACCGTAGAAAAATTCTTTAGTAATAACTTTTTCTTTTTAACCAGTGCATCATTGTTTAACTCAACTTATGAAGGTAAAGATGGTGTTACCAGAAGTACTGATTTCAACGGGAACTACATTGTAAACATACTAGGTGGATACGAAAAATCAATTGGAAAATCAGGCAAAAATGTACTATCTTTAGGCTCAAAAGTTACTTATGGAGGTGGGAAAAGATACTCTCCTGTGGACACTGCTAAAACACAAGCAGATGGCATCTATGTTCACTTTATTGATAGCGAAAGAAATAGTCGTCAATTCCCTAATTATTTCAGATGGGATGTTAAACTTGGCCTAAAAATAAACGGTAAAAAAGCAAGTCACGAAATTGCGATTGACTTACTTAATGTTACTAATCAAGAAAACCTACTAACCGTTGTTTTTGCTAATGATCCGGATAAACCGGGATCTAAAAGGTTAATAGAGCAACCACAATTAGCATTTTTACCAATCTTATATTACAAAATAGACTTTTAATTAATGTATCAAAAAACAGTATCAGTACTTGGTGGTGTGCTGATTATTGTAGTCTATTTATTTTATCTCAGTTATAATTCTAAAGAAAATTTTAGTGAGGTTTTGTTTAAAAGTAAAACAAATCTCCAAATCTTAGTCGCGTGTCAAGAAGACGCGGAGCCCTATTTAAACTACAAGGAGCGGTTTGCTTTTAGCATCTCCAACAAATATTTGTCGGAGCTTCTTTCCACAAATCATATAACTATAAGCGGTCCAAATTCAGAATCTGAGATTTACGCTCTACCTCATTTAGAAGATATTTATTTTAGCAAGAAGGAAATTCTAGCTTTGGCAAAACCTTTCTCCATAAAAAAAAAGAAGAACAATAGGCTTATTGTGTTATTTCTAAACGGTTTCTTAAAATCAAACCAAAAGGTGCATAAAAGTATCTTAGGTATAAATTTAGATAACACCAATGTTATTGCAATGTTTAAACCTGTCATTGAAAATTCTTCGCCTAACTTTAAAGTCAGAACATTAAATGAGCAAATGACCCTTATCCACGAAATAGGCCATGCAATAGGGTTAGTGAACAACGGCCTATCACCTATTAACAATCACGTCTCAAGAGCAAGTAAGGATCATTGTAGCGATAGTTTATGTATAATGTACAAAGAGTTTCTTGCTACAGAAGGTTTAAAAGAAAACGAAGACTATAATCTAAAGTCCTTTTGCTCGGATTGTCAACTTGACATCTCGTATTAGTCACTATTCTTCATACTGGTCTTTACACCGTAAAATCTCATAATACAGACTAAGAGCATCTACTTGTTCAACGTAGGTTGGATGTAAACTGCAAAATTCAACAAATTTGGCAACCTCATCGTCATTGTAAGATGTAAGCATTTTTACAATTAAGTTATCAAATTTCTTTCCAGCAATAGAATCTCTCCTATCCCTTTCTATCAATAGATTATATTTTTGTTTTTCACGGCCTGCTTTGCTAAATCTATCGTACAAATAAGAAATTGGGCTTCCAAGTACTACACCACTTTGAGCACTTAAATCTAATCCAATAAGTTCTTGTCTCATCTCAATAATTTTAAGTTTTTCCCGAACCTTTTCTTCATCAGATTTACCTAAGTCATTTTTAACAAACTTATTGTCAAAAAAAGCTCTTGGTCCTAAGACTGAAAACTTAAACTCTTTTAAGGTATAAACTCTTGGCTTTAGATAGAAAATTGGTGTATCAACGTGCAAATATCGCTCTGGATTTAACTTTAATGTATCAAAGGTTAAATGGCTAATTGTTATTATCTCACCTGGATAATACTTAATGGAAACATATCCATCAATATTAGTTAACTTAGTTGACCCATTTTCGGCAGCAACCTTGGCATATAATATTTCTTCTCCATTAACTAGAGATTTAAACTGGGCTTTAAATGTCTTAGATTGTGAAAATCCCCAATTAAAACTAATTAAGAAAAATATTATTGCTAAGCCTCTCACTATGTCTTTATCTAAACGTACAAATCAACGAAATAGTTACTGTAAATTCGTAATTAATTATGCAAAGGTTATTTATAATTCTGTTAACCACTCTTTTTACTTCCATAATATATGGTCAAAATATTATACCACACAAACTAAAACCAGATTCTACCTCGTTTTCTAATGTGTTTGTTAAAAAACTTGGGGAAGATAATAACCAGAGCACTTATGCAATATGGGTTAAAAATGAGGTTAAACCCCATTACCACGCAAATCACACAGAATACATTCAGGTTGTATCTGGAAAAGGGAGGATGACCCTTAACAACAAAACATTTGATATTAAAAAGGGAGATGCTGTTCTTATCCCAAAAGATAGTGTTCATTCCGTAATTACTCTTAGCAGAAAGCCTCTAAAAGTTATTTCCGTACAATCTCCAATATTTAATGGAGATAGAATTTGGGTAAAATAGTATCTTTGGTACATGTCTAAAAATGGTAAAATACTTCTAGGTGTACTCTCATTTATTCCAGCAATAGGAATAATAATATATTTAACAGCAATATTTGATCTGGTTTTTAGTAATATCGGTACTAACAGCCCTATTGGTGACGATCCAGAAATGTTTCTAAGATCATTTCTCCCTGCACTAATTACAATGGGAATAGCAAGTTTTATTGGATTTGCACTTTTTGTTTATTTTTTAGTTTGTGCCATTAAAGATAAAAGTGCAAACGAAAATGACAGATTACTTTGGGTGCTAATACTCGTATTTGTATCGTTTTTTGCCTTCCCTTTCTTTTGGTATTTTAGAATTTGGAGTAACCCAAATTTTGATATTAGCACCAATGTTACGACCAACTATAACAATTGATTACAGCACAAAACTTCAGTTAATTGACTGAAATAGATTTTATCTTCCATAAAACTCTGCTTATTAAGAATTAAACCCAATTTATTATTTGGCCAAATTAAGCAAAATAGCTCCAATCAAAAATAAGATAAAAATACTGCCAGAAGCTCCTGGAGTATACAAGTATTTTGACGTGGATGGAACTATAATATACATTGGGAAAGCTAAGAATTTAAAAAAAAGAGTTTCTTCCTATTTCACTAAAAACCATTACGAAAACCGTAAAACGAAAATCTTAGTTGGTAAAATTTGGAATGTGAATGTTACTGTAGTACCAACAGAAATGGATGCTCTGCTCCTAGAAAATAGCCTTATTAAGGAGTTTCAACCCAAGTATAATATTAACCTAAAAGACGATAAAAGTTTTCCGCTAATCAAAATTACTAAAGAACGGTTTCCAAAAATTTACCCAATGCGAAACCCTTTAAAAGATGGCAGTAGTTATTTTGGGCCATATGCTAATGTAAAACTAATGAAAATTGTATTGGATTTGTGTAAGCAACTTTATCCAACTAGAAATTGCAACTACACATTATCTGATAAAAACATAAAAGCAAAGAAGTTTAAAGTATGCTTAGAATACCAAATAGGTAATTGCAGAGGAGCTTGCGAAGGACTTGAAACAGAAGAAGAATACAATGAGTCTATAAAGCACATAAAGCACATTCTAAGAGGAAATCTGAGAGAAGTTAAAGATCACCTAAAGTCTAAAATGGATCGTGCATCAGCAGATTGGCAATTTGAAGAAGCTGAGAAGTATAAAAAACGCTTGGACATTTTAGACAAATACCAAAGCAGAAGCACGGTTGTAAATCATAGAATTAACGATGTAGATGTACTCAATATTTCTGAAAATGAAAGATACGCATACATTAACTATCTAAGAATTTCTGGAGGCATTATCATTCAATCCAAAAATTTAGAATTGAAGAAAAAAATGGATGAAAGTACTGAAAAACTTTTAGAAATAGCATATGGTGAAATTTCATCTTTTAACCAAAGTACAGAAGAAATAATTGTGCCCATTCCCTTACATTTAGAAGGCAATTTTATTGTACCCTCTGCTGGTGATAAAAAGAAACTATTACAGTTAAGCAAACGTAATGCAGAACTTTACTCCATAGAAAAAACAAATCAATACGAGAAAGTAAATCCTGATTTAAAAGTTGAAAGAATTCTCTCTACAATAAAGAAAGATTTACGATTAAAAGATTTGCCTGTACATATGGAATGCTTTGACAATTCAAATATTCAAGGGGCCTTTCCTGTTTCTGCCTGTGTTGTATTTAAAAATGGTAAGCCAAGTAAAAAAGACTATCGTCATTTTAATATCAAAACAGTTGAGGGGCCTAACGATTTTGCCAGTATGTACGAAGCTCTAACAAGAAGATATAAAAGAATGTTAGACGAAAAACAATCTCTTCCTCAACTTATTATTATTGACGGCGGTAAAGGCCAACTATCCAGCTCGGTTAGTGCTTTAAAAGACCTGAACATATATGGACAGATCGCAATTGTTGGAATTGCCAAACGATTAGAAGAAATTTACTATCCTGATGACAGTCTACCCCTGTATATTGATAAAAAATCTGAATCTTTAAAAGTCATTCAACATATGCGAGATGAGGCACATAGATTTGGAATTACACACCATCGAAACAGGAGAAGTAAGGGCACTATTGTAAGTAAACTAACACAGATAAAAGGAATAGGAGACGAAACTGCAGCAGAATTATTACGCGTATTTAAGTCCGTAAGTAAAATAAAAAAGACTCCTGTTGAAGAATTGGGAGCAATTGTTGGACCATCCAAAGCTTCATTAATAAAAAATTTCTTTGATGAGTAAACTAGCAGAAAAATACATTAAGAATAATGGTCTTGAAGCATTTAAAAAACTTTGTTATTACAACACTGTAAATTTCAAATACAACTGTGTTTTAGATAGCTGCTCACTCAACACTGGAGTTACTTCAAGCAAATATGAGTTGTTAGCTGCATTTGGAGCAGAAAGGCTTGTGCAATCTATTATGGAGCTTGAAAAAACATACAAACAAGATTGGATATTTGGAGCCCTTAATTATGATCTAAAAAATAATTTCGAATCACTTCGAAGTGAAAATTTAGAACTTTTTGACACCGGAAATGTAAGTTTCTTTGTTCCTGAAATTGTTATTGCAGTTTATAAAGATGGGGAAGTAAGGGTACTAAAAGGATCCATTTCAAATAGTTTTATAAAAACTAAAGAAATTAAGACACGCTCTATTCTAACTTCAAAGAGTACTCCCAATTGCAAAGAGTCCTATGTTGATAAAATAAAGCAAATTCATAATTTAATAAGAGAAGGAGATGTCTATGAACTCAATTATTGCCTGGCCTTTAAACGTTCATTTGAATCTTTTAACCCGGTAAAATTTCAGTTGGATTTACTAGCAAAGTCTGCCGTGCCTATGGCAAATTATTTCACCTATAATCAATATTTTATGTGTGGAGCAAGTATGGAGCGTTTCTTAGTTAAAAAACAGAATACACTTATTAGCCAACCAATTAAAGGCACCATAGGAAAAGGCAAAACCTTAGAAGAAGACAAGCTGCTCATTCAAGAATTGGAAAACTCTGAAAAAGATAGAGCAGAGAATGTTATGATAGTGGATTTGGTTAGAAATGATCTTGCAAAAGTTTGCAAACCTGGAACTATAAAAGTAGAAGAATTATTTGGCATTTATAGTTACCTACAAGTACATCAAATGATATCCACAGTTTCTGGAGAATTAAAACCCAACATTACTTTTGGCGATATTTTAAGGGCAACTTACCCTATGGGAAGTATGACTGGAGCTCCTAAAATAGCAGCAATGAAATTTATTGAAGAACTGGAGGATTTTAAAAGAGGGTGGTATTCTGGATCTGTTGGTTATATAGAACCCAATGGAGACTTTGATTTTAACGTAGTAATACGTTCTCTATTAGGAAACATGAATACAAAAGAAATTGCTTATTGTGCGGGTGGAGCAATAACTATAGACTCTGAAACTGATAAGGAATGGAATGAGATAAAATTAAAAACGAAAGCGATTACGTCAATATTAGCTGACTAGTTCCGTTTTTTTTAAAGCCAAACTATTTTGAATTAACACTTCTTGCAAGTCTTCAGACTTAAACGGCTTACTTAAAAAACCGTCCATACCAAAACTTAAATATTCATCTTTACTACTCTCATTTGCATCTGCGGTAAGTGCAATTATTCTTGGTCTAGCATCTCCATACTTAGCTATAATTCTCTGGGTTGCTTCTTTGCCATCCATTTCAGGCATCTGAATGTCCATTAATATTACATCCACCTTTTTGTCTTCAAGTATATTTAGTACCTCAATACCATTTTCTGCATGCAAATAGTCCTCATATCCAAACTTCTCAAATAACTTATCTATAAAGAGTTTATTAAACGGATTATCTTCGGCTACAAGTATTTTTAACGGATGAGAATCGCTTAATTTACTTTTAAGGTTTGGTGCCTTTTTAGGGGTTGCAATATTAACAACAGAATTAGGTTTAGATAAACCTTTAGGGATTTCAACATTAAGTGTGAAATAAAATGATGTGCCTATGTTCTTTTCAGAATGAAGGCCAATTTCCCCACCCATAAGCTCTACAAGTTTTTTAGAAATACTTAGACCCAGACCAATTCCTCCGTACTTTCTTGATGTAGAAGTATCTTCTTGCTCAAAGGAGTCAAATATTTTTTTCTGCTTCTCATCGGAAATGCCGATACCGTTATCTTTTACAGAAAACCTAAGCTTAGCAATTCTTGCGTCTTCAGTTTGTGCTCTTAAGAGTTCATCTAACTCAACAGTTAATTTAACATAACCATTGCCCGTAAATTTAATTGCATTGCTCACTAAGTTTATTAGAACTTGCCTAATTCTTAAAATATCGCCCCTAAATTGTTTAATCATAGCATTACCAATAAACTTTTTAAGCTCAATATTTTTGTCTTTTGCCTGCTTAGAAAAAATAATCATTACCTCATCTAACAGCTTATCTAAATCAATAAGCGTTGATTCAATATTCATTTTTCCTGCTTCAATCTTAGAAAAATCTAAAATATCATTTAGTATAGTTAGGAGGTTTTCACTACTGGTCTGGATGGTTTCAACATATTTTCTTTGTTCACCTTTTAATGGAGATTCAAGCAGCAAACTTGCCATACCCATTATACCATTCATTGGAGTTCTTATTTCGTGACTAGTAACTGCTAAGAAATTAGATTTAGCAACAGAACCAGCTTCTGCTTGCTGTCTAGCTTCTTCAAGAACAGAATTCATTTTTCTAAGCTCTTGATTTTGTTTATTTATTAGTTTGTTACGCTGCTCAAGTTTAGCATTGCTTACCTGCTTAATACGCACTTGTCTGTATAAAACAGCTAATATTATGGTAAGAAGAAGTAAAGCTGCAATTATTGAATATTTTATTATATCAGATGTCTTTTGTTCCTGAAACTCAAGTTCCGTTTCCGTTTGTTTCTTGATACTTTTAGTTTCTGTTATTACCTTATCTGATTTTGCTTTTAATTGTTGAAAATGCTTAAAAGAACCAATTACTCCGTTCTTAGCTTTAAACTTAGCATATTGGTCGTTTACCTCATAAGCTTTTTTATAGTTGTTTAGGTTATAATAAGCCTTTGTTTGTAGCTCATATGCTCTCCCTACAGAATACATTGAAACATAACTGTTATCTGCTTTTATAACTTCATCTGTTGTTGCTATAACTTTTCTTGGATTTTTTTTAATCAAATCCAAGGTGGCTTCTCTTTGAAGTAACTCTTGTTCTAAGTAATCTGCTTTTGTTTCTTTTACAATACTTTCAACTCGAGTTAAGTAATTGTTTGCTTCTTGAGTATTATTTCTTTCCAAGTTAATATCAACCATCACCAAATAGGCATTAGCTATATTAAATTTACTACCAACTATTTCCGCAGAAGAAAGAGCTTTGGCTGCATAAACATTTGCACTTGATAAATTGTCTTGTCCAAGATAAATTGAAGATAATAAAGCACTAATTTGTGAACTTAAATAATTGTTTCCTACGCTTTGGTTAAGAAGTAAAGCATCTTGCAAAAATGTTTGTGAAGTTGAAAACTGCCCAATTTGGTACAAAGCTCTAGCTGTTTCAATGTTTACAGATATTAACCCTGCATTGTCTCCTATGTCCTTCTTAATTTCAATAGAGTTAAAGAAAGCACCAAATGCTTTTGAATAATCTCCATTGTGAATATGTATTTTGCCCTGCAATAAAGAAATCTCTGATTCTATATAAGCATCTTTTATTTCTCTGGCACAAAAAACTGCTTCTTTGATACTGGTTGTTAGAACATTATTATCGCCTCTCAATGCATTTATATGAGCCAAATTTGCTTTGGCCAATGCCTGAGTAGAATTGCATTTTGTGTTACCTATAAGTTCTAGTGATTTATTAAAAAAAGCAGAAGACTCCTCATATCGACCTTCAACACTTAAAATATGGCCAATGTTATAGTTAATAATCGCTTTCTCATCAGACTTAAAATTACCAATAAGCATAGCCTTTTGCTCCTTTAAAAGTATTTCGAACTCTCCACTTAGATTATCGAATTTCACATAATCAACTGCAGTAATAGACAAATAACAGAATGCAAAAAACCATAGAATTATGAATCTTAATTTGTTTGTTAGCAATTTAAAATTGTCCATTACAGCAACTCGTTAGACTTATGATTTAGAATCGTTGTTTAACAAAAGTAAACACAATTTTGTTAAAGAATTGATTTCCTTTGATTTATCTGCCACCATATTTGTAAATTTGTTCTAAATATTGAACAATATGGCACAAACAATAATCTCTTTAAATCTAAACAACTTTAAACAAGGGAATGCTAAACAAAAAGCACAATTTGTAAAAGATTTAGGTTACGCGTATGAAAATATTGGGTTTGTTGCAATTTACAACCATCTGTTAGCAGACGATACAACAGACAACCTTTACAAATACACAAAAGAGTTTTATGCTTTACCTCTAGAGACTAAGCTTAACTATAAGGTAGAGGGTTTAGCTGGGCAACGTGGCTTTACTAGTTGGGGAACTGAGCATTCAAAAGACAGCTCAGTTGGAGACTTAAAAGAGTTTTACCACTTTGGGCAAGACTTAAATGATGAAGTTAAAAGTAAATATAACTACCCAGATAATGTATCAACTTTAGAAGTGCCGGAATTTAACAAATATGGCATAAAAGCTTTTAAAGAATTACAAGAAACAGGCAAATACTTATTGCGAGCCATTGCATTATATCTTGATTTAAACGAGAATTATTTTGACGAGTATATAGAATATGGGAATAGCATCCTTAGACCTATACACTATGGTCCAATAAAAAATGCTCCTAAAAATGCCGTTAGGGCAGGACAACATGAAGACATTAATTTAATAACTTTATTAATGGGTGCGAGTGCTGAAGGCTTAGAAGTACTAGATAAGAAGAATAATTGGGTTCCAATAACTGCTCTTCCAAATCAACTTGTTGTAAATGTAGGAGACATGCTACAACGTTTAACAAACGATAAGTTAAGATCTACCACTCACCGTGTAGTAAACCCGCCGAAAGAACATTGGGGTACAACTAGATATTCCATACCTTTCTTCTTACATCCCGTTTCTGAGATGAGATTGGATTGCCTAAAAAATTGCGTAGACTCAGAAAATCCAAAGAAATACAATGATATATCTGCGGGTGAATATTTAGAAGAACGATTAATAGAAATAGGATTACTTGGGAAAAAGTAATTTTTACATTCTACCTAGTTTTTGCTTTAGCATTAAAACACCTTTTGTAGCAATTTTCTGAATATGAATAACCTCATTTGGCACTTGTAATTTTTGCAATATTTCACTCGGGTCAATAACATATATAGGAGCATTTTCCGGTGCATAATTTACTAAACCTGCCGCAGGATATACTTCTAATGAAGTTCCAATAACGAGTAAAATATCTGCTTGTGAAACAATTTCTATTGCTGATTCAATCTCAGGTACACTTTCACCAAACCAAACTATAAAAGGTCGCATTTGATAACCATCTGGACAAACATCCCCTTCGCTAATATCTTTAAATCCAATATCCGTTACATGTCTTTTAAAATTTGAACTACACCCTTTTGTGATTTCTCCATGTAAATGCAAAACATACGTACTACCTCCTTGCTCGTGTAAATTATCAATGTTTTGAGTAATAATATTAACATTATACTCATGCTCCAGTTCTGCTAAGGTTGTATGTGCCAAATTAGGTTTTACCTCTGCTATCTTTCTTCTTCTTTGGTTGTAGAAATCTAACACCATTCTAAAATCTCTTTGCCAACCTTCAGGTGAGGCTACATCTTGCACATTTCGCCCAGCCCATAATCCTCCGCTACCTCTAAATGTTGCAACTCCACTTTCAGCACTTATCCCTGCTCCACTTAGCACCACCAAGTTTAATTTCTTTTTAACCATCATTTTAAGTTCTTTTGCCTCTTTCTAAATTAAGCATTATTAAATCTCACATCAAAGATGTTATCAAAATTAGCTGGCCAATTATTGTTGGGCAACTTGGTTTAGTATTAACCGGTTTTTTTGACAATATAATGGTGGCTAAACTTGGGCACGAAGAGCTTGCCGCTGCAGGCATTTGCAATAGCATATTTTTTCTTTTAGCCGTTTTCCCTATGGGGGTTACTATTTCTTATGCCACAATAGTTGGCTTATTAGTGGGTAAAAATAAAATACAATCCACTCATTTATTGGTTAGAGACAGCTTTATTATCACTCTTTTACTCAGTCTAATTACGGTAGTACTTATTTATATCTCCATACAATGTTTCGAGATTTTTAATCAAGAACCTGAAATAGATGTTTTAAGTAAACCATATTTTTTCTTACTAATGTTAAGCACCCCTCCAATGTTGCTCTTTTATTTTGCAAAAAATCTAAGCGATGGTTTTAGTTACACCAGAGGAGGAATGGTTATTACTGTTTTTGCTCTTATTATTAATGTATTTTTAAATTGGGTTTTTATATATGGGAATTTAGGTTCACCTGCCTATGAGTTAGAAGGAGCTGGATATGCAACAATAATATCAAGATGCTTTATGGGCATAAGTATGGTTTACCTTTTTATTGTTAGTAAACAAACACCAATATCATTTAAAACGTTAAAAGCTTGTTTTACCAATAAACAGACCTTTAAGTTTTTTAAGCAAATAGCAGGTTTAGGCTTTCCTACAGGCCTGCAGTACTTTTTTGAAATTGCTGCATTTGCATTTGCCGCTATTATGGCAGGATGGTTAGGTTCTAAAGAACTTGCAGCACACCAATTGGCCATTACAATAGCTTCAGTAACCTACATGTTTGCCAGTGGCCTATCTGCGGGTAGTAGTATTTGTGTTGCAAAAGAAATAGGTAATAAAAACTCACTTAATGCCAAAACATATGGTAAGGCTGGACATATTTTAGGTTTATCAGTTATGAGTGTATTTGCATTTATATTCCTTGTATTTAACCAATCCATAACTGCCGTATTTACCCAAGATTCTGAAGTACTTAAGATGGGTGCTGAATTACTAATATTAGCAGCTATGTTTCAGCTGGGTGATGGATTACAAGCTATTTCTATAGGTGTTTTAAGGGGTATTGAAGACGTAAAGATTCCAAGTATTATTACATTTTTTGTTTACTGGGCTGTTGCCATACCATTAGGTTATTTCTTATCTCAAAACGCATCTACTCCAACCTATTATAATGGAGTAAACGGAATATGGATTGGCCTTGCTTTAGGCCTCACATTTTCAGCAATAATACTAACTTATCGCTTTTATAGTTTAATTCGTACCAAATGAAAAGCATTCAAACCATTTTACTGTTTTTTATCTCATTTGCTATGCAAGCTCAAAGCGGCATTGCTGTTATAGTCGAACCTTCTTATAACTTTGTTTTTATTGGTGAAACCACAGATAATGTAAGTGACTCAATATTCAATTTAAAGGTTAATGATAGAGTACTAAGTTTTGGTTTAGAATACAGATATCAAATAGACAGAGATCAAGCAATAACATTTAAACCTTCTTATAACCAAACCAATCTATTATTGGTGCAAAGTGGATTACAATTATTTGATGTTATACACCCAAGTTTACCTGAATTAAAAGACCTAACACAAGCAGCAACTAAAACAGCTTATCTGCATCATCGGTTTAAATATATTGGACTTCAGGTAATGTATAGCGGCAGAGTTAAAACAAATTATAAAAGCACAGGTCCAAGATTTGACTATAATGTTGGCTTAACATATAACCACCTAATAAATCAGGATATTAAATTAAGAACCGAGGGATTTGCTCTTCAAGGAGAGTTTAAACACATAATTAAAGACAGCATCTTATTTAACGCCAAAAACAGTAATGTTACATTAAATGTTGGTGCAGATGTTAGCTATCCACTAAACTCTTCTTTTGGCTTGATTGGTGGTGTAATTTTAAACCTGCCAGTAATAACTACTACAAGCAATGACCCATTGCTGAGAATATTTAATCCTGCTGCAAGGCTGGGGATTAGGTATTACTTAAACTAGTATAGTACATAGACTTCTCCGGAAGCAACTTTTGGAATAGTTGTTCCTCCTTGCGGCAACTCATATCGGATAAGATAATAGTAGAAACCAGACATAACATTTACCCCGTTTGCAGTGCCATCCCAACCTATATCAACTCCGGTGTGGTCGTAAAGCAGTTCTCCCCACCTATTAAATATCTGCATTTGCTTAAGCGTAACATTTCCACTAGGCTTAAATAAGGCGTTTAAATTATCTCCATTTGGAGTAAACGCATTTGGGATGAAAATATCACAAGCATATGGCAAAAAAGTCAAGTCTACGTCATCAGATTCTGTTCCACATTTATTGGTTACCGTTACCTCATAAACTCCAGTTTCTGTAATTGTTCGTTTTCCACCACCCAAGTAACCATCATTCCATACATATGTTGCATTGAGAGCAGAAACATCTATTTCTCTTATCCCATCACCACACAAAAGAGAGTCGTTTCCAAGATTAACTACCGGTGCAGTTAAAACAGTCAAATCTAAAGAATCTCTAAAAGAGCAACCTTGTTCAGTTTTTCGAGCCCAAATTGTACCCTGCTGTGATTCCGATATAAAGGAATCTGTGCTTGTATTACTCCAGAGAATAGCAGCATTACCTCTTGAAATATTTAAATCGAGCTGAGAGCCTAAACAGATGGATGTATCGTTACCTAACTCAAAAACAGGAAGTGGTATAACATTTGTCTTACGAGTAAATGTATCAATACAGTCCCCAACAGTAATTATATAGCTTATAACTCTTTCTCCTATTGCCACTGGATTAAATTGCTGATTAACATCATCTACGTTATCACCAATAAACTTACCTCCAATAAGATTAGGGGTTAAATTAACAACTGCATCTCCAACGCAGTAATTAGAATCTAGTCCGTTATAATAATTATTTGGTTGAGCTACTACTTCAATAGTGTCAGAATATTCATCATAACACCCGGCGGTATCTGTAACCTCTAAATTAACTGCATATATACCTGGAGTTGCATAACTATGAACTACAGAGGTGCCAACTGCAGAATCTCCATCTCCAAAATACCATTTACTGGTTGCTGAAAAATCTGAAGATAAATTATCCAAATAAAACGCATTACCATTTAAGCACATTGAAGTATCGCTAAATAACACTTTGCTAGAATCTATAGGTCTTGGTTTTACATTAACTATAAGCGTGGCAGAATCAATACAACTTTCTACAAACTGATTCATTGTAGATCTAAGGATACATTTAACTTCGTACATACCCGGCTGAGCATAAGATTTTTTCTGCTTTAAGCCTGTTGAAGTAGATGAACTTCCATCGCCAAATAACCAAGCATCTACGGACACCTTAAATTCTGAATAATTGGCCTGTGATGTTTGGTTTCTGAAATTAAACTCATTTGAAGATCCATCTGCCTTATAGAAACATTGAACACTATTGTTATCTGCAAATGCAGGATCCATTCCAAATGCAGGTCTAGGCATAGGAACCACAGTATCTCTTTTAATTTTAGTATTTGAGCACCCTGTAGATGTAACTCTTAGCTTAACCTCAAAACTTCCAGAATCTGTATAAGAATATGTTGGGTCTTCTAAAATAGAAGTTCCCCCATCACCAAAACTCCAAAAATAGCTAATAACATTGCTTGAAGACTGCGTTACGTTTTCGGTATAATTAAACTCATTTTGTGGGTAACATTGGTAGTCATCATCAATGGTAAAATCTGCTACCAGGTTTTCTGTTGTTACAGAAGCTTCAGGATATGAATTCGTTTTGTAGTTAAAAACTTGGCCAGCCCCATTATATTCAAAAACAGAAAAATAATATGTTGTGTTTGCTTCTAGATTTTTGACAATTACAGAATTACTGTTTCCATTGTAAACGACAAATTCTGTAGCAGAAAAAGAATGCCCATTTCCGAAACTGTCTCTTGGCAAGTAATAATTATTATTTGATGGTAAAGAAGAAACTGCAGCATCTTTTCGAGCAATTACTATCCTGCCCGTTCCGTTACCAGAAGTCCACGAAACTGTGGTTTGGCTGCAATAAGTATCATTAAAAATTACGTTTGCACTTGCTAACGTTGGAGTTTGCCCATAAGCATTAGCACTAACTGCTATTAAACTTATTAACCAAACATAAAATCTCATATAATTGGCAAATTTAGCTATTTTAAAGTGGATTTATTAGATTTAAGATAAAACTAATAACTAAATAAAACTAACAATATTTTTCTATATTTGTGTAATTATTACGAATTACTACGCAATTACTTTTCTTGTAAATTGTATAATCTTGTTAGGGTTTTGTAGTGCGTCTTTTTTACTCAAAGTTGAGTTAAAAATCAAGACACAGTTCGTTTTAATTAGTAGTTAGTTTAGTTAGTTGAAACCGGGGGCACTTTGCCCCCAGTTTTATTATATCCTAGCTACAATACCTAAGGGTAAAACTTGATTTGTTGTTGATCGGAGGCATAATTCTGAAATTTCTACTGCTCTATCCTTAAAGTAGTCAAACATTAAATTTTCAATAATATAAGGTGACAACCCCAGGGAGTATACATTTAAAACTAAAAAGCCATCATCTGATAATAAATTAGAAACTTGTTGAAGTAATAAGCCCAATTTCTCTTCTAATTTCCACCTTTCTCCCTTAGCACCAATACCATATGCCGGCGGATCTAAGATGACACCTTGATACTTTTTGCCCCTTTTAACCTCTCTACTTACAAACTTTAAGGCATCCTCAACAACCCATCTAATGTTATTGAGCTTACTTATTTGCTGATTTTCATTTGCCCAGCTTACAACTTGCTTTATGCTATCTACATGCACCACATCTACACCAGCTGCTTTAGCTGCCAAAGAAGCACCTCCAGTATATGCAAACAAGTTTAGAACAGATGCTTTATTACCAAGCTCGCTGCTTTTTTTATAGATATAGTCCCAATTTGCTGCTTGCTCGGGAAAAATACCAATATGTTTAAATTGAGTAAAGTTTAGTTTAAGCTTTATATATTTTTTACCTAGAGCATACTCGATATTCCACGGTTTTGGCTTTTGCTTTAGATTCCAATCTCCTTTGTGACTTCCTCTTTGCTCAAAAGATCCAGTTACCCTGTTGCTCCAATCATCTTCACTTAATCTTGGACTCCATATTGCTTGCGGTTCTGGTCTTGATAAAATATGATTTCCAAATCGCTCCAACTTTTTTCCGTTTCCAGAATCTATTAGCTCATAGTTCTGCCAATTAACAGGAAAAATTGCATCTATACTCATACCTCTATTATTTGATCGTTGGTTAAGGCCGGCAAATTATTCATTCTTAAATAAATGCTAGCAAGTGTTACCACATCTTTTTGACAGTAACTTACAATTCTAGGCAAATCTTTTTCTGTATAATAAATATCAAAAACCATGCTTCCGTCAATATCGTTTTTAGGAGAAGGTACATCAAAAACTGCTGCAAGTAAATCTAAAGATGTATAAGCCTTAAAATCGCCAAATTTCCAAAGATGCATAGTGTCTATATGCCTTATTTCCCAAGGTTTTTTACCAGCTAATTTTAATACGAAAGGCATTTTAATCTTGTTCACTAAAATCCTCCTGCATAAAAAAGGAAAATCAAACTCTTTACCATTGTGTGCACACAAAAAGTGCTTATTGGTATTGAAGCTTTCATTTAACAAAGAGCAAAAATCCATTAGCAGTTCTTTTTCATCATCTTTAGCAAAGCTTTTAATTCTTATTTCGAGCTTTTTGCCATTTTTTACAATATAACCAACTGATATACAGACAATTTTACCGAATTCGGCATAAATACCTGCTCTTGAATATAATTCTTGCGGACTCTCATTATTTTTAGCTAAATAGGATGCTTTCTTATCCCATAACTCTTTCCAACGCTTATCTAAACCAAGATATGATGAGTGTTCTGGAACAGTTTCTACATCAAGAAACAGTATATTTTCTAAAGATTGCATATGTTAAATTCTACCAGCTGCCTCCAGCTCCTCCTCCTCCAAAAGATCCGCCTCCAAATCCGCCTCCGAATCCACCACCTCTGCTAAGGCCGCCTCCACCTAAACCACCGCCGCCGATCCAAATACTTGGTCTACGGTGAATGCTTCTGCGTCTTGGGCCATCATAATCGTAAGTATGTCCATCGTTTCCTCCTTTAGAAAACACAATAATCAATATGATTACGATTAGAATTATTACCCAAACCGGTATCCCTTCACTTGCAGGCTTCCCTGTAAATACAAATTCCCCTTCTGCTAAACCAATAAGGGCATCGGTAGCTTCGTCATAAGCTGTTCCATATTGGTTAATCTTAAAACTAGGTAATAGAATTTGACTTACAATTCTTTTGGCATAGGCATCTGGCACTGCACCTTCTAAGCCCCTCCCAACTTGTATAAATACTTTTTTATCGTGAACAGCAGTATAGATAAGAATCCCATTATCCTTGCCTTCTGTGCCAATTTTCCATTCTTTAGCCAGCTTATAACTATATTCAAAAATGTCTTCACCATCCAGTGAGTATTCTGTTACAATTGTTATTTCATTAGAGGTAGAATCAAAATACGATTTAAGCTTTTTTAGCAGAAGAGTTTCTTGGTTTGCATCTAAAACATTGCCATAGTCCTGAACCCATCTGTGATCTTTGGGAGCACGAGGAATTTCTTTTGCAAATGAAAATAAAGTTAAGAACAAGCTAGCAAAAACAAATATACTTTTACCCATAACTAATTTCATCTGGTAATTCGTTTTTGTCTTCACCACGTTGGTAGGGAAAGTACTCTTTTAATTGCTCCCCTACTTCAGCTATACCGTAGATTAGACCTTTAGCCAATTCTTTTTTACTGAAATGAGCTTTCATAATATCTTTTGTGCTTTCCCAAAAGTGTATTCCCACCTTCTTATCAATCCCTTCGTCTCCAACTATTGCAAACTTATGTTCATTAACTGCGACATAAATTAGCACACCATTTCTAGCTTCAGTCTGCTCCATTTTTAAATGGGTAAACAAGTTTTTAGCTTTAAAAACCGGATCTGTTTTGCACCATTTATCTAAGTGAACGCGAATCTCTCCGGAAGTTGCTTTTTCTGCAACAGCTATTGCTTCTAAAACTCTTTTTTCGTCGTGGGCGTTGAGTGGTTCCCAATTAAATCCAAACATCAATTAAAATTCCACAACTGGAACTTTTTCGTTTCCTTCTTCCGCCTCAAAATATGGTTTTTCATCAAAACCTCCAATGTTTGCTATAATGTTTTTTGGCACCTTTTTAGTGTAGGTGTTGAAATCTCTTGCTGCATCATTAAAATTATCTCTTGCAACCGCAATTCTATTTTCTGTTCCTTCTAACTGAGCTTGAAGCTCTAAAAAATTTTGGTTTGCTTTTAAGTCTGGATATCTCTCTACGGTTAACAACAATCTAGATAAAGCTCCTGATAGTTGACCCTGAGCTTCTTGAAATTGCTGTAATTGAGCTGGAGATATGTTAGATGGATCAATTGTTACCCCTGTAGCTTTGGATCTTGCCTCAATAACTTTAGTTAAAGTTTCTTGCTCAAAATCTGCATAACCTTTCACTGTATTAACAAGGTTGCCTATTAAATCTCCTCTTCTTTGATATTGTGTTTCAACCTTTGCCCAAACTGACTTTACATTTTCGTCTTTCGATATCATTTTATTGTAGATACCAAAGCCCCATATAATTAAGACACCCAATATTGCTATTATAGCTAACGTATTTTTTTTCATAGTTCCGTTTTTAATTTAATTTTGGACAAATGTATAGATCGCAATATAATTTTATTGAAGGATTCTATATCAATACTAAAATATTAGTTTAATATTAGTTTAATTTGTTTAAAATGACGGCAAAACAGATTGATTACCTCAATATTGGCCTAATGCTGTTTGCTTGTATTGTTGCAATTTACCTACCTTTTCAATTGTTCTTGGTATCTTATGCTATTCTTGGGCCACTTCATTACCTTACTGAAATTGGTTGGCTCGATAACCGAAACTACTTCTCTAAAAATAAAAAAGATGCTCGGATATTGGTTTTCCTATGTGCATTGGTATCAATTGCATTTGCAATTTATCAATTCCCGCTGTTTGAGAGTACTAAGAACTGGAGCACCTTTCTTAACAGCTCTAGGTTAGAGCCTCTTGTTACTTTTTTTGTTGAATATGAAAAGAGTTTCATCTTTATTGCCTTTTACATTGCTGTTTTACTAACGTTTGTAAAACAAAAAAAAACGAGATACTTATTGATAATTCCTGGAGTAATCGCGGCTTATTTTTTAAATGAAGTAACTGCTTATGTAATGATTATTGGGATTATGCTACCTACCGTAATACACGTTTATTTGTTTACCGGAGCATTTATTCTTTTTGGAGCATTAAAATCCAAAAGCGTAAGTGGTTATGCTTCATTAATGGTTTTTATTTTCATCCTTTTTCTAATCATTCTTCAAAGACCAAAAGCCGCAGATTATCAACTTAGCGAGTATTGGATAAACGTTATGAAAGCTAGTAGTTTTCATAAAATTAACTTTGCAATTGCAGATTTCTTTGGTTGGGTGAAAGGCCAATACTTCGTTTTTTCAACCATAGGTCTAAAAATGCAAATCTTTATTGCATTTGCTTACACCTACCACTACTTAAATTGGTTCAGTAAAACAAAAATTATCAATTGGCACAAAGTTTCAAAAACCAAACTTGTTGCAACTGCAATAATTTGGATATGTTCTGTTGCCTTATATTTTTATGATTACAAGCTTGGTTTAGCTGCTCTTTTCTTTTTGAGTGTTTTACACGTATTTTTAGAATTTCCACTAAATCACCTCACCTTCGTTGGTATTTACAATGAAGTGAAAAATCGAATTTTACCAAATAAGTGAAAAATCTGATAGCCATATTTCTAGTTGCATTTTCTGTTTCAGTAAATGGTCAAATCTATGAAGATTTTACAGATAACGAGTTAGAAAACAATCCAATGTGGTACGGTGATTTGTCAAATTTTGATGTTCTAAATGGTGTACTTAAATCAAATTCAAATACTGTAAACCATACCTATAGTATTAGCACTAAAAACTCACTTGGTTTAAATACCGAATGGGAATTTTTAGTTGATTTAAAGTTTGCTACGTCTTCTGCTAACTATGTTGATGTTTATCTTACTTCCAATGACAGCAACCTGCACATTGGCATTAATGGGTATTTTGTTAGAATAGGCAACACCAAGGATGAACTTTTTTTAATAAGAGAAGATAATGGTGTAATTACGGGTATTATTGATGGACAGAATAACAAAACAGAGAATACATCCATCAGAATAAAAGTTACTCGCAGTCAAAACGGAGATTGGGAACTTTTAGCAGATTATTCTGGGGGAAAAAACTTTGTAAGCGAGGGCACAGCTACTGATTTAACCCATACCTCTTCAGATTACTTTGGCATTCTCATTAAACAAAGTTCTACTAGTTTTCATAAAAAGCATTTTTTTGATGAAATTTACGTTGGTGCCATTAGAAAAGATACTACACCACCAAGCATTCTTTCAACTGTTGCAGTTAACAACAACTCGATCAAACTGCTTTTTTCAGAAGAATTACATAATCCCACTGTTTCTGACTTTATACTTTCCAAAGGTTATGGTAATCCAGAAAGCATTGACATTAACAGCAGTTCAATTACATTAAATTTTAGTACTGATTTTATAATCGGACAATACAATTTGCAACTATTAGGTGTTACTGATTATAGCAAAAACACATTAGACACTACAGTTACCTTTAAATTTGAAAAGATTGAATACCCTTTAAGTAATGAACTTCTTATTACTGAAATATTTGCAGATCCAACACCAACCGTGGGATTGCCAGAAGTAGAATTTATTGAGTTATATAATAATACTAACTCTGCATTAAATCTAGAAGGTTGCTCGTTTTCTGATGCTAGTACTTCTGTATCATTGGATAATTATACATTACAAGCGGGCACGTATTTAATACTCTGCAAAATTGGCAACGAAAACCAATTTAGCCCTTTCGGGGATGTGTTTGGAGTAACAGGTTTTCCATCACTTAATAACAGCGAAGACAACTTGCTTTTGCTCAATGCCAATGGAGATACTTTAGATGGCGTAAATTACACCTCAAGCTTCTATAAAGATGACATTAAAAAACAAGGTGGTTATAGTTTAGAGAGAATTGAATTTATAAGCAAATGCAATGTAGAGAATAACTGGATTGCGAGTAACGCAAGTGTGGGCGGAACACCTGGAAAAGAGAATAGTATAAACGGTCAAATATTAGACAATGAACCTCCTAGAGTATTGCGAGCATCTATTTTAGATGATTATAACATAGAACTTGTTTTATCCGAAGGGCTCATCTCCGCCGATATAATAACTGCTAATTTCACACTATTAGAAAGTGGTGAAAACCCAATTCAGCTTACAAAATCTAGCGATGTAATTATGCTTCAATTTGGTGAAATATTATTAGCTAACCAGTTTTATACGCTATTTATAGATAAGCTAGAAGATTGCTATGGCAATAGATGTATAGACCAATCATTTAGCTTAATAAAACCAGTTGAAGCAAAATATAACGACATTATTTTCAATGAACTTTTGTTTAACCCAAAAACAGATGGCGTTGACTTTATAGAGTTGTACAACACAAGTGAAAATCATATAGATTTAAGCTCTTTGAATTTCGTTCGAATTAATAAAGGCGAAAGAGCAGATTTTTCATCTTTATCAACTTTTACACGTTTGTTTAAACCCAAATCTTATTTGGTTTTCACTACTGACACAACTACCATTAAACAACACTATCCAAATGTGGTAAATAGTCAGTTAGTTGAACTTGACAAACTACCTCCTATGAATAATGATGCAGGAACATTATTACTTTTATATAAAAATGGATTGCAAATCGATTCGGTTCAATACACTGAAAAGCAACATTTTAAACTATTAAGTTCTTATGATGGGGTTTCTTTAGAAAAAATAAGTCATAGAGAACCTTCCATTAATACTAACAATTGGCATTCTGCATCCAATATATCAGGATTTGCTACACCAGGATTTCAAAATTCTCAATTCATTGATAATCTCACCTCTTCTACTGCTTTTCAATTAAAATCAAAAACTTTTTCTCCGGATGGAGATGGGTATAATGATGTTCTGCTGTTGCAATATAATTTTAGTCAAGAAGGATTTACTGCAAATCTTTACATTTATAATTTGGCTGGAAAATTAGTTGCCCACCCAGTAAATAACAAAACGCTTAACACAAATGGTTTTTTACATTGGGATGGAATTTTAGAAAACGGCAGCAAAGCACCGTTAGGTAATTACATCCTATTTTTAGAAACATTTAATCTTAATGGCGAAGTAATTAAAAAGAAATTACCCTTTAATATTGCCGGAAGATTCTAAGAAACATTCATTATATGCTCACTACTGAAACATCTTCTAACCATAACAATTTAGATAAAAAGTCTACGCTTGAACTTTTAAAAGGAATAAACAAAGAGGACCTATCAGTTCCAGTTGCCATAGCTGAAGAGCTAAAAGCGATTGAACAACTAATAGAAGGAGCCTTCTTAAAAATGAAAAATGGAGGTAGGTTGTTTTACTTAGGCAGTGGTACTAGTGGAAGATTAGGGATAGTAGATGCAAGCGAATGTCCGCCAACATATGGAGTACCACACGGTTTGGTAGTAGGCATAATAGCAGGGGGAGATCCAGCAATAAGAAAAGCAGTAGAAAATGCAGAAGATGATCCATTGCAAGGATGGTACGATCTGCAAGAACATAGCATTAGTAAAAGAGACTTTGTAATAGGAATAAGTGCCAGTGGCACTGCTCCGTATGTTAAAGGTGCTCTAGAAATCTGCACAGAAAATGGTATTGCTACAGGAGCAATAGCCTGCAATAAAAACAGTCAAATTGGCCAAATAGCAGAACACAGTATTGAAGTAGTTGTTGGACCTGAGTATGTAACGGGCAGTACACGAATGAAAAGCGGTACAGCTCAAAAACTTTTACTTAACATGATTAGCACAAGCTTAATGATAAAACTGGGGCATGTTAAGGGAAACAAAATGGTAGATATGCAACTCAGTAACAAAAAACTAATCAAAAGAGGTACAAGAATGATAGTGGAAGCAACTGGAATTGAAGAAACCAAAGCTAAAGAATTGTTACTTAAACACGGAAGTGTAAGAAAAGCGATTGAACAACTTTAATTATTTATCGAATAACTCTGTTGATATCGCTCAATTCTACTTGAAAAACTACATTTGCAGCCTTGGAAAATCTGATTAAAATAACAGTAACTGACTTAGAAGGAATAGTACATAAACTAGATGCCCCAACAGACATGGGTTTTAATGTAATGGAAGCATTACGTGCCAATGAAATTCCCATTAAAGCAACGTGTGGAGGTATGGCTATGTGTGCCACTTGTAATTGCATTGTTAAAAGTGATCATCCATTACCAGAAATGAGTGAAGCAGAAGAAGAAATGCTAGACGATGCTTTCGTATTAGAAATAGAAGGCAGTAGGCTAATGTGCCAAATACCCGTTACCGAAACAATTGATGGACTAGAAATTAAAATGGGTGAATTAACCGGAGATTAATGTCTCCTCTCAAAATAAGACCTTTACAGCTTCAAGATGCTGAAGCCTAAAGTAAAATTTATAACTATTTCATTAAAAAACCATCGTAACTTCTGAAACCACTGAAATCTCCACAGATGAGATGGCCAAAAGAATTACTAAAATATCTAAAGATTAACCGTTTCTAGTAGGCCAAGTTTATAATTATGTTGTTGGAAACGCTTATGCAATTAGGTGGAAAAACAGGAAAGCTTATAACTGGGCGGCTGAGTCTTCTAAAGACATTAGCAGCAATTACACCGGCAAGGGTTACGGGAAATCATTTTATAACATTTTGATAGAGAAAATTAAACACATCGCTAGAACTATCATTGGAGGAATTGGCTTACCGTATGGAGGCAGTTTTAAATTGCAAGAGAATTTGGGTTTTAAAAAAGTAGCACATTTTAAAAATATAGGATACAAGTTTAATCAATGGATTGATGTTGGATATTGGGAAATTGAGATGCCTGAAAAATAAGATTTTAGTAGAGTGGAAAGCACAAATAAATCCACATAACCCCATCAAATATCTAACGTGTTATATTTTAAATACAATTATTTGAAAATACAATGCAAAGAATTACATTTGCAGCCCGATTTTTAAGAGCATAAAGAATTTATAGTGGATACATTATCATACAAAACCATTTCGGCTAACAGCCAAACCGTTGACAAGCGTTGGGTTATAGCAGATGCAGAAGGTAAAACGTTAGGTAGATTTTGCTCGGAGTTAGCAACTGTACTTCGAGGCAAAAACAAACCATATTACACTCCTCATGTAGACTGTGGAGACAATGTTATAGTAATTAATGCAGAAAAAATTACACTGACTGGTAATAAAATGGACGTTAAAGAATACGAAACTTTTTCTGGATACCCAGGAGGTAGAAGAGTAACTTTAGCAAAACACTTACTTGCAAGAAAGCCAAAAGACTTAATTGAAAGAGGTGTAAGAGGTATGCTACCAAAGAACAGATTAGGAAGAAAAATCTTTACTAATCTTCACGTTTATGTTGGCACTGAACATCCGCATGCGGCTCAAAAACCTCAAAAATTAGACATATAACTTAATGGAAGTAATAAATACAATTGGAAGAAGAAAGTCGTCTGTTGCACGTATTTACGTATCTGCAGGAGAAGGAAAGATTACTATCAACGATAGATCTTTAGAAGACTATTTCAAATTTCCTGAATCAAGATATATCGTTACTTTACCTCTAGCAACATGTGATGCAGAAGGTCAGTACGATATTAAGGTTAATGTAGACGGTGGTGGTTCTACTGGCCAAGCAGATGCTATTAAATTAGCAATTGCCAGAGCTTTAGTAGAAATAGATGCCGAGAACAAACCTGCACTTAGAGCAAAAGGCTTAATGACCAGAGACCCTCGTTCTGTAGAACGTAAAAAACCAGGTCAACCAAAAGCAAGAAAGAAAAGACAATTTAGCAAGCGTTAATATAATGGCAGTAACTACAGAACAACTATTAGAAGCTGGTGTTCACTTTGGACACTTAACTAGCAAGTGGAATCCTAAAATGGCTCCTTACATTTTTATGGAGCAAAATGGTATTCACATTATCGATCTTAACAAAACTTCGTCTAAATTAGAAGATGCTAAAAGTGCTATTGCTAATATAGCAAGAACAGGTCGTAAGGTAATGTTTGTTGCCACTAAAAAGCAAGCTAAAGAAATTGTTGAAGAAAATGCTAAAAGAGTAAATATGCCTTACGCTACCCAAAGATGGTTAGGTGGTATGTTAACTAATTTTGGTACCGTTCGTAAGTCTATCAAAAAGATGCAAAACATCGAAAAAATGAAGACTGACGGAACTTTCGAAAACATGAATAAGAAAGAAAGGCTTATGAAGACTCGTGAGCAAGAAAAATTGTATAATGTTTTAGGAGGTATTGAAGATTTAAATAGACTTCCTGCAGCTTTATTTATTATTGATATTAAAAGAGAGCACATTGCAGTTAAAGAAGCTCAAAAATTAAATATTCCAATCTTTGCTATTGTAGATACTAATTCAGATCCTACAAAAGTAGATTACGCAATTCCTGGTAATGATGATTCTGCAAAGTCTATCAATATTCTTTGTACTGAAGTTGCTGACGCAATTGCTAGCGGCTTAGCTGAAAGAACACAAGCCAAAGAAAGAGCTAAAAGAGAAAAAGAAGCTTCTGAAAAAGCAGAACAAGCTTAATTCTCTTCTTTAATTTTAAATAATTATTAATTCTTAAAGAATATAAAAATGACAACTATTACAGCTTCTGTAGTAAATCAACTTAGAAAAATGACCGGTGCCGGTATGATGGATTGCAAAAAAGCATTGCAAGAATCTAACGGTGATATGGATGAGGCAGTTGACATCCTAAGAAAAAAAGGAGCAGCGAAAGCGGCAAAAAGAGCAGATAGAGATGCTGCTGAGGGTTTATCTATAGCTAAAAGTGCTACAGATAACTCCTACGGTATTGTGGTTGAAGTGAATTGTGAAACAGACTTCGTTGCCAAAAACGACGATTTCAATGCTTTTGCAAATGAAATAGCTGACTTTGCCTTAGAAAATAAATATGCGGATAGAGATGCTTTATTAGCAGCCCCATTTGGAGGAAAAACTTTAGCAGAAATATTGGTAGACAAAACAGCAGTAATTGGCGAAAAAGTTGAAGTATCTAACTATGCATTAATGCAAAGCGAGGGTGTTGCAGCTTACAACCACGGGGCTAATAGAATTGGCGTTTTAGTTGCTTTAACTCAAAACTCTGATTCTTCTATTAATGCAGGTAAAGATGTTGCAATGCAAATTGCAGCTATGAATCCAATTGCGGTTAATGAAGATGCGGTTTCTCAAGAAGTTAAAGATAAGGAATTAGAAATAGGCAGAGAAATTGCTCGCCAAGAAGGTAAACCAGAACAAATAATTGAAAAAATTGCTGAGGGGAAACTTAAAAGATTCTTTAAAGATAATACTTTAGTAAATCAATCTTTTGTAAAAGATAGTTCTATGACAGTTGGAGATTTTTTGAAATCAATAGATGCTGATTTAGAAGTTATCAGCTTTACTCGTTTCCAATTGGGAGCGTAACGCAGGTTCGATATAATATGTAAAAAGGCAAATCGAAAGGTTTGCCTTTTTTTTTGCATCAAAACTTAAATTCCGTTTAAATTTGTTCCTTAAATGAGCAATTTTCATATCAAAACTGATAATTCACAACAAAATGAGGCTCTTCCATTTTTCCAAACTACTACTCAACCTATGAAATACAAAAGAATTTTATTAAAATTAAGTGGCGAAGCTTTGCTTGGCAATAAAGAATTTGGCATTGACAGTTCTGTTCTTGCTAAATATGCCAAAGAAATTAAAGCAGTTTCTAATCTCGGTGTAGAAGTTGCAATTGTTATTGGTGGAGGAAATATATTTAGAGGTGTAAGCGGAGTAGAAGGTGGAATGAAAGACCGAGCAAATGCGGATTATATGGGAATGCTTGCAACAGTTATTAATGCTATGGCTCTTCAAGGTGCACTAGAAAATGAAGGAGTTTATACACGTTTATTAAGTGCAATTAAAATGGAGCAAGTTGCAGAACCTTTTATCCGAAGAAAAGCAATTAGACACCTTCAAAAAGGTAGAGTAGTAATTTTTGGTGCAGGTACAGGAAACCCATACTTTACAACAGATACAGCGGCTAGTTTAAGAGCAGTTGAAATAGAAGCAGATGTAATACTTAAAGGCACAAGAGTTGATGGCATTTACACTTCAGATCCTGAAAAAGATGCTACAGCAACTAGATATGATGAGATTAGCTTTACAGATGTGATTCAACGAAATCTTAAAGTTATGGATATGACAGCTTTTACCCTTTGCCAAGAAAACAAACTACCGATAATTGTTTTTGACATGAACAAAGAAGGTAATTTAGTAGATTTAGTGCAAGGGAGTAAAGTTGGAACATTGGTAAGCTAAAATTACTTATGACTATATTTATAGAAATAAGTAATTTTAGCCAATATTGTTTATTCTACTAGATGCAGCTCAAGGAGTTGTATTGCTTACACCCTTTTTTATAGCTCATATTCTGTTTACAATTTTTGCAGAAGCTTATTTTTTGTTCAAGTTTCAAAATTTAAGCTATAAGAAATCGACATTATACTCCTTTGAGATGAATCTAATTTCTTTAGTAGGAGGCTTGCTTTTATTTAGCAGCTTTAGAGGCCTATCAAGAACCATCAGCATTGATTTAAGAGCAACCGTTTTATTGATTCTATTTTTTATTCTAACTTTTATTTTAGAATTTATCTTCATAAAACTGGTTTGTAAAACGTATCAAACAAAACCACTATTAGTTGCACTTTTAATTGGTAATCTAATAACATATGGAGTGTTAGTCTTAATCATTCAATACTTCAATTAATGCATAAGTCTATTCTTCTGGGTCTTGGGCACGGAATTAATGACTTTATTTCTGGATTTTTATTGGCCGTAATCTTCTTTCAAATGGACTTAACCAATTTAGAAAAAGGAACCGCTGCCGTATTATATAATTTAGTGGCCTTTGATGGACAAACCATTGTAGCTCGCTCAACTGTTTTAATACAGAATTCGAAATATAGCCTAATGCTTTGTTTTGTTATTTTAGCATTTAGTATTCTTCTTATTGAACACGTGCACTTAGTTGCCATCCTATTTGCAGGTATATCGTCGGCTATATTTCACGTAATTGGAGCATCCGAATCATTAGTAGATAAAACTGCATCTAAACATTTAGGTATATTTTTATCTCTTGGCGTTATTGGTCTTGCTCTTGGAAGTTACACCGGCTACTTAAATCTCTCAATAGAATGGTACGCTATTGGTATATGCATTGGGTACTCCATTCTACTGCAGATGTTTTTATCAACCAACGAATTAAAAACTTTATACAATAATACAGATAAACCATCTCTAGAAAAACACGACATAGTTATGATATTGCTTATTCTTATAATGTGTTTTAGATCGTTTGTTTGGGACATTATAATATTGATACAACAAGAAAACTATAAATGGATTATTTGTATCGCTGCAGCTGCAGCTTTGGGTAAAATGGCAGGTGGTTATGTATCAGACCAAGTTGGTCATCTTAAATATACGTTAACAGTGCTAACTTTTTCTTGGATACTATTTGTGTTTGGACATAATTTATTATGGATGTTATACTTAGGTGCATTTTTACTACAATCAACGCTTGCTCCTCTTACAATTATGCTAATTGCAAGATTTAAAGACAATAAATTAATAGCTATAGCTTGGGCACTAGGACTTACCATTCTATTTCCTATTTTGTTCTTTTTCTCGCAAATTCAACTTCATCCTCAGTTTGCACTGCTCTGCATATCAGGTGCTTCCATTTGTCTATTAGCATTTCTATATCTGTATGACAAATGCACTGAAAGTCATAAGTCATAGAATAATAGCAAAATACTTCTTTTATAAATTTAAAATAAAAAAACCCCATCTGCGTCAGATGAGGTTTGTCTATAATTATCTAAAAAGGTGCTTTAAGACTTTGGCAATAGTACGTTATCTATTGCGTGGATAACGCCATTAAATGTTTGCACGTTCGCAACTTTTACTTCTGCAGTTCTGTTATTTCCATCTGTAATAACTACTCCGTTTGAAGTGTTAATCGTAATTGTTCCACCATCAAACATCGAAGGAGTAACTCCATCTTCTATTTCATCAGAAGTAATGTTAGATCCTACAATTACGTGGTACTTTAGAACTAATTCAAGCGTTTCTTTTGGTATATCTCCTAATCCATTCCAATCGTCGTTACTATCTAATAAGGCTTGAAAAGCTGCGTTTGTAGGTGCGAAGATGGTAAATGGTCCTTCGGTAGAAAGGGTAGCCACAAAATCTGTTGTTAAGTCTTTTCTTGTTAAAGCAGCAACCAAACTACTAAACTCTGGATTTGATAGAGCAGCATTTACAGCAGAAGGCAAAGTAAGGACTTTATTAATTACGTGCACTACTCCGTTATCTGCCATTACATCAACTGCGGTAATTTCTGATCTGTTGTTCAACTTAGTACCTGAAACTAACAAACTTAATTTAGTACTTTCAGGACCATCAGCAAGAGTTGTTGCATATCCATCCTCTAGATCCGCAGCTACAATTTTACTTTTAACTACATGATTTAGCAAAATTTGAGTAAGCGTTGCATCATCAACTTGGTCGAGATTATCAAGACTCAGTTCACTTAATAAAGCAATAAAAGCGTCATCTGTAGGTGCAAAAACAGTATAAACGTCTGATCCACTTAGGGCTTCTGTTAAGTTGACGCGTTCCAAGGCTTCAACTAAAATTTTAAAGTTGTTAGCACGAGCTACATCTACAATAGTATTAGACTCTGTTAAGGTAGTTGGGGTAGGTTCTTCTACTTCCTCACTACAGCTTATAGCCATCACAGAAAGGAAGAGAATCATTAGGGAATAAAGAGAAAATTTTTTTGTCATTGTGTTAAATTTTAATGTTAATAATAAGACAACACCTAAACTTTGTTTAATGTTTCAGTCTTTTTGTTAAACAAAGTAATTTAACTGTCAGTTATTCCTTTTAGACACACATTATTAAGAGGGCCTAAACCTTACTGTTACGCTATATCTGGGGTAAGGAGGCTGAACTGCAACTATCTATTATTGCAATAAGAAGAATTAAAATTTATTCTTCCACATCATACTTTCAACCGGCTTAATAGTGCGGTTATTATATTTGGCATTTTTCTTCTTGTTGTACATCGTTTCAATTTCTCCCTCCACAACAAAATATATAAGTTGTCCAATTGGCATTCCTTTATAAACTCTAACGGGTTGAGTTACACTTATTTCTAAAGTCCAAGTATTGCAAAAACCAACATCTCCTTTACCAGCAGTGGCATGTATGTCTATTCCTAATCTACCGGTACTACTTTTACCTTCCAAAAACGGGATATGAGCATGAGTTTCGGTATACTCTTCTGTTACACCTAAATAGAGAACCCCAGGTTGCAGCTCAATTCCATTGATCGGAATCTCAAAATGCTCAATCTTATTATGCTCTCTAGAATCTAAAACTCTATTAGAATAACATGCTAAGTGTTTACCTAAGTGAACATCATAACTATTTGTACCTAAATCATCACGATTAAATGGTTCTATTAAAATAGTACCTTTATCTATTTCCTCTAGTATTCTTTTGTCGCTTAGTATCATTGGTTTTTAGATGCCTCAATGTTATGAATTTATTTTTACTTGCCAAAGAATCAAACTGCGGTCGTCACTACAACTTACAAACATATTTTCATCTAACCACTCCACTTTATTAATGCAATTGGTATGGCCTTGATTGCGTTCAAAATCAATTACCTTTTGTAAATCTAAGTCTTCAGTCCAAACCTTAATAGTTTTATCCATACTACTGCTTATCAAAAACTGATTATTATAGCTTAAAGATTTAATTTGATACAAGTGAGCAGACACATTATGAACTGGTCTGTTTATTGTTAAATCCCACGCAATAATTTTTCCATCTCTACCCGCAGATAGCATCATATTGCCATTCACTAACTCCAAAGCAAAAACAGTGTTACTGTGCCCTATTAATCGGTTAGAAACAACATTATCTCGCTTATTTATTTCGTAAATAGTATTGTCTGAGCAACCCACATAAAAACTATCTGCATTCTCTAGAATGCACCGTAAACTTTTGTCTGATACTCCAATCTTTCGCTTTGTTTTACCTTCTGTTATGGTAAGAATACCATCCTCTCCTCCACTCCATATTTCATTGTTAAAAAACACCCCTCCATTATGTAGCTTAAAACTCTCTTCCAGCTTTTTAGATTTTAGGTTAACAACATATTGGGTGCCGCTTCTGCTGCCAACAAACAGTTTATCGTCTGCATAATCTATTGCATACAATGCTTCCGGGCATTGCAGTACTAGGCTCCCATTTTCTGAATTTAAAATGTCCCACTCTACAACGTATCCATCGGCTCCTGCTGTGTAAACCATGTTACGCTTTTTGTCAATTACAAAATCGTAAATAGCATCTTTATGACCATTGAATTGTGCTACTTTTGTTGCTATAATATTGTAACGCTTTGCCACTGCATTCAAAGAAACAGCTTAAGAACGGAATTGTTGCACTTTGGAACATAAATGAAAGTAAACAAGAGCTTTTAAATATGTTGCCAAAAAGCTGGTTAAACAATATTGATCTAGAAAAAGTTAGGCCACACAACCTGGCTGCCAGAGCATTAGCAAATACAGTTTGTCCAGAATTTGATATTTTGGAAAAAGACGAATACGGCAAACCTTATTTTGAGAGTTCTAAACACAAAATATCGATAACTCACTCTGGGGAATATGCTGCTTTTATGTACAAAACCGACGATGATTGCGGAATAGACATGGAAGAACTTAACGGTAGAATTAGAAGAATTGTTTCTAAGTTTATGCGTGAAGATGAAGAAGAGTTTTTAAACCATGAAGACGATGGCATGTATATAGTTTGGTGTGCCAAAGAAGCCTTATATAAATATTACGGTTTAAAATCCCTTGATTTTAAGGATCATCTAAAGGTAGAATATAGTCCCATTGAAAAACAAGGAACTTTGACAGGACATATAAGTAAAAAGGATTATTATAAAAAAGTAATGTTGGAGTATCAGTTTTTAGATCAATATTTGCTTGTTTACACAATTTAATGGGAAAAATTATTTGGATAACGGGTGCTGGAAGTGGCATAGGTAAGGCGATTGCACAAGCTTATAATTCTGCTGAAAACATTATAATTTTATCTGGACGTAAAGTAAGTCAATTACAAGATGTTGCTCTAAATATAACAAACAGCTTTGTTTTACCGCTTGATGTAACCAATGAAAAACAAATAGAAGAAGCTGTTAAAACAGTAGAATCTAAATATAGTAAAATAGATATCCTAATTAATAATGCAGGTACCAGTCAAAGAGCCACAGTATCAGAAACCAGCAATGATGTAGGCCGAAAATTAATAGAAGTCAATTTCTTTGGCAGCATACATTTAACCAAAGCTGCATTACCCTTAGTACTAAAATCTAAACAAGGTAGCATAGTTGCAATGAGCAGTGCTGCTGGTAAGTTTGGTTTCCCCTTAAGATCTTACTATTCAGCAAGTAAACACGCTTTACACGGTTTTTATGAGTCACTAGGCTTAGAGTTAAAAGATACCAATGTTAATGTTTTGGTGGCTTGCCCAGGACGAATAAAAACCGACATTTCTAAAAATGCATTATTAGGAGATGGCACAACGCACAATCAAATGGATGCCGGTCAGTTAAACGGTATTCCCGTTAAAAAATGTGCTCAAAAAATCCTAAAGGGTATTTCTAAAAGAAAGCAAGAAATATACATTGGTGGTAACGAAGTGCTAATGATTTACTTGAAGCGATATGCACCCAGTATTTTTAGATTTATTGCCAAAAAAATAGATCCTAAATAGCTCTTCTTACTTTAGGCTATCAAAAAAAATCCATTTGGGCGAGGTAGCTAGAAACCATATTTTCGCACGTCTTGAAAAAATCGATAAGCGGAATCCAACAAATGGGAATAGGAATTCCTAATGTTCACGAAGCATGGACGTGGTACAGAGAAAATCTATCTATGGATGTTCCTGTTTTTGAAGAAGCTGCGACAGCAGCGTTAATGCTTCCATATACGGGAGGTAAACCACACGACAGACATGCTATTTTAGCCTTAAATATGCAAGGTGGTGGTGGTTTTGAAATATGGCAATACACAAGCCGAACTCCTCAGCCAGCTAGCTTTGTTCCAAAATTAGGTGATTTAGGCTTATACATCTGTAAAATGAAAAGCCCCGATGTAGACAAAGCCTTTACGGAATTTAATGAAGATTATAAACTATCTAAAAAGGTAGAAACCACACCAAACGGCGTAAAACACTTTTTTGTGAATGATCCGTATGGTAATGTTTTTCAAATTACGGAAAGTGATAACTGGTTTAGTAAAAGAGGAGACAATACCGGCGGAGTTTTCGGGGCGGTAATAGGTGTTAGTAATATAGAAAAATCCAAAGCCTTTTATTCAAACATTTTAGGTTACGATACTGTTGTTTATGAGGGTGAAGGTAAGTTTAGTGATTTATCCGTGTTAAATAATGGAAACAGCTCCTTTAAAAGAGCTATTTTAAAACATAGCAAACCAAGACAAGGTGCATTTAGTCCTCTACTAGGAGATTCTGAAATTGAACTAGTACAAGACCTAAACCTCACTCCGAACCAAATACTTAAGGACAGGTTTTGGGGAGATTTAGGGTTTATACACTTGTGTTACGACATAGTAAACATGAAAGCTTTACAATCAGATTGTGAAAGAGCTGGTCATCCTTTTACAGTGGATAGTGCAAACAGTTTTGATATGGGAGAAGCGGCAGGACATTTTTCTTACATAGAGGACCCAGATGGGACCTTAATTGAATTTGTCGAAACCCACAAAATAGCCATTGTTAAAAAAATTGGATGGTACTTAGACCTCAGAAAAAGAGACCCTCTAAAACCGCTACCAAATTGGATGCTTAAAAGTCTTTCTTTTAATAGAAAGAAGTAATAATTTATGAAAAAAATACATATTAGAATTGGCGTTCTTGCTCTGATAATTGTTGGAATCTCATTTCTAATAAAAAACCAAGATTCTACAAATACTGAAAATTTAGCCACCGAACACCCGGGTTGGTTTGATCATTATTTAGAGCTAAAAGGCGATGAAAATGGGAATATCCCTTCAGGTTTACTAGCTAGTTGGTACAAAACGGATAAAGCTAACGGAAGGTTGGCTTTTAAAAAAGCAGAAAACAACATTACTACTTTTAAAGAAGTTGGGCCATTTAATGTGGCTGGTAGAACCCGAAGCATCGTTATAGATCATTCTAATAAAAACCACATTATTACTGCTGGTATTTCTGGAGGTATTTGGGTAAGTGAAAACAATGGAGAATCTTGGGCAGCAGTAAATGATACTGCTCCAACACTATCTGCATCATGTATAGATCAAAGCCCATTTGATAAAAATGTGTTTTACTATGGAACAGGAGAACCGCTTGGTAATTCTGCAGATATTGGAGGTTTAGGTATTTTTAAATCTACAGATGGAGCCAAATCTTTTGATCACTTGGAACATACTGTAACGGCTGCTTTTGACGAAGTATGGGACATAAAACACTCATTAACAAAAGACAGTACTATTTATGTAGCAACAGATCAAGATGGTTTATGGAGGAGTACGGATGCCGGAGCAAGCTTTACCAAGGTATATAACAGCAGCCGAAGAATACAAGAAATTAAAGTATTTAAAGATAGTACTTTAATGATTTCTGTAAATGGCTATGGCATTATTAAATTTGATGAAGAAACTTTTACCGGTACTCGATTAAACAACAATTGGCCATCATCAAATTTTTCTAGAATAACTTTTGATTATTGCGACTCTTTTCCAAAAGTATTATTTGCACACATTGTAAATGCACAAGGAAATTCCTTAGTTAAAAGTTTAAAATCTAGTGATGGCGGCAAAACATGGCAAACACTTAGAGTACCTTCTATTGGAAGTTATACTTATGCTTGGTACTGTTTTAAACTCTCAGTTTCACCCGTAGACACGAATTTAATTTTAAGTTTAAGCGTAAAGCCAAATTATAGTTTAGATGGTGGAAAAACTTGGAGAAATATGGGGCACCCACACTCTGACTATCACGAGGTAACTTGGTACAACGGTCAAGAGTTATTAACTGGAAGTGACGGAGGAATCCATAGATTTAATACCTCAAACCTTTCCACTTACACCACACTAAACAACGGCTTAAACATAACACAGTTTTATGCTGGGCATCACGCTCCTTCCGGTTCTACGCTTATTGCAGGTTCACAAGATAATGGAACAAGGTATAGTGTAAATTCCAATCAGTATTTTAGTAGAGTTTATGGTGGAGATGGTTCTTACTGTGCTATAAATCAGCAAGATCCAGATGTTAGATATGTTTCTTGGCAAAACCTTAATATGTATCGTCAAGAAAATGGTTTAAGCAGAAATATCTCTACCTACATTAAAGCAGCTATTGGTGGAGATGACTTTGTTTGGTTTATAAACCCCTACACTATGAATGATTTGGAGGGAAACCAACTGTATGTGCCTACCAAAAAAGAAACGTATAGAAGTTTAGATGGCGGTTATACTTGGGATAAACTTACAGGAAATCTTTTAGGAGACTCTTATTGTGTTGGCTTAAGCAACGATAAAAACCCAACTGCTTACGTTGGCGGAACTGCTTCTAGGTTGTATAGGATAGACAGTGCTGCAACAGCACAAGAAGGTCAAGAAATTGATATGTTTAACACCAAAGTACCTAACTTTTTAAGCAGTACTATTGGTTGCATAGAAGTTGACCCAAATAATGCTGGTACAATATATTGTGGATTGGTAAACATATCTACAAGAAGTAGAATTTGGCGAGTTAGAAATGCCAATACTGATAATCCTCAATGGGACGATTTAAGCAACAACCTGCCACGGTCTATGCCTGTAAATTGGATTGAAGTGGACCCACAAAACAGCGACCATTTAATAATAGCAACAGATTATGGATTATATACAAGCTTAAACGGCGGTCTTAGCTGGAATAAAGAACACAGAATGCCAAATGTGCCTATTGATAAACTTAGCCTTAGATCTAGCGATAGAAAGCTGTTTTTGTATACACACGGAAGAGGTGCTTGGACTGCAGATTTAACGGATAACCCAGTTAGTAAAGTGGCCGCTGTAAAGCAAAACAAACTGAACATTTACCCAAATCCGGCATCAAACTATATTATCAACCAAACTGAAGCAGAAATTACATTATACAATAATAGAGGTGCAGTGGTGTTAAAATCTGCTGAACCAAGAATTGATATATCCAAAATAGCTGCAGGTATATACTTTGCAGAAAATATTAAAGACGGTGTACAATATACTGCTAAGCTAGTAGTTACTCACTAGTCTTTTAGTAGCTGCATTATTTCAGCTCGTTTATTTTCTAGCTCTTTTCTTTTATGGTCTGCTAAACTCATCCATTTTAGGTCTTTCCATAAATACGGTAAATCATCTGCCAATCTAAACCAACTTAAAGCCCCATATATACTGGCTATGGTAAATATTATTGGCCAAAAAGAAGGTGTGGTATTGTAAAAGAAAATGGCTACTCCTATAAATAAAAAGGTAGACAAAATCATAGCAGAACCTATAATTACAGAATCTATAAATGTAGGATTGGTTATTTTTTTATGGCATCCCCAAACCACAATTTTCCAAATTGCAAGCCAAATAAGATAAACCGGAAAACTTATTGCAAAAGTTACAATGGCTATAAACATTGATATATAATCAAAACCAGTATGCTTAACATTTGCATCTAAAACCTTGTGTTGTTCTAATTGCTTTTTATAGACTGATATCTTAGTCAATCCTTCTTGTGTTAAGTTGTTTAACTTTTTAACAGAACCTTTCCATTGCTCCTTAATAATAAAGGAGAGAGGTTTTGCATTTTCGTTGATTAACATTTCATGTCCAAATTCTTTTTCTATGAAATGCTCGCCTTTTGTAACCACAAAGTTGGCATTTAAGCTTGTTGCTATCCGATTGGTTATATCCGTATATACCTTCATCTCATCTTCCTCAATCTCTTTTTTATAACCTAAAGCATTTATAGGTTTATCAAAGCTTATGTGAATTGTTCTTCGCATACCTCCAAATTTGGAATAATTAATAGCAGTTGGCACCACTTTTAAGTCCATCTTAAAGTCACTTCGTTTTGCCATGTCCACGGCAATAGCTCCAGTGCCTTTTTTAAGTCTTTCAATTTCTTTTATTGGTTTTGAAATGCCTTCTGGAAATATTAAAATGGTGTCGTCTTTTTTAAATCTATCGTAACACTCATCATACGTTCTAGCGTTGCCTTGCCTTGCTGCTTGTGCTTTTGCATCTCTTGCACGGTAAATGGGTAAAAGCATCATAGACCTAAGTATTTTATTTGGCATTGACTTTTTAAAAGCATCTCCCCTAGCCAAACTAAACATTTTTCTAAAAAAGTAAAAATGCTCAAACACTACTCCATCAAAAAAGCTGTTAGGGTGCGTGCTTGCAAGCATTACTGGCTTGCCTTTGGGATAGTTCTCTTCACCACCAATATATAATCTTCTTATAAAAACCCTTAGTGGAAGAACTAACAACGTGTTTACAAAATAAAACAACCAATACTTCATCTATTTTAATATTACTGTACCTACTTGATCTGTGATTTTTTTTCGCATTTCTTGCAATTGCGAATGTATGTTTTGTAAAATAGCAATATCCTCAATGGTTTCAGTAGTTTTCATTTCCTCCTGGTTTTCTTTCATCATAATATCGATATGCTTTAGCTTTAAATAATTTAAATTTTCAATTACCTGTCTTTTGTAATTGTCCTCGTCTGTTTTAACAAACTTCTCAAAGTTTTCTTCCCAACCTTTGCTTAACGAGTAACGAATAGAAATAACCTCTGCAGCTAATTTGCTTGTTTTGGGATTTCTAATAAAATACACTTCGTTAAGGGCATTGTTTTCTAACCAATAATTGTATGCATCTTTAAAAATAGGACCATACTCCTCACTCACCGGCCAAATATGGTCTGCCTCCAATTCTTCAAACATAAATTGAGCTATGTTTTTATCTTCATCAAACTCTCTATCCGCATACAGAATTAAGGATTTTAACAAATCCAACTCTTGATAATTGGTGTCGTCTTGCTTAAGTAAGTCTGGAGTTTTTAACTCCTCAAAATTCGGAATATAAGGAGCTTCTACACGTGCTTCTCGCTCCTTCTGTTTAATATTTACTAGTCTAAACTTGTTGGTTTCTTCTATTAAAATACGCTCTTGTATTTCTAACAAGTTAGATGTTTCGTTTATATAAGTCGCTCTTTTAAGTGGATCTGGTATAAACGATATGTTTTCGGCTATGGCACGTGCTGCCTCTGCCTTTTTAATGGGATCGTGTGTGTTTTCGCCAATAGTAACTTCGGCTACCAACTCTAAAAAGTTTTGCTGCTTTGTTTCTACGTAGTTTTCAAATGCCGATAGTCCGTTCTTTTGCATAAAACTATCTGGATCTTCATCTGGTGGAAATAGTGCTATCCTAACATTTAAATCTGCTTTTAGTAGCGTTTTTATATGCTTTAAACTGGCGTTTACTCCTGCCTCATCTCCATCAAACAAAAGAGTAATGTTGTGCGAAAAACGCTTAATTAACCGTGCTTGCTCATCTGTAAATGCTGTACCACTAGCAGCTACAACATTTTCAACGCCACTTTGGTTTAGGCTAACCACATCCATATAGCCCTCTACTATATAAACTTGGTCTTTCTTTCTTATTTCGTTTTTGGCAACATTTAAACCATACAGCTCTCTTCTTTTTTCATAAACTACCGTTTCTGGACTATTTAAATACTTTGGAGCTTTAGATTCTTTGTTTATTATTCTTCCGCCAAAGCCTAAAACTTTATTGGATACATTGTAAATTGGAAAAACAATTCTGTTTACAAACGTGTCTCTTAAGTTGCTTTCTATTACACCTAAGTTTTCGTCTCTTTTTTTAACTAATCCAGCATCGAACAATTGCTGTGCACCATAGCCATTTTTAAGCCCTTCTTGCAATAAATGATCGCTTTTTGTGCCACTTAAACCAATGGAAAACTTATCTATGCTTTGCTGTTTTATACCACGTTCTGTTAAATAAGGCTTGTAAATTACTTTACCCTCTTGGCTATCGTTTAAACGACTAAAAAAGTGGTTTTTAGCAAATTCTAAACTCGCAAAAACACCATCTTTAATTCGGGCTTCTTCTGCCAGTTCATCTACATTTATCTGTCCTTCTTCTATTTGTATGTTGTACTTATCAGCCAAATGTTTTATGGCTAAAGGATAAGATAAACCTTCGTGCTCCATAATAAACTGAAACACGTTACCGCCTTGCCCACAACTAAAACATTTAAATATTCCTTTGCTTGGCGAAACACTCATACTGGGATGCTTATCGTCGTGAAAAGGACAAAGCCCCTTGTAATTTGCACCTGCTCTTTTTAATGTAACATACTCACCTACAACCTCCTCTATTGGGGCTGCATCAAATATTTTATCTATTATAACAGGCGAAATCATTTAAACATACGAAGAAAACAAATTGATGGTAAATGGCGATGTAATGTGGAGAAAAGGATGCGTTTTACATTTCAATAAATTAGTTGTTTGGTACTGATTTTTGTAGGCTATTGGCCTCTTTTCGTTTTTGGATTTGTAAGAGAATAAAATTTCTTCTTTCTTTTTTTTACTTGTCTAAAAAAACGAAACAAAAAATTATCCAAATACTGTTGTTCTTTTTAGGATTTATAATGTAATTCGTAACATCAATAAGCCACAACACATTTGCCTTAGCAAAACGGCCAAAACAACACCAAGCCAACGCGGCTGTGTGTGTGTGTGTGTGGAAGCACGTTAACTGCTAAACAACATTTTAACTTTCTTTTTATGGATGCTGCTTTTAACGCAGTACACCAATCCTTTTTAATTAATTTTTATAATAAATAATACAATGAACAAAACTCTTTTACTATTAGTAGCTCTTACGTTTGGAGCATTTTTACAAGGTTGTGGAGACGACACAACCGAACCAACCAAAACTGTAAACAAAGACTTATTAACGGACAAAAACTGGTATGACAATAATGGGAATAGGGCACACTACTTTCACGGTGATGGATCATACATGCAGGCAGGATTTGGAACATGGCAATGGTTTCCAACCGGTGACAGTATGACAATAACCACTCCTTCTTTAGGTTCTTTCACCTATTACTTCGATTACATTACTGAAACTGAAATGGCCGCAAGTACAAGGAATTTCAATTTTTCCGTATACACTACAACACCATAAGCAATACACCTCGCTTTTAAGAAGTAAACATACTTTTCTTTTTACTAAGCCATGATGGAAATGTGTCAACTAAGGTGCACCTTATGTTGCTGTCAATTATGCTAATTTTGCAGCAATGAATCTTGCAGATAGAATTAAGAAGATTACTGATCTACAGTTTAATGATTTAGTAGCCACTCGAAGACATCTACATTCTAACCCAGAATTAAGCTTTAAGGAGTTTAATACTACCGCTTACATTGCTGCTAAGCTTAAAGAAAACGGGTTTGATTTACAACAGATTACAGAAACTGGAGGTTACATAGATTTAAAAGGTAAAAATCCAGAAAAAAGAACCATTGCACTTAGGGGAGATATTGATGCTCTGCCTATAATAGAAGATAGCAAAAAAGATTATTGCTCTAAAAACCAAGGTGTTATGCACGCTTGCGGGCACGATGTGCACACTACAAATGTACTGGGTGCAATACATATACTTAGCCAACTAAAGGATGAGTTTGAAGGCACGGTTAGGTGTATATTTCAACCAGGAGAAGAAAAACTACCGGGTGGTGCAAGCATTATGATTAAAAATGGTGTTTTAAAAAATCCTGAAGTTGAAAAAATTATAGGTCAGCACGTTATGCCGTTAATAGATGCCGGTAAAGTTGGTTTTAGAAGTGGCTTATATATGGCCAGTGCCGACGAAATTTACATTAAAGTAATTGGCAAAGGTGGCCACGGTGCACACCCGCATATGAACATAGACCCTGTTGCAATTTCGGCACATATTATTACCCAACTGCAAACCATTGTAAGCCGAAGAGCTAAACCTAGTATGCCAAGTGTTTTAAGCATTGGTAAGGTAATTGCAAATGGGGCAACCAATGTTATACCCAACGAGGTAAATATGGAAGGTACGTTTAGAACCTTTAATGAAGATTGGAGAGCCGAAGCACATTTTTTAATAGAAAACATGTGTAGGCAAATTGCCGAGACACATGGTGCAACTTGCCAAGTTGAGGTAAGAAAAGGTTATCCTTATTTAAAAAATGATGTAGATTTTAGCGACCAAGCTAAACTTTGGGCCATTGAATACTTGGGAGAAGAAAATGTAGAAGATTTAGAAATTTGGCCTGCCGGAGAAGATTTCGCCTATTTTTCGCAAGAAATACCAGCTTGTTTTTACAGACTAGGTATAAGAAACAAAGAGCAAGGAATTACATCTATGCTGCACACTCCTACTTTTGATATAGATGAAGAAGCACTTAGAGTTGGTGCTGGCTTAATGGCATATTTGGCTTTAAAAGAGTTGGAGGAATAAATTGAGATTGAGAGATTTGAGACTTAGGAATTAAGAATTAGTAATTATCAATTAAGAATTATTGTGAGTAACCATAAACAACAGCTGGGCAAAGAGGGTGAAAAGCTTGCTGTTAAACATTTAAAAGAGAAGGGTTACCAAATTTTAGCTACCAATTACCGAAGCGGAAGATCTGAGATTGACATAATAGCTAAGCACGCTGGCGAGTATATTTTTGTTGAAGTAAAAACCAGAGAAACAGATAAATACGGCAAGCCAGAAGAAGCTGTTTCTATTAAAAAAGTAAATATGATAGCCAAAGGAGCAGAAGATTTTTTAATTGAAAACGATTTTGATGGTAATTGCAGGTACGATATAATATCCATTATTTTAAATAAAAAAGCTACGGATATTGTACATTTTGAAGATGCTTTTTGGCCAGGATTGTACTAAATAAATAAGGATTAAAGTCTCCAAACGTACCATCCATAAACTAATTCAAAATGAAAAATACATCTCCATTGCACTAAGAGTAATTCCAGCGTTAATAATGCTTCAAACTTTGCACTTTAAGTTTTCTGGTGCTCCAGAAAGTGTTTACATTTTTGAAACTTTGGGTTTAGAACCCGTTGGTAGAATAGGAAGCGGAATTGCAGAGCTAATAGCTTCTGTATTATTGCTTGTTCCTAAAACAGTTTGGGCAGGAGCCTTATTGGCTTTGGGTATTATAAGTGGAGCAATAATGTCTCACCTTACAAAAACAAGGAGACGGCGGATACCTGTTTATTTTAGCCTTGGTGGTGTTTGTATGTTCAGCAATTACACTATGGTTTAATAGAAAAGAGATTCCGATTATTGGAGCAAAGTTTAGCTAATTAGCTTACAATTTTAATACCTTAGTTCTTACTACAACACCTTTAGTATCTGTAAAAGAAACAAAGTAGGTTCCTGGTTTCCAGCTTGATACACCTAATAAATGCCAGTTTGCATTTGCAATAACTTGCTGATTTAAAATTTGTTTTCCTTGGATATCGGTTACATTAAACACTCCGGATCTAGCACTTTCTAATTTCCAATGTAATGTAGATGATATTGGATTACCTACAATTAGTTTATTTAAATTAGTAATTGGGTTTACACTTGCAGTTCCTCTGGTAATTCCTAAACGCATTACTACAGGTAAATGGTCGCTCATGTTATACAAAGCACTGATTACATTGCCGGGTGCAGATAGGTTTGCTGGTGTAATTATATCCTTGTTAAAATGCAATGCATCATTACCCATAGCTTTATAAGAACCTGATATATATTTTACTCCGTTGGTATTGTCCATTACTTCTTTACCACATAACACAATATCAAATCTATCGTCTAATCCACCAGTGCTAAAACAGCCACCATTGCTGGAGCTGCTTCTGGTGCTCTGCGTATGCAAATCGGCATAATTGGAGTTGTTGTTCCAACTACCCGGTTTATCCTTAGGATCGTAAAATCGAATAGCCGTATTAGAATGCTTTGTTAACGTCTGGTAACACGCTTCGCTATGCGTTTGAATGTTAAAATCGCCTGCTATAATGTAATTTATGTTGTTGTAATTGTCTTCGTGGTATTTCATAACTGCTTCGGTCATTTCTGCCCTTTCAACTTTATCAGATGAAGAGCTGCCTGCCTTTAAATGGGTTACATATACCGTTAAAAATGTGGTATCTCCATTAGCCAAGCTAGAAGATTTTGTGTAGTACAGCGTGTAAACATCAATTAACCGCACTAAAAAGCTGTTGTTAGCCGCCCTTTCAATTTTATCTTGATTGTATAGAGCAAACTTGTTTTTATTGTAATACAGCATATTACACAAGTTAGAATTAGCTTGGTAGCTGCATTGTTTGTAATAGCTTCTTCCGTCTTTATTTAAAGCATTGGTTAACAATCTATTTGCAGCGGTTCCGCCATCACCAGCAATTTCGTTACACGTTAAAATATCGGGTAAAGCATAGCCCACAATTGTTTTCATATAGCCATCTTTACTGCTGGCGTTGTTGTTACTATTAGAGCAGTAAGATGTAACGTTTCTATAATTAAGCACATTGTAGTGCATAAAAGTTATAGTATCAACGGCGGTTTGTGCACTGGATAAAGTGCTAAAAAATAAAAAGAAAATGCTCAGCTTTTTCATTGGGTTGCAATTTATGATAGCTAAAGTTAATTCCCTTTTAAATTATGCTTTTCTACCAAAAACTGAAGAAAAGACTCGCAAGAGCGGCTTAAAACCTGATAACATTCTTCAAATCCTTCTTCACCACCAAACCAAGGGTCAGTAACACCACTGCCTTTCTCTTCTTCATCAAAATCTCGCATAAGAAAAACATTACTTTTATGGCCGGTAGGCTCAACTTCTAAGGCGTTTTGCAGGTTACTATCATCCATCATAATAAGATAATTAAACTCATTAAAATGATGCGATTTTAGCTGCTGGGCAAAATGATCTATTGGTACATTGTGTCTTTTTAAAGCTGCAAGGGTTCTTCTATCTGGCAACTCACCAACGTGGTAATTGGCGGTTCCACAACTTTCTATATTAAACCTATTTTGTAAGTCTGTGTTTTTTACCTTATTCAGTAAAATAGCCTCTGCCATTGGAGACCGGCATATATTACCTAAACACACAAACATTACACCTATTTTTTGCATACATCAAAAATACATCTTGCTATTTATATTAGGTCAAAAAAACGTCTTTAAGTTCTGATTTACAGACAGATAAGTTAGCTAAAAACTAGTTATTTATGGTATAATTGATATATTTTGTAAAAATAGTTGAACCTATGTTTGTCATTATCGGTTAATGTTTGATTTTTGCAGCAGAAAAAAGCTATCCATGGAAAATATATTAATAGTATTAGGAATTTTAATTTTAGGTTCGGCATTAGGCGGTACACAATTACCTAAGTTGCCGGGAGCTATTTTATCTTTAGGTGCTTTGGTATTGGCTATGCTTAATCCACACGCTAGAGGTAATATGATGGAAATGTTCTTCATAATTCCAATCATTTTAATTGTAGTTGGTGTAGCTAGTTTTTTAGCTGAAAAAAGATTGGCAACAGAAGGAGAAAATGCAAGCAGCAGAACTAAGCTAATGGCAAGTTCAATCTTTCAGGTTGTATTTATTATTGCAGTTACATTGTACTTTGTTTCTACTTTCTTTTGGCCACACTGGAGCTAAAATTTTAGGTAGAACATTGATCTAGAGTTCGTTTAGACCTCCTTACTCACTTTTCTTGTTTATTTTTAAATTTCATTTTGGATGAGAAGCTATCCAAAATTGAAAAAAATACCTTTGCTTTGTTCCTATGGAAATTGCACTTATTGTAATTGGAATTATTCTTTTAATTGTTGGCATTGGAGGTAGCATTTTACCGGGTTTACCAGGACCACCTTTAGCTTATGTATCGCTAATACTGTTACTTTTTCATAAAACGGCTAAAATTGAAATTGCCAAGAACAACTATGTTTGGCTTATTGTATTGGGGCTAATAACCTTATTTATTACTGCAGTAGATTACTATATGCCCATTTGGGGAACTAAAAAATATGGTGGAACACCAGCAGGATCTAAAGGCAGCACCATTGGGTTAATTGTTGGAGCTTTACTTACCTTGTTTACTGCAGGTATTGGAGCTATTGCTTTATTAGCAGGACCTGCAATTGGTGCTTATATTGGAGAAAAGCGAGCAGGGCAAGACGATAAAATTGCCATACAATCTGCAAAAGGTTCCTTTCTTGGCTTTGTAGCCGGTACATTTATGAAAGTAGTAATTGTAATTATAATAGCTATTTACTTTACAAGATTGCTATTGTAATATACTTAACGCATCACAAATCAACAATTATTTAAGACTGACTAGAAACTTATTTCTAGACACTAGATAGCCTATGGCAGCTTTTTAAAGCTCTACCATTTCAGCAATAGTTTTACCTATGCTTAAGCTAGATGTAGCTGCTGGGCTTGGAGCATTAATTACATGAATGGCTCTTTTTTCAGTTACCAATTTAAAATCGTCTAACAAACCACCGGTTCTATCGCAAGCTTGAGCTCTTACGCCTGCTGGTGCAGCAACTAAATGTTCTTCTTTAACTTCTGGTATTAAGCGTTGCAAAGCTTTGGTAAATGCCTTTTTTGAAAAACTACGGTACATCTCTCCCATACCTGTTTTCCAATATTTCATCATTACTTTTTGGAAACCTGGCCAAGCAAGGGAACCAAAAAACTCACCAAAATCAAAATCTGTACGATGATACCCTTCTTTTTTAAATGCAAACACAGCATTCGGTCCAGCTTCAATACCACCTTCAATCATTCTTGTAAAGTGCACTCCTAAAAACGGAAATGCAGGATCCGGCACAGGATAGATTAAATGTTTAACTAGATGTTCTGCTTCAGCCGTAAGTTCAAAATATTCGCCTCTAAATGGTATAATCCTAGTATCTAACTTACCCAAGTGCATCTTAGCAACTTCATCTGAATATAAACCGGCACAGTTGACGAAAAGCTTGCACTCTACAAAATTTTTGTTGGTTACAATCTGTACCTCGTCTGCTTTTTCTTCAATGGATTTAACCAGTGTATTTAAGTGGATTTCTCCACCATTTTCTTGTATTTTATCTGCAAGAACAGCACAAACGTGCTTGTAATTAGTAATACCCGTTTGCGGTACTTTTATGCCTTGTATTCCATTTAAATGAGGTTCAATTTCTTGCAGTTGTTCTTTGTTTAAAAGCTCTAAACCTTCTAATCCGTTTTCTCTTCCTCTATCAAAAAGATTTCGCATACGGCTAAGCTCATCTTTAGCTGTTGCCACAACCACCTTTCCACAAAGGTCATAGGCAATATCGTTTTCATTACAGAAGTCGATTAAAAAATTGTATCCATCTATGCAGTTTTTAGCTTTTAAACTACCAGGTTTATAATATAATCCAGAGTGTATAACACCACTGTTATTACCTGTTTGATGATGAGCTACTTCAGATTCTTTTTCAAGTACAACAACCTTTTTATCTGGGTGAATTTTGCTAAGATGATAAGCTGTTGCTAAACCAACAATTCCGCCTCCTACTATTGCAATATCTACTTTCATTTAATTGAGCGAAGGTAATACTTCAATAAAAATAAACTATAAGAACATAGGTTTATTCGGCACCGTTTATGCTTGGAGCATTCATTTCTTTTAACAGAGCCAATAGCTCATTTATGGAGGTTTCCATAGCATCTAAATCTTCATCTAAATCCAACAATATTTTTTTAGCTAAAGCCAAGTTTTCTTTTGATGTACCTGTTGGTCCGTGCAAGCTGCCATACATTGGAGCACCAGCAGCACCAATTCTATCATTTAAGGTTGGTTTATTCTTTTCGCCAACTTCGTTTTTAGATTTATAGCCTCCTGTCTTAGTATCAAATATTTGCTGGGCTTTATGTAGCTCATTATATTTTTCAAAAGCTTGGGATACATCTCCACCGGTATTAATTAATGAAACTTTAATTGATTTAGATAACTTCTTTATCTCATTGTATCTGTAATTAAGTTCACTTCTATCTCCCACCACATTCAAATAATCTTTATAATACTCGTTTCTTTGTTCAGCAGCTACTGGCTGTAAAGTTGACTTATAAAGTTGGTTTACTTTAAAAGATATTGGTCCACTAATAACTTCTACTTCACCCTCTAAGGTTTTGGCAAGTGTAGCTGAGAAGGTTCCTTCGTTCACTAAAAACCCTCTGCTATTGTAGTGGTTTTCGTCTGCACCTTTTCTTATGGGCAATCCACTAAATGCTCTTAAATTCCAAGCAACTCTATGGAAACCTTTAGAACTGGGTGCCTTAAATCTATTAATTACGTTGCCCTTACTGTCTTTTATTACAACCCAATAAACAACCTTGCTTTCATTTCTCTCTTTTTCTAATACATCCCATCCAGGGAAATCAATGTCTTTATTTTTTTTATTCAATTCCTTCTCTTCTTTTTTTCTTTCCCCTTGCAGTGTTGGATACTTCTGCCCAACGTAGTACGTAATCACGGCTCCATATTCTGGGTTTTTGCCAGCATAATAGTCTCCACCTAAAGATCCATTTTTTGCACGTCCATTTCTTCTTTGAATAAATAAATCTGCATCTCTACACCCAAATAAAATTGCTTCTTTTTTTAAGGTGTCTTTGTTCAGTTCTCTTAAAAATGAAATATCATCTAAAATGTAAAAACTCCTACCAAACGAAGCGGCAACTAAATCATCCTCTCTTTTTTGTATCACTAAATCACGAAAAGAAATAGTTGGCAATCCTCCTTTTAGCTGGTGCCATCGTTTACCTGCATCTATAGAAGTATAAAGCCCAAATTCTGTGGCGAGAAAAAACAACTCTGACTTTTTATGGTCTTGCACAATACGCCAGATATAGTTGTTCTCTGGTAAGTTACTCGATATACTTTTCCAAGACTTTCCCCTATTACTACTTACATACAAATACGGTTTATAATCTCCTGTTTTATGATTATCTAAAGCTAAATAAACTGTATTTGCATCAAACAAATCCGCTTTTATATCGTTTACGTAGGCTCTTTCTGGAGCTCCAGGTAAAGATTTAACATCTATTTTGTTCCAACTTTCACCTCCATCTTCTGTAACATGTACCAAACCATCATCAGACCCTACATAGATTAAATCTTGTTGAACTGGGCTTTCTGAAATACTGGTTATTGTATTGTATGTGCTCATTGCATATACATCGTATGGGCTGTTATAACTCTGCTTTTTGCCCATAATTGGAAGATTAAAACGTTCTTCGTTTCTTGTAAGGTCACTTGAAATTACCGACCAAGAATCCCCTCTATTATTGGATTTAAATAAGCGATGAGAAGCAACATAAACTTGCTTTGGATCGTGAGGACTTACCAATATAGGGGCATCCCAATTATATCTTTCATAGCTTTCTCCTTCTTTTGGTTGAGGCCGTATGTCTACCCTTTCACCAGTAAATAAATCTACTCTTTTATAGTAACCTTGTTGACTTTGAGCATACAAAATGCTGTTGTTTGATGGGTCAGTTGCCGGTTGATGTCCGTCTCCACCTAAAACTACTTGCCACAAATTGTCATCTATTCCTCCAGCATTATCCGTTCTTGAAGGGCCTCCTTGAGTATTATTGTCTTGAGTACCACCATAAATATTGTAAAATGGTTCTGCGTTGTCTACAGCTAGTTTATAGTATTGAGTAATGGGCAAATTCCCCATGTGTTTCCAACTTTCTGCTAAATCAAAACTTTCGTACAAACCACCATCTGTTCCCACCATTAAATAATTTGGATCGTTTGCTCTAAACGCCATAGCATGGTTATCTACGTGCTTGTTCTTTTTACCAACAGATCTGAAATCTTTGCCGCCATTGTCTGATACCAAAAAGTAATTATTGGCAAGGTAAATCCTATCAAAATTATGCGGACAAGCATATAGCTCTTGGTAGTAATGTGGTCCGGTACCTCCACCCACTTTATTCGACATTTTACTCCAACTGGCTCCTCCATTTGCACTTCTAAACACTCCCCCTTTTCGTAAATCAAGTTCAATTGCCGCATATAACACATCTGGTTTTTGTGGCGATATTGCTAATCCAATCTTACCCATATTACCAGAGGGTAAACCAGTTTTGAGCTTGTTCCATGTTTTACCTCCATCTGTAGATTTATGGATACCCGATTTAGGACCACCACCCATATAAGATGCCACAGTTCTATGTCTTTGCCAAGTTGCAGCATACAAAACATCAGGATTACGTGGATCTAGAAGTAAATCTGTTGCTCCAGTCCACTCGTTGTCTCCCAAAACACGTTTCCACTTTTTACCTCCATTGATTGTTTTATATATTCCTCTTTCACCGCCGCTGCTCCATAAGGGACCTTGTACCGCAACCCAAACAATATTGCTATTTGTTGGATGAATGACAATTTTTGAAATATGCTCTGAGTTTTTTAAGCCTTTATTTTCCCAAGATATTCCTCCGTTTTTAGACAGATATATACCATCTCCAAAGCTGATGTGCCTGCCTCCTACGTTTTCTCCTGTCCCTACCCAAACATTATTTGTATTACTAGGATCTATAGTTATGCAACCAATAGAATATACTTTTTGTCCATCGAAAATTGGAGTAAAAGTGGTTCCTGCGTTTTTTGTTTCCCATACGCCTCCACTTCCAACACCTACATAGTAATGACTGTTGTTATTAGGGTCTATTGCAACATCGCTTATTCTCCCTGTCATAAAAGCTGGGCCTACACTTCTAAGTTTTACACCAGAAAAGCTTACACTATCCCAATCTATTTTTTGGTTTTGAGCAAGTAATGTACAAGAAAAAAGAAGAAGGGTAATGGTAAAATATCTCATAAAGTAATGAATCAAAATTATTAGTTTGAGCACAATATATCCTCTATTCTTAGAATTATTTTCAAAGGATTTGACATTTGTCAGTTAAACTTTACAAATTTCATTTGTTTTAGGTGCATACAATTTAAATACCTTTGTAGAAATGCACAAAATAGAGGAACTTTTGGAAGATAGAATTTTGTTTTTGGATGGTGCTATGGGCACCATGATACAAAAGCATAAACTAACTGAAGAACAGTACAGAGGCGAAAGATTTAAAGACTACGAGCACAATATAAAAGGCAACAATGATTTACTTTCTATTACCCAACCGGGTATAATAGAAGACATACACAATGATTTTTTAGAGGCAGGTGCGGATATTATTGAAACCAATACGTTTAATAGCACAAGCATTAGTATGGCAGATTACCATATGGAAGGATTAGTGCAAGAATTAAACTATGAATCTGCAAAAATAGCACGTAAATGTGCAGACACTTATACTGCAAAAAATCCAGATAAACCTCGTTTTGTTGCTGGGTCATTAGGTCCAACAAACAGAACAGCATCTCTATCTCCGGATGTAAATGCACCAGGTTTTAGAGCAATTACATTTGAAGAATTAGTTACTGCGTATAAAGAGCAATCAACAGCTCTTGCAAAAGGAGGTGTTGACTTATTTTTAATAGAAACAGTATTTGATACTTTAAATTGTAAAGCGGCTATTTATGCCATTTTAGAAGTTAAAGAAGAACTAGGCCTTGATACTCCTATTATGATTAGCGGCACCATTACAGATGCTAGTGGAAGAACACTAAGTGGTCAAACGGTAGAAGCTTTTTGGTATAGCGTAAGCCACGCTAATCCTTTAAGCATTGGATTAAATTGTGCATTAGGTGCCGAGCAAATGCGTCCGTTTATAAAAGATTTAAGCGATAAAGCTTGGTGTAAGGTTTCCGCACACCCAAATGCTGGTTTACCAAATGAGTTTGGTGAGTATGATGAAACACCTGAAAGTATGAGCAAGGTAGTTGCAGAATTTGCTGAAAGTGGATTTTTAAATATAGTCGGTGGATGCTGTGGAACAACACCGGAGCATTTAAAAGCAATTATTGAAGCAGTTAAAGTCTACAAACCAAGAGAAGTACCCGAATTGGTGGAGTAAGCTATATTTTGCCTTGTTTCTTTAATTGGCTGCGTTTTAGCATTATATATCTAGATATAGCCAAAACACCTACTACAGCAAAAAGCCATCCTGCATTTTTATCTGGATTGTCTGATGAGAAAACCACATAAGACTCAACAGCACAAACTGCTGCAACTATTAACCATATTATCTGTACTATTCTTAACATTTTAATCTACTTCTGTGTTAGTCTCAATTTCTTCATCCAAATATACAATCCCTGTAACCTTCTTAAACTTATAGCGGATAAAGGTTTCTTCACTTTCAAATCCTTCGGCCATAATAATTTTCTCATCTCTTATCCTTACTCTTACTGGTTTATCTGAATGAACCGTTCTTTTTTTCTTGTCCCAAATTAGCTCATCTGTCTTTATTTCCTCGTCATTTTTATTAATTACTCGTACGCTGTCTCTAATTTCAATCACATCCTTTCTTTCATAATTAATTGCATAGTTTGCTGTTAATGAACTTTGTACATTACCGTACTCATCGTAAAATTTTGCAACAACACCTTCTGGCATTTCCATATAAGGGTTGTCCTTAGACGGCAACCTTTTCATTAAAGGAGCACTAATATTAGCTCTTAAAATTGCAGAATCTGTATATGTAATATTGACATCCTTCACTATTTCAATAGAGAGGCTGTCTTTTAATATATTTAACTCATTGATTTCTTCTTTGGTATGAGTTGGGCTGCAACCAAATAAAAAAGCGGTAATAACAATTACCGCTTTTAATATTTTAATCGATTGTTTCATCGAGTACAAATGTACTATCCTCCAGTGGTTCTTACAGAAGTGCTCTCACCAATCCAACAACCTACTCTATAAGAATCACCATTATTGATTCCTTTAAAGAAAGCAGTTTCTTTATCTGGGAAACGAGAAGCAGCTTTGCTTAATTTCTCTGAAGCCGTTGCAGCAACGCTAGCGTCTACACTTTTAGCTTTAGAATACTTATCAGCAGCTACTAAATATACACCACCTGCACCTAAATCTCCAGATCCACAACTACCGGCACTTGCGTAATAAGCATCTCCAATAAGAATATAAGCTATGCCGCTACTAGCATCTATGGCTAAGGCTTTTCTTGCCCACTCTCTTACTTTAGAGTACTGTCTTGCATTTTTAGATGATTTTGCTAATCTAATGTATATGTTAACTTTACTTTGATCGTCAGTTGCTAAATCCGCTGCTTTAACATAATAACTAATCGCTTTTGCATCCTGGTCTTTTTTGCCAAATGCTTTTGCTAAGGCAAATGCAGCATCGCTTGAAGGTTCCATTGAGAATAACTGCTCAGAACACTGCAGGTAAAAATCTTCCTTTTCACATCCTCCCCTGCTTAATAACTTAATAGTTGCTTTTAACCAAGCTGCATCTTCTTTATGAGCCTCATAACCTGGCTCTTTAAGTTCTACAATCTTATCACAGTTTAAGTATGGTTTCATCATACCAATTACAGCTTCTTGAGTTTTAATCCATTTAGCTCCTGTTAAAGAATCTTTACCAGTTACACCTTCAGCGGTATATTTAGCTAAATTAAAGTCAATTATTGGAGTAACCGCATCTAGTATAAGAAACAAGCTATCTAAAGAAAGTTGTTTCATTTTGTATCCCTTAACACCCGCATAGATATAATCTTTGGGTACTTTATACCCTGTAGCATTTCCTTGAAGTTTTAAAGACTCTTCAAACATTGCTAATCCTTCTAATCTATTTGCAGGAGTTAGTTTACAAATATCATTGGCCCACTTTCCTTTAACATATCCTTCTTTACCATGCAACTCAATTCGCTTAGCATAAGACATAAATACAGTGTCTGCCAATCCACGTAGTCGTTCAGAGTACGCCTTTCTTATAGCTTTATCCGCTACCTTAAAATCGTCATACGTTTTCTTAGATTCTTCATATGCAGCTTTTAATGCAGCATAGTTTGGTTTACCACCAGCAGCATTTGCAGCAGCAGCAGCATCAACTTTACCTTTTTTTAGTTCCTTTAATTTTGCCTTTTGATCAGCAGATTCTGCCTTACGTGCAGTAGAAACCATTTTAATTCTTTGTTTTACTATATATGGGCCAGCATATGTTACACGTTTTTGAACGCAAGGTGCATTTGTAAACAAGTATTCCCAGTAAGGGTAAGCTTCTACATATTTCTTTTCTTGGTAGTACTGGTTAAACATAGAGAGTTGTTTCTGTGTTTCAACACTGTCTGCACCCCATTTGTTAACGCAATCTTTTGCCTTAGGAGCACCTTGGGCAAATAATGCCATACTTCCCATTACTAAAAAACTAAATAATGCTAGTTTTCTCATCTCTATTCTCATCGATATTTTCTTTTTGTAAACCATTTGTCGTTCATATTAAGTCCTACTCCAATGTTAAAATAACCTTCTTTAATCAGTTCGTTGTCGGTAGTTCCCCTGCTAACATATTCAAAAAGAATATTTACTCTGTTAACCACTGGAATCTTTTTTTCCTCCGTTCGAGCTTCTTTGATTATTGGTAAACCTAACCCAAAACTTATGCCAACTTCATTTAACTGCTGATTAAAAAAGTTGTAGTACAGATTTTCATACCTGCCTCCAATGTAGTATTTAACCTTCTTGAAGTAGGTGTTATTGTCATCCTCGTACTTTGGTACAGGTACAAACGTTGCCCCAAATGCATACTTTACATTATTAAAGAAGTTTTTACCATTCAACTTATTAGTAACGCCTGACCACTTATTTTGTTCCATTTCGGCTGAAACAGACCATTTATCGCCATTCTTTACACTATAGGCAACACCAAAACCTGCAGGTTTAACTACATTATTTACTAAATTATCATCAAATAAGATAGTATCTATTGGGGTTAAGCTGCCTTGATTAAACTTACGTCCAAAGAAGGTTTCTACATATCTATATCCATCTCCCTTTAGATCTGCCTGTGTATGATATGTAGCTCCTAATGTATGTTTGAGGTTTTTAGTTTGTACACTATACTGAACACCTAAATCAAAATCGAAACCAGAATATGCAAAGTAAGTTTCATCACTTTGACTAAAGAATTTATCTGTATTGGGGTAAACTTTAGCCGTTGCAGATTGGATACTTCCAAAATTAAAATTGGCATTTGCTCCAATAGTAAAGTTCTTAAATGCTTCTATTCCGTATCCAACATACACTTTATTAATGCCGCCGCTTCCCTTAAATAGGTTGTAATACGAGGGAGTATCTGTATTTACAGTATTTTTAATATCGTAACCCACATCACTATATTGGTAGGTTCCAAAGCTTACTCCCATTTTTTTGTTGGTGCTAAACGGAAATGCCATTGCAAAATTAGAGAAGTTACCCGATTGAGTATTAGCTGAACCATCTGAAGTTTGTAACTGACCAAAGTTGGTATAGAGCCCTGCATTAAAAATAGTAAAATCTATGTTTGCATACGTAGCTGGATTTATTGGGCTGAAAGAGTTATCAGAAACTTGTGCTCTTGAGGTTCCACCAGCTGCTTTGTGTTGAGTAAAGCCTGCAAATTTTAATTCGCCTAATGCTGAAATACTGTAAGGAGAATTGGTACCTGTTTGTGCTGACACAACTCCTGAAATAAAAACCATTAAAATGGAAAAAATCTTTTTGCTATTTAGCATTATAATTTAAAATGTAATTAAGCCCTTCTAAAACTAATTTTGGGCGTGCGAATATCTCATTTTTCACCTCTTTATCAAAATTCAACTTAAGACCGCTACAATCCACTATTTTAACGTTCTTAAATTGCTGATTTAAAAGATTTATATACCCTTTAATCTCTAACATAACAGACTGGCAAACACCTACTTGAAGGGATTCTTCGGTTGATTTTCCAGGGAATTTGACTGAATAATCATATTTAACTAGAGGTAACCCTGCAGTAAATTCATTCATTGCTTTTAACCTTATTTGCACTCCGGGAGCAATAAGTCCTCCTTCAAAATCTGCTTTATTGAGCAAATCGAAAGTTAAACAAGTGCCTAAATCTATAATTGCCCAAGTGCTTTTTTTGTCCATTGCATATGCTCCTACAGCAGTAGCAATTCTATCTCTACCCAAAGTATTTGGGGTTTCATAATTTAAACAAATGGGAAGCAGAGTTTTGTGTGTTAAAATTTGATGGCTCTTTAGTTCTAACTTTATCTCCAAATTTTCACCAGAGAAAGAGGCTAAAATATTTGGATTTTCATCTGCTATAATTTCTTTTAAATCTTTTGCAGTAAAAGGTTTAAAGTAGCGTACTTCTTTGTTGTTTTTAAACAATGCAGCCTTAGTGCTGGTATTTCCAACATCTATACAAAGGTTCATTTTAGCCATTTTATTCTGTGATGTTCAAGTTCTGCAAATTCATATTCTTCTTTTGATTTAACAAAGAGATTACCATTTGCCAAATAAGAAACAATGTTATATTCTTTAATACCCGTTTCGGTTTGAAATGTTACAAACTCATTCTTTTTATATAGCATAGAATTTACGCTTTTCAAAAGGTCCCTCTCGTTTAATTCCAAATTTGAATATAGATGATCGTATAATCCTTTTACTATTTCTACTCTATCAAATGTTGTGTTAGTCTGCAATTTCATAGAAGTTGCTTCAAAATCTTTAAATGTTAATTGGTCCACATTTAGTCCTATTCCAACAATGCTGTTTTTTACCACTCCGTTTTCAATAACATTTTCCGTTAAAATACCAGCAATCTTTTTATCGCCTGCAAAAACATCGTTTGGCCACTTTATAGACAATCTGTTTAAACTAAAACTTTTTAAAACTTCAAATATTGAAATGGCAGCAGCAAGGTTTACTTTAGAAAGTGCAGCCACCTCCTTAACAGATATAACAAAGCTACACTGAACATTTTTACCTGCTTCACTTTGCCATAGATTTTCTCTTTGTCCCCTGCCTTTTGTTTGGGCGTTTGCAGAAACACAAAAAGGAGCATTTACTCTGCCTTGTCTAGCCAATTTTTTAAGATAACTATTGGTAGAATCAACTTCATCAATAAAATCTATGCGGTACTTCCCTGAAAACTCAAACAATTGGCTTATTAAATTAATTTTGCAGCAAAAATATTTTAAATGGCAAAAGACACCAAAAAAGCAGATATACTAGCTGAGGTAATTGTTAAGGGAATGCAAGAGAAAAAGGCTAAGAAGATTGTGAAGATTGATATTTCTGAAATTAACGAAGCTGCCGCTGATTTTTTTGTTATTTGCCATGGTGATAGTGATAGACAAGCCAGAGCAATTTCTGAGGGTGTAGAAGAAGAAACAATTGATGCCCTTAAAGAAAAACCGGTAAACAGAGAAGGCCAATCTGAAGGAAGATGGGTACTGCTTGACTATATTGATGTTGTTGTACACGTTTTTCAGAAGGATATAAGAGAGTTTTATGAAATAGAAGACCTTTGGCACGACGGTAAAATTACCGCATATGAAGACTTGGATTAATTATAATACCTGCGAGTAGCCGTTTTTAAATCTTTATATTCTGGCTCATCACTTACTTTATACCTCCTTCTATTTTTCATTTCGACTTCTCTTGCTTTCATTTTTAATTGCAAATCTTGATCTTCATATTTGCTAAACGAAAAAGCAGGCTATCTATCTTATTTAAATACTGTTGCTGTGTAACACCATATAATGGACCAAAAGTTGAAATACGAGTTATAACTTAAGTAGCTCCATTTGCCATATCTGGATATGCAGCAAGCATTGCATTGTTAGACTCAGGAAACTCATAAAGTTCACCCGGCATTTTCACACTATACCTCCCGTCAAAAGATTCTTTTGAAGTAAACTCGTTTTTAATAAAAGTGGCTTCTATTTGATCTTTAAAATTACGATTGAATTCTGTTTTTGTTTTGTCTACTGGTGTTACTACATATCCCAATTCTCGTAATAAATTTATAACACCATATGTGTTTGGCAAGTGTGCTGCACCCACTCCTGCAAACAAGCTTTGTTTTTGCATAATAGAGTCCATTACTTTTGCCATACCTTCATTTCTTTTTATTATAAATAATGCATGATAAACTTCTGAGACGCTATACAATCGAGAAAGGGAATCTAATAAGGTTAGGTTGCCATTTCTGTATGCATCTTCCATTACCTCTCCAAAGTTTTTACCGTTTAATACTTTGGTAATTTGATGTCTGTTTCTCTTGGTTGTTTCTTGCTGAGCTTTTTTCTTTTCAATGTCATTAATAGGTTTTATAGCTTGCTCAGCCAACCTCATTGGTGTTTCAAGGTTTTCTAGACCCGTTATTTTTTTACCCAGCTTTTTACCCGTTTGGTATATAAACAAATCCAGGTATGTATCTTCCTCAAAATCCGCCCTGTAAGTAGTACTTCGGTATAGTAAAGAGTTAAGTATTCCCAACTCGTTAGAAAGTGCTTTGCCAATATCCTTATTGTCTGGCAACTTTAACTCGAATATGGATTTATAGACTCCTGTAGCATTGTAATTACCATTAAAATAAAAGTATTGCCCATTTTATCAGCGACGTAATTATCGCTGGTCATTTTCTGCATCCAGGTTTCTGGGTTTATTTCTAAAGAAACAACATCTACACTGTTTATAGCCTTATAAAAAGAATCGCTTAAATGAAAAGCAACTCTATTACTAACATGCATTGTACCACATAAGAAGGATGGTTTTTCCAATCCATTTCCACTTATTTTCCATAACAAGCCTTCATCTTGAGCGTTTAGAAATAAACTGGTAAGAAAAAGAAAGCTAAATAAGAATTTTTTTATCATAATTAATTCCCAAAATTAGCAAGATAACTTGGTTAAGCAACTCACCCATTTGCTTAATTAACCGCGTAAAATTTTCGCTCTACAATTGAACTTTTAGGGCATTTCCAAAATAAGGGGGATCATAAACAACACTGAAATGCTTGTTAAGGTGCTTTAACTGTAATTTAACCTGTTTCATTAAAACTCCTTCACCTTTCCCTACTATAACATACAAATGCTTGGATCCTTTTTTTTGAGCTTTTAACAACTCAGACATTAGCGTTTCTAATTGTAGCTCAAGTTTATCTTTTGCGGGTAAATGGCCTTCACTCGGAAAAAGCCTATTAAAATGTAAATCCAACTCAGATTTATTAATCTTTGAGTTAGATTTACTTTTTTGATTCTTATTCGAAAAAGTGGATGAAAAATCACCCATCATCATTCTTTTAAGTAAATCTGCATCAATGGATTTGTCCTTATCCATTTTACAAAAATAGCTTAAAACTTAGATGTTAATGTAAGTACTAAGCGTGTAGAATTTGTACTGCTGTTTACAATGTTTTCTGGTCCATTAGCAACTGAATAGGGTGAATAAACATCTTTTCCAAACTCTTTAACCAAACCAAAGTCGAAACCCCAATCTCTTTCTTGGATGCCTACTCCTGCACTCACTAACTTTCTACTAAAGTCTTTACCACTGCTAAAAGGGCTGCCATAGCTTGCAAGTCCACCTCTTATCCTAAAGGCATCTAAGGTATATTCTGCACCTAGCTTTAAATTAACTGCCGTGCCATACTTGTTGGCTATGTTGTCATTTACATCCTCATAAGCACCGTTATCGTCAGATATATTCATAGTGCTATAATCTAAACTTTCCAGCTCTGCACTTACCAATCCCTTCTTTCCAAAAATATATGCTGCTTGTACCCCATATTTCATTGGAGAAACAATGTTATAGCTGTACTTTTTATCTACTGTTTCCAAATCGTCTGTTTCATTATCATCGTGAACAACCCTTAACTCATCACTATAATTATCTGCTAAAAATAATGCAGCTGGGGTATGCACTGTGCCACCTACTCTTATGTTCTTATTTGGCCTAAAGATTAATCCAAATCTGCCGCTATAACCATAACCATTAGTTTCTAAATTACGTGTAAAATCGTATGCCGACCAATTATCTAATGTTGAAGGATTATCCACTTCGGAGAATACATTCTTTTCTGAATAGTTAATGCTATTAATATTAAGGCCAATACCAAAATATAACCTGTGCTCATAATTGCCAGAGAATGCAAGATTAAACTCATTCATTCCTCCTTTGCTTATTATTTGACCGCTCTGTGCAATTCTAGTATTTAGATTATCATAATTGGCATAGTAGTTACCGTTGGTGTTAGAATCTATAAGGTAAGAATACCAAAACATATTTTCAAAATAGTAAAAGCCTCTTTCTAATTGCTCATCATTAGCATCTAAAGCAGATGCATCCAAACCTTGCACATAACCTGCAACATAATCCGTATATGAGCTCCCTGTATTTACTCCTTTAAAACTCATAGTTCTATTAAAGTTTGCTGTTTTATTCCAACCTAAAAGAAGGTTATAGTTTATCCAACCTTTTTTTACGGGTTCTCCTCTCCTCATTTTTCTATCTGTAAAAACAAGGTTTATACTTGGCATTTCTGGTCTAAAAATGTTGGAGTTTTTAGTTGCCCCATCCAGGTATGTAGATTGATTTTTTAAACTCACACTACCCAAAGAAATATTAAATACTCCTCCTTTATATTGAGCAAGTCCTGCAGGGTTTGAAAGTACTGTTGCTGGATCCGCTCCTAATGCACCTATTGCACCTCCTAATCCCATACTTCTTGCCGTACTTCCCAATGGAGAAGTAAGCGAGTAACGTAATGCATCTATATCGTTTTGTGCCATTAAATTTGGCCAAACCATTCCCATTATTGCTATTAATACAATTATCTTTTTCATCTTATTCTATGTTAAAATTAAACTTACCTTCTTCTACCGTTTGATGATGAAGAACTTTTACTGGACGAAGAACTTTTGCTTGAAGAACCTCTACTTGGGCTTACACTTCTACTTGGTGAAGAACTTCTACTAGGAGAATAAGATCTACTTGGGCTTGAACTTCTACTAGGAGTGTAAGATCTACTTGGGCTTGAACTTCTACTAGGAGTGTAAGATCTACTTGGGCTTGAACTTCTGCTAGGTGTTGAAGTTCTTGAACTGCTACTTCTGCTTGGCGTATAAGATCTACTGGAGCTAGATTTTTTACTTGGCGTAGCCTTTGGAGTAGGCCTTCTACTTGGCGTAGTTGTTCTGCTTGGCGTAGTACTTCTACTAGGCGTAGTACTTCTACTAGGCGTATACCTTTTGGTAGGTGTTGTAGCCTTTGGAGTTGCACTTCTGCTAGGTGATGTTGTTCTACTTGGTGTAGTAGATCTTGATGGTGTTGTACTTCTACTAGGCGTATACCCTCTACTTGGGGTTGTTGTTTGCTTAGGAGTTGCTACCTTATTATTTCTAGTCGGTGAACTGTTTACTTTATCTGTAGTTGTTTTTATGCCTCCAGTAGTTGATCTTGGCGTTACCCCAGTATTTACCTTTATATTAGGTGTTGTTTTGCTATTGGTTATAGGAGTTTTACTACGTGTTGTAGTATTTGCTCTTTGCACCGTACCTGGATTACCATTGTTATACGTATCTGATGTATTTCCGTTGACGTTTACCGTTGTTTTTTGACCACCAGGTCTACGGGTATTAGTGCCTGTTGACGTACCAGAAGTAGTATTACCACCAGCTCTTTGTCTTGGACTATTTACAGCTTTATTGTATCGGCTACTGCCTTGGTAGCCTGTATTGTTATTTGCGGTTCCTCCTGTATTTGAGTTTCTGCCGCCATAGCCATAACCGCTATTGTATCCGTTACCATACCAGCCACGGTTATAGTATCTGTTTCCGTAGAAGTTATTATATCCATAATTGTAATAGTTGTTATGATAACCACCATATCCTCCATAATATCCATAGTTATAACCAAAAGGTGAGCACCAACCTCGGTTATATCTTCCATTACCATAATAAGGGTTGCCCCAATTGTAGCCTCCATACCAGCCACCTCTAGAGCTCCACCCTACATTCCAACCACTTCTTGGATAAAATCCTCTATTGTAATAACCGTAGCTATTGTAAGACCACGGATCATTGTACCAATTGTTATACCCATATGAGTTGTAACTTCCATAACGCCTGTTGTCGTAATTGGCGTCTTGATAACCTTCCCTATATCCATCTTCATAAGAGTATTCAAATTCTTCTCCTCTAAACCTTCTTATAGATTGTTCGTAATCCACTCTTGGTTCTTCTTCTATTTCCGCATAGTCTTCAGTGGCAAATGCATTTTCGTCTTGCACTGGCTCTACTTTGTTTACTATTTTCTCCTCTGGTGCTTGTGGTGTATATTTTTGAGGAGCGGGTTGTGGTGCATTTTGTACAACAACAATATCGTCTTCAGGGGTATAATAGACGTCGTCTGTGGAGGTTGTAGTGAGCCTTGAACTCGTGCAACTCGCGAGAAACAGGGCGGTAATTGATAAATAATAATATAATTTCATTGTGCCTAAATTTTTAATTCAACAAACAGCTAAATTTGCTGCCATTAAATAATGTTCAAAACATATACCAAAGTTAATTAAAATGGCGTTCGATAAGGTTTCAAGAGAGGAAGATTACTCAAAATGGTACAATAATTTGGTTGAAGATGCAGATTTAGCACAACATAGTTCTGTTAGAGGATGCATGGTAATTAAACCTTACGGGTATGCCATATGGGAAAAAATGCAACAAGAGCTGGATAGAAGGTTTAAAGAAACTGGACACCAAAATGCTTATTTCCCGCTTTTTGTACCTAAAAGTTTATTTGAAGCTGAAGAAAAAAATGCGGAGGGTTTTGCAAAAGAATGTGCAGTAGTTACACATTACCGTTTACAAAACGATCCAGATAATTCTGGCAAACTTAGAGTGGATCCAGAAGCTAAGCTAGAAGAAGAATTGGTGGTAAGACCAACCAGTGAAGCTATTATTTGGAATACATACAAAGGATGGATACAAAGCTATAGAGACTTACCAATATTGGTAAACCAATGGGCCAATGTAGTTAGATGGGAAATGAGAACTCGTTTGTTTTTAAGAACTGCAGAGTTTCTTTGGCAAGAAGGGCATACTGCACATGCTACTAAATTAGAAGCTGAAGCAGAAACCAAACAAATGTTAGAAGTTTATGCAGAATTTGCAGAAACGGTATTGGCTATTCCTACTATAAAAGGAAGAAAAACAGAATCTGAAAGATTTGCTGGAGCTAATGACACTTTGTGTATTGAAGGGTTAATGCAAGATGGTAAAGCCTTACAAATGGGAACATCGCATTTTTTAGGACAAAATTTTGCAAAAGCATTTGATGTAAAATATACCAACAAAGAAGGCAAACAAGACTTTGTTTGGGCTACAAGCTGGGGTGTAAGTACACGTTTAATGGGAGCATTAATTATGACACACAGTGATGATGAAGGATTGGTATTACCTCCAAACCTTGCTCCTATACAAGTGGTTATAGTGCCTATCTACAGAAAAGATGAACAACTTGATGCTATAAAGGAAAAAATAAATCCTATAATTAAAAACTTACGTGCCAAAGGGATTAGTGTAAAACTAGACGACAGAGATACGCATAAACCAGGTTACAAGTTTGCAGAGTGGGAATTAAAAGGTGTCCCGGTAAGATTAGCTATTGGACCACGTGATCTTGAAAATGGAACGGTTGAAGTTGCACGAAGAGATACCAAAGAAAAACAAGTACTAGAACTAACCGATATAGAAAATAAGATTGAGCACTTGCTAGAAGCAATGCAAAAAGAGATTTATCTTAAAGCTTTAAACTATAGAGACAACCATATTACAAACGTTAATACGTGGGACGAGTTTAAAGATGTGCTAGAGAGTAAGACTGGTTTTATATCTGCACATTGGGATGGCACTGCTGAAACAGAAGAACTTATTAAGCAAGAAACAAAAGCAACCATACGTTGTATCCCTTTTAATAATACACAAGAAGAAGGCATTTGTGTTTACTCTGGAAAACCAAGTAAAGAACGTGTTCTTTTTGCAAAAGCATATTAGCCTCCACTTTTGTGTTGCATAGGTAACAAAGGTCACCGAAAATCAACCAAGCAAAGCGGTACCTTTAGTTTTACAAATTGAAAATCTTTTTGCTTTTGTTTTGTTACTTTGAATGCACCATTATAAAGACGATTATTTAAATCAATATATCGGTGCATTTAATAATTTAAGGCTCCATTTTTGGATGCTATATATTACTAAAAATTGTAATTCTGCCAAATAAATATCCTTAAAACAAAAACATATTTTGATTCAATTGTTTATTTATAGCACTTTCTTACTATTATACTTGATGGTTATTCATCTTCTATATATGCATATAACAAAATATAAAACTCCTTTAGAAAATTAATGATTACGCTACTTCTAACAACTTTATCTATAAGATGGATTATGAAAGTATACAAAAAAATATCTCCTCAAAAAGGATAATAGAATGAAATAATTATTCGATCTTAGGCTCCAAGTCTTTAGCTTATAATAATAACTTACACCAATCGTTTTATTGCAAACCAAATACTTTCGTTTATGAGGGGTCTTACAAATATTATTCTGTGTTTAACTATTTGTGTTACTGCCCAAGTTAAAGAATTGAACTTTCTGGGTAAAAGTTGGCATTTACACGCCGTGGAAATGCGATATGGTTTCCCCGACATAAGGCTAAACAATGAAACAACGCTTGTTGCTGAAGACCAACATTTGCAACAAGAACTGATTACAAAGTACAACAAAGAGAAACCAGCAGCTTCTACTATTTATTATCCATACACACACAGTTTGGGCAAAACACTTGCATTAGGTGCAGTCTTTAAACCTTTCCAAAAATCTTCGTCTCCCTTATTTCAATCTGTGGAACTTGGTCATACATTCGGCCTAGTAACACAAACTTTTGAGTCGTTTTGGGATACAATACCAAACTCTGTTCAGCCAAAACCTTACGGAGCAAGAAATTATTCCACCAACTTTTATTACAACCCTTCTCTTAACTTAAGTACTCCAAGGTTTTTAAAAGTATTAAAAGGGTATGGCGGCATGGATGCAAGGTTTGATAAGCCATTAAGCCACGAGTATTTTATCTCTAAAAACAGTTCACAAGCAGTATTTATAGTAGATCAAAACACCATAAACGATGATAACAGATATGAGCTAAGCATCTATTCGCTACCTATAAGAAAAATTGGTATTGGGTACACTCTTGGACTTAAAATGTATCTATCTTGTAACTTTAACCTGCATATAGAGTTTAAAGACTATATACAGCAAGAAAAATATCTTGCATCTAAAAACACTTATAATGTCCAAACCACACAAATTTTAGTTGGGTTGCGTTACAAGTTTGCTCAGCTATTAGAAGACACTAAAGCAAATAACAAGGAACATCTAAAGGCTTTTTGGTAGCTATTGACTTAGGCCCTAACTATCAATCCACTTTGTTATTAAAACTTCCCCTTAAGGTAAAAGTCACTCCAAATTGGATCTATTTAACTTTGCCTGCAATAAAAATAGCTGATAATACACTCAACTCCTTTACAAAACATAAATAGTTGAATCGGCTAAATTAGATCATACGAAATACTTAACCATAAGAGGTAATATTTTTTATATTTTACACTTGCTGCTTTAAGAAAATAATCGAAATGAATAATGCAACTTCACTATTTATAGATAAGTCTTTCACCAAATATTTAAGCTTCATTGCAATGCTACCTATCTTGCTCTTGGCAACTTCTTGCGAACCAGAAACTGTTGAAGAAGACCCTATTTCTAAGTATAGAAAATGTGCTGAAACTAGCAACCCAATACTAATAACTAAAAGAGGAGGATTAGATGGAGACCCTAATTTCCTTCACTATTTTGGAGATATTTATGCAGAGGTGTTAGAAGGTGTAGACCATATTGAAGTAAGTACCAGTCAACCCGCATTTGGATACCTTGAAGGCCATACAGAATCTTACGATGTAAAATCTTTTACGGATGAACAGAAGTATTTTAAGGGAGACACAACCTTTTGGAAACTACCATTTGTGGTAAACCATACTAATACGGACTACACATTTAGCGTTAAATATTATTGTGCAAACGAAGAAAATCCAGAGGAGCCTAAAGCCAAGGAGGCAAATCAGGTTGGTTACTCACCCGGTGATTTATGCGATGATGGCGGTGTTTTTGAAGGACACGAGTTTATAACTGACATTTTAGTTAATAATGCAATCAACCCAAACCCTAAAATAACCTCAGACACGTTTAACGTAAAGTTTAAAACCAGAATTCCAGAAGGTGGTTCTGGAGTAGAATTGTTTATGTTTCCTTTAGACAAAATAACATCATCTAATATAGAATTATTGGCTAAAGATGGCACTAAATACACACGCCCAATTACACTTAAATGGGTTACTGAAGAATGGAAAGACAATGATACACACCTTGGTGAAAAGTCATACTTGTCTACAAGCACTATAAATTTAAGAGATCTATTTACTAAAAGTCAAATTGAAGACTCTGGAAGTATTGCATTCAAGATAAAGCGTTGTGGCAAAGAGTATTACAAAATACTTGAATTAAAATTGTAGGAGTACAAATAGCTTAACTTTTAATAATGAGTTACCGCCTTCTGCTTTATTACTCTTTTTCGGTATAGCAATTGTTGGACTAAACAACAATGTCAATAAAAAGCCCCTTATAAAGAAATTCAAGGGGCTTTTTAATAAGTATATATTTTTAAGATTATAAAACCTCTAACATTCTCTTTCCTAATTCTGCTGGAGAGTCAACAACGTGTATTCCACATTCTCTCATAATTGCTTTTTTAGCAGATGCAGTATCTTCAGTTCCACCAACAATAGCACCTGCGTGGCCCATTGTTCTTCCTGCTGGTGCTGTTTCACCAGCGATAAAACCAACAACAGGTTTAGTGCCGTTTTCTTTAATCCAACGAGCAGCTTCAGCTTCCATACTACCGCCTATCTCACCAATCATCACAATACCTTCCGTTTCGTCATCTGCCATTAACAATTCAACAGCTTCTTTCATACTAGTACCTATTATTGGGTCTCCACCAATACCAATTGCTGTAGTTTGTCCTAAACCAGCTTTGGCAACTTGGTCAACAGCTTCATAGGTTAAAGTACCGGATTTAGATACAATACCAATTTTACCTTTATTAAAGATAAAGCCTGGCATAATACCTACTTTAGCTTCATCAGCCGTAATAATACCTGGACAATTAGGACCAATTAATCTGCTATCTCTATCTGCCAAAAAAGATTTTACTTTTACCATATCTGCAACAGGAATACCTTCTGTAATACATACAATTACACCAATACCTGCTTCAGCAGCTTCCATTATTGCATCAGCAGCAAATGGTGGCGGAACAAATATTATACTAGTATCTGCAGCTGTTTCTTTAACAGCTTCTGCTACTGTATTAAATACAGGCTTATCTAAGTGTGTTTTACCTCCTTTGCCAGGTGTAACTCCACCTACAACGTTAGTTCCGTACTCAATCATTTGACCAGCGTGAAATGTTCCCTCACTACCAGTAAACCCTTGAACGATAATCTTAGAATCTTTATTTACTAAAACTGACATATTATTTGTTGCGATTTTTAGGCACGCAAAAGTATTATTTTTAAGAAGAAGAATAGCGGTATTTCATTCGATATCTATGTTTAAAAAACACAAACTCTAAACAATTCAGGTTTTTAACCGCATTTATGTCATTTTTATCGACGATACAGTACTTTGTTTTGCATAGTACCTTTTTATAGATATATATTTGCATAACAATCACGGAAGAAACAATTGCACGCCTGAATAAAGAACACAATTATGAAACTAAATTATATCCTCATCCCCACTTTACTAGTAATTATATCCATAGCTGCAATGGCAGACGAAACTCTTAATATAAAACCACCTATCGTTAACAGCAAGGCAGTTGGTTTAGAGAATGAGCAAACAAAATTATTCTTTAGAAACGAAGCAAAATATATCAGAGAAAGTGCTCCAATAGAATATAAATAACAAACAAGTTGAACTAGTTTTCAACTTATAAAATATAGAACATGAAAATAGAAAACACACAATCACAAATGCGTAAAGGCGTACTAGAGTATTGCATACTTACTCTTGCCGGCACTGGTGAGGTGTACGCTTCTGATATAATTACCAACCTAAAAGAGGCTAAGCTAATTGTGGTTGAAGGAACATTATACCCGTTGCTTACTCGCCTTAAAAATGCTGGCTTGTTAAAATACGAGTGGAAAGAGAGTGATCAAGGCCCTCCTCGTAAGTACTATTCCTTAACAGAAGAAGGAACATCCTTTAAAAACAACTTAACAGAAACTTGGAAAGAGTTAACCTCTTCCGTTAAAAAAATTACCCAATCAAAATGAACAAAATAATACAAATTAATCTAGCCGGCCAGGCTGTGTCTATAGACGAACTGGCCTACGAATCGCTAAGCACATATTTAAAAAGCTTAAAAAAATTCTTTAAAAATACCGATAGTGGAGAAGAAATACTGACAGACATTGAGTTTAGAATGGCTGAACTGTTTCATACTAAATTAAAAGGCAGCCATACTTTTATAGACGATCTGGATGTTGCAGAAGCCGTTGAACTTATGGGTACTCCAGAAGAAATGGGCTTTGAAAATGACGATGAGTTTAGCTTTGAAGAAGAACCTAAAGCAGAAACTACTTATACCTATTCTGGAAGCAATAAGAAACTCTTTAGAGACTCGGAAGATAAAGTGTTGGGTGGTGTGTGCTCTGGACTTGCGGCCTATTTTGGAATTGATACCAGTGTAATGAGATTAATAACCTTACTTATAATCTTGTTTACAGGAATTGGATTAGTGCCTTACCTAATTCTTTGGATTGTTTTACCTCAAACCAAAACACCTCAAGATAGATTTAGAATGCACGGTGAAACTCCAAATATTAACGAAATAGCTGACAATATTAGAAATGAAGCTAGAGAAGTAGCAGACAATTTAAAAAAAAACTCTAGTTTAAACTCCGTAATAAATGGCATAAGCCAAGTAGTAGAAAAAATAGTAAAAGCGTTATCCAAAATATTTGGGGCCGGGGCACTATCCATATTAGTAGTATTAGGTATAGCATTGTCAGCAGTTTTGCTGGCAAATGCTACCGGTACTGCCAACATACACTACAATGGTCAAAACTTTGCTCCTCCGCACCTGTTCGACTCACCTACAGTAAATTGGATTTTTAGTGTATCGTTATTAGCCATAGTTTTATTACCAATAGGTACAATTTGTTTTGCCATTTTACAATACATTTTTAACATGGCAAATACCGTAAATTTAAAATCTGTCTTTTTAGCTTGGTTGCTAAGCTTAGCCGTTTTTGTAAGTGTAAGTATTTATGCTGCAGGCGAGTTAAATATAGATGAACTTAAAGACTTTAAGTATAAAATAGAAGAGACTAATCAGGTTTAATAATAGCGTATAAATTTGCTGTATGCAGCAAGCTTTTATACCTTACCAACCAACCAATACCTCCAAATCAGATCGAGAGATCATTCAAAAAAGTGAGCTGCATAATCTAAATATGCAGAAAAGGAGAAGCGTTCGTGAATTCTCCAATAAACCCATCCCATATGCTGTTATAGAAAATATAATAAACATTGCCTCTTCTGCTCCAAGCGGAGCCCACAAACAACCCTGGACTTTTTGTGTTATAGAATCTCAAAATATTAAAAAGCAAATAAGAGAGGCCGCAGAAAAAGAAGAATACGAAAACTACCATGGCAGAATGACAGATGAATGGTTGAAAGACCTTGAACCATTTGGCACAGATTGGAATAAAGAGTTTTTAGAAACTGCCCCTTACCTTATTGTAGTATTTAAAAAGTCTTATGACTTTAATAATGATGGCAGCACTGCCAAAAACTACTATGTGAACGAAAGCGTTGGCATTGCTTGCGGGTTTTTACTACAAGCAATACACCAAGTTGGTTTAATAAGTCTTACTCACACGCCTAGTCCAATGAATTTTTTAGCAAATCTTTTGAAACGTCCTAAAAATGAAAAAGCTTACCTCTTAATTCCTGTTGGATATCCCGCAGAAAACGCTACTGTTCCGGATTTAAAACGGAAGCAAATCAGTGATGTATTGGTTAAATATTAGTAACATTGCAGCACTATTATGGCTAAAATAGAGGTAAACAATAATACGTTTTCAGTATCTAAATCTGATGAAGGCTTAACGTTTGACGGAGCCAAGGTAGAATATGATATTTTAAAGCTTTCTGACGGGAGTTACAACCTAATTTTAGACAATAAGTCTTTCATTGTTAAAGTTCTTAACAAAGATACTGCTACTGGAAATTTGGAGTTATCTATTGATGGCAGGAGAATTAACACAACTCTTCAAAATAAATTAGCTGAGTTGCTAAAAAGTATGGGTATGGAAAGTGGCAAGAAAAAGCTTAAAGAGCTTAAAGCTCCTATGCCAGGACTTGTGCTTGAAGTTAAAGTAGAAAGCGGTGCAACAGTTAAAGAAGGGGACGACCTTTTGGTGCTTGAAGCTATGAAAATGGAAAATGCTATAAAATCTCCACAAGATGGTGTAATTGAAAGCATCAATGTATCTAAACAAGATAAGGTTGAAAAAAACCAGGTTCTTGTTTCTTTTCAGTAAATCTTAATTGTGACTGAACAAAAATTGTTCGTCTCAATCCAACAATAACTTTCAAATAAAACATGAAATTAAAAATTACATTATTTTTTCTTCTTGCATTTAGCATAAGCACATTTGCACAAGACAATTCATTAACTGTAAAACAAAAAGAACTGGCTACAGCACAAGCTGCAATGGATGCAGCTCAAGCAAAGGTAGATGGATTAAAAGCAGATGTTGCTGCTTTAACTCCTCCAGTTATTTGGAAAAAAGGCGGGTTTTCCGCTTTAAATTTCAACTCATTGGGTTTAACAAATTGGGCAGCAGGTGGTGTTAACTCTAATTCTATTACTGCTTTGGGTAACGTTTTTGCTAACTACAAAGAGGGTAACTTAGAGTGGGTTAATAATCTGGATCTTGCATATGGTTTAATTCAAAATGCTGGTGCAAGCATCCGTAAAAATGAAGACAAGATTGATTTTTTATCTAAAGGCGGTATAAAAGCAACTGAGAAACTTAACTATGCAGCTCTTGTAAACTTAAAATCTCAATTTGCTCCAGGTTATGATTTTTCTGATGCAAGTATTGACGATGCAGATAGAGATGCAATTTCTAAATTTCTGGCTCCCGCCTTTATTTTAACATCTGTTGGAGTTGATTATAAATTGACGGATTACTTTTCTATATACATATCGCCAGCTACAGGTAAATTTACAGTTGTATCAGATGATTCTATTGCAGCACAAGACATTTATATTCCAGCTATTTTAGACGAAAACGGAGACCGGTTTAATAAAAATTCTTTTAGATCTGAGTTCGGAGCCTTGATAAACTTATTGATCCAAAAAGATTTAACTGGGCGAATAAATTTAAAATCTGGAGTTAATTTGTTTAACAACTACACGGACCCAAATATAGCAAATAGAAAAAACATTGATGTTGATTGGCAAACAATGTTAAACTTGAAACTGACAGACTACATTGGTGCTAGCTTATTTACGCACGTAATACACGATAACGATATTGCGGTTCCTTTGCTAGACAATGATGGTGTTAAAATAGGAAGTGGACCAAGAACACAGTTTAAAAGACTTCTAGGAGTAGGTTTCTCTTATAAATTCTAAGTAAACCTTTTGTGATAATTCTTAAAAGCCCACTCAAGTAGATTGAGTGGGCTTTTATTTTTATTTCCAATTCATTATTTTTGTATTGTTGTCAAGTCTTAAAAGATTTTTAAAGCAAATTTCTGCATCACTATTAGCCTTGCTTGTAATTGTAAGCACGGTGAGTGTTAATGTAGATTTCCATATTTGCCAAGGGGATGTCAAAGCTTCGAGCGTTTTTGGAGTTGCGGAAGGGTGCTCAAAATATGAGGACACCAACTTTGCAGCTAAGTATTCAGACAACCTCAGCATTTCAAAAACTCCGTGTTGTAAAAACCAAGATATTATTTATCAAACCGGATTTTTCAGCAACCCAGTTATCGAATTTATTTCTGATATTGAGTTTTCTGATATCTTATTTAATAAAGAACTTGCTCTTAACGAGCAAATAGAATTAACCTATATATCAAAGTCACTAGCTCCGCCCCATCATAGGTTTAAAGATTATAGTGTTTTGTATCAAACTTTCTTAATTTAGAACAAGACAAACAGTCTCTGTTCAATAGGCTTTAATTCCTATTTCATTTCTAATTCTAAATTTTAAAAAAATTAAGTTAATGGTATTTATTAAAATAATAAAAACAACAATGGTTATACTTGGGTTAACCATAATTTCCTGTGTAGGAAACAAAAACTCAGAACCAATAAATAAAGAGGGTATAGAATACACATCAGACTACATATGTCCAATGCACTGCGAAGGAAGTGGAAGCGACACTGCAGGGCTTTGCCCAACGTGTGGAATGGATTATGTTTTAAACGAAGATTAGAATGAAGAAAATTAGTACATTTTTAATTTTCACAAGCTTCAGCACCTTTGCCCAACAAGCAAATGTTGAAGTATCTCTCAAACTAAACCACTTCTTAAACGAAGTAACTTTATCGAAGTCTGCTACTGGCACAAACAATCTGGACGCAAGCTTTAATGTAGAACGTCTTGAATATTTCATCTCTGACATTGTTTTAACACACGACGGAGGAACAAAAACATCACTTAAGGATGTATATATATTGGTGGACGCATTTAATAACTCTTCATTTATTCTAGGTGATTATAACATACAAAGTTTAGAAGATGTGAGCTTTAATATTGGCGTTTCTCCTTCAGTTAATAATGGAGACCCATCTAAATGGCCTGCAGGCCTTGCATTGGCTCCAAAGAGTCCAAGTATGTATTGGGGCTGGGCCTTTGGATATAGATTTGTTTCATTTGAAGGTTACGCAGGACCTAGTCTCAAAACTAATTACCAAGTGCATGCGTTAGGCAATAAAAACTATTTTAAGCAAACTTTACCTGTAAAATCTACATCTTTGGATGGTAAACTTACAATAGAGCATAATGCAGACTATAGCAAGGCCATAAACAGCATTAATGTAGCTGCAGGTATTATTTCTCACGGAGAAGTTGTTGAACACTATAACTCAGGAATTAAACTATCTCCAACTTTAGATCCAGCTTTAAACCAGACTAGAAACACAGGACTGCGATTGACAGACCAAGACAAGAAATATCTTGTAGCGTTTTTAAAAACCTTAACAGATCACAATCTCACATCCAATAACGAGTATAGTACACCATTTTAAGTATATATTGAAAATACTTATTTCCATATCTATTTCATTGATTCTTTTGATTTCCTCAACTGGATTTCATATAGAATTATCTCAATGTAATTCTATAGAAATGGAAATTTCCGTTACTTGCCATAATAGCAGTGAGGAAGCCAATTGCTGCAAAATTGAGGCAAGTAATTGTTGCAGTTTAAATGAAATTGAACTACCTCCTCAAAAAATAGATTTACCTAATACAATAAGTTTTAAAGTATTTGAACACGATTTAACCGACAATCATCCTTTTAAGGCAAAACAAAGGTTTTCTAATCTATCAACCACATCATATTTAAATCTTTTAAATTTCCATCCTCCACCATTTAAGAAACACATTATTTTCCAAACTTTTATTTGTTAGAAACAGAGTTGCTTTTGATTACCCTAACTCAACAAAACCTCTAAACAAATAAAAGAAACGATGATAAAAATTAAAATAACAATATTTCTGCTGCTATTTACTGTTACAGCAAGTGCACAACACGAAAAAAATATAATTGAAGGGAAAGTATATTCCAAAATCAATAAAGAAACTATTCCGGGGGCCTTTGTTCGATGGATGGAAAAAGAGTCTGGAATTTTTACAGACGATAAAGGAGCATTTAAAATCGAGCACCATCACGAATCGCCATTTTTAGTTATTTCCTTTGCTTCATACAAAACAGACACAATTCAGGTTAAAGACTTAACCAAACCTGTTTTGGTGTTTTTAACCGATGACAATGAACTTGCTGGAGCCACTGTAATTGGAAGAAAACTATCATATGGATTAAGTAAACTAAGTCCAAGAACCACCGTTTTATTAGGAGAAAGGGAGTTTCAAAAGGCAGCTTGCTGTAATCTATCGGAAAGCTTTGAAAATGCCCCGGCCATTGATGTTAGCTTTAGTGATGCAGTTACCGGAACAAAGCAAATAAAAATGCTTGGTTTGGATGGCTTTTACACTATGATTGGCAGAGAATATATGCCAGCAGTTAGAACTCTAAACTCATACTATGGCTTAAGCCTAATACCTTCTGCTTGGGTAAGCGGCATACAAATAACCAAAGGTGCAGGTAGCGTGGTGAACGGTTATGAGAGTATGGCTGGTCAGATAAATATAGAAATGAAGAAACCTTTTGGGAAAGAGAATTTCCTTTTAGATCAATTTGTATCTCAAGGAGGAAGAGCTGAAACCGACCTTATGTATCGAAAAGACATCAATATGAACTTAGCAACTTCAGTTTTTGCAAGAGCAGCAATCAATCCATTGCAAAACGACCGAAACAATGATGGATTTCTAGATATGCCAATGGACAAACAAATCCAATTCTTAAATCGATGGCAATTTGCCAATGAAAAAGGATACGAAGGGCAGTTAGGGATAGGCCTGAATATGGATGAAAAAAATGGTGGACAAACCTCCTATTACAATAAAACACCATCAGGTTATGGTATTGGCTTAAATACTCAACAATTTGATGTTTTTGCCAAACTTGGAAAAGCATTTAAAGAAAACCCTGCCAAAAGTTTTGGAAGCCAATATGCTTTTAACAACACACAATTTAATGGCACCTACGGCTTTTCTGAAAAACAAAAAAACTATGTAGCAGAGGCTACTAATGTTTATGTTAACCTAATGTTCCAGAATTTAATTGGCAATAGTTTTCACACCTATCAAACAGGTCTTTCGCTAAACGCAGATAGACTTGTAGAGAGCTATGATGGCTATGTGTTTAATAGAGATGAAATTGTGCCCGGAACTTTTTTCGAATACACCTATAAGCCTAAAGAAACATTTAGTCTTGTGGCAGGTGTAAGAACTGATTACAACAGCATTTATGGTTGGTCGGTTACTCCTAGAATACACAGCAAATACAGATTTAATAAAGATAAAACTGCATTTAGAGCATCTGTTGGTGCAGGTAGAAGAACATCTAATCCTTTAGCTCAAAACCAACAAATTTTTATAAGCAACAGAAAACTAGCGTTTCCAGAAAATAATTGGAATTTACCGTATGGATTACAACAAGAAGTTGCACTAAATTATGGTTTAAGTTTTGAGCACGAAATGAGGCTATCTTATATGCCAGCTACTATTGGCTTAGATTATTTTAACACTACCTTTTTGCAAGAAGTGGTTTTTGATAGAGAAATAGATGAGATGGCCAAGTTTTACAATATGGAGAACGGTACAAGAGCAAATAGCTTCCAAACGCAGCTTGACTTGCAACCAGCTAGACGAACTGAAATACGATTGGCTTATAGAATGTTTGATGTTGAAACAAAGTACAAGGATTTTGGCTACTTAGCTAAACCTTTTATTTCTAAACACAGATCTTTTATTAACGTTACTCAAAAAACCAGAAACAGATGGCAGTTTAGCTCAACAGCAACCTGGTATGGCACACAAAGAATTGCGGGTACCGTGTTGGAAAATGCAACTATGGTAAGTGACTACTCTCCAAATTTTATATTAATAAATGCTCAAATAAGCAAAACTTTTAAGAACAGTTTTGAACTATATATTGGGGGTGAAAACTTATTGAACTACACCCAAGAAAACCCAATACAAGAAGCATCTAGTTTAGAAAGTCCAAATTTTGATGCTGGTTTAGTTTGGGGACCTGTTTTTGGCAGAATGATATATGGTGGCTTTAGATGGAGAATCAAGTCCTAAAAAAGTAAAATTTAGCACGTGCTGCAACATAATTAGCTAAAGTGTAATCTTTTTTACAACAGAATAGTTTGCTTCTTGTTATATTTACATGTTGCACACAATTAAAATTTAAACAGATGAAACATACATATATCTTAATCATAACTATTTTCTTTTTTGGGGGTTGCTCTGATGATGGAACAGAAACACCATTACCTGAAAATGAAGTTGCAGAACTTACTCTAAATGTAAACAACAATGCAAATGGAGGAGCCATTGAATTTCTGAATAAAACCTACACGATAGAGAGTGGAGAGAAGATAAATATTGCAAAATTGGCTTACATCTTAGGCGATTTTATCTTGGTAAAAGAAGATGGTTCTGAAATAGTTTTAGATGACCAATATGCTTTAATCAATCCAAAATTTACCTCACCTGTAATAAAGCTAAAAAGCATTCCAAAAGGAAGCTACAAGGCTATAAAATTTAGCTTAGGGTTAGATTCTTCAATAAACCACGCTGACCCAAGTATTTATGACATAGACCACCCACTTAGCCCGGTAAATAACTCACTACATTGGAGTTGGACTGGAGGATATATATTTATGGCTATTGAAGGAAAAATTGAGGGAGGAAACGAAAGTTATATTTTCCATTTAGCAGGGTCACCAAACAAAGTAGACTATGAATTGCCAATTCGTTTTATAAAAGGAAAAGGAGCATTAACAGGATCTTTAGATTTTAATTTCGATGAAGTTTTTAAAAACCCAGAAGTTTATAGCTTAGAATTAGATGGGAAAGGAACGCATAGTACAACAGATAACGTAACCAAGAAACTGTTTGCCAATATGAAGGATATTTTTACAGTTTTCAATATAGCTACCCAATAGACTTATAAATGAGGAAGGAATTAATCATAGCAATACTTTTAATTACCACCTTTGGTTGTAATGAGGTTGTTAATGAAATTCCTTTTACTACCACTCCTTACTCCTTCGCTTCTGATAGTTTGTTGCATCCTGTAAAAATACCAACCGATAATAAACCAACAGAAGAAGGTGTTTTATTGGGCAGAATGCTTTTTTATGATCCAATATTAAGTGCAGATAGTTCACAAAGTTGTGCAAGTTGCCATAATCAAGATTTAGCATTTACAGATAATAATAAAAAGTTTAGTGAAGGCATAAGAGGTATGGATGGCAAGCGAAACTCAATGCCCATATTTAATTTAATGTGGCACCTTGAAGGTTTCTTTTGGGATGGCAGAGCAGATCTCTTAAGACACCAGAGTATATTACCCATACAAGATCCATTGGAAATGGATGAAACCATTGGTAATGCCTTAGCCAAATTAAATGCTTCTTTAATGTATAAAGAGTATTTCAATAAGGCTTTTGGTACTGAGGTAATTACAGAAGACTTACTGGCTAAATCCCTTGAGCAGTTTATGAATACCATTGTTAGTGGGAATTCTAAATTTGATAGGGTAATGCAAGGCACAGAAACCTTTACCCAACAAGAGGAAATTGGCAGAATAATTTTTAACGCAGAAGCTATACCTCTAAAGAATGAAGGCGACCCAAATAAACCTATTAATTATGGTGGAGATTGTTTTCATTGCCATGGCGAGAGCAACTTGTTTAAACAACGAGATTACTCAAACAATGGTTTGGATGCTGTACCTACTGACTTAGGCAGAGGAGAAGTTACTGGTAAAGCAAGCGACAATGGTAAATTTAAAGTACCTAGCTTGCGAAACGTAGAAAAAACTGCTCCCTATATGCACGATGGAAGATTTAGCACTTTAGAAGAAGTGGTTGAATTTTACCTTAATGGTGTTAACCAAAATTCACCAAATCTTGATGAAAAAATGCATGCTTTAAAGGATTCCGTATATTTGAACCCTGAACACAGAGCGGCTTTGGTATCATTTTTGAAGACTTTAACTGACGACAATTATTTAACAAACGAAAAATATTCAAATCCATTTAAATAGAAAAAACATGAAAAAAATACTTTTAGCCTTATTATTAGCAAGCAGCGTTGCTGTTTTTGCAAAATCAGTTACACAAAAAATTCTTGTTAAAGGAGAATGTGGTAAATGTAAAACTACCATCGAACAAGGCTTAGATATACCAGGTGTATCTTTTGCAGAATGGAATAAAGAAACCAAAATTTTAACCATTCGTTACAACGACAAAAAAATCAACGAAGATCAAATTCATAAAACTATTTCTAACTTAGGTTATGCAACAGGAAAAGTTGCTGCTAACAAAGTAAGTCAATCTAAATTAGACAATTGCTGTAAACCGAAAAAGCCAGTAAAAGCTTGTGCAACCAAAGCAGGATGTTGTTCCGGCAAAAAGAAGTAAATACAAATTATATCAATACAAGGCCGAGTTAATCTCGGCCTTTTTTTATGCTATTTTTACAACAAATGAAACCAAGGAAACTCTAATTTTTAATTCTTTGCTCAATCGGCAAAAAACAAGCATACTCTTTTTCAAACAATAGGTTTCCTCTAAAAATTAAAAATAGAATACGACTTTTAAAAACAGATGATATTTTAACCTTTTCAGACATAAAGTATCTTCTTAAGCAAGGTGGTGAAACTAAAACGGCTAAGCCCTTTTTTATACCAATTAAGTAGCCAAAATTGTATTTGAGGGTATGATATAAAAGCCTTTTGCTGGGTTTTTGCTGCGTTGCCACATTCCCTTTGCAACATCACTCACTTTTATACTGGCATATTTCTTTAAAGGACCAACAAATAGAATCCTTAATAGCCTAAACAGGATAATGCCAAAACGCTCGCCTGTCCTTAGTTCTTCTCTTTCAGAATCTAGCAGGCTTGGTTGATAGATAAAAGTAGATTCAATACCAATTTGCTTTACTGCATCTTGCATTTCTCCTTTTATTCTGCTGTAAAAAACTTTAGATGCAGAATCTGCTCCCATAGAGCTTATCACATGGAATTGCTTAGCACCAATTTTCTTTGCCCATTTGGCTAGATTTACAACATATTCAAAATCAACCTTTTTAAACCTATCTTGGTTTCCTGCCTTTTTAATGGTTGTGCCCAAGCAACAAAACACCGCTTCAATCTCGATAATTGGCAACTCATCAATAGCATTAAAATTTATTTGTTGGTTGTTCAATTTTTGATTTTCTATTAAAGATTTAGACCTTATTAAAGAAACTACATCTGTTACCGTTTCATCTTGTAATAAAAACTCTAAAAGATGTTTGCCCACCTCTCCACTTGCTCCTGCTATTGCCACTATCATAACACAAAGATAAGCCTACATATACTCTGAGTTTGTTTAAACAATAATTCTAACGAATCTTTGGATATGGCATATTTTGATAACGCCTATGTAGACTTTTTATAGGATTAACAGAAACTATTTACCCCAGAAGAGATGTACACAAAAACAGTTACCTCCTATTGTGCTCACCATCCAATAAAAAAAGCGATTCTTTCGAACCGCTTTTGTTGAATATTAATTTGGCTTTTGCCCTCACTCAATCTCGTATTAAAACTACTTTTCCGCTAATCCACTTATCACCTACAGGATAACGTATTAAGTATATTCCGCTTGCATAACCATTTAAATCTGCTTTAACCGAAATTTCTGGATTTATGTCTTTTATAATCTGAAGTACTTTACCACTTAAATCTGTAATATACAGCTCTTTAATAGCCACACTAGCTTTTATATTAACAATACCACGTGTTGGGTTTGGGTAATATTTCCAGCTAATTTCTACTGGTTTTACAGGCTTTGTAGTTGTACTATCCAAATTTGCAGAATCTATACTTGGTTTAAACACTACATTAGAATCTGGATATTGTAAGCCTAAATCTGGCAGCTGTTGCTCGCAATTAGGCATATAGCTGTAGCTTTTTATTATTCTAACCAATAACTCATTTAAAGTTTCTACTTTAAAAGTATCTGTACTTGGTTTAAGGTGCATATTACCAATCCCACTATGATCTGTTAAAAATGCATATGTTCCGTTGGTAGCTAATGCCATACTTCTCAATAGATATTCTGCACTTTTGTTTATACCACTTGCTACCAAAGGCACTATTCTAATTCCTTTACTTGCCGCATCTAAACTTAATGTTCTAAGTTTTACTTGTATCTCTTGAGTATTATGTGGTGGAGCATCCAACACTAAAAATACTATTCTTGTTCTTGCATATTTACTCCAGCTTAATCCATTAATAGCAGAATCTAATCCTATTTCAACTGCTTCTTCAAAGTCTCCTCCTCCACCTGCAAATTGGTCGTTTATAAACGATGCCGATTCTGATAATACTCGTGTAAAATCTTGAGTTCTTGTTAAATATGCATCACCGTGATCTCTGTAAAATATATTAGCAAAACTAAAATTCAGCTTAGTACTGATTTGCTTAGACTTAAACATTACATCGTTTAATTCTGCTTTTAAAAAGTTTAGCTCATCACTCATACTCCCTGTTGCATCTACCACAAAAGCAATGTCAACTTTTTCACTTTGGTTACAGTTTGCATCTAAACTTATGCTGTTTATTCCTTTTTTAAAGCTTTTTGCTTTGTTAATTAGATGCTTTTTACCTCCTTGATAAACTGCCAGTTTATATTTCCCTTTATCCGCTGCATCCGCTGGCATTAATCCACTCCAAAGTTCTGCTTTACCAGTATTATCGGTTCTAGCAGTGAAACTTACTTTATTAGCGGCAGATATTAACTCTATTCGTAAATCTGCTAATGGCAAGCCTTTTTTGTCTGTTACTTGAACTGTATACCTTGTTTGAGGAGAAAATAACCACTCGTTTATAAATTTTGATAATTCATCTTGTAAAAGATCCGTCCATAAATCCCATCTACTAAAGTCATTTATTTCGCCAGCGGTTAATAATCCAGGGCCAACTTGTATTGGTCTTCCTTCACCTGGTCTTATCCCTAATTTTCCCATCATAGGTGCTTTTTTCATTGCAGTAGACATTGTTCTAGTTGGTCTGTGCCTGGCAGGCATTCCCATAACTGCTTCATCAGCATCTTCAAATTCTACCCTACCACCTGTTCTTGCTGTTCTATCCGTTGATATATCTTTGGCTACATACTTTTTTTTGCCGTCTGGCTTAAGGCTAAAGTCTGCTTTTTCATCATCAGTAACCTCAATTTCTTGCACTATTTTGCCATAGCCTGCAAAATCTATTTCTAATCGGTATACACCTGTGTCTAGTTTAACACCAAAATTTCCGTCTTTATCTGCCAAAACAGAAGCAATTAAATTGCTCCCTTTGTATATGTCAATATTGGCATAAGCTAACATTTCTTTGCTTTCAAAGGCCTGAATTTTACCAGCAATACTTTGACTTTTAGCCAATTGCGGAAATAAAGAAAGCAGTAAAACCAGTATTAATGTACTTAAAGATATATGTTTCATTTGCAAAATTTTAATATTCTATACTTATCAATACAACAAACGTGCAAAAGGTAAATGTGGGGGATTGTATTTTAGATGTTAGACGTGAGATTTGAGACTTTGAGACCTTAGATATGAGACTTATAAATTGAGAATTAGGAATTAAAAATCGGTAATCCAAAATTAGACAAGGTTCCAACTAAAACGATGCTCATTTCAAGATAAAAGTGCTTTTAAAAGCAGTATTTTACTTTACACAATTTTAGCTTTATTTGGTTTTTAGAATCCCTAAATAAAGCATCCTTTTCTTTATACTAATTTCTTATTTTTGCCGTCCCAATTTTTTTGGGCCTAATATAATGGCAAGACAATTACAAATACGTGAGGCTCTTCGTGAAGCAATGAACGAGGAAATGAGAAAAGACCCTAACATTCTTTTAATGGGTGAAGAGGTTGCTGAGTACAATGGTGCTTACAAGGTTAGCCAGGGAATGCTGGATGAGTTTGGAGACAAACGTGTAATTGATACTCCAATTGCTGAACTTGGGTTTGCTGGCATTGCAACAGGAGCCGCTATGAACGGATTAAAACCTATTGTGGAATTTATGACGTTTAATTTTAGTTTGGTAGCTATTGACCAGGTAATTAATGCAGCCGCTAAAATGAACAGTATGAGTGGTGGTGAGTTTACTTGCCCAATGGTGTTTAGAGGCCCAACTGGCAGTGCTGGCCAATTAGGAGCACAACACTCACAAGCTTTTGAAAATTGGTTTGCAAACACGCCAGGATTAAAAGTAGCGGTACTTTCCAATTCTTACAATGCTAAAGGCTTACTAAAATCTGCAATTGTTGACCCAAATCCAGTAATATTTATGGAAAGTGAGCAGATGTATGGTTTAAAACACGAGGTTCCAGAAGAAGAATATTACATTCCATTAGGACAAGCCAATATACAAAAAGCGGGTAATGATGTTACTCTAGTATCTTTTGGTAAAATGATGCGTGTTGCTGAACAAGCTGTTACTGCATTAGCCGAGAAAGGAATTGACGTTGAGCTAATAGATCTGCAAAGTGTTCGGCCTATTGATTACGATACTATTGCTGCTAGTATTAAAAAAACAAACAGATGTGTGGTGTTAGAAGAAGCTTGGCCTTTGGCGTCTATCTCTTCAGAAATTAGCTATATGATGAGCCAAATGGTATTTGACCACTTGGACGCACCTATTAAAAGAATTACCACCAAGGATACTCCATTACCTTATGCCGCAACTTTGGTAGAAGCATTTTTACCCAATATAAAACAAGTTGTAGATGCGGTGGATTCTGTGATGTATCACTAATATTTTTCCATTTTTTAAGATTAGGATAGCTAAGATTAAAAAATCTTAATTTTCTTTGGATTTCGAAATAGTTAATACCCCTCGGATAAAGTGCGGTTAATTCGGTACTTTTGGGGACTGACTATGAAATAAACCATGAACTTTATGCCAAAAAAAAGACGCAGAACTAACTTCCTTTATTCTTTACTCCCCTTATTTATTTTCATACTTTCGAGCAATACTGCTTTTTCACAAACTATTACTGGCAAGGTAAAAGATGAAAAAAACAACCCTCTTATTGGAGCTTACGTAATAGCACCATCTGTAAAAGGTGTTGGAGCTATTGTAGCTGAAAACGGGGAATTTTCTGTGAAGGTGAGCAGCTTACCTATAAATTTAAAGTTTTCTTTTTCTGGATATAAAGACCGTATTGTTAAAGTTACTTCTACCAAAAAACTAAATATTATTTTAGAAAGTAATGAGAATGTACTTACCGCTGCAGTGGTAAAAGCCAGTAGGGTTACTGAGAAACAAAAAGAAGCTCCGCTTACTGTAGAAAGTATGGGTTTAAAAGCAATACAAGATGCTCCCGCTGCTTCTTTTTACGAAAGTTTAGGTGCACTTAAAGGTGTTGATGTTACAGCTGCAAGTTTAGGTTTTAGAGTGGTAAATACACGTGGCTTTAATAGCACAAGCCCAGTAAGGTCGCTGCAACTTATAGATGGAGTAGACAATCAATCTCCAGGTTTAAATTTTAGTTTAGGGAATTTTTTAGGAGCTAGCGATATAGACATTAGGCGAGTAGACATTATTGCAGGAGCAAGCAGTGCATTTTACGGCCCCAATGCTTTTAATGGTGTAATTAGCATGGAAACTAAAAGTCCGTTTGATTTTACTGGTATAACTGCAGAATTAAAATATGGCGAGCGAAATTTAATGCAATATGGCTTTCGTTATGCAGATTACATTACAAATAAAGAAGGTAAGAAAAAGCTTGGGTTTAAAATAAATGCCCTTTATATGCAGGCTAATGACTGGGAAGCTGAAAATTATAACCCATCAAGTGATAGCGAATATGACAGCGATAACCCAGGAGGTTATGATGCAGTAAATATCTATGGAGACGAAATACGTGAGGCAAATAATGACTATTCTGAATCGAGTAATCAGCTGGAAAATCCAGGATTAGGCTACTTTTATAGAACCGGTTATCGAGAAACAGATTTAGTAAACTACAATACCGACAATTTAAAACTTAATTCTATGTTAAGTTATAGAATATCGGATAGTGTAGAATTATCATACAACTTTAATTGGAGCGGTGGAAGCACGGTATACCAAGGAGATAACCGATACAAATTAGAAAACATTCGCTTTTGGCAAAACAGAATAGAATTAGCTCAAAAGGGTAAATATTTCATTCGGTTTTACTCAACAAATGAAGATGCAGGAGATAGTTACGATGTAGTAACCACTGCTTTTAGATTAAATGAAGCTAGTAAGACAAACGTGGAATGGAATAGAGCTTATACTCAAAACTGGCGTTTGTACAGATTTAGAAATCAGGTGCAAGGATTACCGGGATATCCAACTTACAATTCTGGAGAGCATGGTTCTATAGATAATTGGGCAAAAACCTACCTTCAACCATTTTTAAACTCCAATGCTGATTCTTTAAATAAATGGCACGGCCAAAATAGAAACTTAATAGATGCGGCTGGTGGCGGCCTATCTTTACCTAGATATGAACCAGGTACTGCAGAATTTGATAGTGCTTTTGCCGACGTTACCGGGAGATTGTTTACAGATAATGGAACACGTTTTTACGATAAATCAGCCTTATACCACGGACAAGCAGAGTATAAATTTAAACCAGAATTTGGGATTATAACTGTTGGTGGAAGCGGCAGATTATACGCTCCACAAAGTAGAGGAACAATTTTAGAAGATACAGGTAGTGTGGTTATTCGAAATCACGAATTTGGGGTATATGCTGGCTTAGATAAACGATGGAGACTAGACCGGGTTATAATGAACACTACAATCCGTGTAGATAAAAACAAGAATTTTAATTTCTTAGTTTCACCAGCGGCTTCGTTGATTTATAAATACAGAACTAACCACGTCTTTAGAACTTCATTTTCAGCAGCAATCCGAAATCCTACTTTAGCAGATCAATACTTGTACTATGATGTAGGGAGGGCTACTTTATTAGGGAATTTAAATGGCTACGACTCGCTTATTGACATAGAATCCTTTAACAACTACAGAAGTGTTAATCTAGATATCAACGAAATAAAATATTTTAATGTAGCCCCGATTAAACCCGAAAAAGCAAGAACCTTTGAAATAGGGTACAAAGGCAGTGTAAAAGATGAATCTATATTTATTGATGCAGGTTATTACCTTACTTTCTATAAAGATTTTATTGGTTATAACATTGGCTTAGATGCAGATTTTGATCCCGTAACCCGTTTTCCCGTTGGTGGCATAAACGCTTATCGTGTAGCGGCAAACGCAACTTCTTCGGTAACTACCCAGGGATTATCTGTTAGTGTAAACTACTACCACAAAAAATTGGCGTATGGAGTAAATTACTCTTATAATGTATTGAATAAAAAAGGCACAGATGATCCAATAATTCCAGCATTTAATACTCCAAAAAACAAATTCAATCTTAGCTTAAGTGGATCACGCATAAAGCTCCCATTATTAAAAGGCGAGAATTTTGGTTTTGGGATAAACTATAAATGGATAGAAGGATTTGTATTTGAAGGTTCGCCACAGTTTACAGGATTTGTGCCAACATATGATATGGTTGATGCACAAATTAATTACAATATTCCAAAATGGAATACGACTTTAAAAATTGGAGCATCCAACATACTTGGTCTAATGCCTCTTTTTGATGCGGAGGGAGAATATCAAAGAACTGTTTTTAATAACGCCAATTATCAAGTATATGGTGGGCCTTTTGTAGGAAGAATGGCCTATTTTTCTGTTTTAACCAATATAAATACAAGAAAAAAGTAGATTTAACTTAACACAGAATTAAAAAACACTAACTTAGCAACGAAAATTTTAGCAAAAATATAATATGAAAAGAATTTACAAATTATCACTCGTGCTTTTGTTAGTAAGCACAACTCTTTTTACCTACGCACAAAAGCGGTATATAGGTGAAATTTATTCAGATGCTGAAATAGAAGTAACCTCAGACGTAAAGTTTGCTACAAACATTGATTTTCTTACTTCTAGTTTTACAGATCAAGCTCAAGTGGTAGCTGATTTAACTGCGATTAAAACCGCTTTATTTTTACAGCAACCAATACCGGCTACGCATTACGATCCAGGAGATGCAAGCTCTAAGGTAAAAGTTACCGATTTAAAAATGGATATTTACAAACCAAAGGCTTCTGTAGATAACACTACAGATAGACCTGTTGTAGTTTTTATCCATACTGGAAACTTTTTACCACCACCTATTAATGGTTCACCATCAGGATTAAAAACGGATAGTTCAGCAATCGTTCTTTGCCAAAATTGGGCTAAAAGAGGTTATGTAGCTATTTCTATTGATTATCGTTTAGGATGGAATCCACTTGCTGAAAGTGTATTTGAAAGAAGAGGCCAATTACTAAATGCTGTTTATCGTGCAATACACGATACTAAACAAGCGGTACGTTTTGTAAAAGATAATGCTGCTAGTTATAGTATAGATCCTGACAAAGTGGTTCTTTATGGAGAAGGTTCAGGAGCTTACGTAGGTTTAGCTTACGAAACTTTAGATAAATATCCAGATATGGAATTACCAAAGTTTTTAAATCCATTGACTCAGAAATCATTTATTGATACAGCTACTGTTGGTCTAATTGAAGGTTGGGGAGGAACGTTAAATCTTTATGCTCCAAGTGCAACATCTACAGAAGTTCAAGCAGTTGTTTCTGCTGGTGGTGCCTTAGCTGATACATCGTGGTTAGAAGCTGGCGATGCTCCAATGATTTCTTTCCAATGCGTAAGAGATCCTTTTGCACCATTTAATGAAGGAATCGTAATTGTGCCTACTACTAATGAAGATGTAGTAGAAGTACAAGGAGCTAATTTGTACATTAAAAAAGCAAATGATTTGGGCAATAATGATGCAATAAAGAATATGAAAGATGAAACACCGTATACGGCGATTGCAAGAGCTAAATATGGTAAAACATATGACTATATTTATACTGCACCGCTTGATAAAATAACAGTAAATACTGGCGTTGAAGGTTTATTCCCAATTATTCGTCCATTAGGAGCCAGCTTAACTCAAAACCAAGCTGGTCCGTGGCAATGGTGGGATCCAAATTCGCCTTTAGCAACCGCTATTGTACAACAACCAAACATTACTGCTCACTTAGCAAGTTTACAATCAAACCCTACAATGTCTCCAACACAAGGTAGAGCTTATGTAGATACTATTATGGGATATATGTGCCCTAGAGTTGCTGTTGTTTTAGGATACTATGGTGCATCAGAATTATCAGCAAAATCTGTTTCTCAAATTCCAGGCACTATGATGCCAAATCCTGCTACAAACAATGTATCAATTGCATTTGCACCTGAAGTAAGAATTCAAAAAATTACAATTTCTGATATTACTGGAATAACTGTATTTGAAGGTGCAGGTTTTGAAAGTAATACTGCAGCAATAAGTTTGACAGACTATAGCTCTGGCTACTATTTCATTAATGCACAAACCAGCAAAGGAATTTGGACTGGCAAATTGATTAAAGAATAACTAATTCAATTTTTAAAACTTTAAAGCCATCGCAATTGCGGTGGCTTTTTTATTGATCAAATTTACCAACCTAAGGGCAATAGTGCACAGGCTCTGCATATTCCCCGTTTTGCGAGTTTTTAAGAGCTATTGCTTGGCTATTATAAATTAACACGGAGATTTCCTTTATTCCGCAAGCTTATAATTACTAAATAAACTTGGGCTTCCCTGGCCTATAAATGCGGTGGTGTTAGCATAAAAAACATCTACCTCACTTTTCTAGCACTAGATTTTATTATAGAAAAGCAGCTATTCAACTAGCTCTGTGTCTTTGTATTATTATTAAATCTACCCTTACTAAAAATACGTACTCCGGTATCTTTTCCTTTTCTTAAATCTCTTTGTTCTTCCTCTGGTAAAGCCGCTATTTCTGCACATTCTTCTGAACAGCAATTGCTGTATTTCTTGGCACATTTTGGACATTGAATAAACAAGAGATTACATGCCTTATTTTTACAATTTATGTGCTCATCAAAAGACTCGCCACATTGATGGCAGTTGGCTAAAACATCATCTGTTATTCTTTCGTGCAAACGCTCATCAAATACAAAGTTTTTACCAATAAACTTATTGGGCAAACCCATCTCTTTAGCATCTCTGCTGTATTTAATAATGCCCCCTTCTAAGTGGTATACATCCGTAAAACCTTTATGTTTTAAAAACGCACTGGCTTTTTCACAACGTATTCCTCCGGTGCAGTACATAACAACTGGCTTATCTTTTTTATCGCCAAGCTCTTCTACCACCATAGGTAATTGCTCTCTAAAAGTGTCTACATCAGGGCACCAAGCTCCTTCAAAATGACCAACTTCACTTTCATAGTGGTTTCGCATATCCACTATTGTTGTTTCTAGATTGTCTGTTAGCTCGTTAAAACCTTCAACAGTTAAATAATCTGCAGGAGAGGTGATATCAAAAATTTCTTCTTTTAATCCGTCTGCAACTATTTTCTCTTTTACCTTTATTCCCAGTTTAAAAAATGATTTACCATCGTCTTCTACAGCATAATTAAGCCTTATGTTTTCAAGAAAAGTAATATTATTAAGCTCAGATTTAAACTGGTCTAGATTGTCTGTTGGTAAGCTAATTTGGGCGTTAATTCCCTCTTTAGCCACGTAAATTCTACCTAAAACGCCTACATTATTCCAATGCAGATAAATGTGATCTCTAAACAGCTGGGGATTGCCAATTTTGGCATATTTATAAAAAGAAATTGTAGTACGTTTCTGTGTACTATTTTTAATGCGTTCCTTTAAATCGTCCCCATTAATAGTATTATGCAATTTCATGTTACACCCTTTTTAATGGTGCTGCAAAGTTACTCGAGTAACTTTACTTGCACAAATACGTCTAAATTGCACCCATATATAAGTTTATAACCCTCACCCTTTGCACTCTTTTTGCCACATCTTCGTACTTTCAAATATCTGGAGTTAAAGAAATTAATGGAGAAATGAACGAGGGTAAGAATCGAGGATTGCAAGTGATGATACCTGAAGGAAGTCAAAAAGATGTAACTAAATCTTGGACATCCTTTATGAAAAAGTATGGTGCTAAAACCTTTAAAATGAAACGTTTAGATGATTATGCATCTACTGAGGTAAACATGCCATCCATAAGTTCTGCACCGTTTACCGCATATACAATATTCAATAACACTCCAGAAGGTGTTTACTTAAATGTGTTTATGGATTTAGGCACGTCCTACCTCAACTCAGCCTTAAATACAGAAAAATCTGCTGTTGCAAAAACAGTAATTGCCACTTTTGCTAAGGATGTTTTTATCGCTGCTTTAAATAAAGAAGTAAAGGATAATGGTAAAAAATTAGATAAACTAAATATGGAACAATCCAGCTTAGAGAATTTAAATGCTCAATATCATCAAAATATTGAAAGTGCAAAAGCCTTAATTGAACAGCGTGAAGCTGCAATTGAAACAAATGTTGTTTCTCAAAACGTTAAAAAGCAAGAGATTGTAAAACAAAAAGATATTCTTCAAACTATAAAAGCAAAATTGGGTAAATACTAACTAACCTAAACCAGAGTGTGGTTCAAAGTCCAGTTCTTTTTGAGCTGGACTTTTTTTATTTTTACACCAATAATGAAAAAGGTTTTTATCATCTTGTTTTCGTTGGTTATAATGGTACTTGGAGGTTATTTTATTTATACCCTAAAGTTTAAAACTGTTGAAACGACCGAAGCCATTAACCTAATACCAGCAAACGCAATTTATTTTTTAGAAGCAGAAAAGCCCATAGATAACTGGCAAGACTTTAGCTCCAGCTCGTTTTGGAGATTTCTTAAAAAACACCCATACCTAGAAGAAATTACAGAAGATGCCAATTACTTAGACACCCTTATTGCTGACAATAAGTTTTTAAAATATTTTGGAGATCGGTCGTTCTTTACGTCTGCCCACCTGACAAAAAAGAATGATTATGATTTTCTTTTTTTAGTGGACTTAAAAAAAGCTTCAAAATTTGAGCTGACAGATGTTGTAATTGAAAAAATCTTAGGCAATGAAGGCTATATTAGAACCAAAACAGATTTTGAAGGCTACACTATTGTTAAACTATATGACAAAGAAGCAAAGGATAACCTATACCTGTGTCAAGTTAAAAACTTTTTGGTTTGTAGTTATACGTATGGTTTAGTAAAAAATAGCATTTTGCAAGAATCAGATAATCAGCTTGCAAAGAATGCAAAGTATCAAGAGGTATATAACCGCACAAGTAACAGCGGAATAGCAAGGCTTTATTTGCAATACGATCTGCTGGATGATTATATGAAGATATACACCACAGGTAACGAAGCCTTAATGAAAGACCTCAGCACTTCGTTTTCGTTTACCGGTTTAGATATGGTTTTGGATGAAAACGAAGCTCTTTTGGAGGGATATACATCATTACCAGACAGCGTAGAAATCTATACACGTTTGCTTCAAGAATATGGCAATGCGGAATATGGGTTCCAAAATATTATCAGTAGCAGAACAGCGTATGCTCAGGTAATTGCACTTAACAAATTTAAAACGTTCTACACCAAGGTACTAGAACTTCGCGGAAACGACCCAGAGGCATTAAAGAAGTACAAAAATCTTAAAAACAAAGTTGAAAAAATACTTGGACTCTCTCTTGAAAAAGACATTTTAGCTTGGATTGGTAATGAAATAGTTTTAGCACAAAACCTACCCAGTAAACTGCATAGAAAAGAAGACGATTTAGTTGTAGCTATAAAGGCTTATAATGTGGATTTTGCTAAAGAAAAACTTATTGGTATTCAAAGAACAATAAAGCGAAGAACACCCACGAAGTTCAAAAAGATGAGCTACAAAAACTACGATATCTATTACTTAGATATTAATGGTCTATTCGGTGTTTTTTTTGGAAAAGCTTTTGATAAACTTACAAAGCCGTACTACACTATTATAGATGAGTATATTGTTTTTAGCAATAGCCCCAAAACATTGGTTTCTTTAGTGGAGGATTACGAAAATGGAAATGTATTGGCGAATTATGAGGGGTTTAAAAGGGTTGCAGATAATATAGGAGAAGAAGCTGCTCTATTTACTTATATAAACGGTAAAATGGCATATGATGTATTGGAAAGAAATATTAAGCCTAACGAGAAAAATAACTACGCTAAAAACAAAGATTATTTTAATTTCTTTAGATCCGTTGGTATAAGCTACACTTCAAAAGGAGAAGGCTTTGAAAACAAAATTTATATGCATTTTACAAATGATGAAGATTTGGAACCTATACCCGAAATTGAGGTTGATAGTTTAGCAAGTGAATATTTAGAAGATTACACCAAAGAGCTAGAAAAACTATCTGAAGCTGAAACTTTTGTTCTTACTGAAGTAAACGATGGAAGATTTGTTAAATATTTTAAAGGAACAGAGATAGTGCACATTGAAGCCGAAACAAAGAACGGGAAGTTACATGGAGATTTTTTAGAGTATTATAAAAGTGGTACCGTGCGGTCTGACGGAAAGTACAGAAAAGGAAGAAAAACAGGTAGATGGAAATATTATGCAGAAGTTGGGACTTTGGAAGAAAAAGACTGGGAAGGCTTGTAAATTACTTTTAAATATCTCTTGCCACTATGTGAATAGAATCAAAAATAAAGCAATTAGGACTACTTTGATTAGTGCTGATTAATTCTGCCATTAACTCAATTTTGTCCCAAATTTTATGCTTTTGGTATAAAAAAACTGCAAAACCAATCAAAAACCGACTCTCAATCGTATTAAGTAATATGAAATTGTTTTACTATTTAGCTTGTCTGTTTCTTGTAGTAGCTTGCAATGCTCAATCCAATACATATGAAGATTCAACATCCGATAATCAACCAAATAAAATAAACACCAATATGAAATTTAACACGCTAAGTAAAGAAGAGCAAAGAGTTATTTTAAATAAAGGTACTGAGTACCCAGGTACCAGTGATTTTACAGATAGTGAAGCCAATGGTACTTACATCTGTAAGCAATGCAACCAAGCACTTTATTTTAGTGATACTAAATTTAACAGCCATTGTGGATGGCCAAGTTTTGATGATGAGATTGACGGTGCCGTTATCCGTGTACCAGATGCAGATGGAAGAAGAACAGAAATTATTTGCAGCAATTGTAAAGGGCATTTGGGTCACGTTTTTGAAGGCGAAAGGATGACAGCTAAAAATATCCGACATTGTGTAAACGGTATTTCAATGAACTTTGTTGAGGGAGATGAACCTTTGCCAGAAATGATTTCAGTAGAAGAAACATATTTAAGCAAGTTGGATACTGCAACGTTTGGAGCGGGTTGCTTTTGGTGCGTTGAAGTGTTGTTTGAAAAGCTTAAAGGCGTAGAAAAAGTGGAGAGTGGATATGCAGGAGGTAAAATTAAGAATCCAACCTACAAACAGGTTTGTGCAGGAGGAACAGGAGTTGTTGAAGTTGCACAAGTAGTTTTTGACCCTCAAATCATTACATACGAAAAGTTGGTAGACATATTATTTCATGTTCACAACCCCACTACTTTAAACCGCCAAGGTAATGACGTTGGAGACCAATATCGATCTGTAATTTATTATCACAACGAATATCAAAAAACAGTTGCTGAGAAAGTTCTAAGAGATATAGATGCAAGTGATTTGTGGGAAGACAAAATTGTTACGGCAATTGAACCCATTAACAACTATAGTACTGCAGAAAATTATCACCAAAACTATTACAACAATAACGCATCAAGCAATGGCTATTGTAGTACAGTTATTGCACCTAAAGTGGCTAAGTTTAGGTTAAAGTACAAAGACTTGTTAAAGTAGGTTGTGTTCAACTTATGTTAGAATCAAATATCGCAGGCGGATAAACCCACTTATATGTTTTTATTCTAAGCTCAGTCTATTTGCTTAATATGTTTAATAAAGGGAACTTTGAGTATGAAACTGATTCCTTTAATAATTATATCTATAATTTTGGACTCTTGTAGTTCTAAAATTAGCACAGTTAGGAACGTCTATCAAACTCACAATCTTCCATCAGATTCAGTTCAAAACAAATCTTTTTTAAAACTTCACTTAAAGAATGGCAACCTTGTAATACTAAAGAATTGGAATCTTGACACAATAAACAGCCAAATAATCGGCAATGGTTTTTACTATGAGCCTAACCGAAAATTAAGGCAAAATCACTTTGAGACTCCAATTGCATTTGAAGACTGTATTTTGGCAGAAACAAACGACCCAGAAGGCGTTAATGTAATTTCTCCATTTATTATGACGTTTCCAACGTTATTAGGTGCTGCAGCAGTACCTTGTCTTGCTAACCCCAAAACATGTTTTGGGTCTTGCCCAACTTTTTATTCCACTGAAAATGATACATTAAAAATCCAGGCAGAAGGATTTTCTTCAAGTGTTACAAAAAGCTTAGAAGCAATTGACATTGACTATCTAGATTTAACTCCAAAGGATTCCATAATTTCTTTGGTAGTGAAGAATGAAGCTCACGAAACACACTATATTAAAAACATAGAACTTTTAGCATTCTCTATAAACAACAATGAACAGGTAATGCAATCAGATTTAGGGTTTTACAAAGTCTCTAATCTATCAACAATCCTCAATCCTAATAAGGATGAACAAATCCAGAAACTAATCTATCGTGATGGGAATGAATATTTTTCAGAAAGTGATGCAATAGATTTGAGAGAAAAGGAAATTATTACCCTTGATATTGCACCACAACAAGCAAACTCACTCGGAATTATCATTACTGAGCGTCAATCATTATTAACAACCTTTCTATTTTATCAATCGATTGCATATATGGGTTCTGGAGCAGGCGAGAATTTAGCAAATTATGAAAAAGCCCTTTCCAAGGAATATAAAATGCCGCTAACTTTTATAGAGCAGCTGGGAGAAATTGAAGTGGAAGCTAAAGTAGATGGTAAATGGCAAAAAGTAGGAGAATTAAACGAATCTGGACCAATAGTATCGGACCGCCACTTGCTGCCCATCGAAATTGATGGCATTATAGACCAAGTCCGCCTTAGAATGACCAAAGGGTTATGGCGAATTGATGAGATAAGTGTTGCTAATATAATTGAGAAAGTAGATCCTATAGTTTTACCTCCAACGAAATTGTTACACAACGGCAACAACAACATAAACCTTCTAACAAAATTAAAAGATACTGCATCTTATGTGGTTAATTTACCAGGTGCATCAGATACATTAATTTTCAAACTCCCAAAAGATGAAAATGTTCAGCTTTATTTAAAATCAAAAGGATACTACATAGAGTGGATGCGTGAGAACTGGCTAAAAGAGGGAGACCCTGCGATGGTAAGAATGATGTTTGTTTTTCCTAAAAAATGGCTTAGGGAAATGGCACCAAAGTATAAGGCAGTTGAACCTATTATGGAAGAACTTTTTTGGACAAGTAAATATACAAACTAATGAAAGTACATAAAATAATCATCCTAATACTATTAAGTGGGCTATTGGTTTCTTGTCATGATAAAATGTACCGAACAGTTATACCCTCTAGTAGAAGGCAAATTAAAATGAATCCATATGGTGCTTATACACAATTGGTAACAAACACAAAAGGTACAATAACTGGCGAAGCACTTGCTATTTCAGATGACACTTTATATCTCCTTGGAGCAACAAGCGTAGAAAAAATCTCAACTCAAAATATTAATCAAGCAAAACTAATTCTAACTAGAAATAGAGCTGAAAACTTTTTAAGTGTAACCTCTTTGTTAACCATTCCATCAATATTAGGTATTGGAGTGCAACCAGAATATTCTGCAGGTTTTGCTGTTATGGCTCTTCTTACTTTTGGTACCGGCGGAATTGCGTCTTCAATAGAATCTAGAAGAACTGGTGAAATAAAATCATATCCAGAAGACATTAAAGAGGTATCCACTATTTCTAATTATTGTAGGTTTCCAAAAGGCATACCAGCGGGATTTAACATTGAAACCCTAGAAGGGCATATGGTTTATTGAATTTTTATACCATTAATTCAAACAATTAGTTTATTCGCTATCATTTAATGCAAACTCCATCTTAATTCCTAAATTACAAGTGCTCTTTCTCATAAATAAATATTAAATATTTTTAGAAAACTCAGACAAAAAATGCTCCAAGAAAATAGATTTAGGAAATATCTATTGTACGCTCTTCGAGAAATTATTTTGGTAGTTGTTGGGATTCTAATTGCACTTCAGATTAACAACTAGAACCAAAACAAAATTGAACAAGAAGTACTATCCACAAAACCAATAACTAAAAAAGCTCTTCCAGATTTGCTGTTTTTAGACGGTGCTGAAAGTATCAGTATTCGGAATATAGAATATGTAAAATAAGGGTATCTTATCCTCCAAAACAACCTGCAACACAATCAAAAGGTGAAGGATGCAGAAAGAAAGAGCTAAAAAGCGAGACCTTTTTAGTTTTTCAATAAACGATAATTAGCCATAGTGTTAGCTAAAATTACTATTTAACCTTGGTTAAAATAGAATAGGTGGTATAAATTATTAAACTTTGCCAAAATTAAGGGTAAATCTTACTTATATAATTGAAAAAAGAAGACCACAAACCCATCAATTAGATAAACAATAATGATAATATTTAAGGACTTTGATTTTGATTCGGCTCATTTCTTGCCCAATGTATCGGATGACCATAAGTGCAAACAGATACACGGACACACCTACCGAATGAAAGTGTTTTTTAGTGACGCGTTAGATAACCATTATGGTTGGGTAATGGATTTTGCTGAAATAAAGAAAGTAGTTAACCCAATAATTAACAGTATTGATCACAAATTACTAAACGATATTGAAGGATTAGAAAACCCAACATGTGAAGCAATTTCAATCTGGTTATGGGATAAAATAAAAGCAGAAATTCCTATTTTATGTAGGATTGAACTATACGAAACCCTAACCTCTGGTGTGGTTTACGAAGGAGAATAAGAACAAAACTAACTGCAATGCTTAGCCGAAGTATGTGTTATTAAATCTGTTCATTTTAGATTTAAATACACTTTATCGCGTACCTTTTCAAGCATTCAACACTTTATCTAATAAAAACTACGATAGTGAAAGCAATAACTCGCACCAAGTACGGCAACCCAAATGTCCTAACGATAAATGAAATTAACAAACCTATTCCAAATGCAAATCAAATTCTTGTAAGAGTTCACTTCACCACTGTAAATAGAACAGACTGTGGTATTCTAGCAGGCAAGCCCTTCCTTATTCGTTTCTTTACCGGTTTATTTAAGCCTTCTTCTTTGGTGCCAGGAACCGATTTTGCAGGCGTGGTAGTTGAAATAGGCAAAAACGTTAAGCGTTTTAAAATTGGAGATAGAGTTTGGGGCCTTAATGACGAAGGTCTAGCTTCTCAAGCTGAATTTATGAAAATAAACGAGAAAGAAGCCGTTCTGCATATTCCTAAAAACATTCAGTATAATGAAGCGGCGTCTTGTGCGGAAGGAGCTCATTATGCATATAATTTTATAAATAAAGTAAAACTTAAGAAAGGAGATAAAGTTTTGGTAAATGGAGCAACTGGAGCAATAGGTTCTGCTGCTTTACAAATATTAAAAAGTTTTGACGTGCACGTTACCGCGGTTGGTGACACAAAAAACTTAAACCTCTTAAAAGAGCTGGGAGCCGATAAAGTTTACAATTATGAAAAAGAGAACTTTACAGAGTTAGATAAAGAGAAATACCGTTTTGTTTTTGATGCAGTTGGTAAGAGTACTTTTACTGACTGTAAAAAGGTACTTCTACCAAAGGGCGTTTATATTTCATCAGAATTAGGACCCAACGCAGAAAACCTCTATTTACCTTTAATTACAAAGATTAAAGGTGGGCAAAAGGTAATCTTTCCAATCCCAAGCAATTGTAAAAGAAGCTTGCTTTTTATAGCAGATTTAATGGGAAAAGGAAGGTTTAAAGCGGTAATTGACCGAACATTTAAACCGGAAGAAATTGCAAAAGCATACACATATGTACAAAGCGGACAGAAAACAGGAAATGTTCTAATAGACTTTAATTCATAAATTCGTGCAGTATGAAAAAATCTCTATCAATAATTGCTCTTTTTGTTTTCACAATTCTGTTGGTTGCTGCTTGCTCCAATTCTGCTGAAACAAGCGAAACAACACACACAACAAAAACTAAAGAAGTTGTAGAAGACACGCAAGAAGTAAAAACCGAAGATGCATCCGACCAAATAGACTTAGGGGCGTGGAATAACCTGGTGGGGTCTTGGACTATTGATGCCAAAACCGCTGGTATTCAATTAGATTTAACCTTTAACAAAGATGGTTCTTTTGTACAAAAAATGGGGCAAATTAATGGAGAAGGCACCTGGGAAATAATGGATGCTGAATATATTTTAGTGACAACTCAAAATGCCAAAAAAGGGCAAAGGTGGAAGATAACAGATTTAACTAAAGACGGTGTAAACATATGTTGGAACCCAGAAAGCAATAAACCAAAAACGCTCCCTATGCAACGGGTTAATTAAATTGAATAATGAACAAACCTCTTCTTTTTAATTGCGGGCAAAGTATAAAAAACAGGTTTATGCTAGCTCCGTTAACAAATAAACAGAGTAATGAAGATGGAACTCTTACCGATGCTGAGTTTCATTGGTTAACGATGCGTGCCAAAGGCCAATTTGGCTTGGTAATGACGTGTGCAAGCCATGTACAACAAATAGGAAAAGGTTTTGAAGGCCAGCTTGGGATATTTTCTGACATTCAAAATGAAGGGCATAAAAAATTAGCCAAAAGCATTATAGAAAAAGGCAGCCTTGCTGTTATACAACTTCACCACGCAGGAATGCGTACCCCGCAAGAGCTCATAGATGAGCAACCCGTTTGCCCATCTACAAATACAAAACATAATGCGAGAGCTTTAACCTTAAAAGAAGTTGAAGCGTTAAGAGACGCCTTTGTAACAGCTGCCGTTAGAGCACAAAAATGCGGCTATAATGGCGTTGAACTACACGGAGCACATGGTTATATAATTTCTCAGTTTTTAAGTGCTCAAATAAACCAACGTAAAGATAAATATGGAGGATCTTTACACAACCGTGCTCGTTTACTGTTTGAAATAGTAAATAAAATACGTACACAATGCGGTGCCAATTTTTTAATAGGTGTACGTTTATCTCCTGAAAAGTTTGGGATGGACTTACAAGAAATCAAAGACATTTCACAGCAACTTATTGACGAAAACAAAATAGACTTTTTAGATATTTCGCTCTGGGATTGCTTTAAAATGCCAGAAGAACCGCAATATCAAAACAAACCTTTGTTACAACATTTTACAGATTTAGATTGGAAAAAAGTTAAGCTTACAGTTGCAGGTAAAATCAGAAATGGAAAAGACGTAGTTAACATTTTACAACACAATGTTGATTTTGTAAGTGTTGGACGTTCTGCTATTCTACATCACGATTTTCCAAAACAAGTTATGCTAAATCCAGCATTTCAAGCAATAGAAACTCCAGTAAGCAAAGAGCACTTAAAAAAAGAGGGTTTAAGTGATACTTTTATTTCTTACATGGGCAAGTGGCCAGGATTTGTGCAATAAATAAATAAGCATTCCGCTTTTTGCAATACACAAGGTTTATTTGGGCAATCTTTTGCGTATTTGTGCATATTGCTTTTTAGGTTGTTTTTATCACCTTTCTAATCACTACTATTTCCAACTTTTCGCTAACATTGAAGTGATGTTTTTCAACCTAATTAATATGCTTAAAAACAGCTCTCTTTTCGCATTAATTTGTCTACTCTCTTATGCGTGCTCTAGTAAGAAATATATTGCTGTTCCATTGGCAAAAGAAGTAAACAAGCAAGAATTAAAATACACCTTTATTTCTTCCAATGTTGTTGGTGATTCATTAAATGTAAAAGTACAATACGGAGGCGGTTGTATTAGACCGCATATTTTTAATGTGATGCAAACACCTCGCATAAAACCTAATGAGGTAAACATATGGTTGCTCCACAAAACTCTAGACGACCGTTGTAAAGCTTTGGTAAGGGTTGAGCACAATTTTGATATTGCTCCTTTGCTGCAAGATTCCACAGTAACTTCCATTAAATTAAATGGACTAAAAGAGCTGTTACCACAACCCAAGGAAGAATTACCAAAAAAAGAGTAAGTAGCAGTTGGTTTTTCTCCATTTGGCAGCCAATGCCGAGCTTTCGTTTTTTTTACTTAAACTTGAAGACCGTGAGAAAGATTATTGGACTTTTAGCTCTCCTGTTGGGAATAAGCTTTATTTATTTTCTACAAAACACTTGGAGTATTAACAACGCTCCTATCCCAGCAATGGGTAAACTCTTAAACCCCTTTTCAGGAGTTTGGCAAAACGCTGAAAACCCCAATTCATATTCAAATTTTAACCTAAAATCTGAGCAGCTCAAAGACTCTGTAACCATTGTATTTGATGAGCGAATGGTACCGCATATATATGCTCAAAATTTGTCTGACGCATTGTTTGCACAAGGTTATGTTGAAGCATACCACAGGTTGTTTCAAATGGACATATCCACTAGGTCTACAGATGGCAAGTTGTCGGAAATATTTGGAAATAAATTAACGGAGCACGATTTAAAACAACGTAGACTTGGTTTAGGTTTTGCAGCCGACAATGCAATTAAAGGTTGGAAAAAGCACCCAACAGAATTAAAAAAAGTTGAAAGCTACGTAGCAGGTGTAAATCATTATGTAGATAATTTAAACCCAAAATATTACCCCCTAGAATATAAATTGTTAGACTCTAAGCCCAGTAACTGGTCTCTTAGGCACTGTGCTTTGTTGTTAAAGGCAATGACCCAAACTTTAGCAGGTTATGAGGAAGACATTGAATTTTCTAATGCTCTGCAGCTTTTAGGTTCTGATGATTTTAGCCGAATTTACCCCGAAAGAAATGCAAAAGACACGCCCGTCATAAGAAGGCCTTATAAAAACACTAATGCTACAAACATTGCTTTTGAACATAGAACGCCCGAAAGCTATTTACCATCTATAAAGCGACCTCGCTCTCCAGAAGGTGTTGGAAGTAATAATTGGGCAATAGCAGGCAACAGAACAACAACCGGCAAACCAATGTTAGCCAATGATCCTCATTTGGCATTAAGTTTGCCATCTGTTTGGTATGAAATAGCCATTACAACACCAGATTTTTCGGCTAGAGGGGTTACCCTTTTAGGGATGCCAGGCATAATGATTGGGTTTAATGAGTCCATTGCTTGGGGAGAAACAAATGTAGGCCACGATGTTATGGATTACCATAGAATAGAGTGGACCGATGATACAAAAACTGAATATCTAGTTGATAGCCAAATATTAAAAGTAGAATATCGTGTTGAAGATGTTGCAATTAAAGGTAAACCAAACTTCATTGATAGTGTAAAATACACCATTTGGGGACCCATTGTTGACGACGATAAAAACTTAGCTCTAAGGTGGTTAGCACATGATGAAGCTCCGGGTCTTGAGTTTTTAACATTTGTAAAGGGAATGACAAGCAACAACTATGATGAATACTTAGTAAACACTTCCGGATTCTACACTCCTGCTCAAAACTTTATTTATGCAGATAATAAAGGCGAAATTGGTTTGAGAGTAAACGGAAATTTACCCATTCGTAATGTTGGTCAAGGAAGAACTATTACGCCCGGTAACACCAAAGCAATTGCTTGGAACGGCTTTATTGATAGAGCAGCAAACCCTCAAGAAAGAAACCCAGAAAGAGGATTTGTTACTAGTGCAAATCAGTGGAGTACATCAGCAAACTACCCTTATTATTATCACGGAAATTTTGAAGCATTTAGAGGAAGGATGACCAACAGACTGCTAAGTAAAAATGAAAGTATGTCCATTAGCGATATGCAAAACATACAAATGAGTAATTATAGCATTGAAGCAGAAGAAGCCTTACCCATTTTATTAAGCAATTTGGACTCCACTAATAAGGCAGCGGCAATTAATATAGGATTGCACAACTGGGACTTTAGTTTTAATGCCAAAAGTGAAAGTGCAACATTTTTTGATGTTTGGTATGCTAACTTTCGAACTTTATTATGGGATGAAATTTTCACCCATTCTGATAGTATTTCTTTGCCTGTTCCTCAAAGTTGGGTAACCATTCAGCTTATTGAAAAAAATGAAGAAAGTAAGTTCTTTGATATACTATCCACTCCAGAAGTTGAATCTTTAAAAGACTTATGCAATCAATCTTTTAACCAAACATTGCAATCTAAAAATAAATTAATGGCTTGGGGACATAGCAAAGAAGCTAATATTCCTCATCTTATAAAAATCCCTGCTTTATCTCACTATTTCGAAAATGGTGAAGTGAGTGGTCATAAATATGCCATAAACGCCGTACAAAGTAATTTTGGCCCCAGTTGGCGTATGATTGTTGCATTAGGAGATAAACCAGAAGCGTATGGCATATTTCCTGGAGGTCAAAGCGGTAATCCTGCTAGTTATTATTATAAAAATATGATTGAAGAATGGGCCAAAGGACAATACGACAAGCTAGTCTTGAGTACCTCAAAAGAAGAAATATTAAATCCAAAATTTACCATTATTTGCACCCCATGAAAAACCTTACAGCATTTATTTTAGCAGCAGTAATTAGCGTTGCTCTTTCGTTGGTACTAACTTGGTGGGTTATTGCTCCAATTTATTTCTTACTCTGCTATACTCTTAAACTTAAGCCACTAATTAGTTTTCTAGCTTCTTTAATTTCTGTAGCAATTATTTGGTTTGTTGCAGCATACTATTTTGATAATGGTTTAGTAAATCCGTTGCTAAGCGATATTTTAAAAGTAGGTCCTAATATGGCCAGACCAATCTCATCACTTATTGGTGGTTTAGTAGCTGGCATATTTGGCTTGTCTGGATCTCTACTAAGTGCCGATAAGCATTACATGAACGCTTAAAGGCTGGTTAAAAGTGTATCCATCTCATCAAGCGTAACCTCTTTATATTTTGGGATTACCTTTAAATCTTTCCTTGTTTCAAAATCTACAATAGACAAATGTGGTTTCCCATTTATTGCTGCAATATGTATAGCTTTGGCTGCTTGTCTTGGCGGTATTTCTAAGGTAAAGCCTTTGATGTTAAAGTTTGCAGACATTAGGCTTTTAAACTTTTTTATATATACAATTACACGCTCGCCAAATACACCTGCTATAGCAAATGATGTTATAACCTTTCTCTTTATACGGCTGTACCTGTCACAATAATCCAGTCCAATTTATTAAGGCTTGCATTGTATTCATTTTGCAGGGTCTCTTGAGGAGTAATTCCAGCCAATTTATCTGCTTTTTATTATCTGAGTATAAAAATGATTTTAAACCCTTAACCGTGTTTTCTGGTTTTACTTTTTTAGGCAATCTAGGTTTTCTAGGTTTGTTTGGTTTAATTGGATGGGGTGGAAACTCAAGATTAAACCGTGTATAATCTAACACAACTTTTGGAGGAATAGGTCTAAAATATTTCTCCAATAAACTAGCATCAAAATCTAACGGGTTGCCCAATACATTTTAATCTGCAGCATTAAACTTCCTGTTTGTTATTTACGCTGGCTGTAATCTTAATCATACCTCCACTTTCTAACATTTGCCCATCAGTTGTTTGTGTGTTAAGTAAATTAGTTAACCAATCTCGTGCAGATAATGCTTCTGCTATCGTTAAAACAACCTCACTATTTTTTACCACACTGCCTGTTTCGTCCACAAAAGCATTTGCGGGAACAGACACTTCACTGCCATTTTTTAAAATATTCGCCTGCAATATTACTGGCAATATAATCTACCGTATCCCACCAACTATTGGTAACAATTAACCATTCTATATCTTTAATTATATCTTCTTGCCATTGCTTTTTAGCTTTAAAAAACATTTCTTGCCCAACATAATGCAACTCTCGTTGTGGCAATAAAAACAGTTGCATGCTCGTTTCAAATGGGTTTCCCGGAATACCCTATTCTTTATAGGTGCTTCTAATTAGATCTCTGCGTGGAGTTGCCATTATTCCATAATACTCAAACTTACCTTTCATATAAGCTTTCATTTTTATAGCACGTTCTTGATCACTGTGTGCTTCAAACTTTTGAATTATTTGATGTATAAAACTCATATTAATATTTCAAGCCTAAATTATAAAAAACAAAACTCCAAACATCGGTAAGTTCTTCTATAACCTTAGATGTTGGTTTTCCAGCCCCGTGCCCTGCGTTTTTGTCAACTCTAATTAGTATAGGGTTAATTTCATTTAGATGCTTTTGTTGTAACTCAGCTGCAAATTTATAGCTATGTGCTGGCACAACCCTATCGTCGTGGTCTGCTGTAGTAATTAAAGTAGCAGGGTATTCTACCTCTTTTACATTATGCAATGGAGAGTATTTAAAAATATAGTTAAACTCTTCTTCAATCTCTGCACTTCCGTATTCTACTACCCAGCCCCAGCCTACCGTAAATTTATAATACCGCAACATATCCAGCACGCCTACTGCACATAATGCTACTTTAAACAATTCTGGCCTTTGATTAATACAAGCACCCACCAAAAGCCCGCCATTGCTGCCTCCAGCAATCGCCAATTTACTAGCAGAAGTATAACCTTTCGCAATTAAAAATTCAGCTGCAGCTATAAAATCATCAAATACATTTTGCTTTTTTTCTAACATTCCAGCTTTGTGCCAAGCTTCTCCAAACTCGCCTCCTCCTCTAATATTTGCAACTACAAATACTCCTCCTTTTTCTAAAAACGGAACTACACTTAGTTTAAAATCTGGCGTTAAATTAATATTAAAGCCACCATATCCATACAGATAGGCAGGATTATTAGCATCTAATTTTATCCCCTTTTTTGCAGTAACAAACATTGGTACTTTGGTGCCATCCTTACTCTTGAACCAAATTTGTTTGGTTTCATACAAGCTCAAATCCACCACAAATTCACTCGCTCTAAATAAAGTTAAAGAGTTTGCAGCTATGTTATATCGGTAAATGGTGTTGGGTAAAACATAGGAGTTAAAAACAAAAAATATTTCTGTTTCATTGTGTTCTGCATCAAAATCAACCACTGTTCCAATCCCGGGCAATGGAATGTCACTTACAAATACACCTTTTATAGTGTATCTCTTTATTAAGGAGCTTGCATTTTTTAAATAAACACAAAAAATAGCATCACTTACTATGCTTACATGCTGCAATACATAATTTTGCTCTGAAATTATTATTTGCCAATTATTCTTAGACGGATTTTGGGGATTTACTTTAATAAGTTGATAGTTTTGAGCCCCATCATCTGTAAGCACCAATAAGTCATTGCCTTCTTTGCCTACAATGCCATAATTAAATTTAAATCCCTCAAAAAGCGGTGTTATGTTTTGCTTGTTAATACCATTATCTAAATCCTTAATTAAGATGGTACTGCCACTTGTACCCTCAGATATTCCAACAATTAAATACCTTTCATCCTTATCTACTTGCGGCCAATAGTACTGCAAAGGATTATCTGCATCTTCATAAATTAAAACATCGTTAGTTTGGCTTGTTCCCAATTTATGGTAAAATATTTTGGAACATTCCAATGATTTAGATAACGCTGTTCCTTCAATTGGTTGATCGTATCCTGCATAAAAAAAGCCGTTTTTATACCACGCAATGCTACTAAACTTAAGCCACTCAAGTTCATCTTCCAATTCTTTACCATCTTCAACATTTTTAATTCTTATTTTTTTCCAATCACTGCCTGATTTTGATACTGAATAAGCTACGAGTGTTTTTTCTTTATTAAAGCTTAATTCTCCTAAAGACTTTGTTCCATCTTTACTAAAAGCATTGGGGTTTAAAAACTCAATACTCTTACCATCCAATTTTGTTTGTTGATACAAAATTGCTTGATTTTGCAATCCACTATTCTTAAAGTAATAATAATAATTTCCCCTTTTAAACGGGGTAGAAAACTTGGTGTAATCCCAAATATCTGTAAACCTTTTGTTAAGTTTAAGTCTAAAACTAATTTTGGAGAGACACTCTTGTGTTACCCTGTTTTGTTGATTTACCCAATCTTTAGTCTCTAGGGAGTTATCATTTTCTAACCAACGATACGGGTCTTTAACAACATTACCATGATAGTTATCCGTTTTATTTGTTCTTTTAGAAAATGGATATTTAGGTGGAGCTATTTTTTTATTTTTTATCACTTTTTAGTAATTAACGGTAAATCTATTTCATTTTTTTTAAAGCCATAAAATACTGCAGTATGATGGAGTAAGTTTTGAGCAGATAGGCAGAGAAGAAGGAAATGGCACAACAC